>Ga0308165_1000031_pt1 | contig 433939 bp, 346 predicted proteins | sample PhyWR2_FD_201032 | JGI IMG/M metagenome (GOLD analysis project Ga0308165, IMG submission 201032) | Phyllosphere microbial communities from UC Gill Tract Community Farm, Albany, California, United States - DLSLW.R2 | ecosystem: Host-associated > Plants > Phyllosphere > Unclassified | place...
TAGGAAACTTTTTGTTATTCGCAAGAAAAATATTTTTTATTTTTTTTCTCTAACTCTTTTCGTTGTTCTAAAGCTTAACCTTATATAACGTGTTCCTATTCTCTTTTCAATTTATCACCTTATCTCTGTCCTCTTCCTCTCTCACCGGCATCCCCTTCCTTCCGAAGCGGAGTGCAAAGGTAGAAAAAAAATATACCCACGCAAATACAATAAACAATATTTATGTGGTGAATACCCTAAAACGCTGTTTACCAATTAGAAAAATTTAAACAGCCCTTAAAACAATTCGGGCAACTTAAGTGTTTAGCACCCGCATGCATTCCTAACGAGTCTATCAGCAGGATTTCAAAGCGCATTAGCTCTAGTGAGGTGGCAAATGTTTTTTCTCACCATATAGACATATAGGAGATGAAGATCATACGCTTGCTTGTAACAGGCACATCATGCTGTTTGAGGTGGCAAATAATATTTCACCATATAAATATATAAGACATGAAGACATTTTGCCCTACCACACACTTATGCTTATTGATAGGTATGCTCTCGAAAGGACTTGGCGCTTCGCCTAGTTCGCCAAAGACTCCCCTTTACCGAGAAACCGGCATCCCAAATTTTTCGGTTTGCAATACTCGATCCTCCATCCAAACTTTAATATAAAATTTTAAATCGGGAGTTCTTTTTCTTTTGCGATCAAAAGAAAAAGAACCTCTACCAAAACAAAGTGGCTGAAATTGGTAAAAAACCTGCGCGCGCAACTCATATCCCTTAACATTACAATACATTGTAGTTTACCAAACACAAAACAGCCAATTCCTTTACCCTTTGTTGGCCTCTTCTTTACCTATCCTTCGCTAATTCATTACCTCCGCTTTACCCAAACAGGTAAACAACAGGTGAACGAGGGGTTAACCTGGGGTTAACTTGGTACCTACCTGATATAAGCCTGGTGTATTCATAACTGAGTACTGCCCTGTTGTACTCAGCAAAACTAAAATACAAGCTGTCCGAGCTATAATAAGTGACAAATCACAACTATCACCTGCAGTCGTACTTCACAAGTAAGTCAGTGTTTTTATATTCATGCGGTTTAATATAAGATCGTATTTAATGTTAAAAATTGTTAATCGTTCAATTGGACTGAAACGCTTTGCATAGCTTAGCGCAGAATTGTTTTTATTGAAGTTATCGTATTATTAATTATCTTTGCAGAATGTTTAAAGTTAAACACTTAATTATTTTAGTTTTTGTTGCCGCTATTGGTATGGCGGGTTGTAAAAGCCGGTTTGAAAAACTACGGGCCAGTAACGACGTTAAAAAGAAATATCAAGAGGCTATACGTTTATATAATAAAAGAGATTACAGTAAAGCTTTAGTTTTATTTGAAGATTTATCACAAAAATACCGTGGGCGTGCAGAAGCTGAAGATTTGAATTATTATTATTCTTATACCTTATACAGATTAAGTGATTACACAACTGCACGGTATCAGTTTAAAAGTTTTGCAGAAACCTATCCTGCCAGTAAAAATGCTGAAGAAGCTCGCTACATGAGCGCATATTGTTATTATCTCGAAGCGCCATCCTTCTCATTGGATCAGGAAAACACCTATAAAGCAATAGATGCTTTACAACTGTTCATCAACTTATATCCAACAAGTGAAAGAGCAACTGCAGCTTCCAAATATATCGCCGATCTACGCAACAGACTGGAAGATAAGGCATTTGAAAATGCAAGAATGTACTTAACTACCGGACCAAGCAATGTTGACAACTATAGAGCTGCAGTTATTGCATTAAAGAATGCTCAACGTGATTTCCCGGACATTAAATACGCTGAAGAAATGGACTTCTTAATGATTAAAGCTCAATATCTGTATGCAAAAAACAGTTATACAGTTCGTCAGGAAGACCGTTACAATGAAGCACTTGCCCTTTACGATGAATTCACTGATAACCATCCTGACAGTAAGTTTTCAAAAGATGCCAAACAACTTAAAGAAGACAGCGAGTTTGGCATTAAAATGGTAAAACTTGAGCTGCAGAACTACGCGAAAGAAGAAAAGAAATATAAAGAAATGTTAATCAGAACGGGGAGAATTAAAGATACCACCGCTTTGAAAATTGATAATAAAGACGATAAAAACAAGTAATACATGAATACTAACAAACCTGCAATTCCAAATACTACGGTAACCAGAAACGTACGTGATTTAGACAGAACAACTGACAACATCTATGAATCGTTGGTGGTAATTGCTAAACGTGCAAATCAGATTTCAAACAATATGAAAGAAGAATTGCATGGTAAACTGGCTGAATTTGCATCGAGCAACGACAACCTTGAAGAGATCTTCGAGAATCGCGAACAAATCGAAATCAGTAAGCACTATGAGCGTATGCCTAAACCTGTTTTGGTTGCTATGGATGAATTCCTTAACGAAAAGGTTTACCACAGAAACCCTGCAAAAGAACAAAAGTAATAGCGAAGGGTAAAGAGCATGGCGCTAATAATCGGCATATTAATGCTCTAAGCCTCATGCCCCATATTCCATGCTAAACAATAAAAATATTATCCTTGGCGTTTGCGGTAGTATAGCTGCCTATAAGTCTGCATTTTTAGTCAGGCTTTTGGTTAAAGCTGGTGCAAACGTTAAGGTTGTTCTCACTTCTGATGGCGCAAATTTCATTACGCCACTTACGCTTGCTACGCTTTCTAAAAACCCGGTTTATACGCAATATTTCGAAGAAAAAACCGGCGTTTGGAGCAATCATGTAGAACTCGGCTTATGGGCTGATCTTATAATTATCGCCCCAATTAGCGCAAATACACTTGCAAAACTCGCTAATGGAATTTGCGACAACTTGCTCACTGCAGTTTATCTTTCGGCAAAATGCCCGGTTTATGTTGCTCCCGCAATGGATCTGGATATGTGGAAACATGAAAGTACGCAGCAGAATTTAAATCAAATCAAGACTTACGGAAATACAATTATCGCCCCCAACAAAGGAGAATTGGCCAGTGGTTTATATGGCGAAGGCCGGATGGCAGAGCCAGATGAAATATTGACGTTCCTGGAAAATGCCATCCTAAATACATTACCTTTATTTGGCAAGAAAGCACTTGTTACTGCCGGACCAACGTACGAAGCTTTAGATCCGGTAAGATTTATTGGTAATCATTCATCAGGAAAAATGGGCTTTGCGGTTGCAGATGAATTGGCAGCATTGGGTGCAGACGTTACTCTCATCGCCGGACCAACAGCACAACATTCCACTGAAAAACTAAACAGAATAAATGTAGTAAGTGCGCAAGACATGCTGGAAACTTGCTTACAACATTTCCCAGACACCGAGATAACTGTAATGTGCGCAGCTGTTGCAGATTACAAACCTCAGGTAATAGCCAATCAAAAAATTAAAAAACAAGACCAAACATTAGTTTTAGCCCTGGAGAAAACCACAGATATACTTGCTCAACTCGGAAAGATCAAAACTGACAAACAGATTCTGGTGGGTTTTGCGTTAGAAACCAATGATGAGGAAAATTATGCGAAAGGTAAACTTCAAAAGAAAAACCTTGATCTTATTGTATTAAATTCATTAAATGATAAAGGTGCAGGTTTTAAGTCTGATACCAATAAAATTACTATTTTTAACAAGGCATTGGAAAGTGAAACCTTCAATCTGAAATCAAAATCAGAAGTCGCAAAAGATATTTGCAATGCCATTTTAAAAATCATGAAATGATCAAAAAGCTCTTCGTCATCCTTCTAATTGTAATTGCCTTCGGTAAAATTCAGGCACAGGAACTGAATGCAAGAGTAACTCTTCTCGCACCTCAGGTTTCAAATATGAGTAAAGCTGTACTTGATGGTTTACAGAAAAATATCCGCGATTTTCTGAACAACAATAAATTCGGAAATGAAACTTACAAAACACAGGAACGCATAGACTGTAGTTTCGTAATTACCATTAACGCCTGGGATGGTGGTTCCGGCTACATTGCGGAAGCACAAATTCAAAGCAGCAGGCCGGTTTACAACAGTTCTTATAACAGCACTCTGTTAAATATGAGCGATAAAAATTTTGATTTTGCCTATAACGACGGTTCCACAATCGATTTTTCGGATCAGAATTATATTTCAAATCTGAGCGCGCTCCTCACCTATTATGCCTATACCATCATCGGACTTGACAAAGACAGCTTCAGTAAAATGGGCGGAACACCTTATTTCCGAAAAGCACAAAATATGATCAACCTGGCTCAGACTTCAGGAAATACCGGCTGGAAAGCTGCCGACGGTTTACGTAATAGGTTCTGGTTTAATGAAAATACCCTTAATCCGATCTTCAATCCCTTGAGAAATTTTATCTATTATTACCATCTCGATGGATTGGATCAGCTCACAGATAAAGATAAGGGGCTGGACCAAATTGTTTCGGCTTTGGGAGATTTACAACAAATGGACAAACAAAAGCTTGGTTCAATTTTTCCGAACGTGTATTTTGCAGCAAAAGCTGAGGAAATCACAAATGTACTGGCCAAACTCAATACACAAAGTAAAGTTAAAGCATATAACATGCTCGCTGAAATCGATCCGGCAAATATTGGAAAATACGAGGGACTCAAAAAGTAAAAGTATCGACTTCGTCTAATTTTCGTAATCAAAAGAGTATTCTTTCAGTTTCATTTCTTCTCTTTCCAACCAGGAAACTCAGCCGTATTATCCAACCTTTCCAAAAATTTCTTACGGGAAACGTGCAACATTATTCGCCCATCCCCGTCTATCTAGAAAAATAAATCATAAAACATTTGGATAATACGAATCTATTCGTAGATTTGAATACGAAATAATTCGTAGAATAGATATATGACAGTAAACAACAGCAAACCCACTGAGGGAGAAATGGAAATTCTGCAGGTGCTTTGGACCAATGGGAAAGCAACGGTACGCGATGTGCATGAAGCCTTAAATAAAAAAGACTCAGGGTATACAACTACGCTAAAATTAATGCAGATTATGCATGAAAAAGGTATGGTTGAGCGCGATACCAATCAGAAAACTCATATCTATACTGCTTTAGTAAACCGAGACAAAACAGAAAAACAATTGGTCAATAAAATGATTGACAACGTTTTTAACGGTTCGGCAGCACGTCTGGTTATGCAGGCACTGGGAAACCACAAAGCAGATTCTGAGGAGATTGAAGAAATAAAAAAATATCTGGATAGCCTAAAATAATCCCAACGAAGAACTTTCTATTTGGACTGCACAACAACCTAAGAAATCGCATAATAAATAGCAAAAACCGCTAACATTAATTAACTCAATATGGAAAATCTGGTACAACAACTTATCAAAGCCTTCGGCTGGAGCATCGTAAATTCGCTTTGGCAAAGTGCACTTGTTTACGGCATTCTGTTTATCGCACTATTTGGTTTTCCCAAAATAGCAGCGCGTCACAAACACAATCTTGCCTTCGCTTCAATCCTATTGATGTTCATCAGCTTTGCGTACAACTTTACTTACCAAATGATAGTAAGCTGGCCTCAAAATTCGGCAGCAAAGAATATTCATCTGGAATTAGCTTCTGCCTATAGCAGCCAGATTCCGGAAAGTTTCGCAAACAAGGCTGAACAATATTTTCCCGTTGTGGTGCTTTTTTATGGAATAGGAATTCTGTTACAATTATTCGTGATTTTGAAAGGCTATCGCCAATTGGCTTCACTAAAAACAACTGGTTTGAGCATTGTGCCAATAGCATGGAGAGAAATCTTCCACAATGTGTCATCACGGCTCAATTTGCGTAGAAACATACAATTTCATTTGTCTGAAATGGTTAATGTTCCCTTAGTAATTGGCTATCTGAAACCACTCGTACTCTTCCCTATTGCGATGGTAAACCAGTTAGATGAAGATCAGGTTGAAGCAATTCTCATCCATGAACTATCACACATCAGACGAAACGACTTTTTTCTTAATCTCATCAAAACCGCTATAGAAACGCTACTATTCTTCAATCCATTTGTATGGATGGCTGGTAAATTTATTCATATAGAACGAGAACATGCATGCGATGATTTGGTTTTGAAACTTACAGGACAGCCACTCAATTACGCGCACGCCTTACTTAAACTGGAATTAATTAAAGATAAAAATAGTCCGGCTTTGGCGCTCGCCGCGACCGGTAAAACACAAAATTTATATCAACGTATCAAAAGAATAACGAATATGAAAACGAACTACTTAAATGCCAAACAACAAATGGCAGCACTAACCCTTGGCGTTGCCTGTGTATGTTCAATTGCGTGGATTAATCCTGAAAGGAAAAATAGTTTAGATCTGAAAAAACTGGACTTAACCAAAAAAATACAGCCTTCAACTCAAGGTTTAGATAACCTTTATCATCTCTATTTAGACACCACGAAGAAAACCAAAATCAAAATTGTTACTGTTGATAAAAACGGAAAAAAAACAGAGTACAATTCTGTTAGCGAAATGCCAGACAGTCTAAAGCTAAACTTTTACCATGCTGAAGGTTTAGGCAAAAATGGGATTTTGAGACTTAAAAATGGAAAAGATTTCCACTTCGCAGATTCGGTGAATTATGCGTCCATCTATAAAGAGTTCGCTTCGCCTGAGGCACAGGAGAAATGGAAAAAATTCGGCGAAGATATTGCTAAAGAATATTCATCGCCGGAAGCAACAGCTAAATGGGAAAAGTTTGGTGAAGATATTGCCAAAGAATATTCATCGCCGGAAGCACAAGCTAAATGGAAAAAGTTTGGTGAAGATATTGCCAAAGAATATTCATCGCCGGAAGCACAAGCTAAATGGAAAAAGTTTGGTGAAGATATTGCCAAAGAATATTCATCGCCGGAAGCAACAGCTAAATGGAAAAAGTTTGGTGAAGATATTGCCAAAGAATATTCATCGCCGGAAGCACAAGCAAAATGGGAGAAATTCGGGCAGGATATTGCAGATAAAATGAATACTCCAGAGTTTAGGGCCCAGCTACAGCGTCTTAGTTCTGATGCGATTAAAGGCATTGACATGGAAAAACTTACTGCCTTGAAATCAATAAATATCGATTCCTCAACCGGCAGGGAAAAATTACTCGGCCCAGATGGTTCCATTTTGATTATCGATGCCAAATCCAATAAAATTAAACAGTCTGAAGAGTATAAAAAACTAAAGGAAAAGTTTGACCGTGATGTGCTGGAACTTAAAGAAAAAGCAGAACTTAAAGAGCAAAGAGAAAGCAAACAGTAAGATGGTGCTTTTAATTTTGCACCTGTAGAAGGTAAAATAAACAAAGTCTTTTAGCAAATGGTAAAATAAACCTGATTTAACAAACTACGCGCCCGCAATAATAAAATATTATGGGGAGAATTGTTCTTTACCAGATAAAATGCCAGGTATTGTGCCTGCCAATGAATTGTTTACCTGAAAAAAAGAATACTTTTATACACAATCAATACCTTAAAATAAAAGCAACGCATGCGTTGCTTTTATTTTTTTAAAGGATTATCCGGTCATTTCCCCTATTTTAGGCGCAAAACGAATCATGCGCTTCCTACCTCTTTTATTTCCAATACTTCTTTTCTCTATAAACCCATCGGGCTTTGCCCAAACAAAAACCATAAACAACAGTTTTTATCTCGGACGAAGAATAAAATCCGATCCTGGCATCAATCAGTCTTTTCGATTTTCGGCAGAACTTAAATCGACTTCTGTTGATACCAATAGAAATTTCACCATGCAGGTTAGACAAGTGGAAAATGATGACAACTGGGTAAGTAGCAAAACAAAAAGGAACTCTTTACCAGACACAAACTGGCACGATACTTTTATTGAAAGTGAAGTCAATAGTAAAACTAGAGAATTCTGGCTAAATATTAAAGTTGAGGGAAATGGAGATTTTTATGTGGATAATGTGCGGTTTCAGATCAGGAATAATGCTGGAATCTGGCGCGATATCGCCATTCCGAATGCAGATTTTGAGCAATCTGAAAACAATTTATTAAAAGGTTTCATCCAATACGAACAACTTCCAGACGGCGTTACGACCAAACTTGTTCAGCGGTCAGATACATTGGGCAAAGCACTTCAGATCACAGCAACGCAAAGCAACATTGTCTGGAAAACTTATTACGGCAACAATACCAAAATTGGGCGTTACATATTTTTAAATGGCATAAAGCTTTATATTGAACAGTATGGAAAAGGCGAACCTTTACTTCTTTTACATGGGAACGGCCAATCTATTGCAGATTTTTCTAAACAAATTCCTGATCTTGCAACACAATATAATGTCATTGCAGTAGATACGAGAGCGCAGGGAAAAAGTAGCGATGTTGATAATCAATCGCTAAGCTATGATCTCTTTGCCGAAGACATGAAAATCTTGCTCGACAGTTTGCACATACCGAAAGTACATATTCTTGGGTGGAGTGATGGTGGAAACACGGGACTGACTATGGCGATAAAATATCCTGATTATGTGAGTAAACTTATGATTATGGGAGCAAATCTCAATCCAACATCAGACGCTGTGGAAAACTCTATGCTACGTACCGTTGAGAAAGATCACAAAAAACTAAGCGTTAAAAAGGATGCAGAATCTAAAAGAGTAGCAAAATTGCTCACACTGTTACTCTCAGCGCCAAACATTTCTACGATGGATTTGCGTCAGATACGAGCCAAAACTTTGGTGATGGCAGGTGAAAAAGATATTATTAAACCTGCACACACTAAATTGATTGCAGAAAACATCAGAGATGCAAAACTGCTGATCTTCGATCGTGCTACACACATGGCACCAGCAGAAATACCCAACATTTTCAACCAGGCCATTCTACAATTTTTAAAATTTAAAAACTATTAATGGTGTATATTTTGTTTCCCTTACTAAGCATTTCTTTTTTAATTTCGCATTAGCATGTTACAGAAACTTTCCATTCGCAATTACGCATTAATAGATAGCCTCGATATTGAATTTGATAGCGGTCTGAATATAATAACGGGTGAAACCGGAGCAGGTAAATCCATTATTTTAGGTGCATTATCACTCATTTTAGGGCAACGGGCGGAAAGTAAATATTTTTTCAACCAGGATAAAAAATGTGTAATTGAAGGAAATTTCGCTTTGGCAGATGAAAATTTAAAAGAGCTTTTCGAAGAATTTGATCTTGATTTTTCCAATGAAACGATTTTACGAAGGGAGATTTCTATCGACGGAAAATCCAGATCTTTTATCAATGACACGCCAGTAAATTTGTCTGTTCTGAAAAAGATTGGAGAAAAACTGATTGATATCCATTCACAACATGCAACACAAGAGATCAACGATCCCGATTTTCAATTGCTAATTGTTGATGCTTTAGCCAATCATCAGTCATTATTATTGGAGTACAGATTTGGATATAAGAAACTTAAACAAGAATCTTCCCGCCTCAAAAAACAGATACAAGATGCAGATGAGGCGCGCAACAAGCAAGATTATGAACAATTTTTATTCAACGAATTGGATCAGGCCGATTTAAAAGCCGGCGAGCAAGAGGAACTGGAACAAGAACTGGAAAAGCTAAAACATGCCGAAGCCATTAAACGGTCGCTGGTTACCGCAGCCGGAATTCTGACTGAAGGAGAACCAAACGGTTTGGCTATGTTGAAAGAAGCTCAGCTGCAACTACAGGGAATAGAAAAATTTGATCCGGCAATACAATCGCTGTATGAAAGATTAAAATCATCAATCATTGAAATTAAAGATATTGCTGATGAAGTTTCGGTTTTGGAAGCTGATACTTTACACAGTGCAGATCGTCTGGATAGCATTAACCTGCGCTTAGATTTGTTTTACACCTTACAACAAAAACATCGCGTAGCAGACAATACAGAATTAATCAATCTAAAACAACAACTTGAGCATAACTTAAGCCAACTGTTATCATCTGATGAACAGATTGCGCAATTGCAGAAGAAGATTAATGCGCTTAAAAAAGACCTGGAGAAGATGGCTGGTCAGCTTAGCTCAAATCGTAAAAAAGCGATAAAAATAGTTGAAGCACAGACGGCATTAACGCTTAAACAGGTTGGCATGCCAAATGCAAAGCTTGTTCTGGAACAAAAAGTACATTCCGACCTTCACAAAGATGGAATAGATGAAATAACTTTATTGTTCACCGCAAACCTCGGTCAAACTCCTGCGCCTGTAAGTAAGGTTGCATCTGGTGGTGAATTGTCGCGGCTGATGTTGTCTATTAAAACACTGTTGGCTGAACATACCTCTCTGCCAACCATTATTTTCGATGAGATAGACACCGGAATTTCGGGAGAAACAGCCTTAAAAGTTGGTGATGTAATTGATTCGCTTGGAAAAAATATGCAGGTCATGTCTATCACACATTTGCCCCAAATTGCAGCTAAAGGCCACTCCCACTATTTTGTGTATAAAAACGACCATAAAGGAAAAACGACCACGGGCATTAAAAAACTTGCAGAAGATGAACGTATTGCTGCAATTGCTGAAATGTTAAGTGGCAAAAATCCGGGAGCTTCGGCTTTGGAAAATGCAAAGGAATTGCTTCGCCCGTAACTTTATCGCGATAGATTTCTTTTCTTAAAACTAAAGAATTAGTTTAGCGACATGAAATCCTTATTCATCTCCATCTTCTTTTTGCTACTTTCTCATTTTACGTGTTTCAGCCAGCAAAATTTTATACTTAGTGGTACAATTAAAGACAAAAAAGGCGAACCCTTGCCAGGTGCTGGTGTTTACGTAAGTGGTTATAAAATCGCTACTGCTACGGATAATAATGGCCGGTATTCGCTGAGCTTAAAACCCGGAAATTACGACATACTCGTCCAGCTTATTGGATTTAAAGCGCTCAATAAAAACATTTTAATTGTAGACAAATCTGTTGAACAACATATTGTTTTAGAGGAAAGTGCCATTCAGCTTAGTGATGTTACAATTAAACCCGATCCGGACAGGCAATATTACATTAACGTTTTTAAAAATATGTTTATTGGCCAGACCGTAAATGCGGCGGCCTGTAAAATCATAAACCCGGAAATATTGCGTATTAACTTCGATAAAGCAGAACGCTTACTTTCTGTAAGCACAGATCAGTTTCTGATCATCGAAAATAAAGCCTTAGGCTACCGAATCAAATACCTGATTAACGCTTTCGAATACGATTACAAATCGCGCATCGTGTACTACGAAGGCTTTCCGACTTATGAAGATTTACAAGGCTCAAATTCAAGAAAACAAAAATGGGCAAAAAAAAGGCTAATTGCCTACCGTGGCTCACCTCAACATTTTTTTAAAAGTATGTTTGACGGAACCATCAATGCCGAAGGATTCGAGATTTACAAACTAATCAGAACAGATAACAAAAACAGACCATCAGATAGCGTGATTAACGCCAATATTAAAAGACTAACTGCTGGAACGCCAAATTTTATACAGGATGTAAAGGCCGGAGATTCATTAAACAAATGGGTAAGGCTACGAAAAGAGCCGAAAAAAATGGCAGTTTTAAACCAGTCGAAATTGCTTACAGATACACTGGTTAAACCTTATAATTCTGCTATAAAATCTATAAACTTTAGTGATGTGCTTTATGTTGTATATAAAAATGAAACAGAAGCGCCAGAATTCACCAATTTGCTGGGAATGTCAGTTTCTCGCCCAATGAATTTAGAAAACACCCAGGTCTCTTTGATTAACCTGCAAGTTGCACCAGTTTATTTTTTTAGAAACGGAGGTATCTATAATCCAAAATCGATGCTTTATGAAGGATACTGGGCTTGGGAAAAAATTGCAGATAGCGTTCCTATGGACTATCAAACTACAGAAAAACAGCCTTAAATTGCAGATATGTTAAATTTGTTAAAAAGCAATTTTGCTTTTATAAAATATAACGCCATTTGCATACATTCGTGTTCATGATTAAAAGCCTTTTCGTCTCGGTTTTATTGCTCCTAACGGGATTCCAACTCTCTGCTCAAAGTACATTTACCATAAGCGGACAAGTTAAAGACGATAAAGGTGGACTTCCCGGTGCAAGTATTTACCTCAGTGGTTATAAAATTGCAACGGTAGCCGACAACGATGGCCGTTATAAACTCTTGAACTTAAAACCCGGCAGTTACGATATTTTGGTGCAGATGGTGGGCTATTTACCCTATTCTAAAAGTGTAATTGTTTCTGATAAATCTGTTGAAGTCAATCTCATCCTTAAAGAGAATGTTGCTCAGTTGGATGAAGTTGTTATACGCGCTGATCCAAACCGCCAGAAGTACATCAACCAGTTTAAAGATTTTTTCATAGGGAAAACACCAAATGCTGCACAATGTAAAATTCTGAATCCCCAGGTTTTGAATGTCGATTATGATGCGACAAATAGCACATTAAGTGTATCAACTACCGAGTTTCTAATTGTAGAAAACAAAGCACTTGGCTACCGTTTAAAATACATGCTCGATCACTTTGAGTACAACTCCAGAACCCGTATTATTTATTATTCCGGGCATCCGTTTTTCGAAGAATTGAAGGCATCGGCTGCAAGAAAGAAAAAATATATCGCTGCGCGCGAGGTAGCTTATTATGGTTCTGCACAACATTTTTTCCGTTCGCTGTATAGTAATAAAACAAAAGAAGAGGGTTTCATCATTAATAAAATGGTAAAAATGCCCAATCCAAACCGCTATCCGGAGTACGTGATCAATACAAATTTAATGAACATAAAAAATGCTGCAGAGAAAACCGGAATTAGACAAAACGCAGGAAAAGTGGACGTTGGTTTGCTTGAATTTTGGACAAAGCAACAGGAAATGCCCAAAACTATTGATAAATTTTCCCGGGCAGAAGTACTGACCGATACACTGGTCCATTATTTTAATGAGAATCTAAAATGGATCAATTATACCGATGCATTAATAATTCAATATACTAAAGAACAAGAATCCCTTGCGTATTCCAAAACAGGATTCTGGATTTTCCGCCCACTGGATGTACCCGAAAATGAACTTTCAGTTGCAAATTTAACCCAGGGTCCGGTTCGTTTTTATGAAAATGGAGGCATTTACGATTCCAGATCTTTACTTTACGAAGGTTTCTGGGCCTATGAAAAAATTGCCGACATGGTTCCCATGGATTACGTTCCACTCAAAAAACCTGCACCTTAATTTTCTTTCCACACCACCCGTTTGTTTACTAATTTTTTTAGTATTTTTATCCTATGGTTACGGAGGATGAAAAACAGTATTTTAAAGGTCGTGGCGCCCAGGTTAATCCACACAATAAATTCCTGAAAGATGTCTATGTAAAAGCACATGATGAAGGTATTGATGACTGGGAGGAGAGCGATCGTAAAACTTCATTTATTTTTGAGCAGTCAAAAACGATAGTAAACAAGGTGGACAGTCCGGATGTTGGTATGGCATATTCACTCAATCCATACCAAGGTTGTGAGCATGGCTGCACCTATTGTTATGCAAGAAATTCTCACCAGTATTGGGGCTACAGCGCAGGCCTGGAATTTGAGCGGAAAATAATTGTGAAGAAAGATGCTCCTACTCTTTTCAAAAAATTTTTGGAGAAAAAAGGTTGGGATGCGACAACAATTTCGCTCTCCGGAAATACAGATTGTTATCAACCTGCAGAACGCAAGTACAGACTTACCCGTCAGTTGCTGGAAATTGCACTGGAATATAAACAACCTATCGGGATGATTACCAAAAATTCGCTGATTCTTCGCGATTCTGATCTCTTAGCCGAAATGGCAAAACAAAACCTGTGCATGGTTTACGTATCCATCAATAGCCTCAACGAAGATTTACGGCAAAAAATGGAACCCAGAACAACTACAGCCAAACAACGATTAAAAGTAGTTGAGCAACTCTCAGCATTGAATATTCCGGTTGGTGTAATGGTTGCACCGCTTATTCCAGGTTTAAGTGATCATGAAATTCCATCGATATTGAAAGCTGTTGCAAATGCCGGAGCAACAAATGCAGGTTATACAGTTGTTAGACTTAATGGTGCAATTGGACAGATTTTTGAAGACTGGCTGAAGAAGAATTTCCCAGACCGGGCGGATAAGGTTTGGCACATGATCCAAAGCTGCCACGGCGGCAATGTAAATGACAGCAGATTTGGCGATCGCATGCGCGGCGATGGAAACATTGCAAAAATGATTAGAGACAGCTTTCGTTTACATTGCAAATTAAATGGTTTGAATAAACAGGATATCGTATTGAATCATAGTTTATTTAAAGTTCCTGTTACGCAGATGAGTTTGTTTTAGGGCTCTAGGCGTATAGTGACAACTGAGGAAAACCAGGTTAAACTTCATTTTTTACTATGCTTAACCCGGTTTTTCAAGTAATAATATTAAAGTTAATACGCGCCCAATTCTGCAAGTGATGCATATTGTAAACCGTCATAAGCGGTTTTGGCGATGATTTTGATGTATCTGCCATTTTTGGTTGCCGAAAAATTGATGTACTGCGGGCCGTTACTATTTGCCGCCACAAAACTCCCTGCAGAAACAAAAGTAGTTCCGTCTGTACTAAGCTGAATTTCAAAATCTTTAATGGCACGCTGTAAACCAGAACGTTGAGTTAAACTAATGCCTTGCATATTTTTTGCTGCTTTCATGTCTATTATAATCTGATGCGGAAAGGTTGTAGCACTACTGCTCCAGCGAGAATGCCAGTAAGTAGATGTATTTTGATCTATTAACATCGCAGCTCGCCCATTAGTTGACCCCTCGCCGGAGAGCTCTTCAGAACTTGATGAAACAATTGTCCATCCGGTTTTACTGAATTCATTTTTAGTTGAAAAATTTAATACCGGGAGGTTATTTACAAATTCATAATTATAACTGGTCTGGCTTATTGTACCATTTTCGTGAACTGCCCGCAACCTCAATTCATAAGGACTGCCATCTTTATATTGAAATTCTGAAACAGGCATTTCTACGTAGAAGCTATCTAAACCAATTGTTTTAGATTCCCAGGTTACCGCATTATAGTCTCTATTAGCTCCGGTACCCTCGTTATTCACATTTGGATCGTTATAATACAACATACTGTTCACTTTTACATTACTAGTAAACCTGCCAGATAAAACAATTGCCTGTTTTGCAGATGAATATTCTGCATGGATACTTTGAATGCCTGCTGTGGCACTACCGTAATATGTTTTTGTATCATTATTGAAGATTTGATTTGCATTTAACGTTGCCGCATCTGCTGCTGTTAGAAAGGTAGGTGATTTACCCAAAGTACCATTGCCTGCCCACATCAAAGCCATTCCTTTGTTCGGATCATTATTTTCAGATACTTTCTGGCAATTGTGAGGCAAATTTAAGCCATGCCCAAGCTCATGAACCAAACCGCCAAACCACACGCTAAACCGGTTTCCAACAGCATCCGTTTTACCTAAATTAGCAATATCCATTTCTTCATAATCTAGAGCAAAACACCAGCGTCCAAGGCCATAAAATGGGCCTCCACTTGGTGTTCCACTAGCCAGGATTTGATATCTCGGCAAAATCACGAGGGTATGCTCACTCGTTTTTTGGGTAGGATTTGCCGCAAAATAAGCATTAATTTCTGCCATAACATTACCTGAACCACTGGAATACGAATAATCTGCTTTACCTCTTGTTCCATAAATGGTTATAATTTTAACAGCTGTATTCGCAGCATCTACATATAAACCAAAAGTTTTATCTGTGTAGCCGTTCAATGTCATTTGTTGTTTATACCAGTTTTGTGTCCATAACATTAGTTCACTTAACCTTTTTTGATAATTGGCAACGGTATCGACATCGTTGGGAACGAAATAAATTAGATTTAAATTTCTGGGTCTATCAGACGTAAATGTTCCAGGGGTTGGCCCGGAAACCCCTGACGTTGCGGTCAATGTAGAGGATTGCAGACTCAATGCTGGATCAGCTTGTTCAGTTTTTTTACAAGCGCTAAAGGCTAGAGATGCCAGTAGCAAATTCAAAATAAAATTTCTCTTCATGAGGTTGTGTTTTAGGTTAGCTTAATTACACTTTATGTGTAAATGACTCGTATGCTCTAAAATACATGGTCTAATTAAGCACCCCAACTACAAAAACCGCACAAACGTTTGTCTAAAAAACTGAAATACAGACTATTTATAAAATAAAAACGGGTAAATTATATTGTTCAAAAAAATCTGCTTCCGAAAATACTACAAACCTGGGCTACTGATGTAAGATCATAAAGACATGAAAAAGATTTAATGAAAAGCACAAACGTTTGCGCTGAAATCAATCCTATTAGAATTAATATGATCGTTTTTTATTTGCAACTTGGAGATATAACGCAGATTAAAACAAAAAACTCCCGGCTTTCACCGGGAGTTTTAAAAAATTATTTTTTAGAAGAGTCTTCTTCTTTGGGTTCTTCTTTTGGTTTTTCACCTTTTTTATGAAGAACAGAAACTTCCTCTTTTTCTTTATCGTAATCGATTTCAAGAACATCTCCTTCAGCGAGTTCGCCTTTAAGGATTTCCTCAGCGATAGGATCTTCGAGGTATTTCTGAATCGCTCTTTTCAATGGTCTGGCGCCAAAATTACTGTCAAAACCTTTTTCTGCAATATATTCTTTAGCATTTTCAGTTAATGTAATTTCATAACCTAAGGTGTGTACACGACCAAACAATGCTTTCAACTCAATATCAATAATTCTGAAGATTTCTTCTTTACCCAAGCTGTTGAATACAACTACATCATCAACACGGTTTAAAAACTCTGGCGCAAAAGCGCGTTTCAATGCACTTTCAATTACACCGCGACTGTGTTGTTCTGCCTGATTGGTTTTTGCTGCAGTTGAGAAACCAACACCCTGACCAAAATCTTTCAACTGGCGTGCACCAATATTAGAAGTCATGATGATGATGGTATTTCTAAAATCAACCTTACGTCCTAAACTATCAGTAAGCTGGCCTTCATCCAAAACCTGAAGCAGGATATTGAATACATCAGGATGCGCTTTTTCTATCTCATCCAATAGGATTACTGCATAAGGTTTTCTTCTCACCTTTTCAGTAAGCTGGCCACCTTCTTCATACCCCACGTATCCTGGAGGCGCACCCACTAAACGTGAAACTGCAAATTTCTCCATGTACTCACTCATGTCTATCTGAATCAAAGCATCATCACTATCAAACATGAAACGTGCAAGTTCTTTAGCCAGTTCGGTTTTACCAACACCAGTCGGACCTAAGAAAATAAATGAACCAATTGGTTTTTTAGGATCTTTTAAACCTGCTCTCGTACGCTGAATGGCTTTAGTCAGTTTTTTAATGGCATCATCCTGCCCGATGATTTTCTCTGCAACCTTATCGTACATATTCAACAGCTTCTGACTGTCGCTTTGACCAACACGTTGTACAGGAATTCCCGTCATCATGGCAACTACCTCAGCAACATTATCTTCAGAAACTTCATAACGTTTTGTTTTAGTTTCTGCTTCCCATTCCGCTTTAGCTTTATCCAATTCTTCGATCAGGTTTTTCTCTGTGTCGCGAAGTTTTGCAGCTTCTTCGTATTTCTGGCTGCGTACTACTTTATTTTTCTCTAGCTTGATGTCTTCAATTTTCGCTTCGATATCTATAATGTTCTGTGGAACATGGATATTCGTTAAATGTACGCGCGAGCCTGCTTCATCTAAAGCATCAATTGCTTTATCTGGCAAGAAGCGATCAGAGATATATCTGGAAGTTAACGTTACACAAGCTTCAATGGCTTCCTGAGTATACGTAACACCGTGGTGTTCTTCGTATTTATCTTTAATGCGGCTTAAAATTTCGATGGTTTCATCTGGTGTTGCAGGCTCTACCATAACTTTTTGGAAACGACGGTCTAAAGCACCATCTTTCTCAATATACTGGCGATATTCATCTAAAGTTGTTGCGCCAATACATTGTATTTCGCCCCTTGCTAAAGCTGGTTTAAACATGTTTGATGCATCTAAAGAACCAGATGCGCCACCTGCACCAACAATGGTATGAATTTCATCAATAAATAAAATTACATCTGTTGATTTTTCAAGCTCGTTCATTACCGCTTTCATACGTTCTTCAAACTGACCGCGGTATTTAGTACCTGCAACCAGCGAAGCCAAATCAAGCGTAACCACGCGTTTGTTAAACAATACACGAGATACTTTACGTTGTACAATACGAAGTGCCAAACCTTCTGCAATTGCAGATTTACCTACGCCTGGCTCACCAATTAAAATCGGATTGTTTTTCTTTCTACGAGATAAAATCTGAGAAACGCGTTCAATTTCTTTTTCACGGCCAACAATTGGATCTAAACGGCCTTCTTCTGCAGCTTTGGTTAGATCGCGACCAAAGTTGTCCAATACCGGTGTTTTAGATTTAATATCTGACACTTTTTTAGGAGTACTGAAACTTTCTTCTTCACGATAATCGTCATCGCCGCCCGTAGATGCACTATTTGAGATATCGTCTCTGAAACCGTTTTTATTAACTTCAACTTCTTGTTTAAAAACATCATAAGTAACACCATATTGCAACAAAATTTGTGAGGCAATATTGTCGTCATCTCTCAATACAGAAAGCAACAAATGCTCTGTACCAATTAAATCGCTTTTAAATATTTTCGCTTCTAAATAAGTGATTTTTAAAACTTTTTCTGCCTGTTTGGTTAAAGGAATATTGCCTAAATTAACCGTTACACTGGATGTGCCACGAACGGCATCTTCAATAGAACGGCGCAATTTACTTGTATCTACTCCAAGCGAGCGTAAAATTTTGATGGCCATACCATCGCCTTCACGGATGAGGCCTAATAATAAATGCTCGGTACCGATGTAATCGTGCCCTAAACGGAGAGCTTCCTCTCTACTAAAAGAGATCACATCTTTTACCTGCGGTGAAAATTTTGCTTCCATAATACCTTTCTTAACAGCTACGTCCCTAAACTATAAAATAAATTATAAAAAGCGTCCGTACCATTTTGTTTATTTTATCAACAATTGCGCCATATAGGTGAACAAACTGCTTTATGTTATATTCCGCAAACTAAATTATGCTTATTGATGTACAAGTTGTTTTTCAGTAATAATCCCATATATCTATCTACGTAATATATACTACGCAGGATTTGATGGCAGTTTCGGGGAACCGACTTAAAAAAAAGAGATTTTGTCGGTTTTTTGTAAGTATTTCATGGCCCTGAACGACTGACAATTTGTAACTTTTTCTTAAAGCAATTTACAAGTTTTGACAGAAAAACAAAAAGAACGTGACACCAAATTAGAAAATCCTAAAACCGGTCATTCAATTCATTCCTAATAGTAGTTTAACCTTTCAGAGTTGGTTTTTGTTTTCGGCTGGTTGTTACAACCGAGATACGCCCTTAACAATATTTCCCCAACCGCCGACAGGTTTTTATGCGCATTCTAACCCTTTATATTCCAGTATATATTGTATCTCCAGATTTTGGATGGCGTTATTTGTATTATGGATTGCTTCCCGTAATGGGATTCTGCATGGCAGGATGATTAAAACCGCAGTAAATTCAAGATTACTTTTTTTACATTAACCGAAATTGAAATGATTTTTAAACCAATAAACGATGAAATCATCAACGAGATTAAAACTGTTATTCCCGAAAACCGATTAGTTTCAGACTTTGTCGCATTCAGACAGTACACACATGACGAAACGGAAGACCTAATTTTTACACCCGAACTGGTTGCGCTTCCAATTTCTGTTGAAGAAGTTTCTGGGCTGGTCAAAATCTGCGCGAAGTACTCCATTCCCATTACTCCGCGTGGTGCCGGTACCGGAGTATCTGGCGCTGCTTTAGCCACTAAAGGAGGTTTAATGATTTCCATGGAAAAGATGGATAAGATCGTAGAGATTGACGAACAAAACCTGCAGGCAACTGTTGAAGCTGGCGTAATCACTGAAAATCTTATTCAAGCCGCAGCGGAGAAGAATTTTCTTTACCCCGTTGATCCGGCAAGCAAAGGTTCTTGTTTTATTGGTGGTAATGTTGCCCACGGCAGTGGTGGAGCCAGGGTTGTAAAATACGGAACCATACGAGAATACATTTTGAATTTGCAAGTCGTACTTGCCTCAGGAGAAATCATTTGGACTGGAGCAAATACACTAAAAAATTCATCTGGATACAGCTTAACTCAACTTTTTATAGGATCTGAGGGTACACTTGGTATCATATACCAGGTTGTGGTGAAACTTTTACCATTACCACAACGCGATTTGCTTTTACTCGCTTCATTCAAATCGAATGAGGATGCCTGCCAGGCTGTTGGAGCAATTTTCAGAGCAGGAATTGTTCCGTCTTCACTAGAGTATATGGAACGGAAGGCATTTGAATGGGTCATTGCTTTTGAAGACGTTAATTTTACGCTTGCGGAAAATGCACAGGCTTTTCTATTGATAGAACTGGATGGAAACCATATTGCTGAACTTCAGGCAGCAGCAGAGCAGGTATATGCTGTACTCGAAGAAAATCAGTCGTTTGACGTTTTGCTCGCAGATACTGCTGATCAAAAAGAAAAACTTTGGTCGTTAAGACGAAAGATGATCGTTTCAATCCGTTCGCATTCAATTTTCAAAGAAGTAGACACTGTGGTTCCGCGGGCTTCACTCCCAGAGCTGATAACCGGTATCAGACGTATTGCAAAAGACTTTGGTTTTGAGGTATTGTGCTTCGGCCATGCAGGAGATGGAAACCTGCATACAAACATTATCAAAGGAGAAATGAGTGATGAAGACTGGAATTTTAATTTAAAAAATGGAATACGGAAGATTTTTGAACTTACGATTTCTTTAGGCGGAACCGTTTCAGGAGAACATGGGATTGGTCATATACAACGCGAATATCTTCCGATAAAATACAGCGAAACACACATCCATTTAATGAAAAGTATCAAACAGGTTTTCGATCCTAAGGGTATTCTTAATCCTGAAAAAATTTTTTAACCATCAATAGTTGTGGCTACTTTTTTCTTTCTGCTTAATGTTGCGCCAGCGCTGGCTGTAACTACAAGTACAACCGCAAGCCACTCGCCGGTTGTCAGTTTTTCGTGCAGAAAAACCAATCCGCAAAGTGCAGCCGCCGCAGGTTCTACACTCATTAAAATACTGAATGTTTTGGCCGGTATTTTTTTTAGGGCATTAATTTCTAATGTAAATGGTATTGCGCTGGAAAGTAAGGCTAAAACCAAGCCCAGCAGGAAAAGATGTGGGGTAATATTCTGTATAATTCCATCGGCCAGTGCAAATGGAATAACCAGTACAGATGCGAAAAGCATGCCTATCGTTACAGCTTTGTTTCCATCCATAATCTGAGAAATTTTTCCGCCCATGATAATATATGCTGCCCAAAGTGCGCCAGCAAGTAAAGCCAGTAAAACACCAACAATATCAATTCCGTTTCCGCTCCAAGGCGCTATTAATACAATTCCTAAAGCAGCTAAAAGCGCCCAGACAAAATCGAGCAGCCGTTTAGAACCTGTAAGAGCGAGTACCAGCGGACCAATAAACTCTAATGTTACGCCCAACCCAAGCGGGATTCTTTTTATAGCCATATAAAATACCAGATTCATTGCTCCCAGCGCCACGCCATACATGGCAACCATTTTCCATTGTTGCCTACTCAGGTTGCGAAGATTTGGACGATTAACAAGACATAGAATAACTGCAGATAATACGATTCTTAAAGATGAGGTTGCAGCAGCGCCAAGAACCGGAAAAATTCCCTTTGCAATGGCCGCACCGCCCTGCACACTAATAATGGCAAGCAAAACACCGGGAACTGCCGGTATATTTAATCCTCGTTTATTCTTCATCAACCGTGTTAAAAATGTCCGCAAAAGTAATGCTTTTGTTACGATAATACCATCTGTTTGATTCTCAAAAGCAATTTATTTTCTGCTTCAAAAATCCTCAACCCCAAAAACTGCGTATGTACTGTAAATCGGAAATTATTGTTTGAAATGTACGCCCTTTACAGAAACTTTTTTATCGTTTCCCTGCTCTTATCTGTTTTCATAGGTCGTATCGCTTTATCTGTTGTGTTTTCTGATCAAAACCCCATTAAAAAAGTTAAGATTTCTAACATTCAGAAATCGGTTCCGATGGAAACCGACGATGATGATGAGTTGGAGAAATTAAAGTATGAAGACCTTGAAATGCCATTGCTTTTCAAAAACAATTTTATTTTTTCCTCACTATTAAAGGCAGCAATCTTTAGAGAATCTTTTAAAGCCTTGGATTGCCATCTTCCTACCTTAGAATATCCTCCAAAATAGCCTAAGCTATTCTACATTTTCTTTTATAAAAAACTTCAAAAACCCTATTATGATTAAAGCACAACACTTAATCGTGGTGGCCTTATGCGCCATTATGATGCCCCTTTTTTTGGTGTCTTGTAAGAAAGACCGCAACAACATGGACAATGAACTTCTTGTTCCTGGGCCAGATTTAAACCTCTATGCGCTTACTGCTGATAACAAACTGTTATTGATAAACGCAAAAAATCCGAACACCATTACTAGTCAGGTTTCCATCTCCGGTCTTCAAACCGGCGAAAGCATTCTAGGCATAGATTTTAGACCAGCTACAGGTCAATTATATGGAATAGGAAGTACTAGCCGTATATATGTAATCGATCAAAAAACCGGCGTGGCACGTTCTGTAGCTTCGGCGCCATTTACCCCAGCACTCACCGGAACTTCAGTAGGCTTTGATTTCAACCCAACTGTAGACCGAATAAGAGTCGTTACATCGAGCGGACAAAATTTACGTTTAAATCCAGAAACCGGAACCGTTGCAGCCACAGATGGTGCAATCAATGCGGTTGCCAATGCAAAGGTTTCTTCAGTTGCCTACACACAAAACAGAGCGGGTGCAAGCACAACAATATTATATGATATTGATGTTAACAACGATAAATTGCATAAACAAGATCCGCCAAATGATGGAAAACTTGTTGAAGTTGGCAACCTTGGCGTAGATGCAGAAGAAGTTGGCGGTTTTGACATTAATCCTGATGGGACGGCAGCAATTGCCGCCATTTCTGTTGGTGGAAAATCTGGTTTGTATACAATTGATTTGAACTCAGGAAAAGCGTCAAAAATTTCAACTATTGATTTGGCCATTTCTGGAATTGCCATTCCTACAGAGGCTGTTGCATACGCAGTATCTAACAACAATGAACTGTTAATTTTTAATCCACTGGCCAGTAATCCAACTATCGTTACCAAAGCGATTACCGGTATTCAAACCGGAGAATCTATTTTAGGTATTGACATGCGTCCCCTAAACGGACAATTGTATGCATTGGGTAGTAGCAGCAGAGTTTACAGCATTAATGCGTCATCTGGTTTGGCTGCTGCAATTGGTACTGCGCCATTAACTACTTTACTTTCGGGAACACAGTTCGGATTTGATTTCAACCCAACCGTAGATCGTATTCGTATTGTAAGTAACGTTGGTCAAAACTTAAGGTTCAATCCAAATGATGGTTCTGTTACTCTGGATGGAAATATCACGATGGCCAATGTTGCGATTTCCGGTGCAGCATATACCAATAATTTTGCAGGTGCAAGTACTACTGTACTTTATGATATCGATTCGCAAACAGATAGATTGTACAAACAAGATCCGCCAAATTTAGGCACTTTGGTAGACGTTGGGCCACTGGGAATTAATGTTGAAGCCAGTAACGGATTTGATATCGGCGGAACAAGCGGGGTTGCTTACGGATTATTTACCGTAGGTGGCACACAACGTTTGTATACCGTTAACTTAACCACAGGCGCAGCAACTGCACTTGGCACGGTATCTACTGCCGCAAGAGGATTTGCAATTGGAATTGGTTTCTAACAATTTAATTCCTTACAAAAACGCTAAAAATTCAAAAGCCTTTCAATCCTGAAAGGCTTTTTCATTAAACTAACATTTACGGTAATTGATCCCGAATGTTTGAAAATAGTATTTTTATTGTGTTCAAATTAGCCTTTCAAATCTTATGAGGCTAAGGTGATAATTAAATTAAAACTGCATTAAAAACAACCTAAAGGGGCATTTCTGAAACTAAGACAAAGTTATTTTTCTAAAATCTTGCTGACCTTCGTGTTTCAAAAACAAATACATTGGCTCGTCAAGATTGGTGTATGCCCCTTGCAGCAAACCAGAAAATTTATCAATATCTACGCTTGGCTTTAAAATAATCGTTAAAGCTTCTGCATTTCCTCTAACCTCAATAATTTCTGCCGGATAGAGCTCTTTTAATTCATGTGGAAATTCCATACGTATGAAACCTTTAAAAAGCAATATGGTTTGCTTTCCCTTCATATTTTAATAAAGCAGATTTCTTGTTAAACAGAAGCGGCCATATTATCAATAGACAATATGGCCGCTGTTTAGTCCCAAAACGCTATAAACTTATTTCGCGCTGTTTTTCTTGTCAGTAACTTCAGTTCTGATTTCCTGAGCTAAAACTTTAAGATCTTGCATTGCTTTACGCACACGTGTACCTGCAGCAGCGTTACCAGCATCATAAAATTTAGCAACATCTGCTTCAACTGAAGCGATAATTTCTTTTACTTTTTCAAATTTTTCCATAATTGTTTTTATTGAGGCTGGTTTAATCCGGCCATTTGTTCTAAAATCAAATGATTCGTTAACATTAACGAGCCGCGAAAATAATAATTGTTCTTAAACGGCCAAACTTTGTAGAGAAGATTTTTTTCGTTTCGGGTATTAAAATGTGCCAATACAGACAAATTCAGCTTATTCCATCAATTTTCCGATCTCCTATTCTCTCCTTTCGGGATAACAAACCTTGCAATGTATAAGTGCACGATCGTGATTATCTGCCCTAGAATGCGTTGGCAAAAGCCATTCTGAATAATTGCGATTTTAAATAAAAACACTGCACTTTTGTTCATTCATAATTCTAGACACTGTCATGATCGAATTTTTTCAAAGCACCTGGCCCTCGTATTTTTCAGGTTTTATGATCGTAGTGATCATGTTAATATTAATTTTTTCTGGAAAAACTTTTGGTTTCTCTTCCAATCTGCGAACCATTTGCACGATCGTTGGCGCAGGAAAACATGTTGATTTTTTTAAATTCGACTGGAAAGCACAACGTTGGAATCTATTGTTTCTCTTGGGATCAATTATCGGCGGTTTTATCGCTACACAATTCCTCAACAATCCTGAACCTTTGCAACTTGCAGAATCAACCATCCGCGATTTACAAAAATTGAACATCAAATTTAATGGAAATCTTAATCCCGATCAACTGTTTTCATTGCATGCGTTAACACAGCCTAAAAACATTTTTATTCTTTTTATTGGCGGCTTATTGGTAGGTTTTGGCGCACGTTATGCTGGCGGATGTACTTCTGGCCACGCCATTTCCGGATTATCAAATTTGCAAATACCATCGCTTCTAGCCGTAATTGGCTTTTTTATTGGCGGATTGATGATGACTTATTTATTTATGCCCTTTATTTTTTAAATGATGAAAGCTATTAAATTTATCCTTACCGGCATTTTATTCGGAATTGTAATGACAAAATCTGAGGCCGTTTCCTGGTATAGGATTCAGGAAATGTTTCGCTTCCAATCTTTTCATATGTATGGCATCATCGGCACTGCCATTCTATTGGGAGTACTGGCTGTTTATCTGATAAAAAAATTAAGGATTAAAGACATTTATGGTGCGCCGATACCTTTTGAAGCCAAAACAAAATCGTACCCACGGTACATTATTGGCGGTAGTATTTTTGGATTGGGTTGGGCTTTAACCGGCGCATGCCCTGGCCCAATGTTCGTAAACCTTGGCAACGGTTACCCCGCAATGGCATTGGTTATTTTAGGTGCTTTGTGTGGCACTTATCTGTACGGGGCAATCAAAAACAAACTTCCACATTAATAAGAATTTTGGGTAAAAAATCAACTTATGGTTTCAAATGCTAAAGCACGATAAATAATTTTTAAAATTCTAAAACCTTATACACTAAAATATGTTGCTAAGTCAATTGTTTATATTTGGTTAATAGCAATTTACACTAGTAAGGCCCGCTGGGATGCGGGTCTTTTTTATTGCTCAGAAGATAACAGTGCTCTATTCGCTTTTATCTTTTTTCAAGAAATTTATATCCTTTACATAAATACACATAAAATTTCCTTACCGCTTTACCCCTGTTTTTTATTAAAATAGGTTTTAACTGTGTCACCGATTTAAAATATGCCTCAACCTCAATTGGTTTGTCTGCTTTTCTTTCATTATTTGTAAATTGAGGATCAGAATCTATGTACAATGCAGTTTTTCCATTCAAAGTGTTCAAATCGGTTCCAATAAAATCATACTGAAGCGCGGTTTTACCAATCACATTTTCGCTGTAAATAAATGTGTTGCTGTATAAATTCAATTCTGAACTCGTTTTATAACCATCGGCAGAAAAAATAAAATCTGCATCGTAACGCTTTTTTAGGTCGATAGTTTTTACTGAAAGTTCTTTCCAACCGAACCAAGTATCGTCTGATTGAATTGGGACAAGATAAAAAAGTATCTGAACCAGTAACGCAAGGTGAATAATACAGGAAATGTAGAGCTGAATTTTAATCCATTTCTTGGAAATCAGCTTTGCTGCAATTATAATTCCGCTAACGTAAGCGGGCATCATCCAATTGATTTTGATCCAGTAAATTGGAGACAACACCAAAAAAATAGCAAATATTGGCAAAAAGAAACAAAGTAAAAACAAATTTTCGTTTGCAGGCAAAGGCAGTTTTTTCTTTACAGACATTAATAAACGTACCACCGCATACAATATCGCAACAAATAGCACCGGAATGAGCAATACCAACTGATGGCCCAAAAGACCGGCAATGAATTTTGGCCTGAAATGTAAACCTGATGCATGACTTAAACGCTGTGCACCTTGAAAGGCAAAGGAAGCAAAATGGTTTACAACATTCCAGATAATTACAGGACTGGAAACAATCAGCATAAGTGTATAACTTAAATACGGCCAGAAAGAGGTCAATAAATTGCGTTTAGATTTTGCAAAAATTAGAAATATAAACGAGCCAAAAGGTAGGAAAACCGCGGTGTATTTACTGTCAAAAGCCAATCCCATTAAAATTCCCGCAATGATCCAAAACTCATTTTTATTTTTAAAAATAGCCTCGTACAAGGCGATTAATGAGAGTGTCCAAAAGAAAAGCAAGGGCGTATCTGGCGTAGAAACGAGCGACAATATACTTACCATTAAAGTACTCAAAAACAGAATAATGGCTTTTTCAGCATCGCATTTTGGCAAAAGCCGAATGGCAAGTTGGTAAAATGCAATGCTGGTAAAAATGGTAAGAAAAGTATTGGCCAGTTTTATAGCAATTACGCTATCGCCAAAAATCAAAGTGAAGAGTTTTAATACATATGCAATCATTGGCGGATGATCAAAATATGAAAGTGCCAGATGTCGCGAATAAAAATAGTAATACGCATCTTGTGGCATTGGGCCCATTATAAAAATAGAAATTATGCGGATTATAAGAATTGTGAAAAGCATACACGCAGAAACTTTACACAGTAAATTGCGCTTTACGCAGATTTGAAAAACCATTAAACTTTGGCAACTAAGTAAACACTAAAGTGAACTCGCTGCACATCATACTTAAAAGGGAAGCTCATTTACCATCGCGCTTTTCTGCGGATAGGGATTTTGCTGATACTTATGTTTTCTTTAATGGGATTAAAGACGTTCGACAAAAAGGGAATGCCAAGATAAACATTTTTAGATTAAGCCACATCAGGCATATTTTCTGGTTGTTAATTTTGCAATCTATTCGAGGAGTACTCTTACTTCTTTCTTTCGCAAGACCAGAGTTTGATATTTCAAATCTTAAGTTTCTTGCCAGCGCCAACCATCTTCAGGATTTCTACAGATTTCGATTTTACTTTTGGCAGTCATAAGTTGGTTGATAAAAACCGATAAATCCCAAATGACGATTAAAGAAAAGACGGCTCAAATATTCAACAATAGATTTAGTCCGGTTGTATTAGCCGTAATTTTATTGTGTATAACCTCATTGCTCACCAGAATTTTATTGATGGTTTACAGCGCATCGTCTATAGATTGGTCTATCTTCAATATTCTCAAAATATTTCTGGTTGGTTTACTTTACGATCTTTCTGCGGCTTCTTTCGCCATTATACCTTTGGTAATCTATCTATGGATGTTGCCTTCAAAATGGTATTCGTCTAAAACTTCTAAAATATTGCTGTTCATCTACTTCTTCATCGTAGTATTTACACTGATGTTTAACATCGTATCCGAATGGTTTTTTTGGGAAGAATTTTCTGTGCGTTACAACTTTATTGCGGTAGATTATCTGGTATATACCACAGAAGTTATCGGCAATATCCGCCAGTCTTATCCAATTAACACCATCTTGTGTGCACTTATTTTGTGTTCATTAGTTGTGGTTTATGTTTTGCGAAAAGAAATTGTTCGCTCTACACCAAACAAAATGCGTTTTGCAAGTAGAAGTAAAATTGCTATTTTATTGTTATGCCTGCCTGTATTGGTTTATTTTGGCGTAAACCACAAGTGGAAATACCACAGCAACAACCAATATGTAGATGAATTGTCTGGAAACGGCATGTACGATTTTGGTTTCGCTTTTTGGAACAACCAGCTGGATTACGATGCCTTTTATAAAACGCTGCCGGTAAATCGAATTTCGGCCATTATTCATCGCCTTTTGGCTACGAATAGCGATAAAAATACAACAACCCGAAAAATAACTTCAGCATCTGCAGAACGCAAAATGAACGTTGTTTTAATTAGTGTAGAAAGTCTGAGTGCAGAGTTTCTGGGTTCATTTGGAAATACGCAGCATCTTACGCCAAACATGGATAGTTTGGCTGCACAAGGTTTGCTGTTCACCAATCTTTATGCCTCCGGAACAAGAACAGTACGTGGTTTAGAAGCACTTTCGCTATGCATACCGCCCACGCCCGGTCAATCTATTGTGAAGCGGCCAGACAATAAAAACCTGTTTACTTTAGGTAGTGTTTTCCATTCTAAAGGATACAACAGCAGATTTATATACGGCGGATACGGCTATTTCGATAATATGAATGAGTTTTTTTCTAACAATGGCTACGAGGTTACAGACCGCAGCGCGCTGAAAGATTCTGAAATTCATTATTCAAATATCTGGGGCGTAGCCGATGAAGATTTGTTTACTTTATCGTTAAGAGAATTGGATCGGGACTACAAAAATGGCAAACCTTTTTTCGCGCACATTATGACGGTTTCTAATCACCGGCCTTATACCTACCCCGAAGGAAGGATTGATATTCCTTCGCACACAAGCAGAGAAGGTGCGGTAAAATATACAGATTACGCTATTGGCAAGTTTATAAAAGAGGCGAGACAAAAACCTTGGTTTGCCAACACTTTATTTGTGATTGTTGCAGATCATTGCGCATCAAGCGCTGGCAAGGTAGAGTTACCAGTAGATAAATACCACATACCAATGATATTCTATAGTCCGGGGAACATCGCTCCTGCAAAATTTAATCGCTTAACTGCACAAATTGATGCCGGACCAACAATATTAAGTTACCTGGGATTTTCTTATACCAGTAAATTCTTTGGCCAGGATGTATTTAATATGAAAGAAGGTGCAGAACGTGCCTTTATAAGCACTTACCAAAGTTTAGGTTACCTAAAAAATGGAAAATTGATGATTTTAGATCCGAATAAAAAAACTGGAACTTTTAAGCCTGATTTTAGAAATGGCAGTGCGGCATCAATCAAACAGGATCAACCTTTAATTGATGAAGCGATTGCCAATTATCAAATGGCTTCTTACATGTACAAAAAGGGATTATATAGTTTTCAAAAGTAACAAACAGGCAAAGCCAATGCCTGACAATTATTTCACTATAACAGAAGTAATGCCATCCGGACGGCCAATTGGAATGGTTTTTACGATTTTACGGGTAGTCAAATCAATCACCTGAACCAAATTATTTGGTGTACATGAGATAAACATGCGATTACTTTCTGCGTCCATATAAATTCCGGCACCTTGTCCTATCTGGTCTTTCTGCTCAAGCAATAGTGTTTTACGGTTGTAGTACAGCAGATCTCCGGTTTTAACACTCACAATGCAAACTGTTTTCCCGTCAGGTGTAATTTTTAAACGATGTAATCCCAACACTTTTGTATTAATTTCTGATTTTATCTTTTTGCTGATCAGATCAACAACAATAATTTTTCCGTCCGGGCGGGCGGTCCACAATTCTTTTCCATCCGCAGAAACATCAAAACCTTCGGCACCAACACCAACCTCAACCAAAGACTGGCGCCATTCTGTTCTGGATTTCGCATTTTTGGGCAATACAAGAGTTGGCGGCATGTACGGCGGAAGTTGTTTTTTTTCGTAAACACTTAACGTACCCGATTCTACATTTGTGGTATAAAATGTATTGGCATCTGCATTTAGATAGAGCAAATGCGTAAAATCCTGTTAGGTTCCGAAAACCTCTTCAAACTGATGAGCGTTTACGTCATACACCACCACACTTTTTGATCCCTGAGCCGTAAACCACAACTTTTCGTTCTTGTACACGAGGCCGTGTGGAATATAAAAAGGACGGGTATCGATTTTTACTTCAGGTTTTAGCGTCTTTAGATTCACCACATCGATTTCGTGGCCATTATTATTCATCAATGGAATTGAAATGTATGCACGCGTACCATCTGGAGTCGTAACAATTTCATGTGGATCATCCCCAACGGAAACCGAATTAACTTTTTCCAACGACTGGTAGTCAAACACAATCATTTTTTTTCTGTTTTAGAAAGCATCAAAATATAATGCGCAGACTGCGCAAAAACGAACGTGGGAAATAGCAACAAAGCTATTGGAAGGATGAATTTCATGATGAAGCAAACTTAAATAAAAAATCATCCGGCAGAGAAAAACAATACCGGATGATTTAGAAAAATTAACCACCAAGTGCCCTGAATAAACCAATCAGAGCACCATAAGATTCGCGTTTCAAATCTACTTGTTCCATTTCGGCATTCAGAACGCTGCCTTGTGCAACAATTACCTCCAAATAACTGGCGTAACCGGCCAAATACAAATCGTTGGCAGTAGAAACCGCGGTTTTTAATTCTGTTACCTCACGGGATTTAAACTGATATGCCGATTTTAGATTTTCTAAAGCACCAAGTTGCGATGACACTTCAGAATAACCATTAATAATGCTTTTCTGATAGTCAAAAAATGCAGACTGCTGCGCTGCATTGGCCAGCAACTGGTTATTTTTTAGTGCTGCGCGATTTAATATTGGAGCCGTTAAACCACCCAAGAAACCTGCCGCGAGTGAACCTGGTGAAAATAACAATGGTAATCTGAATGCATTGTAACCCGCATATGCATCTAAGGTTAACGATGGAAAAAATGCTTTTCTTGCCGCGGAAACATCTGCTTTAGTTGCTTTCAAAGCCAATTCAGCTTCCTGAATGTCGGGTCTGCTTAAAAGAACTTTGGTCGGAATACCTGCATAAATTTTCTCAGGCAGTTTTTTCGTAATTGCTGTAGTATCACGCTCAAGCGTACCAGGATATTGCCCCATAAGTGCATTAAGATCATTTTCTATTTTAATAATTGCCTTTCGAATCTGAAACTGTTTGGCTTCTGTAGCAATTCTTTGTGCCTTAAACTGACTTACAGCTAAAGCGGTAGCTCTGCCACCTGTCATTTGTGCTTCAACAATTTCCAGTCCGTGGTTTTGAACTTTTATATTCCGTTCTACAATCTCGAGCTTCTTATCCAGCGCAACCAATTCAAAATAAAGCTCTGCTACCTGGCATACCAGTTGAGTTTGATACCATTTTAAACCTTTGGCACTGGCCAGATAGCGATTATATGCTGCTTCTTTTCTTTTAGATAACTTGCCCCAGATATCAATTTCCCAAGAACTTCTGAAACCTGCGAAATAATCCGGCGTAGGGTTTGGGATTAACTGATTGCTGTTCAGGTTGGTGGAGAAATTGGTATCGTAATTTCCAACACCATTCATGGTATATTTCCCAAATCGATCCAGTCCTCCAGAAATATTCGCTTGCAAAGTTGGATACATCATTGCTTTGCTAAGTTTTAAATTGGCGCCGGCAACCAATACGCGTTGCATTCCGGATTTCAAATCGAGGTTGTTTTTAAGTGCGGTATCAATTAGTTTTTCGAGATCGTTTTGGGTGAATATTGCTTTCCAGCTGAGTGCTTCCACTGGTGCATCATCAAGTCTGCTAAAACTATCCGGCATTTTCTTTAATGCAGGCAGAGTTGCTTGTTTTACGGAACCGCATGAGGCGAGATAAAACAAACTCCAGCTGAGCAAAAACGCAGATATATAATTTCTTTTAATTGGTTTCATGTGAAGTATTTGTGTTAAGAAGGACCTTTTTTTTCTCTTGTTTATCTTTTCCTGCAGCAAAAACTGCATACAGACCAGGAATTAAAACCACTCCGAAAAGTGTTCCGATGAGCATTCCCCCAACTGCAGTCATCCCGATTGAGCGGTTACCAACTGCGCCCGCTCCGGTTGCGATACATAAAGGAATTAACCCGGCAACAAAAGCAAAAGAAGTCATTAAAATTGGGCGTAAACGAGACACCGCACCTGCAAGTGCAGCATCAACTACAGAAGAACCAGACTTCCTTTTCTGTTCTGCAAATTCAATAATCAGGATAGCATTTTTACCCAGTAAGCCAATTAACATGACCAGAGCAACCTGTGCATAAATGTTGTTTTCCAGGCCCGCCAGTTTAAGCGTAAAAAATGCTCCGGCAATCCCGGCAGGAAGTGAAAGTAAAACCGGTAATGGCAAAAGAAAACTTTCGTATTGCGCAGCGAGAAGCAAATACACAAAGATTAAACAAATAATAAAAATGTAGATCGCCTGGTTTCCACTCAGGATTTGTTCGCGGGTCATTCCAGACCATTCTATGTTGAAACCTCGTGGCAGCTTTTCTTTGGCAGTTTTTTCTACCGTCGCAATGGCATCGCTACTGCTAAAACCTGCAGATGCATCTCCATTAATCATTGCCGAAGGATACATATTGTAGCGGTTAATCTGCTCTGGCCCATATACCCTTTCTAAAGAAATGAATGTAGAATACGGAATCATTTCGCCGCGATCGTTTTTCACATAGAGGCTTAAAAGATCCGTTGGTTTGCCCCGATATTGCGGATAGGCTTGCATCATTACTTTATACATTTGTCCGAAACGAATGAAGTTTGTTGCATAATAACTTCCTACCAAGGTTTGAAGCGTACTCATCGCGTTGTCAATTGTTACTCCTTTTTGTGCAGCCATATCCTGATCAATATGAATCATATATTGCGGGAAATTCGGATCAAAACTGGTAAATGCGCCCGAAATCGAAGGGCTTTTACGCAATTCGGCGAGAAAATCATTCGTGATTTTGGCTGTTTTACCCAGATCTTCGCTTTTATTTTTATCGAGTAAGCGCAACTCAAAACCGCTGGCATTTCCAAAACCCGGTACGGTTGGCGGTGAGAAAAATTCTATTGAAGCATCGCTGATGCCTTTGGTTTTACGCTTAAGCTCCGCAATCAGGTCGTCTACGCTTTCCGTTCTGGATTCCCAGGCTTCGAGGTTAATCATACCCATTCCATAAGATGCGCCTGTAATATCACTCATCAAACTATAGCCTGCCAAAGTACTCACATTTTCTACAGCTGGCAGACCTTTGGTTGCAGCTTCAATTTGGTCCAGTACCTTTTCTGTACGCTCTACCGTAGAGCCGGGCGGTGTAGTTACATTTACGTAAATCATCCCCTGATCTTCAGTAGGAATGAAACCTGACGGCAAAATACTGACGCCGAGCCAGGTAGCCAGAACAAAAAATAACAGGATACAAAAGGTTACTGGCTTGCGCCCAATTACAAAACGTACAAGTTTTGCAAATTTGCCTTCAGTACGCTCATAACCTTTGTTAAAAGTGTTAAAAAAGCGCTGCATCAAATTCGCTTTCTTTTTACTGGCATCACTATGTTTTAACATTAAAGCGCAAAGTGCGGGAGTTAAGGTTAGTGCATTAATACCGGAAATAACAATGGATATGGCCAGTGTAAGTGAAAACTGACGATAAAAAACACCAACCGGACCAGACAAAAATGCTACAGGAACAAATACTGCCGACATGACCAATGTAATGGCAACAATAGCTCCGCTGATTTCTTTCATGGCAGCAATTGTTGCTTCCATTGGTGGTAAATGCTCTTCAGACATTTTTACGTGTACGGCCTCCACTACAACAATGGCATTATCTACCACAATACCAATAGCCAAAACAAGCGCAAAAAGTGTGAGAATATTAATCGAAAAGCCCATAACCTGAAGAAAAGCGAGCGTACTTACTAATGCTACAGGTACGGCCAAAGCCGGAATTAAAGTACTTCTGAAATCTTGTAGAAAAATAAAAACGACAATAAACACCAGAATAAATGCTTCTATCAATGTGCGCAGCACTTCATGAATACTGGCATCAAGAAAACGCGATACATCATACGCATAATTGTATTGCATGCCCGGCGGGAAGCTTGTAGCTTTCAATTCCTTCATTTTAGATTTGATGTTGTCGATCACCTCACTGGCATTAGAACCTGGGCGCTGTTTAATCATAATAGATGCGGAAGGACTACCATCGGTTTTTGAAACCATGTCATAACTTACCGTTCCGAATTCCAGGTCGGCAACGTCTTTTAACCGAATTAAAGCACCATCGCGATCGGCTTTTAGAACCAGGTTTTCATATTCTTCTTTACTGTTAAACTTACCAGTATACTTTAAAACGTATTGTTTTACTTCGTGGCCCTTGCCAGAATTTTCTCCGGCTACGCCCGGTGCTGCTTCAATATTTTGCTTACGCATCACATTGATAATTTCTTCAGAAGAAATATTATAAGACAGCATACGGTCTGGCTTTAACCAAACCCGCATAGAGTAATCTCGCGCGCCCATAATTTCAACAAAACCAACACCGTCTATCCGTTTCAGCTCCTGCAACACATTAATATCCGCAAAGTTGTAAATGAACTCTTCATTCATATCCTTATCGGTACTGGTTACATTCAGATACAAAAGCATACTGTTTACTTCCTTTTCAGTTGTAACGCCGGCTTTAATTACTTCTTCGGGCAATTCATCCAAAACGGTTGTTACGCGGTTCTGCACATTTACGGCCGCCTGATCGGGATCAGTACCTACATTAAAAAACACCTGAATTAACGTTACGCCATTGTTGCTGCTTACAGAGTTCATATACGTCATTCCGGGTACACCATTAATCGCGCGCTCCAGCGGAGTTGCAACAGCTTTTGCGCAAACCTCTGCATTGGCGCCATTGTAATTCGCCGTAACCACAACTGATGGCGGCACAATATCTGGAAATTGGGTGATGGGTAATTTAAACAGGGCAAGTACGCCCAGTAAAATCAATATGAGAGAGATGACCAGCGAAAGTACTGGCCTTCTTATAAAGGTTTCTACCATTTTTTTTTAAATAAAAACAAAATCCATCCGACGGGAAATACCCCCGCGAATTTTATTTGTCAAAAATGAAATACTAAACTATTTTTTGGCCAGGAGATCTTTCATTGAGGTATAAACCGGTTTGATCACTGCGCCATCACGAATATTTTGTACGCCCTCATACACAATGGCTTCTCCGGGTTTCAAGCCAGATTGGCATACATAATATCCTGGAAGCTGCATCTTTGGTACAAAACTTTTCATTTTGACCATGTTGTCTTTCCCCACCACGAACACATAGTTTTTATCTTGTATTTCAAATACAGATTTCTGTGGAATGAGCAAACCGCTTTTGATCTGAGATTTTAAACGAACCTTTCCGGATACACCGTGTTTAAGAATATGGTTGGGGTTTTCAAAAATTGCACGAAAAGCGATAGAACCTGTATTTCCCGAGAAGGCACTTTCGTGCGTTTGTATCTTACCTTTTAACGGATAAAGACTTCCATCCGAAAGAATAAGTGAAGTTTCTTTGTTGAGTTCAAAACGTCCTTTCCCGTTTCGTACAAACTGAAGATATTCATTTTCTGAAACATCGAAATATGCATACATCTGGCGTGTGTCTGAAAGCGTTGTTAATAAGGCACCTTCATCTACCAAACTACCGGCTTTAAACGGAAGCCTGTCTATCGTCCCGTCAAATGGCGACCGTACGCGCGCATACGATAGTTTTTGATTCGCATCATCAATCATCGCCTTTGCGGTTTTTATATTTGCTTCCGCTTCTGTGAGTCTTGCCTCTCCCAGTGAAAGTTCCGTTGCAGAGATTACCTTCTTTTCAACCAGGGTTTTAATTCTTCCTAGTTCTACCGTGGCTATGCTTGCCGCAGATTGTGCGCTAGCCAGGTTGGCTTTTGCTTTATTCAGCGCAATTGCGTATTCTCTATCATTAAGTTGGAAAAGAAGCTGACCTTTTTTTACCTTTTGGCCTTCATCTACTAAAACCTGATCGATAAAACCGTGTGTACGGGAACGCAGATCTATATTTTTAATGGCCTGAATATCGGCTACATAATCTACAGCCAGAGACGTATCCTGAACTTCGAGTTTCAGAACCGGGAATTCTGCAATATCATTATCTTTTTTCTTGGTTTCGCCAACTGAGCAGGACTGCAAAGCAGCTGCAAGGATTGGTATAACCATCCATTTCATTTTCATGTGTGTCTAATGTATTATATGCAGCGGAAGTCCCGCGGTTTGGGAAATGCTGCGTGTAAGTTTTCAAAAAATTTGCATAGAGAAACATCAACCCGTTCAGGATGTCAGTTTAATTGTTCAGAAAATTGAAAACTAACTTTAGAAGTACGTTAAACGATAGAGAAAAGAGTATAAACTGGAACGAAAATATGGAGTTTTATAACCTGAAACATCAGCCAGGCCGATTTGGAGCCTGGCAGTTAACTTCTTTTGATAGAGATGAAAATCGACACTGGAATCATTGAGGTGTTTGTGTCTCTTCTGATATTTGGCAACTTTGGCTTTGACAGCGGTTTCAGGAAAAAAATGGATTGTGTCTTCAACTTTATTGCGGATAGACCCGCCTTGAGAAGATGAAAAGATTTCATCACAGAAATCATCCGAAAAACTTAGGGCAATGGAAAGCAATGAAAATATACCAAGAGCCACAAGCACAAAAAGCCTGAGCGCAGTAAATTTTACTTGCCTATTTTGAAATTTATTTATCATTAACCTACCCTATTGTCGCAAATATAATATTTACAGGAGTTTTGAAGCTTTTTAAGATGTAACAGAATTGAAACTTTGAGGAAAAAGAAGTCTGGTCTATACCAAATAATATTCTTTTACAGCCTGAAAACGAGCCGTTTTACAATTATTTCACTTGTATAAAACACCTTAGCCTGTGATTTTACCCATGAGTTCAAAGCAAAAAAAGCCGCTTTTCATAGATAAAGCGGCTTTAATAAATTGGTATTGGATTTCTAATTACCCGAATCTTTCACTTTTTCAATCGCATCTTGTACAGTTTGCGATAAATTTGAGAATAAATTATATCCCGTTGCCGTTTCAATGTCCCGAACAGTAACAATGTAATCTTTCCAATCAGAACCGATTGAATTTAAGTTAGGTGTATTAATAGCAATTACACGTGTGCTTGATGTGATACGGCTTAAATCGCCATCACCTACCGGAAGAATTACCGCAACTTTCCACACATTTGCCGGCACGGTTACCTTTCCATCGTTAATGGTGCTGATTACTGAAGTGCTTGCAGAGCCCACACCGCCTGTTCCGTAACTTCCCATAATAATGTAGACTTCATTTCCGCTTAGGACTTGCGTTCTAAGGTAGCTTTCAAAAGATTCCCAGGTTTTTTGATTGTTATTTGGCGCCTGAGGAATCATATTTGTCATTAAAAAGGTAGCTGAATTTGCGGCGGTAGAACTGGTTCTGTCGCCACTCGGACAATTGTGGCCACGATCAAATCCAGAACCTGAGTAACTGGTATTCTGTACTTGGTACCAGCCTGTTGGCAAACCAGAAAATGCTGCAAAATCATCCTGACGGGAAACTGCTCCATTGATATTTCCAGCATCTAAGTGCCAACTTACCCAGTTTGGAGTGCCTCTACTCATACTGTAACTTTCTACATAATAGTGTTGATCTATCAAATAATTTTCTGCCTGTGTTACCGCAGCCATAGCGCCTGACGGATTACCTAAAAGCAAATTTGAGTTGTCTCCACTTGCTGGCGGAGCATCTGTTCCGGCTTCCGGCGTTCCTCGCCCTGCGGTAGTTGTAGCGGTATTTGTACTGTCGCTGCCATCTGTATCTGGTGCACCAACAGTAATTCCCGGGTCGCCTGAACCTTTAAAAGTAATATCGTCAAGGTTAATCCGCGTTGTGCCGGTTTTCTTAATCTGGAAACGAACTTTTCCAGTAGTATTTACTTTAAAAGAATCGGTTACTAAAGTTGTGCTGGATTCTGTAATATCAGACCCAAGCTGCGTATAGTTTACACCTCCATCTGTAGAAACCAAAAGCTGCCACGTAGAATTCGCATCGGTACCATATTTGGCATGTTTAATATAAATGGTATTTAGGCCAGAAATATCGAAGTTCATCCCGATGTAACCTGTACGCAGACGCACAGACTTTGCGCCGTTTTTTGCATCGGCGGCAAGCGCACCAAGAAGTGCATCGCTAAAAGTCCATTTACCTGTAGTAAGCTGAACACTATCTATAGCATATGCGGTTTTAGTTCCAGATTCAAAATCTTCTGTAATAGAATAAGGTGTTGCTACGGCATTTGTTGTTCCGCCATCTGTGTTTGTATCTTCTTCTGTTTCCGTTTTTTTTGAACAGGCAGAAACTGCCATTACACCGATTAATCCGGCATAAATTAAGATGTTTTTAAATTTCATGTTGTAACCTTTGCGCCTTGTTTTCAAGGCATAATTGACTATAGGGTGAGTAAAATCAAGAGCGCGAAAAAAAGGAGTTGATGAGAACATCAACTCCTCAGTACTTAATTTTTAATTACAAAAGTGCCGTTTGTATACGTAAACGTTTTCACCGGGTAAGAATAAGAACCGGAATACGCGTAATACGTTAACTGGAAAACCTGACCTTCAGTTGCGCTGGTGTATTTGGTTTTAAGAAACGCAATAAGCGCCGCGGTAATTTCTGCATCGGTCCAGGTTGTGGTACCAGTTGTCGAGATATTGAAATTCTTATACGAATTGAGATTTGCACGTGCAGCGGTAGAACCGTTGGTACCATTAGAAATGGTTACATAATCTGCAGTAACAAGTGTATAGTAAACCGTATTGTCTTCTATCCAGGTATTATTTTTCTTCAAAAACGTTAGCGTTTTGAAAGTTGTTGCAGTAGTTACCCAGTTTGTTCCATCGAATGTTAAAGCCATAACACGCTGAAAGTTTCCGTTGTTGTAGTACTTGAAACTCACATATTTTACGTCGCCCGCTTTCGCGCTACTGGCCACAACCGCGTCTGCTTTTAATAAGGTATTAAACCAAGCTGGTAAAGACGCCGCATCTGCACTGGTAAAATTACCATAATTCCCTCGACCTACAGCAGTGTATTGCGCTGCAGATACCGTGTAGAGCTTTGTCCACACACCATTCAGATACAAAAATGTATCTGTTGTAGCTGTTCCTGCTGGTGTAACGCCGGAAAGGTAATAATTGTACGTTAGTAAAGATAGCTGATTAGCTACCGACGTTGGATATTTGTACGTAAGATAAAGCAATACTTGCGCATCTGTATAATCTTTGTACGTAGTTCCGGTAACTGCTGCAGAAGCCGTATAATCTGCGGTTGTAACGGTATAAGACACATTTGCAAATGTACTGTCTGCCGGTTTTACGCTAATCGCTCCGGTGGTGTAGGTAATGTTACCAACAGATCCATCTCCATAATCGAAAAACTTTTTATTTAAGATTGTTGGAATGTTTTTTCTTGCCGAATCTGCATTCGCAAAGCTAAGGCTTGAATACGCCGGATTTGTTGTCGCCAACAATTTGTAATCTGTCGAAATCAGCGTATAATCGATTGTTTTTTTTGCAGTCGATTCGCTGAGCTCCAACTCTTTCTTAGTTCCGTGCAAAGGATCGCAAGCCGTAAATGCGATACTTAGAAAGGCCAGCATGCCGTATAATAGTGTATTAATCTTTTTCATAATCAATTTCTTATAGATAATAATTTAGAATTTCACTTTGAAAGTGGCCATATAAGTTCTGGTTGCGCCATAGAAAACGCCGATAGAACTTGTTGGCGTTAAACCTCCAGTCGGACTAGAATCATAGGCATCAGCAATGTATTCAGTACCTAAAAGGTTGTACACATTTCCGATAAATGAAGCATCAAGACCTGAAAATTTAAAACGGTATACAATATTCATATCCAATGTTGTATAATTTGGCACTTTCCAGGGCTGGTAGTTTTCAACTGTAATTTTTGAAGGATCGAAATAGGCATTATAATTTCCGTAGTAATTGAAGTTTGCACCAACTTTAATTTGTGGAAGAATTTGTGCATCCATACCTAAAGCCGCAGTAGTTTGTGCAGCATCGCCCACTTTCAAACCTTTGATATAAATTTTTGAAATCGTTGTTGTAGCACTTCCCTGGTCATTTGTAACCTGAACTGGCCCAGCATCTGAGGTGTAATGCCAATCGCCCACAGACAACATTCCGCTGAAAGTAATTTCCTTAACCGGTCTGAATTTTGCATCAATTTCAATTCCCTGGTGTAATTCATTCAAGCCAGATAAATTGGCACTTGAGATAGAACCATCCTGGTTAATTACGCTTTTTGGTGTAACAGATCTGTCTTTATAAGTTGAACGGTAAAGATTAACATTTACCGTAAATTGTGAACTTCTGAAACCATACCCCAATTCATAACTGAAGAGTTTCTCCGGAACTGCATTCGGATTAATGTCATTCTTTTTATTTAAAAATACATTAGAAACTAAAGGTGCGCGTTGCAGATAACCCACATTTGCAAACACATTATTGTGACTATCTAAATTGTAATTTGCACCACCTTTTGCTTGGTAACCAAAGAAGTTTACAAATTTAGTCTGGCGTGCAGGATCTGTAGTCAAATAGTTGAAATAATCTAATCTCTGGTTTCCTGTGTTGTTACCTGCAAGCGCTACAAAAGCAGAGAGTTTGTCTTTGTGGTATTCTGACTGAAGATATAAACCTTCTGAAAGGATATCATACCGATAATCGTTATTAAATTTATCGCCAACACGAATATGCGCTAACGGATTGTTGATGTTTGCAGTATTGACAGATGTACCTGTAGCACGCGTTTCCGTATAATATTGCCCGCCCAAAAGATCGGTCATTTCATAATAATGCTCACCTTGGTAATAACGTAAATCGGCACCTGCCAAGATATCTATATGATCTGTTAACTGGCGTTTGTAAGAACTCAATACGCCATATTGCTGGTGGTCATTTTTTGCAGTCTGAATGTAGGTGCTTGTAGAACCATCGCCATTTGCCATATTATTTTTGGTGATGGTATTGAAATCAATCGGCGAATACTGATCTCCAGTTCTCGGAACGGCATTAGTGGCCGCACCGGTAATCAGACTTGAATTTGATCCCGTTAGGTAAGATGCACCACCTACACCGATAGATGCATAAGCAACCGTGGCCAAAGAAGATTTTTCATTAATTTTCCAATCGTGGTTAATTGAGAATAACGGTTTGTTATAATAATTTACTTCTGCGCTTTTTAATTGACCATTTAAGTAACCATAATCAGAATTGTAACGATTTCCATCTGGCGAATTTTTGTACGTATTAATGGTATTGTAGGTGTAACGCTGACCGTGATTTTGCGATGCGCCCATAACGTTGAAAGAAAGCGTTTGGGTTTTTGTCAATACTTTGGATAAGTTGAAGAAATAACTATAACCAGTATAATATAAGCCATTTGCGATACCATCACCAGATCTGCGCGAAAGCAAGAAGGATGAAGACCAGCCTTTGTCTGTTAAACCTGTTGAGTAAGAAATTGTCGTTTTAAGATCGTTAAAACTTCCAATACTTTGCGAAATTGAACCGCCTTGTACAGTTTCTGTAGATAAAGTATTGATGTTGATCGTTCCGCCGAGTGATGGTGCCGCAACTGTTGAAGCGCCTAAACCGCGTTGAACCTGCATAAACTTGGTTACATCTGCTAAACCTGCCCAATCGTTCCAGTAAATTTTTCCGGCTTCGACATCATTCACAGGAATACCATTGATCAATAATGCAACATTACTGCTGTTAAAACCACGAATACTTACTCTGGAATCGCCATAACCACCACCAGTACGCGAAGTCATTACACCTGGCGCACCTTTCAGTAATTCAGGAAATTCTGCGCCCTGGCCTTTTTCTTCAATGTACTGTTGGTTTACAGAAGTGGCTGCAACAGGGGTGCGCCTATCAATCACCATTGATGGGTTTACAGCCGTTACCGTTACCTGGCCCATAGTTGCAGAAGAATTTGCAAGTTCAATGGTTCCGAGATCTTTTCCGCCAGAAACTTCTATTTGTTTGCTCACATAGCCGATGTAGCTGATGAGTAAAGTGGTTCCGCTGTTGGGAACAGAAATTTTAAACGTTCCGTTTAGTGATGTTGTGGTTGCCTTCTGGCTTCCTTTTATGCTAACAGTAGCACCAATTAACGATTCCTTTGTTTCGGAATCTACCAGTTTCCCGGTAACCTGATTTTCATTTCGGGATTGTGCGAATGCGCCACTCACCAAAATTAGGGATAGAAAAATCAGGAACATAAATTGTTTTCTCATTTCGTTTTAATCTAATTTTCAAACGGCGGCGAATATAGAGTCAAAAAAACTGTCGAATATTATCTAAATGTTAAGCGAAATTTCCAATACACAAGACACTATTAATCAGTATTTTGCCAAATGTTAAAAAAATTAACCTGACATAATCATTACATTTCTACTGTGAAAATTTACAAAAATGAGAAGAATCTGAACAAGATTAAACTATACATGCTAGAGTTACTGGTGACAATATCCTATAACAATAGGTTTTCATTAAAGAGGGGCAAGAATAGATTTTATCGAAAAAATTTAAAGAAAATATGATGATTAAAAATGAAAGCCCTAAAGATTTTTAAACAAAAAAAATCGCGTGCCGGCATTTGCCAACACGCGATTTTTTGAGCGCTAACTAAATTATTTTACACCAATAATGGTTACGTTATCTAAACGCATACCAAGTGTATTGGCCGCTGTAGAACCGAAAAATTCGATTGTATTGTCGCCAGTTACAGCAATATCGCTCAACTCAACTGTAGAGAATTTATTGTTGTCTGCATTTGTCAATTGACGGCTAGGTACTGTAATTGCAACACCGTTTACTTTAACTGTGATTACATTTACATTGGTAACAGAACTTGCAGATGACGCATTCGGAGCAAGATCGTACTTTAATTTAATTTTAGTATAACCAGAAATTTTGATGCCTGAAATGACTAAAGAAGCATCTTTAGCTGGCAACCATACGTGAATATCATTTGGATAAGCACTAATTGTTCTCAAATCTGATGCTGCATAGCTGTCGCTGAAGGTCAAAGAAGAATTTGACCAACCTGTATACGCGCTGATTTTAGGTCTGTTTGATGCTGCGCCAACACCAAAAGTTTCAGTGAATAATGTTTCTTCTGTACCTGCAACGGGAGGCGTAGTAGTGTCTTTATCCTGATCTACTACATAAGAACCAGAAGGAACATCTGTCCAGTTGGTAATGGTAGCGGTAATGGCAACAGCAACCGGTGTTCCGGCAACGCCATTTCTCAATTCAACTTCGTAAGTATATTTTTTACCGGCTTCAAACTTTGTACCTGCAGCAAGGCTCAATTTGAATTTTGATCCTGGTAAAGTGAAGGTTACCGCAGCAGTGCTAGCATCTGCAGTTGGTACAACAATCGCTTCTGCAGTTACTGTTGTACTTGCATTTACTTTAGCATTTAGATCTGCAATTTGAGATGCATTGCTTAAAACACCTGTTGCCAAATCGAAATCTGCTTTGGTGTTTAAGCCAGAAATTGTTGCAGCCAAACCGGTTAAGTCTGTAACGCCAGTTCCTTTTTTGACTGTAAATTCTACTTTAGACAATTGGTGAGAAAATACAAGACTTGCTACAGAGCTGGTTTTGCTTAAACCTGTTGCGTTGTTTGCATACAAAAGATCAATTGCAGCCTGGTTGCTTTGGTTGTTTACATCAACCGCATAAGTATTTGTAGTTAAAGTGCTTTTTAAAGGATAGTAAGCAATAAAATCTACTGTTTTACCATCTTCAGGGAAATAAATGGTTTGATCTGTTGCTGATGGATTGAAAGTTCCATCGCCAGTAGTTTTATAAGCTTTGTTTGAAGCCAATACATTGCTTAAAGCTGTACCGGTTTTCATAAATACACCAATCTGATCGTTAGCTTCCCAAGCGTCGTTAACGGCTTTGGTTTTGATCTGACCATTAATGCTTGCAGAGAAATTTACTGCTGTACCATTAACTGGTTGTGTTGGTTGAGGAGTTTTGTCTTTTTTACAAGCGCTGCTCATTACAAACATGGTAAGTGCAGTAGCTAAGAAAATGTTCTGATTTTTCATTTTATTTTAAAAGGGTTAATTTATTTCCAGATAGAAGTATCGATTGTTGCTTTAGCAGCATTAGAGATTTTAGGGAAGAATGTATAACCGGTTTCTTTTTCAAGATCGCTTACATTCACTCTATATGTATTGTATGATGAAGATGAAGGAATTACGATGTTATCGATTTTAAAACCGATTGTATAGTATACATTTCCTTTTTTCATCGCCAAAGCTTTATAGTAATATTTAGGAATTGCAGAACCTTTAGAATACGTAATGTTTTCGTCGGTTTTAGTTTTGATGGCTGCACCGGTTACTACATATAAGGTATCGCTTTGCGCCATCCATGTTCTAACTTGTTGCTCAAGATTATTCCAGATGCCTTGGTTCATTGATGAAACCTGAGCCGTCATATTTGAATAATAAAAAGTTGTTGCATTCAAATCTCTGCTTGCAGTTCTGTCTCCACTTGGAATCTGGTGACCGCGGTCATAACCGTTTCCGAAAGAACTGCTTAAGTTTACTTGTGCATCTTGAGAAATTTTTGGATCGAAAGCCCATGCGTCAGAACGACCTGAACTACCAATATAAGATGCATGTAATGGATACGCTACCCAATAAGCCATTTTATATTTTTTATCGTATAACATGGCGTAATTTCTTACACCCGTACGGCCAGGAAAATCATGCGCTACATAAACGGTATTTTCGTCTGTAGTTACAATTGGCGTTTCCATATAGCCAGAGGTTACTGGTGGTATGGTTACCGTTTCTCCATCAACTACATAAGAACCAGAGGGAACTTCATTCCAGTTGGTTACAACCGCTTTAAGCGATAATGCAGTACCAACAGTTCCTGTTCCTTCGCCTTTTAACTCAATTTCATACCTGTATTTTTTACCTTGCTCAAATTTGGTATCGGCAGGCATTGTCCATGTGAATGTTTTTCCACCCACAGCGAAAACAACTTTCTGTGCAGATGCTGTTGCCGAAGGAACTAAAATAGCTTCAGAAACGGTTACGCCGCTTTTTACTGATGTTCTGGCCTGAATATCTGCTGTCTGTGCTTTCGCAGTTAATGCGCCTGTACCCAAATCAAAATCTGCTGTAGTTGTAGCAGCAGAAAATGTTGTAGCTAAACCGTCTAAATTGGTTACACCAGTACCATTTTTAACCGTTAATTCTACTTTAGACAATTGGTGTGTAAATACCAAATTAGCGTTTGAACTGTTTTTGCTCAAGTTAAGCGCATTGTTTGCATACAATAAATCAATTGCACTTTGCACAGTTTGGTTGCTTACATCTACCAAATACGTGTTTGCAGTAAGAGAAACTTTGTAAGGATAATAGGCAACAAAATCTACGGTACTTCCATCTTCTGGATAGTAAATGGTTTGATCTGTTGCATTTGCTTTGAACTGGCCATCGCCAGGCGTTGTGTATTGTTTATTGTCTGAAAGGATATTGGCTAAACCCGTTCCTTTTTTCATGAATACACCAATGTTGTCATTCGCATCCCAGCTGTTGTCAGCTGCTTTTGTTTTCACTTGTCCGTTGATAGACGAAGTAAATTGTACGGCAGTACGGCTTTCGTTAATTACTTCTGGCTTCTTGTCTTTACGGCAGGCCGTGCCGAAAAGTAAGAGCAGCGCAATGCTCGCTAAATGTAGATTTTTGTTCATATGATTTTTTAAAATTGTTTCGATTTAGGTTTTACCGCGCAGAGAAAATGCGGCATTTCGACTTGAGTGAGCGTAATTTTTTGTCCATTAATGATTAGTAAAAGAATCTGAGCTATTGCTGCCGTAAATTCCGGATACAAAGAAACGGCGCGGCACGTAAGCTTTCTGTTAACAATTGGACAAGCTTAGGTTAAGATTTACAGTGTTTTACCAAAAAATCGTAAAGAAAGCATAACATTAAAAATTTCGCTTCGGCAAAATTATCTGGTATGATAAACGCGCGAATTTTTGAAGGCAATGCCACAAATACAAACTAAAAAAAATTAAGTACCTATTTACTAAACAATTGTAAAATAAAGATTATCGAAACAGCACAAGGCTAAATCTTCAATTACAAGCAAGAAGAAGAGTTTTGGTATGTAAATCTTTTCCACACAACCGGTTTGTATTCGTTTGTTTAACCCGGCACACGCTTATGCATAGATTTCTTAGTCGGTTGATTTTGAGTATTTTTGAACTGCCAAACGCCCGATATGAAATCTGCTCTACAACACTTTGCTAAATTTTCTTTCTTCCTTTTGATGGTTTCTGTTCATTTTTCCTGTAAAAAAGAAACCAGTATTGCGCCCAAAGAAAAAGTAAATAAAATGGTGTTGGTTTACATGGAAGCCAATAATGATTTACGTTATGATGCCTTAAACAGCATAAACAATATGGAAAAAGGCGCACAAAACCTTGATGGTGTTTTATTGGTGTACATTAAAACCAGCAGCGTGCGTTCTTATCTGTTAAAAATTAAATACGATGCGGATGATAACCGGATTGTGAGCGATACTGTAAAAACTTTCGAGGCCAGTAATCCATCAGATGTTCAGTTTATGAAAGATGTGATCAGTTATGCGCAAACAGAATATCCGGCAAACAGTTTTGGATTGGTCTTATGGTCACACGCCACATCTTGGGCACCGCCGAGCAACTCTGGCATTACTACTAAATCTTTCGGGCGTGATAATGGCAAGGAAATGGACATTATCGATATGAAAAATGCACTTGCAGATTCTTTTGAATATATCATTTTCGATGCCTGTTCAATGGGCGGCGTAGAAGTTTTATATGAATTTAAAGACAAAGCAAAATACATCATCGCCTCGCCGGCCGAAACCATTTCAGAAAGTTTTCCTTATGATAAAATTGCGCCGCTACTTTTTAAAACAGCGCCAGAAAATCTCAAACAAATTGCAGAAACCTACTACAACCACTATAATGCGTACACAGACGACAGGCAATCTGCAACCGTTGTCTTAATCAACACTTCAGAAATGGTTCCTTTGGCCAATCAAATGAAAAGTTTAATTTCAAAAACCAAAAAATTTGGCGATGATTTTTCCAGAACAGGAATCCAACGGTTAGATTTTACATCGAACTTTCCTGTTGCAACGTATGATTTCGGCGATTTTCTGTCACACAATTTTACGACAGCAGATTTGCCAGACATACAAGCGCAACTTCAAAAAACAATATTGTATCAAAAAGCCACCGCAAAATTTTTGGGCGTGCCGATTTTAACTTTTTCTGGATTAACCTGCTACATTCCTTATCAAACAGATCTCAATTTAACCTATTATAAAAGACTAGCCTGGTATCAAAACAGTGGATTTAATATTCTTTTTGGGCAATAAATATTTTCGCAGAGCGAAAGATAAAATTTGCACAGCAACCACTCAGCGTTGGATGCCGTGCAAAATCTGAAACTTGAATATTAAGGTTTCTTAAACTTAATTACTTCTACTTTAATTGTAAAATCGTCGGTGGTTTTGTGATTTACCTGTCGGTTCAGTTCAGAAAAAACAACTGCATCTGCCCCGATTTCTTTTGCTTTCTCGATTACGCTGGCACGTGCCTGCTCCTGTCCATCTTGCGATGAATCTGTTGTAATGTTCATGTGACCGATAACTTCGAAAGGCTCTTTAATGTCGCCGGTTGAATAAAAAGTCTGAACTTTTGTTGTTGGAGTGTACGTAGTTCCAAAATAAGCGGGACTAGACAAGATACACGAAGACAGGCATACAGCGATGCCCGTCGCGTAAATTAGATTGGTTAATTTCATAAGATAATTTCAATTGTGTGTTCAGCAAGTTAGTCAGAAGTTTTGCAGAAACAATGTACGTGTGTGTGTAACATTTTGGTCTGAATAAGCCTTGAGCTTTTAAAAAGCTATGATCCCTAACCTACAGTGCTTAAGAACATCTACTTTTTTTAATTTACTGTTAAAACTTTTTGCTTTTTCCAGGGTTTTATCAGCCGATACCTGGCCAGATAAAGTCTAATTATTTACTTTTTTCCTAAAAGTAAAATCATGTCTTACAATTGCGTATCGGTATAAATTCTGTAAATTTATGAATTTGGAACAAAAAGAAAAATCCGGAATGCAACGCGGCAGCCTTCGGGCAAAGATGATGTTAATCACTGCGCTGCTGCTTTTGCTTGGTGCAGAAGCATTTTTTGCTTATCGCCTGCACGTGCTCTCCAACCATCAGGAAAATTTAAAAGAAGATTATTCAGAAATCAATAACATTACTTATGGTTTATTTTCTGTGCAACAGTGGAAAGATAATGTGGCACGGATTGTTCATCATCAGGTAAGCGGTTTAAAAATGACCAGGAAGCAAAAAAAGGTTCTTCAAACTGAAGTTGAACAGGTTTTGCTTGCGCTGATCAATAAAGCCGAAGCTTTGGTAAACAAACCCAAAAAAACCATTAGCGGAAAGATCCAGAAATTTGCTATCCGTAATTTTGTAAATTCTGACAGCATACGCGCTCAGGTGCCGGAATTTGCCCGCAAAATTATTGCTGAGGTTGATAGACCGACACATAAAAAACAACTTGGCCGAATGGCAATTGGTGAGTTTAATGAGCTCGCTAAGGAAGAAAGCCGGGATAGCGTATTTCTTGCCAATCAGGCAGAGGTGAAAACCATGTATCAGAAATACAAAGTAAATTCTACACCAGCCTTAAACAAAAAACTTCAGGCAGCACTTTCAAAAATTCGGTCAGAAACCTACGCATATTCATTTGGTATGCTTGCCTGTATTCTCACCGTCCTTACCTTCTGGTGGCTTTTACGCAAACGCAGTGATTTACACAGCGTGCTTTTTATTATGTCTTTGCTGTTTGCATTTATTTTACTCGCTGTTGGACTCACCGCTTCCATGATTGAGGTGGATGCCAGAATTCGTTCCCTGGATTTTGTTTTGCTGGGCGAACATGTGGTATTTAACGATCAGGTGTTATTTTTCCAAAGCAAAAGCATTATGGACGTCGTGCATGTGCTGCTGAGTCAGAGTGGAATAGATTCCATTCTCGTTGGTGTTCTTATTCTCGCTTTCAGTATTTTATTTCCTGTAGTAAAGCTTACTTCAACCGGCATCCATCTATTGGGCAGCAGGCGCTTTGCAGAAAATGGTATAATAAAATATTTCGCTTTTCAATCTGGTAAATGGAGTATGGCAGACGTAATTGTGATTGCAATTCTAATGGCCTACATTGGCCTGAATGGATTACTCGAAGGACAACTTCAGGCGCTAAATATTAAAAACGACACCCTTACAATCCTCACAACAAATAATACTGCGCTACAGCCGGGCTACATTATATTTATTGGTTTTGTATTATATGGACTGGTACTTTCTACCATTCTGAAAGCCATCACTCCACACGATACACATTAACCCAAAACCGAACTACAATAAAGGAAATATTATGTCTACAATTAATACAATTCCAGACAATAAGCAAACAGGTAAAAATCGTTTTGCCACTATTGCACTTATCACAGGTTTATCTGTTCTACTGCTCGGCGCAGCCTATTTTGGTTTTCGTTTTCAACAGCTTTCAGTTGAACAGAAAAGTGTTAAAGAAGATTACAGCCTTTCTAACAACATCACTTTTGGTATTTTTTCTGTAGACCGCTGGGGAGAAAAAATTGCTTCCGTTGTAGATCGGCGGGTAAAAGGTTTCAACCTTACTAAAAAGCAAAAAAATGATATGCAGAATGAGGTTGAAAAACAACTCCATAACCTAATTAATAAAGCCGTCAAAGAAGTAACAAAACCTCAAAAAAGCCTCGGTGGAAAATTAAAAAAACTTGCTTTTAACAGTTTTGTAGATGTTGATGAAGTTCATGCTCAGGTTCCTTCATTTGCCCATACTATTGTAGTTAAAATGACCAGTCAAAAAAGTTTGGAGAGGATAAAAGGAATTGCAACCAGTAAAATGGACGAACTGGAGGCTCAAACCTATGACAATAGCGATACCACAATCACAACAGTAGAACGAAATATTTACAGGAAATATCACGTAAATAATAAACTTGCGTTTGAAAAAAATATTAATTCGCAACTTGCCAAAATTAAAAGAGAAACCGGTCAGTTTGCAATGGCCATGTTTGGATGTGTAACCATTGCCATTGTTTTATGGTTACTTCTTCGCAAAAAAAGCCAGCTACATGGCGTCCTTTTTGTAATGTCTTTGCTTTTTGCTTTCGTATTGCTTTGTGTTGGCGTTTCATCACCAATTATCGAAGTAGATGCCCGCATACAAACTCTGGAGTTTTCTCTATTGGGCGATAAACTCGCCTTTGACAATCAGGTTCTTTTTTTTCAGAGTAAAAGTATTCTCGGAATTATCAAAAGTTTGATCGAGCAACCTAAACCAGATGCAATTCTTATTGGAGTATTGTTGCTGCTGTTTGTCATTTTGCTTCCCATGTTACGTTTAATTGCTCGTGGATTGCATGTTTCTTGCAGTCATCTCTTCAAAAATCCAAAAATTTTAAGATTCCTGGCTTTTGATCTCGGAAAATGGGATATGGCAGACGTTATGGTGGTAGGCATTGCTATGACCTATATTGGGCTAAATGGTATTTTAAAAAGTCAGCTTTCTGGCTTAAACATCCAGAACGACACGCTTAAAACGGTAACCGCTAATAATTCTGCATTACAACTCGGTTTTTTCGTTTTTGTAGGGTATGTGGTGTACGCCGCAATACTTACCATAATTTTGAAACGAATTGATGAGAGAAATGGACCATGCGAATAATAAGCATATAGCCACTACCCATTAAAATCATTAAAAATTGCCTTACCTCATAAAACACTTTTTAATCGGCCTGTTGTTTCTATCTTTGTAACCCTACTGAAAATTAAAAATTTCTGTACAAACAGATAGAACATTAATACAACATGTCAGACGAGAAAATAATCTTTTCAATGGCGGGCGTAAATAAGATTTACCCACCGCAAAAACAGGTCTTAAAAAATATATACCTTTCATTTTTTTACGGCGCCAAAATTGGTGTAATTGGTTTAAATGGATCAGGTAAATCATCTTTACTAAAAATCATTGCCGGCTTAGACAAATCTTACCAGGGCGAGGTGGTATTTTCTCCAGGATATTCTGTTGGTTATCTTGCACAAGAACCAGAATTAGATCCTGAAAAAACAGTACGCGAAGTAGTAGAAGAAGGTGTAGCCGAAATTACTGCAGTACTTAAAGAATACGAAGAAATAAACGAAAAATTCGGTTTGCCAGAGGTATACGAAGATGCCGATGCGATGGATAAACTTCTTGCGCGCCAGGGAGAACTTCAGGACAAAATAGACGCCACTGGTGCCTGGGAAATTGACAATAAACTGGAACGCGCAATGGATGCATTACGCTGCCCTGATCCCGAGACTAAAATTGCCGTACTTTCTGGTGGTGAACGCCGCAGAGTTGCCATGTGCCGTTTGTTGCTTCAACATCCTGACGTATTACTACTGGATGAGCCTACCAACCACTTGGATGCAGAAAGTATTGATTGGTTGGAACAGTTTTTACAGAATTACGAAGGAACAGTAATTGCCGTAACCCACGATAGATATTTCTTAGATAATGTTGCCGGATGGATTCTGGAACTGGACCGCGGAGAAGGTATTCCATGGAAAGGAAATTACAGCAGCTGGTTAGATCAGAAAGCGAAACGTTTATCACAAGAGGAAAAAACAGAAAGCAAACGCCAGAAAACTTTAGAACGTGAGCTGGAATGGGTAAAAATGGCACCAAAAGCGCGACACGCAAAATCTAAAGCGCGTTTAAGCAATTACGAAAAGCTGGCTTCAGAAGATTCTAAAGAAAGAGAAGACAAACTGGAGTTGTTTATTCCGCCAGGTCCACGTTTGGGTAATGTAGTCATTGAGGCCACAAATGTGACCAAATCGTATGGAGATAAAGTATTGTTCGATAATCTTACATTCGCCTTACCTCCGGCTGGTATTGTTGGAATTATTGGCCCAAATGGAGCCGGTAAAACCACGCTTTTCAGACTAATTACCGGACAAGAAGAACCTGATGCAGGAACTTTCCGCGTAGGTGAAACTGTAGAATTGGGTTATGTAGATCAAATGCACAATGACCTTGATGCTGGTAAAACTGTTTACGAAAACATTACCGACGGATTGGATAACATTCAACTGGGTAACAAAGCAGTAAACGGACGGGCATACGTATCGAAATTTAACTTCAATGGCGGCGATCAGCAGAAAAAAGTAGGAATTTTATCTGGTGGAGAAAGAAACCGTGTTCATTTGGCTATTACTTTGAAAAAAGGTGCCAATGTTTTACTTCTCGATGAGCCAACCAATGACATTGACGTAAACACCTTAAGGGCTTTAGAAGAGGCATTAGAAAATTTTGGCGGTTGCGCAGTAGTAATTAGTCACGATAGATGGTTTTTAGACCGGATTTGTACGCACATTCTGGCTTTTGAAGGAAATTCTGAAGTGTACTTCTTTGAAGGAAACTACTCCGATTACGAAGAAAACCGCAAGAAAAGATTGGGTGATGTAACACCGAAACGGATCAGATACAAAAAACTGGGATAAAAATCCTGTTCCAATAAAATAATAAAATCCTGTCGGTTGCCATTTGCACTCCCGACAGGATTTTTCGATGATATGATTTTATTTTCGCTAGCGTAATTGTGTAATTTTCATTTAATGACCTTCAATTACCAATTTACTCGCTACCTCTTCTCTGGATTTTCTTTTGCCGCGGAAGAAAAAATACAGATTCAGGAATAACATTATACCCAAATAAATTGCAAAACCACCAATTTTTACCCCAAGAATTTCCACAAGCCTTTGGTAAGAATCTGTGTAAGACACGATCCTCATCATCAACAGTGCAAATCCAATGTTGAGCAGATAAAATCCGGTTTCGAATAACTTATTTGTGGCAAATGCTATTTCTTCACGCCCTTTAAAAATATCCAGCATGTATATTTTACTATTTTTAAATAAGGTTCTGGACACGTACCAAGTCAATATAACTGCAATAGGAAGATAAACAGAATAACCGATCAGAATTTTTGAGGTTTCCATAATGATGAAATTTAAGTTGAAAATTAAATGAATTTATGAATGGTTTTGGTGAGCAAATAAATGTTTAGATAGTGTAGAAAACAAAGAATGGAAATAATCCAGGCAGTTCTTATTGCTAATACTTCTACCAATTGTTGAGCAGATAGAATTGTTTCCCACCCTATGAAGGTCATCGTTCCATAACCGATGTTAACGAGATAGTAACCAGTAAGCAATGATTTGTTAATATGCAGGCATAAATCTGCATGATCCGGGATGAGCGCTGCAACAAAAATATTTCCATTGCGATAACAAATCCGTCCTACGTAAACGATAATCAGCAATATGGTCAACGTAAATAATCCATAACCTAAAATATTGAAATTCATAATACTGTGTTTATTTAATTATAACCAATTGAAGCAAATCTCTTCATACCGCAAACCGTAATTGGAATGCTTCAGTACCCAAATTTTCCAGAATGCTTTTATTTTAATTGACTAAACTTTATAAGTTCAATTTTTTCAAAAAATAATGAAACATACTTCCAAATTTTTTTTGCTTTTAATTATATTCGGTAAGCAATATGTATACTTTGGTTTTCATGATATAAATGTAGATATAAATTATTTTATTTTCAAAAAATACTGAAACTTTTAGCAACAAAAAAAGACTACACATCTGTGCAGTCTTTTTTTGTTATTTCAAAACCTTGTTTATAATTTCATCAGTAACCTTCTCCATTACCTTGTAACCTTCCAAATTTGGGTGTACACCATCGATGGTCCATTCAGCCCTCTGACCATTTCGGTCATCTTTTAGTGGTGTAAAATAGTCAAGAATGGTTAACTTATTTTGATTTGCATAGTCTTCAATTTCCTGGTTTAGTGCCATAATGCTTTCTGCAGCTCTTACCTTATTCCATGGATATTCATAAATTGGGAGGTACTTACAAAGAATAACTTTGATTTTATTTGCCTTTGCCAATTCTGTCATTGAGCGAATATTATCCATAATAACTTTATTGTCTACATGTCCTTTACTACCAGCCAAATCATTACTACCGGCAAGAATAATCACCGCTTTCGGATGCAAATCAATTACATCCTGGCGAAAACGAATTAGCAATTGCGGAGAAATTTGGCCGGAAATTCCCCTGTCTATATAAGCTTTCCCTTCAAAATATGCCGGATCTTTCTCTTTCCAAAACTCGAAAATAGAGCTGCCTAAAAATACCACACGCTTCTCCCCTTTTTTCGGTAAACCGAGATCGAGATTTTGTTGTTGATATTTGTGTAATGCAGCCCAATCGTCAGAATAATCTTCTTTGTTGGCTTTTTTTTGGGAATAACAGCTCGAAGTAAAAACCAGCAAGCTTATTAACAAAATATTGAATTTCATTGAACCAAGATTTTCAAGGATTTTACTTTTTTTCTTCCCGTGGGCCTCTTTTAAAAATAACCAAACCATTCAGAAAATTTCTCAAAATCTGATCGCCACAAGGTTTAAAATTTTCATGATCATCATTTCTAAAAATATCACCTAGTTCGGCCTTTGTAACTTTGAAACCAACCAAATCGCAGATATGAATAATATCGTCAGTTTTGAGTGATAAAGCTACCCTTAGCTTTTTCATAATATCGTTGTTGCTCATGCGTATATATGTTTATTTGCTATAAATTTGATAAAATAATAAAGAACTAACCTTTAAAAAGTCGGTTAAGTTGCGATAGCGAGCTTAAGTTTTTTTCCTTTAATTTTTTCCCCATTCAGCACTTTCAAAAGTTGTGCTACCCGATTTCGTTTTACGGCCACGTAACTCGTACTATCTTTAACCTCAATTAAGCCCAAATCTTCTTTTGTAAGTCCACCTTTCTGAAGAAACAAACCTACAATATCAATTTTATTGATTTTGTCTTTTTTTCCGTGGGCAAGATATAACGTTTGCCAGTCACTCGCTTTAGGAAGTCTATACTGTTCATCAAGAGATTCTGTTTCTACATCTTCCGGAAGATATTTGTAATGTTCATCCTCTGTCATCACCAAATAAGCCGTGCCCTTGGCATTCATCCGCGCGGTTCGGCCATTTCTATGAATGTAAGCATCTTCGGTATATGGCAATTGATAATGAACTATATTTTCCACTTCAGGAATATCCAATCCTCTTGCCGCCAAATCTGTAGTGATCAAAATCCTGTGACTGCCATTTCTAAATTTTAACAATGATTTTTCCCGATCAAATTGTTCCATACCGCCGTGAAAAACATCATGCTCCAAGCCTTGCTCAAATAGCAAATCGCTTATACGATCAACCGTTTCCCTATGGTTGCAAAATACAAGTGTATTTTTTCCTCCAATTTTACTAAGTAAATTGAAAAGGACTTCGAGCTTATCTGCCGCAGGTGCGAGAACTTTCTTCAAAGTTATAGAAGGCTTTAATGGGTTATCGTTTGAAAAGTCGATTAAAAACGCATTTTGCAATTGAACAAATGGTGGAATATCTTCCATTGGCGTTGCTGATGTCAGGATACGCCGGTTTAACGATTTTAGACAACTAATGATATAAGACATGTCCGCTTCAAAACCGAACTCAAGAGACTTATCAAACTCGTCCAATATTAGGGTTTCAATTGTAGATTCGTCGAAATTCTGGTGTTCAAGATGATAGGCAATTCGGCCGGGCGTACCAACAAGTACGGCTGGCGGATTATTAAGATTATTTTTTTCAATACGAACTGAATGCCCTCCATAACAACAGTTTATTTTGAAAGACGTTCCCATCTGCTTAAAAACCTGCTCAATTTGTAAAGCAAGCTCACGCGATGGAACCAGAATCAAAGCCTGAACTCCGCTCACATTAGTCTTTAGCTGCTGAAGTAAAGGCAGCAAAAATGCCAGTGTTTTTCCAGAACCGGTAGGCGCAATAAGCTTAATATTTGCATGTTTTTCAGCCGCAGAAAGCGCAGCCTGCTGCATAGGATTCAGTTGAGTAATATGTAACTTTGTTAAGGCACTTTCAATCATCCTGCAAAGATAATCAATTACGCATGCCTTCTGTTACGATTTAAAAAAACGCGTTTTAAGACGTCTTAAGGTTGAAAAATTTAGTCTGCTTTCCAACATCATCAACATTTTACCTCTTTTAGTTATTGAAGTACTTACCTTTTCATTTAGAGAATCTACAGATGAAATGACACGTTCTGCCAGATCTTCGGCAATTTTGTTCGCCCGGCTCATTTGCAATAGCTGGAATTCTTGAATTAGTTCAGTTTTCATAATAGCTTAAATTAGTCTGTAAATTATATATAATTACAACGACTGTATTTTATAATTGTTTCGCGAATACACAATCAAAACAACATATTATGATTAACTTGTTGATAACTAATATTTTGTTAGCAATTAAACAATAGAAGTTTAACACGCATTTAATTCTTAGCGCTTATTTTTATAAAAACCTGATTACCATTTGTTAACCTCAAAAAACACATCGTATGACCTGGAAAAAATTCAGCGGAGAAGTTATTCATTCCTCCATTCTTGAAGAAGTAGAAAAAGCAATCCTTAGAGAAACCGATAATGGCTATAAGCTAAAAGTTTGCATTGGCACAGACTCTCAGGTGAAAGGGGCTGTGACAGATTTTGCTACCGTTATTGTACTATTGAGAGAGCATCATGGTGGTTTTATGTACATCCATCAGGAGAAAAGTAGCCAGCAATTAAGCATAAAGGAAAGAATGCTGACGGAAGTACAAAAATCTATTGAAACCGCTTATTCTATTTGTGACTTATTGGATATTTATGATGTAGCCCTGGAAGTACATGCCGATATCAACACCAATCCATCGTTTAAATCAAATAAGGCTCTAAATGATGCGATGGGTTATATTTTAAGCATGGGATTTATTTTTAAAGCAAAACCAGAAGCTTTCGCGAGTTCTACTTGTGCAGATAAAATGGTGCATTAAATTATTTTCATCCGTTATGTAAATGAAAATTGAATTGTCGATTGTTTTCGGCTTTCGGGAATGTGTTGCTAAAAATCGCGGGATAATTTTAATTTATTAAGCAAAATCTTGAGGCAAGTGAGTTTCGACTTTCTTATTTTACAGTGGTTTTGCCAGGTCAGGATTTTCCGAAAAATTCGGTGATGCATTGACAATTTCCTTTGCACCCAAACTTCCGACATCGGTCTTCCTACTCTAAATAAACTTTTTACCCAACAAAATAGCAATTTATCTGTTCGTCTTTAAAAAACAAATTGAAAACTTACCGACTTGAATTTTCCCAGGAACTCCCAATCACCTTACAAAAGGCATGGGACTTCTTTTCTTCCCCTTTGAATCTGCAGGAAATTACCCCAAAAGACATGACTTTCGATGTTACATCGCCGATAAAGGCCGATGAAAAAATGTTTCCAGGAATGATAATTACGTACAAGGTTGCTCCTTTATACGGTATAAAACTAGATTGGGTAACGGAGATTACACACGTAAAAGATCAGGAATATTTTATAGATGAGCAACGGTTTGGGCCTTTCGCGTTCTGGCATCACTATCATCATTTTAATGAAATTAATGGCGGCGTACTCATGAAAGATATTTTACATTATGCCATAGGATGGGGACCGATCGGTAAAATTGCAAACGGATTGATTGTTAAGAATAAAGTTAATGACATTTTTAAATTCCGATACACAAAAGTTGAGGAGATCTTTGGTAAAATGCCGTAATCTTCTGTACAATTAAGCAAAAAACTACTACCACTTATCGGTAGACACTACTCTTGGGGGAGCTTTCTTTGATACAGGTTCTGTTTTTTTTGCTAAAAATTCTTTAAAATCCTTAGCAATAGTTTCAGATTTCTCATAGGCAGATGAAATTATCGCCTTCCATTCGCCAGAATTAAGTTTGCCAGGGCTTGTTTCCAAAGGTGTGCCAATTGTTGTAGAGGCCACATAATTTCCGTAACGATCACGTTGGTAAGGTATAAAAAGAAAATCTGTAAGCCAAAACCTGTATTTTCCCTCTTTAACCTCGAACTGAAAATGATAGGAAATTTCTCCAATCGGGCGGTTGGCTACAAGAACAGACTTATCTAAGATAGATTTTCCCTCAGCTTTCAATACAGCATTAGAGACAGTTTTGGATTTGAATGTTTTTTTATATTTTAAGTCAACAAAAGATGTTGCCTTCTTTAATAAAGAATCTGAACTGACTTTCTGTCCTTCTACCATTTCATAGTAAATATATTTTCCACGATCATCAAGAGGAAATTCTTTTTGTTGAGCAAAAATCTTTGACGTAAAAAGCAACAGAAATGACAGGACGAATAATTTCATAAAACAAGTTAACTGTAATTTTGGAAACTAAGGTATAAAACTAAAAATAGCCGCCAGATTAAAAATTTGGCGGCTATTAAATTATAAAAGATTTTTAGAATGCGTAAACTGCTGCTAAAGAAAACTGACCTGCATTTGGCGCTGTTAATCCTGTTTTGTTCAGAAATGGTTTATCATTATTGTGATCCAGTCTCACCTCAGGAATAAAGGTTAAGCCGCCAGACTTAATATTAGCTGTAAGCGTTACCGCTGTATATTTCGTTCCTGCTACCGCCCCAACATCTTTCGTTTTAAAATACTCACCGCGTAAACCTAAGGTAACCGCACTTGCAACAGCGACTTGTGGATAAAGTGCAACACCGGCATAACCGCCACCATCATCATTCGTATCATAATTTGCAGCATTCAAACCCAATTTAAACTTTTCTGTAATCTGATAAGTTGTGGTTAAATCTTCAATGGTTCCATATCCGTAACCTCCTGCACCGGAAAGTACATTCAGGTAAGCGGTCCAACCTTCAACAGGAGAAACCATCAGTTGTCCACCAACCGCAGAAACGCCCCTTGTGGCAGAATACACGTTCCAGTCGTTAAATAAACCAGCCATTAAACTTACTTTATCAGAGAATTTATAGGTTGCCTTTATCCCAGCGTTCTGGAATGGTCCGGAAGTAAAAAGATACGAAGTAGAATAGTTAAAATTGCCAACCGGCGAAATCACTTCATACCCTACAAAAGTACCCATATAGCCCGCAGTCATTGAAAACTGTTCAGTGAAATCATAATTCACATACAGATTCTGTATATGAAAACTATTGGTTGTTTCGCTATAGGTGTTATCTGCACTGGGCAGAGATTGGCTTTGGCCTCTTGGGCCGAAAGAAAGTTCTCCAACAAACGAAGCCTTACCCGTCTTTTTCTTCAACACTAAGTCTATCATTCCTAACGAAACCGAATTATGGTCTGTTGCGAAAGATGTTTTAATATTTCCTGGCTGCTTAGCGAAGTCATATTTGTAATAAGTATCCACCGATCCTGAAAATTCAAGTGGTGTAGAAGCCTCTTGGGCCAGGGCACACGTAGTGCTGGCTATAGTAAATATAGCAGACAATAATTTCTTCATGTTGAGCTGTTTAGGGTTTAGATGAGCGGTTTATCCAATTAAAGGATTGGTTCAGTTACTGGTGCATGCGTTTCGATATAAGTTACTTTTTCTTCAACCAACAGAGTTCCCTGGCTGTATTTTTCATTGTGCTGAGATTGGTCAAGTCCTAGCTCTTCTTCCTCTTCAGAAACACGGATTGGTTGGATCAGGTTAATGAATTTGAAAATGATAAATGATACTACAAAGCTGAAAAAGATTACGATAACAGCGCCTTTTACCTGAGTAAAAAAGAAATCTGTGCCACCATATAAAAGTCCGTCTGCACCCAAGCTATTTACTGTTTTAGTAGCAAAAACTCCGGTTAAAATCATACCAACAATACCTCCAACACCATGGCAAGGAAATACATCTAAAGTATCATCTAAACTTGTTTTTTGCTTCCATGAAACAACAAGATTAGAAACAACAGCAGCAATTACGCCGATAAATAAACTTGATGGAATACTCACAAAACCTGCACCTGGCGTAATGGCTACTAAACCTACAACTGCACCGATACAGAAACCCAACACAGAAGGTTTTTTTCCTCTGGCTACGTCAAAAAACATCCACGATAAACCCGCAGCACCTGCAGCTGTATTGGTTGTTACGAAAGCAGAAACCGCTAATGAGCCTGCACTTAATGCAGAACCTGCGTTAAAACCGAACCATCCAAACCAAAGTAAACCTGTACCAATTAATACGTATGGAATATTCGCTGGTGGAACTTCTTTATGTTCTAAGTGAGATTTTCTACGTTTTAAAACCAACGCCCCGGCTAAAGCAGCCATACCTGCAGAAATATGGACCACGGTACCGCCCGCAAAATCCAATACACCCATTTTTAATAAGAAACCTTCTGGAGACCATGTCCAATGTGCCAATGGTGAGTACACAAAAATGGCGAATAATACGATAAACAAAATATAAGATGTAAAACGAATACGCTCTGCTACTGCACCAACAACAAGGCCCGGTGTAATAATTGCAAACATCAACTGAAATACAGCAAACAATGACAATGGAATTGTACCCCATGCCGGACCAGAATTTACGCCCTGAAAAAATAAATATGTAGATGGATTTCCAATGAAACCACCGATACTGTCTCCAAAAGCAAGGCTAAAACCAACAACTGTCCATAGCACGGTAATTACACCCGCCGCAACTACACTTTTAATCATAGTAGATAAGACGTTCTTACGATGGACCATACCACCATAAAAGAATGCCAATCCCGGTGTCATCAAAAACACCAATGCTGCAGATATTAATACAAATGCAATGTCTGCAGAATTGTATTTTCCTTCATCGAAGTTTGGAAGCAAAGGAATAAACAATGAAGCGATTGCAACAATCATTAAAATGGCGAAAGGTGCAAACTGTTTGATAGAGAATTTACCCATAATTTTTAGTTTATTGTTTTGTTTAGATTAAATAGTTGATTTTACACATATAATTTTTATAAAAATATACATTTTACTTGTTTTCAAGCATAAAAATCAAAAAATTATAAGACAAATACATAATTTTTATAAAACATCACAAAAAAATACGATAAAAATAAAATAAACAAAAATTAGCTACAGCAAATAACATTGTTTTTACAAATACCAAAATGATACAATAATGCTATCAATTGCAATAACACATCAAATAAAACCTACAGGAATCTAAAAAAAAGACTAAAAACAAAAAATCCCATAAAAATTATGGGATTTTCTAAATTATTTTAAGTCTTTTATAAGAATCAAACAAAAAATTCAGAACCTTGAATTACACCTCGTCTTTCTATCTCTTTATCCATAAAAGATTGAATCGCCGATTTTTTCAATCCCCAGTTCGGTCCGATCAACATATCCCAATCGGAAATTCCAAATAATCGTTGAACTACAATATCCGGGCGCAATAAAGGAAGCATTTCACAAAGCAATGCAGTATAATCCTCTAAAGAGAATAGCGGGAATGGATCTTTTCTGTATTTTGAACCCATTATTGAACCCTCAACAATATGTAAATGATGAAATTTGACAAACTTGATTTGTGGAAAACGGTTTATTTCATGAATATAAGCGTACATCTGTTCGCGGGTTTCCCAGGGGAAACCAAAAATAGTGTGTACACATAAATCAAGCTTACTATTTTCAACCAGTTTTACTGCATCTACAAACTCTCCGTGGCTACAGCCGCGGTTAATTTTCAATAAGGTATCATCATAAATAGATTCCATACCCATTTCCAGATCAACATCAAACCGATCCGTATAGCTTTCCAATAACGCTATTTTCTCAGCATCAATGCAATCCGGGCGCGTGCCAACCGCAAACCCCACAATATCTTCGGTATTTACAGACAAAGCCTCATCATACATCATCTTTAAATAATGTACCGGTGCATATGTATTAGTATTGGGCTGAAAATAAACAATAAACTTATCTGCGCGATAGAGATTTTTACCACGTTCCATGCCCGCCATCAATTGTTCACGTATGGTTGGCAATTTTCTGGAAAGTTCTGGCGTAAAAGAATCTACATTACAATACGTACAACCACCAAAACCTTTACTCCCATCTCTGTTAGGGCATGTAAAGCCACCATCTACAATAACCTTAAACACCCTTTGCCCATTGTATTTCTCGCGCAAATGTGTTCCGTAGTTGTTGTATCCCTTAATGCCATAATCAACCTGTGTTCCCATAGCCGCAAAAATACACAATTAGTTGCAACATATTAATATAGCATTTTGAGATGACATCAATTGGTTTCTGGAAAAGCAACACCTGGCATTTCATCGCTTCTGCAGTCCCGTCATTTGCTCATACGCCTTCAGGCCTTATTCCCATGGCCGGTATCCGCAATGCCGGGTTTAGAAAACAAGTTTTTGTGCAGGGATTTACGTTCCTAAACGCGAAAGCACTTTTTGAACAAAAAAGCCCCGAATTTTTTATCCGGGGCTTCAAAAGACAAAAAGATTGCAGCAAGTGCGGTAATGAAGAAACCAAATTGAATAGGTTTTTCTTTTCGAATACAATTATGCAGCCTGATTTTTTGGCTTACTTAAATAATACACCGGAATGCCAACCAACATGATAGCCACGCCCCAACCGCAAGTACTGGTTTTAAACACCAACAAGCCTAAGCAAATGGCCGCAGCTACCAGAATGTAAAATGCTGGCAAAACCGGATAACCGAAAGCTTTGTACGGACGCTCGGCATCGGGCATTCTTTTACGCAAGATGAATATACCTACGATGGTAAGAATATAAAAAATCATTACAATAATGATGACAAAATCGAGCAGATCGCCATACTTTCCGGTGAGGCATAGTGCAGAAGCCCAAATACATTGCGCCCACAAGGCCCAGCTCGGCACACTAGATTTATTTAAGAAAGCTGCTTTTCTAAAAAAGAGACCATCTTTTGCCATAGTATAATACACTCGTGCACCAGCCATAATTAAACCATTGTTACACGCAAACGTAGATATCATAATCATTACCGCAATAATATAGGTACCCACACCACCAAATATAGGTTGCGCCGCAGCAACAGCCACGCGATCTTTCGCTGCCGTGGCAATATCATGTAAAGGCAAAACCGACAAATACATCAGGTTGGCCAGTATATATATAAGGCTTACGATAAAAGTACCTAGAAAAAGACTCAAGCCAACATTCCGTTGAGGATTTTTGATTTCGCCAGCAATAAATGTTACGCCACTCCATGCATCACTACTGAAAAGCGATCCAACCATTGAAGCGGCGATTCCAGACAGTAAAGCAGTTCCGGCAACATTCACCCAGGTTCCAGATTTTACGTCAAACGAACGTGTAGACCAGGCATCTGCCCAGTTTGCATTCCAGATTTCTGCTTTTGCAGCCAATGTAAATCCAAAAATAATTAATCCGAACAACGAAAGAATTTTGATAATCGTTAATATGGTTTGAAGAATTTTACTGTCTTTTACACCTTTACTATTAATATAGGTAAGCAAAACAATTGTAGCTATAGAAACCAGTTGGGCAGCATTAAGCTGAAAACCACCGATACTGAACAATATATTTTCATCGCTTAATGGCGCATATAAATAGGCTGCAAATTTCGAAAAAGCAACGCCAACCGCAGCAATGGTTCCTGTTTGAATAACCGCGAAAAAACTCCACCCAAACAAGAAAGCAACCAATTTATTATAGGCTTCTTTGAGGTAAACATACTGTCCGCCAGCTTTCGGAAACATGGCACTCAATTCGCCGTAACTTACTGCGGCAATCACCGTAACAATAGCAGTGAGTGCCCAGATTAAAATAACCCAGCCAGCAGAGCCAACCTGTCTGGTAATATCTGCACTTACAATAAAAATACCAGAGCCAATCATCGAACCGACAACCAGCATGGTACCGTCAAAAAGGCCAAGCGCTCGTTTAAACGTTTGGTCTTGTGGTTCTTTCTCCATAGTTAGTTTTGTTTGTTGGCTAATTTATTTAAAAAATTAAATGGATTGGAATTTCATGTGTATTATTTTACAATATAAAATATTCTGATGCCGAAGATTAAAATTTAATTGCAAGAAAATAAAATCGTTATATTGGTAATTCTAACCAGAATAAAATTCGGCAGCAAAGCTTTAACACGCGATTAAGCAAGAACAACAATCTATAACCAAATATAAAATATGAACTTTCTACACAACAATCTTATTTATTGCATTCCCATACTCGGAATAGTGGGGATTTTAGTGATGTTAACAAAAAGTGCATGGGTAAACCGCCAGCAGGCTGGTGACGCAAACATGCAAGAACTGGCTGGCTATATCGCAGACGGTGCTATGGCATTTTTACGGGCCGAATGGAGAGTTCTGAGTATCTTCGCCATTTTTGTTGCCGCACTACTGGCCTATTCCGGCACCATAAAAGAAATTAACGGGATTGAACTTCACTCCAGCTGGATCATTTCGATCGCGTTTATTATTGGCGCCGTTTTTTCGGCTACAGCCGGATATATAGGAATGAAGGTGGCTACCAAAGCAAATGTACGTACAACTCAAGCTGCAAGAACCAGCTTAAAGCAGGCACTGAAAGTTTCCTTTACCGGCGGAACCGTTATGGGCCTCGGCGTTGCAGGCCTTGCCGTACTTGGCCTCGGCGGCTTATTTATTGTCTTTTTGCAAATCTTTCATGTAGTCAATTCAAATAGTACCGAAATGCGAACTGCGATTGAAGTACTCACAGGTTTTTCACTCGGAGCAGAATCTATCGCACTGTTTGCACGCGTTGGCGGTGGTATTTATACCAAGGCTGCAGATGTTGGTGCAGATTTGGTTGGAAAGGTTGAAGCCGGAATTCCCGAAGATGATGTTCGAAACCCGGCCACAATTGCAGATAATGTTGGTGACAATGTTGGCGATGTTGCTGGTATGGGTGCCGATCTTTTCGGATCTTATGTAGCAACGATACTGGCCACAATGGTTTTAGGCCAGGAAATATCAGTTACAGACAACTTTGGCGGCATGTCGCCCATTTTATTGCCTATGGTAATCTGCGGATTGGGCATTATCTTTTCCATTATCGGAACCTGGTTTGTAACCATTAAAGATGAAAATTCAAATGTTCAGAATGCACTTAACCTGGGCAACTGGTCATCAATTCTCATTACTGCTGTAGCATCTTTTTTCATTGTAAAATGGATGCTACCGGAAACACTTAGTTTGCGTGGATATGAATTTTCTAGTATAAATGTTTTTTATGCCATATTGGTTGGTTTGGTGGTAGGCACAATTATGAGTGTGGTAACAGAGTATTTCACAGCAATGGGCAAAGGACCTGTAAATTCAATCATTCAACAATCCTCAACTGGTCATGCAACAAATATCATTGCTGGTTTATCCGTTGGCATGAAATCAACAGTTATCCCAATTTTGGTGCTTGCAGGTGGAATTATGGCATCTTATCATTTTGCCGGTTTATATGGAGTAGCCATCGCAGCAGCAGGCATGATGGCCACAACTGCAATGCAACTCGCCATTGATGCTTTTGGTCCCATTGCAGACAACGCCGGTGGAATAGCCGAAATGAGTCAGTTGCCTCCCGAAGTTAGGGAGCGTACAGATAACCTTGATGCCGTGGGCAATACAACTGCTGCAACGGGAAAAGGATTTGCTATTGCATCAGCAGCGCTAACTTCATTGGCTTTATTCGCGGCTTTTGTGGGCATTGCAGGCATCACAGCTATTGACATTTACAAGGCTCCGGTTTTGGCGGGATTATTTGTAGGCGGGATGATTCCATTCATTTTTTCCGCGCTTTGTATCCAGGCTGTTGGGAAAGCCGCAATGGATATGGTACAAGAAGTACGTAGACAATTCAGGGACATACCGGGAATTATGGAGTACAAAGCAAAACCTGAATACGAAAAATGTGTAGCCATCTCAACGAAAGCATCGATCAGGGAAATGATGATGCCTGGAGCCATTGCCATTGTTACCCCTATTATCATTGGTTTCACCTTCGGACCTGAAGTTCTGGGCGGCATGTTAGCAGGCGTAACAGTAACGGGCGTACTAATGGGAATATTTCAGAGCAATGCCGGTGGTGCCTGGGATAATGCAAAAAAATCCTTTGAACAAGGCGTAAATATTAACGGCGAGATGTACTACAAAAAATCAGAACCACATAAAGCTTCTGTTACCGGAGACACCGTTGGCGATCCGTTTAAAGACACTTCTGGCCCGTCAATGAACATTTTAATTAAATTAATGTCGATAGTTTCACTAGTAATTGCCCCATACATTGCAGTAAAGGCGATTTCTACTGTAGAAAATACCGAAGTTAGGAAGGAAATCAGAATTGAGAAAAAAATCGACGGATCTGGTAGGGTAATTACAGACACATTGGTTAATTCTACACAAACCATTAAGCATTAGTTGTAAAATCATAGATATAATAAAGCTAAAAGGGGTAAATGAAAGAGTTGCTTTTTACTTTTTGCTAATTTTTATTTAGGTTTACGGCTTATTATCTTATAAAAAATCAACAAACATAAAAGACTAAACAAATTATGAATTTAAAAAAGCCTATTGATGTGCTTATAGCAGAATCTGCTGAAAGTGGGGAGGGCACGCTAAAACGTACGTTAAGCAGCACGAGCCTCGTTGCTCTGGGAATTGGAGCCATTATTGGAGCAGGTTTATTCTCTTTAACAGGTATTGCTGCTGCAGACCATGCAGGCCCTGCGGTAACGTTATCATTTGTTCTGGCTGCTGTAGGATGTGCATTTGCAGGTTTATGTTATGCAGAATTTGCTTCAATGATCCCGGTTGCGGGTAGCGCTTATACATATTCTTATGCCACCATGGGCGAATTTATGGCTTGGGTTATCGGATGGGATTTGGTATTGGAATACGCACTTGGCGCAGCTACCGTAGGCGTTTCGTGGTCCGGATACTTCAATAAATTACTTCATGAATTTGGCCTCGAAATGCCGCTGTTTTTAACAAAGTCATTTGCCGAAGTTGATGGCGGTGGTATAAACCTCCCTGCAGTGGTAATCGTTTCCTTACTTTCCCTTATGCTCATTCGCGGAACTAAAGAATCTGCAAGTCTAAATAACGTCCTGGTAATCGTAAAAGTTGCCGTGGTAATTATTTTTATCGCTTTAGGATGGAAATTCATCAATCCGGCAAACCATACGCCATATATCCCTGAAAACACAGGAGTAAAAGGTGAGTTTGGTATTTCTGGTATCGCAGCCGGTGCTGCACTGGTATTTTTCGCTTTTATTGGTTTTGATGCCGTTTCTACAGCAGCACAGGAAGCAAAAAATCCTCAGAAAGGTATGCCAATCGGTATTTTAGGTTCATTAGTGGTTTGTACCATTTTATATGTTCTTTTTGCACACGTAATGACTGGTTTGGTACCTTACAGCGTTTTTAAAGGCGATGCTTCTCCAGCTGCAACTGCATTTAAAGTTACAGGTTACAACTGGTTACAAATGGGACTAATCATCGCAATTTTGGCGGGTTACACTTCAGTAATTTTGGTGATGCTTATGGGCCAATCGAGGGTTTTCTATACCATGTCTAAAGATGGTTTGTTGCCAAAATTCTTCAGCAATATCCATTCAAAGTTCAGAACACCATTCAAAACCAATATTTTCTTCATGGTTTTTGTGAGCATTTTCGCAGGTTTTGTTCCGGTAACAGATTTAGGTCATATGGTTTCTATCGGTACTTTATTTGCTTTCTCATTGGTTTGTATTGGCGTAATGTTATTGCGCAGAACTGATCCGGATCGTGCACGTCCGTTTAGAACACCTTTGGTTCCTTTCGTTCCAATAATGGGTATCATCGTATGTGTGTACTTGATGTCGTCGTTACCTCTTGAAGCATGGATTCGTTTAGCCATTTGGATGGCTTTAGGTATAGCAATTTATTTCTTTTACGGAAAAGGAAACTCAGTTCTACGAAACAAAGGAAAAGTTGTTCCTCCGGTAGATCCTCCTAAACCAGGATTATAGAAAAATAACTTATTACATAAAACACCGCACTTGCGGTGTTTTTTTTTGGATTACGTTCTAAACAAAATATCTTTACCGAAAATCAGATATGGATAAGGACAATCGAAAGATTCTTTTTAAGTATACGCTGTTGTTCAGCTTTTTGATGCTCACGCTACAGTCTGTAGCCCAGCGAACCATCAATGACATTATGGATTCCACTACGGTTAACCATTTGCTCATCATTTCCAAAAAGTATGGTGCCCTATCCTTTAGTGGCTACTTACAACCGCAATTCCAAGCCGCTCAAACCAATGGCACTCTTGCAGAATATCAGGGTGGTAATTTTGGCGAATATACCAATAACCGTTTCAGGCTTAGACGAGGCCGACTGCGTGCAGATTATATGCTGCTTTCCGATGAAGGTGATCCTTCCACTTATTTCGTCCTCCAATTTGATGGAACTGAACAAGGTGTAGCCATCCGCGATTTCTGGGGCCGTTACTATGAAAATAAATGGAAAATCCTTTCAGTAACACTTGGTTTATCTGGCAGACCATTTGGAAATGAACTTCAGCTTTCCTCATCTGTTCGTGAAGCTCCTGAAAGAGGTAGAATGTCACAGATACTGATGAAAACCGAACGAGACCTCGGCGTAACCTTTACACTCAATCCACGCTGGAAAGACGCCAAACTTAAAAATATTTCCCTGGACTTCGGAATTTACAATGGACAGGGTTTAGCCGGAACCGGAGAGTTTGATAATAGTAAAGATTTTATCTTCCGTTTAAGCCATAAACAGGTTAAAATCAAAAATACGAACCTGACAATCGCAGGTGGCATCAGCACCCTGCAAGGCGGATTGAATCACCGCCTTCCTGTAAGTTATAAAATGGATCAGTCAAATGGCACCTGGCAGATGAAACGAGATTCATCAGTTGCAAACATCAACAAGGTTGCACCACGGCGGTATTACGGAGCAGATATTCAATTGGCAACGAATCAAAAAAGCTGGAAATCAGAATTGCGTGCAGAAGTTATCTCGGGCTTACAAACCGGTACAGAGCTAACGTCTACAACACCAGGCTCTTACCCTACAGATAGCAAAGCACTTCCTCTACCCTACTACACCAGAAACTTTAATGGCGCATATTTTACATTTGTGCAAACCTTAAACAGTACAGATAACCAGCTCATTTTGAAATATGACTGGTACGATCCAAACGCCAAAGTAAAAGGACAGGAGGTTTCTGAGGCAAATGGTTTGTCTGCTGCCGACGTTCGTTTTGACACAATTGGATTTGGTTTTCTACATCACTTTAATACACATTTTAAAGCTGTCCTGTATTACGATGTAATCCGGAATGAATCTACCGCAATTGAGGATTATACCAGCAATAGGAAAGACAATGTTCTGACCTTACGCACTCAATTCTATTTTTAGTTTCGCCAATACTGGTCAAATGATCCGCTATTTTCCTTAAATTAAACTACTTTTGATTTAAAATCCACGGTTATGAAATTCGACTTCATGAAGTTTAACCTCAGTCAGATTCTATCTACGACAATGGTGTTATTTGCAATCATTGATATTCTAGGTGCAATACCCGTGGTAATAGAATTGCGTAGAAAAGCCGGACACATCCAATCCGAAAAAGCTTCATTGGTTGCAACAGGATTAATGATTCTATTTTTATTCCTCGGAGAATCTTTACTTAAAGTTATTGGTTTGGATGTGGAGTCTTTCGCTATTGCCGGTTCTTTTGTGATCTTCTTTATTGCGATGGAAATGGTTCTCGGACTTACCATTTTCAAAGAAGAAGCTCCGGAAACCGTATCCATTGTTCCTCTTGCTTTTCCTTTAATTGCCGGAGCCGGAACCATGACAACGTTATTGTCACTCAAAACGGAGTACGCAACGCAAAATATTTTGGTTGGAATTGTACTGAATATGCTTTTTGTTTATTTTGTATTGAAAAATACTAACCGACTGGAGAAACTCTTTGGCAAATCCGGACTAAACATCTTACGGAAAGCATTTGGCGTTATTCTATTGGCTATTGCAATTAAACTGTTCAGAAACAATACTGGACTTTAACAGGTTTATTCGTTCATTTCCTCATTAGTCATTGGTCATTTGCAAAACCGATGAATAAATAATGTTTACCCGCAGCACGCTTGTAACAATTACCAGCCCCTATCATCTAAACAACAAAGTGCCATGAATAAATTCGAAGAATATACTGCGATTATTGGTTTACTTGCTGTGTTAATTGAAGGAACAAAACACCTCTGGAAGAAAGTTAAAACCTGGTTAAGGCATGTCTAGGCCTTGATTAAACGTGCAACAAACATCGTATCTGCCAGATTAGTGTATCCTTTAATCAACTCCATTTTTTCAAGTTTCAACGGCAGGTTCTCACACATAAATTCTACAACCTGTTCATTTTCTTCTGCAAATGCAGAGCAAGTAATATAAACAAGTGGTTTACCTTCTTTTAAATACTTTACAACGTTTTGTACAATACCTTTTTGTATGGTAGAAAACTGGCTAATTTTCCGTTCCTGAAAAAAGGTTAGCATTTCTGGTGTTCGTCCCCAGGTTCCAGAACCTGTGCAAGGTGCATCAACAATAATTCCGTCAAAAGCGTAATGATGCAATGCCTGATCGTTATTCTGCAACAAATCCAGTTCTTTCTTCTGATACTTCTTTATCCCGGCCAGGCGAAATCTTTCGTCCAGGTTATTTAAAACACTTTCGCGTAAATCGCTTACTAAAATATCAATTGCAGGTTCTAAACTATGCAACAACAGGGTTTTACCGCCACTTGCTGCACAGCAATCCCACCATTTATCCCATTTATTTGGCTTAAAAAAATTGCCTGTATATTGCGAACTGAGGTCTTGCACCTGATAACTTCCCTCAGGCAAGATATTTTCAAGCTTGGTGCCATTTGGTAATGCCAATGTTGTAGCAGATAAAGACTTAACAGGAATGCCAGCATTTTCAACAGCCTGCCGTAACTTGTCTGCCGAAGATTCTGCAACGCGGATAAAAAGATCTGGTTGCTGGAAGAAGGAACTCAGAAAATCCGTTTGATCCAGATCAGCAGAAAGATGTGTATGCATAGAATAAACATCCTCCAATTTAAAATCAGGATATTTATTCTGGATCAAAACCAATTTTTCCTGCAAAGGCAAAGCCATAGACAAAACCAGATCAGGCAGATTTTTCTCTACAATTAAACTTGGTGTATTGTGGCATAAAAAATCAGCTATGCTTAATCTTTGCTCACGGTCAATTTCCTTTAGCGCATTCCCCAATCTAAAATAACTGTACACATAACGGGTTGCCCATCTTCTATCTGATGACCCCATTTGTTTGTGTTGCTTAAAATACGCGGGTAAAAACCGGTGCAAAGGAAAGGCGCCATCGTAACTGGCCAGAATTTGTTCAAAAGATTTTAACTGATGTTCTACTCTCATTCGGGAATTTAAAAAAGGTTACTGGACAATTTCAAGCGCAAAGTTTTTGTACTTTAACAACCACAAACTGGTGTTAATATAGCCCAATTTTTCATCATATATGAAAGCAAAATTATTGTGCAGTCCCTTATATTTTTCTTTGGTTAAATAGTCACGATAATCTTCGCCATAAGTAGACAATAATTTTCCAAAGTAATAACCAATATCAAAACCTTTAAATGCGTATTCGCCAGGCTCAAAACCATAACGCTGGCGATAACGCTTAATATAACTTACCGTGCCAGTGTTTTTATAATCAATTTTGTATGATGAACTGATTATGGTATTTAATGCCTGCAACTTATCTGTCGGGTAATTCTGTTTAATCCAATTGGGATGACCGAAAAGGCTTAAATTGTAATTTGTCTTAATTTTATACAATTTATCTATTGTTGGCGCAACAAAAGCACGGTCTGATGAAGTCAGAATAACCACGTAAGATTTTCCTTTCACCAGCTTTGTTTCGAACGTAAAAGCCGAAGCATACTCCTGGAAAGCAAATTTAGATTGGGATAGAAAATAGCTGCGTAAAGGTGCAGCAAACTGCTCGTCTTCCGTTTTCTTTGGATTAATCAATACCACAATGGTATTTTCTGCATTAAAACTTTTTGTAATGTAAGTTGCAATACGCTGGCTGTGCAACGTAATATTATTGACAATAGAAATCAGATTAGGATTGTTAAAATCTGACGGTTCTGATGCTGCAAGCGGAGACACAACGAGTTGATCGGTTTCCTTAGTATAAGGTGCAATATATTTCAATCCATCAGGAAAAACCGGCCCGACAATAAGGTTGCTTTGTTTAAATTTTTCATTTTTATATAAAGAAGCAATATGTGCATTGTCATCTTGTGTATCAAAAACGTTTAAATTGAAACTTAAACCAGATGCGGCTACAGAATCCAATCCGAGTTTAAAACCCTGATAAAAATCAATCGGCATGGCATATTTTTCAATTTCCGATTTTGTGGCTGTTTTAAGATTTAACTGATCGAGCCTGAAAGGAACAAGCAAAGAAACATTGGCTTTAGAAAATTTTTTAATTGCTTTTTTATCGCCTGTTTTCTCTTTGTCTTCTTTTTTCTGTTCATTGGGTTTTGGCGTTCTCACCTTTGGCGAGCAGCCAGCGAAAAACAAAGCAAGGGCAATAAAAATCCAATTTTCTTTTTTAAACATGGTAGGTCATTTAACAAAATATGCTAGCAAAGTTTATTCCACCTTGCTAGCATGTTTATATTTATTTGGCGGCTTTCAAAATCAGAAAACCATTTGGTCGTATAAATTGCTTATTCCCACTCAATAGTTGCTGGCGGTTTAGAGCTGATATCGTAAACAACGCGATTAATACCTTTCACTTTATTGATGATATCATTAGAAATCTTTGCCAGAACTTCATACGGAAGGTGACACCAATCTGCGGTCATTCCATCCAATGATTCTACTGCGCGAAGCGCGATTACATTTTCATATGTACGCTCATCGCCCATTACACCAACAGATCTTACCGGAAGAAAAATTGCGCCCGCCTGCCAGATCTTATCATACAGACCCGCTTCTTTTAGATTGCTGATATAAATATGATCGGCTTCCTGAAGAATAGCCACTTTTTCTGGTGTAACTTCTCCAATAATGCGGATACCCAAACCGGGACCCGGAAAAGGATGACGTCCTAAAATAAACGATTCTAATCCAAGCGCTGTTCCAACTCTTCTTACTTCATCTTTAAATAATGTTTTAAGTGGCTCAACAACTTTTAACTTCATAAAATCTGGCAAGCCTCCAACGTTATGGTGAGATTTGATTGTGGCTGATGGACCTTTAACCGAAACAGATTCAATGATATCCGGGTAAATTGTGCCTTGTGCCAACCATTTTACATCCTGAATCAAATGCGATTCTTCATCGAAAACCTCGATAAATACACGGCCGATGATTTTACGTTTCTGCTCCGGATCTTCTACACCGGCCAACTGGCCAAGAAACTTATCTTTTGCATCAACACCTTTAATGTTTAATCCAAAATCTTTGTATTGCTCTAAAACACTTGCATATTCATCTTTACGAAGCAAACCATTGTCTACAAAAATACAGTGTAAATTTTTGCCGATAGCTTTATGCAGCAATACTGCCGCAACACTGCTATCTACACCGCCAGAAAGCGCCAGAACAACTTTATCATCACCTAACTGCGCTTGTAATTCTGCAATTGTAGTTTCAACAAAAGCAGAAGATGTCCAATCCTGGCTGCAGCCGCAAATATCTACAAGAAAGTTTTCCAGCAAAATTTTGCCATCAATACTATGTGTTACCTCAGGGTGAAATTGAATGGCATATGTATCCGAATTTTTAATGTGATATGCGGCAACCTTTACACTCTCTGTACTGGCAATTAATTCAAAATCTTCAGGAATATCAGTGATGGTATCGCCATGGCTCATCCATACTTGTGAATCAATATTAATTCCTTTAAAGAGTTTGTTTTCCTGGTTAACAAAATTCAGTTTTGCACGGCCATATTCGCGGGTTGATGAAGCCTGTACGGCACCGCCAGAATGTTGTGCAATATATTGAGCACCATAGCAAACCGCTAATAGCGGAAATTTAAGGTGGTATTTTGATAAATCAATTTGAGGTGCATCTTCCTGGCGAACAGAAAAAGGACTTCCAGAAAAAATTACACCTTTAACATCAGGAGTAATTTCCGGCAAATTGTTATATGGATATATTTCACAGTAAATATTTAGTTCGCGAACTCTTCTGGCAATGAGTTGTGTAAATTGCGAACCAAAATCGACGATAATGATTTTTTCTAGCATCCGCAAAGCTACGTATAAGATATGAGATTTATGGCGGTAGATTTGAGATTTTTAAAGCTAAAATTAGCATTCAGAGACCAGAACCTCGAAGCTAAATTATATTTAAAATACTAAGCGTATACCATTGAAGCTTACATATGCAAAATACAAATGTACCAATGACTACTCAACCAGCAAACAACAACCTTTAAGACAACAACTTAACTTCTACACCAAATTTTCGTAAAAAATCTACACCTTCATCACTTGGCAAACCTTTGTATGCGGCGTAAGATTTAGAATAGTACACTAGTTTGATACCTGAAGACAAGATTAAGCGTGCACAGGCAATGCAGGGAGACAAAGTAGTGTACAAGGTACAGCCCTCTATTTTAGAACCATTTTTTGAGGCATACAAAATGGCATTTTCTTCTGCGTGTAAAGCAAGTGAACAACTGCCTTTACTATCGCGGGCGCAACCATGTTCGGGCCATTCTTCATCGCAGTTGTGCGTTCCCGCAGGTGGACCATTATAGCCAATGGAAATGATACGGGTATCTTTTGTGAGTACCGCACCAACATGTGCACGAACGCAATGCGACCTGGCGGCTAAATCTGTAGCCAGATTCATAAAGATGGTATCAAAACTGGGTTTCTCTGTCATATAAAATAAAAAAGCCACAAAGACTGATCTTTGTGGCTGCAAAATTAGGTTTTTTAAAGATTAATGCCCGCCTTCGGCTTCAATATTTTCTACGTCAATTCCTTGTTTTTTCAATTCGCCACTTACTTTCCAGGCAAAGAAAATTAAATAGGCAAATCCGATTACGGGAACAATGTATGAATTGTGTATACCTGCGCTATCTGCAAGTTCGCCTTGAATTGGCGGAATAATTGAACCGCCCAAAATCATCATAATCAGGAATGACGAACCTTGAGAAGTATATTTACCCAATCCGGTAATTGATAAAGCAAAAATAGACGGCCACATAATTGAGCAACACAAACCGCCGCTTACGAACGCGAAAATAGCCACATGCCCGGTTGTAAACAAACCTGTAAGCATCGCGATGGCACCTACCGTACCAAAAATAGCTAAAGTTTTAGCTGGTTTTTCCTGGCCGATGAAAAAAGCCACAACCATTAATGCAATGCAAATTGCATACACATATAAGTTGCCCACGTCTGTACCAGTTGCGTGGTTAACCAACAGAATAACGCCAAATGCGATAAAAGGAACGATTACTGTAAGAATGTTTTTAGCTGTTTTAGACAGGTTAAATGCACTTACTGCGCCAGTCCATCGGCCAATCATCATACTTCCCCAGTAGAGAGATATATAGGGTTTGATGTCTTTATCGGCTAAACCTCCAAAATCTTTAAGTTTCAGTAAAGCACCCAGATTACTTTGAATGGTAACTTCTGTACCAACATACATAAAAATGGCTAGCATCCCCAATACCAGTTGTGGATACTGCATAGCACCCCAGCCGGCTGCATCATCTTTTTTAGCGAGGTAAGCGAAAAACAATCCGCCTAAAATAATGACCAAAGATGAATACACAAAAATAGACGAGCTAATTCCGGTGAGGTTAGATAACGGACCTGCTGCTGCAACCATTAAGAAACCGACAATCATAACAATTAGAGATGATGTTGGCTTTGTACTGGCCTCAATCTTTTCATTGCTGGTTACATCTGGCAATTTAGAAATCCAGAAAAATATCGCCACGGCAATAAATAAGCCCGCAAGAATATAATATAAGTTATTGATAGATGAAATTTCTACAACTTTGGCTACGGCATCGTTTGCAGTACCAAATAATACAACACTCACAATAACCGGCCCCATCAAGCCTCCAAAATTGTTTACACCACCAGCAAAATTAAGCCTGTGCGAACCACTTTCTGCAGGCCCGAGTGCCACAACAAATGGATTTGCTGCAGTTTGCTGGAGGGAAAATCCAAGGGCGATAACGAAGAAGGAGAAAAGAATAAAAATAAATGAACCTGAATGAACAGCAGGAATCATTAAAAGAGCGCCTGCCGCAGATACGACTAAGCCGACTATAATACCATTTTTGTAACCAATCTTATTCAGAATATCTACCTTACTGGCTTGAGAAGCGAAATAAAGGATTAGAGAACCGATAAAATATCCACCATAAAAGGTAAAATCGATCAGTTGGGATTCAAATTGGGTCAGGTTAAAATGCGTTTTACAAAATGGAATGAAAATACCATTTGATGCCGCAACGAATCCCCAAAAAAAGAATACTGTAATAATGGTATACAATGCTGTACCATAATTTTTCTTAGTATCTGTTGTCATTCTATGTATCTGGTTTTATTTTTTTGTGGGCTAAACTTAAATAAAAAAAATGAACTTGATGCAACTTTTACTTAATGCAAACAACAAAAATAAATGTGCCATATTTAGGTTTAAAATTGCATATTCGCATATCATTAAACAATACAATGCATGTTTGAAGCCATTATATTAGGGATAGGGGCAGGGATTATTTCATCGTTTTTAACAGGTCCGGTATTTTTTGCAATGATCAAAACCAGTATAGAACGTGGCTTTATGGCCGGGTTTTCTTTGGCCATTGGTGTAATTATAAGTGATGTAATTCTGATCAGTATCGTTTTATTTGGAAGTCAGTTTTTCGAATACAAATCAGAGTTTGATAAATATGTAGGCACTATTGGTGGCGCCTTTTTATTAGCTGTCGGGATCTACTACCTCCTATCCAAAATCAGTATACATTACGAAACCAACAAGCTCAAAAAAATTAACCGGAGCAATTATATACTGAAAGGTTTTTTAATGTGCATCCTCACTCCTTCTACATTAATGTTCTGGATTATTGTAAGCGGAATTATTTCTGTAAAACTTAACAATATGCTGAATGAAAAACTGGTGTGCTTTGTAATTGCCATGGCCACTCAACTCAGTATAGACGGGGCCAAAAGTTTCTACTCCAGCAAACTCCGCTACAAAATAAAGGAAGATAATCTAAAAACGCTTAATAAAGTGGCCGGTGTGGTCATCATCTTCTTTGCAATATGGCTCATTGTTAAAACTTACCTGAAGTTTTACGCCTAATGTAAAATGCTTTTGTTAGGAGCAATAACCAAAATTGCAAACTGGTTTGAACATACTTTAGTGGATTAGGTTTCTCTGCGACACAAACGTAAAAATGAAACACAGTTTCTGATTACCAGCCCCGGTTGAAGCGATACCCTGCAGCGAGGAGAAACGACGATGCGAAGCGTTAAGCGAAAAACGGGAACGCACTTTGTATATTGCATTGCTCTTGCGCTTCCATACCATAAGACTATCTGTAAAACCGGTCTTTCTTCTTCCTTTGTTAAAGATTTTTGAGCATTTATATAGTGGTGGCAAAGGCGATGAAGAAATTTGCCTGAGCTCTTAAACAAAAACAGCCGCAACCTTAAGGTTACAGCTGTTTAAATTATCGTATTGTGGAAAAATATCGACAAAAAAATGGGCTCAAAGGCTTAATACGCTCTTTGATTATTGCCTTCTTTCCAGTTAATAAAAGCTTTGTTTACCACTTTATTTCCTCCTGGTGTTGGGTAATTACCAGAGAAATACCAATCGCCTTTATTTTTCGGACAAGCGATGTGTAGGTTCTCTAAACTTTGGTAAATAACTTCAACTTCTGCGACGGTACCTTTTGGCGTAATGATCTGTGCAATTTTAGCCGAAATTTCTTCAGGCGTAAATGGTGCGTAAATCTCTTTTACGTGATTGATGATTTCTTCTTTTGGCAAAGCCAATGAAGCCCGGCATTTTTCATAAACGTCTTCAATCACCTGCCACATGCCACGCTCAGTAAGCAATTGTATGGCCGCATCAAAAGCTACAAACTGCCCCATTCTGCTCATGTCAATTCCGTAGCAATCCGGATAGCGGATTTGCGGAGCCGAAGAAACAATAATGATTTTTTTAGGATGCAAACGATCCACAATTTTAATGATACTTTGTTTTAAAGTTGTACCACGAACAATAGAATCATCAATGGCTACAATGGTATCTTTATGGTTGTTTATGATGCCGTATGTCGTATCGTACACATGGGCAACCATTTCACCTCTATCTGCATCTTGCGTAATAAAAGTTCTGAGCTTGACATCTTTTATCGCAAGCTTTTCTACACGCGGAGCCAGTGAAAGTAATTCGTCTAACTGTTCATCGTTAAGCTGTTCTTTATTGTGCAATAAAGTTTGTTTCTGATGGTTGCGAACGTATTGTTGAACGCCATCTACCATCCCGAAAAAGGCAACTTCTGCCGTATTGGGAATAAACGAGAATACCGTATTTTTAAGGTCATAGTTAACCGTTTGCAAAATCTTATCGCTTAACAGTCGGCCCAATTGCTTACGCTCGCGATAGATTTCTACATCACTTCCTTTAGAGAAATAAATGCGCTCGAATGAACAAGACAATCTTTCTGTAGGCTCGCGGAATTGCTCCATACTTACCTCGCCATTTTTCTTGATGATTAAAGCATGACCAGGATCGATTTCCTTCACGTCTTTAAACTGGATGTTAAAAGCTGTTTGTAAAGCAGGGCGCTCTGAAGCCGCAACTACGATTTCATCGTCATAATAATAATATGCCGGACGAATACCTGCCGGATCTCTCATGATGAAAGAATCGCCGTTTCCAACCATTCCGCAGATAGAATAACCTCCATCCCATGTTTTTGCCGAACGGCGAAGGATTTTTGCAACATCTAAATGTTCCGAAATTTTATGGGTAATCTCTACGTTATCGTAACCTTCTTTTTTGTATTGATCAAATAAATCCTGATTTTCATCATCCAGAAAGTGCCCAATTTTCTCTAAAACCGTAACGGTATCTGCTTTTTCTTTCGGATGTTGCCCCAATTCGTACAGCTGCTCTAAAAGCTCGTCTACGTTGGTCATGTTAAAGTTACCGGCAATAACCAGGTTACGGGTCATCCAATTGTTCTGACGTAAGAAAGGATGGCAGTTTTCGATGCTGTTTTTACCATGTGTACCATAACGCAAATGGCCCAATAACACTTCGCCAATAAAGCTAACGTTGTCTTTGAGCCATTCTGTATCCTGCATTAGTTCAGGTGTATTCTCTTGAATATCGACAAACTTATTCTGTACATATTCAAAAATATCTGCAACTGCATTTGACGCCATACTGCGATACCTGCTGATGTACCTGCTACCAGGTTTCATGTCTAATTTAATGGTTGCAATACCTGCGCCATCCTGGCCGCGGTTGTGTTGCTTTTCCATTAAAAGGTATAACTTGTTTAGGCCGTAAAGGGCAGTACCGTATTTCTGCTGGTAGTAAGAAAGTGGTTTTAACAGTCGAATAAACGCGATGCCGCATTCGTGTTTTATCTGATCACTCATTGTGTGGATTTGAAGGTGCAAAGTTATCCTTTTAAATATTCACAACCTAAACAAAAATGCTTTCTTTTTGAATTGATGAGCTTGGTTTGACAGATGCCTGAATTTTAAAAATCTGACATTTTCTATGAGTATATCTGATCCAGTTCAAATTCCAAGCTTTTTTCTTTTTGCAAGTATTCGCGCAAAGCGTTAATTACACCCTGCAAATCAATAACTTACTAAAAGTAACACACTTTATGTAAAATTTTCAATTGTAGTGGGATAATATGCCTGCTTAGCGCTGTATATATTTTAAACGCCTAAACAGGATGCAAACTACCTTGAAAAAGAAGCAGTTACAACCATCCGAAATGTTAAATTATTTAGAATAAATCTAAATAATTTGCAAGATTAGTGTACTTTTCACACCTTTGCAGAAATTATTAAAAATAAGTCTAATTAAAATTACAGTATTGAAAAAAGCATTACCTCTCTTATTTTTGATTTCATTAGTATTAATGTCCTTTAATTCGAAAGCTCAAAGAGGCGAGTTATTTATCACCGGAACTTTGAAAGATCAGAACAATCGCCCGTTAGATTTTGCGACTGTCAAACTGATTAATCTGGACAGAATTACCTACACGAACTCGCAAGGACAATTCAGATTTACAATAAATTCAGAGGAATCTGGTGACTTAAGAATCAGAGCTGCAATGGTGGGAAAACTCACTATCGATACCTTAATTAATGCTCGAGATTTGAATAAAATATTAAACCTCACAATGCAAGATCTCAGTCTGAACTTGAAAGAAGTTCAGGTGGCTGCTGTTAGAAATAATTCTGGCGCGTCAAATTCATCTGTACTTTTTGATAAACAAGCAATAGAGCAAGCACAGGCCTTTAGTTTAACGGATGTACTGAATAATTTGCCTGGGAAGTTATACTCACCAGTTGATTTACAAGCACCAAAAAATCTGACCCTTAGAACCTCAGCTACCGATAATGCTGCTTTAAACAATTCCTTAGGAACCGCTATAATTGTTGATGGATTGGCGCTGAGCAACAATGCCAATATGCAAAACAAAAATATTGGAACCTACGGCCTTTCTGGATCGCTAATAAGCGACCGAGTAAATCAAGTTGATTATGACGTGACCTTTGGTGGTGTAGATCTTCGGAATATTCCTGTGGATAATATCGAAAGTATCGAAGTAATATCCGGGGTTGCGCCTGCCCAATATGGTGATCTTACAGATGGAGCAGTAATTCTAACCCGTCAAGCTGGAAAAACCAATTATCAATTCAACACAAGGATTAATGGCGGATCTACAAACTTTTCATTAAGCAAGGGATACCAACTCAATGGAAAAGCGGGTTTTCTGAACTTCAACTTCAACTATTTGATCAGCAATAACGATCCACGTGATAACCTGAAAAAATACGATCGGGTATCAGGAGGGTTAATGTATACTAGATATTTAAGTCCAAGTATAAAAAATACATTTTCTGTTGATTACAGCGAGAAGCTAGATGACGCAAAACAAGATCCGGATGATGGAAAAGATTTAATGACATATTCTAAAGATAGAAAAATCAGTTTCTCAAATAGGATAAATTTCGAAATCAACAAAAATTGGCTAAGACGAGTGACAGTGAATGCAGGAGGTGACTTTGGATATCAGGAATCCTACACCCAATGGTATATCAATGGAAGCCCTAAAGCAATGGCAAATAAAGATACTACAGGCGTTTATGAAGGCTTTTATACGACGGGGATGTATACGGCTATTGATCAAGTAGTTGGAAAGCCTAAGAATTTCAATGCAAACTTAAGTTTCTTAAGCGATTTTAACACGGTAGGTATTAAACATTTCCTTTCTTACGGCGCAAGTATTTCTGTCTCTTCTAACAAAGGTAAAGGTGTCCTTTTCGACCCGGAATATCCCCGTTTTGCAAATTCAGGCTCCAAGAATGAAAGGCCTTACAATTTTCAACTTATTCCAACCCTTGTTAATACCGGTGTGTATGTAGAAGACAAATTCAATTTGAAAGTGTTGCAAAGAGATTTGGGTTTTCAATTGGGGTTGAGGTATGATGCGCAAAATGGCTTCGGAAATCTTCAGCCTCGATTAAGCTCGAGATACGCGATATCTAAAAAGCTAAAATTCAATGCTTCATACGGTATTTCCACTAAAGCGCCTACAATGGCTTATCGTTATCCTGGATCTACATATTTTGATATACCACTCATAAATTATTACACTGGCGATGTCCGCAACAGCTTACTGTTGGTTTATACCTATAAGTATACACCAGACAACAGCACGCTAAAACCATCAAAATCTAACCAGTTGGAACTTGGCTTAAGTTACGACGACAAATACTTCAGTACGTCCATATATGGATACCAAAAAAATAACCGCGACGGATTTAACGCGCAGTCTAATTATTTTATATTGAGTGTGCCCGAATATACCTATACGGTAAATGCGGGTACAAAACCAACCTATCAGCCTACCGGAAATTATATCCAAAAAACCGGATTGATGGCGTCGATTGTCACCAATAACGTCTCTTCGAAAAACACCGGTGTCGAGTGGTTTATTTCTACAAGAAAAATTAAATCTATCCAAACCAGTTTTTCTTTCAATAGCAGTTTGTCTTTCAGTGATTTTTATAACGCGGGCAACTTTGTTACAATTGCCCGTGAAGACGACATTAACGCAGGGAAGATGGCCTGGTATGGCGTTTACAGTGCCCGCCAATACAAGAACACAAATTTGACTTCTAAAATCAATAGTGATACACATATTCCAAGTTTAGGCTTGGTTGTGAGTTTATATTATGATTTTGTTTGGAGAAAAGATGTAAATGTTTTGGGGAATAATCAATATCCAATCGCATACATAGACAAAGATGCAAACTATTATCCGATTGAAAACTTCGATGTCAATAATCCGGATTATGGTCATTTATTAAGGTCTAATGATGTAAGCTCTTTAAGGAAATTGCCGTTTATGTACGGAAATTTCTCTATGCGTTTATCAAAGGAAATCAAAAACAAAATTCGGTTTTCTGTAAATGCCTATAATGTTTTCAATCTGAAGTCAGACTACTATGATGATATCGCTAAAAAAGTTTACAACTATATCCTACCAATAAACATTGGTGCAGAATTATCAATTAAATTTTAAAAAAATGAGAAAAATAACTTTACTACTTATTGCTTTGACAGTCTTAGCCTTTTCTTCTTGTAAGAAAAGTGAAGAGGACAATTTAAAACCGGTAACTATCGCAGTTTCCGTACAATTGGATGCTTCTGTATCTGCATATAATTTTGGCTTGAAAGGTACAGCAATTAAATTAACTAACCTTACGAACGGGCAGGTAACAAACGGCCAAACCGACGCAACGGGCAATATCTCTATTCCCAGTATATCGCCAGGAAACTACGATGTTCAGGCAACCTTAACTGTTCTTGCAGCAGACTATAGCGCCGCAACGGGAACCAGTACTACAAATGATATCACCTTTAGTGCATTAATTAAATCGCTATCGATCACAGAAAGCAGCACAACTGTCCCATTAATATTAAAAACAGGAAGGATTGGCGACTGGATAATTAAACAAATTTATTACGCTGGTTCAAACACAAGTAACGGTGCCACGTTCAGAGATCAGTTTATTGAACTGTACAACAACTCAAATGAAGTACTTTACGCAGATAGTCTTTATTTCTCGCAGGCTTACGGAGCAAACTCTAAATCTAGCGCAATAGATTTATCTAAAGGGTATTACCAAACCAGTACGAAACAATATGATTGGACAAAATCAATTGGCATGAGTAATGACCAGGCAAATACAAATTATGTTTACGCAAAATCATTATTTATGATTTCTGGATCGGGAAAAGAACATCCCGTACAGCCAGGTTCAAGTATAATCATTGCAGCAACTGCGCTTAACCATAAGTCGCCATTTACCGGTGCTGACGGTAAGACCATCAGCGTTAAGGATCCAAGCTTAACCGTGGATTTGAGTGGAGCTGATTTTGAAGTTTATCTTGGTGATTATCCTGGAGTAAATCCATTGGCATCAGATATCGACAATCCTTCTGTTCCAAATTTAAAAGTAATTGCTACCGGAGGTGCTCGTGATCTAATAATGGACGCTACAGGCCGCGACGCCTATTTCATTTTCAAAACATCAGAAGATGTTTCAACATGGAAAAAATATCCAGCACCAGATCAAACTTCCATCAGTACAAGTACAGATTTGTATATCCAAATCCCAATCTCTTATATCTCAGATGGTGTAGAAATTCAAACACCATTACCTGCAAACGTTGTTCCTAAAAAATTCGGTTCAACAATTGATGTTGGTAGTGCATTTGTTTCTAAGGGCCAATACTCATCACAGTCATTAATTAGAAAAACTTCAAAAACCGTAAACGGCCGCATAGTGCTTACCGATACAAATAATTCGGCAAATGATTTTACGGAACTTGATATTCCCGACGTTACAAAAACAGTATTTAAATAATGTTGAAACAAATTATTTTTGTTATTCTTTCAGTACTATCGGTACAAGTCTTTGCTCAAGACCGTACGGATAGTACTTTCTTTTATGTCCAAAGTGTAAACAGCTTAAATTTGGCTCAAGCCAATGCTACATTTTTATTGGCTGGGAATTTCCAGAAATTGGGGGATGCCAGCGTCTTCTATAAAAACTATAGTGGTGGTTATAGAACCACACAGCAGGCACAAAAAACGGTAAATGCTGGATTATCATCAAGCGGAATTAATACTTTTGGGAGATTTAAAGTGAGTGGTTATTTCAGTTTTACTAGAACATGGCAAGATAGTCTTGCCTGGAGTACGAAAGGGTTAGAACAAGATGATAAACCTTACTACTACGGATCGATAAAAGCTGGAAGTTTTGAAAGGATAAACTATCAGTTGGGAGGTGTGTTCAGTTACAACCTAATTAAAGACAAGCTTTTTTTAGGTGGTGGTGCAGAATATAAATTCAACAATACAACAAGATCTGTAGATCCCCGGCCAGATGTAGATACCTATTCATTAAAAATATCTCCCGAAATTATTTACCATTTCAAAGATCAATATCTGGGCATTCGTACAAAATGGGGTTATGGAACTGAAGTTACGTCAATAGGTTTTAAAAATCTTGACTACGCAAATAGCACCACAGGCTACCCTGATCGGGTAAACTATTTTATCCAGGGTTATGGTTTATTTTCCAATGCTCAGGGAACGACAGAACCTCTGAGAAAACTCGAAAAATCTTATGGCCTGGGTTTGAATTACGCAGGTCGCTTGAGTAATTACAAGATTAACGCAAGTTTAAATTACCAAAATCAAAAAGAAAAGTTTTATCAGCTATTGGCAAACTCTTTAAACCGAAATTATTTAGGCTATTATGATACTGATTTGTTAGAGGCTAACTTACAAATCGACAAGCAAAATACAAATTATCGAAGTCAGCTATTTATATCCTATTCTAATCAGAAAAGCAATGATCTTAACACGCTCTTTAATGCGGTAAATTATAGGTATGCAAGCAGCAACGCAAAGCTGGAATATCTTTTACAATTGTCTCCAAAAAACAGGACTTCACCTGAGGTGGGCGTCTCGACACTGTATTCAAAAGTCGATAAAGCTGATTATTCGAGCGATCATTTTGTTGGACACACCTGGATAGAACCTTCAATATCTGGAACATTATATTATAAAATCAATAACAGAAACAAACTTTCCGGCAATTTACTGGTTGGCTATCGCACATCGATAGATAGCCATTTAGACATTCCCGAGACCCAACAAACCATCTTCACCAATTGGGTAGTATTTCCCGATTTCAGCTACTATACCAGTTCGGCATATAAGCTGGGATCGAAATTTCAATTTATCAGTAGCGGAATTTTTAAACAATTCAAAACCGGATTAACGGTACAGGGAACCTACTATAAACTAAATAAAGTAGAAACAACATTCCCAACGGCCAAAAGAACTTTAGGAGAAAATTTTATAAACGTGAACCTCGCCCTCAATCTCTATTTTTAACCCTATGAATAAAGTTTTAGTGGCGCTCTCGTTAATCCTCTCCGGATTAATTTTATTTTCTTTTCAAACTACCGAGTACAATCAAGACGATGATTTGAGCATCGATAGTTTACGCAAGGTATATTCAAAACCAACAGACCAATGGCCAAAACCCAATGTAGATAAAGATGCCGTATTTGAAGAATTGGGCGAACTTCCCCCCTCTCCCGTTGATTTAAAAAACGATTCGGTTAAAAAGGTGGTGGAATTAGGCAAAATCTTATTCTTCGATCCTAGACTCTCCGGATCTAACCAAATTTCCTGCTCCAGTTGTCATGCTCCAGATTTACACTGGACAGATGGCCGCCAGGTTTCTATTGGGCATGATCATTTGGCCAATATCCGCAATGCGCCCAGCTTAGAAAATGTCTGGTATTTCAAACGTTTGTTTTGGGATGGACGGGCAGCTAGTTTAGAAGAACAAGGCGAAAGTCCGATAGCCGCGCACAATGAAATGCACCAGGATATGAAAACCCTCTCAAAAAAACTCAGCAAAATAAAAGGCTATAAACCCTATTTTAAAGAGGCTTTCAATTCTGATAAAATTACGAATGAACGAATATTCCAAAGTCTGGCCACCTTCCAACGCACTATTGTAAGCCGTAAAACTGCCTTTGATCGGTTTCTCGGTAAAGATAAAAATGCATTGACAGATCAACAGTTACTGGGTTTACACTTGTTTCGTACCAAAGCCAGATGCATCAATTGCCACAACGGACCATTTTTTACCGACAACGAATTCCACAATGATGGCTTAACTTATTATGCCAGAAAATACGAAGATTTAGGTTTATACAACATTACCAAGAAACCAGAAGATGTAGGCAAGTTTAAAACTCCCGGCTTACGCAATGTAATGAAAACTGCACCCTGGTTTCACAATGGCTTATTCCCGAATATGGAAGGCGTAATGAACATGTACAACATTGGTATGCCGGTACAACGTGTGCGTCCGGAACAGGTGAATGACCCGCTACTTCCGAAGAATGACAAATTGCTGAAAGGTTTAAAATTGAGCAATCTGGAAAAAACCGCTGTTATCTCATTTTTAGATGCACTTTCATCTGCTACAGTCTTAATCCGGGTTGAAGAACTTCCGAAATAGCCGAAATGTGAAATTGCTGAGGGTCATATTTATAATAAAATCTATACAGTTAATACGCATTTTGCAGGGGTTTCAGTCGGGCATTAGACGGTGTTCTGACATTATAGCCCAAATAAATACCGTCTTTTCTCTGAATAGATTAAGCTTTGGCTAAAAATAGATATTGAAAAAAAGCGGCTGTTATCCAGTCGCTTTTTTTGTATTCGGTTGATTTAATTATAAATGGTGAACTACCCAAGCTTCTCAGCGCATAGCTTCTCGCCGAAAAAGATAGATGCCTGAGCATCGAAGGCAGCAGGGTCTCCACTGGTATAAAATGATCTTGCACCATTTCGGGCAAGGTTCTGCTCGATTTCCTTATGGCGTTCTAAATAGTCCTTTAAACTCCTCGCAACAATTTCTCCCTGGCTAAGTATTTCAATATAATCTGGGAAGATTGCTTTCAATTTAGGCAACAATAATGGATAGTGCGTGCAAGCAAGCAGTACACAATCTATATCAGTTGATTGAGACATCAGTGCATCACAATATTCCTGTATAAAAAAATCTGCGCCTCGCTGCATGTGCTGGTTATTTTCGATTAATGGAACCCACATTGGGCAACTCTGCTGGAACACCTTTATATCAGGAAAAAACTTGTGGATTTCAAGAAGGTAAGATTGTGAATTTACCGTTCCACGCGTACCCATTACACCTATAGTTTTACTGCGGGTGTATTGATCAATCACTTCTGCAGTTGGCCTTATAACACCTAAAACACGCTTCCCCGGATACTTTGCAGGTAAATCTTTCTGCTGAATGGTTCTCAGTGCTTTTGCAGAAGCAGTATTGCAAGCCAATATGACCAAATTGCAGCCTTTGCTGAAAAGCCATTCTACGCACTCCAAAGTATATTTATAAATGGTATCGAAAGAATGGTCGCCATAAGGCGATCTGGCATTATCCCCAACATAAATATAATCGTATTCGGGCAATACATCGGCAATAGACTTGAAAACAGTTAAACCTCCATAACCAGAATCAAAAATACCAATCGGCGCATTTCTTAACATATCTTTTCTTGTGAATGGTAAAGGTAATAAACTGCTTAAAGTAAAACAGTACAAAAGCAAAAAAGCGAAATTGAGTAATCTCAACTTCGCTTTGATCCGGAAAGATTAAGAATCTTCCTGACTTATTTTTTAGGTGCTGCTGCTGCTGGTTTAGCCGCAGTTGCAGAAATACCCAATTTAGTTTTTACTGCGCCAGTAAGGTCTTCGCCACCATCCCAGAAAACCAGGTTGTTTCCACCTTGTCCGTTAGCAATATCGAAAACATATGCCAAACCTTTTTCTTTAGCTACCGCAGAAATTGCAGTTGCTACTTTAGTTTGAATTGGCTGAAACAATTCACCTTGTTTAGTACCAATATCTTGTGATGCTTTTGTACGTGCATCATTGATGCGTTTTTCAAGATCTTGTAATTCAAGGCCTGCAGTTTGCAATTCTTTACCTACTTGTTCTTTGTTGGCTTCACTAAGCGTTTTTTGTTTTGCTTCTGCCGCCGACATTTTAGTTTGGTATTCTTTGATCATGCCATCAATCTCAGTTTGCTTTTGTTTTTGCAAAGTCTCTAAAGTTCCCTGAGCCGTTTTAGCTTCTGGTAGGTTTGCAAATACTTCTTCAGAATTAATGTGCCCGATTTTTTGTTGTGCACTCGCCATATTCACTGTAAACAATAACCCCGCTGCTACAAAGAATACGTTAATTAACTTTCTCATCTTCTGTTCTACTTTTATTTTTTGATTTGTTTTCTAAAATTCGTGGCCGAATATAATTAATTATTTGCATTTGAAGGCTTATAACCTAATTTTACAATAACTTCATTACTAAGGTCATAACTACTGCTGGCATAGATCATCATCGTAGCTTCGCTGCTTTTGTCGAAAATGAAATCGAGATATTTTGCTTTTGCGATTTGTTTAACCGCATCTGCAACTTTATCCTGAATAGGTTTCAACAGTCTGCTCCGGCTTTGAAAAAGTTCTCCATCCGGACCAAACTTCTGACGCTGAAATTCTTTTGCCTGTTTCTCTTTTTCGATAATATCGTTTTCGCGGCGTTTGCGCATGTCATCTGTTAATAGAACCTGATCTGCCTGATAGGCTTTGTACATCCGGTCAATTTCTGAAAAATTCTGATCAACCTGTTGTTGCCATTGTTTAGATGCAACATCCAACTGGCTCAATGCAGATTTATATTCTGGCAATTGTTTCAGGATATACTCTGTGTCGATGTAAGCAAACTTCTGGGCAAATGCGCCAAAGCTTGTACAAATTAAGAATGCGATAAAAATGTACTTTTTCATGTGTGTGTTTTTAATGATAGTTTACCTAAGCTTTTTTAAAACTCTGCTCGGGTCGTTTTATTGCATAATTAATTATTTTTTTACTCTTTATCAATTAAAATCCACCTAATTGTTGTGCAATACTAAAGTGGAACTGTCCTTTATTCGCATCTGGCAAGCCAGGGATAGCATCAAAACCATAACCATAATCAATACCCAATAAACCAAATATCGGAAGGTAAATTCTTGCACCCACACCAACAGATCTTCTAATGTTGAATGGATTATAATCGCTGAATTTGTTCCACGTATTACCACCTTCAGCAAATACAAGTGCAAATGCTGTTGCCTGCTGACTGGATATTACCGGATAACGAGCTTCTAAAACATATTTAGTATAAATCGGGCTTCCAGAGTTTTGAGCAATTGTTGCGTTTGATCCTGCCGGGATAACTGTATTGTTTGAATAACCACGCATAGCGATTAACTCAGATCCCTGCAGGTAATCATAACCTTGCATACCATCACCACCAAGTTTAAAACGCTCAAAAGCAGATTGGCCAACAGCACTGTTGTAGCTACCCAAGAAACCAAATTGCGCCTGCGCTTTGATAACCAAATTGCCAGCCACACGTTGGTAGAACTGCGAATCAAATTTCCATTTGTGGTACTCTGTAAACCTATATTTCTGTTTATCAGACGCTGTTGCATAATTGGTTTTATTCAACAATGAAAACGGAGGTGTTGCCTGAACCGTGAAGCGAATAAATGAACCCGATTTAGGATAAATTGGAGAATCTCTCGAATCCCGACTTAGTTCTTGTGAAAGGTTCAAGTTATATGATGTACCAGAGCTAAATAAATAACCTGTATAATTATTTAAGATATATTGTTGAAGGTTAATGGCGTGAGTTAACTGGAAATAGTTATCTGGCCAGTTTAATCTTCTACCCAAACTAACGGTTACACCATTCAAACGAATTTTCTGATAAGATGCGCTGCTCGCATCATAACCATTCGTTTGCAACGACGTAAATGCGCTCACTCCAAAACTTACTGGTTTCTCTCCACCAAACCAAGGTTGTGAGAAAGAGAAGCTGTAAGACTGGTAATATTTACCATTGGTTTGTCCACGTAAACTTAATCTTTGTCCGTCTCCCTTCGGAAGCGGTTTGTATGCTTTCAGATTAAATAAATTACGAAGCGAGAAGTTATTAAAAGTTAAACCTAAAGTACCAATAATACGGCCACCGCCAAAACCACCAGATAACTCCACCTGATCTGAAGGTTTCTCTTCTACACGGTATTCAATATCTACTGTTCCATCAGCAGCATTTGGGCGAGGTGTAGGAACTGTTTTAGATTCGTCAAAATTACCCAATTGACCAATCTCTCTGATAGTACGGATCAAATCACTTTTACTAAACTTCTGACCTGGTTTAGTACGTATTTCACGCATTACAACTTTATCATTGGTAATTGTATTACCAACCAGAGTAATTCTGTTGTTGGTGTATTGCGGACCTTCATACATCCTCAGCTCTACATCAACGGTATCGCCATAAATGCGGGTTTGAACAGGATCAATGTTAAAGGTCAGGTATCCATTATCAGTGTACAAGCTATTGATGTCTCCACCGTTTTCGCCGCCACCATTTAATTTTTTACCCAAACGCTCCTCACTAAAAATATCACCTTTTTCAATGGTCAACACTTTACTCAGCACACTATCCGGATAGATGGCATTACCTGCCCAGGTTATATTACCGAAATAATATTTTTTTCCTTCAAAAAGATCAATCTTGATATTTACTTTCTTATCGTTGTGCTGGTAAACAGAATCCTTAATAATTTCAGCATCACGGTAACCTTTTTCATGCATTTTAGCTACCATTTTTACTTTATTTTCTTCGTATTTTTCTTTAGAAAATTTCCCTGAACCCCACAAGCGCCACCAGGCAAATTGTTTGGGGCTTTTTAGAAATTTTCTAAGTCTTTTGGCTTTAAAATCTTTGTTACCTGTAAAATCAATGTGTTGCACCTTTACACGGTTACCCCTGTCTATGTTTACAACCAACACCACTGTATTTTCCTCGTTTGCATCTTTACGTGTGGTATAATCTATTTTGGTAAAGAAGTATCCCTTATCCAGCATAAACTTTTTAATTACTGCCGAAGTTGTATTGTAAAGATTTTCGTTAACAATACCTTTCTTATCGGTCAGTTTTTCCATTATGGAAGTACGCTGAGATTTACCAATTCCTTTGAGCTCAATTCCACTCAAACGCGGACGTTCCACTACTTCGATTTCAAAGAAAACAGAATCCTGAACAAACTTAGTGATGTTTAATTTAACATCGTCAAACAGACCCTGCCCCCATAACGCTTTAATTGCATCAGAAGTTACATCTCCGGGAAGGGTAATCTTATCTCCTTTTATCAATTTAGATACCGTTACCAAAGCCTCTTTATCAAGATATTGCGTTCCGGAAACTGTAGTTCCGCCAATAATATATTCTCTTGGACTAAAATAATCGAGATCTAAACCTCCAACTTTTAAAGATGGTGTTGCCTGCGGTTGGCCCTGCTGAGGGCGAAGGATCTGGGCAAAGGCCGGAGTAGTAAAAACTAGTAGGATTAAAACTTGAAATATTCTTTTCATTAAAATAATTTGTTCAGTAACAACCAGGATTAAAAGCGTAACAAAATGTAATTTTCTTTACTGTTGTTGGTTTTTCAATTCGGGTTTATCTATCTTGTAAAGTGCTGCTAAGTTAGTTTAAAGGCTTGTTAAAAAGTGTTAAAAGAAAAATTAGTTTAATTGCTCACTAATTTTTCCGAAGCGTCGTTCACGTTTTTGGAAGTCTACGATTGCTTCAAAAAGATCTTCACGTCTGAAATCCGGCCACAATACATCGGTAAAATAAAACTCCGTGTAAGCCATTTGCCACAGTAGATAATTGCTGATGCGATGTTCGCCGCTAGTGCGAATCATGAGCTCCGGATCGGGAATATTGACTGTTGTTAGCTGTGAAGAAAACAAGATTTCATCAATTTCATCAATTTTGATATTTCCCTCGCTTACACTTTGGGCTATTTTCCGCGCAGCTTCAACAATTTCCCATTTTGCACTGTAGCTTAAAGCTAATGTTAACGTGCATTTATTATTGTGTGCAGTTTTTTCCATTGCTTCATTCAAATCCGAAATGCATTGTTGTGGGAGAGAGGCAATATCGCCAATGGCATTAAGCTTAATCTTATTTTTATTTAATGTAGCTGTTTCCTGGTTTATTGTAGAGATCAATATTTGCATCAAAGCATCTACCTCCTCTTTTGGTCTGTTCCAGTTTTCTGTTGAAAATGCGTATAAAGTCAAATACTCGATACCAATATCTACACAGCCTTCTACAATGTCTTTCACTGAAAGTACGCCTTGCTCGTGCCCGAAAACGCGTACCTTACCTTGTCCTTTCGCCCAACGCCCATTGCCATCCATGATAACGGCTACGTGTTTTGGCAAACGACTTATATCTATTAATTCTTTAAATCCCATTAATTATTTCAAAATCAGCTTAAAAAGAGTAGCATTTTGAGGTTACAAAGGTAAAAGATATGCCAACACTAACAAATAGATAAGTGTCCCTTTTTCTAAAATCGCCTCGTTGGGTTCCGGCAGCACCGATTTTATTCAGTGAGGGATCAGATAAATTGTAGGGATTTTGTTGGTTTCCGACGATTACAGGCACTTCCGGATACTTTCCGCTTACATCATCCAGGTAATCTGTCATTGGTGTTCTATATCCAATTTCACTAAAAACACACCAGGTATCTTTGTAATTGTATCGAATTCCTACTCCATACGGAATGGTTAAAACTGCATTTTTATACCCGGTTTCCTGCCCTTCTGTTGCCATTCTATCCAGGCGGTATGTTTCTCCGTCCCAGGTAAATGTGGGTTTAAAAATCACCAATCCTGCACCAGCAAATAGATATGGTGTTAAGTATCGGTTTCCACCTCCAAGTTTAAAATCAAAAAGGTTTAAATCCAACAGGGCGCTGAATTCATTCAGCGAGGTTTTAAAGGCAAGGTTTCGTTCCCGAAATTGAGCGTTACCAGATTCAGAATCTTTCGCGCCGATGCGCCCATGAGTGTAATTAAACCTTAAGCCTAAATATTGATTGAAATTGCGTTTGGCATATAACCCGGCTGAAATACCGCTAATGGTTAAGGGATTGTTTTGATTGAGATCTCCCATATAACCTGCTCCTCCTCCTGCTAAACCCAATTCCCATGTGGCCTCTTGTGCACGCAAACAAGCAGTTGAAAGGGCAACGACAATAAAAGTGAGAAAAAGCTTGCTGGGCGCCATATTTAGTAATTACGGGTATCTATCCCCCATAATAATTTATTCCTTAACGTGTTTAAATACGTTTCATTGTTAAGGCGGATCAGATTTACACAAAAATCTGCTTTTTTTATGGTAATTTTTACAGAACGTTCTACTGTTACCGTACGGCTATCACAAGAAACCAGAAATTTAGATTCCCGCGCTTCTACCTCAAAAGATAAGGAAGATTGATCCGGAACAATTACCGGGCGAACATTTAAATTGTGAGGTGCAATTGGCGTAATTACAAAATTCTTTGAGTCGGGGTAAATAATCGGCCCACCGCAACTTAGCGAATAAGCTGTAGAACCGGTTGGTGTGGCAATAATCAAGCCATCTGCCCAATAAGAATTGATAAATTCGTTGTTCATAGATGCATGAATAATCATCATCGCAGAATTGTCGCGTCTATGAATGGTAATATCATTCAGGGCAAAATTCTCTTCTCCAAAAAGTTCATTTTCGGATTCAAGCGTAAGTAAGGATCTAGAGTCAAGCGAATATTCGCCATTTACCAGAGCGCTCAGCGCCGATTCAATAGCGGTTTTATTGATGCTGGCCAGAAAACCCAGACGCCCAAAATTAATTCCAATAACAGGAATGCCCGAATTTCTGATCAGAGAAAGTGTATCCAGAAGTGTTCCGTCTCCACCTAAGCTGAGCAATACGTCTGCCAGTTTGGTGAGTTCTTTGTGGTTGTGAAAAAGGAGCGTATTTTGGGGGAGTTTAATTTTCCCTCCTAATGAATTTTTAAATTTAGAATATACAACAGGTTGGATATTCAAATTAGCCAAATGGTCAAATACTTCCTGCACATGAGGCAAAACCGTATCATTAAAATCGCGTCCGTAAATTGCAATTCTCATACTGCAGTTTAAACATTTAGATAGTTCATTAAAGAATCGTACCGGTCTTGAGAACCGTTATCAACCTGGGTATTGTTGTATACTTCTTTAACTTCATAGTTATACCGTTCAAAAGATGCAACGAGTGCACTTATTTCGGTTTTATTGATTTTCAGGGTAATTTCAAGGCGGGTAGAATCTTCAAACGAATTTACGTAAGATGACAAAATCTGTGCATTGTCTGCTTCTACAACCTGCGCAATGTGTGCCAGGGAATTGTCTCTGTTGCTGATTTCCAAAACGATAATTCCTCCCGGCTCGTGCACGGCATATTGCTCTGCAACAGCGTGCATGATATCATTTGTAGAAATTATGCCTAGATATTTTCTTTGCGGATCCAGTACTGGAAGAGCTGTGAGCTTAAGGTGATCCATCAGTTTGATCACATCATAAGTATGCGCATCACTCAAAATGAAAACGTTTACAAAAGAAGGCGCAATACTTTTAATTAGAATCTCATGATCACGAATGTTAAGAAGTTCATCCTCATTAACCATACCGAGCAACACACCATCTGTGACTACAGGCAAATGCTTTAGCTTAAATTCATTTAAGCGGTCTAAAGCTTTCTGCACCGTATCATTGGGCCTCAGTTCTGGTATGGCATATGATATGATTTCTTGCGCAAACATTACTTTAATAAAATACGATCTAAAAATTTCTGCAATAAACTATTAAACAATTCTGGGTGTTCCATCATTGGCGCATGCCCACATTGGTCTACCCAATTCAACTCTGAATTTGGCAACAATTCGTGAAATTCTTCAGCAACTTCAGGTGGCGTAACCTTGTCATTTTTACCCCAGATTAATGAAACAGGTATGGTAATTTTAGACAAGTCTTTAGCCATGTTGTGGCGTATTGCCGATTTTGCCATAGTTAATATACGGATTACTTTCGAACGGTCATTAACTGTTGCAAAAACATCATCAACCAATTCTTTAGTTGCCGTTGCCGGATCGTAAAATGTAAATTCTACTTTTTCTTTTATGTAATCGTAGCTCTCGCGTCGTGGAAACGATCCACCGAAAGCATTTTCATATAAACCAGAGCTTCCGGTAAGTACCAGTGCCTTTACAAATTCCTGATGTGCCACAGTAAATACCAAACCCACATGCCCACCTAATGAGTTGCCTACAAGCACAACTTGATTTAAGGCTTTAAATTTTAAAAAGCGGTGAATATACCTGGATAAAGCCTTAACGCCTAAGGTTAAAATTGGCAGTTCATAAATAGGTAAAATTGGCACCACTACATGATATCTATCTTTAAATTCGTCTAGAACAGGCTCCCAGTTACTTAATTCGCCCATAAGGCCATGCAACAATACCAGCGTTTCGCCTTTTCCAGCTTCAATATATTTAAATCCTTCTTCTTCAGTTATCTGGTAATTCATAAGTTCTAAGGTGGTATTCTGCTACTAAGTTAGTAGAGTAAAATTAAATTTCTGCATTTATATGCCATTTTTATGAAATAAAATGCGAAACGGTCTAAAAACTGCTTTTATACAGCCTATAGCCATTTATTTCGTAAAAATTTTAAATGAAAAAGATTAAAATACGCGCTAAGCTAATTTTTCCTTTACCAATTCTGCGATGAGTTTTCCATCTGCCTTTCCCGCTAATGCTTTGTTCGCCAAGCCCATAACCTTACCCATATCTTTAACCGAAGTTGCACCAGATTGTTTTATAACATCTACAATTATTGCGGCAACCTCTTCACGATCGAGTTGTTTGGGTAAAAACTGATTAATTACATCTATTTCCTCTTGTTCTACCTGAAATAAATCTTCACGGTTTTGCTGTTTGTAAATGTCTGCAGACTCACGTCGTTGTTTAATTAACCTCTGAAGGATTTTCAATTCGCCTTCTTCTGTAAGTTCTTCGCTTGCACCTTTTTCGGTTTTCGCCAATAATATCGCAGCTTTAATTGCGCGCAATCCGCGAAGCTGAGCATCGTTTTTAGCCAGCATGGCTTTTTTTATTTCCTGATCTATTGTTGTTGATATCATTCTTCAATTTTTTAAACGGTTCACTGGTTCATTGGTTCAATCGTTCGCTTGTTCATTGGTTCATTGGTTCCACTGTCGGTAGACAATGTTTGCCATCTGACCTAATGGCTAATGAACAAATGACTGATGAACTAACAGCAAAGGAACTAACGGCTAATGAACTAATTTCTTTTTACAATTGTTGCTGTAGCCTGTGCACTCGGCATAATCAGCATATCGTTGATGTTTACATGTTTTGGCCGGCTAACTACATACCAAATTGCATCTGCAATATCATCTGCTATAAGCGGCTCTAAACCATCGTATACTTTTTTGGCTTTATCTTCATCGCCCTTGAAACGCACCACCGAAAATTCTGTTTCCACCATTCCCGGATTAATCGCAGTCACTTTTATTCCGTGCGGCAATAAATCTATGCGCATCCCTTTATTTAATGCATCAACAGCATGTTTGCTTGCACAATATACGTTTCCATTCGGGTAAACTTCCTTTCCGGCAATAGAACCGATATTTACGATATGGCCCAATTGATTCGGAATCATCCAGTTGGAGACAATTTTGGTTACATACAGCAAACCTTTCACATTGGTATCAATCATGGTATCCCAATCGTCTGTATTTCCTTGATCGATTGGATCTAAACCTTGGCTTAAGCCAGCATTATTAATCAATACATCTACTTTTTTCCACGTATCTGGTAAGGCTTCAAGTGCTTCATTCAAGGATTGTTTTTCGCGTACATCAGCAATTACCTGCTGAATGCTAATGGCATATTTATCTTCAAGATGATGTGCCAGCTTTTCTAAACGATCTGCTCTTCTGGCCAACAGTACCAATTGATAGCCCTGTTGGGCAAATATGTGTGCACAGGCCTCTCCAATACCTGAAGTTGCGCCAGTAATCAATGCAATTTTAGACATTTTTATGAATTTTGGGTTCGGAAGGATGCGTTAATAAGTACGCCCTATCCAAAACAAAGGTAAGTTTTTTTTGCGCTTGACTGCTATTGAAAAATTAAACTGAAAGTCAGCTGACGCAGTTTTAACTGATCAATGGGATTGGCATACGCTGTATTGTCATGCTGAAGAAGATCGCTTGTAGAATAGGATAATTTGATTTCAGGCGACATTTTAAAGTATTCGAAGTAGAAGTCGAACCCGATTCCGGTTTCATAAGAAAAATACTTCCGATCATTTTTAAGCAGCTTATTTATAGCGGTTTCACCCTCATCAAAAGTCTTCTTTTTGGATGCAATATCCATAGAATATTTCGCTCCACCCAGCCAATATGCTCTAAAATTATTTAAGCGGTTAGATTTAATTTTAATGCCCAAAGGAAACTCAAACATGGTTGCCTGCACTTTTTTATCTATAGAAGTTTGATAACTTTTGGTTTGTCCGTTTGGCAAAGTTATAGACGGCAGCGTTTCATAATCGTAACGCACTACCCTATCGCTAAAAATTAAGGAGGGTGTTGCACGAATATCGAAATTATCACTAAGTCTTCTATTCATTACAAAACCAAGCCCAAAACCCTGTGAAGGAACACTTGAAATTGCATTCAGTTTCGGAGTAACCTGAGCACCATCTACAGGGTCATAAAAGACATCACGCCAGTTTGTTTTTTTCAGAATCTTATATTCAGCAGAAATATATTGAAAATTAAACCCCCAGCTCCAATCTTCATCATCCACCCCACCACCCCAATTTTGGGAAAAAGCAGAAGCGGTAAAAATGAAAGATAAAACGATTGTGAGGCTTAATTTTTTTATCATTTGGTGCCGGTGTATATCGAACTAATTCCAAACGTAAGAATTCTATGTTTGGTACTTTTAAAACCGATTTTTTCCATCAGAATTGTAAAGTCTTCGCCATCTGGAAAAGCAGCAACAGATTCTGGCAAATACGTATATGCGCGGTTGTCTTTAGAAAATAATTTTCCGAATGATGGCAAGATATGTCTAAAATAGAAGTTATATAATTGTTTAATCGGGAATTTACGTGGTTTAGAAAATTCCAGGATTACCATTTTGCCACCAGGTTTTAACACGCGGAACATATCTGTTAATCCCTTTTCCAGGTTTTCAAAATTCCGTACACCGTACGCGCAGGTGATGGCATCGAACGTACTTTCCTCAAAGTGCAAACCTTCAGAATCGCCAACCTGAACAGAAAATATGTCATTTAAATTCCGTTCACCAATTTTCTTTTTTGCAACATCGAGCATTCCCTCAGAAATATCTACGCCTATTACTTTTTCGGGATGTAGTTTCTTTATCGCTTCAAAAGCGAAATCTCCCGTTCCGGTAGCCACATCCAAAAGAACTCTCGGATGAATAGATACCAATTCTTTGATCGCTTTCTTACGCCAAATCACATCAATACCCAATGAAAGAAAGTGGTTTAAAAAATCGTACGTTTTTGAAATATTGTTGAACATATCTGCAACCTGTTCTTTCTTTGTTGCATCTGCAGCCTGGTATGGTGTGATATTCTGATTCATGATATGGGCAAAGATAGATAAAAAGTCGGAGGTCTTTAGTCGGAAGTCAGAAGACTTGGTGCAAAGTATTCAGCCTATTGTCAAAAATTAAAACGATAAAAGACCAACAACCTGGACTTCCGTCTTCCGACTTCCGACTTCGGACTCAAAACCCTACCTTTGTACTATGGTTATCAAAACGGCAACATTTGTTTGCAGCAACACCCAAGTATCGGCTTTGCCCGAACCATTAATGCCCGAATATGCATTTATCGGACGTTCCAATGTGGGTAAATCTTCTTTAATTAACATGTTGGTTAATCAGCATGGTTTGGCTAAAACATCTCAAAGGCCAGGTAAAACTCAGCTGATCAATCACTTCTTAATCAATGAAAGCTGGTATATTGTCGATTTGCCTGGTTATGGTTATGCTAAAGTCTCTAAAACAAGCAGAGAGAAATGGGAGAAATTTATTCGGGCTTACATCACCAAACGGGAAAGTTTACAATGTGTTTTTGTGCTGATTGATAGCCGACTGGAACCGCAGCAAATTGATTTAGAATTTTGTTACTGGCTTGGCGAAAAACAAATTCCATTCTCATTAATTTTCACTAAAGCAGATAAACAGGGCATGACAACTACGCAGAAAAATGTAGCTGCCTTTAAGAAAAAATTAAGTCAGTGGTTCGAAGAAATTCCGGCTACGTTTATCAGTTCGGCAGAAAAAGCAGTTGGAAAGGATGAAGTACTACAATTCATCCACGAAGTAAATAAAGATTTTGTTCGCCCCGCCGATTACAAAAAATTCAGTTAAAAAACAGCTATAGACATTAGTCCATAAAATGAAAAAATACTTTTCACTCGTATTATTTGCGCATTCGGTTTTTGCACTTCCTTTCGCTATGATTGGATTTTTCCTGGGTGTAACTACTACAGATAATCCATTTTCGTGGTATAAACTTATATTGGTTTTGTTGTGTATGGTTTTCGCCAGAAATTCAGCCATGGCGTTTAACCGTTATCTGGATCGAAATATAGATGCCAGAAACCCGAGAACGAAGATGCGCGATATCCCTGCGGGCAAAGTTTCGGCTAAAGAAGCATTAACTTTTGTGATTATCAATTGCCTTCTTTTTGCCACAACAACGTATTTTATCAATCCACTTTGTTTTTACTTATCGCCAGTTGCACTTTTTGTAGTTTTATTTTACAGTTACACGAAAAGGTTTACGGCACTTTGCCATTTGGTTTTAGGTTTGGGTTTATCGCTTGCTCCAATTGGTGCTTATATCGCCGTAACAGGGCAATTTGCTCTTGTTCCTGTATTGTACTCTTTTACCGTTTTGTTTTGGGTTAGCGGTTTCGATATTATTTATGCACTACAAGATGAGGATTTTGATCGCGAAGAAAAACTTCATTCTATCCCATCTGCCCTTGGCATAAAAAATGCATTAAATGTTTCTGTTTTATTGCACATATTGTCGGCACTTTGTGTAATTCTACCGGTCCTTTTTACATCTTTCAGCTGGGTATATTACGTGGGCATTGTGTTTTTCTGTACCATGTTAATTTATCAACACTTATTGGTAAAACCCAATGACATTAGCAAAGTAAACAGAGCATTCCAAACCTTAAACGGTTATGCTTCTGTTGTCTTCGCCGTGTGTTTTTTAATTGACGCTTATCTTAGACATAAATAAAGGATTGATTTTTGACTGTTCAAAAATTGATTCAGAGAAACTTTAATTTCCTCAATTCATACACAATGATTTTAAATAAGAAACCAAGAACATATATTCCCGCTGATTTAAGTATAACCTGGGAAAGTTTATCTCCATTATTTGAAGAACTTCAGAATAGAGAAATCAATAGCAAAGAAGATTTGGAGCATTGGTTAAAAGACCGCTCGGAACTTGAAGCTGCGCTGGAAGAAGATTTCGCATGGCGATACATTAAAATGAGTTGCGATACGGCAAATGAAAAACTGGTAGAGAATTTCCAGTATTTTGCTACAGAAATTGAACCTAAAATTTCGCCCTTATCTAATGCGTTGAACGAAAAATTTGTTGCCAGTCCATTTATGGATGATCTGGATAAAGAAAAATACTTCGTATACAGCAGAGCGATTAAAAAAGCCCTTGAAATTTACCGGGATGAAAACATTGAATTGTTTACTCAGCTACAGGTAAAACAACAAAAATACCAGGGCATTACCGGTGCAATGAGCGTAACCCTTAACGGGCAGGAATACACGCTTGAACAAGCGTCAATTTTTGTAAAAGACCTCAATCGCGAAGTGCGCGAAAATGCATGGAAAACCATTCAGCAACGCCGTTTGGTAGATAAAGACGATTTGAATATCTTGTTCGATGAATTGATAAAACTCAGAAACCAGGTTGCATTAAATGCAGGTTTCGAGAATTACCGCGATTATATGTTCCAGGCTTTAGGTCGTTTTGACTATAGCCCTCAGGATTGTTATGATTTCGCCAATGCGATAGAAAAAGAAATTGTTCCGATATTAAAAGAACAGGCTGATAAAAGACGTGAAGCATTACAACTAGATAACTTGAAACCCTGGGATCTTGAAGTAAGTGTTAGTGGAAAAGCTGCCTTAAAACCTTTCAATAACGGAGCAGAACTTATTGATAAAAGTATTGCCTGCTTTAATGCGATTGACCCTGCATTGGGCGAAAAACTTGCAACGATGAAAGAAAATAACCTTTTCGATGTAGAAAGCCGTAAAGGCAAAGCACCGGGCGGTTACAATTATCCGCTTGCAGAAACTGGTGCACCTTTTATTTTCATGAATTCGGCAAATTCTCTTCGCGATTTGACTACAATGGTACACGAAGGTGGCCATGCTGTTCATACTTTTTTAACGGCAAACCTGGAATTAAATGACTTTAAACATTGTCCTTCTGAAGTTGCAGAGCTGGCTTCTATGAGTATGGAATTAATTTCTATGGACAACTGGGACGTTTATTTTAGTGATGCAGAAGAACTTAAACGTGCAAAAAAAGAACAGCTTGCTGATGTCTTGAAAACTTTACCCTGGGTAGCTGTAATTGATCAGTTTCAACATTGGATTTATACCAATCCGGAGCATACAGCTGCAGATCGTGAAGAAACCTTTAAACAGATTTACAACAGGTTTGGTGCCGGATTTGCCAATTGGGAAGAACTTGATCACGAATTTGGAAATGTATGGCAGAAACAACTTCACCTTTTTGAAGTTCCTTTTTACTACATCGAATATGCAATCGCACAACTTGGAGCAATTGCCGTTTGGAAAAACTATAAAGAAAATCCTAAAAAAGCGCTAGAGCAATACCTGGCAGCATTATCTTTAGGATATACACAACCAATGGACAAAATCTATGAAACCGCCGGAATCAAGTTTGATTTTAGCGAGGAATATGTGAAAGAGCTCGCGAGTTTTGTAAAAGATGAATTGGAAAAGCTAAACTAAACGAATACCACACCAAATTAAAAATGGCTGCAAATGAAAATTTGCAGCCATTTTTTGTTTTGACGTAATTACTGCTTTTGATTAAGCACCTACATCAATCCAGAAGTGAGCTCATAACACCAATAAATTTTAAACTACCGTATCGCGTTTTCTGATTCTTAAAATAACCGCCATAATAATCAGCGATAAAACAATCATAATTAAATAACTATAACTCAAATTTGCTTCGTCTTTGGCTGGCACAACATTTACAATGATGTAACTCAAAAAAGAAACAATCACGTAAGTAATTCCACCTGTTAATCCTCCTGCGATACCTGCATTGTTCGGGAATTTACTTAAACAAAATGTGAAGTAATTATTAAACGTAAAGCCTGCGCAAACATGGATGATAAAAGCGAAGAAAATCATTGAGTAAAGGTTACTGATTAAACTTAAACTCAAAATCATCAGTACAACGAAACCCAATTGGGTAACTGCGTTAATGGTTAAGCGTTTAAAAAACGGACGGTTAATGGTTGCTTTACCAATAAATCCGCCTACCATCCATGCAAAGCCCAACACGAGGGAACTGTAACCTGCAATTACTGGCGACATATGTAAATGATGTTCAATAATAAACGGACCGGTCATATTATACACCATTACCATACAGTAAGCTAAACCAAGCATGACAATGCCAAGCGTGAAACTTGGTGTTTTAATCATATCCAGGTAAATAGTCCCGATCTTTTTAAGTTGAAAATCTGTAAAATGTTTCAGGCTTTCGCCGCTAAAGAAGTATTCCAAAAGGGCAAACATGACGGCAAAACCAGCAAGAAAATAGAAATTAGATTCCCAGCCAAAAAGGCTTTGTAAATAACCACCAACAAAAGGCGCAACAATTGGGCCGGTAGACCAAATGATAGAAAACAAACTCAGGTAATGCTTGAGTTGGTCGCCTTGGTAGATATCAACAAAAAAGGCTCTTTTCGCTACAATAATTGCACCTACAGTAACGCCATGAATAACGCGCATTAAATAAATTAGATAAATATTATGGGTTGTTGCAATAACCAAACTTGCTGCCGCAAAAATCAATATAGAATAAAAGCTGATTTTGTACCGGCCAAAACTATCGAGTAAACTTCCGATAAACAATTGGGATACGCCGTAACTGATGAGGAAAATGCTCAGCGTTAACTGAACCTGAACGTTTGAAACCTGAAGTTCATTTGCCATACTGGGCAATGAAGGGATGTAAACGTCTGTTGCGAAACCAGAAAGAGGCAATAAAGCAAAAGCTAACCAGGTTGCTACCCGCTGATTTTCGGGTTTAAGATAGTTTATTTGTGGACGAATAGCGCTCATTATTAAATTTTTATATTCAAATCAAACATTCTTACATCTCAATTTAATGCCGTCTGATGTAAGAAGTGGCCAAAAGTACACCTTTGTTAAGAGATAAAATTATTAGAATCAAATAAAGGATTATGTTGAGCAAACATTTGTGATTTTTGACGCTTTACCGATAAATGCATTATTTTTGCAGCGTTTTCGGTTTTAAAAGTGGCTGTAATGAAATTAATATATTGCTTTAAACGTTTTTAACCGATATTTTTTTAAGTTTGAAGAATACAACAAGCAAACAAATGTTCGAAAAGCTATTCAGAAAGAAGTCCATTTCCAAGATATTACAGGATGCAGCAAAGGGATATGGCGACCATGAAAGTTCTCTACATAAAACATTAGGTGTTCGGGATCTTACCGCTTTTGGAATAGCAGCAATTATTGGTGCAGGAATTTTCAGTACCATTGGTAAAGCCAGTGCAGACGGTGGCCCGGCAGTAATCTTCCTTTTTATTTTTACCGCTGTAGCTTGTAGTTTTGCAGCATTTGCTTATGCAGAATTTGCTTCAATGGTTCCCGTTTCCGGTAGCGCTTACACGTATTCATATGTTGCATTTGGCGAATTAGTCGCCTGGATTATTGGCTGGTCACTGATTATGGAGTATTCTATTGGAAATATTACTGTGGCCATTTCATGGTCTGATTACTTTACAGGTTTACTCACTACTATAAAAATTCCTTTTTTAGGCATTGATGGCATTCACATTCCAGATTGGATGACCATGGATTATCTCAGCGCTTACAACGGACACGAACACGCACAAGCTTTACTTGCCGCCGGAAAAAAATTGGCTGATTTAGACGCAGCTACAGCAATCGCAAATAACGCATGGCTAACTGCACCAACACTAGGTGGCTTTCATTTCGTTGCAGATATTCCCGCTTTGGGCATTATAATCCTAATAACCTGGTTAATTTATCGCGGTATGAAAGAAAGTCGCAATGCCAGTAACGCTATGGTTGTGGTAAAACTAGCCGTTATCTTATTGGTTTTGGCTGTTGGGGTTTTCTATGTAGATACTAAAAACTGGAATCCTTTTGCACCGAACGGAATTTCTGGCGTTTTAAAAGGGGTTTCTGCCGTATTTTTTGCTTATATCGGTTTTGATGCGATTTCTACAACAGCAGAAGAATGCCGCAACCCACAACGCGACTTACCGCGCGGGATGATGTGGGCAATCATTATCTGTACAATTTTATATGTAGCCATTGCGCTGGTTTTAACAGGTATCGTAAAGTCTGATACTCTTGCTGTAGGCGATCCTTTAGCCTTCGTTTTTGACCAGATTGACCTCAAACTGATGAGCGGCATTATTGCTGTAAGTGCTGTATTTGCAATGGCGAGTGTTTTACTTGTTTTCCAGATGGGACAACCAAGAATCTGGATGAGTATGAGTCGTGATGGTTTGTTACCTAAATCATTCTCTAAAATACATCCGAAGTATAAAACGCCTTCATTTGCAACAATTGTTGTTGGTTTTGTAGTGGCGGTACCTTCCCTCTTCATGAATCTGACTATTGTAACCGATTTATGCTCAATTGGAACCTTGTTTGCCTTTGTGTTGGTTTGTGCTGGTGTGTTGGTATTGCAAAACAGACCAGATGTACAACGTGGGAAATTCAAAATCCCTTATTTAAACAGCAAATTCATTGTACCAATTGGCTTTGTTGCATCTCTTGTATTTGCTTTTACGCAATATGGCAAAGAAACCAGCGCGTTTTTCTTAAATACGCCAAAAACCATTCAAACTATAAGTTTTGTCACTTCTTTAAATGGTGATGAATTGAAAATTGTTAAAGAAGAAATTATTAAACATGCCACTCCGCAACTGAATCTTACAGATAAGGTTGATGCTGAATCTTACCTCAGCGCTTTACCTGGCGATCGTTATGAGCAGTTTATTGCTTCATCGAGGGTTTCCGTTGATAAAAAATATGAGAGCGGATGGAGCCTTTTCAAACATAAAATTCCGATGTGGATATTCCTGATTATCTGTGTGGTAATCTGCTATTACTGTATAACAAAAAATCTCTCTATCATCCCGGTTTTGGGATTGATTAGCTGCTTATATATGATGTGCGAACTCGGCATATCTAACTGGATCGGATTTGGAATTTGGCTGGTAATCGGTTTGGTTGTTTACTTCGCTTATGGATACAAGAATAGTAAATTGGCAAATGCCGAAGCTTAAAGAAGATATTCATCATAACCAGTCTGAAGGTCGTTTGTAACGACTAAATATCAAGCACACTTACTAGATCGAGATATAATCGCTGAATCATGTCTGCACGCGTTCCAAACCGACGTAAGAGACCAACTTCCGCTCGTTTATAGCGAGTGGGGAAATAAAAGTTCGTTTGTAACGACCAATAGCTGCAAGGACTTAAAAATCGCTTTACAATCGCTGAATTATATCTGCATTAGTTATAAACGCGCGCAAGAGATCAACTACTCGTTTATAACGGGTGAGAAATAAAAGATCTTTTAGATGATAAAAATTACGATTACTCACAGCAATACGATCGAAAAATCACTTTTTTTTTATGAAAGGAGCTGTGCTAAGGAATAGTAATCCGACTGCCGACATGTAAAGTCCGAAATTGCCAATGGGCAAATGCATGACTTTGCTCGTCGGCCCTGCCAGAAAAAATAATACGGCCAAAACGATGAGGATATTTTTTATCATTATACCGCTAGTCTATTCAGTTCAATATCATCTGGCGTTACGAAAATCAAAGGAACTTTTTCGACATCAACGTAACTGCTGTCTAAGCCAAAACTTCGCTCTTCAGACAAACTTAAACGTTTCAGAATGAAGTAATAGTCCATGATGGTACGCTCATACAAGCTAAGCTTCGTAAATTTAGAAAGATGTTTTTCCAATAAAACGAACCTGAAATCACCTGCAATTTTATGTTTATTTAGAGAAGTGTATTGACTGGTAATATCAACTTCGCCGTTTTTCACCAGCTCTTCAACCACCTTTCTATACAACAGATTAACACGTTGTTCAACTCTAAAACCAAGCTTAAAATCAATACGGATCAATTTACCAGGGATCAGGAATTCAACCTTATAATCCATGGTATATGGTTCGTCCATAACATCAACGTGAACCAGCCAGTATACATCGGCACGTTTAGGCTCCTTTTGAATAATGGAATAAATAATTTTGGATTCTATTTCAGTTTTGAAATTTGCACTGGTTAGATAAACCAATTGTGATGAATATTTCGGAACACTTTCATCATTGCTCAGTTCACTAAGAATCTGATAGTAATCTTCAATCTCAACATATTTTACAAATCGGTTTTTGATTTTTCGGGCTACAAACCAGCTCCACATAATAGTAAAGAGTAAAGAGCCAATCATTACAGTTACCCAACCTCCATGTAGAAATTTAGTTAAATTACTTATTAGAAAAGTGCCCTCAATAACGACATAAGTTAAGAAAAACGTCGCAATAACGTACTTTGGCAAACGTCTGCTACGCAAGTAAAAACTAACCAGTATGGTAGTCATCAACATTGCAATAGTAATAGATAAACCATAAGCGGCATCCATCTTTTCTGATTTTTCGAATAGAAAAACAATTCCACAACAGCCAATCCACAACATCCAGTTTATTGACGGCACATACAGCTGACCTTTTGAGACTGACGGATAAACAATCCGTATTTTCGGCCAGAGGTTTAACCTTACCGCTTCGGCAATTAGTGTAAATGACCCGCTGATCAAAGCCTGACTTGCAATTACTGCTGCCATTGTTGCCAAAATCACCATTGTAATTTGAAACTGATCAGGAACAATCTGAAAAAATGGATTCATTTTCGCTCCGGGGATATAGGTGTCACTATTTTGTAGAATCCAAACACCTTGCCCTAAGTAATTCAGTATTAAAGTAAGCTTTACAAAAATCCAGCTGGTGCGAATATTATTTCTACCACAATGGCCCAAATCAGAATACAAAGCTTCCGCACCTGTTGTACACAAAAATACACCACCAAGAATTAGGAAGGCAAGATTGTTTGTGGTCAATAAATGAATAGCATAATATGGATTGAAAGCTTTTAATATGGTAAAATCCTTCACAATAAAGGAAACACCAAGCACGCCAAGAACGGCAAACCAAACGAACATTACAGGCCCGAAAAGCTTTCCTACCAGATTAGTACCAAATTGTTGTATAATAAACAGAACCGTGAGGATGGTTATCACAATAGGCATAACAGGTACATCAAATTTTTTAGTTAAACCTTCAATTGCCGAAGTAACGGTAATACTGGGAGTGATAATACCATCTGCCAATAAAGCGCACCCTCCAACAATGGCCGGCAGTACCAGCCACTTCGCTTTTTTCCGTACCAGAGAAAACAAAGAGAAAATTCCGCCTTCACCTTTATTGTCTGCGCGAAGAGTAATAATTACATACTTTACGGTAGTTTGAAGCGTAAGTGTCCAAATGATACAGGATAGCACTCCAAGAACATTTAGTGGGTTTATGTTCTGGTGCCCACCTAAAATAGTTGTGAATATTGCATTTAATGTATACAACGGTGATGTTCCTATATCTCCGAACACGATACCTAAACTAATGAGAACCCCGCTTGCTGTTAATGCATTAACATTTTTATGACTTGACACTTCGTAATGTTTTAGTGCGGCAAAAGTAAACAACTATAACAAATTAACAACCAAATTATTGTGTTTTTTAGCACAGTTATTGTTTAATCATCTATTGTTAAATTGTGTTAAAATATGGCTTTTAAACAAAATGTTTAATTTCTTTGTTTTAAATTGATACATTTGTTTACGAATTTGATGAAACTTTACGCTAAAATAACGTTACTCACAAAACTTTACTGCATTTTATGCATGGTTTTTTTGTGCGGAGTTAATTTTGCTTCAGCTCAACAATCAGACAGCATCCGGATCAGTCTAAAAAACAGGACAAAAAAAACCAGTAAGGTTTCGGATATTAAAGCCAACATACAGCCGTATAAACCATTCTATTTTTCTGCTGCAGGCACTAACTTATTTGGTACACCAACAACTTCAACAAAAGCCCCTGCTGGTAATATCAGCAAAGACAAATTACTTACAGTATTAAAAATTTATCCAAATCCTGTTGAAGACCAGTTAAACGTTTCACTAAATATTGGTAAAGACGGCACACTCACAACAATTAAAATCATCGATTTACTGGGCAATGAAGTTGTCACGCTGGCAAATGAACGTTTAAATGCAGGTGAACAAACTAAAAACTTTACTATTCCCAGCCGTTTAAATCCCGGCATCTACTTTTTGCGTATTGTGGCGGGAGGAGAAAGTCAAGTAAAACGCATATCGGTTTTATAACACCAATATCTTTTCTATTTTTGATTCGATGCGGCTTTCAAGTCGTTATCTATTGTGTCATTTCCATATTCAGAACAGATGAAGATTATAGCCATTGGCCGCAATTATGCGGAACATGCAAAAGAATTAAACAATCCCGTACCTACTACGCCAGTCATATTTATGAAACCGGATACAGCAGTACTTAAAGACAATAAGCCTTTTTATCTGCCGGAATTTTCGAACGATGTTCATTTTGAATGTGAAGTCGTGCTCAAAATCTGTAAAGAAGGGAAACATATTGCAGAAAAATTTGCATCGAATTATTATGATGAAATCGGCTTAGGGATAGATTTCACGGCAAGAGACATTCAAAGCAAACATAAGGAAAAGGGATTACCCTGGGAACTTGCCAAAAGCTTTGATCATTCTGCACCCATTAGTATATTTCAGTCTAAAAGCGATTTTGATAATCTCTATAATTTAAATTTTGAGCTGAAAGTTAATGGAATAAGCCGGCAGATTGGTAATACGAAAGACTTACTCTTTTCATTCGAGAAAATAATCAGCTTTGTTTCTCAATACATTACACTAAAAAAAGGCGACCTTATTTTTACAGGTACGCCTCAAGGTGTTGGCAAAACAGAACTGGGCGATAAAATTGAAGCTTGGCTTGAAGGAAAACAACTCTTAAACTTTGATGTTAAATAGCGAATGATTAAATCCTCAATCCTGACTTTTTTTAGAATCTCCCTATCCGTTTTTTTGCTTTTCTGTTTTAACAAAAGCTTTAGTCAACAGATATTCAGTAAAAATAAATACCCGATAACCGATTTCAGGCAGCCTTTAGATATTACACCTCCTGCCCTTGCAGGTTCTTTCGGCGAAATCCGCGCCAATCATTTCCACTCTGGTGTAGATTTTAGAACAAACCAACGGGAAGGCTATCCGGTGTATGCGGTTGCAGATGGCTATATTTCCAGATTAAGAGTTCAGAATAGCGGATTCGGACAGGCGCTTTACATCAATCATCCAAATGGCTTTACGACAGTATATGGACATCTTCAGCGTTTCGCGCCGAAAATTGCCAGAATTGTAAAAGATCTGGAATACGAAAAAAAATCTTTCGAGATTGATGAATTTCCTGATGCCACACTTATTCCGGTACACAAAGGTGATATTATTGCCTGGTCTGGAAACCGTGGAAGTTCTGGAGGGCCGCATTTGCATTTTGAAATACGCGACACCAAAACCGAAGAAACCATAAATCCACAGTTTTTTGGCATTAATATTCCAGATAATATTCCGCCCGTAATTCACGGCATGTATGTATATCGCCTAAATGGCAAAACATTTAATGAGTTTACTCCGAAAGATGCCATCCCGATTTCTGGTACAAATGGCCAATACAAAACGAATACGCCTGTGAGCTTAACTGGAGAAGTGGGTTTTGGAATTGTAACTACAGATCGTCATAATGGAATGTCTGGTACAAATGGTGTGTATTCTATTCAGCTTGAACTGGATGGCAAAGTGGTGTTTACCTCTGCGCTGGAACGTTTTGCTTTTGAGAACAGTAAAGCCATCAATTCTCACATCGATTATCCAACATATTTGAACACGAAAAGAAGTATACAGAAAAGTTTTGTTGATCCCGGAAATCCACTTCAGATTTATAGCAATCTGATTAGTAATGGCAGAATTACGTTTAATGATGGCGCCAAACATGAGTTGCGTTATATCATTACCGATTCAAAAGGCAACTCGTCTGTTTTGCCTTTCACTGTAAATGCAGGCTCTGCAGCTGTTGTTGCTCCAATTGCCGCACCAGCGGGAACAATTTTTTCCTACAATCAGGTAAACGAATACAACACACCAGATATAAAAGTAATTTTCCCGAAAGGCACACTTTACAACGATTTGGTTTTTAACTATAAAAAATTACCTAAACCAAGTGGCAATGCCTGGTCTGAAATACATCAGCTTCAAAACCGATATACTCCTTTACATGTAGGTTTCAATTTATGGATTAAAGCGGATAACCTCCCTGAAAATTTGCGCAGTAAAGCCGTTATAGTAAGCACCGGCGGATCTGCTCAGGGTGGCATTTACGAAGATGGTTATGTAAAAGCCACACCGAGAAATTTTGGGAGTTTTTACATCGCAACAGATACAGTTTCGCCGAGGATTGTACCTTTAAATGTTACCGAAGGTAAAAACATGAAAGGCATTTCTAAAATGACTTTTCGGATTAGCGATAATCTTTCGGGGATTAAAAGTTTTAACGGATACCTTGACGGAGAATGGGTACTCATGGAATTTGATACCAAAACAGCGACGTTATGGCATAGTTTTGACGAACGCACTACGCCTGGAAAACATACATTAGAACTTGTTGTGGCCGATGCGAAAGACAATACCAAACGTTTTAAAATCAATTTTTACAGGTAAACTGGTTTATTGTTTTTAAAACTTTCCATTGTCATATTTTAAACAAGCTTAAACAGTATTACAACCGAACTGTTTAAATTGCACATTCAGTGTTAACATACAAAAATTCAATCCTAATACATATGGCCGAATTAAAAGAAGGTGATCAGGCACCTGCAATTCAATCAAAAGACCAAAACGGCAGTGAAATTTCGCTAAGCGACTACAGCGGAAAAACCGTAGTACTTTATTTTTACCCGAAAGACGATACGCCAGGCTGTACAGCCGAAGCTTGTGATTTTAGAGACAATTATCAGGGTTTGCAAGCTCAGGATATTGTGGTTTTAGGCGTGAGCGTAGATGATGAAAAATCGCATCAAAAATTCATCACCAAACACAGTTTACCTTTTACATTGCTGGCAGATACCGATCAAAAAATCGTAAATGATTACGGTGTATGGGCAGAGAAAAACATGTATGGTAAAAAATATATGGGCACTGTGCGCACCACATTCATCATTAACGGAGAAGGTAAAATTGCGCACATTATCAAAAAAGTAGACACTAAAAATGCTACTCAACAAGTACTCGATTTAATCAACAAGTAATTATGATATAGCAAGTAAAATATTAACTTTGCTATGTAACAACAACCCCGTATTTTAATGAAACATACAATTAAAGAGCTAGAAGATATTGCCTCGCAAATCAGACGAGATATCGTAAGAATGGTTCACGGATGCCAATCTGGTCACCCAGGCGGTTCATTAGGTTGCGCCGATTTTTTTACTGCCTTATATTTTGAGGTTTTAAATCACAACAAAGAATTTAGTATGGATGGCATTGGAGAAGATTTATTCTTCCTTTCTAATGGCCACATTTCGCCAGTATGGTATAGCACGCTCGCACACTCAGGTTATTTTGACAAAAGTGAATTGGCTACCTTCCGTAAGTTGGATTCCAGATTACAAGGACACCCAACCACGCATGAGCATTTACCAGGAATCCGTGTAGCTTCTGGCTCATTAGGTCAAGGTATGTCTGTAGCAATTGGTGCAGCATTAACAAAAAAGCTTAACGGAGACAAATCTTTCGTATTTTCTTTGCATGGCGATGGCGAATTACAAGAAGGTCAAAACTGGGAAGCGGCAATGTTTGCGCCTTTCCACAAAGTGGATCACTTAATTTGTACCGTAGATTACAACGGACAACAAATTGACGGACCTACAAATAAGGTTTTATCTCTAGATAGTTTGCAAGATAAATTTGAAGCTTTTGGATGGCACGTAATCAATACCGACGGTAACGATATGCAAGCCATTGTAGAAGGTTTACATTATGCGAAGACTTTAGCTGGAAAAGGTAAACCAATCTTGAATTTAATGAGCACACAAATGGGTGCTGGTGTAGATTATATGATGGGTTCTCACAAATGGCACGGAACAGCGCCTAATGACGAGCAACTTGCAGCCGCTTTGGCACAATTACCAGAAACATTGGGCGACTATTAATCCTCTAAAAGGGGAAATTAAAACTTTAAATTTCACATTAACAAAAAAAGCCCCCTTAGGGCTTTGGGGTTATGAAAACCTGCGAAGCAAGCTTGAACACCCTTAAATAAAAACATTAAAGACGTGAAAAAATACACATACACAGAAAAAAAAGATACACGTTCAGGATTTGGCGCCGGCTTACATGAAGCAGGAAAAAAGAATGAAAACGTTGTAGCCTTATGTGCTGATCTAGTTGGCTCACTTAAAATGGATGCCTTCATTAAAGATTTTCCAGAGCGCTTTACACAAGTAGGTATCGCCGAAGCAAATATGATTGGTATTGCAGCAGGTATGACCATTGGCGGGAAAATTCCTTTTACAGGAACTTTCGCTAACTTCTCTACCGGCCGCGTTTATGACCAAATCCGTCAATCGGTGGCATATTCAAATAAAAACGTAAAAATCTGTGCTTCACACGCTGGTTTAACTTTAGGTGAAGATGGTGCAACACACCAAATTTTAGAAGATATTGGATTGATGAAAATGTTGCCAGGTATGGTCGTGATTAATCCTTGCGATTATAACCAGACCAAAGCTGCAACATTGGCAATTGCAGAGTATGAAGGGCCGGTTTATCTACGTTTCGGCCGTCCGGTTATTCCCGTATTTACAGATCCGGATCAAAAATTCGAAATCGGAAAAGCCTGGATGGTTAATGAAGGTACAGATGTTACCATTATTGCAACCGGCCACATGGTTTGGAAAGCAATTGAAGCCGGTGAAAAACTTGCAGAGTTGGGTATCGATGCTGAAATCATCAATATCCACACCATTAAACCTTTGGATGATGAAGCCATCTTAACGTCTGTGAAGAAAACCGGTTGTGTGGTAACCTGCGAAGAACATAATAAATTTGGTGGTTTAGGCGAAAGTGTTGCACGTTTACTAACAACAGAATTGCCAACTCCACAAGAATTTGTGGCAACGAATGATACTTTCGGAGAAAGTGGAACGCCTGATCAATTGATGTCTAAATATGGATTGGATGCAGTAAACATAGTTGAAGCTGTACAAAAAGTTATTGGCAGAAAAAAAGCATAAAATTAATAATTACAAGGGCACCAGAATCGCGAAGATGCGTCTTAGTGATTATGGTGCCTTTCGTATTTTTACAAAGAACAAAAGCCATTGGGAACAGCGGTTCCAAGGGCGATTAAACTATCTCGATGAAACAAGTAGAAGATTCAGAAATTCTGGAAAAGTTTGCCGTCGAGAGTACGCGTAACGAGGCATTTAATCTGCTCTTAAAAAAATATCAGCAGAAAATTTACTGGCACATTAGGAGATTAGTCCTTAACCATGACGATTGCGATGATCTTATTCAGGAAGTTTTTGTTAAGGTGTGGAAAAATCTCGACAAATTCAGAAGCGACTCCCAATTGTATACCTGGATTTACCGAATTGCAACTAATGAAGCCATTACTTTCCTGAATAAGCAAAAGCAAAGAAATAACACTCCTTTAGATGAAGTTTCTTCTGAACTTGCAGAAAATCTGGTTGCGTCTTCCTATTTCAACGGCGACAAACTCGAGCTAAAACTCCAAAAAGCCATACTTACTTTACCAGAAAAACAAAGGATCATCTTCAACATGAAATACTTTGACGATATGAAATATGATGAAATATCTGAAGTTCTGGGTACGTCTGTCGGGGCCTTAAAAGCATCTTTTCACATCGCTGCGAAAAAAATTGAAGCTTTTATTACAAATGATGAAATTGACTATTAAACCTTTTTATCTTAATTGTATCATATACCTGTGATGAACGAAAATTTAACAAATAACGATTGGATGAACGATGCACCTCTACTTGCATCAATGAAAAAGCGCAATCCTTTTGTTGTTCCAGAGGCTTACTTTGAAAGCAACCGTTCAAATATTCAGTCTTCGGTTTTTCTGAACCAACTGGACAAGAAAAACAGCAGCGACTATTTTCTTCTTCCAGAAAATTATTTTGAAGACTTAACAGCACGTATTCTTGTGCAAATTTCGATTTTGGAACAACATACACCTGAACGGAGTTTTGGTGTACCAGAACATTATTTTGACAGCCTGCAAAGTAGAATTCAGGCAAAAATTGCTGCAGAAACGCCTAAGCCAGAAGCAAAAACAGTGAAACTCTGGAGTGGTAAAATGATCAAATTTGCAAGTGCTGCGTGTTTTCTAATTATCGCATCTTTTGGTGTGTTTTTCTATCAAAACACTTCTTTACCCGTATCCAAATCAATTGAAAATAACGATTTAACTAATGAACAGGTTCTTTATGATATTGACGAAGGCATGATTATCGAACATCTGGAAGCACAGCAAACAACTACAAACACAAATAAAATTTCTGCTTCAGATACAGAAATGGAAAACTATATACTGAGTAACTTCTCGTCTAACGATTTGTCTCAGGCTTTAAATAACTAAGAAAATGAAAAACTTATTTTTCGCACTTTTAATTCTTCTTTTACCATCAGTTGTTTTGGCTCAACGCCCAAAGGCAGAAGAAATTGAATCTTTTAAAATTGCATATTTTACTCAGAAGCTTGATCTTTCTCCGGAAGAAGCAAAAATATTCTGGCCAATTTATAACGACATGCAGGCTGAGCATCAAAGTTTACGCAAGGAACGTGCACAAAAAATGATCTCGTTCCGAAAAGTAGCTGAGATAGATAATTTAACAGATGCCCAGGTACAGAGCCTGATTACCAGCGAATTTGACATTAGACAGAAAGACCTGAACCTCGAAAAAAAATACTACTACAAGTTAAAATCGGCGCTACCGATAAAAGTTGTTGGCAAGTATTATCGGGCAGAAGAAGCTTTTAAGAGAGAGCTTCTGAATCGATACAGAAAGCAGTGAAAAAGAGATCAGCAAATATGCTGATCTCTTTTTTTGTAACGTATTCATCAAACCGTAAGTTATTCCCTTAGAATTCTACCTATTTTTCCGTTATTACCAAACTACAAAACAGTCTGAAAATGACCCAGATAAGGTATAGACGTAATAAATTTTTATTTTTTCGATATTAAGAAATTGTGATTCTAATTTAAAACTAATACTTTAGCAACGTCATCCTCAATTAATTAAAAAGTTTAAACTTTTTTAATATGTATACATGCATAGCAATTGATGATGATTTTTCTTCGTTAGAAATTTTAAAGGACTATATCAGTTTAACTCCTGATCTTAAACTCCTTAAAACATTCACAAACCCCCTTAATGCGTTAAAGGAAATCCAGAAACTGGATCATATAGACATTGTTTTTATTGACGTCGAAATGCCTGAGGCGAATGGAATTGAGATTTCACAACAGTTCCGGGATAAAATATCAAAGCTTGTTCTGGTCACTGGCTTTAAAAGTCATTTAAGTACTGTACCGGATGCTGATGGTTGCTTACTGAAACCTTTCCCTTTTTCAAGATTTACCAATACGTTACAAAAGATTATCGGTGTAGAAAACAAGCTGCACCTGGTGGAAGATGAAAAATCTAAATATCTGATCGTTAAACAAGCAAAGGCTAAACGCAAGGTATCCAGAATCCGGTATCGTGAAATCATGTACATTGAAGGATTTGGCAACTACATCAAGATACATACCCATTCGGAAAGTATCCAGGTTTATGATACACTTCAGCGTTTACAGATTTTGGCAGAAAACAACGGCTTTGTACGTTGTCACCATTCTTTTATTGTGGCAGAAGATCTGATTACAGAAGTGCAATCTAAATTTATAGTATTAAAAGAGGGACACAAAATTCCAATTGGCAGAAATTATAAAAATTATTTTTTAGAGAAAATCTACAAAAACGAATTTTCCGAAATATGATTTGAACAGCATTGCGTATTTTTGCGCCATGCTTACTCAACGTCAATTATTTTTACAACACAACGCACAAACTTCTCCAGAGCCGCTTATGCTCGAATTCGTTCGGGCAAAAGGCGTTTACATTTATGATTCATCAGGAAAAAAACACCTGGATCTTATCGCCGGTATTGGCGTAAGTAATGTTGGGCATTGTCATCCGGCAGTTGTAAAAGCCATACAAAAACAAGCAGAAACCTATATGCACCTGATGGTTTACGGCGAATATGTACAAACACCTCAGGTAGAGTTTGCAAAAGCGCTTGCAAACATACTACCCCCAACTTTAAGCTGTACATATTTCCTGAATTCTGGAACAGAGGCTGTGGAAGGATCTATGAAACTTGCTAAACGCTACACTGGTAGAAAAGGGTTTATTGCTTGCAAAAATGCCTATCATGGTAGTACTCAGGGCGCAGAAAGTTTGATGGAAAGTGATTTCTATTCGTCAGGTTACGGGCCATTTTTACCGCATGTCAGTTTCATTGAACACAACAACCTCAATGATCTGGAGAAAATAACGACTGAAATAGCAGCTGTTTTTATTGAACCCATCCAGGGTGAGGCAGGAATTCGTGTTGCAGATATAGACTATATGAAAGCGCTCCGTGATAAATGTTCGGAGACCGGTACTTTACTAATTTTTGATGAAATACAATCTGGCTTTGGAAGAAGCGGAAAAATGTTCGCCTTCGAGCATTTTGACATTATTCCAGACGTATTGTTGCTGGCGAAGGGCATTGGCGGCGGCATGCCTATCGGCGCATTTATCAGCTCGCTTGAAATTATGTCTGTGCTCTCCCATTCTCCTATTTTAGGCCACATGACAACCTTTGGCGGCCATCCGGTATGCTGCGCTGCAGGTCTCGCCACTTTGAAAATTTTAGTAGATCAGAATATTGTAGAACAGGTGGAAGAGAAAGGACAACTGTTTAAAAAACTGCTCCAACATTCGGCAATTAAGGAAATCCGTGGAAAAGGTTTAATGCTGGCGGTTGAATTTGAAAGTTTTGAAATCAACAAAAAAATAATAGATGCCTGTATTTTAGATGGCGTATTATCTGACTGGTTTTTGCATTGCAGCAATTCTATGCGCATTGCACCACCTTTAACAATCAGCAATGAAGAAATTGAAGAAGCCTGTTCTATTGTCTTAAAAAATGTTAATTTAGTGATTAAGGCAGCTGAAAATACAAAGTAAACCTTTACTGCTTAAAACAGATCTTGACTACCCGATACTCAAAACCGGAACTAAAATGAACGTACTTATTGTTGAAGATGAAAAAAGCCTGGCTTTGGAAATGGATGAATTTCTAAGTAAAGAAGGTTTTATTGTAGAGCATGCCTGGAAGAAATCATCGGCAGAAGAAAAAATATTTGTAAACAATTATGACTTTATCTTACTGGATCTGGGATTGCCAGATGGTGACGGATTCGATGTTTTAAAACAACTCAAACGTTTGGAAAACCGTGATGATGCCGTTATCATTTTAACCGCCCGAAGTGCAGTTGATGATCGTATAAAAGGTTTGGATGAAGGCGCTGACGATTATTTACCAAAACCATTTTCATTAAATGAATTGCTGGCCAGAATGCACGCCATCATCCGCCGGAAACACAAACTGGATAAAAATGAAATCAGTATTCACAATTTCCTCCTCAACATACAAAACCGGACAGTTTCATTTGCCGACGAGCGTTTAAATCTTACGAAAAAGGAGTTTGAGATTTTCAATTACCTTGTACTAAATAAAAACCGCGTTGTCTCTAGAATGAGTTTGACAGAACATGTTTGGGGCGATATACTTGAAGTGAACTCCGATTCAAATTTTGTTGACGTCCATGTCAAAAACCTAAGAAAGAAACTGGCACAGGCAAGCAGCATTGACTGGTTCGAAACTGTACGCAGCATAGGTTACCGCATTAATTGCTAGTTTTTCGTTTCAGGCATGAAATTACAGGTCAAATTTTCTCTTTACAATGCCATCACAAAGATTACCATCATCGTAGTTTTAGGTGCAATTATTCTTTTTTCGATAAATAGACTCGCCTACAATCAACTGGACAGCAGGATTTTAAAGAAGAAAAGCAAAATCATTGAAAGCTTAAACAACAAAGAGATTGACAGCTTGCTGAATAATGAAGAATCCTTTACGGATTATAACATTCTCAAAGAAGAATTTATTATCCTAACCGATATTCCCGATAATCAACCCGACTCGACCTTGTCAATTAATACTGAAAGACGGGAAATTGAAGGCGACATAGAATTTTACCGAATTCTAAATTATAAGTTTAAGTACCACACCAATTGGTACAATCTGGAAATCGGCGAAACTATGACGGCTTTAGAATCTATCAAAAACTCTATTCGCTTCTATATGTTGGTGGTTCTTGTTGTTGCTTTATTTTTTACACTCATTGCCGATTTTACTTTTTCTACCTTTTTACTTCGCCCTTTTTACCAGATTATTGATAAAAAACTCAACAAAGTGGATGACCCAAGTCATTTTGATTACGAAAATATTCCCACCAATACTGACGATTTCAGACTTTTAGACAACAGCATCAATCTGCTAATGCGCAAAATTAATACGCTCTTTGCGCTGGAAAAACAGTTTATTGCCAACGTCTCCCATGAACTGCTTACGCCAATTTCTATACTGAGTACGCGTTTTGAAAATATGTTGAATACTCCGGAAATACCGGCAGATCATGAAAATAAAATATATGCATCTCTAAAAACATTAAACCGATTGAAACTGATTATTAACAGCTTGCTATTAATATCAAAAGTTGAAAACAATCAATATCTCAAAACCGAAGAAATTAATCTAAACCAGGAATTGAGTGATATTTATGAAGATTTGGAAGATCGGATATTGGATAAAAACATTCATTACGAAACCAGATTAGATGGCGATTTTCATTTTAAAGGAAACCAAGCACTTATCCACACACTTCTGGTTAACATTGTGAACAACGCTATAAAATACAATGTCGAAAATGGATCAATCGAAGTAAATGGTCAATATTCACATAACGATTACGTACTGACCATTTCTGATAGCGGTACTGGAATGAGCAAAGCACTTGTAGATAATGCTTTTGACCGCTTTAAACGGGGAAACACGGAGGAGAATGGATTTGGATTGGGCTTAGCAATTGTACAGAGCATTGCCAGGTTTCATGAAATAGAAATCAGCATCAAATCCGAATTAAATGAGGGAACACATGTTTCATTAAGCTTTAAATCACGTTAAGCTATTCTGGTTACCAAACGATAAAAAAACAAATTTTCGCAGGATCTTGCACGCATTGAAGGATTTAAGCTAGACAAAACCATTCCTTTTTGTAGATTTGCAAACCCATGTCTGAGCCACCTTTGTATAAAAATATAACCCGACTTGTATTTTTGCTGTCATTTCTGACCGCATTTGCAGCCAGCGCACAAACGGTTGTAAATATACATGATTCCATTCCTCAGCACATCTTCACTTTTAAGGAAATTGAAATTTTAGAAGATCCTTCAGGAAAACTGTCGTTTGATGAAGTTAAAAGCGAAAAACTACGCGAGCGATTTAGAGCGAGTTTAAAGAGTACGCCTCAAACAAACCTGTTAGATAAAACATATTGGTTTAAAATTCGGATACAACCAAATTCGGAAGCAAAAAAAACATTTTTACTTGAGTTTTTTGATCAGACTATAGACCAAATCAGTGCCTATATACCTCTTAAAAACGGCAAATATAAAATAGAACAGTTGGGTGATTCCAATCCTTTCAGCCATCGTCTTATCAACCACAAAAACTTCGAAATTCCGTTAGAAAACAACGGCGTTGATGCACAGGTTTTTTACTTCAAAATAAAATCATCCCAAATATCTGATGTAATCATCGTACTGCGCAGCACCGAGTGGTTCATTGCCTATGCATTAAACGAATATTTCTATTTCGGAATCTTCTATGGAATGATTCTGGTATTCAGCTTTTACAACTTGCTTATGTTTTTCGCCATAAGGCAGAAACAATACCTGTATTACGTATTGTATAACCTGAGTTTAGGTTTTTTTGAAATGAGTTCTGATGGTATTGCCTATCAATACCTCTGGCCAAATGCGCCAGGGTGGAATCAGGTATCTTATGCTTTTGCACTTTGTGCAACGAGCATATTTGCCCTTTTATTTACGAAGGAACTTTTATTCGTTAAAGCAAAAGCACCAAGACTCAACAAATTAATAGTTGGTATAATTGTTTTAAGAATCCTATTTTTTCTGTACTGTTATTTTCTGGATCAAACTTTATTCAGCTACAAATTTATTGAAGCCATTCCGCTGTCAGTAGCTTTTTTCACTGGAATTTACATTTACAAAAATGGATATCAGCCTGCACGTTTTTTTGTATTGGGCTACAGCTTTCTTTTCACAGGGTTTACACTAAAATTTCTCATCATGCTCGGTATATCATGGTTAAATTTTGGGGTAGTAAGTTACTATAGTTTGAGTATATGTTTTGTTTTGGAGATGATATTCTTATCGCTTGCTATTGGGGATAAGGTTCGAATTCTCAAAATGAAAAAAGACAAGGCACAGCATAAAATGATCAGGCAAATGGCCCTGAATGCCAAACTTAAAGATTCGCTAAATCAGGAGTTGGAAAGTAAAGTTGAAGAACGTACACGAGAGGTTTACCACAAATCCTTAATCATTGAAAGCAAAAACACTGCACTCGAAGAAGCAAATGCATTGTTACAACAACAGGCCGAAGAAATTTCGAGAATGAATGTTTTGCTTGAGCAGGATAACGAAGAACTGCAAACAAATGTAGAACGGGTAAGTCTTGACCGCGTAATGAGTACTGAAGTAGATTTTGAGGAATTTAGCAGAATTTATCCTGATAAGGAAAGCTGTTACAATTTTTTAGCCGATTTGAAATGGGCAAACGGATATCATTGCAAAAAATGCAGTAATGAGCATTACTTTAACGGGCATATTTTAAACAGCAGACGGTGCAGCAAATGCGGTTATGAAGAATCTGTAACAACATACACAATCTTTCACGGTACAAGGATTCCTATCAACAAGGCCTTTTACATGATTTTCCTGATCTATTCTTCTAAAGGGAAAATCTCATCCCATAAATTATCAGAATTACTTGCTATTCGCCAGAGCACTTGCTGGACCTTCGGAAGCCGCATAAAAAAAGTAATGGAAGACCGGAAAAAGGTTTTAAAGAAAAGCGGAAAAAATGGCTGGAGCCAGCTCGTTATCGAATCATAGTATCGTAAAACAGCGTTTTTTGCTTTTGTATCCTCCCAAAATGAAATAAAATTGATCGGTATTTAAGCGTATCATTTTCTTACCACGCAACTCTGCCATAAGACGGATTAGCACCTGATTATCAGCCCGAAAAGGCGTCACAAGTTAGCGGTATTGAAGCGTATCAAAGTAGCTGCAATAACCTATAAATCAACACGTTACTAAAAATATTTATCTCAAAATACTTGTAAATAACGTTAATTCGGTATTAACTTTACGCCACATTATTTAACAGAGCAAAAATTATGAGAAAAAAGTTTACATTGCTTATGGCGTGTATTCTGGGCTGTATCTCTTTGAGTATGGCACAGAATATAACCATAAAGGGACAGGTAAAAGACCAGCAAGGACTATCCCTTCCGGGCGTATCTGTGAAAGTAAAGGGAACTAACCAAGGCGCCTCTACTTCAGATAACGGTACTTATACCATCAATGCAGCTAAAGATGCCATCCTGGAATTTTCCTTCATCGGCTTCAAAACTTTGGAAGAGCAAGTGGGCAACAGAACAACAATCAACATCACTTTATCAGACGATAACCAGCAGCTTAATGAGGTTGTTGTTATTGGATATGGTACTACAACCAAAAAAGATCTGACTACAGCAGTGGTTTCAGTTTCGTCAAAAGATTTGGAAAACCAGCCGATTACAAATCCGCTTCAAGCAGTTCAAGGACGTGCAGCTGGTGTTCAGGTAAGTTCACAATCTGGTAAGCCAGGATCTGGTGTTTCTATCAGTATCAGGGGAAATACTTCCATCACAGCCTCTAATAGTCCTTTATACGTAATTGACGGCGTAACCTCCCGGGATGCAAGTTTTTTGAATGCAAATGATATTGAGTCGATGACTATTCTAAAAGATGCGTCAGCGGCCGCTATTTACGGTTCAAGTGGTGCTAACGGTGTTGTATTAATCACCACGAAAAAAGGTTCTGCCGGAAAACTTAAAGTGGGTTTTAATGCTTTTACCGGTTTCTCAAATTTCTGGCAAACGCAAGATGTGCTTAATAGCGAGCAATATATAGCACTAATGCGGGAGTTGGGATACACTACTTTTGGAGGGAACAACAATACCGACTGGCAGAAAGAGACATTTGGTACGGGAACGCAAAATCAATATCAGGTTTCTTTATCTGGTGGTGTAAAAGGTGGTCAGTATTATTTCTCAACGGGTTACCAGCAAGACAAAGGTGTAGTTGCACCTGCAAAACTGGATCGTTTAACAACGAACTTCAACGGATCTCAAAACCTGACGCCATGGTTAAAAATTACCGGAAATGCCGTTTTAACCTCAAGCAATTCTATTGATGTTGGCGACAACAGCAGTGTTTCTCGCGGCGGTGTAATTCTTGGTGCATTAACAACACCTCCAACTATAGGAATTTTTGAACCAAACGGACAATATACCACAATTCCAAATGCCGGCGGATGGGATAACCCTCTAGCTTTAGCATTCGGCTCTAACAATAGAAACAGGAATTTTAGATTTATAGGTGCATTCGGTGCTCAACTGAACTTTACAAAAGACCTCTACTTTAAGTCTACGATTAGTACCAATGCAAACCGCAATTTCTACCGTTATTTCACAGATAATTTCTTAACAACATACGGACGTCAGGAGCGCGGCGTTTATCGCGATAATACTACGTTAGACCGCGTTTGGTTAAATGAAAACATTTTAAATTATACAAAAAATGTGGGTAAAAATGCGTTTACTGCAACAGGCGGTTACACTATCCAATCTTCAGATTACCAATATAGCAACAATGAGCTAACGCGTTTTTATGATACCTCTGGTAACGCCATTTCTCCTTCTGTAGCTTTAACTATTCCGCAGCGCGCGCAGTGGACAAAACAATCTTACCTGGCTAGAATTACTTACGCATACGACAGTAAGTATCTATTTAACTCTAACTTCAGAGCCGACGGATCATCCCGCTTTGCGGAATCAAATCGTTTCGGATACTTCCCTTCTTTCTCTGCCGGATGGAGAATTTCTGGCGAAAACTTCATGAAAGACAGCAAAGTCATCAATGATTTAAAACTTCGCGGAAGCTGGGGTAAAGTTGGTAATGATGAAGGAATTGGAGATTACGCGTATATGAAGCTCTATAGCGTAAATGCGCAGGGCGAATACAATCTTCAGAACCCTGCAAACAACGACCTTTCATGGGAAAAAACAACGCAAACTAATATTGGTATAGATTTAAGTATGTTCAACAGCAGAATCACATTTACTGCCGATGCATATCTGAAAAAAACCAACGATTTGTTAATTAATGTCCAGCTTCCTCCTTCTTCAGGTTTTGGAAGTCAGGCCTACAATGTTGGCGCCATGGAAAATAAAGGTTTGGAGTTTGTATTGTCGACAAAAAACTTCGACCACGAAAAATTCAAATGGAGTACCGATATGAACTTCTCCTTAAACAGGAATAAAGTAACAGATTTGGGTAGTACCACCCAGTCGCTGGATTTTGCTACAATTTACGAACGTGATGCTGCTGTAAGAATTGTAACCGGCCAACCATTAGGAAGTTTTTACGGATATGTTTTCACAGGTGTAAATCCACAAACCGGCGCTGCACAATATGCAGACATTAATGGAAATGGAATTACCGGTTCTGCAGATCCTGGCGACCGTACATTTATTGGTTCGGCACAGCCAAAATTCATCTATGGAGTAACCAATAACCTGACTTATGGAAACTGGGGATTAAACATCTTTTTCCAGGGTGTACAAGGCAGCCAGTTGTTTAACGCATCAAGAATAGATCTTGAAGGTATGTTCGATTCAAAAAACCAGTCTGCAGCGGTTTTAAACAGATGGACCACTCCTGGTCAGATTACAAGCGTACCAAAAGCATTAAGAAGCAGCTCTGAAAATTCATTAACATCGAGCCGTTTCGTAGAAAATGCATCGTACCTGCGTTTAAAAACAGCAACGTTATCATATAGCTTCGGTGCATCAGCACTAGAGAAATTAAGAATGAGCAAATTGACAATCTTCGCAACAGGCTATAATTTATTAACCTTCACCAAGTACTCGGGTTTAGATCCTGAGGTAAATGTAAACTCGGCAAACGGCCCTTCTATGGGCGTAGATTATGGTACTTATCCACAATCAAGAAGTTTATTATTCGGTGTTAATGTTGGATTTTAAGAATTAAGAAAAATGAAATTAAAGATATATACATTTGCAGCGGCGGCCGCCATGGCCGTTACCTTCCAAACCGGATGTAAAAAGGATTTTCTGGATAAACAACCATTTAACCAGGTTACGAGCGACGTTGCTTTCACTACAGCAGCAGGAGCTGAAAAATTACTGGCAGGTACTTACGGCGGTATGTACAACGATTATCACATCTGGGATTACATGATTAACGGAGATGTAACTGCAGATAATGCGTATGCAGGAGGGGACAACCCGGCGAATATTCAGATCGATTTGTTCACTACAAATTCTACAAATAGTAATGTGAGCAGAGACTGGAGCGGATTATATTCTAATATTAAAAATGCCAATGAGGTATTGGAAAATGTACCGAATATCCAAGACGCAGCCTTAGATGCAAACGGAAGAAGAAACCAGATTTTAGGCGAAGCTTCCGCAATGCGTGCGTACTTTTATTTTCATCTGGTGCGTTTATGGGGCGGCGTTCCTTTGGTACTCAAATCGCCAACAACGCTTGAAGAAATGCAGAAACCGCGTTCATCTGTTGATGAGGTTTATGCACAGATAATCAAAGATCTTGAATTTGCGCTGGCAAATGTGAGAACTTCTGCTCCGAATAAAGGGTTAATTACTAAGGGAATTGTGAATGCTTTGCTTGCTAAAGTATACGCGTCAAAACCTACACCAGATTGGGCAAAAGTACAGCAATATGCAGATGCGACTATTTCTGGCGGATATAGTCTTGTGGGTTCATTCGATCAATTGTTTGATGGCAATCACAAAAACAACAGTGAATCAATCTGGGAAATGCAATATGACGGTTATGGCGGTCCTACCGGACGTGGAAACTGGATGCCAAGTGTAATTGTGGGAACAGGCTGGAAACGTTTTTGTACGCCAAGCAACGATCTTGTTGCAGCTTACGATGCGCAGGGCGATGTAATCCGTAAAAATTCAAGTGTTACATTTAAGAATGCAAGTACTGAAGGCTGGTCTGATGACTACTGGTCAAAATCAAGTTTTCCTTATATCAACAAATACAGGAATGATGACTTAACAAATTCTTATATCATTCGTTTGGCTGATATTATTTTGTTAAAGGCAGAAGCATTAAATGAATTGAGTGCTTCCGGATGGTCTGCAGCAGCACCTTTGGTCAATCAAATCAGAAACCGGGTAAATCTCGGTGCAACAGCTGCTTCAAGTCAGGCAACAATGAGACTGGCTATTGAAAATGAGCGCCGTTTAGAACTCGCTTTTGAAGGGCACAGATGGTTTGATTTACTGAGAACCAACAGAGCTATTGCGGTTATGAATGCGCAGACAAATGGAAGTGGCGCTCCATTAAACTATAATGTTACGGCTGCAAAGCTACTTTTCCCAATTCCGCAGACAGAATTGGATCGAAACCCGAACATTCGTTAATATTTATCCAAAACAAAGGCGGCTGTTGTCGCCTTTGTTTTATACCTTTTTTTTTATGCTATTCAAAAAACCGTTCGTAACGCTTCTCGCTGTAGCCGGAATATTAAGCGCACAAGCGCAAAACCAGGCGAAAATTGATGCCCTTTTATCTAAGATGACTCTTGAAGAAAAAGTTGGTCAAATGGCGCAAATAACCCTGGATGTAATTGGTAAAGGTAAAAACCGTTTCGAAAGCGACGAGCCTTTCACACTTGACCAGGCAGAAATGCAGAAAGCATTGATCAAATACCATGTGGGTTCTGTATTAAATACATCAAACAACCGTGCAAGAACTCCGCAGGTTTGGTATAAAATCATAAGCGACATCCAGAATGTGGCCATTAAACAAGGAAAAAACAAAATTCCGATTATTTATGGTGTGGATGAAGTTCATGGTGCAACATATACCGCAGGCGCAACCATGTTTCCGCAACAAATTGGCCAGGCTGCAACATTTAACCGCGCACTGGTAAAAGAAGGTGCGTCCATTACAGCGTATGAAACACGCGCAAGTTCTATTCCGTGGAATTTTTCACCCATTCTTGATTTAGGTGCAGACCCGCGTTTTCCGCGGCAGTGGGAAAGTTTCGGCGAAGATCCATATCTGATTACGGAACTTGGGGTACAGGCTGTAAAAGGCGCAGAAGGCGATAATAATAAAGTTTCAGATCCTTATAAGGTTGCAACTTCACTAAAACATTTTTTGGGTTACCAGGTTCCCACTACCGGTAAAGACAGAACGCCCGCTTTCATCTCTGACCAGGCGCTCCGCGAATATCATTTGCCACCTTTCAAAGCTGCAGTAGAAGCTGGTGCACACACAGTCATGATCAACTCAGGAATTATTAATGGCGTTCCTGTGCATTCAAATTACAACATCGTTACCAAACTGCTTAAAGAAGAATTGGGTTTTAAGGGTTTGGTAGTTACGGATTGGGGAGATATTGAAAATCTTTTCAAAAGAGACCATATTGCAAAAGATGACAAGGAAGCTATTATGATTGCCATTAATGCCGGAATAGATATGAGCATGATCGCCTATAATTATGAGGTTTTCTGCGATAATCTTGTGGCACTGGTAAAAGAAGGCAAAGTAAAACAAGAGCGTATTGATGATGCGGTGAAAAGAATATTATCTGTCAAATTTGCACTCGGCTTATTTGAAAAACCAACAACCAATCCAAAAGACTATCCAAAGTTTGGCGGAAAAGAGTTTCAAAATGCAGCTTATCGTACCGCTCTGGAATCTATCACTTTATTGAAAAACGACAACAATATACTTCCCTTAAAAAAAGGAATGAAATTGCTGGTGACTGGCCCGAACGCCAATTCAATGCGTACTTTAAACGGAGCGTGGACGTATAGCTGGCAAGGCGAAAAGGTAGAGGAATTTGCTAAAGATTATAATACAATTGTTGAAGCCCTTCAAAAGAAAAATGGAGTTTCGAATGTGACGTTTGTACCTGGAGTAAGCTATAAGATGGACGGAAAATATTTCGAAGATTTTGAAGATAAGCTCGAAGAAACGCTTGCTGCAGCAAAAAATGCAGATGCTGTGATCTTATGTTTGGGCGAAAACACGTATACGGAATCTCCGGGAAACCTGAGCGACCTTTACCTTTCAGATAACCAAACAGAACTTGCTAAGCGAATTGCCGCCACAGGTAAACCTGTTGTTCTGATACTTAATGAAGGACGCCCAAGGATCATCAGTAAATTTGAGAAAAAGATGTCTGCTGTTGTGCAGACTTACCTTCCGGGAAATTATGGAGCAGATGCCCTGGCTGAAATCTTATTTGGAGATGAAAATCCATCGGGAAAATTGCCTTATACCTATCCGCAGTTTCCAAATGCTTTGTTTACATATTACCATAAACCTTCAGAAGCCCGTGAAACCGTAGAAGGTGTTTACAATTACGATTCTGATTACAATCCGCAATATGTTTTCGGGCAGGGAATGAGTTACACCACTTTCAAATACAGCAACTTAAAATTGAACAGCAATACGTTGAAAAACGGCGAGACTTTAAAAATATCTATTGATGTTACCAACACCGGAAAAATGGCGGGAAAAGAATCTGTACTTGTGTTTACTTCAGATTTGGTAGCAAGCATTATCACACCAGATGTAAAGCGTTTACGCCGATTTGAAAAGATTTCGCTTAAACCTGGCGAAACCCAAACCTTAAATTTTATGCTTAAAGCCGAAGATCTTTCTGTAGTTAACCTCGATGGGAAAAGAACAACTGAAAACGGTGAATTTAAAATACAGGTTGGAGATCAGAAAATAAATTTTAATTACACAAATTAATATCCTAATGGGCACTTTTACCGGCCCTTCATTATAGTTTAACTATGAAAATTATACATAAAATTACGTTTGGCGCTGCATTATTCTTATCGGCTTGTGCAAGCCAAAAAACAATCCAGACTCCAAACGGTGGAGCATCAGCTCAAAGTGAAGTTGCTTTTTGGCTTACCACCGGAGATCAATCGGCTTTGCTTACTAAGCAAAATGTAGCATTGAATTTTTCTCCGGCACCAAATACATATCCTACAATAGAGATAGATACAAAAAGCACCTACCAGTCAATTGATGGTTTTGGTTATACGCTCACCGGGGGAAGTGCCACTCTGATTAATTCTTTACCTGCTCCTGAACAAGACCAGTTATTAAATGAGCTTTTCTCCACAAAGGAGAATGCAATTGGGGTAAGTTATATACGTGTAACGATTGGAGGATCTGACTTGAGTGCAGAACCATTTACTTACAACGATTTACCGGAAGGTGAAAAAGATGAAAAGCTTAGCCGTTTTTCAATAGCAAAAGAGCAGGCAGATTTAATTCCTGTGTTAAAAAAGATTGTTGCTATTAATCCTAAAATTAAACTTTTAGGTTCGCCGTGGACAGCCCCTGCCTGGATGAAAACCAATAAGAGCTTTAAGGGCGGGAGTCTGAAGCCAGAATATTATCAGATATATGCCAGTTATTTGGTTAAATATATTCAGGCTATGAAAAAAGAAGGGATTGTGATGGATGCGATAACGCCTCAAAACGAGCCTTTACATCCCGGCAATAACCCAAGCATGTATATGGAAGCTGCAGATCAGAGTGTATTTATTAAAACAGCTTTAGGTCCGGCATTTAAAAAAGCGGGCATCGAAACAAAAATTATTGTTTATGACCATAATGCTGATCGTCCAGATTATCCGTTAACCATTTTAAATGATCCTGAAGCAAAAAAATATGTTGATGGTTCTGCTTTTCACCTTTATGCTGGTAATATTACTGCTTTATCTAAGGTTCATGATGCACATCCGGATAAAAACGTTTACTTCACTGAGCAATGGGTTGGTGGACCAGGTAATTTTGCGGAAGATTTAAAATGGCATGTATCTACACTTGTTGTTGGCGCTACGAGAAACTGGAGTCGTAATGTATTGGAATGGAATTTGGCGGCAGACTCAAATTACGGTCCTCATACCGATCAAGGTGGCTGTACATCGTGTTTAGGAGCCATTACTGTTGCTCCAAAGGTGAGTCGTAATGTTGCCTATTATATTATTGGCCATGCGTCAAAATTCGTTCGCCCGGGTTCGGTTCGAATTGCTTCAAACATTACCAATAACCTCCAAAATGTAGCTTTTAAAACTCCGGAAGGCAAATATGTCCTTATCGTCTGCAATGGAAATAATAATGACACCGTTTTTAACATCAAATACAATGGAAAACTAGTTTCTACCACCTTGCCTAAAGGTGCGGTAGGAACTTATGTGTGGTAAGATTTAAGTTTAATTGTTGGTTGGCCTCGCATTGCGGGGCTTTCCTGTTTTAGCCACTTTTGGCAAGGCCTTTGCTTAAGTCAATTTAAATACATCCCCATGAAAAATACAATGACCATACTTTCACTTGCAATAGTTGGCCTAAGTGCCTGTACCAGTGAAAATAAAGACAAAACTCAATTAGATTCTGCATATTCTGCAATGGAAAACATTTCTAACCGCACGCAGTGTTATTCCTATAGCAAAAACAGAGATAGTGCAACGATGAAGCTCGAATTTGACGGCGATAAATTTAGTGGCGTTTTAAGCTATAATTTATTTGAGAAAGACAAAAATGCCGGAACTGTATCCGGAATCATTAAAGGTGATACTTTGTTGGCAGATTATACTTTTAATGCAGAAGGAACAACTTCTGTACGAGAGGTTGCCTGGATAAAAAGAGGTGATAGCCTACGAGAAGGCTACGGTGATGTTGAAGATTTAAAAGGCAAATTAGTTTTCAAAAACCATTCGAAACTGACGTTTGATAAATCATTTATTTTTGAAAAAACAGATTGCAAATAGGATCTGTTTTTAAAGATTTTCAAAGCGCTCCCAAAAACCATCAACCGGGAGTTTAGCAAAAATATTTACCGGTTCTTTTTTTACAGGGTGCAAAAATTGTAATCTTCTTGCGTGGAGGCAGATACTGCCCTTCCTGCTTCCGCGCGGATAACCATATTTATTGTCGCCAACAATTGGGCAACCCATACTGGAAAGCTGTACTCTGATTTGATGCGACCTGCCTGTTAAAGGATCAACTTCGAGCAGAAAAAAATCTCCAACCTGTCCAATTAAACGGTAGGAAAGTTCTGCACGCTGACTCCCTGCAACTTCTGTTTTATAATGTGTAACCAGGTTTTTCTGAGGATTTTTCACCAACCAGTGTACCAAGGTGCCAGAATGGTTTTCAGGTTTGTTTCTAACAACTGCCCAATACGTCTTTTTAACCTCACGGTTTTTGAAGGCCGCATTCATCCGTTCTAATGCCTTGCTGGTTTTGGCAAACAGTATTACGCCACTTACGGGTCTGTCCAATCTGTGCACAACGCCTAAAAACGCTCCATTTGGTTTATCGTATTTTTTAGCGATGTACTTTTTAACCTGCTCATCCAGGGGTTCATCGCCAGTTTCATCTACCTGCACAATATCCCCTGCCCTTTTGTTTATGGCAATAAGATGGTTGTCTACAAAAAGTACGTCTTTATCCGTTATCGGCATTATAACCTCCGCCCCTGCTGGGAATTTATTTTTACAGGACAGACCAATTTAAAATAAACTGATCTGTCTTTTAATGTTTGTGTTCTTATTTTCTCGCCTACATATCGACGACATTGCATTCAGTAAATTAATACTGTTCCTTTTCATTTGGAAAATCATTTGCTTTAACATCGCGGATATAAGCCTGTGCGGCGCCAAAAATTTCTTCGTAAAGATTGATATACTGGCGTAGAAAACGAGGTTTAAAACCTTTAGTTAAACCAATCATATCATTGACAACCAATACCTGCCCGTCGCAGTGTTGGCCGGCTCCGATTCCGATTGTCGGGATACTTAAACTTTCTGTGACCACTTTACCCAATGCAGCAGGGATTTTTTCCAGCACAATAGCAAAACATCCTGCAGCCTGTAAAGCAAGTACATCTGTTTTTAACTTATTGGCTTCAGCATCTTCTTTTGCTCTTACGGTATACGTACCAAATTTATAGATAGATTGAGGAGTTAAACCCAAATGCCCCATAACCGGAATTCCAGCTGCAATAATGCGTTGTACAGATTCTACAATTTCTTCTCCGCCTTCAAGCTTTACACCATGTGCACCAGATTCTTTCATAATCCGGATTGCAGAATTTAATGCTTCTTTAGAATTACCCTGATACGATCCGAATGGTAAATCTACGACCACAAAAGCACGTTTAACTGCCCTTATTACAGATGACGCATGGTAAATCATCTGATCTAATGTAATAGGCAAAGTAGTTTCGTGCCCGGCCATTACATTTGATGCCGAATCTCCAACCAATAATACATCCAAACCGGCATCATCCAAAATGGTTGCCATTGAATAATCATAAGCAGTTAACATGGAAATTTTTTCTCCACGTTGCTTCATAGCCTGCAAAATGTGCGTAGTAACCCGCTTTACTTCTTTATGTACCGACATTATAATTGTTTTGTGCCTTCAAAAGTATCGTTTTTTATTTAATAAAAATAAAGCGGAAAAGTCAAAGCTTAAAGCGAAAACACAAAATGTTTATACCATCTCGAATCCGGGAATTTTATAAAGCCGAAATTGCTTTAAGATTGTTGACTTAGCATTTTGTTAATTTTTATTTTTTGATGGAAGTCTTCCGATTTAACATCATTTCAACAAAACCTAAATTACAAGAGAGTCAAAATATTGTTGATTTTTTTTTTAAAAACCTCTGCCAACTTACTTTAGTTGCTGAGCGAAACTGGCTAAATAACAGTTCGAATTTTTCTCATTTAACTTTAGTCTTTCAGCATAAAGCTTAAACCTTTCTCTTATTTCATTTTTCTCTTTATTTTTCAAATCTAAACATCTATCTTTGTACCCCGAAATGGAAGGGATTAATTCATCAATTTTTGCACCCTGCAAAATCGGCTTTAATGCCGAAAGCAACCCTTTTTTCAACTCTTTTTTAAATAAAAATCCATATTGTATTTATCATGACTAACTACACCAAGTTACCTGCGATTCTATTACTTGCCGATGGCACTGTATTTTACGGAAAAGCTGCCGGAAAAATCGGTACAACAACCGGCGAAATTTGTTTCAATACAGGAATGACAGGTTACCAAGAGATTTTTACCGATCCGAGTTATTTCGGCCAGATTATGGTAACCACAAATTCTCATATTGGTAATTATGGTATCCACACAGACGAGGTTGAATCGGATTCAATAAAAATTGCTGGTTTGGTTTGCAAAAACTACAACATTGTATACAGCCGTAAAGAAGCAAAAGAATCTATTCAGGATTATTTCCAAAACGATAACCTGGTTGCCATTTCGGATATTGATACCCGTGCGTTGGTAAGACACATTAGAGACAAAGGCGCGATGAATGCCATTATCTCCTCTGAAATTACTGATCTGGAAGAACTGAAACAAAAGCTTGCAGACGTTCCATCAATGGAAGGTTTGGAGCTTTCATCAAAAGTAAGCACTAAAGAACCTTATTTTTATGGAAACCCAGAGGCATCGTTAAAAGTTGCAGCCTTAGATTTAGGCATCAAGAAAAACATTTTGCGCAACTTTGAGAACCGCGACATTTACGTTCAGGTCTTCCCTGCAAAAACGACATTCGCAGAAATGGAAAAATTTAGCCCGAATGGTTATTTTATTTCTAATGGTCCCGGCGATCCATCGGTAATGCCTTACGCGGTAGAAACCATTAAAGAAATTTTAGCTGCAGACAAACCGTTATTTGGTATTTGTTTAGGTCACCAATTATTGGCAGAAGCAAATGGTATTGGCACAATGAAAATGTTTAACGGCCACCGTGGTTTAAACCATCCGGTTAAAAACATCATCAAAAACCATTGCGAAGTAACCTCTCAGAATCACGGATTTGGTGTGATTCCGGATGAAGTGAAAAATTCAGAAAAGGTAGAAATTACACACATCAACCTGAATGATCAATCTATTGAAGGTATCCGTGTAAAAGGCAAAAAAGCTTTCTCGGTACAATATCACCCGGAATCTTCTCCGGGCCCTCATGATTCTCGTTATCTTTTTGATGATTTCGTAGATGTAATTACCGGAAAATTAACCTGGTAACTATTAGAAGTTAAAAAATTATTAACAATATAAAAGATCTGCGAAGGACTAGCCTACATCTGCTATTCTTTCGCAGATTTTGTTTGCTATCACATTCCTATTATTAAAACATCATCTTACCGACATTTTCAGTAAATCGTGTTTAAATTCATTTCCTATTCATTCTAAGCTTCTTACATTCGCAACATGGAAACAAGAAAGGCCATTATCCGCGTAAGCAACCTGGTAAAAAATTACGAAGATTTTAATGCTGTGCAAGGCATTAGTTTTGACGTTTTTGAAAATGAAATTTTCGGTTTACTAGGTCCTAATGGCGCAGGAAAAACCACGACCCTGGAAATTATCGAAACGTTGAGGGATAAAACTTCAGGTGAAATTATTGTAGACGGATTTTCTGTAGACAAGAATGCACATGAAATTAAGCAAATTATTGGCGTTCAGCTTCAGGCTGCAGGTTATTATCCAAACCTAAATCTGATTGAACTGATTGAACTTTTTGCCGGCTTATATGGCGCGAATATCAAACCAATGGAAATGTTGGAGAAGGTAAACCTACAAGATAAAGCAAAGGCAAAATACAAAGCCTTATCTGGCGGGCAAAAACAGCGTTTTTCTATCGCTACAACCTTAATTAACCAACCAAAAATTATTTTCCTTGATGAGCCAACTACGGGTTTAGATCCTCAGGCAAGACGTAATTTATGGGATCTAATTACTGAAATCCGCAATAATGGAACAACTGTGGTGATTACAACGCACTACATGGATGAGGCCGAACAATTGTGCGATCGGGTTGCTTTTGTTGAGCGTGGAAAAATTATTGCGTTAGATACGCCAGACAAATTAATAGACAATCTGGTTGAGAGTGGTTTTGAACGGAAAAAGGAAGTTAAAAAGGCAAATCTGGAAGATGTGTTTATTCATCTCACCGGGAAAGAATGGAGAGAATAGTCCTCAGCCCTCTAAACGGGGAGTGATAAACACAGTGAAAAAGCAGGATTGTTAAAATATTATATAACACAAATCGAATAGATCAAATAGCATGGACGATAGAATGGAAAAGTCCCCTTTAGGGGATTTAGGGGTAACAAATTCAGCTTCGCCTAGAAAGGCCGGAGGTTATAGCAACACTAAAGCCACTCTTGCTTTAGCAAAAGCCAGCTTTCGCTCCATAATGCGCAGTCCTTCAGCAGTAGTATTTACGCTTGCCTTTCCGCTCATCTTCATTTTGGTTTTCGGATTTCTTGGTGGTGGAGGCACACGCATCGACGTAGGTATTACACCTGGTTCTGATGTAGACAACCCAATTACCGCCTCGATGGAAAGTACCGGAATGATTCGTCTGATCAAAGATAAATCAAAGGAAGAGTTTAAAACTTTACTCGAAAAAGGTAATGTAGATGCGATGATTGATATTCAACAAAAAATCAATTCTCAGGCATATTCAGTAAAAGTAGTGTACACGTCTGCATCAAGAGATAAGGGTGGTATTCTTAAATCTGTACTGAATAATCTTTTTTACGATAAAACCCTTAAACCATCTGTTGCAGAAATTAAAGAAAGTACTGTAGAAGGACGGCAGTATAAAACCATTGATTTTATTTTGCCCGGACAACTTGGCTTCTCTTTACTTAGCACCGGAGTGTTCGGCACTGCTTTCGTGTTTTTGAGTTTACGTCAAACACTCGTAATCAAAAGATTTTTTGCTACACCGGTGCGACGTTCCAGCATTGTGATTGGTGAAGGTATTGCCAGAATTGGTTTCGCATTGATTGGTGCTTTATTTATCATATTACTGGGGCACTTTTTCTTTCACTTTACACTTGTTCACGGTGCCGTCACGGTGTTGAATATGTTAATTCTGGCCACACTCGGGATTATAGTATTCATGGGTTTCGGTTTTATCATCTCCGGCATTGCGAAAAATGAAAGTATGGTACCGCCAATATCAAACATTGTAACCTTGCCACAATTCTTATTATCGGGAACATTTTTTTCAATAGAAGCCTTTCCAACCTGGTTGCAGCCTATTAGTCGGGCGCTTCCCCTCACCTACTTAAATGATGCGATGCGTAAGGTGGCTTTTGAAGGAATGGGCTTGTGGGATGTTAAATTTCAAATTATGATTTTATTGCTTTGGGGAATCGGAATTTATGCCGTCGCAGTCAAAGTTTTCAAATGGGAATAAAAAAAATAGAGATCGAAAAACGATCTCTATTTTTTTTGTAAAATTTTTAATATCGGTAAAGGTGTTCTTTAATCAAAACGATATTAGTATATTTGGGGGTGTTGTGGAAAATTGATCTTAATGACATTGAAGAATTCGATTCTCAAATAGACCGGCTTTATGAGAAAAAGACACGGATTGACAGCTCGCGGCCATTGCCCAGCGGTGCACTAAATCGAATAAAAGGAGATTTGGCACTAGAGTGGACATACAACTCGAACAGTATTGAAGGCAATACCCTCAGTTTAAGAGAAACTCAGCTTGTACTTCAGGAAGGCATAACCATCAAAGGGAAATCTTTAAGAGAACATTTCGAAGCTTACAACCATGAAAAAGCTATCAATTATCTGTACAGTTTAGTAAATGAAAGTTATAGCATACGCAGCATAGATATTTTATCGTTGCATGGCCTGGTGCTGCGCAGCATTGAGGATGATTTTGCAGGGAGAATCCGTAATGGTGGCGTTCGAATTGTAGGAGCAAACTTCACACCTCCAAATGCTAACAAAGTTTCCGATCTCTTAGACGATTTGATTCAGTTTACCAATGAAAATCCCTTAGGCTTAAATGATGTTGTTTTGGCCACATTATTTCATCACCGCCTGGTTTGGATTCATCCTTTTTTCGATGGAAATGGAAGAACAGTTCGTTTGGCTATGAATCTTCTGCTCATGAGGAAAGGTTTTCCGCCAGCTATTATTTTGAAGAACGACAGGAAAAAATATTATGACGCGCTAAACCAGGCAAACAATGGCAGCTACAAAAAGCTATGCCTGTTAATGATCCAGGCGCTGGAACGCTCGCTGAATATTTACATCGCTGCACTTCCGGGAAATGACTATACAGATTACGAACCCATTGCAAATATTGTCCAGGAGCCGGAAATACCTTATGGACAGGAATATGTAAGTCTTTTGGCCAGACAAGGCAAAATTGATGCATATAAAGAAGGCAAAGATTGGTTGACCACGAAAACAGCCGTTAAGGATTATATACAAAATAGAAAACGAAAACGTTAACGATTTTTAACATCTGAATTTGGATCAATCCAGTATTTTTGCACCATCGAAATGAAAAAAATACTGATCTTAATATTATTTCCCCTACTGTATACGGCTTCTTTTGCTCAATATAAGTTTTTAGCACCAAATGCTTCAAACCAGTACGATGCAAAAGTTTTTGTGAATGATTACAACAAAAACATATGCAGTGGAAAGGGAACGGTGATTATATACGACAAAGCAACAAATCGTGAAGTACAAAGTTTTCACTCTGAAAACCTGATATTTACATTAAACGAGAAGCAAAAAGGAGAATTGGGTTGGCTGGAATTAGGCAAATATCAGAGTCCGATGATTTTCGGGGATTTTAATTTTGATGGAAACGAAGACATCGCCATTCGTAACGGAACAAATCCTAAGAACAACAGTGCGGCTTACGACATCTACTTATTCAATTCTGCAAATAATTTCGTTCTTGATCCTCAACTAACCAAACTTGCCAGCACAAACATGGGCATGTTTTTAACTGATAAAGTTAATAAACAGGTTTCAATTGAAGAGGAAACCGGCTGTTGTATTCATAAAACCATTCATTTCCAAAAGAATGATAAAGAGCAGTGGGCAGAGGTTTCTTCTGTTATTGAAGATTTAAGCGTTACCGACTATGTCACTGTGATTACGCAAACACTTATTGACGGGAAAATAAAACGAACTGTAGAGAAATTTAAAACCAAGGATTACTACAAACAGTAACCTTGGTTTTACAGATTTACAATGCTGCTTTTACCAAAAAAGGTAAAATTTCTTTTTGGAAACTCACAAAATTTTTGCGCACATCTGAGTCACTTACCGAAGTGAAAGCGAAAGAAAATACGATGCTTTTACTGGCTTTAAGTAGAAAAGCTAAACCTTCTCTCCTGGCGGGATTATTTTTAAAGTTATCCAGTTCCAGATATGCTGCCAGCAATAAGGCCTCGAGTTGATCTGAAAGATGTTTCAAAAACTCTTGTGAATTGGCATTTTCGCGCACAAAATCCCAACCAATAAATTCATTACATGCAGTAAAAGACAATCTGCTGGTTTTCATTACCAATGCCTTTAAATACTCCTCCTCAGAAGAATAACTAACTTTATTGTGAAGAATTTCATTCAGGTTCTGATCCAGGTAATCCATCAGAATACTGTCTAAAACCTGTTCTTTACTTTCAAAATATTTATAGATTGTTGCCTTGGCAATACGCGCTTTTTTGGCAATTTCGTTTACACTTGTTTTGTGGTAACCATATTTTCTAAAAAGCTCTTTGGCCGCTTTTTTTACGGTTTCCTTAATTTTGTCTGCTTCCATTGCTAGTTAATTACACGTAAATTATTTCCTGCAATTGTTACAGTATATTGTCTCAGCGATCGTGTAGCGGGCGCTTTAACCGGACTTCCATCTTCGAGCAAAAACTTAGCTCCGGAACACGGATCGGTTGCGGTAATTGTTGGATTATCGAGTGTTACTGCACAGCGTTGTTCCGGGTTTACGGAACTGCAGCGGTCAAAAGCCACATATCCATTATCGGTTCGTCTATATAAAACCAAACCCGCAATGCCATAACCATCAATTGTAACTGCGCCACCGGCGCTACTTAACCTGCTCAATCGGGGGTCGGTAAGTGGCATGGTAAAATTGACGGCAACGTCTGGTATAAAATTATCGCCCTTTCCGCAGCCAGACAGTAATAATACAGCCAAAAAAATACCGTAGATAAATCTCATATTAAATTAAGGCCGATTTGTATTGTTTAAGAAAACGAACATCATTTTCTGAGAACAAACGCAAGTCTTTGATTTCGAATTTCAAATTGGCAATACGCTCAATTCCCATACCGAACGCAAATCCGCTATATTTTTTTGAATCAATGCCACAGTTTTCCAATACATTTGGATCTACCATTCCACAACCCAAAATCTCTACCCAACCACTGTACTTACACAACTGGCAACCCGCACCTTTACAAATGGTACAAGAAATATCCATCTCTGCAGAGGGTTCTGTGAACGGAAAGTATGAAGGACGGAAACGAACTTTAGTACCTTCACCATACAATTCCTGAACGAAATAGAATAAGGTTTGCTTTAAATCTGCGAAGGAAACGTTTTCGTCTACATATAAACCTTCAATCTGATGAAAGAAACAGTGTGCACGCGCAGAAATAGCTTCATTTCTATAAACCCGGCCTGGCATAATAGCACGAAACGGAGGCTGGCCTTGCTCCATCATTCTCACCTGTACAGATGATGTGTGTGTACGCAAAGCGATATCTCCTTTTTCTCCGCCTTTTTTGATAAAAAAAGTATCCTGCATATCTCTTGCGGGATGTTCTTCAGGAAAATTCAATGCAGAGAAGTTGTGCCAGTCGTCTTCAATTTCAGGGCCTTCAGCTACAGTAAAACCCAGCTTTGCAAAAATTTCTACAATCTCTCTCCGAACCAAAGCAAGTGGATGACGGGAACCAATTTCGAAACCCTCACCAGGCAAACTTAAATCGAGTCTTAAATTTTCGGCTTTGCCGGCATTTTGCTCAATAGCTTCTTTTAAGGTTTGATATTTTGATTCGGCAAGTTGTTTAAATTCGTTCAATACCTTTCCTAACGATCTCTTTTCTTCTACAGACACGGTTTTAAACTCATCAAAAACATCTTTTATAATGCCCTTTGTGCCTAAAAATTTAATCCGGAATTGTTCAAGTTCATCTGCTTTGTCTGTTACAAATGCATTGATCTCTTCGGTATATTGTGTTATTTTATCCTGTAACATGGCTTCAAATATCGGTTTTTTTTTGGTATTTTTTTAGTCAATTGGGTTCAAAAAACGACCTGAAATTCATTATTACAAGAAAATGAACTAAGAGCAACAAAAACGGACAAAAAAAATCCCATTCAAAAAGAACGGGATTAAAATAGGATTGGAAAGTAAACTAAATTACACCAAGTGCTTTGCCTACTTTAGTAAAAGCAGCTATGGCTTTATCAAGGTGATGTTGTTCATGCGCAGCAGACAACTGAACGCGGATACGCGCTTTACCTTGTGGTACAACCGGATAAAAGAAACCGATTACGTAAATGCCTTCATCCAGCATTTTCGCTGCAAACTCCTGCGCAATTTTTGCGTCGTACAGCATTACTGGTACAATTGGATGAAAACCAGGTTTTATATCAAAACCAGCTTCGGTCATTTTTTCTCTAAAATATTTTGTATTGCTTTCTAACTTATCTCTCAAGGCAGTGGTTTCGCTCAGCATATCTAAAACTGCAATTGATGCCCCAGCTATAGCAGGCGCCAATGTATTGGAGAATAAATATGGGCGAGAACGCTGGCGCAGCATATCAATAATTTCTTTTTTCCCTGAGGTGAATCCTCCAGATGCACCACCTAAAGCTTTACCCAATGTTCCTGTAATAATATCTACACGATCGATTACATTAAAATGTTCATGCGTTCCTCTACCGGTTTTACCAATAAAGCCAGAGCAATGTGATTCATCAATCATAACCAATGCTTCATATTTATCGGCCAGATCACAAATTTTGTCTAAAGGAGCAACAGATCCATCCATAGAGAATGCGCCATCTGTTACAATTATACGATGTCTGCATCCTGAAGCTGCAATAAGTTGCTTTTCAAGATCTTCCATATCACTATTTTTATAGCGAAAACGTTGCGCTTTACACAAACGCACACCATCAATAATAGATGCATGATTCAGTTCATCTGAAATAATTGCATCCTCAGCATTAAAAAGCGGTTCAAAAACTCCGCCATTTGCATCAAATGCTGCAGCATATAAAATGGTATCTTCTGTTCCTAAAAACGTAGAGATTTTTGCTTCAAGGCTTTTGTGTACATCTTGTGTTCCACAAATAAAACGCACTGAAGACATTCCGTAACCGTGTTCATCAATTGCTTTTTTTGCGGCCTCAATAACTTTTGGATGTGAGGAAAGACCAAGGTAATTATTTGCGCAAAAGTTGATGACTTCAGCGCCGCTGCTTACTTTAATATCTGCACCTTGAGGCGTCACGATTATCCGCTCGCGCTTAAATAATCCAGCTTGTTCTATTTCTTCAAGTTCTTTCTGAAGTACTGGTTTTAGGGTTTTATACATTGTCTTTTTATGGTTGATATTGGCATTCAAAGTTAAAAAAAAATGCACACTCTCCTAGTCGTGGAGTGTTGATTGCAGCAAAGTTACAGGCGATTTCATCCCCATTAAGATAAACAAACGATTGTTCGCGATCTTTTGATAATATTTTTTCAAATGCTAAAACTTTCATGCCATTGCAGGTGTATATGATAAATAATCTATAATTTTAGATTTGCCCCCTCAAATATGTTTAAAACCTATACGCTTATCTTTTTCTGCGCACTCGCTAATTTTGCTTTTTCGCAACAAGTTACATTAACCGGAACCATTAAAGATGCCGAAGGGCAACCTATACCATTTGTATCTGTATACATTAAAAACACTACAAAGGGAACATCTGCTAATGTAGATGGGAAATATCAGTTTAAACTGGAAAAGGGAAATTACACGCTCAATTTCAGGGCAATTGGTTATAAGCAGCAAGATCAGAATATTGAGATTACCGACAACAGTAATGTAAATGTAACGCTGCAGGCAGAAAGTTATACTTTGGGTAATGTAACTATCCGTGCAAATGCAGAAGATCCGGCATATGAGATTATCAGAAATACCATCAAACAGCGTAAAACGCATCTTGAAGAAATTAAAGCCTACAGCTGTAATGTGTATATAAAAGGCGCGCAAAGGTTAAATGGTGCCCCGAAGCGTTTTTTTGGCAGAGATATTCAGAAAGTTTTGGAATTGGATACCAATCGCCACGGAATTATTTACTTGTCAGAATCTGAAAGTAAATTTTATTTCCGGGAACCTGATGATATTCATGAAGAAATGATTTCTTCTAAAGTTGCCGGCCGTAATAATGCTTTCAGTTTTAACAAAGCCTCAGACCTCATCATCAATTTCTACCAGAACCTGTTGCTTGAGAATAAATTGAGCTCTCGTGGTTTTGTATCGCCAATTGCAGACAACGCCCTTTTCTATTACCGGTATAAATTGATTGGACAAACCCAAGAAAATGGAGCCACAATTTACAAGATCCAGGTTATTCCGCGCCGCGAAAATGATCCTGTTTTTAGGGGCAACATCTATATTATGGAAGAAGGTTACCGACTCTACAATACAGATGTATATTTAACCAAACAAGCAGGTATTAACTTTATCGATACATTAAACATCAACCAACAATTTACGGAAGTTGAAAAAACCTATATGCCTACTAACATCAATTTTCAGTTTAACGGAAATGTGCTAGGCTTTAAATTTTCGGGATATTTTTTGGGCGTGTACAGCAATTATGACATCAATCCTAATTTCGAAAAAGGCTTTTTTAATGGAGAATTGTTGCGCGTAACGGAAATGGTGAATAAAAAAGACTCCGTTTACTGGAAAAATAACCGACCAATTCCGCTTACCCTTGATGAACGCCTGAACTATGTAAAAAAAGACAGCATTGCTAAACGAAAAGAATCTAAACATTATCTTGATTCTTTAGAAAAAGAAAATAACAACTTCACGATAGGAAAGCTATTATTACGCGGCTACAGTGTGAATAACAGATTCAATAAAAAATATTACAGTTTCGATCCTGTTTTAGGCGGTATTCTTTATAATACTGTAGAAGGTTTTGCTTTTAAGTACGGTTTAACCTACAAAAGAGACTTCGAAAACAACGTGAGTTATTCTATCCGACCGGAATTGAGATATGGATTTGCCAATCAGAAGTTAACAGGAAGTTTGACGGGAAAATACCTTTACGACCCAAAAAAACGTGCTAGTGTTGGGCTTGCTTTCGGAAATGGAATTTTTGACCTCAATAATCTCGGATCAATGACTTTGCTCGGCAACTCATTAAATTCATTGCTTTACGAAAAAAACTTCTCTAAATTTTATGAAAAAGCATTTGTAGATCTTGAGACCTCGCGCGAACTTGCTAATGGTTTACAAGGTAATTTAAGTATTAATTACAGCAGGAACACTTATTTAACCAACAGTTCGGATTTTAAATTCTTTGACGATAAAAACCGGGTTTTCAGCTCTAATAACCCTTTTTCTCCGGATGTGGAAACACCGCTTTTTCCAACTTACAATTCACTTAGCGCAACCGCAAGTGTAACCTATACCATTCATCAGGAATTTATTACCCGCCCTGACGGCAAGTTCTACACTGAATCCAAATACCCTAAAATAACTTTACTATACAAAAAGGGCTTCGATAAAATTCTGGGAAGTGACGTAGATTACGATTTTATTAAAGCTGAGGTGATGGAAGACCGGTTTAGCTTTGGTTTGTGGGGCTACACTTCTGCAATGATCGGGGCAGGAAAATTCCTGAACAACAGTAAAATGTATTATCTGGATTACAAACATTTTGAAGGAAATATTTCAAAAATCTTCCCGCCAAACTTAAAACGTTTCCAATTTCTGGATTTCTATCAGTTTAGCACCAATAAACAATATATTGAGGCACATATTGAACACAATTTTTCAGGTTTTTTCACCAACAAAATCCCTTTACTTAGAAAACTTAAACTGGAAGAATATCTCGGCGGAAGCTTCCTTACACAACCAGACAAGAAAAATTATAAAGAGGTGTATTTTGGGTTGCAGCGTTTAATTTTCAGGGTAGGTTACGGCTTTGCTTATGATGGAAATAAAAAGATTGCACAAGGAATCAGAATGAGTTACGGTTTCTAAAAAGGTCCTTAATCAGAATCAAAAGCGGATTTATTTTTTGTTCAATGAAACTTTTTGCTATATTTCATGACTACGATTTGACATTAAGGAATGAGGATATTTTTAAAGCTACTTTTTCTGGCTTTTCTGGGGGGATTTAATACATACGCACAACAATTTACGGTTACCGGCAAAATTACAGATGGAAAAAACAATGCCATTCCTTTTGTGAGTTTGTATGTGAATTCTACAACGAAAGGAACTTCTTCCAATGTGGAGGGTAGTTACAAAATTAATCTGCCGAAAGGCAAATCAGACCTTTTATTTACGGCAATTGGTTTCGAAGAGAAGTTAGTCACTATAAATCTGGCTAAAGATACCGTACTGAATCTGAACCTTACGCCTAAAGTTTTTATGCTGAATGAGGTTACTGTTGGCCGGCGGAAGTCAAGTGATCCGGCAGATGAAATCATCAGAAAAGTGATCGAGAACCGCAAAGATTATCTGGATGAAGTAGATGCATTTACCTGCGAAGTGTATACCAAAGCGATGCAAAAGTTGCTCTCTTCGCCGCGTCGTTTTTTTGGAAGGGATGTTTCTAAAATTCTAGATCTGGATGAAAAAGGACAAGGCATAATTTACCTTTCGGAAACAGAATCCAAACTCGATTTTCAAAGAGAAAATAAAATTAAAGAGGTAATGGTCTCTTCTAAAATCGCAGGAAACGATAACGGGTTCAGTTTTAACAAAGCATCTGACCTCACCATTAACTTTTATAAAAATGTTGTTTTAGAAGACAAACTAAATGTAAGGGGTTTTGTATCGCCAATTGCAGACAATGCTTTTTCTTATTATCGTTTTAAATTGATTGGCACCAGTCAATCCGGAAACCAGATCATAAACAAAATACAGGTTACACCAAAACGCGAAAATGACCCGGCTTTCACCGGCGAAATTTATGTGATAAACGATACCTGGCGATTGAATTCTGTAAATTTATATCTGACAAAAAAATCAGGAATAGAATTTATTGATACCTTAAATATTAAACAGCAACTGGTAGATGTAAACGATGTATATGTACCATCTTCTGTACAATTTGACATTAAAGGAAAGGTTTTCGGATTTAAATTTTCTGGCTATGTGGTTGGCGTGTATAAAAACTACAATGTGAAACCCGTTTTCAATAAACGGTTTTTTACAAATGAAATTTTAAAAATCAATGCATCTTCAAATAAACGTGATTCTCTTTATTGGGCCAAATCAAGACCAGTTCCACTCACGCGCGAAGAGAGTATTAACTACATTAAAAAAGATAGCGTAAGCCAATATAAATCGTCAAAAAAATATCTCGATTCGGTAGACAATATCAAAAATAAGTTTAACCTGGCGCAAATACTGATTACTCCTTATATTTTCTACAAGAGCTACAATAAAAAAAGTATTACCTATGATCCGCTGGCAGCCAGTATTTTTTACAATACCGTAGAAGGTGTAGCATTAAAGTACGGCATAACAATGCGGCAGGGATTTGAAGACGGAAGATATTATTCTGTACGGCCCGAAGCACGTTACGGTTTTTCTAACAAACATTTTAATGGGAGCATTAATGCCAGGTATTTTTATGATCCTATCCGAAATGGATTAATTTCTGTGGGTTTCGGCACGGAGGTAGCCAATTTAAGCCCTTTACGCAATACTAATCTCTTCCGGAACAGCTTAAACGCATTACTGTTTGGCAAAAATTTCTCCAAATTTTATGAACGAAGATATCTGAATGTCGAGGTTAGCAGGGAATTCGCCCCCAGCTTTGAAGTTAAAATCACGGCAGATTATGCAGAACGCCAGGCGTTACTCAATTCAAGTTATGAAACCTTTGGCAGAACAAACCAATATACGTCTAACGACCCATTTAACCCGACAGACGATCAAAGCTACCTGTTTCCCAAGCATACAGGTTTCGTACTGAGCGGCATGCTGGCCTACACCATTGCGCAAAAATACATTACCCGTCCGGATGGGCGTTTTTATATCGAAAGCAAATTTCCAAGAATAGAATTTAACTACAAAAAAGGAATTCCTAACGTGTTCAATTCTGATGTAAACTACGATTTCATTTCTGCAGAAATTTTTCAGAAAGATGTGCATTGGCTCCTGATGGGAAAATCGTCAATACTAATTGGCGCCGGAAAATTTCTGAATACCAATCAGTTGTACTATCCGGACTGGAAGCATTTCCGCGCAAACCGCTCTTTGATATTCGATGCAGATGTACGGAATTTTCACTTTTTAGATTTCTACCTGTTCAGTACCACAAAACAATATTTCGAAGCACACTTCCAACATAATTTTGGTTCTTTCTTTATTAGTAAAATCCCGCTGCTGCGGAACTTAAAGCTCGAAGAAATTATTGGCGGCGCGTATTTATCATCGCCAGAAAAAAGAAACTACAGCGAATATTACTTTGGCTTTAAACGCCTAAATTTCCGGATAGATTATGGTTATGCATTTGATGCCAATAAACGCATAAAACAAGGTTTCAAAATCTCTTATGGCTTTAATTAATTCTCACTTTTAAGGATAAAAGTATTTCCTTATCTTTGCAGCGCTTTAAACGCCGTTTGCAGCGGTATCAACGCAGATTATGAAATATCAGACACTACTTTATTATTGCTATAGTCACATAGCAGACGGTGAACAATTCGCCGCAGATCACCTTAAATTTTGTAAGTCACTTGAACTGGTTGGCCGCATTATTGTTGCCGATGAAGGTTTAAACGGTACCGTTTCCGGAACACCGGAAGCTTGTGAAGCATACATGAACGCTATACATGCAGATGAACGCTTTGCCAAAACAGAGTTTAAAATTGACAATGTTGAAGAACCTTCTTTCATCAAAATGCATTGCCGATATAAATCTGAAATTGTGCATTCCGGTTTGCGCGATACTTCCATCATCAATCCAAATGAAAAAACAGGTAAACATTTGGAACCTGTAGATTTTATGGCGATGAAAGATGACGAAGACGTAATCATTTTAGATGTGCGTTCTAATTACGAGCACAACCTCGGAAAGTTTAAAAATGCAGTGACTTTAGATATTGAAAATTTCAGGGATTTCCCCGAAAAAATCAATGAACTTGCACAATATAAAGACAAAAAAATCCTTACGTATTGCACCGGCGGCATTAAATGCGAAAAAGCTTCTGCATTGTTGTTGCACCACGGATTTAACGATGTTTATCAACTTCACGGTGGCATCATTAAATACGGTAAAGAAGCTGGCGGTAAAGACTTTGAAGGCAAATGTTATGTTTTTGACAACCGGATTGCTGTAGATGTGAATGCAGTAAACCCGACAGTTGTTTCGGTTTGTTACAACTGTGGCAAAACGACACCAAAAATGATTAACTGTGCAAATCCTGAATGTAATGAGCACATTACGCAATGCGATGAATGCGGCGATCAACTACAAGGCTGTTGTTCTGAAGCCTGTATTACAAACCCACGTAAAAGACCTTATGACGGTACTGGTTACTATGTAAAAGTGCCTCAACCAATTGGCAAACAGGTAGAATTGGCCAAATAAATTTTAACGAATCCGCACAAAGTGCGGATTTTTTTTGCCTTAAAATTCCATATTTTCCGGCGATTGTTTTTTTTAGTTAATTTGCAACAGTCAAATCCGTCCCTTTTATGCCAAATATAAAGAAGCTCCTCGTTTTTATTTTCTTATTCGTTTCTTTAAAGCTTCAGGCCATTGACATAAAAAGTATTGGTGTTCCTTACATTGAAAACCACTCTAAATCTACGTATGCCGCCGGAAACCAAAACTGGAGCATCGCCAAAGATAACAATGGCATTCTCTATTTCGGCAATAACGATGGCTTACTGGTTTTTGATGGAAAATATTGGCAAAAACATCAGATGCCAAACCGCCAGATTGTTCGGGCGGTAGCAACAGATGGAAAAGGCAAAATTTATGCTGGCGGTTTTGGTGAGTTTGGATATTGGGCTGTTAAAAACAATAGACTAAAATACCATTCTTTAGTTACACAACTTCCAAAAGGTAACTCCATTACAGACGAAATCTGGAAGATTTATGTAGACAAAGACCGCGTAATTTTTCAATCGTTTTCTAAAATTATCATTCTCAAAAACAATAAAATAGAAGTGGTAAAATCGCCATCTTCATTTTTGTTTCTACACAGAGTGAATAACCGGTTTATTGTAGAAGTGCTGGAAAAAGGCCTATTTGAACTCATTGGAAATAAACTCGTCCATCTAGCAAACAGTGAAAAGCTGGGCAAAGAAGGTGTGCTTTCTATACTGCCGTATAAAAACAATGGTTTTTTGATCGGTACCAGCAAAAATGGTTTGTTTACCTATGATGGAAAAGACTTCGCCACACTCAACTCTTCAGCAAACGATTTTGTAAAAACCTATCAACTGAATAATGGTGTGAGCTTAGGAAAATATTTTGCTTTTGGAACCATTTTGAACGGTTTAATTATTATTGATGAGAACGGCCGCGTGGTACAACGCATCAATAAATCTAGCGGTTTACAGAACAATACTGTTTTGAGTATTTACGCGGATAATGATCAAAACCTTTGGACCGGCCTTGATAATGGAATAGACCGGATTGAACTCAACTCGCCCCTGTATTTCTATTTTGATAAAACCGGACTTTTTGGAACAGTTTACAGCAGCATTATTTTCAATAACAAAATTTATCTGGGTACAAACCAAGGATTATTCTACAGCGATTGGTCTACAGATAAAGAATTACAAGCATTTAATTTTCGTTTAATTCCAAACTCACAAGGACAGGTTTGGGACTTATCTGTGATTGACAATGAATTGATTTGTGGCCACAACAGTGGAACATTTAAAGTAATTGGAGACCGGATTGAAAAAATATCCGCTTACGGAGGTGGCTGGACAATTAAAAAACTAAATTCAAACCCCAATCTTTACATACAAGGTAATTACAACGGAATCACTTTATTTAGTAAATCATCCGAAAAAGAACTTACACTGATTTCAAAAATCACCGGCTTTGATGCACCTTCCCGTTATGTAGAACAAGACACAAAAGGCGATATTTGGGCCAGCCATGCCTATAAAGGTTTGTATAAACTTATTTTAAGTCCGGATTATAAACGAGTTATCAATAAAAAATATTTTGATGAAAAGAATGGTTTGCCCGGCAATTACAACATCAACATCTTCAATCTCGAAAATAGAATTGTTTTCTCATCCGATAGTGGATTTTATACTTATGACGAATTCAGCAACAAATTTTCCAAATACGAGGTTTTAAACAAAAACCTGGGCTCTTTTTCAACCTCAAATAAAATTATTAAAGCCGGCGAACGGAAATACTGGTTTATTAATCACGGAAAAACGGCGTTGGTTGATTTTGCCGAAGCCGGAAAAATTGAAATTGACTCCAATCAGTTTAGTTTGATGGACGGCCGGATGGTGCAGTATTATGAAAACATCAGTCGCATTAACAGTTCTATTTATCTGATTAGTATTGATGATGGCTTTGTTATTTACAATACCCTGCAGAACAAACAATCTGCAAAAATTGTGCTTCCTAAAGTCTTGATTCGCAATATAGATGATATTACCGACAAATTCCGTGTAATTAGTGAAGTTGGAAATGGCGATGCAATTGTAGAAATAAACAACAGCAGGAACAACATCCGCATTTCCTACTCCCTGCCCTATTATCGGCAATCGAAAATTAAGTACCAGTTTTACATGGAAGGTTATTCTAAAGAATGGTCAGACTGGAATTATGCTACGCAAAAAGATTTTACAAACCTGAGTAGTGGAACTTACACCTTTAAAGTACGGGCAAAACTTGATGACAGTACCATAACTGAAATCAGCAGTTTCGAATTTACCATTCTTCGCCCCTGGTACCTGAGCAATTGGGCTATATTCTTTTACCTGTTTGCGTTGGCAATTGTACTTGTTTTAGGCAAAAAAATATACGAACGTAAACTGGAGACAGATCGTTTAAAAATCAGCAAACGCTTGCAGACAGAACAGGAAGAGATTATTAAGCTGGAAACCGAAGCAAACGAAAAACAAATTATCCGTTTGCAAACGGAAAAATTACAGGCAGAACTGGCGTCAAAGAATCGCGAACTCGCCAACTCTGCAATGACTCTGGTATACAAAAATGAATTGCTGCAGAAACTGAGTGACGAGATCACAAAGCTCAAAGATGAATCGGGCAAAAAACTTTCTGAAGATCAAACGCGCAAAATTCAAAAGGTAATTAATGATGGGATGAACGACGAACGCGATTGGAATCTTTTTGAAAACAGTTTTAATGAAGCACATGAAAGTTTCTTTAAAAAACTGAAAGCTCAGCATCCGGATCTTGTGCCAAACGACTTAAAATTGTGTGCTTACTTAAGAATGAACATGAGTAGCAAAGAGATGTCATCCTTACTAAATATTACACTTAGGGGGGTAGAAATAAGGCGCTACAGATTGCGCAAAAAACTAGGCGTTCCGCACGATAAAAACCTCACAGAGTTCTTAATGGAGCTTTAAGGCACTACATCATTACCTCTCATAACTCTTTTTTAGCCCCTACAAAAACCTTAGTGTAAAAATAACACTTTGATGTAGTCTTTCTATCGTTTCAATGACATAAAAACTGTGTTTTTGGGCTGATTTCGCATTCGGTATTGTTGCATGCTAAACAATTTAATATCAATTGATGTATTAAAGTTGAGGTGATCACACTTGCACAAACGGAAAAACAAACCCAATTTTAATCAACAATTAAACTAAATTTATAATAATAGCATGAAAAGAATCTTTACAAGAATTTCTGTTCTAGCTGCATTTTGTTTGCTAACAATTAACGTAGCAATTGCGCAAAACATTACTGTAAAAGGTAAGGTGGTAGACGGTGGAGACAAATCCACGTTACCGGGCGTAACCATCCTGATTAAAGGAACACAAAATGGGACGCAGACAGATGCAAATGGTAATTACTCCATTAGCGCACCGGCAAACGCCACTCTGGTTTTTAACTTTATCGGTTACGCAGCGCAGGAGCAGCCTGTAAACAACCGCACAACAGTAGATGTATCTTTAGCTTCCGAATCACAACAATTAGAGCAGGTTGTGGTAGTTGGATATGGTACGCAAAGAAAAATTGATGTAACAGGATCTGTAGCATCTGTAAAAGGTGAAGAGATTTCCAAACAAGCATCAACGAATGCAGTTGGTGCATTACAAGGTAAAGTTGCCGGTGTTTCAATCACCAACTCAGGTTCACCTGGTTCATCTCCTCAAATCAGAATCCGTGGTTTAGGTACCATTTTCGGTAATGATAAGCCTTTATATGTAGTGGACGGAGTTTGGTATGATGATATCAATTTCCTGAATCCTGGTGATATCGAAAACATGAGTGTATTGAAGGATGCATCTGCTCAATCTATTTATGGTATTCGTGCCGCAAATGGTGTTGTTTTGGTTACAACTAAAAAAGGTAAACTTAATGCTCCAACAACTGTGAATTATGATGGATATGTAGGTTTCCAAAAAGTGACCAATCAGGTAAAAATGGCAAATGCCACAGAATATGCTACACTGGTAAATGAATTGTATACTTCTAACGGAAATGCAGCTTTGTTTAGCAACCCATCAAGCTTAGGTGAAGGTACCAACTGGTATGACCAGGTTTTACGCAATGCGATGGTAACCAACCATAGCTTATCTATAATGGGTGGTACAGAAAAATCTACTTACAATTTATCTTTAGGTTATTTAAACCAAGATGGTATTGTGACGAATAACAATTTCAAAAGATATACTGCTCGTTTATCAAATGACATTCAGGTATTCAAACCTTTAAAAATTGGATATAACGTTACCGGAGTAATGAACAACTCTAATGACATCCCGACCAGTATCTTCCACCAATTATTTTCTGCGTCTCCAACCGTTTCTGTTTTTAATGCTGATGGTTCATACGGTGATCCAAGAGCGCAGAACCTAGGTGACGGTGCAAACTTTAATCCTCAGGCAACTTTAGATTACTTCAACCAGAAAACCAAAAATTATCAGTTTACTGGTAACATTTACGCTGAATTGAAATTTGCAGATCACTTTACTTTTAGAACAAGTTTTGGTGGCGATTTCGGACAATCAGAAACACGTACATACAGCCCGGTTTACTATGCAACCTTTGCTCAGCAAAGAACACAAAGTCAATTGGATCTTAAACGTATAGAAACCCGTAACTGGATTGTTGAAAATACATTAACGTATCAAAATACATTTAATGAAGATCATAATTTAACCGTTTTGGTTGGACAATCTGCTCAACGTAGAAAGACATACACGTTAAACGCAGGTGCTACTAATGTACCTTACAATACAGAAAGTGATTTATACCTTGCATTAGGTGACGCAGCAACAAGAAGTATATTGGATGCTGGTGCATTAACCACATTCGCTTCTTATTTCACTCGTGTAAATTACTCGTTCAAAAACAAATATCTTTTAAACGCGTCGATCCGTGCGGATGGAGCGTCACAATTTTTTGGTTCTGATACCTGGGGATATTTTCCATCAGTAGGTGCTGGCTGGGTAGTGAGTCAAGAAGAATTCATGAAAAATCAGAACATTTTCAGCAACTTAAAAATCCGCGGAAGCTGGGGTAAAGTAGGTAATGCAAATGTACCGGCCAATCCTGCAACTCAACTAATTGCTCAAGATGCTGCGCTTATTGCTTTTTATAACAATACAGCTGCTACAGGAGCAAGTATTAATACTATCGTTCCACCAAATATTGTGTGGGAAAGAGGAGTAGGTAGTAATGTTGGTTTTGAAGCGGGATTTCTAAAAAATAGATTGACTGTAGAGGCAGACTACTACAACAGAAAAACATCTCAAGCAATATTCTATATTCCTATATTCTCTTACTTAGGAACATCAAACAACCAAGTTTTAGGTAATCAAGCTGACATCCAAAACAGAGGACTTGATTTATCTGTAAACTGGAATGATCAAACTGAGGGTGGATTTTCTTACTCACTTGGTGCAAATTTGAATTACAATCAGAATAAAGTATTAAATGTTTCTTCAGGAGCAACTCCAATTTATTCTGGAAGTACAGGTGTTACAAATGGTTATTTGGCAACAAGAACAGTTGTTGGCCAGCCAATTGGGCAATTCTACGGATACAAAGTTGTAGGTATTTTCCAGGATGCAGCTGATATTGCAGCGTCACCAACTCAATCTGGTGCTGCAGCTGGTAACTTCAAATATCAGGATACAAACGGAGACGGTGTAGTAAATTCATTAGATAGAGTTGCTTTAGGAAATCCTAACCCACGTTTTAATTACGGCTTTAACACATCTTTTGGATACAAAAACTTCGATCTTGCGTTGGACTTTCAAGGTGTGGCTGGTGTTGAAGTATACAACTCAAACATTGCTTATCGTTACGGAAATGAAAACTTCACAAAAGATTTCTTCAACAACAGATGGCATGGTGCAGGTACGTCTAATACCTACCCTTCTGCAAACGTTGGTTCGGCAGCAAACTCGGCACCAAACTCTTTCTACGTAGAAAACGGTTCTTACTTCAGGGTACGTAACATCCAATTGGGTTATACACTTCCAAAAAGTATTTTAACCAAATGGAAAGTGCAGAAAATAAGATTCTACGCAAATGCACAAAATGCCCTGAATATTTTCGGATATAAAGGATTTAGTCCAGAAGTAGGCCCTGCAGCTGTAGACAATGCTGCAAAAATTTCAACTGCTGCAAGCAATACAACATTAAATGCTGGACTTGATGCAAATGTTTACCCATTGTTCGCAACGTATAACTTCGGTGTAAATGTTACCTTCTAATTGAACTGATCATGAAAAAGAATATTAAAAACAACTATATCAAAGCCATTGCATGCGTAAGTGTGGTGAGTATAATGGCGATCGCACCGTCTTGCAAGAAGAGCTTTCTTGATGTTCCTGCACAGGCACAACAAGCCAGCCAGGTATTTTGGCAGACATCTGACGATGCAACAAAAGGCGTAAATGCAATCTATGCAAATTTAAGAGCTTGGGGAAATACTGCATTTCCGGCAATTGCTATAGAAAGTATGGGCGCAGATGAGGCTGAAAAAGGAAGTAGTGCCACAGATGCAACTTACTTTAACAACTACCATAATTTTACGGTAGATGCTGCTGATGGTCAACTTTCAGGATTCTGGGGAGCACAATATCAAAATATCAATTATTGCAATCAGGTATTAGATAATATTCCCAATATCACTATGGATGCCTCATTAAAATCAAGGTACTTGGCAGAAGCCAAATTCGTTCGCGCACTTTCTTACTTTCGCTTAGTAAGAGCATTTGGTGATGTTCCATTGCTTATTGCTGTACCTAAAGATGATAGTCAATATAAAATTGCCAGATCGCCAAAAGCTACGGTATATGCTCAAATTGAAAAAGATTTAACGGACGCTGCAACTGTATTGCCACAATCTTACGGTACAGCAGATTTAGGGCGTGCAACAAAAGGCGCCGCTTTAGCATTACATGCAAAAGTTTCCATGTATCAGAAAAAATGGAGTGATGTGTTGACCTATACCAATCAAGTTATGACTTTGGGCTATTCATTACTCCCAGTTTATGATAATGTTTTCCGCATTGCAGCAGAAAATGGTCCAGAATCAGTTTTCGAAATTCAGGCTTCTTTAGTACCGGGAAATCCTGCCGCATCTAATTCCCAATATTCTCAAGTACAAGGTGTACGTGGTGTAACTGGTGGTGGCTGGGGATTCAATGTGCCAACAGCAGATTTAGCTGCAGCATTTGAAACCGGAGATCCACGTAGGGATGCAACAATTATCTTCAGAGGAGAAACAACTCCTCAAGGTGACGTAATCGCTGCAACTGGCGATAATCCTAGATACAACCAAAAATCGTATGTTCCTTTCAGTTTATTCCAGAACGGATTTAACGAAGGTTGCCAACAAAATTTCAGAGTAATCCGTTACTCAGATGTATTACTAATGAATGCTGAGGCTGCAAATGAATTAGGAAACAGTGCACAGGCAATTGCTTCATTGGAAGTTGTACGTTCAAGAGCTAGAGAAGGAAATGCTTCAATTCTTGCCAAAGTAACGTCAACAGATCAAACAGTTCTTCGTAATGCAATCTGGAAAGAGAGACAAGTAGAACTGGCCATGGAATACGATCGATACTTCGATGTTGTTCGTCAGGGAAGAGGAACAGCTGTTTTTGGCGTTCGTGGTTGGAAAGCTAATAAAAATGAGGTTTGGCCAATTCCCTTAACCGAGATTGATCTAAGCGGTGGTTTGCTTACACAGAATCCTGGTTATTAAAACAAATTAATACTGGCTGCTGCAACCGGCAGCCAGTGATTATACACTGGGTTTTTCTACACAAACCCTAAAAGCTTCTTTCTGCACATAGCTATAGAAAGAAGCTTTAAAACCATCCTTTCATAAGCGCACTCCCAAAGAATCACTATGAAACAACTTCTCCTTACTGCTACTGCAATTTCCGTATTCTTCCTTTCTTGTAAAGAACATAAAACTTCAGAAATTACTCCCGCACCAGCGAAAACCGAAATTCAGAATGGTTTAACGGATGAGCAGTTGCTTGATCTTGTTCAAAAACAAACCTTCCAATATTTCTGGGATGGTGCAGAACCTACTTCAGGCGCTGCACGAGAACGCTTTCATTCTGATAATGTTTACCCGGAAAATGATAAAAGTACAGTTGCAACTGGTGCAACCGGGTTTGGATTAATGGCCATCATCAGCGCTATAGACCGGGGATATGTAAGCAAGGCAGATGGATTAAATCGTTTGAATAAAATACTTGATTTCCTCGCCCGTGCAGATCGTTTTCATGGCGCATGGCCACATTGGTTTTATGGAGAAACCGGAAAAGTACGCCCATTTGGGCAAAAAGATAATGGAGGCGATTTAGTCGAAACTTCATTTGTTGCTCAATCCCTGATTTGCATTAACGAATATTATAAAAACGGAACTACCGAAGAAAAAGCTGTTGCAAAAAAAGCCGACGAACTTTGGAAAGGGATCGATTTCAGCTGGTATCAGAACGGGCAAGATGTATTGTTCTGGCATTGGTCGCCAGAATACCAATGGGAAATGAATTTTGCCGTAAAAGGCTACAACGAATGTTTAATTATGTATGTTTTGGCTGCATCCTCGCCAACGCATACTATTCCGGCATCCGTTTACCACAATGGATGGGCACGTAATGGTGCAATTCAAACCAGTTACGAAGTCTATGGGCATCCATTTACTTTAGATTACCAAGGCCAAAAGAATAGCATTGGTCCGCTTTTCTGGGCCCATTATTCATATCTGGGTTTAAACCCAAAAGGACTTAAAGACCGTTATGCCGATTACTGGCAAAATAACGTCAATCAAACTTTGGCTACACGCGATTATTGCGTGGCCAATCCGAAGAAATTTAAGGGTTATGCTGACAATTGTTGGGGTTTAACCGCCAGCTATTCTGTAAAAGGATATGCGGCACACAACATCAACGAAGATCTTGGTGTAATCTCTCCTACCGCAGCAATTTCATCTATTCCATATACGCCACAAGAATCTATCAAAGTAATCAGGCATCTGTATGAAGACCTTGGCGATAAAGTTTGGGGCGAATATGGTTTTTATGACGCATTTTCGGAAACTGGTAACTGGTATCCTAAACGATATCTAGGAATAGATCAGGGGCCAATGGTAGTGATGTTAGAGAACTACCGTTCGGGTTTATTATGGAAACTGTTTATGGGCAATCCTGATGTTCAGCGCGGTCTTCAAAAACTAGATTTTCAAATCAGCAAATAATATGAAGGTTTTTTTTGTGTTGATTACAATAGTATTATCTGTTGCAAAGCTGAACAGCAATGCCCAGCAAAAAACCTATTGTAATCCCATTAATATAGATTACGGATATACACCTTTCCCTAGTTTTGCGGAATGGGGAAAACACCGCGCAACAGCCGATCCCGTAATTGTAAACTACAAAGGTGATTTTTATCTCTTTAGCACCAACCAATGGGGATATTGGCAAAGCAGCGATATGCTGAACTGGAAATTTAATGAAAAGAAATTCCTTCGCCCGTGGAATAAAGTTATGGACGAACTTTGTGCGCCTGGCGTTGGCATTATTGGCGATACGCTTGTCGTTTTTGGCAGTACATATTCTAAAAATTTTACCCTTTGGGGAAGCACAGACCCAAAAAACAACAAATGGTTTCCACTGGTAGACTCATTAGAGATTGGTGGCTGGGACCCGGCCTTTTTTACGGATGATGACGGGCGCTTTTACATGTACAATGGAAGCAGTAACAAATATCCGGTTTATGGCGTAGAACTGGATCGGAAAACCTTTAAACCAATTGGTACACGCGTACCAATGTATTTGTTAGAAGACTGGCGTTACGGCTGGCAGCGCTTTGGCGAAAATATGGACAATACATTTCTCGATCCATTTATTGAAGGTGCCTGGATGACCAAACACAACGGGAAATATTATTTCCAATATGGCGCCCCCGGAACTGAATTTAGCGGTTATGCAGATGGCGTTGTTGTAGGCTCAAATCCATTGTTTGAAAATAGTCCGGCTACACCTCAGTCTGATCCTTTAAGTTTTAAAGCGGGCGGCTTTTCCAGAGGTGCCGGGCACGGAGCAACTTTTGAAGACAACGCGAAAAATTACTGGCATGTTTCTACAAGCATTATTTGTGTAAAAAACACCTGGGAACGTCGTATCGGAATCTGGCCTTCGGGTTTTGACCAGGATGATGTAATGTGGTGCAACACTGCCTTTGGCGATTATCCTTTGTACCTTCCATCAGAACGTAAAGCAAATGGACCCGCTGGTCCCGGCTGGATGTTGCTAAACTACAAAACGCCCGTTACCGTTTCATCTACTTTGGGCACTTTTCAACCAAATTATGCTGTTGATGAAAGCATTAAATCTTATTGGAGTGCAAAAACGGCCAATAACGGAGAATGGATACAGAGCGATTTGGGCGAAATCTCTACGGTACATGCAATACAAATAAATTATGCCGATCAGGATGCAGAGTTTATGGGCAAGCAAACCGGAATTTTCCACCAGTATCAGATTTTCACTTCAACAGACGGAAAAAAATGGTCGCTTCTTGTGGATAAAAGCAAAAATAAAACCGATGTACCGCACGATTATATCGAGCTTGAAAAACCTGTTCAAACCCGTTTTATCAAAATGGTGAACATCCACATGCCAACCGGAAAATTTGCCATCAGCGGACTCCGGGTGTTTGGTTTCGGCAAAGGCGAAAAACCGCAGCAAGTTAAAAACCTGATTGTGTTAAGAACAGAAAAAGACAAGCGCAGCGCATACATCAAATGGCAACCTGTAAATAATGCTTATGCCTATAACCTTTATTATGGCACCGCGCCAGATAAATTGTACAACAGCATCATGATACACGATGTAAATGAATATTGGTTTAAAGCAATGGATAACCAAAAAACCTATTATTTCTCAATAGAGGCCATCAATCAGAACGGAACATCAACAAAAACAGCGGTAAAAAAAGTAGATTAAAAAAAGAATAAACACACATATAATGAAAAGAAGAGCGCGTATAGCATGCAGTCTGATGGTCTTAATGGCCTTAAGCGCATCTGCACAAACGAAGAAAGCCGTTTCTGCTGAAGAAGCAAAAATGAACACCTTTATCAGCAACCTCATGGCAAAAATGACGGTTGATGAAAAAATCGGGCAGTTGAATTTGCCAAGTTCGGGTGATATTACCACCGGACAAGCAAACAGCTCCGATATCGGAAGTAAAATTAAATCTGGCCAGGTTGGCGGATTATTTAACATTAAAGGCGTTGAAAAAATCAGGGCGGTACAGAAAGTTGCTGTAGAAAACAGCCGAATGAAAATTCCATTGCTTTTTGGTATGGATGTAATTCATGGTTACAACACTGTTTTCCCAATTCCCTTAGGAATGAGTGCAACCTGGAATATGGATGCCGTTCAGAAATCTGCGCGTGTTGCAGCTATTGAAGCTAGTGCAAGTGGAATCAACTGGACTTTCTCACCTATGGTAGATGTATCCAGAGATCCGCGTTGGGGCCGTATTTCTGAAGGAAATGGCGAAGATCCTTATTTAGGTTCACAAATTGCAAAAGCAATGGTTATTGGTTATCAGGGTAAACTTCAGGCCAATAACGAAATTCTCGCCTGTGTTAAGCATTACGCTTTGTACGGTGCTGCAGAAGCTGGCCGCGATTACAATACAACCGATATGAGCCGCGTAAAGATGTACAACGAATATTTGCCGCCATATAAAGCAGCAGTTGATGCAGGTGCCGCAAGTATTATGGCATCTTTTAATGAAGTAGACGGAATCCCTGCTACCGGAAGCAAATGGTTAATGACAGAAGTTTTGCGCAACCAATGGGGTTTTAAAGGCTTTGTGGTGACAGATTATACCGGAATACCGGAAATGATTGCACACGGAATGGGCGATTTGCAAACCGTTTCTGCATTAGCACTTAATGCCGGAGTAGATATGGATATGGTAGGCGAAGGTTTTTTGGGTACATTGAAAAAATCGCTCGCAGAGAAGAAAGTTTCGATTAATGAGATCAACCGCGCTTGCCGTTTGGTTCTGCAAGCAAAATATAAACTTGGTTTATTTACCGATCCGTATAAATTCTGCAATACAGAACGCGCCGAGAAAGAAGTTTTCAATGCAGAAAACCGTGATATTGCACGTAAAATTTCTGCAGAAAGTTTCGTTCTGTTAAAAAACAATAATCAGGTTTTACCATTAAAAAAATCTGGAACAATTGGTTTGGTTGGTCCATTGGCAGACAATACGGCCAATATGTACGGAACCTGGAGCGTTGCAGCTTTATTTGATAAATCGGTTACGGTACTTCAGGGTTTAAAAAACGCTGTAGGCAATAATGCAAAAATTATCACCGCCAGAGGTGCTAATTTCCTGGCAGATTCTGTAATGGAACACCGTTACGTAAATGTGCACAATCCAACTTATGTACGCGATCCGCGATCGGAAGCAGACATGATTAAAGAAGCGTTAGAAGTTGCCAAAAAATCAGATGTGATTGTTGCAGCAGTTGGAGAAGGTTCTGAATTTACCGGAGAAAGCAGCAGTGTAACCGATATTCAGATTCCGGAAACACAGAAAAACCTGTTGAAAGCGTTAGCTAAAACAGGCAAACCTGTTGTTTTGGTATTATTTACCGGCAGACCATTGGCTTTAAATTGGGAAAAAGAAAATCTCCCTTCAATATTAAACGTATGGTTTCCAGGCAGTGAAGCTGGAAATTCTATTGCAGATGTACTTTTTGGCGATGTTAATCCATCCGGAAAACTAAGTGCAACTTTCCCTCAAAATGTTGGTCAGGTTCCAATCTATTACGCACACAAAAATACTGGACGACCATTAGCAGAAGGAAAATGGTTTGAGAAATTCCGGTCCAATTATTTAGATGTGAGCAATGAACCTTTATATCCATTCGGATATGGTTTAAGTTATACCACATTTGATTACAGCGCGGTTAAATTAAGCGCAAACATGTTATCAAAAGGAAAAACAATTACGGCATCTGTAACTTTAACGAATAGCGGTAAATACGAAGGTAAAGAAGTGGTTCAATTGTATATCCAGGATTTGGTTGGAAGCATTACACGCCCGGTAAAAGAGCTTAAAGGTTTCCAGAAAATTAGCCTGAAAGCTGGCGAAAGCAAAGAAATTACCTTCAAAATTTCTGAAGAAGATTTAAAATTCTACAACTCCGATTTGAAATTTGCAGCCGAGCCTGGCGATTTCAAAGTATATATCGGCACAAATTCACACGATGTAAAGGAAGCTTCTTTTACTTTAAAATAGCTCAGTTAGATTAATGTACGCCCCAGTCTGTTGAAAAATAGCTGGGGTTTTTTATTTTTGTTGCATGAAGAAAATTTTTCTTACCATACAAATTCTATTTTTCGCTTTAATCCTTAGGGCTCAGGATTTAAAAAAATACGATAAAGGCAGTTTTATTAAGGGCAAAGACTCCATTAATTATCGGATTTTGTTTCCAGAAAACTTCAAACCAACCGAAAAATACCCAATTATTTTTGTGCTTCACGGGCGTGGAGAAAGTGGAAATGACAATGAGAAACAGCTAACACACGGTGCCAAACTGTTTCTGAAAGCCGATATACGCAAAAATTTTCCTGCTATTATCGTGTTCCCGCAATGCAGTGCAGACAGTTATTGGGCAAATGTAAACATCAGCACCAACGCAAACGGAAAACGCAACTTCAGTTTTGTTGAAGGCGGAGAACCAACCAAAGCTATGCACGCGTTGCTGGGTATGGTAAAAGACATGCTTAAGAAACCGTATATCAATAAACATCAGGTTTATGTTGGCGGTTTGTCTATGGGCGGAATGGGTACGTATGAATTGTTGCGACGCAAACGCCGCACTTTTGCTGCTGCATTTGCCATTTGCGGCGGAGACAATACCAACAACATCAGGAAATATAAGGAAACACCACTTTGGATTTTCCATGGTGCGAAAGATGATATTGTAGATCCTGCATATTCTATGGCCATTGCTGAACGTTTAAAAAATGTGGGTAGAGAAGTAAAACTAACTATTTACCCTAAAGACAACCACAACAGTTGGGACAGCGCATTCGCCGAGCCGCAATTGTTGCCTTGGTTATTTTCGCACCAGAAGTAAGGGCATAAAATAGAAAAAGCTCCGAAAAAATATTTTTTCGGAGCTTTTTCTATTTTAGAATTCGCCAAAAATTACTCGGCCATATTGTGGTAAACTGCCTGAACGTCATCGTCCTCTTCCAGTTTATCTATCAGTTTTAAAACATCAGCAGCCTGTTCTTCTGTTACCTCGTGGTGAGATAAAGCAATACGCTCCAATTTTGAACTTTTTAATTCAATGCCTTTCTCTTCCAAAGCTTTTTGTAAAGAACCAAAGTTTTCGAATGCACCCTGAGCTACTGCAATATCATTTCCTTCTTCATCAGCCTCTACGTAAAGTTCTTCTAAACCAGCATCAATTAATTCGAACTCCAATTCTTCCAGGTCTAAACCTTCAGCCGGCACAAAGCGGAAAATAGATTTACGGTTAAAAACAAAATCTAAAGATCCGGTTTTACCCAAAGAACCATCTGTTTTATTAAAATAGCTACGAACGTTGGCTACCGTACGGTTGGTGTTATCTGTTGCAGTTTCAATTAAAACGGCAACACCATGTGGCGCGTAACCTTCGTAAACAATTTCCTCGTAATTGGCCATAGATTTATCAGAAGCACGTTTAATAGCTGCTTCTACCCTATCTTTAGGCATGTTTACCGCTTTTGCATTCTGCATAGCTGTACGCAAACGCGAGTTGGTTTCCGGGTGAGGCCCAGATTCCTTCACAGCCATTACAATATCTTTACCAATACGCGTAAACTGAACCGCCATTTTGGCCCAACGCTTAAATTTTCTTTCTTTTCTAAATTCGAATGCTCTTCCCATTTTATAGTATTGAGTAGTTAGTATCAGGTATTAATAAAAAGCTCATGAATACCAGTTACTTTGTTTATTTTTTATTTGCTTGTGGCTTTTGCCTTTAAGCTTTTAACTTATTTCTTTAAATTATTTAACATGTCTATCGTCAGTTTCGATAAATCGAATTCTGGTTTCCAGCCCCAATCTTTAGTAGCAACGCTATCGTCAATAGAGCGAGGCCAGCTGTTTGCAATTTGCTGCCGCGGATCATTTTCTGCGTAAGATAAGGTAAATCCGGGAATATGTTTTCTGATTTCTGCTGCAAGAATTTCGGGTGTAAAACTAACACCGCCAAAATTATAGCTGCTGCGCACGGAAATCTGATCGGCAGGCGCATCCATCAATTCTATTGTACCGCGGATGGCATCGTCCATATACATCATAGGCAACTCTGTAGCTGCATTAAGGAAACTCTGGTAGCTGCCTTTTTTCAGTGCTTCATGAAAAATATGAATGGCATAATCTGTGGTTCCTCCGCCTGGTGCTGCTTTCCAGCTAATTAATCCCGGATAACGGATACTACGCACATCTAAGCCATATTTCTGATGGTAATATTCGCACCAACGCTCGCCGGCAAGTTTACTAATTCCATAAACCGTATTCGGGTCCATTGTACAAAATTGTGGCGTTTGATCTTTTGGAGAGTTTGGTCCAAAAACGGCTATAGAACTTGGCCAATACACTTTCGCTGTCTTAAACTCAAGTGCCAGATCCAGAACATTTAATAAACCATTCATATTCAAATCCCAGGCTAGCTTAGGATTTTGTTCGCCCGTGGCAGATAATAATGCAGCCAGAAGATAAACTTGTGTAGGCTTATATTTCTGAAATATTCCTTTGACCATGTCTTTGTCCAGAACATTAACAAATTCAAAAGGTGCTGAATTTTTGATGTCATAATCGGGCCTGCGAATATCACAAGCCACCACATGATCATCGCCATATATTTTACGCAACATGGTTACCAGTTCGGTACCAATCTGGCCGTTTGAGCCCAAAACAATTATATTTTCCTGCATAGTTTTTCTAGAGATTTCGCAAAGGTAAAAAAATGACCTAAAAGCTTGTAAAATATTTACACTAAGTACATCTCAGAGATAAGCTGCAGGAGTCCTAAAAAGCATTCGGGGTAATAAAAAACAATCAGAACAAGAATATAAATTGAGAATCGGACGGAAATAAATATTACATTTACTATACTTGTTACAACCAAAACAATGAGTTCCCAAGAGCCAGCAAACTTTCAGCATTTAATTGAGCGCCTTAAAACAAGCGATACGCAGGCTTATGAAAGAATCTACCAGCATTTTAGCAGAGAATTAATTGTTGCCGCATACAAGAAAACAGGCGATAAAATTATCGCTGAAGAAATTGTACAAAACATTTTTATCTCCCTTTGGGAAAAACGCGCAAACCTTAATATTGACAATCTACAGGCTTATTTATTTGGCGCGTTAAAATTGAGTGTCATTAACCACATCAGAAGTTTGGTGGTGCAGCATAAATACATGGAGTACAAATCTATGTATTACACTGAAAATGATGACGATACACGCAACCAGGTAGAATTGCATGATCTGTCTAACATTATTGAAAAAGGGATTAAATCTTTACCGGAAAAGACTCAGGAAGTTTTCAGATTGAGCCGTTATGAGCATCAATCTACCAAAGACATTTCTACAGAACTGAATATTTCTGAAAAGGCGGTAGAATACCACATCACCAGATCCATCAAACGGATTAAAGAATACATCAAAAATTTCTATATCTTTTTGTAACTGAATTCCAATCACTTACACTTTATTTCAAATTATTTCGAAATTACATTAGGGGTCGCGCTTAGAAAGGTTACTTGTATATATAAACCAAATATTATGATGAACCAAAAAGCCTTCTTAGACTTGCTTAGCCGCTACATGGATGGGAAATGCACAGAGAATGAAAGGCTTTGGGTAGACAAATGGTATCACAATATCAATCAAAAAAATATTCAGGATTTATCAGAAGAAGAAATTAACGAAATGCAACGAAACATTTCGAAAAATTTAGATTCACTTCCGCAACCCAAAAAATTGCGATTAATATCAATAAAGTTCGCAATTGCAGCCTCGGTTACCGCAGCATTTGTTTTGGGCGGTTTGTATTTATACAATTATAATGGCGCACTGCAAGCCTACAAAAGTGAAAATAGTGATGCCGTTTTACTTTCGGCAGCTAATGATACTGAAGAAAATATCTCGGTTTATCTGAGCGACAGCAGTAAGGTTACACTTTCGCCGCATGCGCATATTGTGTATCCAAAAACATTTACTTCAAATAAAAGAACCGTTTATCTTGAGGGAGATGCCTTCTTTGCGGTAACTAAAAATCATAAAAAGCCATTTTTGGTGTATAATGAAAATATTGTAGTTAAAGTTCTGGGAACCAGTTTTTTTGTAAAAGCACCAGAGAAAAACCAACCTGCACAAGTGTCCGTACGTACGGGAAAAGTACAGGTTAATGAAAACTGTGAAGCTTCACTTTTTGCAGTGGCTAAGGAAAAATCTGCAAAACCTATTTTGCTTACGCCAAACCAGAAAGGAGTTTTTACACAACATCAATTAAAGAAAACGTTGGTTGAAAAACCTATTCCGTTGTCTGTAGCGTATGATTTGCCAAACGAAAGCGATTACAATTACCGCGAAGAAACGTTAAAAAACATTTTCAATAAACTGGCTAAAGATTACGGAATTAGTATTCAATCCCACAACAACGAAATTTTAAATTACACATTCACCGGCGATTTAAACGGGAAAGAGCTTTACGAGCAGCTTGATCTGGTTTGCGGGTCAATATCCAGCAAATATTCAATACAGGGAACTTCAATTGTAGTTTCCAATAAAAACTAACCAAATAAAATAATATGACAAAAACTTCTATCCAACCAAGCCCTTAGCGGCACAAACCAGCACATCCATAAAAAAACAAACCGACAATGGGGGTTGTCGGCATGTTGAATACATTTAGAATGTATACTGGAAATTCTATGTCCAATAAATCCAATCATTTAATGAACAATAACCAAATTTATGAAAAAAAATCAACTTATTTCGCTCGCTCTTTTTGCAATGAGAAATTCGATTTACCAAATATTAGCTATTACCATATTCAGCTGTGCCGCATTAGCTAAAAATGTTGACGCACAAGAGTTTCTGAATAAACAAATTTCTTTGAAGGCCGAGCAAACCGACATTAAAACCATTATTGAAAAAACCGAATTACTGGCTAATGTAAAGTTCGTTTACAGTCCGCAATTAATTAACTCTAACCGGAAGGTTTCTGTTAATGTGGTAAACCAAAAACTAAGATATTTTCTTGAAAATTCTTTGAAAAAGTATGATGTAGGTTACCGCATTGTGAAAGACCAGATCTTACTATATTCTATACCAGCAAACAATAACCTGGAATTACTGAAAGCTTTTGACGGAACAGTTACCGGAACAGTTACAGACAGTAAAGGCGAAGCTTTGCCAGGTGTATCGGTTACCGTAAAAGGCAAAACCATTGGTACAACTACAGATATTAACGGTAAGTTTGCTTTAAAAGGTTTAACTGTAGATAGCCGCGTGCTAGTTGTACGTTACGTAGGCTTTATCTCTAAAGAAGTTACTTTATCTCCGGGCAATGCCGATGAAAACCTTTCAATCAGCTTATCAGAAGATAATCTTCAATTGGAAAGTGTAATGGTAACTGGTGGTAATCCAAAGAAGAAGTTAGAAAGCAGTGTGGCTTTAACTTCGGTAAGCAATAAAGACATTACCAACAGAGCACCTTTAAACAGTACAGATTTATTAAAAGCTATACCAGGTTTAACCGTTGAAAGTACGGGTGGTGATGGTCCGGGTAACGTATGGGTAAGGGGATTTCCGCAGCAAGGTGGTTATATCTTCTTAGGTATCCAGGAAGATGGTTTGCCTTTGTTGCCTACAGGTTTCAACACCAACCCATCTATCGATCAGTATTACAAAACAGATTTAACAATCCAGAATATTGAAGCCGTGCGTGGTGGTAATGCATCTATTATTCAAGCGAACACGCCTGGTGCAGTTGTAAACAACATCAGTTACGTAGGTGCAGATAAACCTTATGGTTCATTCAAGTTCACTACTGGTTTTTCTCAGGGATTGTACCGTGTAGACGGCAACACCGGTGGAAAAATCAGCGAGCATGTTAAATACAACATCGGAGGATTTTACCGTACAGATAATGGCGTTGTAGATCAAGGTTTTAATCCAGCGAACCAAGGTGGTCAGATTAAAGGAAACATGACCTTCAATTTCAAAAACAACAAAGGTTTCATCCGCGTGTATGGTAAATACCTGAATGATAAAGTACAGTTTTTATTAACCAGCTACTATCCATATGATGGTACCGGAAAACCAAGAACGTACCGCGATTATGATATGGCTACACAATCTATCATTCCTCAACAAACAGAATGGAGTTATAACGATCCGGCAACGGGTGTACACAACTTCAGTTTAACGGATGGTATCCATACTAAATTGGGATCAGGTGGTTTTCAGTTCAATTACTTAACCGATAGCGGGTGGCAGATTGTTAACAATTTCCGTTACCAAAATACACACACCAACAGTACATATACTGCGCCTGCAGGTATTTCAGCACGAACTGCAGCTACGCCTTATTACTATCCGGGAGGAGCCGTTGCACCATTTGTTGCCGGCGATTACGTAATCACTTCAAATGCAAACGGACAAATCAACAGTGATGTTCAGATTGTAGATTACCTGGATCTGAAAAAAACGGTTAAAAACCACAGTTTAAGCATCGGTGCCGGAATCCATCAGTACAACCGTGACGATTTACGCTACGCTTTCCGTTCTTTCACAGAATTTAAAGAACATCCAAGTATTATTCTTCAATCTCCAACAGCATTAGAGCGTACAGTTCAAACCAAAAACACCTTTATTGGCGACACCAGAACACTTTCTGCTTATGCTGGCGATGAGATTAAACTTTCAGAAAAATGGCGTTTAGATATTGGTGCGCGTATTGACAACCAAAACGTTAAAGGCGAAAGACCATATTATGCACTTAACACGAACGGAACGGTAAATATTGCAGCGGCTGCAACACCAAATATTTTGGGTTATACCAGCTACAATGAAACTTTAACCAACTGGGCGGCATCAATTGGTGCCAACTACAAAATCAGTTCAACATCAAGCATGTTTGCACGTGCAACCAAAGCGTATAATGCACCAAATATTGGAGATTACAATGCTTCTGCATACAATGCTGCAAACATTAAAAAACGCCCGGTTTATTTAGGAGAAATTGGTTTTAAATATGCGAAAAACAACCTTGCAATTTTTGCTTCAGGAAGTTACTCAGCAATTAAAAACACTTCACTTACCATCAACGTACCAACTGTAGCTGCTGGTCAGCAAGCACTTGTTGCTTTCGGTTCTACACGGACCTGGAGTGCAGAGTATGAAATTTCTTACAAAGTTGCTAAACCACTAAGTTTAAGATTAACCGGAACTTTACAAGATTCTAAATACACAGATTATGAAGCAAATACCAGCGGAAATGCTGCAGTGGCTGCAGAATTTGGTAACCGCGTATACAGCTTTACCGGCAACAGAACAGAACGTGTACCGGTATTAAACACTGAACTTGGTGCAAACTACGATTATAAAAACTTTAACCTGTATGTCGCTGCAAACTATGTGGGCAGTCGTTTTACTTCGCCTAGCGAAAGCTACGAATTACCGGCTTACGTAGTAATGAAAGCAGGTGCAGGTTACAACTTTACTAAAAAAGTATCAATAAGATTTTGGGCAGACAACTTGTTAAATGCACGAGTGTTGACAGAAGGCGATGTTAGAGGAGACCAATTCCGGAATTTCTCAACTGTTGCTCCTGGCACATTAATGATTGGCAGAACTTTACTTCAACGTACTTTCTGGGGATCATTAGCTTATTCATTTTAACAGCAAAGCCGGAGGAATTTTCCTCCGGCTTTTTAATTCAACAAACATCATGACAACAAGAAGATCTTTTTTACAACAAGCAGGTTTGGCCACTGCCGCCGCTTTTATCGCCCCTTCGGCAATTGCCTCAGCTTTGGCACAACAAGCAAAAATTTCTAAAATTGGTATTGGCTTGTTTACCTTGCGGGAACAGCTTACAGCCGATGTAAAAGCAACTATAGAACATGTGGCCAAAATCGGTTACAACCAGGTAGAAACTTATTACGGTTATCCGGGTAAATACGAAGTGAAAGGTTTTTGGGGTTTAGAAGCCAGAGATTTTAATACACTACTTAAAAACAACAACCTTACATCTCCAAGCGGACATTACAATACAACAGAATTTTTATCAACCGGTGATGATAAAATACTGAAAACACATATCGAAGTAGCCAACAGCGTAGGTCAAAAATTTTTCGTTATCCCTGCCCTTCCTACAGATGTAAGAACAAACGGATCAATTGATGATTATAAAAAAATGGCAGAACGTTTCAATGTTGCGGCAGAACTTTGTAATAAAAATGGTTTAAAGCTTGCGTACCACAACCACAATTTTGAATTTAAAGACCAGGGAAACGGTGCAACTGGCTACGATGTTTTGCTTAAAGAAACCGATCCGAAATTGGTGGGTTTTGAGCTGGATATTTTTTGGGCGGTAAATGCAGGCCTTGATCCGGTAGAGATGTTTAAGAAAAACCCAGGGCGTTACAATATGTTCCATGTTAAAGATATGGACAAAACCGATAAAGCTGTTTTTACAGAAGTTGGCTCTGGCCGGATTGATTTTAAACAAATTTTTGCAGCTGCAAAAACTGCAGGTTTAGACTACATTTTTACAGAGCAGGATCTCATTACCAAAGACCCGTACACCAGCATTAAAGAAAGCTACGATTACGTTAAAAATAACCTGATCTGATAAAAAGAAAACGAAAAAAGACTCCAAACATTATTTATTAGTAAATGCAACATTCATATACACTAAATGTATATTGTACACGAAGTGATTTGAGCAAAAATATGGCCGGTAAATCCATTTAGAAACCCGAAAACAACTCTATTTAGAACAATTCTATCCAGTAACAATCGCATTGCATACCAGTAAATTAAATGTAAAAATTTGAGGTTTCCGTTATATTTTTTCTAATATTACTCATTCAACACAGATATAACCAATATATAAAACCACAAACACGATGCACAGACGAGAAGCACTGAGAAACGTTGCGTTTTTACTTGGGGGAGCAATCTCTGCGAGTACCATGGGCGTTTTATTTGAAAGTTTTACCCTCCCGGAAAACGAGAAGAATTTTGTATCGTTTTCAGTAAACGATGAAAAGATTTTTGCTGAATTTGCCGATATTATTGTGCCAACAACAAAATCTTCTGCTGGAGCAAAAGCGGCCGGTTTGGGCAAATTCATCCCAATGATGATGAAAGATTGCTACCCTGCTAAAATGCAAACATCATTCGCAAAAGGGTTTAAAGAACTTCAGGATAAATCCATGAAAGATTTTGGCAAAAACTATCTTGCCTTAACCGTTGCGCAAAAAACACAGTTGATGGTCGACCTTAGGTTGATGGCAATTACACAAAAAGAAACCCCTTCTGAAGAAAACAAAGACCTGATCTATTTCTTCGTTACGGCAAGGGATTTGACCCTTTTAGGTTATTATTCTTCAGAAATTGGCTGTACAAAAGCCCGTGAGTATGTTTTGGTTCCCGGAAGATACGACGGAAATGCTAAGCTAAAACCAGGTCAAAAATCCTGGGCAACCTAATTTCTAACCAAAAAACAAAACATCATGAATTTAAATACAAATCTAAAGGCGGAAAATACTTACGATGCTATTGTTATAGGGTCGGGGATTAGTGGCGGCTGGGCTGCAAAAGAACTTACAGAAAAAGGTCTTCGTGTACTGATGCTAGAGCGTGGTATGAACATAGAGCACATTACAGGTTATGAAACTGCAATGAAAAGCCCTTGGGAATTTAAACATGCAGGCCGCTTAACCGAAGAACAAAAACGCACACACCCGGTACAGATTCGCGATTATCCTTACCAGGAAGCTAATGAAAAATGGTGGGTAAACGATTTGGAGTGCCCATATACAGAAGATAAACGTTTTGACTGGTATCGTGGTTTCCACGTTGGTGGTAAATCCTTAATGTGGGGCCGCCAGAGCTACCGTTTAAGTGATCACAATTTCGAAGACAACTTAAAAGACGGTCACGGAAGTGATTGGCCGGTACGCTATAAAGAACTTTCGCCGTGGTATGACTATGCAGAGAGATTTGCAGGCATCAGCGGTTCTAAAGAAAACTGGCCACTTTGTCCGGATGGAGAATTTCTACCTCCAATGGATCTTAACATCGTAGAAAAATCGGTTAAAAAAAGAATCGAAGACCATTATAAAAGAGAACGCATCATGATGATAGGTAGGGTTGCTAACCTTACTGTTCCGCACAAAGGAAGGGGCAATTGCCAGTACCGTAACTTGTGTAGCCGTGGTTGTCCTTTTGGTGCTTATTTCAGTACACAATCTTCTACCCTGCCGGCAGCAATGGCAACCAACCGTTTAACGGTTAGACCATATTCTATCGTAAATCACATCATTCATGATAAGGATACTAAGAAAGCCAAAGGTGTAATGGTAATTGATGCACAAACCAACGAAACGATGGAGTTTTATGCGAAGATCGTTTTCGTAAATGGTTCTACGCTAGGTTCTACATTTGTTTTATTGAACTCTACTTCAGAAGCACATCCAAATGGCTTAGGTAATGCCAGCGGACAATTGGGTCACAATTTGATGGATCACCATTTCCGTTGTGGCGCATCAGGAGAAGCTGAAGGTTTTGATGATAAGTACACTTATGGCCGCCGTGCAAACGGAATTTACATCCCTAGATATCAGAATGTAGGTAACGACAAACGCGATTATTTACGTGGTTTCGGTTATCAGGGCGGTGCCAGCAGATCCAACTGGCAAAGTGATGTAGCCGAACTTTCTTTCGGTTCTGGTTTGAAAGAAAAAATGACTAAACCAGGAAAATGGACAATGGGACTGGGCGGTTTTGGAGAGATGCTGCCTTACTACGAAAACAAGGTTTACATTGATAAAACCAAAAAAGACAAATGGGGTCAGCCTGTACTTGCAATCGATTGCGAATACAAAGAGAATGAGAAAAAAATGCGCGTAGATATGATGAATGATGCAGCCGAAATGTTAGAAAAAGCCGGCATGAAAAACATCAAAACCTATGATAACGATTGCTATCCTGGTATGGCCATCCACGAAATGGGAACGGCCAGAATGGGTAATGATCCAAAAACTTCTGTATTAAATAAATGGAATCAAATGCATGAAGTAAGCAACGTATTTGTAACAGATGGATCTTGTATGCCATCTATCGCTTGCCAAAACCCATCGTTAACTTTTATGGCACTTACCGCACGCGCGGCAGATTACGCCGTGAAAGAATTAAAAAAGAACAATATTTAATCAATAGGGATTAGTGCAAAGGTTTAAAGTATAAGGGCAACCTTATACTTTAAACCTTTTGCCTTAAAACCTTGAACCGTATGAACAGAAAACTAAGAATGGGCATGATTGGTGGTGGTAAAGATGCATTTATCGGAGCCGTTCACCGCCTGGCCGCCAATATGGATGGCCTGATAGAACTTGTTGCTGGCGCACTAAGCGTGAACCCAGAAACCGCCATAGAATCCGGAAAAATATTGTTTTTGGATGAAGAACGCACATACCTCAATTATGAGGATATGCTCAAAAAAGAAAGCGAACTCCCGGAAGATAAAAGAATTGATTTCGTAACTATAGTAACGCCAAACTTTGCGCACTTTGCGCCTGCAATGCTTGCTTTGGATTACGGCTTTAACGTAGTTATTGAGAAACCAATTACACTTACTTTAGAAGAAGCCAAAGCGCTTAAGCAAAAAGTAGATGAAACTGGGCTTACATTGTGTTTAACACATACATATTCTGGTTATCCGATGGTTAAGCAGGCACGCCAGATGGTAAAAGATGGTACGCTGGGCAAAATCAGAAAAATAATGGTAGAATATCCGCAAGGCTGGTTAAGCACCCTTTCTGAAAGAGAGGGTAATGCACAGGCTGCGTGGCGTACAGATCCGAAAAAATCCGGTAAAAGTGGTTCAATGGGCGATATTGGTACACATGCTGCTCAACTGGCTGAATATATCTCCGGATTACAAATCTCTAAAATCTGTGCAGATTTAAACATCGTTGTTGAAGGCCGCCAGATTGACGATGACGGAAATGTTCTGTTAAAGTTTGATAATGGAGCAAATGGTGTGCTCATTGCTACACAGATTGCTGCCGGAGAAGAAAATGCACTAAAAATAAAAATATACGGCGAAAAAGGTGGTTTAGAATGGCACCAGATGGAACCAAATACCTTAATTGTTAAATGGCAAACCGAACCTGCACAAATTTATCGTGCCGGTAACGGATACCTGAGCACAGCGGCATCCCACAATACGCGTACACCTGGCGGTCACCCGGAAGGTTACTTAGAAGCATTCGCAAACATTTACCGCAACTTCACTTTAACCGTAAGCGCTAAATTAAACGGAGAAACACCAAGTGCCGAAATGCTGGATTTTCCAAATGTGAATGACGGAATACGTGGCATGGCTTTTATCGAAAATGCTGTTACATCTAGCCAATCATCAGAAAAATGGTTGGATTTTAAAATTTAACAATTATGACAACGATTAAAGGACCTGCAGTATTTCTGGCGCAATTCATTAGCGATGAAGCGCCTTTTAATTCGCTGGAAAATATATGTGAATGGGCGGTAAGTTTAGGCTTCAAGGGTTTTCAATTGCCAACACTCGACAAAAGATTCATCGATCTCCAAAAGGCTGCTGAAAGCAAAACCTATGCAGACGAGTTAAAAGGAAAAATTGCCAGTTACGGTTTAGAAATTACAGAACTATCTACGCATTTGCAAGGTCAGTTGGTGGCTGTACACCCGGCATATGATGATCTTTTCGATGCTTTTGCGCCAAAAGAATTACACAAAAACCCGAAAGCACGTACAGAATGGGCCGTACAACAGCTTAAATATGCAGCAAAAGCTTCAGAAAATTTAGGTTTAAATGCACATGCAACCTTTAGCGGCTCTTTGCTTTGGCAATACTTCCATCCATGGCCGCAACGCCCGCAAGGATTGGTAGAAGAAGGTTTTGCTGAATTAGCCAAACGCTGGACTCCAATTCTGAATGCTTTTGATGAAAGCGGTGTAGATGTTTGCTACGAAATTCATCCAGGTGAAGACCTTTTTGATGGCGAAACGTATGAGATGTTTTTGGCCGCAGCCAATAATCATCCGCGTGCATGTTTATTGTATGATCCATCTCATTTTGTACTTCAACAACTGGATTACATCCAATACATAGATTTTTATCACGAACGGATAAAAGCCTTCCATGTAAAAGATGCAGAATTTAATCCAACAGGTAAACAAGGCACTTTCGGTGGCTACCAAAGTTGGGCAAATCGCGCCGGAAGATATCGTTCACCAGGTGACGGACAGGTTGATTTTAAAACTATTTTCAGTAAATTGGCTCAATATGACTTTAAAGGTTGGGCAGTTATGGAATGGGAATGTTGTATTAAAAACCAGGAAGATGGTGCCAGAGAAGGTGCCGAATTTATAAAAAACCACATCATCAAAGTAACCGATAAAGCCTTTGATGATTTTGCTGCATCGGGCAGCGATAGCGCTTTCAATAAAAGAATATTAGGATTAGACAGTTAAACGGAAAATTTGAAAGCCTCAAACAGTAAAATGTATGTGGCGTAGTCATCTCCATAAACAACAACACACATGAAAAGAACATTTTTAGTATTAGGTGCCGTAGTCATATTTATGGCATCATTCTCTAAAGCCGACTTAGGCAAAGAGAGAATTTTAACCGGAACGGCAACCGTAAAAGTGCACGAATTTCAAATGAGTGCAGGTGAAAAGTTAATTAACAAATCTGATTGTATCGGATGCCACAATAAGGTGAACAAAATCATCGGCCCATCGTACATGGATATTGCAAAAAAATATCCTGCAACAGAAAAAAACATCAATACCCTTGCAGATAAAATCATCAAAGGTGGTACAGGCGTATGGGGCCAAATGCCAATGACTGCGCATCCAACTGTTAAAAAAGACGATGCAAAACTGATGGTGAAATATATTTTATCACTCAAGAAAAAATAATCTCCTACCGAAATTATAATCCCTTCTAACTAATATGAAAACAGAGCAAGAAAATAAAACCGCGACTAACCGACGCGATTTTATCAAAACCAGCGCTATTGCTGCGGCTGCATTTATGATTGTACCCAGACATGTTTTGGGCGGACCAGGTTTTCTGGCGCCAAGCGATCGTTTACTAATTGCCAGTATTGGCGTTGGCGGTAAAGGCCAAAGCGATATTGACATGTTTGCAAAAAGTGGCAAAGCCGATATCGCATTTTTGTGCGACGTAGACTCACGCCGCGCAGCAAATAGCGTTAAAGCATTTCCAAAGGCTAAATATTATAAAGACTGGCGCGAAATGCTTGATAAGGAACATAAAAATTTCGATGCTGTCTCTGTTTCAACACCAGATCATAACCACGCAATCCAAACCCTTGCAGCAATGCAATTAGGTAAACACGTATATGTTCAAAAACCACTTACTCACGATATTTATGAGGCCCGCATTTTAACAGCAGCTGCAAAAAAATATAAAGTGGTTACACAAATGGGCAATCAGGGCGCATCTAATGATGGCCCACGCCAAATGAAAGAATGGTACGATGCTGGCTTAATTGGAGATGTGCATACTGTTTACGCATGGACAAATCGCCCGGTGTGGCCGCAGGGCATTCCATGGCCAACGCAAAAAGCAGAAATCCCTAAAGAACTGGATTGGAACCTTTGGTTAGGAACTGCACCAGAACAAACGTATGTAGATAAACTGGTGCCTTTTAACTGGCGCGGATGGTGGGATTACGGAACTGGTGCACTTGGTGATATGGGCTGCCACTTAATTGAAGCACCTTTCAGCGTGTTAAATCTTAAGTATGCCAAAGAAGTTGAAGCCAGTGTTGGTTCTGTATATGTTGATGAATTTAAACGCGGATATTTCCCGGAAAGTTGTCCGCCTTCAAGTCACGTAACACTTAAATTCCCTAAAACAGATAAAACACAGGGTGATGTAACGTTACACTGGATGGATGGAGGTATACAGCCAGAACGTCCGGAAGAACTGGAAGCCAATGAAACATTTGGTGATGGAGGTAATGGTACCTTGTTTATCGGTACGAAAGGTAAAATGATGAGCGAAACCTATAGCGCAAATCCAAAATTATTGCCTTTAAGCCGCAATAAAGACATCAAAGTACCAGAAAAACTTGCACGCGTTAAAGATGGAGCAAATGGCCACTACCGTCAATGGGTAGAAGCGGCAATTGCGGGTTACGGCAAACAACCGGTAAGTTCGCCTTTTGAAATTGCTGGTCCGTTAACAGAAGCTTTATTAATGGCAAACCTGGCCATAAGAAGTTTCGATATTCAGAAAAATTCAAACGGAAAAACCAGCTATCCTGGCCGTTACATGAAAATGCTTTGGGATAACGACAACATGAAAATCACGAATTTCGACGAAGCAAATCAGTTTGTTAAACGCGAATACCGCAAAGGCTGGAACAATTTAACTTTATAAATGATCACTAAACCCGGTCCTCACCAGATCGGGTTTTAATCTTTATCACATGAAAAAAATATTGCTGTCTGCTTGTTTCTTACTTGCAGTTACTCAAATAACAAATGCCCAAAAAGGTTTCAAACCTTTATTTGATGGCAAAACGACAAAAGGCTGGCACACGTACAATAAAACAACGGTGGGCAGCGCATGGCAGGCTCAAGATGGTGCTTTACACCTCGATCCAAAAGCCAAAGGAAAAGATGGCGGTGGCGATTTGGTTACCGACAAAGAATACACCAATTTCCATTTGAAATACGAATGGAAAGTTGCACCAAAAGCAAACAGCGGTTTAATTTTCTACGTTCATGAAGAGCCAAAATACCATGCAACCTACTCTACCGGATTGGAAATGCAGGTTTTGGATAATGATGGTCATCCCGATGGAAAAATCACTAAACACCGTGCAGGCGATTTATACGACTTAATTAAAAGCACTTCTGAACCAGTAAAACCAGTTGGCCAGTGGAATAAAGCAGAAATCATTAGCTCAAACGGCAAATTAACTTTAATTCTAAACGGAGTTAAAGTAGTGGAAACCACCTTGTGGGATGAAAACTGGAAAAAACTTGTTGCCGGAAGTAAATTTGCTACCTGGGAAAACTGGGGTACTTTTAAAACCGGAAAAATTGCGCTTCAAGATCATGGAGACGAAGTTTGGTATAAAAACCTAACCATTAAAGAATTGTAAAAGAGGTTGAGGGTTTTAAGGTAGAAGGCTTAAGGTTTTCCTTTCTTTCGCTTTAACTTATCCCCTCAACCTTTTACCTTAAATAACCTTATATAAACCAAATGAATACCATTACCCGCTTCAAACTATCTACCATGATGTTCCTCGAATTTTTTATTTGGGGTGCCTGGTTCGTTACCTTAGGAACTTTTCTTGATAAAAACCTGCACGCTACTGGAGCCGAAACCGGATCTGTGTTTTCAACACAATCATGGGGCGCCATTATTGCACCATTTATTATTGGCCTTATCGCCGACAGGTATTTCAATGCCGAAAAAATATTAGGCGTACTGCACATCATTGGTGCAATTTTAATGTACCAAATGTACAATGCCACAGACGTAAGCGTGTTTTATCCTTATGTACTTGGATACATGATTCTCTTTATGCCAACATTGGCTTTAGTGAATTCGGTATCATTTAACCAAATGGTAGATCCGGAGAAAGAATTCGCTAATATTCGGGTATTTGGTACCATAGGATGGATTGTTGCTGGTTTATTAATCAGCTATGCTTTCCATTGGGATTCACCAGAAGGCATTCAGGCAGGTTTATTAAAAAGTACGTTTCTAATGGCGGGTATTGTTTCGTTTGTACTGGGATTGTTTAGTTTCACTCTTCCAGCTACGCCGCCAAAAGTGGCCAAAGGTGAAAAAATTAAGGTTAGTGACATCCTCGGATTAGACGCTATCAAACTATTAAAAGATAAAAATTTCGCTATTTTCTTCATCTCTTCTATCCTAATTTGTATTCCGTTGGCCTTCTACTATCAGAATGCTGGTTTATTTCTAGCAGATATTAAAGTTGAAAACCCGACAGGAAAAATGGCAATCGGACAAGTTTCAGAAGCGTTATTTTTATTGGCAATTCCAGTTTTCTTTTCTAAATACGGCTTCAAAAAAACCATTTTAGTAGGCATGCTGGCTTGGGCGGTACGTTATGTATTATTCGCTTTCGGTAACGCCGGAGATCTGAGTTTTATGCTCATTATCGGTATCGCATTACACGGCGTTTGCTACGATTTCTTTTTTGTATCAGGTCAAATCTATACAAACTCAAAAGCCGGAGACAAATTCAAAAGCGCTGCACAAGGTTTAATCACTTTGGCAACTTATGGCGTTGGTATGTTAATTGGCTTTAAAGTAGCCGGAATAATTACCGACATGTACAAAGCGGACGGTTTTACAGACTGGAAAATGGTTTGGATTATCCCGGCAGGAATTGCAGCAGCAGTATTTTTGCTGTTCGCGCTGTTGTTTAACGATAAAAGTAAATCCGAAGTAGAAGCTCAAACCGTTTAATCATGTCCTCAAACTTAAACAGACGTAGTGCTTTGAAAAATATTATTGCAGGAACCGCCGCTATTGGCGTTTCTGCAAACCTATCTGCTCTCGCCATGAATCATAACGCCGATCAAAAAAACGCCGCATTAAAAGGCAACATTAAGCACTCTGTTTGCAGATGGTGTTTTGGCGATATGGAAGTTGATGCGCTTTGCGCCGAAGCCAAAAAAATGGGAATAACGGGTATTGATCTCGTTGGCCCTAAAGATTGGCCTACACTCAAAAAACATGGTTTGTTATCTACCATGTGTAACGGTGCAGAAATTAATCTGGTAGACGGCTTTAACGATAAAAAATTTCACGATACTTTGGTTAAGCAGTATTCTGAAATGATCCCTAAAGTGGCAGAAGCCGGATACACCAACTTAATTTGCTTTAGCGGAAACAGACGCAATAAAACTGATGAAGAAGGCTGGACAAACTGCGTAGAAGGTTTAAAAAAACTAATTCCCCTTGCAGAAAAACATAAAGTTGTGCTGGTAATGGAATTGCTGAACAGTAAGGTAAACCATCCCGATTACCAATGCGACCATACCGCATGGGGTGCTGAGTTGTGCAAAAGATTAGGCTCAGAAAACTTCAAACTGTTGTATGATATCTATCATATGCAGATTGATGAAGGCAACGTAATCAGTACGATTAAAGAAAATCATCAGTATATTGCACATTACCATACAGCAGGCGTACCCGGAAGAAACGAAATAGACGATTCTCAGGAACTGTACTACCCTGCTATTATGAAAGCTATTGTCAAAACCGGCTTTAAAGGTTTTGTTGCACAAGAATTTACACCAAAAAATACAGATAAACTGGCTTCATTAAAAAAAGCCATTTCCATCTGTGATGTATAAAATTTTAACATATGAGAAGAAGAGATTTTATTGTAAGCGGTAGCGCTGTACTTGCAGCCGCCTTTTTAGCACCCAAAATGGTATTTGCCGCAGATTCTAAAGCGGTTGGGTTACAATTGTATTCCTTACGGGATGAACTTCCTAAAGATGTAAAAGGCACCATTGAAAAAGTTGCCAAAGCTGGTTTCAAAGAAGTTGAGACCTATGGTTTCTCTATTAAAAACCAATTCTGGGGAATGACACCTGCAGAGTTTAAAAAATTATTGGATGCAAACGGATTAAAATCTCCAAGCGGGCATTTTTCATTGGGTTCTTACCTGGTAGACGGAAATACCGACGAATTGAAAGCTTCGATTGCCGCAGCTAAAGTTCTAAAAAGTGAGTATGTAACCATTCCATGGTTGGATCAAAGCATCCGCAAAAGCGCAGAAGATTATAAAAAAATTGCAGCTAAAATGAATGCAGCCGGAAAAATGTGCAAAGCAGCTGGGTTAAAACTTGCTTACCACAACCACAATTTCGAATTTGAGAAATTTGGAGAAGTTACCGGTTATGATATTCTGTTAAAAGAAACGGATAAAGCACTTGTAGATTTTGAATTGGATTTGTACTGGGCGGTACGTTCAGGAAATGACCCGATTAAATTATTTAAAGCACATCCAGGCCGTTTTACCATGTGGCACGTAAAAGATATGGACAAAGCCAATCCGGCATTAAATGCAGAAGTAGGAACTGGTTCTATTGATTTTAAAGCAATTTTTGCACAGGCGAAACTGTCTGGAATGAGACACTTTTTTGTAGAGCATGAAACCAATTATAAGCCAAATCCAATGGCATCTGTAGCGGCAAGTTGTGCATACATTAAAAAATCAATTCTTTAAAATGACTTGATTCAGCATCTGGAAACAAAATTTCTGGATCTTGATAAATTTTGAAAAAAATCCAACGGAAAAACACCGTTGGATTTTCTTTTAATTGAGTGGACCGGCGAGTACGCAGGTATTCTTAAAACTTTTCCGTTTACCGTCCAGGTAAAAAACATCAAAAACAACAACATAAATACCAATTTTCTGGCGTTGGCCGCCATCATTTAGTCCGTCCCAAACCAAACTGCCAACCGTACTTACGGTTTGATTTTGAATCAGTTTCCGAATTAACCTTCCCTTATCGTTAAACACCTGAACGGTAGCCAAACTCGCTTGGGTATTCAACTGATAATTAAGCGTGAGTAAATCTTCATAACCATCGCCATCTGGCGAAAATGTCTGAGAAGACAATATCACAAATTCATCACCGCTGGTTGTTTCCTGAGAGTTTTTATAGGTTGGTGTTGCAAAACCTACACTCGCTGCCGCAGATCTGAAATTTCCGGGGGCATTGGCATCTTTTGTAAAAGAAATCCGCTCCAGCGATATGCCATCAATATCTCTAACAACTACTGTATGCATATTTTCGGTATAATCAAAACGATCAATTTGTATGGTGTCGTTTAGCAAGAAAACTGTTCCGCGATCATTGTTGTAGGCGGGCAAACTCTCCAGCTCAATTATCCTTTGCGGATATCGAACGTCGTAATTGTTTTGAATATTAAGCGAATTTGTTGTGAGCACCCAATATGTACCTGGCTGAATTATCATTTGATCTGCGGAGATCGCTTTAATATTTGCCAGAATTCCGCTTGAATTGAGGTGCGCAATCTGCAAATCTCTCAAATCTCTGACGGTATTGCTATTGTTGTAAATTTCCACAAAATCGACTCCGTCTGGTTTGGGATTAAATAAAATCTCAGAAATCAGAATATCTCCTGCACCAATTTTCTCCGCCAGAAAAAGATCAACTGTACTTTCGTCGATACGATTGCCCGCACAGTCGCTTAAATTATTTAGTGTTAATGTATAATCAATCCCGCGGGCAATTGGCGTTGCTAAAGTTAAAATTACAGTGGTAAATGCAGGTTGTACAGCTACAATAGCGCGTAAATCCATTGCATTATTGTTAAGCGAATAGCTGGCAGACTGAACGGCAGATAAACTGTCTAAAGCTTTAGAGAACTCCAGAACAATTGTAATTGAGTCTTGTAAAGTATATCGAACAAGTTCAGGATTTGAATTACTCAACTGACTGCGATAAACAGAGTTTTCTCTCCCTGGTGTTGCACCAGCATCATCTATGCTGGCCTGCCAATTCTGAATCCCTGAACAAATATTCTCCGGATCAATTAATTCCAGACTAAAACCTCCCCCATCTTTAGTATCGTCTTTATACCAACTCTGGAGATACGCAACCTGATCAATCACGATATTTGCAGAGTCTGTCAGTGTAATCACATCCCCGTCGTTATTTAGACTTGGCCAGGGCGATAACCCGATTGTTTTTCCAAAGGGTTTAAACAAACTCGTATCTGCACGGGCACATAGAATCAGATATTGGTTTGGTGCAATTGTATCTAAACCAAAAGTTGCAATAGAGGTTTGGTCAAAGTACTTCCATCCTTCTGTAATCAGATATTCGTCTGTCGTATTCCAGAGTTCTACAAATTCTTCTGCAGGTATATTCTGGTTTCCAGTAGGATTGGCAAATATCTCGTTTATAACTATATCTCCAGGTTGTATTGCATGGGGCTTAATAAATAAAAAATCGAGATTGCTATTGGGAAAAATGATATTTCCGTTTAAATCCGCTACCATATTTACTTGTAAAGAATAGTTTCCGGAAGGCAAGTTGTTGGCAAAAAGTAACCTGTACACATTATTTTCTGCGGTAGATTGCACGCTTATCGGCGAGCCAAAACCACCAGAAAGCGTGTACGCAAAAGTTTGTAAAGCCGATACAGAATCTATTGCTTCAGAAAAAGTAAGATCGAATGCATTTGCACTGACTGTTTTTACGGAAACAAGCGAAGGTGGTATGGTATCGGGAATTAAATCTTCAACAACAAAATCATCAAAAATAAATTGGTTGTATCTCGATGCTGTTGCATAGCGGCAATACACACCAAAAAAGTTTGTCGCATTGTGGGTAATGTCATTTACCTCACCTTCAAGTATAAAATTCTCTCCTCCAGAAACATCAGAAAATACCTGCCAATTGCCACCAGTATCGCGCGTAACTTTTATCCGGGCAGAGAATATGCTTGTACTTGTTCTTGCTTTTGGGCTTCCGGTTATAATGCGCGAAGTTGAAGTTCCATTTTGCTGGTACAAATGAATACCATCTGTAGAACCGGTTTCACCAATCTGGATAAAATACCCATTTAAACTTTCCGTCAGATCGGCATTGTTCGAAACCAGATAAATCCTTGGATAATTTGTGGTTGTCGGATCAAAATTTAGTCTAACAAAAAACGACCAGCTTACATTTGAAGCGAGTGTATTTGCGGTTGATAAACTAAAGATTTGCGAAGCAAGTTGCGGCCCACGGCTTTGTAATTGGTTTTCTGCATTGATTTCGAAGTAACCTACATCGCCCTGCCAAACAGGGTTTCTGGTAAAATCGCCGTCGTCAAAATGTTCTATAATTTGGGAAAATGCAATAATGCGGATTAAGAATAGGGATATAACCAAAAAAATTTTCATATTTGGACTTATATCATTAAACAATTAAATATAAATAATTAAAATTCAAAATGAAAGTAGCAGTTGTAGGTGCAACCGGTTTGGTTGGCACCGTTATGTTAAAAGTATTGGAGGAAAGAAATTTCCCTTTAACAGAGTTAATTCCCGTGGCATCTGAAAAGAGTGTTGGTAAGGAAATTACTTTTAAGGGTAAGAAGTTCCCAATCGTTAGCATGGATACTGCAATTGGTATGAAACCAGATATCGCTTTGTTTTCTGCCGGAGGAAGTACTTCTTTAGAACATGCTCCGCGTTTTAAAGAAGCCGGAACAACAGTAATTGACAATTCATCTGCATGGCGTATGGATCCGGCAATTAAACTGGTCGTTCCTGAAGTAAATGCTCATGAACTTTCTATCGACAATAAAATTATTGCCAATCCAAATTGCTCAACCATTCAAATGGTAGTGGTTTTAAAACCATTGCACGATAAATACAAAATCAAACGTGTTGTTGTTTCTACCTATCAATCCGTAACCGGAACTGGTGTTAAAGCGGTAGATCAATTGATGAACGAACGCAATGGCGTAGATGGACCGAAAGCATATCCATATGAAATTGACCTAAACGTTTTGCCACATATTGATGTGTTCATGGATAATGGTTACACCAAGGAAGAAATGAAAATGGTGAAAGAAACCAACAAAATCATGAGCGATGACAGCATTAAGGTTACGGCAACTACGGTGCGTATTCCGGTAATGGGCGGTCACTCAGAATCTGTAAACATTGAGTTTGAAAATGATTTCGATCTTGCAGAAGTGCGTAGCATTTTGGAGAAAGCACCTGGCGTTATCGTTATTGATGACGTTGCCAATCTGAAATACCCAATGCCAAAAGATGCCCATGAAAAAGATGAAGTTTTTGTTGGCAGAATCCGTAGAGATGAATCGGCACCAAAAGCACTTAATCTTTGGATTGTTGCCGATAACTTACGCAAAGGTGCAGCAACCAATGCTGTTCAAATTGCTGAATACCTTTTGCAGAAAGAATTGGTATAATCTAAAACCAAAAGCCCCGATTTAAATCGGGGCTTTTTTTTGCCCGCTCCCGTCATGAAATATATCCCGATTGCCTTAATTTATTCGAGGTTAGTTATTGGTTTCGGAATTATCGCATTAAGCGCATTCCATATTTCACATTATTCTTTAATCGCTATAATTCTATTGTCAGTCGGTTTACTTACGGATGTATTTGACGGAATTATCGCGCGGAAACTGAATATCTCGTCAGAGAAATTAAGACGTTTAGATTCGGGTGTCGACCAAGTATTCTTCATATCCTTCGGAGTTGCAACGTATATTCAATGTCCAGATTTTTTTAAAACACATGTCTTAAAGTTAGGCGTATTGTTATTTTCTGAATTGATGATCTATGTGTTAAGTTTCATCAAATTCAGAAAAGAAGTGGCCACACATTCTATTGCAGCAAAAATCTGGACGCTTTTCTTATTCGCCACACTTGTTGAGCTTGTATCGCATTGCAAATCAGATTTTCTATTTGAAGTTTGTTTGTGGACTGGATTAATCAGTCGGATAGAAATTATGGCCATTGTTCTGGCGCTAAAAAAATGGACCAATGATGTACCAACCTTTTACCATGCGCTTATCCTGAGAAAAGGCAAGGACATTAAACGCAATAAACTTTTCAATGGTTGAAATAATCTTCAGCGTTCAAATAAATCTTAAACTACCGAAACAAATTTTTCTTACCAGGAATTGGGGCAAGTTATCAAAGCAGATAAACAAGCTGTAGAAGGTTACGTTAGCTGCTTGAGCAGTGTTTCATTATTTTTAAATAGAGCGCCTGAAGTGGAAACGTAAGAAGTTTTCAGCAACAGGAAATTGATCTGATAGAAGTTAAAGACGGGAAATTAAATGCCATAGAAATAAAATGGAACGAAAACAAAAAAGTTAAATTCCCGAAAACATTTACAGATAATTACAACGTTAATGAAACAACAGTTGTTAATAAAAAGAATTACAGTTCACTTTTAATGTGAACCCAGCATATAAACAATACATGAAAAAAATAGCCTTTTACGCTTCATTATTTATACTTCTCCCCTTTCTTGGTGTTTCACAAACTAAAATTCAGAATGTAGAACGTACATTTAGCAACCTTTTAAATGATGAGCAGACAAAACACGCCATCACTTCCCTTTGCGTAATGGACGCCAAAAGCGGCAAAATACTTTTTGCCAAAAATGAGCAGATTGGTCTGGCAACTGCATCTACACTAAAAACCATAACTGCAGCTACGGCATTTAGTATTTTAGGTGCTGATTTCAGATATCAAACCACTTTGGGGTATTCCGGAAATATTTTGCCCGATGGAACTTTAAAAGGAGATTTAATCATTGTTGGCAGCGGCGATCCAACTTTGGGTTCTTCACGTTATCAAAACACGGAAAAAGCTGTTTTAAATCAATGGATTGAAGCCATCAAAGCGGCCGGAATTAAGAAAATTGATGGTAAAATTATTGGAGACGATCGGGTTTTCGGTACGCAAACAACACCTGAAGGATGGACCTGGCAAGATATTGGCAATTATTATGGTGCCGGAACTTCTGGATTGGCCTGGCGCGAAAATCAATTCGATATTCTTCTCCAGCCCGGAAACGGTACATCCCAGAAAGCCCGCGTAACCGGAACCGTTCCGTCCATGCCTTACCTCAAAATCGTAAATGAGATTAAAACTGGTGCCTCTGGCACTGGCGATAGAACTTATGCTTTCTTGCCGCCATACAGCGACGTAGCGTATTTACGTGGTAGCTGGGGTTTAGGAATTGGAAAAGCTGGAATTTCTGCTGCTTTACCAGATCCGGCTTTTGATTGTGCTTTCCGCTTACAAGATACACTAAACAAACTGGGCATAACAACAAACAAACCTGCTACGACCGCGCGTTTAATGGAGTTAAATTCAGAGCTTGTGCCCGCTCTTTCCAAAAACCTAAATACCATCACTTCGCCATCGCTAAGTGAAATTGTCAATTGGTTTATGAAAAAAAGCATTAATCTTTATGGAGAAACTTTATTAAAAACAATTGCGCTTAAAAGTGGAAAAGAAGCAACTACATCAAAAGGTGCAGAAACAGAGATCAATTTCTGGACAAACAAAGGCATCGAAAAATCTGCTTTAAACATCATTGATGGCAGCGGACTTTCGCCTGCCGACCGCGTAACTACTTCAGCAATGGCGAACGTACTTTTTCAAATCCAAAAAGAAAGCTGGTTTCCTGATTATAAAAACGCGCTTCCTTTGCGAAATGGAATGACACTGAAAAGTGGAACCATTAACGATGTTTCGGCTTTCGCCGGATACCATACCGATGCCGCCGGAAATAAATATATTATTGTCATCAACATCAATAATTACAGCGGAGGTGGAATTAACCAAAAACTGTTTAAAGTTTTGGATGAATTGAAATAGGAATTACCACTAGAACCGCGGGCCTGTCCCGACTTTTCGGGAAAGCAATCTATTCCGGTTTGTTATAGAAAACAAAAAATACAAAAAAGAGAACGGTTTATTGAAAGCTGATTCAGACAAAAAGCTGCCGACTATCAATCACAGAACTTCTTTCTAAATATCAGCCATGAAATAATCAGGTTAAATGGAATTAAATAAAGGCCAAAACCAAACAAAATCAACAGGTAAAAACATATAAAAATTGAAAAACTCCAAATCAGAAAGCTTTTGATTTGTTGGCCGCTAATTAAAATTGTCGCTCTGAATAATAGTATTGCAGACAATAAAAACACCACTAAATAAATCGATATTTTCATTGGGAACCGAACCAATATCCAAACAATTTCTGGCAGCAAAAGGAAAAAATAATTCAGACAGAAACCAAAAAACAATTTTGTTTTTGTTAAAGGAAAATTATGAAGAAAACTAAGGTATCTCAGATTAAAAACCCTTTCCTGAAAAATGAGTATAATATGCGCAAGAGCGATACATGCTGTTACAAGCATCATAAAACGACTGTCTTGTCTAAGATCGGCAAAGACAAAGAGAATACTCGCCATTAACAACCAAGAGAAACCCTTGGTTAAAGAATAGGCCAACTTTAAGCGATGGAAAACCTCGTAACTAAATAGCAAGAAAACAGGTTTCTGCCAGCTTTTGCTCAGCCTAGAAATCCAACTTACCGCATCGGTTTCAATTAATGAGGCGTTTGTACGTTGATATTGATGCGCAACAAATGCAATTAAAATCAGTTGAAATCCTATAATGATTATCGAAATCAGGTAATAACCGAAAACCAGACCGATAATTACTGCATATAAAGTGTAAGCCAAAATCGGTATAAAAACGTAAAACTGAACGAAAAACCAATGTAAGAACTGCTGCCTTGTACTTAATGAGCAGAAACTATACCGTAAGAAATCATGCTGTTGTAAGCGAATCTGTTGACTGATAAATTGCCAGTTTTTATAGGCAAAAACCAGAGAAACCACTAAATAGAAAAACAAAATTAATGGGTTACTGACTACGCTCACCGTGAAAAAAAACTGCCAGAAATCAATTTGATCTGGCGGAACGGCACCAAGCGTATTAATAAATAAACAGTAGCTTACCAGCATTACAAAACCAAATAGCAACATGCCCGAATGTGCACGGTAAAATCCATTCACAAAAATCTTCTTAAATACCCGTGCCGACGCGCTGTACATTACGCTGAAGTTTTTAGTAAGCTATCTTCAATCTTAAGCAACTTTAATTCGGGAAAGTTTTGCGGATAGATTTCCTGGTGTGACGATAAAATAAAACTTGTTCCATTCTCTTCAAAAACTTTATTGATCCAATTGTAAAGGACAGATAACGATTCTACATCGAGCGCGTTTAACGGTTCATCAAGCAAAATCAGTTTCGGCTTGCCGATAAAAGCCAGCACTAAAGATAATTTCTTAAGCATCCCGCTTGAATATCCGCCAAGTGGCTGATGAATATAACTTTTCATGCCCATTTCTTCAATCCAAAAATCCTCCTGCTTAGGCGGTGCATATTTTGCCTGAGCAAACATTTTTATCATTTCCATTCCAGTTAAAAAATCAGGAAACAATGGTTCTGCAGCAGCAAAATTAACTTGCCTTAAATAGTCGACACGCTGCGTTTTCAACTTTTTTTCATCAACTGCAATCTCACCTTCGAAGGCAATAATTCCGGCAATAGATTTCAAAAGCGTACTTTTTCCGCTACCATTTCGGCCTTTAAGCCAATAAATTCCATGCGGAAGCAGAAGATTTTCTATCTTTAAAACCAGATTTCCGTTGTAGGATTTTGTAAAATGATTCAGTTGCAACATAATAGCATTTTGCTTTTGACCATTGTTGCCAAGCAAAGTTACATCTGCCCAAAAATATGAACATTAAGCTACGCCCTTTCGAAACAGTAGATGTATATGCTTTGGTAAACAATGCCAACAACATCAATATCGCCAATAACCTCACCAATAAATTTCCCTTTCCATACCTGAAAAAAGATGGCGAAGCATTTATCGAATTTTGTAACAGTAAAACGCCCATTGAAGTTAAAGCGATTGTATTAGATGGAGCAGTAATTGGTTCGATTGGAATACATCCTTTGCAAGATATTTACAGCAAAAGCGCAGAAATGGGATATTGGATTGGCGAACCTTTTTGGGGTAAAGGTTTGGTTGTACAAGCGGTTAAGCAAATGTTGGTTTATGGATTTGAAACTTTTGATATCAACCGCATTTTTGCCAGAACTACGCACCTGAATATTGCTTCGCAACGGGTTTTGCTAAAATCAGGGTTTGTATTTGAAGCAGAATTTAAATCTACAATATTTAAAAACAACCAGTATTTTGACGAACGTGTTTATGCTTATAGAAAACACCTGGCGGAAACAGAAATGCAGTTTTAGTGTTGATATGAACATGACCACAGAAACAGCCGGAGAAAACCAACACGAACTTACCTTTGGCGATCATGTGCATATTGTTGATCCTGCTTTCTTTATACCGCAATTAAATACCTACCGTAAAATTTGGATTTACCTACCCAAAAGCTATAACAAAACCGAGAGAAATTATCCGGTGATGTATATGCACGATGGTCAAAACCTGTTTCATGCGCAGCCGCCGCGCAATAATGAATGGGCGGTAGACTCTGTTTTAGATACGGAAATACGGGAAGGTGCCAGAGATACTATTCTTGTAGGCATTGATCACGATGAGAATACCCGGATGTGCGAATACAACCCTTACGATAGTTCTTACGGGCCTGGTACCGGACAACAATACGCAGATTTTTTGGTGAATACGTTGAAGCCTTTTATAGATCAAAACTACCGCACATTGCCCGGTGCCAGCAACACGTGTATTGCGGGCGCCTCCATGGGCGGCTTAATTTCGATGTATGCAATAGCGGAATATCCAGAGGTATTTGGTTCGGCGGGGGTTTTTAGTCCGGCGCTTTGGATTGCGCCAGACATTTACTCCAATGTTGAACGTTTGAAACCACGGCTGAACAGTCACCGTATCTTTTTTCTTTCAGGCGAAAAGGAAGGTGTAGAAATGCTTCAGAATACCAAAAAAGCATATGAGATTTTAAATCCGGATGGTTTAAACCAAAACATCGTTTTTGTAACGAGGGAAGATGGCAAACACAATGAACGGTTTTGGCGCCGGGAGTTTAAAACCTTTTTCAATTTCATTGGAAAATAGCTGAATTATTTTGTTGCGCTGCAAATCAACCTCAGGAGAACTAAGGCTAAAGTTTTTGTATTGCAGCACAAACCTTACGGTACTAAACCCGATTGACGTGGAGCCCGGTTTTTTCTACCGGGAAGAACAAAAAGCGGGGCGAAATTTACCGAAGAAATGCAGGTTCTGCTTTTCAAAAAACAACAATATTAACCCAAGATTAGCTAAAAATTAAAACACATTATAATCAAAACATTAAGCGTCCAATCTCTTTATTTATTTAAAAATTATACTAACTTTGATGTTGCGCTTAGTAATTGTACTTTATACACTAAGCAGAGTTAAAAATCAACAAAAAATCAAATAAAAATGAGCATAATCGTAAATGTCCATGCCAGACAAATCCTCGATTCGAGAGGAAATCCAACAGTAGAAGTAGAAGTTGTTACAGAAGCCGGTGCTTTTGGCCGTGCTGCCGTACCAAGTGGTGCATCTACCGGGCAATATGAAGCTGTTGAATTACGTGACGGAGATAAATCTAAATACTTAGGTAAAGGTGTATTGAAAGCGGTTGAAAATGTAAATACTAAAATTGCTGAGGCATTAAGAGGTGTTGATGTTTTTGAACAAAATGCGATTGATAAATTAATGCTGGCACTTGATGGCACCGAAAATAAAGGTAACCTGGGTGCGAATGCAATTTTAGGTGTTTCTTTGGCTGTAGCGAAAGCTGCTGCTGATGAGCTTGGCCAGCCTTTATACCGTTATATTGGTGGTGTAAACGCAAATACTTTACCAATCCCGATGATGAATATCATTAACGGTGGTTCTCACTCTGATGCGCCTATCGCATTTCAAGAGTTTATGATCATGCCAGTTGGTGCACCTTCTTTCTCTGAAGCTTTACGTTGGGGAACTGAAGTTTTCCATAACCTGAAAAAAATTCTTCACGATAGAGGTTTATCTACTGCTGTAGGTGACGAAGGTGGTTTTGCACCAACTTTTGATGGTACTGAAGATGCAATTGAAACGGTATTAAAAGCAATTGAAACTGCAGGTTACAAACCAGGTTCTGAAATTTGCCTCGCTTTAGATTGTGCTTCTTCTGAGTTCTACAAAGACGGAAAGTACGATTATACAAAATTTGAAGGTGCTACAGGCGTAATTCGTTCTAGCGAAGAGCAAGCACAATATCTGGCAGACCTTTCTGCAAAATATCCAATCATTTCTATTGAAGATGGTATGGATGAAAACGATTGGACTGGCTGGAAAAGCTTAACAGATAAAGTTGGCGACCGTGTTCAGTTGGTTGGTGATGATTTATTTGTAACTAACGTTACCCGTTTACAACGTGGAATTGATGAAGATACTGCAAACTCTATCCTGGTAAAAGTAAACCAAATTGGTTCTTTAACTGAAACCATCAATGCAGTAACTTTAGCTCAAAACAGCGGCTATACTTCTGTTATGAGTCACCGTTCTGGAGAAACTGAAGATGTTACCATCGCTGATTTGGCGGTTGCTTTAAACTGTGGACAAATCAAAACCGGTTCTGCTTCACGTTCTGACAGGATTGCAAAATACAATCAATTGTTACGTATTGAAGAAGAATTGGGCGAAAATGCCCGTTTCATCGGTAAAAACTTCAAATACGCGAAAAAATAATAAAAACGTTTAAACGTTTTGTAAACGCCCATCTGAGTTTCGGATGGGCGTTTTGTTTTGAAAAGGGCTTACGCTTGTTTTTTAGTCTGTAAAAAGCAAAACCCCACTCACTTCTTGTATTACTGGCTTAGTTCAACACTTCTATTATACATCGTGATTACTAATTTCAGGATCAGTTTTGAAGCAAATATTGCCAGAAGTTTACCTGGCTAAATTATAAACCAGAGCGATGTTGGTATTTATGATTTAGGATGGTTTAGAAACTAAACCGTTTTAAAGTTTGTTGTAGAAATACTGAATGGCTGCAAACACGTCAATTAATGTTGTTTTAGTAAACACATTTGACATACAAATAAAGGTGTTGAAAACCTTGTTTTTGTGAATGCCAATTCTTAAATTGTATTAACCAAAATATAAAAATCATGAAACTCCTCAAGAACATTCAAAACTGGGGCGACCGTCATCACCCTAAATGGCTCGATTATTTTAGAATATTACTTGGTATCGTTTTAATCTGGAAAGGAATTGCATTTGCAACCAACCTTCAGGCTTTTGATGATCTGATGCGCGGCGCTATGATTGGTACGGCAGTATCTATAAGTTTAATTGCCCATCTTATTATTATTATGCACTTAATTGGCGGTGCAGCTTTGATTTTGGGTACAAACACGCGTTTCTTTTGCCTGGTTAACTTGCCCATATTAATTGGAGCCGTTTTCTTTGTCAATTTATCGCCAAATATCTTCAGACCGTATTCTGAGCTTTGGCTATCTATCGTTGTTCTTGCAGGTTTGCTGTGTTTCTTTGTTGAAGGAAATGGAATCATTTCTGTAGAAAGACGCAACAGCAACGTTTTAACCTAAAACAAAAACGGTGTTCACCTTTACAGTGAACACCGTTTTTGTTTGTCTATATCTTATTTATAGAATTTCTATTCCTTTTACATCAAAAGTTTCGAAAATTTGTGCATTGATCACACTACGGGTCAAATCTGCTTTAGAAATATCTTTACACCAGAAATAGATATTTACATTACTGTTTAATTTACTTACCGGCGTAACCATAATTACAGGCTCTTTGTTAATGAAAACATTGCTATTCTCTGCAATAATGTCGCGAATTAAACTCACAACTTCTGTAGCATTAAAAGGTTTTGCGATAGACAGAGAAATGTCTACCCGCATTTGATTGTTGCTTAATGTCCAATTGATGATATTATTCGACAATATTGATCCATTCGGGATGATGATCTCTGCGCCTTCATCACTTAATAAAGTACTTGCCCTAACACCAATCTCTTTTACTCTTCCCTTTTTACTGCTAAGCTCAACAACATCGCCAATCCGGATGGTTTTATCAAAAATAAGAATGATTCCGGATACAAAATTGCTGACAATGTTTTGTAAACCCAAACCAATACCTACACCGAGAGCGCCCAGAATAACGGTAATTTTATCAATTGGGAGGCCGGATGCTGCTACGGCAATCAGAAAACCAGAAATAAGCAACACCAACCGCGTTACCAGTAATTTAGAACGTTCTCCTTTATTATCTTCTAAAGAATCATCGCCAGTATCGCCAAAGAAGTATGCGATATATTTCTGAAGAAAATTTGCGATCCAAATAATTCCTAAGAAAAGTACGATGCCACCAAGCGTGAAAGAAAAGCTACCAATAATACGTTTTTCCGTTAGGATTTCCATAATCGCTTCATAGATTCCATTAAAGATATTTAAGTTGGTGGTGAAGATTACAAACCAGATCAGTGTTGCACCAACTCCCGTTAGTCGGTTTAAACCCGCTGTTACCGCGTGCCATTCAAAATATTCTGGGTACCCTTTGCGTATCCTGCTGCTCTTCATCTGCAAAAGAAACGCTTCTACTAGTATCTTAGCCAAAATGGTTAACGAAATGGCGTTGAGCAATGCACTTACTCCTGTGGAATAAAAAATCTGCGTTAGCGTAAACCTGCCGAATAGATTGCAGATAATAGCAAGAAAGGCAAAAAACGTGTAGATAACTCCTGTTGTTACAATTACTTTGTAGCGTTTCGCTTTTTCATCGAGCATTTTCCACAAAACAAGTCCATAGGTTGATGATAACACACTTAGAACCAATAATAGCCAGCGTTGATAACGTGGCGACATGCCCATTAATCTTAAAAAAACCGGTGCGAGCAGCAAAATGGCAAAAACACACCAATAGTAAAATAATTTGCGCGGAAGCTTTTTCCAGAAAAACCAGGTAAGCAATAGGGATAGAAATATCTCTACAATTTCTATATATAATGCCGGCGCTCGAAGATCAAAAATTGGCGCCAGAGTGAATAGCATAATAAACGTTACTAAGAAAGGTCGTGGACTTAAAAGCTTAAATTCATCCAGAATATCCAAACGGCCACGGTTTTTTAGACTTCTGTAATTGTATACAACCCAAAAGAAAAAGATGGCACAGGTAAACAGTAAAAGCGCCCTGCTACTTCTGGTATATACGAAATAATAGCCAGAGATTTGCTGTTCACCATTGATGAACTTCCTAAAACCTACACTCCTATTCGCTTTAGAGTTTACACGTTCCCAAAGGTATCTGCGTTCCTTTCCAAAAGCGCGAATACTTACAGCATCGAGCTGATTGTCCGTCAAGTAAATCAGCTCCTTAATGTTAATTAAATTAGAAGAAGTTCTAGCCTGCAAGTTGTTAATGGTTAACGTACTTTCTTTAAGCAGGCTATCCATCACCACATGTTTCTTTTTAAGTTCAGCAAACTCATTTCTAAACATTGCACCTATAGCAGGTATCGTAAAGATTTTAACAACAACGCTGTCTTTTCCTAAGCTGAGTATTTCTGTTTTAAGCGCTCGGAGCTGTGTTTCGTAATCATTTAAATCTGCCAGACAATCTTCATTATTGCTGCTGAGTTCTGCAAGTAAAGTTTCATCCATCTGCAGATTTTGCAGATTAGGAATTCGATCACTCGCCGTAAGCCTGCTTTTCAGCAAAGCCAGTGCAGCCTCATCCTGCGTTAAATGTTTAGTGATGGCAGGCAATTTCCTGAACGACGCTACCGTTACAGGAACCTTGTTTACAACTTCAAATACTTTTTCAAGATGGGCGAGATAATCGCCTTTGGTTAACGTGGTCGAATCTGCCAGAATAGACAAATTCTGACCTGTTACAGCTTGCTTCTGAGCACACGCAGGGTCACCGCAAAGGAGTATACAGCATATGATGGACAGCACAACCACCAAAAAATGCGCTTTTATTTTCATTGAATTGAGATATTTGAAAAACCACCAGGCAGAAATGCATGCTAGCTTGCCAAAAATAAGCATTACCAGCACTATATGTGAAAAAAATGTTTTGCTAACAGATTTTCAACCTATTGTTTATGGCTTTTCAATAGCTTAAGTAATACGCCGTTTGTCCATCCAAAACCGTCTTGTAACGGATATTCTCCGCCGCCGCCAAGGGCATCAGTCTGTGTCACATCGTACTTTTCCATTAACTTCCCGGTTTGATTAAAAACCCGGACATTAAGCTTTGTCCATCTATCTGCAATATCGTCAGCAAGAACTTGATAACCATAATGTTGTAGACCTGAAATACTCATCCATTGTAAAGGTGCCCATGCATTTGGGTTGTCCCATTGCTGGCCAGATTTAACCAATGTGGAGACTAATCCTCCACTTTTCAAAAAATTGGATTTTATTTTTTGAGATACTTCTGCAGCCTGTGCTTTTGTAGCGATACCAAAAAACAGCGGACTTGCTCCTGCAAGTGTTTGCTGCGCACTAAACTTTTTTGTTTTCCAGTTGTAATCTGTAAAAAATTTTTGTTCCGAATTCCAACAGTATTTTAAGATCGCCGCTTTTCTTTTTTCAGCTTTGGTGTTGTAAAGTGTGGCATTTTTTGTTTCACCTTTCTGCGTATAAGCTTTTGCAATTGTACGTTCGAGGTGATACATTAAGCCATTCAAATCAACAGGAACTAAGTCTGTTGTGATAATGGTTTTAAAATTTTGTCCATCTGCAAACCAACGTGTACTAAAGTCCCATCCAGATTCTGCAGCAGAGCGCACATTTCTGTAAAAAATCGATTTATCTTGTTTGCTTTCTTTTGCAGCTTTCACATCTTCTGCGTAGGATTCTTCTCTCGGGTAATCGCCTGCATCCCAATATCGGTTTAAAACGGTACCATCACTCAACTTAACCACGTGGTTTTTCGCATCGCCGTTTTTAATGCTCTCAAACCCTTTCATCCAAAATGCATATTCTTTGATCAACACATCCTGATAATCTTTTACGTTCACTTTTGAATCGGCTTCTGCCAATAATGTAACCATCATAGAAAAAAATGGCGGTTGCGAACGTGTAAGGTAGTAGCTTCTGTTCCCGTTAGGGATAAAACCGTAGGTGCGAATTAGAAAAGCAAAATTGTCAACCATATCTTTGATGATATCTGCTTTCCCCGCCTCTTTTAAACCGAGCATTGTAAAATAAGAATCCCAATAATAAATTTCTCTGAAACGCCCGCCAGGTACGATATATGGTTTGGGTAAAGGCAGCAGTGAAGTTCCTCTAACGGTATCTGGTTGGCGTTTAAGTACTGTCCATAAAGTATCCAGATGTTTTTCAATTCCGGCAGAAACATCAGATCTGTATAAATCTGTATGGTTTTGCGGAACCTCGAAATTCTCTTCTACAAATGTTTTCAGACTAAAATTTGCTTTTGCTTTCTCGGCTTGATAGGCGGCCATAATATCCTTTGCAGATTTTTTCGGTGTGGCATCTACAAATGTCTTTCCATCAGGAAAAATACCTGAAAGCTGAACGGATTCAAATAAACCGGGATAAAGTTGCCTCGGACTTTTTACTTCCTGTGCGAAAGCATTTACAGAAATAATCCAAAGAAAAATAACGAAATACTTTTTCATAGCACAAGGTTTTAGACGGTTAGCAATTCCGGCTCAACATCCGGCTTTGAAGGGAAATGTTACAGCAAATCTTTAAGTACAATCCATACGTTTTCTGCGAGGATTTTATCGCCTTCGGCAGTTGGATGTATACTATCTTCCTGGTTTAATTTTGGAATTCCTCCAACTTTATCCAACAAGAAAGGAATTAAAGCCATATTGTTTTTTTCGGCCAAAGCCGGAAAAATGTTTTTAAAATCTGTAGTATATTTTTTGCCCATACTTGGGGGCATTTGCATACCGGCAATAACCAATTTTGCTTCTGGATATTTCAATTTCACGCGATCAATAATATCCTGAAGGTTTTTAGTGGTTTGCGCTACCGGAAGTCCGCGTAAACCATCATTAGATCCCAGTTCAAGCACAAAAATATCTACTTTCTGTTTCAGCAACCAATCAATGCGGCCTTTACCTCCTGCAGAAGTCTCGCCGCTCAAGCCTCCATTAATTACATTATAAGGCAAATTTAAAGAGTCTATTTTTTTCTGAATTAACGCCGGATAAGCTTCTGTAGGATCCAATCCATAACCTGCTGTTAAACTAGTACCAAAAAAAAGAATATTTTTAGTTTTTGCTTTTGAAGTTTGTTGTTTTTGGTCAGCTGAATCTAAAGTTTTCTTATCCTGCTTCGCACTTTGTCCGTTTCCGCATGCGGAGAATAATATGGCCAAAACAAACAGGCCTAATAATCGTTTTCGTAACATAAATTAAAAATCTGTCTCTAAATTTATAACCACTACATAACAGGCCTGGCCACATTATGTTTTGAATAGTCTATATGCAAATCCTCAAACCGTAAATCATTTGGAAAGTATACTAAACCTCAGAAATGTAAGCAAAATTTACCAAAGTGCCCAGCGCGAGCTTCGGGTTTTAAATAACATTAATTTCAGCATTTCTGCCGGAGATTCTGTTGCAATTACAGGCCCATCCGGAAGCGGCAAAACCACTTTATTGGGATTGTGCGCCGGTTTAGATGGTGCAAGTGAAGGCAGTGTCGAATTAAACGGAATTGCTCTCGAAAAGTTAAATGAGGATGAAAGAGCTGCCGTAAGAAACCAAAATATCGGGTTTATTTTTCAAAACTTTCAATTATTGCCCACGCTTACTGCTTTAGAAAATGTGATGGTACCAATGGAATTAAGAGGTGCTAAAAACATCCGTTCACATGCTATGGAACTGCTGGAAAAAGTCGGTCTTTCCGATCGTGCGCAGCACTACCCTATTCAACTTTCTGGCGGTGAGCAGCAGCGTGTTTCTTTAGCGAGGGCGTTTTCTAATACGCCGCAAATCTTATTTGCCGATGAACCTACCGGAAACCTGGATGCCGAAACCAGCGAAAAAATTATTAAACTTTTGTTTGACTTAAACCGCGATGCGGGGACAACGCTTGTTATTGTAACGCACGACCTCGATCTGGCAGCAAAAACCGGAAGAACAATTAAAATAAAAGGTGGAGCTGTACTTTCTGATGAAATAAAACAACATGGATAAACCGATTTCTTCTTCCTCTATTCGCCTTTCGTGGTTGTTTAAAATGGCTTGGCGCGATAGCCGTAAAAACCGGTCTCGTTTATTTCTGTTTATTTCTTCTATTGTGCTCGGCATTGCAGCCCTTGTTGCAGTCTATTCTTTTAAAGATAATTTACAAAATGATATAGAACGGCAGGCGAAAGAACTTACCGGCGCAGATTTGATTCTCGATAGTAAAAAAGGGATCAGTAAATCGATGCAAAAGTTGATAGACAGTATTGGCGATGAACGTTCTCAGGAAAAAACCTTCGCGTCTATGTTGTATTTTGAAAAAAATGGCGGAAGTCGTTTGGTACAAATGAAAGCGCTTGAAGGTGCCTATCCATATTACGGCATTATAGAAACCCAACCTGCTGAAGCTGCAAAAACTTTCCAACAAGACCAAAATGCACTGGTAGATAAAACATTGATGCTACAATTTGGTGCTAAAGTTGGCGACTCGATTAAAGTTGGAGATTTGAAATTCAGAATTAGTGGAGAACTGATCAAAGCACCAGGACAAACCGGAATTGCAGCCAGTGTGGCGCCCATAGTTTATATTCCTTTCAGCTATCTGGAAAAAACCAACCTGATTAAAAACGGAAGCCGCATTAACAACAAGTTCTATTATAAATTTAATAACCCTGAAAAGGTTGAGCCTTTGGTTAAAAAACTGGAAACAAGATTAGAGAAAGAGGGTTTTGATGCTGAAACTGTAGAATCCAGAAAAGAACAAACCGGCCGTGCATTTAAAGATGTGAACCGGTTTATGGCACTCTCCGGTTTTATTGCATTGCTATTGGGGTGTATTGGTGTGGGCAGTGCGGTGTACGTTTACGTACAGGAAAAGTTATCTACTGTGGCGACTTTAAGGTGTTTAGGTTTAAAAGCAAGACACGCTTTTTTCATCTACCTCATTCAAATTTTCTTTATCGGTTTAATTGCCGCTATACTGGGTACAATTTTGGGCACCTTAATTCAGTTTCTGATTCCATTGGTGTTAAAAGATTTTCTTCCGGTAGAAATTACTATGCAAATTTCGTGGCCGGCGGTTTTACAAGGTATTGTTCTGGGTGTAGTAATTTCTATTTTGTTTGCACTTCCGGCCTTACTTCGTGTACGCAAAATTTCGCCCTTAAATGCAATACGTGCCTCATTTGATACACAAAACAACCAGAAAGCAGATCTATTGCAATGGTTAGTGAATACCCTTATCGCAATTTTTGTATTTGCTTTCACTTATTTGCAGATGAAAAACTGGCTGTATACGCTGATATTTACAGCCGGCATTGGCATAGCTTTTTTATTACTTATTAGCTTGTCAAAAGTCTTAATGTTTGTCGTGCAGAAGTTATTGCCGGCATCGTCAGCATATGTTTTGCGGCAAGGTTTTGCCAACCTTTATCGTCCAAACAATCAAACCTTAATGTTAACCCTTTCTATCGGCTTGTCTACGGCTTTTATCTGTACATTATTTTTCGTACAATCTATATTGCTTAGTCGGGTTACTTTATCATCGGGCACGAATCAACCAAATATGGTGATGTTCGACATTCAGAATACCCAAAAAAATGGGTTAGATAGTTTAACAAAATCTTTCAAGCTTCCGTTGATGAATCGCGTTCCAGTGGTAACGATGCGTATCGAGGAAATAAATGGGAAGAAAGCCGGAGCAGACAGCACTAAAAACCGCGCATTCCGAAACGAAATTCGTGCAACTTATCAGGATTCTTTAACCGCGGCCGAAAAAATTACCAAAGGAAAATGGATTGGAAAAGTGAATCCCGACGACATTATCTACATTTCTCTTGACCAAAATTTTGCCGATCGTATTGGTGTTGGGCTGAACGATAAAATCTTATTTAATGTACAGGGAATGCTCATTCCAACAGTTATCGGCAGTTTAAGAGAAGTAAACTGGACAACTTTACAAACCAATTTCAGAGTTGTTTTTCCTTCAGGCGTTTTAGAAGAGGCTCCACAATTTCATGTATTGATGACCAGAACACCATCCAGTGAAGTTTCTGCACGTTTCCAGGGAGAAGTAGTTCAGAAGTTCCCAAATGTTTCAGTAATAGACCTGGATCTGGTATTAAAGTTATTAGATGAACTGCTGGGAAAAATTGGTTTTGTGATCCAATTTATGGCAGGCTTTAGTATGTTAACCGGTTGGGTAGTTTTAGTTTCTGCTGTGTTGAGCAGCAAAAACCAACGCATTAAAGAAAGTATTCTATTGCGTACAATGGGGGCCAGCCGGAAACAGATTCTTAGTATTAACGCTATCGAATATTTCTTTTTAGGTGCATTCTCTGCTGCTGCCGGAATGATTCTGGCACTTGCCGGAAGCTGGGCATTGGCCAAATTCAGCTTTGATGCTTCATTTATTCCGCCGGCCGGCGCAACTGTGCTGCTCTTCGCCTCTGTTGTATTGCTGGTTGTATTTACAGGAATACTCAGTAGCAGAAGTATCCTCAATCAATCGCCGCTTAAAATTCTACGCAACGAAGGATAAATATATGTCGGTTAGAAAACCAGGCATCCGTGGCCTACAATTAAATTGATTGGTTTCGGTTTAGGTAAAACAGCAATGAAAACCTATCTTGCATTTTGTGCAGATAAATTTATGATAAGATTAAATAGTGAAACGCCAAATGACGTGCTTCAGGAAGTAAAAATTGGCGATATGGTTACAGATACCTTCAGTAAAACCGGGATGGTAGAAAGTATTGAAGTAGATGACGACGGATTGTACAAATTGTATATTTTTAATCTCGTTACCGGAAGAACCATTACAATAAAAAAATAAACCTGACCTATGTCTTTATTCATTTTGCTTTTGTCAATCGTGCTTTTGTTTATCATGATTTTGAAGAAAATCAGCCCGATGATTGCATTGTTAGCTGTAGCCATTATTGCAGGATTGCTGCTGGGGATGCCTGCAAAAAAAGTGATGGATTCAATTTCAAATGGAATTGGAAGTACACTTGGCAGTATGGTAATGGTGTTGGCATTAGGTGCTATGATGGGGAAGCTGATTGAAGACAGTGGCTCGGCCAAAAAAATCGTTTTTATCTTGATTAAAGCTTTCGGGAAGAAAAACATACAATGGGCAGTACTGCTTACCGGTTTAATGGTTGGTATTCCACTATTCTATAACGCTGGTTTTGTTGTTCTTATCCCACTTGTATTTGCCATTTCTGCCGCCACAGGATTATCAAAACTATACATTGGTTTGCCAATGGCCACAGCATTATCAGTAACGCATGGTTTTTTGCCTCCACATCCTGGCCCGGTTGCATTGGCAGGAATTTTTCATGCCGATCTCGGAAGAACACTTATTTATGGATTGGCCTTAACTATTCCCATTGCCATCATTGCCGGAATTTATTTCCCGAGGATGATTACCACAAAACTCCAAACAACCAACATTCAGGAGTTTGCTTTGGAAGAAACTGATGATCTGCCTTCTGGCTCGAAAAGTTTTTTTATGGCATTACTTCCAATATTATTAATAATAGGCGGAACAATTGGCAATGGAATACAAATTGAATATACAGGAAAAGCAATTTTCACTTTCCTTTCAGACCCAACTGCAGCTCTTTTAATTTCGGTTGTGTTAACCTTATTTATTCAAAAAGGCACAATAGAAAAAGCAATGGAATCTTGTACCGAAGGCGTAAAGGGAATTGCGATGATTGTGCTGATTATTGCCGCGGGCGGCGCTTTTAAACAAGTACTCATTGACAGTGGAATGGGCGAAACCGTGAAAGAAGTAACCGGAAATTTAAACCTCTCTCCCCTATTGCTGGCCTGGTTAATTACAGCTTCTCTACGTGTTACGCTAGGTTCTGCAACTGTTGCCGCATTAACAGCTTCAGGAATGGTTCTACCTTTAATTGGGCCGGCTGCACCTGCAGAATTAATGGTTTTATCTGTTGGTGCCGGAAGCCTGATGTTCTCACATGTAAACGACACTGGTTTCTGGATGTTTAAAGAATATTTCAGCTTAACCTTGAAACAGACCTTCTGTACCTGGACGGCCATGGAAAGCCTGGTTTCTGTTCTGGGCTTAGTTGGTGTTTTACTATTGAACCAATTGATCTGATTACGTTAATTTTTTACCCGGTTTTTCTCTGCATCTGCACCTGAAGACTCATGTTTTGCCGGCGATGAAAATGCTTTGCCAAAACGATAACTGTAGCTGACAAACAAAGCCCTGGAATCATTTTTATTTTGCCAATTGGCATCAGTAGAAGCCAGATTGTTGATTATGCCATTGATAACCCGCCCCCGAAATATATCTGTTGCTGATAATTTAAGCGTCGATTTTGGAGATATTTTTTTCTGCAAGGCTGCGCCAAACTCTTCATAAGCACCAATTACAAATTGCACTGTGGAGAGTTTGCTTTGATAACGCATATTCAATTCTGCATTCCACGTTTCACTGATTTTAATCTGCAAATTTGGTGTTGTACGGAAAAAATTCCCTTTGGTGATCAAAAAACCCGTGTAGAAATCAGTTTTGGAAACAATGCGGGAAAATTCAAGATATGCATTCAATTTAAGCCATTTTGTAAAATCAAACTCCGCATTTAACGATACATTGGCTACAGTTGTTTTGCCCACATTTGCCGGCCGGCTATAATAGGTTCCCTCTACAATTTCTATGGTTTCATTTACATCGTCTTTCACCCAGCTATACGCAAAACTTGTGGTTAGTTTGTTGTGAAAAATATGAGATAGTTCTACACTTTGAGTAAAAGAAGGCTTCAAAAAAGGATTGCCAACGTAATAGGTAAATTTATCCAGCGGAGAAAAGAAAGGATTCAGATCCTGATAGTATGGCCGATCTACACGTCGTCCGTAGTTTAATCCAAGTTGATTGTTGCTCGCAGTATCCAGTTTGTAGGAGAGATATACCGTTGGAAAAAGATTGTTGTAAGTTCTTCTGAAACTAGAGTCTGGTTTAACCAAATTACCAAGTTGATGTCCGTCAGAGATGGTATTTTCATATCTTAAACCAGCCTGGATAGATAATTTTTTCCCTTCGTGAACGAAATTCAGATAAGCCGCATTGATATTTTCGCGATATAGAAAATGATTGCTCTTTTCATAATCTATGCGTTCTAGGTTGTTAGCAATGCTACTGTAATCTGCCAGGTTATCGGTTTCCGTATAGGCAGCTTTAATTCCCGCATCCATCTTCCATCCATTTGCCAATGGATGAACATAATCGGCTTTTAACGTATAGATGTCGATATCAGACGGCAGCCATCCACGGAGTATATCCTGATATTTTGGCTGCATATCTGCAAAATAACTGTAATTGTAATAATTTTGGTTGGTTTTGTTCCGATAGCGTAAGTAATCGGCATCTACAATAATTTCCCGACCGCTCCGATCAAATTTGTGTCGATAGTTCAAATTGGCGCCGAGGTTTTGATATTTAATCTGATCGATATTTTCGGCGCGAATCACGGAGTCCAAGACCATCATCGGGTTAGATAAGTTGCTTGTATTGTTGTTCACCTGTTTAGAAATACGATTCATTCCGTTAATTACCACTCCCCAGGTTGTATTTTCTGAAGCATAATAATCCAATCCGGTTTTGAGATTCAATGTATTTCCATGTCTCTTGAAATAAGAGCTTTGCCTGAAATACGATTGAATATTGCCTTCGCCATCTTTATAGGTTCTATTCAAATCAAGATCTGTAAAACTATTGTTGAGGTTATAAGAAAGATTTCCGAAAACATTGATTTTATTTTTACGGTAGTTGAAATTGAAGCTATTATTAGATCGAAAAAGTTCACCTTGATTTGCGCTCAGGTTCAAACCGCCATTGAAGCCGCCAATTTTACTTTTTTTGGTTTTGATATTAATCACACCCCCATTTCCGGCAGCATCGTAACGTGCCGGCGGATTGGTCATAATCTCGATCTGATCTAATGTGGAAGATGGCAATGATTTCAGATAATTCTCTAAATCGGAACCAGACAAGTAAGTTGGTTTATCATCGATAAAAATATTCACCCCGCTTTTACCTTTTAAAGAAATATTGCCATTTTGATCGACACTTATGCCCGGCGATTTTTCCAATACATCCAATGCATTGGTTCCGGCATTGGATGTAAGTGCATCTACGTTTACAACTGTTCGATCAATTTTACGTTCTACGAAAGATTTGCGCCCTGAAACATTCACTTCAGCGAGCATTTTTGCATCTGTTGTCAATTTTATTTCAGGTATTTTGTATGGGGTATTTTCTGTATCGACCGTAAATTGCGAACTTGTAAATATAGGTGCGCCAATCATTGAAACTTTGATATAGTATTGCCCATAGGGAGTTGCATCAAAACTAAAGCCACCATCAGCATTGGTCAAAACAGTTTTGATTAAAACGGAATCTTTCATTAATGCCACCGTTGCAAATTCCGCTCCCTGACCTTCTCCATTTAAAACCCGACCAGATATTGTAGACTGTGGAACGGTATTTTGGGCAAAAGTTAAGGCAATATTCATCCATAGGATCAAAAATCCTAATATTTTCAGCTTCATAAATAGGGAATTTAGTGCTTAAAAACCGCTTTTGTAGTTTTCTATTTCGTAATTGTACAATAAAGCATGTCCTTCATTTTTGAGGAAATTCTTTTTGTATCGCTCTGCAATACTTTGACTTTGCTTCTTTCCATTCACAATGAATTCATTGTTATTCAACTTATAGGAAAGTTTTTTAGTATTGGCAATTATTCCATCTTTCAACAGTTCGCGATTGATCTCGTCTGTATAATCGTGTCCATCACCATCGGTTACAGTTTTTGAAGTTACCGTACGTTGAACACCTGTTTGTACATGAGTAGGCGGAATTTGCGGCTTAAGCGGAATCGCTGGAGTAATTGGCGTAACTGCAGTAATTGGTATTGTAGGCGTTATTGGTACTGAAACGGCTATCGGTGTTGGAGGTGTAGGTGGTGTTGGAGGTACTGGCGGAACCAAGCCTTCCGATTTATATTTTTTTGCTTCCTCACGGTAGCGGTTGGCCTCTGCCTCATAACGGCTGGCTTCTATCTGGTAACGCTTTGCTTCTTCTGCATAACGCTTATGCTCCTCAGCAATGCGCCTGGCTTCAACAGTTTGTCTTTTTTGTTCTTCCTTTACACGTTTCGTTTCTACATTTATGCGTTCAGCTTCTTTTTCTTTGGCTTTGGCTTCGTGTGCCGCAGCACGTTTATCTTCCTGTTCAGCCTCAGCATTTTTGCTTTGCCCAAGCGATACTTTTTTAGTTGTATCTGCATGCTGCAATGCCATGCTTGTGTTTGCATAATCTATAGAGCTTGCCTTGCTTACGTTTTTGAAAGAGATGGTACATGCAACTACAGAAACAAGCACCACAGATAATATTGTTTTTTCCATGTTGGTTAGGGTTGAATTTTTGTTGAACATCATTCTGCTTACCCGACTAAGCAGACTACCGTTTTTACCCGTAATGCTAAGCGCATAAGCAGGTGCACTCTGCTTAAATTCCTGACAGAAAATCAAGGCTTTTACGTAGTTTTTTCTATCGTTAACACTGGTGACGGCCAAATCATCACAACAATGCTCCCGTTCTATTTTAATTAATTTTGATACCCAAAGTACTGCGGGGTTGAAAAAAAACACAATCTCTACCAAGCCTTGTACTAAATTCACCAGAAAATCTCTTCGCTTAATGTGTGCCAACTCGTGAGAAAGAATTGCCTCTATTTCTACATCAGACAATCCATTTAGTAAACCCAGCGGAATTAAGATGATCGGTTTTAAATGCCCAATAACCATAGGAACATTTGCAAACCGCGATTGTACTATTGAAACCTCTGGCGAGAGATTGAAACGACTGGCCAGTTTCTTTACTTTTTCTTCCCATTTTTCGCCCGCCGAAAATGTTCCTTCATACCGTAAACGTCGAAGATCTTGTAAACCAACAAGCAGACGTATGCCTTTTGTACAAATAAACAGAAACCAAATCATAACCAGCATATTTGCATACTGATTCCATATACCAAATGCGGCACTGACTCCAACTTTTAGTTGATCTTTAAGATTGGCATCAACTGTTGCATTCGTTGTTGAAATGGTCACATTTTGTTGCGTCAATTGATTTCTAACGGATACAATCTCATGATCAACGTTATTTAATTCGTAGAAAAATATGCCGAATGTCGCCAGGGTAAACAAGGCCAAACAAAGGGTTAACAAATTGTAACGGATGGCTGCGCCAAATTTTCGCGTGGTTGCAACAATTAACCCGGCGGTAAGCGCCAGAATAACACCCAACCAAAGAGAGTGAAATAAAGTAGCGCCAAGCGCATGTAGCAGGCTTTCCGGAAAGAGATTTATTAATTTAAATTTCATGGTTCAATTCGTTTATAATTTTATTTAGCCTTCCATCTGATCTAAAAGCCTTTTGATTTCTTCAATTTCAGATTTAGAGGTTTTTTCATTCCCTAAAAGCTGCATCATTAGTTTTGAAGCCGATCCTTTATACAATGTATTCACAAAACGATCAAGCAATTGCACTTTGGTTTTTTCCTCCTCTTCCGATGGAATGTAAATGTGCTTCATCTGACTTTCGTCGCGTTTTAGAATTCCTTTTTCAACCAATATCTGCATCTGTTTTAATGTGGAAGTATAATTTACCTCCCGCTGCAGATTTAGTTTATCATTCACAAAACGAACGGTTGAAGGACCAAACTCCCACAAAACCTGTAAAATCTCCAACTCTGCTTTTGTAGGTTCGGGCAAATGATCTGGTTTTTTATCTTTCATAAACTAAAGGTACGATAATTTTCGTACGATACAAATATTACCTTATTTTTTTATTAATTGTTTTTGGCTGAAATCTGGATTCGAGCAAATTGTGTATAAAATATTCGCGCGGTATTCAAACAGCTTAATACCTTTAGCTTTTGATTCAGATATGGCAGAAGCACTCAAAAATTTATATTCATCCGCATTTTACGATAAATTGGGTATTGCGGTTTCTAAAGTTTATCCTTTGTTTAATGTGGCAGAATTCCGATCCGAAATTTATTCTGATGAATTTGAGAACATGGAACTCAAAGAAAGAATGAGGCACACCACAGTTGTATTGCACAAATTTTTGCCACAAAATTATACCGATGATATCGAAATCGTCTATAAAACCATAAACCAACTGAAGATTAACGGTATTGGGGAAGAGGGATTGGCTTTTATGTTTCTCCCCGACTATATTGAATTTTATGGTTTGGATTATTTTGAAACATCTGTGCCTGCGCTTGAGTTTGTTACCCAATTTGTAAGTTGTGAGTTTGCGGTACGGCCTTTTTTGCTGAAATATGGCGAACGAATGATGGCTCAGATGTTGAAATGGTCTTTACACGAAAGCCATAAAGTTCGGCGCCTGGCCAGCGAAGGCTCAAGACCTCGCTTACCTTGGGCAATGGGTATTCCTTTTCTGAAAGAAAATCCGGAAGTTGTTCTGCCGATTTTAGAAAACCTAAAGAACGATTCTTCAGAATGGGTGCGCCGCAGCGTAGCGAACAATTTGAATGATATTGCCAAATCTCATCCTAATCTCGTTATTGAAACCGCAAAGCGATGGAAAAACATTAGCGCAGAAACTGATGCCATTATTAAGCATGGCAGCCGCACGCTTTTGAAACAGGGACATTTGGAGATTTTAAGCTATTATGGATTGGATCACCGGGAGGTCGGTATTTCGAATGTTAACATCCACAATCCTAAAATAAAAATTGGAGACAGCCTGGAATTTTCATTTTCATTGGCCAATCTGAAAAATGCGGAGCAAAAGATACGCCTGGAATATGCCATTTATTATAAAAAACAAAATGGTCAGAACACCAAAAAAGTATACAAAATATCTGAAAGGATTTATCCCGCATGTGCGGAAATTGTCATTACCAGAAAACAAAAATTTATCCCGATTACCACGAGGGTTTTTCATTCCGGAGAACACCATTTAGCCATCACTGTTAACGGTGCTGAAAATGAAAAATATAGTTTTGACTTAGTGATTTAACCAAAACTTTCCCTCACCTGGTCTAAAAAATCAATTTGCCTTTCGTTGATGTATTTTTTGGCATCTGCATAACTGAACCACTCTGCACGGTCCACTTCCGGAAAAACCTGCTTTTTCCCCGAACGTGGTGGCCATTCTATTTCGAAAGTATTGCTTTTAACGTTCGCCGTATTAAGGTCAGATGCCAAAGCCCAGCAAAGCACTTTTTTGCCTCCTTTTTGAACAATCGGCTTGAGTTCAAAAAAGTCACCATTAATTTCTATACCAATTTCTTCGGCAAATTCTCGCTTAGCAGCAATTAATGGCAACTCATGATCGTTAATTTCACCTTTTGGTACTGTCCAGAAACCTTCATTTTTCCTGGCAAAAAACGGACCTCCGGGATGAACGAGAAAAAAAACAATCTGATCGTTAACTTTCTTAAACAACAAAATACCGGCACTAATTTTCATTTCTCATAAATTGTTTTGAAACAAGAAAACCACCTTTTCTGGTGGTTTTCTAATTTATATCTGAGTTAAATTGTCTTGTTTTTAACCTGCAAATTAACTCTGCAAACGGATATTGATGTTAAAGTAAACCATACAAACCACTTGCATAAATGCGTAAAGACGGCGAAACACTTTTCATCTTTTCAGGTGAGGGGCCCTTGACTTTATAAGCTTCCGGATGAAGCTCTAATCCTTGATTGTCAACTTCCTCAATCTGTCTTTCACCTTTAAGATTGGTCACGTGTTCTTCGCTTATATTTAATGGAGCCATGTTATTGTGTTTTATATTCTGATAACATGATTCTCAAAAATAAGTTTGCCGCACAGAACATTTTTTGTTACTGTTTATGCGAATTGACAATTTTAAAACAAAAAACTGTCTCAATGATTAAAAAACACATATAATTATAAATTCTACTGGCAGGTTTTACTCTTTTTCCAGACTGGAAATCCAGTTTTCGGTGGTAGAAACCTCTATAGGTTTTGCTCCGGCAACAATTTTAAGCGTTCCGCCTGCATTAATTACTTCTTGTGTAATATAATTCTTATTGTATAGTTTTCCATTTAAAGAAACCGATTGAATGTAAATATTTTTTTCACCAAAATTTTCTACTTCTACTTTAAAAGTTTTTCCTTTCGGCAAGTTATAGGTCACCAACGGGAATAATGGTACATTCAAATAATATATTGGCCAACCTACGCAGGCCGGAGAAAAACCACTGGCGGTAAATACATACCAGGCACTCATTGCGCCGGCATCATCATCCATTGTTCGTAAAAAAGCCTGCGGTTTGTTCTGGTAAATTTTGCCAATGTAAGAACCAATTCCGCGGCTGTTGTCATTAAAATAATTTTGAATAACCGTATCGGCAGCCAGCGCATGCATCCAATATTGCGATTTATAACCTGCTTTGGTTACATTATACATCAATGGAACCTGCAAATCAGGTTCATTGGCATGGTTGTACAAATCGCGGTTAAAAAACTCATCCAACTTGGCCAAATACGCAGATTCGCCGCCGTCCAATTCCATCAAACCTTTAAAATCATAAGGCACAAACCAACGATATTGCCAAATTGTTCCCTGGTACAAACCGCGCGCCTGCATGCGGTCTACATCACCTTTGCTTAAATCTTTAAAATCTTTGTTCCAATACGTTTTATATTCAAGCGCTTTATTCAGATAATGTGCAGACTTCTCTTTGTTTTTCAGAATCTTAAAAATTTCAGACAGCGCCCAATTGTCGTAGCTGGATTCAAGTGCCTTATCCGGAGATTTGTAATCGAGGCCATCTACTTCTTTTACAAGAGAATCTGCGATTTTTTTAAAATCTACCGGGTATCCTTTCCTGTAAGCATCCAATAAAACCACAATAGCGTGCTCTGAACGTACGGTATTTGAGGGTTCAGTCTGTGTGGCATAATCTTTTTTGCCAGAGTTATACAAATCTGCTATGGACGACACAATACCAGCATAACGATCTTGTGCAATTAAGGAAAGTAATGGCAGTTGCGTACGGTAATTGTCCCAGATTGCCCAGCCATTATAACGGATTTGTTTATCTTTCTGCGCTTCACCTTTAGTGTTTCTGTACGTCCCGTCGGCCTCCGAAATTACATACGGCGATTGCATAGTGCGATACAACAAAGAGTAAAAAAGTTTTGCGCTTTCTGCATCACCGCTCACAGCAATCTTGGATAAGTTCGTATTCCAATCGTCATGACTTTGCTTACGCATCTGATCAAAAGTGCTTTTGTTAAGGGCCGCTTTCGCCGCTGCAATACTTACTGATGAAAAAGCAACATTAACTTCCGCAGATACAGTTTCGTTTTCTAAAACAGCGATTAACTTATGCGCAGACGCGGTATTGATTTTACTTACATGCTCAATTTCAAAAGCATAAAACAACTTGTATTTACCTACACTACACGTAGTTTTAGACGTAATCCATCCGCTTACCACATTTCCATCTATTTGATGTTCTTCAGCAACAAAAGCACCATTAAAAGCATAAGATAAATCAATAAAGAATCCTTTTTCTCCTGTCGGGAAAGTATATCGTTCTTTACCTGCATTCTTCAATACGGTAAATTCTGCTTTGATTTTATTTTCAAATCCTACTGAGTAATAACCCGGACTGGCTTGTTCTGTTTGTTTAATCAATTCTGTTTCTGAAGGATTATTGCCCAGAAAAGGTTTTATAAAAATATTACCACCAGAACCCTGGCAACCTACGCCTTCAAAACGATTGTGTGTGAAACCTTCAAATTTTTTAGCAAGAAATTCATAACCTGTATGCGTTTTCGGATAGGTTTGCGGACCAATACTAAGCATGCTAAAAGGATAAGAAGCCGCAGGCGACATTTGTCCGTGATCGCCTGACGATCCCAAGAATACATTAACCTGATCTACCGGCCGAATATTTCCAGCAACAGAATAACTGCCTTTCTCTTGAGCTAAAACGTTTAAATGAAAGATTAATAAAATGGATAAAACCGGAGTAAAAAATTTCATGAATGTGTTCGGATTGATTTATTCGCCCAAAAATAGTCTTTTAACATTAAGTTGATATTATGTTTTCAGTTCGTTACAAAAGGGGCAAAAAAAAACCATCCCGTTTTTGGGATGGTTTAAAAAAAATTTATTCGAAATTACTTAACACTCACCGGAACGGAGATTTTATCCCATTCTAAAGTAAATCCGGCTTTAGTAATTTTGTAAACCAAACGCTCTTGTGTAGCTTTTAAAGCTTTAGTTTTTACTTCAACACGTAAAGCATCTTTTGCTTCTTCATATTTGTAAGCGCCCCATTGTTTTGGCTCTTTGTTAAAGATGGCTGTCCATGTTCCGCTTTCTTTCGGGATCAGGAAAAAGCTGTATTTTCCTGCGGCCAAAGTTTTACCTTCAACCATAATGTCTTTATCGGTTTCGAAAGTTGTTGCTTCATTTGCACCCGCACGCCAAACTTTGTCATACGCTTCCAAACCACCCCAGATTTTACGGCCTTTAACAGATGGACTGCTGTAAGCAATTGTAATGTTGGCATCTTTAATTTTACCTGTTACGGTTTCTGCCGGACTTGGTTTGGGCTGAGCATCTTGCGCCATTGCACCAACCGAAACTGTGATTGCCGTAAACAGCAATGCGATCGATTTAATCATTTTTTTCATAGTACTATATATTTGTTTTTTGTTGTTTAGATTTTACGAATGTATGCGTTTGGGCGGATAAAACCATAATCCGAATGTCGAAAAGAGAATTACTGCAATAGCGCCCACAACATTTAACCACAGGAATGAAACCACATCAAATCCATAAACGGCAATAACCGTAATTTCTGATAAAATTGCTGAAATAAATGCCACGGTTCCGCTAACTTTTTTCATATAAAATGCTACAAGAAAGATTCCCAATATCGGGCCGTAAAATATAGAGCCCAATACATTTACCGCTTCAATTAAAGACCCCATCTGCGTAGCAAACATGGCTACAGCAATGGAAAATATACCCCAGGCTAAAGTGTGTAACCTGCTATATCGTAACTCCTGACTATCGTCCAACTGTTTTTTAATGAAAAGCAAATGAATATCTTTTAAAGAACAAGCCGCTTGTGAATTCAGCGCAGCTGATATGGAACCCCAACTTGCCAGAAATATTACCGCAAAGAGCAGCCCAATTAAACCCACAGGCAAAGTACTTTTTACAAAATACAGGAAAATGTAGTTGGTATCGGTTTTCTCTGCATTCAGATTGGTTTTGTTTATGGCTTCTTCAACTTTATTATGTAAATCTTTGACCGATTTCTGCGTAGATCTGAATTCCTGCAACGTTTCATTCAGTTGTGGTGAATGGTTTTTTTTCTGCTGCAGAATTAATCTGGATTGCTGACTAAACGTATTCTGAAGTTGTTGATGCTCTTTTTCGAAAGCAGAAGCCTGCTCTGGTTGGGTATTTTTTAGATATTGATAAGAACGTTCGTTAAAATAAATTGGCGCCGGTTTGAGTGAAAAGAAAGCAAAAAGTAATGCACCAATTAAAAGAATTCCAAACTGCATCGGAATTTTAACCAATCCATTAAGCAACAAACCCATTTTTGCATTGCTGTTATCTTTTGCTGTAATGTATCGCCCAACCTGACTTTGATCTGTACCAAAATAAGATAAGGAGAGAAAAAAACCACCAATCAAACCACTCCAGATATTGTATTTATCTTTCCAATCAAAATTGGTAGTAATAACATTAAGTTTCCCTGATTTGCCGGCAAGGTAAAGTGCATCACTAAACCCAATATTTCCGGGCATATTCTGCACCAACAAATATCCGGCGAAAGCCATCGTTCCTAAAATAATGATAAACTGAAGTTTCTGCGTATGCGCAATTGCCTTAGCTCCGCCTACATAGGTGTAGATCAGTAAAATTCCTCCCGTGAGGATATTGGTGAGATAAATATTCCAGTTTAAAACACTTGCCAGAATAATACTTGGCGCATAAATACTAATCCCCGTAGATAAACCTCGTGAAAACAAAAATAGTAGTGATGTTAAAACTCTTGTTTTTTTATCGAAACGTTGCTCCAAATATTGATAAGCAGTATATACATTCAGCCGCTGAAAAATGGGAATGAAGGTTATAGAAATTACAATCATGGCAAGCGGAAGCCCAAAATAATATTGAACAAAGCGCATCCCGTCTGTATAGGCTTGCCCCGGTGCAGATAAAAATGTAATTGCACTTGCTTGCGTTGCCATAATGCCCAGCAAAACAATATACCAGGGCATTTGATTATCGGCCTTTAAATAGGAAGCATTACTTTTCTGCCCGCGGCCAATAAAAACACCATACACCACTACTGCAAGCAGCGTTGCGATGAGTACAATCCAATCTGTATTGCTCATGCCCAGAATTTAGTAAACAAATAGTAAAATATAATCTGGAACAGCAATGCTAAAGCCAACAAAACATACCAGGTTTTCCAGTTTCTCATTTTACACCAGCAGAAATAAAATTAAAAAACAAGCGTGCGGCGCCAACATTTGCTGCATGAAGCTGCCTGAAAAATGCTAATGGCGAATAAATAAAATTTCCTTTACCAACTTTAGCATATAAAGTAGAACCTTGCAAAGGCTCTTCTTCTGTATCGTGCATTTCGAAAAGTGGCTCGTACTGTTTATCCCAACGATCTGCAAAGTATGCGCCACGTTCTTGCACCCAGCCTTTAAAATCTTCGGCAGTAATTTTATTTGGGTAATTCATCAATCTCGAATCCGGACGAAGTATTTTAACTTCTGCATTTTCTTCCGTTACGCGCTTATTCGCAATGCTGAATGGGTATGGGCCAAAATCCTGTAATACCATATCTTGCAACGTATTATATTGCATAACAATTGTACCGCCCTTTTCCATGTATTGACGCAATGCACCTTGCCAAACTTTTATTCTTTTTTCAGTATTAATTACCCGAACGCCAGTAACAATGGCATCATATGTAGCCAATTTTTCGGCATCAAGAATATCGCCTTCATCCAATACATCTACCTGCAAACCTGCTTCACGTAAAAATTCCGGAATTAAATCTCCTGCGCCTTGCAGATAACCAATTTTTTTTGCCGTTACTTTAATGTCGTCACTCTTAAGCACAAAGGTTGTTGCCGATACAAAATATTGTAAACTCGGCAAATGCGGATACTGAATTAATACTTGTTTTTTATTGAAAATCTGCCCGCCAAAATTAACTTCGGCATCCAATTTAATTCTGTTCGTATTGATTTTCGCCAACTCATTTTTCTGAATTTCTACATCAGAATTTATATTCTGTTCCTTTGAAAGGGCCAGATTACTGCTGTTTATAGTCTGATTGTTGTATCGAATTAAAGATTTCCCATCCATTAAATTAACACCGCTATTTGATTTATAATTTAGCGTGGCTTGCAAATTTGATCCATTTTTGGCGAAATAAGTTGGTTGCGTGAACCTAACTTCTACTGCAGGCACAATTCTCAAACCTTCTACAACGTCTCCACGTACCGGATCTAACTTTTTGTATGAAAGTGGAAGTTTAACATTAAAACGTTCTCCGGCAATTTTTAAAGTTAGACGTACAAACAGAGGCGATTCAGCTTCTGGCAAACCAATTAATGTGTCATTCGGAACGCTATACATTGCTGCACTTTTTGCAGGTTTCGCCAACCAATATGGTTCAGTAAGTGCAGCATCAGCAGGAATGGAAAGTGCCTTTTCTATTGTAGTTAAAGAATCTGCGGCAAGTAATCTATTTGCTGTTTCGGATTTCCCTAACCAATCTATCTTTTCAATGACAACAGGTTGAGTACTGCGCGAAATTACATTTAGTCTGAAGTTGAGGTGCTCGCCTGCAACAGCTTCAGGTTGGCTGGTTACCACTTCGCCCATGAAACCAGAACAACCTAAAATAATATCGTCTATCTCTGCAAGTTTATCTCTACGTAGGTTTAGATCTTTCAACCTTTCGATTTTCTTACGGATGGCAATGAGTTCGGGTAGGCTCTTATTTGGTTGAACAAAGTTGAAACGGGCAATAACCAAATCCAGTGCCGCATCAATCTCTTTTAATCCTTTATCGCTCCAGCTTTTTGCTAAACCATCAAACAGGGTATTTTTTGCCTGATCTCCGGCAACGTGAACAAAATATTCTGACCGAATACCCGCAACAGACTGCGTGCCTGCACCTTGACTTTTATGTAAACTACGACTTAAACCCGCCAGTTCGCCATATCCCATTCCAATTTGCGGATCGTATTGCCCAACGGTAACTTTTAACTGATTTTCTGCTGTGGTATTTACACCGCCAAAGCGGAAAGTATTCCACAACAATCGTTTTGGTTGCCAAACAGAAACATATTTAAGCTGATTTGGAAACTTTTTCGGGTCGGCTGCTGCTTTAAAAGCAAGTTCTGCAACTACTGCAGAAGCCGCATGCTGGCCATGTCCTGCGGTAGCTGTTGGTGGAAACCGACAAATAATTACATCTGGCCGAAATTTGCGGATTACCCAAACTACATCAGCTGTAAGGCTATCAACATCCCATTGTTTAAAGGTATCTTTTGTATTTTTTGAAAAACCAAAATCTATTGCACGGGTAAAAAACTGTTTTGCGCCATCAAGTTTTCGAGCTTCGAGCAATTCATGTGTGCGGATTAAACCCAATGCTGCGCCTTGCTCTGTACCCAAAAGATTTTGCCCACCGTCTCCCCTTGTGAGCGATAAGTAGGCAGTTTCTACATCTTGTTCGTTCACCAGCCAGGAAAGCAAACCGGTATTTTCATCATCCGGATGCGCTGCCAGATACAACACTTTTGGTATATGTTTGAGCATTTTAAGCTCTCTGTAAATTTCTGAAGATTTTGCTGGGCGTACCTGTTGTGCAGAACAGAATCCGGCCACAGCCAACACCAATCCTATAGTTGTCAGCGATTTTAACATGTCATTTGTTTTGTGCACTCAAATATGCTAAATCACTTTGATTTTGGAGTAGAGGAAACGAAAAAGGTACAATATCCAAACAGAATCCTGATAAATCAACGCTGTTTAAAATAAAGATGAAGGAGCATTAACTTCTCAATACATTGCCAATTCAGGCTTTGAGCGCTCAAATTTTTAGATCGGAGAATCGTTATTATTATTCTTAATATTGCCTTAAAATTTTAGCTATGGACGGATCGGTGCTCATTATTGATGATGAGAAAAAAATTTGCAGTTTACTTTCCAGGATCATTGAACTTGAAGGTTTTAAAACTTTACAGGCAAATACCGGCAAAGACGGCTTAAAACTGCTTAAAAATAACGATGTGCGTATTGTAATCAGTGATGTAAAATTACCTGATGTAAATGGCGTAGAGCTCGTAAAAGAAATAAAATTACTGAAACCATATGTAGAAGTGATTAACCTAACTGCATATGGAACCATATCTGATGGCGTACTGGCCATGAAAAATGGCGCTTTCGATTATCTGGTTAAAGGCGATGACAATGACAAGATTATCCCTCTATTGTATAAGGCAATGGAAAAGTCAGACTTTCGCCAACGAAATGGATCAACCGGAAATCCCGAATGGACAAAATATCGTTTCGAAACCATCATTGGCGAATCTAAAGCATTAAAAGTGGCCATCGAACTTGCAAAAAAGGTAAGTAAATCAGATGCTACAGTACTTCTTCTAGGTGAAACCGGAACGGGAAAGGAAGTTTTTGCACAATCTATCCATGCAGAAAGTGCGCGTTCTGGCAAACCTTTCGTTGCATTGAATTGCAGTGGATTTAGTCCGGATTTACTGGAAAGTGAACTGTTTGGTTACAAAGCAGGCGCGTTCACCGGAGCTAATAAAGATAAAAAAGGCTTGCTTGAAGAAGCCAACGGTGGAACTTTATTTCTGGATGAAATTGGAGAAATGAATTTAGACCTTCAGGCAAAGTTATTGCGAGTATTGGAAAACCAGAATTTCATTAAAGTTGGCGACACCATTTCCCGCCAGGTAAATGTTCGTATTCTCGCTGCAACCAATAAAGACCTGAAAAAAGATGCAGAACAAGGCAAGTTCCGGCAAGATCTGTATTATCGTTTGTCTGTTTTCACGATTAACCTTCCGCCGCTGCGAGAAAGAAAAACTGATATTCCTCAACTTGCCAAACATTACCTGAAAACATTTGCACAAAAAATGAGCTATTCAGAAGTTAAGCTGGATGAAGATTTACTAACTATACTGGTTGCTTATGATTGGAAAGGCAATATCCGCGAATTAAAAAATGTAATGGAAAGACTGGTGATATTATCTGATAACGGCCGTTTATCGCGCGCCGCGCTTCCTCCAGAAATTTTTGAATCTGCAACAGCGCCTGATAATTTCAGTTTACAACAAATTGAAAAGCAACACATCCAGAAAATGCTGGTGTATACACGAGGAAACAAAACGGAAACCTCGAGACTTTTGGGTATCGGATTAACCACTTTATACCGCAAAATAGAAGAATATCAAATAAAAGAAATATAAACTTTTACCTTTACAGCGTTATATGTAACCAAATTATCTTAGCTGATTCATTTAATATATTATGAGAAAACACGCGCTTACACTTCTGCTTTGCATTTTTGCCTTTTCCGTTTATGCACAAACAAATTACTGGCAACAAGAACTTTCTTACAAAATTGATGTACAATTAAACGATTCTGATAAAACGTTAAAAGGTTCTGAGCAGATTGTGTATAAGAACAATTCGCCCTCAGCATTGAGTTTTATCTGGTTCCACATTTGGCCAAATGCGTACAAGAATGAAAACACCGCACTTTTTCAGCAAATCAAAAATGATGACTCGAGAAAGAAAAAACTGCAGAAAGTTTCTTACGGCTACATAGATGGTTTGGATTTCAAAGTAAACGGGCAATCTGTAACAACTGAACCGCATAGCAATCCCCAATATATAGACGTTATTAAAGTTTTACTTCCAAAACCTTTAAATCCTGGCGATTCCATTAATATTTCTACAGATTTTAAAGTAAAATTGCCAAGTTACTTTTCGCGTTCCGGTTATGCTGATACAGAGTTTATGGTTACACAATGGTATCCTAAACCTGCCGTTTTTGATCAAGATGGCTGGCATGAATTTCCATATCTGGATATGGGCGAATTTTATAGCGAATATGCCAACTATCAGGTAAATATTACTTTACCCTCTACTTATGTTGTAGCAGCAACTGGCGTGTTGCAGAATGCTGATGAACTTGAAACGTATAAAAGCATCGGTACAAAAAATGCGGCCAACCGCAGCAATAAACCATCACTATATGTAGCTAAAGAAAATGGCAACAAAACGTTGAGTTATTCGATACAAAACGTTCCGGATTTTGCCTGGTTTGCAGATAAGGATCTGGTTATTCAATACGATACCGTTAAACTGGCATCGGGAAAAATAGTTGATGCTTTTAGTTATTACCACAATAAACCGAATACGTTATGGTCAAAAAGTATCGATTATATAAAAGATGCGACTAAAAGATATAGCAAATGGATTGGCGAATATGAATATCCGGTTGTACAGGCTATTGAAGGACCGAAAAACAATTCGAGCGGCGGAATGGAATATCCTACCGTTACTTTGATAACCAGTCCGGATGCAAAAGCAGAAACACTAGACGCCGTGATTACGCATGAAGTTGGCCACAATTGGTTTATGAGTATGCTGGGTAGTAATGAACGTATGCATACCTGGCAGGATGAAGGTTTGAACAGCTATTTCCAATTTAGATATGAAGCTGAGAAATATAAAAGCAACTCCATTTTTGGCGATAAAATACCCGAAAGTGTAAAAGCTTTACCTGCAGATCAGTTCCAGGCAAAAGTCTACAATGCGCTTTCTGGCGTACCGATGCAATCGGCAATTGAAACACCCGCAGCAGACTTTAAAACTTCTGACGAATATGGAATGATTTCTTACGCAAAAACAGCATTGTGGTTGTACATTCTGGAAGATGCCGTTGGACGAGAAAAGATTGACAAAGCCTTTCAGGATTATTTTCAAACCTGGAAAAATAAACACCCAACTCCATCAGATTTAAAAACCTCATTTGAGCAATCATTAGGAACTAACCTCGATAAATATTTTGATTTACTGAATCATCAGGGAAGTTTTAAATAACAACGATTGAATTAAAATAAAAAGCTCTTGTCTGGCAGTCTGCAGGCAAGAGCTTTTTGTTTTTAGAATACATTTTAGAAAACCTATCTAAGCAATATAGGGTTCCATCTCTTTATCTATGCTTTTTCGTAATTCCATCAATTTAATGGCATAACCATGCATGGCAATTTCAGTATCTGATTTAGGCTTAAATGCTGGAATTGGCTTTGGTTGTCCATCGTCATCAACTGCAACAAAAACAATAATACAATGTGTATTTTTAACAAAGTCTGCGGCGCCAACTGGTTTTGAATAGGCATCTACAGCAATATGCATACTCGTTTTTCCGGTATAAATAATTTTGGCTTCCATTTTTACCAAATGACCAATATGAACAGGATGAAAAAAGCGGATGCCACCAACATAAACTGTTACGCAATATGATTGGCTCCATTGCAATGCACAGGCAAAAGCCGCCTGATCAATCCATTTCATCATCATTCCGCCGTGAACTTTACCTCCGTAATTTACATCAGATGGTTCGCTTAAAAATTGAAGTTCGATATGATTCTTGGTTCTTGCCATGTTTTGTTTTTTAGTTTTAATGGAAATGGAGATTACAAACAAATAAAAGCGTTTCTTCTAAATTATGTGTTTTCTCAATGTAAAAGACTTTCCTCGATGTACAAAAATTAAATTCTTGCCCAATTTATATTTGTATATGAACACAAAGAACACCAGGAAAGTATTCCCTGATGTTCTTCGCCGTGAGATTAACTGTAAATATTGAGTTATTTTGCCATCACACTAATAGCGTAACCGCCACCAGGCGCGCAAAGTTGAGACAGTTTACTTTTTTTCGTTACTTCTATTTTACGAATAACGTAGGCTTTTGGGTTTTTCTCGTAATGCGCATCTTTTGCATCGGCATAAATTGTTGCAATGTACTTTTTACCGGCGTCAAGAAAACTGAAATCAATTTTAGATGTGCGACCGTTTTCATCACAGGTACTTCCAATAAACCAATTGTCTTTTCCTTTTCCCTTACGTGCATACGTGATGTAATCTCCCGGCTCGGCTTCAAGTACTTTCGTATCGTCCCAATCTACAGCAACATCTTTAATAAATTGAAATGCATCCATATATTTATTATAGGTTTCTGGTAAATCTGCAGCCATTTGCAGCGGACTATACATTGTTACATACAAAGCCAACTGGCGTGCAAGTGTACTGTGCACAAAAGAATTATTTTCGGGATTATAAGCACTTACTTTGGTTTCGAAAATGCCAGGAGTGTAATCCATTGGTCCGCCTATTAAACGCGTAAAAGGCAAAATAGTGGTATGATCGGCATTATTACCGCCAAATGCTTCATACTCTGTACCGCGTGCAGATTCATTTCCGATTAGATTTGGATACGTTCTGGCCAAACCAGTTGGGCGAACAGCTTCATGCGCGTTCACCATAATTTTATATTCAGCAGCTTTCTGTACCGCGTACAAATAATGATTGTTTAACCACTGACCATAATGGTGTTCGCCACGTGGAATCATATTGCCCACATAACCACTTTTTACAGCATCGTATCCATTGGCTTTCATAAATTTGTAGGCTGTATCCAAATGTCTTTCGTAGTTGCGTACTGATGATGATGTTTCGTGGTGCATAATCATTTTCACGTTTTTACTTGCCGCATAGCGATGCAATTCCTGAACATCAAAATCGGGATATGGCGTAACGAAGTCGAAAACAAAATCTTTGGTTTTACCAAACCAATCTTCCCATCCTTCATTCCATCCTTCTACCAAAACAGCATCTAATCCATTTTTAGCTGCAAAATCAATATATTCTTTCACGTGTGCAGTGTTTGCAGCGTGTTTTCCATTGGGTTTTGTTTTTGAATAATCTGTAACGCCTAGTTGTACACTGGTTAAATCGTTATACGCCCAAGTACTTTTACCGGTGATCATTTCCCACCAGACGCCAACATATTTTATTGGCTTAATCCAGGAAACATCTTTGAATTTTGTTGGTTCATTTAAATTGTATGTCAGTTTAGATGTTAGGATATCGCCTGCTTTATCGCTTACAATAATGGTACGCCAAGGCGAAACGCAAGGTGCCTGCAAGTAACCTTTATCGCCGATTGCATCTGGCGTTAACCACGATTCCAAAACCATGTTTTTATCATCGAGATTCAAAGACATCAAGGAATAATTTACCAATGCCGCTTCGTGAATATTGATGTACAAACCATCTTTACTTTTCATCATCAAAGGCGTTTGCAATCCGGTTGGCGAAAATGTTGTTTGCGATGCATTTGGGGTTACAGCATCTTTCATTTTAGCGCATACTTCTGATAAATTTGAGGTTACCGTACTGTATTCTTGTGTATCATAATCGCCAGGTAACCAGAATGCTTTATGATCTCCTGCCAGTGCAAATTGTGTTTTCTCTTCTTTGATCACAAAATAATCCAGGTTTTTCTGCTCCGGAAATTCATATCTGAAACCCAAACCATCGTTAAATACGCGCATGCGAACAATGATAAATCGATTGGTTTCTTTTTGCGTAAGCGTAATCGCCAATTCATTGTAATGGTTAACAATTTCTTTTACTTCGCCCCAAACAGGTTTCCAGGTTTCATTAAAAGTAGACGTTTTTGTATCTGTGATGGAAAAACCATTCATTAAAGATTTGCCTTCTTTTAGTTCTAAACCCAGTTTACTGGGTTTAATTACATCTTTACCTTTATACTTTAAAGTGTACGTTGGCACGCCACCTTCAGCCAAAGAAAAATTAGCAACTAAATTCGCATCAGGCGATTTCAATTCCTGTCCGGAAACGTTCCCGGAAAATAGAAAAAGGCAGATAACCGCCAAAAGTTTGGAGAGACTAATCGCTTTGTTGTTTTTATTTTTATTCACTTTGTATTTCATTTATTTTTTATTCTGTTTTGATCGTGCCGTCATTGCGAAGCTGATTTTTCATCAGTTGAAGCAATCCCATTTGTATATACCTGTTCAATAAGATTGCTTCGTTCCTCGCAATGACGAATTCCTTTTTTTAGTTAATTGTCTCAATCCAATAACAACGTATCATCTTCATCTGTGAGACTAAGTTGAATACTATCACTACCTGCAATGCCTTCAATAGAACCTCTAATATGAGTTGCATTTAGCAATACTTTTTCCAATTGTTTTTCTCTGGCTTTCCATAAACGTTCCATTGCATCACGCTCGCGTTGAATAGAAAGTTTCATGCTCATAAAACCTTCTCTAATGGCTTTCCATTGTTCTGAAAATTCTGCGCCCGTTAAGTAATCGTATAACATGTGCATTTTATCGCCTCTATTTTCCTGAGATTTCATTGCACTGGATAAGCGCAAAATCCCATCACGAAGTACGTATGCAACAGCATTTACTTCTTCGAAAGAACAAATCCAGACGCCATCACGCTGACCGAAACAGTCCATACCTTTCGGGTAACATTGACTTACAATAACGGCAACATCTACGCCCATGCTGCGCATATCTTTTTTTAGCTTTTCGATCCAGTCGCCACCAAAGTCTTTTGTTCTTTTACTCTCGTAAATGATTTTGCCACACTCCTGACCAAACTGGTTGCGTACAACCTGTACACAATCTGCACCTCTTACGCCTTTACCAACTTCTTCAACCAAATCGAAAGGGAAATTGCTGCGCAACAATTCCTCTAAAATGAGTTCTTGCACTTCGCCCTGCAATTGCATACTGCCTTGCTCCGCTTTGCGCTTCATTTCTTCAGCAAGTTTTTTCTGATCGTCCAATTGTTTTTCGAGTTCTTTTAACCTAAGCTGATGTTCAGTTTCTTTTATGCTGTTTTTCTCGGCTTCCTGCTTGCGGATTTGCTCCACAAGTTCGTTTCGTTGTTCCTGAATTTTACGCTGAAAAGCCAGTTCCATTTCTTCTTCTTTGGTTTTCAGATTTTGTTCACGCTTTAAGAATTCCAGTTCTTTTTCACGAGCAAGTCTAAGCTTTTCAGCATTTTCTTTAGCATTTCCTTCCAGCATCTGCAACTTGGTTTCAAAATCTGCCGAAATACTCTTCCGAAGATTCTCTTCCAGGTTTTCTTTTAGTTTATTTTTCTCATCAGCCAGTTTAACATCAAAGTTTTTTTGCTGCTGTTGTTTATCAATTTCTAACGTGGCCAGCTTACGTTGAAATTCTTCATCCTTCTGTTTGGTGAAGCTTAACATCTTCTCACGCAGCTCTTTCTTATAATCTTCGGCCATAGCTTCCTCCATTGGGAAAACATGTGCACAGTTTGGGCATTTAATTTCAGTAGGCATAGTCTATTCTTAAAGGTTGGCGATTCGCACCAGATACAAAGATATTAAAGCTTTTTAGCTTTGTACACAGGAGTTTTGCACGACGCTGTCATAAAACTTTTGAACGGATTTCATTTCCCTGAGCCAAAATCTTACTTACCGGGCATTTCTGCGCAATATCTTCCAAACGTTCTTTTTGCTCTGCCGTTAAATTTCCGGTGCAAACAATTTCTTCAAAAAAAACCAACTCACCGTTTTCTGTATCAGTATTAACTTCTACATCTATCTGATCAACCGGCCATTCTTTCCGATCGGCATACATTCTTAGTGTGATCGCCACGCATGATGCTAATGAAGCCATTAACAAGCCTTTTGGGGCAAACCCTTTGTGTGTACCGCCAAGTTCTACAGGTTCATCTACTATAATTTCATGCGAACCATTTGTTACTGAACAAGCATAGTGTTCTTTTTTTATTGTAGCCTTAACCATATTCTTTTGATTTTGGCTTTAAACTTAACAAAATTTACGCCCATCAGCGACCGGTTTTTGATTTTCCCAAACATTCTTTTAGGAGTTTTGTTCCCTTTTAAAAACAGATGGTTATGAATTACAGAAAGTTAATTGGAAAATGCTTAACGCATAAATCAGATAAAAACAATGCTCAGATTGCCATTGCACTTGTTGCCGGTCTCGCCGCGGGTGCGGTGTTAAGTGTATTGTTCGCACCAGATAGTGGAGCAGGAACACGTGGAAAAATTGCTTCAGGTGCAAAGAACCTTCGCTATGGTTTTCAGGATAAATATAATTTGTTAAAAGAAAAGGTTTTTGGTGTAGAAGCTATTGAAGAGGATATTGTTGCACATGAAGTTCCTCATTATAAACATAAATCTGCTAAAAAGAAAAAATCAGATATTCGGGAAATTCTGGAAAATGCACATGAAGATCCTCAGGTACAGGAAGGACATGGTTAAAAACAACACTGTGGTATGGGAAAACCCGTATTTAAAAAATTTGATTTCAGGATAAAAAATAGTTTGAGCGATTCTGGTTGTGTATAAATTCCAACTGAAATCGCTCAAATGCATTTTTAGTCTGATGATATTGTGTTGACGGTTCGTTTTTTATTTTTTTAACAATCCTGACGATTCATTCGTTCGGAAATCGATTTTTTCTGATTTTTGAGGGAAAGCTCCAACATGTTTTACATTCTCTCCAAAATTCTTCTATTTCTTACAAAACCGCTAACCTGGTTTTTTTGCATCGTACTGTTAGCTTTTTGTTTTAAAAATCAAAAGATATCGAAAAGATTGTGGGCTGCCGCGACACTTATACTTTATTTTTTCACCAATACTTTTATTGTTGGTAAAATAATGAATGCCTACGAGGCGGGATTTCCTAAAGATCAAAATTATGAAGTGGGTATTGTACTTGGTGGTTTTTCGGGTTTCAATAAAAGAAATCAATCGATAGAATTTGGTGGTGCCGGCGATCGGCTTTTTCAAGCAATTAAACTTTACAAAAAAGGAAAAATAAAGTATTTTTTGCTGAGTAGCGGAAATGCTAACCTGCTAGATAACACAATTAAAGAGGCTGAACTGGCAAAGGTTTATTTAAGGGACCTTGGTATTCCGGATTCTTCAATATGGATAGAAAATCAAAGTAGAAATACAATAGAAAATGCCAAATTCAGTCTGGCATTGATTCATCAAAGAAAGCCAAAAGGGAAAATTCTGGTAATTACCAGTGCCTGGCACATTCCACGTGCACGAATGATTTTCAATCGCTTTGCGGCACAGCCGATTAGTTTCTACCCTACTGGCTTCTCTTCGGGAATAGATTACGATTTCGGCGATATCGTAATCCCAAACGCGTCTGCGCTTGGCACCTGGGATATATTGATCAAAGAATGGATTGGATTAATTGTAGACCGATTTAGGAATTAGCAGTTTCGTTGATTGGCCATTAATTCATTAGTGAATTGGTCTGAATGGCGCCAATTCCGAATTCACTAATGACTAGTAAATAAATGACAAATATCTATCCTTCAATTGCTTTCCAAAGCATGTCTTTCAATTCGGTAATTCCTTTTTCAGCAACAGAAGAAATAAATATTGACGGAATTTCCGGAAGATCTTTTTTCATTTCGCCCATAAGTTCATCATCCAGCATATCTGATTTTGTGATGGCCAAAACATGTGGTTTCTGCATCAACTCTGGATTGTAAGACAACAATTCCCTTTTCAGGATTTCATATTCTTCTTTAATGGTTCGGCTTGTATCGGCAGGCACCATGAACAAGAGAACGGAATTCCGCTCAATGTGGCGAAGGAAGCGATAACCCAAACCTTTACCTTTTGAGGCACCTTCAATAATTCCGGGAATATCGGCCATTACGAAAGACCGGTTATTGCGATAGCTCACAATACCTAAATTGGGAACAATTGTGGTGAAAGGATAATCGGCAATTTCTGGCTTCGCAGCAGAAACTACAGACAGAAGCGTAGATTTACCAGCATTTGGGAAACCTACCAAACCTACATCTGCCAATACCTTCAATTCAAGTATGTTCCAAACTTCTGTACCCGATTCTCCGGGTTGTGCAAATCGGGGTGTTTGTTGTGTTGGGGTTTTAAAATGTGCATTTCCTAAACCACCACGACCACCAGCTGTGAGAATTTTAGTTTCGCCATCTTTGGTAATTTCAAACAGAATTTCTCCGGTTTCCGCATCTTTAGCAATGGTACCTAAAGGTACCTCCAGGATTTCGTCTCTTCCCTGACGGCCAGATTTATGAGAACTACCTCCGGCAAGGCCGTCCTCAGCAATAATATGCTTACGGTATTTTAAGTGCAGTAAAGTCCAGATATGTGTACTTCCCTTCACAATAATATGCCCGCCTCTACCGCCATCTCCTCCATCAGGGCCGCCCATAGAGGTTAAGATATCTCGATGCAAATGTGCAGAACCTGCACCGCCCTTGCCGGAACGGCAACAAATTTTAACATAATCTACAAAATTCGATCCTTGTGACATATACTTACACTTTAAATAAAAAAAGGCGGAAAAAATAAATCCTTCCGCCATTTACTATAATTTTAAAATTTAGAATTTATCGATAACAGCGCAAAGGTTGCTAAATATCGTTTCTATTTCTCCTATTCCATCAACTTTGTTCAACTTACCTTGCTCCTCATAATAAGGTAAAACATGGATGGTTTTATCAAAGTATTCTGCAATACGTTTTTTCAATTTTTCGGCATCATCATCCGGGCGACCGCTAACTTTATGGCGTTCAGCAATTCGCTTAGTCAATTCCTCCTGATTTACATCTAAAGCGATAACACCGGCAATTTTACTGCCTTTACGCTCTAAAAATAAATCAAGTTCCTGGGCTTGAGGAACTGTACGTGGAAAACCATCGAACACAAATCCTTTTGCATCAGGATTTTTATCTACCTCTTCTTCCAACATCGCAATTGTAATTGCATCAGGCACCAATTCGCCATCAGCCAACAATTGACTTACTTTCTGACCTAATTCGGTTTGATTTTTTACGTGTGCACGAAATAAATCGCCAGTTGAAACATGTACCAACTGATATTTTGCAATCAGTTTTTCAGATTGGGTGCCTTTACCCGCACCAGGAGGGCCAAACAGAACTAAATTAAGCATTCAAATTGTTTAGGTTGTCTTCAAAAATTCAAAAAGCCATATTTCTGTGGCTTCGGTAAAATTAGAAAGCAAATTATCTAATCAGAATTAAATAATATCTCCTTTCGAGGCTGCAAATATATAATTATTAATTTAGATGGAATTGAAAATTGACATTTTTATTTAAAAACTCAGTGACTTTTAAGTCTTTACACCAGTTTTTGAAAGATCATAAATAAATAGTGTCTGGTTACCGAATTTTCTTTCAGCTAAACGCAATTTTAACAAACCATTTTGTGGCAAACCTTGAATTAATCGCATTCTTTAAATGTCTGACGAGGAGTTTCAATCTGCAAGGCTTAAAGCAAAAAAGCTTCGGATTCATCCAAAGCTTTTGTTGTGCACTTGTAGGGATTCGAACCCCAAACCTTCTCATCCGTAGTGAGATGCTCTATCCAATTGAGCTACAAATGCAATTTCCGTATTATTAACGAATTGCAAAATTTAAGCAGCTTTTGATGAAGCTGTAACGTTAACTAAAAAAGCTTCAGATTTCTCTAAAGCTTTTTCTGTGCACTTGTAGGGATTCGAACCCCAAACCTTCTCATCCGTAGTGAGATGCTCTATCCAATTGAGCTACAAATGCAATTCCGTATCGTTAACGGACTGCAAAGGTATAAATCGAGTTTTAATTTTCCAACTATTTCAAACAAAAAAGAGAAAGAAAATTAAAACTCAATTACATTAACTTTACAATGATTTATTAATTGCTTCAAAATCAGGAAGATCTTTTGCATCTTCCAAAACCTCAGCGTAAGCAATTTTACCTTCTTCATCAATTACAAATGCTGCACGCTTAGAAACACCTTTTAACCCGAAAGCAAATTCTTCGTAAAAAGCGCCAAAAGCAGCAGAAACTTCTTTATTGAAATCAGAAAGCAATGGAAACTGATAAGATTGTTCTGCCTTAAATTTAGCCAAAGAAAAAGGTGAATCTACAGAAATACCCAAAACCTGAGCATTAATACCTTCATAATAAGAAAAATTATCTCTCATGGTACACAGTTGTTCTGTACAAGTTCCGGTGAAAGCCATCGGAAAAAAATGAATGATTACTTTTTTACCTTTAAAAGCAGATAAAGAAATTTCAGTTAATTCCGAACTGTATAGTGTAAAGTCTGGGGCGGTATCGCCAATTTGTAATGCCATGTTTTATATTTATTTAAAAGTTGTTTCAGGGAACATTCAGTTTTTGCATGTGTTTAATGCAATAACTATTCAACAACATTCTCTAAATTAATTTAGTTTGAACGAACATTTTATTTAATTTGTTTATTGAGGATTGCCAATCCTTCTTCAAAACTGTGCGGGCGGTAACCCAATTCTATAATCGCTTTATCTAAACTAAAGCCTGTGCGCCGCGGGCGTTTTGCGGTTTGATTTAAACTTGCCGAACTGATCTCTGCAATCGGCGATTGATCAAGCTTCCAAAAATCAGCAACTTTGCGCACCAATTCTGATATACTCATATAATCTTTACCAGAGATGTGATAGAAACCTTGCGCTTGTTTTTCTACGGCCAACAAACACGCCTCTGCAAGATCTTCTGCCAAGGTTGGCATGCGCCATTGATCGTTTACAACCTGGATTGCACTTCCGCTTTCTAAAGCATTTTTTGCCCAAAGCACAATATTGCTTCGGCTCATATCTGTACTTACGCCATAAACCAGAATCGTTCTGATGATTGCCCAATTGCCTTCAAAAGACTTGACTAAATCTTCTGCCAGTACTTTAGTTTCTCCATAATAACTAATGGGATTTACAGCATCTTCTTCAGCATACGGCCCGTCTTCTCCATCGAAAACAAAATCGGTACTGAGATGAATAAAGTGAATGTTATGGATTTTACAGATTTTAAGCAGTAATGCAACTGCATCAACATTAAGTTGATGCGCGGTTTCTTTGTCGGCTTCGCAAGCATCTACATTGGTCAGTGCAGCTGTATGTATAATTGCATCTGGTTTATACAACTCAAGAAGATAACGCACACGGTTTTCATCCAGAATATCCATAGATTCATATACGTAGCCTTCTTTAATTGAACCCCGGTTTGCGCCTTTTGATGTTGCAATAAGATTTGCCCGACCTTCTGCAAGGATTTTCTCAGTTAGTTTCTGCCCTAAAAGGCCATTACTGCCTGTGGTTAAAATCGTTTTCATACCTCAGATTATGCGTCTAAAATATCTAATAAATCTCTGTTGAAAAAATTTATAATATATATTTAAAATATAGCAATAATAACTTAACTTTGCCAACCGAATTGAGGCCCCTTAAACCAGCTTTAATTCATTGACTGTAATAAATTTACCCACAACAGATATGCCTAACTTAGGAAAAATAGCACAAATTATTGGCCCAGTGGTTGACGTTAGCTTTGCTGATGATGCCCATCTACCTAAAATTTTTGATGCATTAGAGATCAAGAAAGAAAACGGACAGAAGATCGTTTTAGAGGTTCAACAGCACTTAGGTGAAGACCGTGTACGTGCAATTGCGATGGACTCTACAGATGGTTTGGTGCGTGGAATGCAAGTAGTTGATACAGGTTCTGCGATTAAAATGCCTATCGGCGATCAAATCAAAGGCCGTTTATTTAACGTAGTTGGTGAAGCCATTGATGGTATCAATGCTGTAGACAACAGTAACGGTAATCCAATCCACGCTGTGCCGCCTAGGTTTGAAGATCTATCAACAGAAACTGAAGTACTTTTTACAGGTATCAAGGTTATCGATTTATTAGAGCCTTATGCTAAAGGTGGTAAAATCGGTTTGTTTGGTGGTGCAGGTGTAGGTAAAACAGTATTGATTATGGAGTTGGTAAACAACATCGCAAAAGCTTACGCAGGTTTATCTGTATTTGCAGGTGTGGGTGAACGTACTCGTGAGGGTAACGATTTGCTTCGTGAGTTTATCGAATCTGGCGTAATTAACTATGGTGACGATTTCTTGCATTCTATGGAAAAAGGAGGCTGGGACCTTAACGCTGTAGATACTGAAAAATTAAAAGAAAGTAAAGCAACTTTGGTGTTTGGTCAAATGAACGAGCCTCCTGGTGCACGTGCACGTGTTGCCTTATCAGGTTTAACTGTTGCTGAATATTTCCGTGATGGTGATGGCGAAGGTGCAGGAAAAGATATCCTATTCTTCGTTGATAACATCTTCCGTTTCACACAGGCAGGTTCTGAGGTATCGGCTCTTTTAGGTCGTATGCCATCTGCGGTAGGTTACCAACCTACTTTGGCTACAGAAATGGGTTTAATGCAAGAGCGTATCACCTCTACTAAACGTGGTTCAATTACTTCTGTACAGGCAGTTTATGTACCTGCGGATGATTTAACTGACCCGGCTCCGGCAACAACATTTGCCCACTTAGATGCAACAACAGTATTGTCTCGTAAAATTTCTGAGCTTGGTATTTATCCGGCAGTAGATCCATTGGATTCTACGTCACGTATCCTTTCTCCTGCAGTTTTAGGCGATGAGCATTACAATACAGCACAACGTGTTAAAGAAATTCTACAACGTTATAAAGAATTACAGGATATTATCGCAATCCTGGGTATGGACGAATTATCTGAAGAAGATAAATTAACTGTACACAGAGCGCGTCGTGTTCAACGTTTCTTATCTCAACCTTTCCACGTAGCTGAGCAATTTACAGGCTTAAAAGGTGTTTTGGTTGACATTAAAGATACCATCAAAGCATTCAATATGATTATGGATGGCGAAGTTGATGAATATCCGGAAGCTGCATTTAACTTGGTTGGTAGCATAGAAGATGCTATCGAAAAAGGTAAAAAATTATTGGCAGAAGCGAACTAGTATTCGAATTTGAGTATCAAGTATCAAGACAATAACCAAAATCTTGATACTTGATACTAGCTACTTGATACTCAAATCGAAAAAAACATGAATTTAGAAATATTAACTCCAGATAAAAAAGTTTACGAAGGCGAAGTAATTGCGGTTACTGTGCCTGGTACTTTAGGTTCTTTTCAGATTTTGAAAGACCACGCACCAATTATCTCTACTTTAGAAGATGGAGAAGTTATCATTAAAGCCAACAAAACAGATGAAGAACGTATTTTCATTAAGGGCGGAGTTGTTGAAGTAATCCACAATAAAATTGTGGTACTTGCTGAAGGAACTGCCTAATTACACTGGCACCAAAAATTCAAAACCGTTGAAGATATCTTCAACGGTTTTTTTATGCCCCGATAATTTCAATGGAATCTGCGAAAAAGCCTTAAACCTTCCTCAAATTTTAAAACACTATCCCATCCTTCATATGCCACATCTTTTCCGTCTATTGTTTTGGCATCTATACGCCTGTTCTCCATAATATTTCCACAACTTTTCCATGCCTTAAACTGGTTTTACGCCGAAAATTACCCGAAATACAATGCAAGCATAATATACATACCGTATACCGATTTGATATTTGGTATATTTCATTCCGTATTAAATCACTAATCAACACGGTATACAGAACTTTATTCCAAATAAGAACAACAAAATAAAATAATGTTTGTATTTTCTTTTTTTGTTAAATTCCTTGCATATTTCTGAACCAAAAACTAAATTGGTTTTATAAACAACAAGGAAAAATAATGACTTCAAATCACGACATAAACTATATAAATTTTCGCGCTCAGAAAGCTTCGGATTTTATAGTAGTTGTCGCATTACCAATTCTGCTCTTGCTAAACATTTTGTTGGGCAAAAAGCAGGCGCGGTATAAATAGATTCGATCATAAAAATACTTAAAGCGTCCTGACTAAAACAGGGCGCTTTTTTTAGATAAAAAAACGTGTATTATGAAATACTACAATTCTAACACGATCATTTACCTTAACGGAAGGTTTGAGAATGCAGCGCACAGCAGTACAGATTTGTACGGCCAATCGCTACATTACGGAATTGGAGCGTTTGAAGGGATAAGGGCTTACAAAACCCATAATGGCAACAGAATTTTTAAAGTTGCTGATCACATAAATCGCCTTGAACGTTCTTGCACGTTAGCAAATATTCCGTTTCCATGGGATAAACAAGAACTGATTGCCGCTTGCTATCAGCTGCTAAAACTTAATAAGTTAAAAGACGCGTATATCCGTCCGCTGGTATTTTGTGCGCCAAACATGAAGTTAAATCAGCCCCTTGGCTCTTCAATTATGATTTGTGCCTGGGAATGGGAGGCATATTCTGGTACACGCTTATTGAATTTAACACTTTCAGAATATGAGCGCCCTAATCCGAAATCCATCCCGATGGAAGCAAAATTAAGTGGTGGATACATCAATTCTATATTGGCAACAACGGCAGCAAATAAAGCGGGTTTTGATGATGCAATTTTATTGGATATGAACGGTTTTGTAGCCGAGGCATCAGGTGCCAATATTTTTATTGAACAAAACGGCAAGTTATTTACACCCTTAACAGGAAATATTCTACCAGGCATTACCAGAGCAACGGTTAAAGAACTTTGCAACGTATTGGATATAGAATGTATTGAAAAAAACATTACTGTTGATGATCTTAAAAATGCCGATAGTGCATTTTTATGTGGTACGGCCACAGAAATTGCAGGTATTGCATCTGTTGATGATGTTGTTTTCCGCCCATTGTGGAGAGAAACAATTGGATACACCATTCAGCGTGCCTACAAAAATCTGGTATTGGAGAAAGTAAATTTTGAAGTTATCATTTAATAAATTCCGATGATGACAGAAACCATCAATCAATTTCCTAAAGCCTACCCGGCAATAGATGCGGCTACCAAAGCATTGGGTTTTGATATGGCTTCAGATGTGCGTACCGGTTCGCTGCTCAAAACATTAGCAAGCAGTAAACCTTCAGGGCGCTTTTTAGAACTTGGTACAGGAACGGGCCTTTCAACATCATGGATTCTTGAAGGTATGGATGAAAATTCTACATTAGTTTCTATTGATCATGACGATACATTACTTCAAGTAGCCCAAAACGAACTCGGCACAGACACTCGGTTAACTTTGCTTTCTACGGATGGTGAAAAATGGATTACAGAAAATAAAAACAAAAAGTTCGACTATATTTTTGCAGATACCTGGCATGGAAAATACCTGCTGCTAGATGAAGTATTGCAAATGTTGAGCCCTGGTGCCTTCTATATTATAGATGATATGGAGCCTCAGCCTAATTGGCCGGACGGCCACGATAAAAAGGCTGAAAAACTGATAAACGATTTAAGGGCACACGCAGATCTGAATATAACCAAACAGGTTTGGGCCAGCGGAATTGTAATCGGCGTTAAAATTAAATAACAATAGTTCTTTGCTTTTTATGATTAGTTAGTATGTTTGTGATTCAGTCTTCGACATGAATTTATACACAAACATTATTAGCAACATTATTATTGTCATTTCCAAACCGGGAGGTGGATATCGTTGCGTATAAGTTAAAAATATACCATACCGAAACCGCCTTCCAAAAAAGGCGGTTTTTTTTTATGCCTTAAATTTAATTAACAAAACAACCTAATAAAACAATGAGCGAATTAAACAAGTACAGTAAAACATTTACACAAGATCCAACACAACCTGCCGCGCAGGCTATGCTTTACGGAATTGGCTTAACCGATGCCGATATGGCAAAAGCACAAGTCGGTATTGCAAGTATGGGTTACGATGGCAACACCTGCAATATGCATTTAAACGACTTAGCAAAAGACGTTAAAAAAGGGGTTTGGAATAATGATTTAGTGGGCTTGGTTTTTAATACAATTGGTGTGAGTGATGGTATGAGCAACGGAACCGATGGTATGCGTTACTCATTGGTAAGCCGAGATGTAATTGCAGACAGCATAGAAACCATTTGTGGCGGGCAATATTATGATGGCGTAATTTCTATCCCAGGTTGCGACAAAAATATGCCAGGTGCAATTATGGCAATGGCACGTTTAAATCGTCCGTCAATTATGGTTTACGGAGGTACAATTGCTCCCGGGCATTACAAAGGCGAAGAATTGAACATTGTATCTGCTTTTGAAGCCTTAGGTCAGCGAATTTGTGGTAATTTATCTGAAGAGGATTATCAAGGAATTATAAAACATACCTGCCCTGGAGCCGGAGCTTGCGGTGGCATGTACACAGCAAATACAATGGCATCAGCAATTGAAGCTTTAGGTATGAGTTTGCCTTACTCCTCTTCAAATCCTGCGGTAAGTCCGGAGAAAAAGCAAGAGTGCCTTGATACAGGAAAATACATCAGGATATTGTTGGAAAAAGATATTAAACCATCTGATATCATGACAAGGAAAGCATTTGAAAATGCAATTCGTTCAATCATTATATTAGGAGGAAGTACAAATGCTGTACTCCACTTTATTGCAATGGGAAAAGCAATTGGCGTAGAAATTACGCAAGACGATTTCCAGAAAATGAGTGATGTTACACCAGTATTAGCCGATTTTAAACCAAGTGGAAAATACCTGATGCAAGATTTGCATCAATATGGCGGTATCCCTGCAGTATTAAAATATTTGTTAAACGAAGGTCTCCTTCATGGCGATTGTTTAACCGTAACGGGAAAAACCATGGCAGAGAATTTAGCTGATGTAAAATCTATCATGGATTATGATCAGAAAATCGTTCAAAAACTAAGCGAACCAATTAAACCAACCGGACACTTACAAATTTTATACGGAAACCTTGCAGAAAAAGGTTCTGTTGCAAAAATAAGCGGTAAAGAAGGCGAAAAGTTTGAAGGCCCAGCAAGAGTTTTTGACGGCGAACATGATCTGATTGCCGGCATATCCAGCGGACGTGTAAAACCAGGCGACGTAATTGTAATTAAAAACTCTGGTCCGGTGGGCGCACCTGGAATGCCAGAAATGCTTAAACCAACATCCGCAATTATTGGTGCCGGTTTAGGAAAATCTGTTGCTCTAATTACCGATGGCCGTTTTTCTGGCGGAACACACGGTTTTGTAGTTGGGCACATCACTCCAGAAGCCTATAAAGGAGGATTAATTGGCCTTGTAGAAGATGATGATCAGATCCTCATAGATGCCGTAAACAACATCATCAGTTTGCAAGTAAGTGAAGATGTTATCGCAGAGCGAAAAAATAAATATGTACAACCTGCGCTAAAAGTAACCAAAGGTGTTTTATATAAATACGCAAAGACAGTTTCTGATGCAGCCGGTGGTTGTGTAACCGACGAATAAGCAATGCACTTCAGGTTTGTGGATACAGACCAGATCCTACAGTCATCCCTTCTGACTATAAATTAATTTAAAACATACACTATGCACACGATTAGAAGCATTGAAAGTAGAATTTATACTATTAGGGGTGAAAGAGTGATGTTAGATTTTGATCTGGCATCGCTTTATGAAGTAGAAACAAGAGGTATTGAACCAGGCAGTTAAACGCAACATTAAGCGTTTCCCTGAAGATTTTATGTTTCAACTCACAAAAGATGAGTTTGAAAGATTAAAATTTCCTATTGAAAAGATTAGTCAAAGTATGTCATCACAAATTGTGATGACATACTCAGCAAAACGACCAAATTCCGCTTTGCCCTACGCATTTACAGAACAAGGTATTGCAATGCTTAGTGGAGTTTTAAAAAGTGAAAAGGCAATTACAATGAATATTGCCATAATGAGGGCTTTTGTTGATGTACGCAGGATTCTGCTGAAACAAAGTAGCATTAATGAACAATTGACAGAGATTAAAGCACGCATAGGAGAACACGACGTTCAGTTAAATGAACTTTACGATGCAATGGAAAATCTTTTAGACGAAAAAATTGCTCAAATAAAGTGGAAAGACAGAGAGAGAATTGGCTTTAAAATAAAAGAATAAAGAACCGCAAAAAAATAACTATGGAAACTGCACAAGATACAATTCAAACGGAGGCACAAGCAGAAACCTCCAAAACATTATTCAAAGGAACGGGTTCGCAAGTTCTGTTGAATGGTTTAATTGAGGAAGGCGTAACCACCATCTTCGGCTATCCAGGCGGTGCAATCATGCCTATTTATGATGCACTATATGATTATGCTGATAAATTGGAGCACATTTTGGTTCGCCATGAACAAGGCGGAATCCATGCAGCGCAAGGTTTTGCAAGAGCCAGCGGAAAAGTTGGTGTATGTTTTGCTACCAGCGGCCCAGGTGCTACAAACTTGGTAACGGGCTTGGCCGATGCACAAATTGATAGTACGCCTCTTGTTTGCATTACCGGACAGGTATTTGCACACTTATTAGGAACCGATGCTTTTCAAGAAACTGATGTAATTAACATCACTACGCCAGTTACTAAATGGAATTATCAGGTAACAGACGCTAAAGAAATACCAGAAGTACTTGCTAAAGCATTTTACATTGCTAAAAGTGGTAGACCAGGACCTGTTTTAATTGATATCACTAAAAATGCACAACTACAGATTGAAGAATTTCCGGCGTATGTAAAATGTAACCACATTCGATCATACCGTCCAAAACCGAAAGTTAGAATAGAATTTATCGAGCAGGCTGCAGCATTAATTAATGAAGCAAAAAAACCTTTTGTGCTTTTTGGACAAGGTGTAGTATTGGGAAAAGCCGAAGAGGAATTTAAAAATTTCATAAACAAAACAGGCATTCCTGCTGCATGGACCATTATGGGTGAAGGTGCAATTCCAACAGATCACCCATTAAACGTAGGTATGTTGGGTATGCATGGAAATTACGGCCCGAACGTATTAACCAACGAAGCAGATGTAATTATTGCTATCGGAATGCGTTTTGACGACCGCGTTACCGGAAGATTAGACAAATATGCCAAACAAGCTAAAATTGTTCATTTAGATATCGACCCGGCAGAAATTGATAAAAACGTAAAGGCTGACGTCGGCGTATGGGGCGATTGTAAAGAAACTCTTCCATTATTAACTAAGTTGGTGAATGAAAACCAACACGAAAACTGGTTGGCTAAATTCCGTTCCTACAATCAGGAAGAAATCGATCAGGTGATTACACCAGAACTTTATCCTGAAAGTGATGAAATGACAATGGGTGAAGTATTGCGCAACATAAATGAAATTTGTGGTGGCGATGCCATTATTGTTACAGATGTTGGCCAACACCAAATGGTGGCTTGCCGTTATGCAAAATTCAACAATACACGAAGCAATATTACTTCTGGCGGCTTAGGAACAATGGGCTTCGGTTTGCCCGCAGCTATTGGCGCTAAATATGGTTCACCAGATAAAACTGTGATTGCCATTATTGGTGATGGTGGTTTCCAGATGACACCGCAAGAATTGGGTACAATTATGCAATTTGGTGCTGCTGTTAAAATCTTGATTTTAAATAACCGCTTCTTAGGGATGGTTCGCCAATGGCAACAACTTTTTCATGATAAACGATACTCTTTTGTGAACATCACCAGTCCGGATTTCGTTGCATTAGCCAAATCTTATTACATAGAAGCACAGAAAGTAGACGAAAGACAAAATCTAAAAACAGCGCTGGAAACGATGATCAACCACGATGGAGCTTATCTTCTAGAAGTAATGGTAGGCCGCGAAAATAATGTTTTCCCGATGGTACCACAAGGAAGCAGCGTAAGTGAAATCAGACTTAAATAAGTCAAACACGGCCCAATCAACACTAAAAAGAAATTATCATGAGCACTGAAAATACATTAGAATACAAAATAGATAAGGCCGATCTGGACGGTAAACAAGAATATACGATAACTGTATATGCTGAAAACCGCATCGGGCTATTAAACAGAATTGCAATTATTTTTTCTAAAAGAAAAATTAATATTGAAAGCCTGAACACCTCCCCTTCTGAGATTGATGGCATTCACCGTTTCAATATTGTAATTACCGAAAGTTATGATGTGGTACGCAAACTTGCACGCCAGATCGAAAAACAGGTTGAAGTACTTAAAGTATATTTCAATACGAACGACGAAATTATCTGGCAGGAACTGGCTTTATACAAAGTATCTACAGATGAAATTGCCGAGAGAGTTACCGTTGAACGTTTGTTAAGACAGTTCGGTGCCAGTGCAGTTGTGATTCGTAAAGATTATACCGTATTCGCAGTTACCGGCCACCGTGAAGAAACCGATGCTTTGGTAAAAGCACTTGAACCTTATGAATTGATTGAATTTGTTCGCTCTGCAAGAGTTGCAATCATAAAAGACAGCACTGGTTTCCATGAAAAACTTAAAGAATTTGAAGCTTTTGAACCGGGAGAGGAATTAATCGAGAACGAATTTCTGGACAAGGGTGAGAAAATTTTTACCATGTAAAGTACAATTAGTTGATAAATGAAATGTAACCAGCTAATACCAACTTTAAGAATGTTCGATTACGCTAAAGCAATCGAATTTTACGTAGATTTTTTGGGATTCGAAATCGATTGGAAGCATCAATTTGAAGAAAACACCCCAATTTATCTGCAAATATCTCTTGATGGTATAAAGTTACATTTGAGTGAACACCATGGCGATTGTTCTCCTGGTGCACACATACACATCAATTGCAGCGGTTTAAAGGAGTTTCATAAATCGATTACGGACAAAAAGTATAAATACAATAGGCCAGGTTTAGAAAAGACCTTTTACGGAACATGGGCTGTAACCGTAAATGACCCATTCTTCAATAAGATTACTTTCAATGAAAATCTTAGTGAAACAGATATAGAAGCTTGATTCGCCCAGAAATTTGCTTCTTAAAAAATGAAAATATATAACTGATAATAAAACTAGAAAATTAACCACAGAAACAATGGCAAATTATTTTAACACATTACCTCTTAGAGAACAACTAGACCAATTGGGCGTTTGCGATTTCATGGACAATACAGAATTTGTTGATGGCGTTAGTGCTTTAAAAGGCAAGAAATTGGTAATTGTAGGATGCGGTGCGCAGGGATTGAATCAAGGTTTAAATTTAAGAGATAGTGGCTTAGATATCTCTTACGCATTACGTAAAGAAGCTATTGAAGGCAAAAGAGATTCCTGGAAAAATGCTACAGACAATAATTTTAAAGTTGGTACTTATGACGAGCTAATCCCAACTGCCGATGTTGTAATTAACCTTACTCCAGATAAACAACACACTTCTGTTGTAAATGCAGTTATGCCTTTAATGAAACAAGGTTCAACATTGTTGTACTCGCACGGCTTTAACATTGTAGAAGAAGGCATGCAAATCCGTAAAGATATCACCGTAATTATGGTGGCACCAAAATGCCCAGGTAGCGAAGTACGTGCAGAATATGTGCGTGGCTTTGGTGTACCAACACTTATTGCTGTTCACCCGGTTAACGATCCTGAAGGTAAAGGTTTAGAGCAAGCTAAAGCATATTGCGTAGGTACTGGTGGCCACAGAGCTGGTGTACTTAAATCTTCTTTCGTTGCAGAAGTAAAATCTGATTTGATGGGCGAGCAAACCATTCTTTGTGGTTTATTGCAAACAGGTTCTATCCTTTCTTTTGATAAAATGATTGAAAAAGGAATTGATGCAGGTTACGCATCAAAACTTGTTCAATACGGTGTTGAGGTAATTACAGAAGCTTTAAAACATGGTGGTGTTACCGGCATGATGGATAGATTGAGCAACCCTGCGAAAATCAAAGCTTTTGAAATTTCTGAAGACCTGAAAAAAATTATGCGTCCGTTGTTTCAAAAACATCAGGATGATATCATGAGCGGAGAATTTAGCAAAACCATGATGGAAGATTGGGCAAATGGCGATAAAAACCTTTTGGCGTGGAGAGCAGAAACCGGAGAAACTGCTTTTGAGAAAACACCTGCCGGAGACGTAAAAATTGAAGAACAAGAATACTTCGACAACTATTTACTAATGGTTGCTTTTGTACGTGCAGGTGTAGAATTGGCTTTCGAAACGATGGTAGAAGCAGGTATTAAACCAGAATCTGCATACTATGAATCTTTGCACGAAACACCTCTGATTGCAAATACAATTGCCCGTAAAAAATTATTCGAAATGAACCGTGTAATTTCTGATACTGCAGAGTACGGCTGTTACCTGTTCGATCAGGCTTGTAAACCACTTCTTGGCGATTTTATGAAATCTGTAGACACTGATTTTGTTGGTAAAAATTTCAACGAAGGTAAAGATGGTGGTGTAGACAACAGAACCTTAATTGAGGTGAATGAAATCATCCGCACGCATCCGGTAGAAGTTGTTGGTCATAAATTGCGTAAAGCGATGACTGCAATGAAATCTATTAAAACTGCTTAATACTAACAATTAAATCCCGGAGAAAAAATCTCCGGGATTTGAAACTAACTTAACATAAAAAGATGTCAAAAACATTAGTAGAAAAAATTTGGGATGCACATGTTGTAAAGAGCGAAGAAGGCTTTCCTGATATTTTATACATCGACACGCATTTAATTCATGAAGTTACATCGCCGCAGGCATTTGATGGACTTCGCAAACGTGGTATTCCGGTTTTCAGACCGCAACAAACTGTTGCTACAGCAGACCACAACGTTCCTACTTTAGATCAGTTATTACCGATTAAAGAAGAACTATCTCGTTATCAGGTAGATATGTTAACGAAAAACTGTGCAGAATTTGGTATAGAATTGTATGGTTTAGGCCATCCATATCAAGGTATTGTACACGTAATTGGTCCGGAGTTGGGCATTACGCTTCCGGGCAAAACTATGGTATGCGGAGACAGCCATACCTCTACTCACGGCGCATTTGGAGCCATTGCCTTTGGTATTGGAACCTCGCAGGTAGAACAGGTTTTCGCAACGCAATGTTTATTGCAGCAAAAACCGAAAACCATGAAAATTGAAGTAAACGGAACGCTGAGTAAAGGCGTTACGGCAAAAGATATCATTCTGTACATCATCGCAAAAATTTCTGCTGCCGGTGGTACAGGTTATTTTATTGAATATGCAGGTTCCGCAATAGAATCTTTAAGTATGGAAGCGCGAATGACCATTTGCAATATGAGTATTGAAATGGGCGCCAGAGGCGGATTAATTGCACCAGATCAAATCACTTTCGATTATGTTGAAGGTAGAACATTTGCACCGAAAGGCGAAGATTGGGATAAATCGCTTGCATACTGGAAAACACTATACAGCGATGCGGATGCAAAATTTGATCGCGTACTTACTTTTGACGCCGCAGATATTGCACCAATGATTACTTATGGCACAAACCCAGGAATGGGAATGGGTATTCAGGAACTTATTCCGGCAACTAAAGCACAACCAGAAACCGAGCAATTATCTTATCAGAAAGCATTGAATTATATGGGTTTTGAGGATGATGCTTCACTGATCGGCAAACCGGTTGATTATGTTTTCATTGGCAGTTGTACCAACTCCAGAATTGAAGATTTACGCGAAGTTGCAGAATTTGTAAAAGGTAAACGCAAAGCGGATAATGTTACCGTTTGGATTGTACCTGGCTCAAAACAAGTAGAACAGCAAGCAAAACTGGAAGGTTTGGATCAGATTTTTGAAAGTGCAGGTTTCCAGCTCCGCGAGCCGGGTTGCAGTGCATGTTTAGGAATGAATGAAGATAAAATTCCGGCAGGAAAATATTGTGTGTCTACATCAAACAGAAACTTTGAAGGCAGACAAGGGCCAAACGCCAGAACTTTATTGGTAAGTCCACTTACAGCAGCAGCTGCTGCCGTAACCGGAAAAATTACCGACGTAAGAGAATTGCTTGAAGAAGCTTAATTGTGATAAAAAAGAAACTCAATTGAAATGATTTTAGAAGTAGCTGTATTAAACGTTAAAAAGGGTTTGTCAACAGAGTTTGAACAGGCTTTTAATGCGGCACAACAAATCATTTCATCAATGGATGGATACATTTCGCATCAGCTTCAAAAATGCATTGAAGAAGAGGATAAATATATTTTGCTGGTAAACTGGGAAACACTGGAGGCACATACCGAAGGTTTTCGCAATTCGGCAGATTATCAGGATTGGAAAAAACTATTGCATCATTTCTATGATCCTTTCCCAACAGTAGAACATTACGAACGGGTACAGGAATTTAGAAATATGATGAAATAAACAAAAGGAGGAAAGATTATGCCAGAAATATTTTGGGACAATAATGTGTATGACGATAAACACCGCTTCGTATCAGATTACGGAGCAGATGTACTGCAATGGTTAGCGCCGCAAAAAGGAGAAAACATTTTGGATGTAGGTTGCGGAACAGGCGATCTGGCCAGCCAGATTGCAGAACTGGGCGCAACGGTAAAAGGCGTAGATGCATCTGCCGAAATGATCAGCGCGGCAAAGCAAAAATTCCCTTTGCTTAGTTTCGAGCAAAAAGATGCAACCGCTTTAGAATTTGATTCAGAATTTGATGCTGTGTTTAGCAATGCAACATTCCACTGGATTGAAAACCAACAAGATTTACTGGAAGGTGTTTACAGAAGTTTAAAAACCGGAGGCCGTTTAGTGGCAGAATTTGGTGGAAAAGACAATATTAAATCCATTACAGAGGCAATATCTGAGGCAGCGAAAAGCATTGGTGTTCAACATCGCGTAATATCCAATTTCTGGTTTTTCCCATCGGTAAGCCATTATGCTGTTTTACTTGAAGCGGCACGTTTCGAAGTAGAACAAATTTGGTTATTTGATCGTGCCACAACATTAAAAGGCGAAAACGGAATGTATGAGTGGATCAATCAGTTTGCACAACACGCGTTTAAAAACCTCACTGAAGAAGAAGCCGAACAAGTAAAAAATCTTGCTGTAGATTTGTTGAAACCGACCCATTTTAACGACGGAAACTGGACTGCAGATTACAGAAGATTGAGAATTAAAGCGGTGAAGAAAAGCTAATTTGAAATTTGAACGTAGAGATATGCGACATTAGGTTTCAATTCCAAAAGCTTGATATCTGATACTTGCAACCAAACGCACACAAAAATATAAAATGAAAAAATTTGAGACTTTAACATCGTCGGTTGTACCATTGCCGATTGAAAATATAGATACCGACCAGATTATACCTGCCCGTTTTTTAAAAGCAACCACGCGTGATGGTTTTGGCGAAAACCTGTTTCGCGATTGGCGTTATAATGGCGACAATACACCTAAAACAGATTTTGTGCTTAACAACCCCACGTATAGCGGAAAAGTATTGGTTGCCGGAAAAAATTTCGGTTGCGGCAGTAGTCGCGAGCACGCTGCGTGGGCCATTCAAGATGCGGGTTTTGATACCGTAATCAGCAGTTTTTTTGCCGATATTTTTAAAGGAAATGCATTGAACAATGGTCTTTTACCCATTCAGGTAAGTGATGAATTTTTGGCTCAAATTTTTAAAGCGGTAGAATTAGATCCCGATACACCATTAAAAATTGATCTGGAAAACCAAACAGTAACCATTATCGCAACAGATGCGAAAGCAGAATTTGAAATTAATCCATATAAAAAATCATGTCTGATTAATGGTTACGATGATATCGATTTTATCCTGAATCAAAAAAACCTGATTGAAAAATTTGAACAGGCACGTTAATCCTATTGATAAAAAATAGAAGAAAATGACAGACAACAGCCAAAATAAAAATACGCCCAGCCAAACATTAGACGATGTGACGTTGGTGTCTATTTCTGGTATAAGTTTGCATTATCGCCAAAAAACGGTGTTGCAAAACTTGAATTGGAAAATTTGCCGTGGCGACAGTTGGCTGTTGGGTGGTGCAAGTGGAAGCGGCAAAACTGCATTGGCGAAAGCCATTGCCGGTGAAGAGAAATATCAAGGTATAATTGATATCCGCTTTTGTACCGAAAGTAATTTGCCTGCACAATGTTTGTTTGTATCTAGCTGGTATCAGTTTAAAAACCTGGAAGGCGATGCCAATTTTTATTATCAGCAACGCTACAACCATAAACAACAGAAAGATACGCTTACCGTACAGGCAGAACTCGAAAAATACGGCGCTGCACATCAGCTGGATATTAAAGATCTGGAGTATATTTTAGAAGCTTTAAACTTCTCTGCCTTCCGCCATGCTCAGTTGATTGAACTGTCTAGCGGAGAGCATAAAAAATTACAGCTTGTGGAAGCCATTTGGCTAAAACCTCAGTTGCTGATCATTGATCAACCTTACACCGGTTTGGATGTAACTTCAAGAAGAAATCTTAATGATCTTCTGGACGATCTTTGTAGTGCCGGCGTAACCTTAGTTTTGATTTGCAATGATGATGAATTGCCCATTAACATCAATCGCTTTGCGATTATAGAAAATGGACAAATCCACGAAAAAAGTTCTTTTGAAACTACCTCTGTTTTGCCGCATAAAATCCTTGGCGTATTACCAGATTTTCTGATGCAATCTCCTGCATATACATCGAAAGAAATTGTACGCATGGAAAATGTAAACATCAGTTACGGCGAGAAACAAGTGTTGAAAAACGTGAACTGGGAAGTTAAAGCCGGTGAAAAATGGCTTTTGCAAGGCCATAACGGATCTGGTAAATCGACTTTGTTGAGCTTAATTAACGGCGATCATCCGCAAGCATATGCCAATGAAATTTATTTATTCGGCAATAAACGCGGATCGGGAGAAAGCATCTGGGATATTAAAAAAAGAATTGGTTTAATCTCACCAGAATTTCACTGGTATTTTGATCGCAATGCAACCGTTTGGGAAAGCGTTGCCTCTGGATTTTACGACTCTGTAGGGCTTTTTCAACAATTGCCCTATTCAAAAAAAATCCAGGTAGATGAACTGCTGGAGTATTTTGAACTAAAGACAGAGAAAAACGAGTTGTTAAATTCTTTGCCCTTAGGTAAACAGCGTTTGGCCTTATTGGCCAGAACCATCATCAAAAACCCAGAATTACTGGTTTTAGATGAACCTTGTCAGGGTTTGGATGTACAACAAACACAACATTTTAATCAATTAATAAATGAGTTGAGCAAAAATGGAATGACCATGATTTATGTTGGGCATTTCGAAACTCAACTTCCTACCTGTATAGAAAAAAGAATTTTATTAGAAAAAGGCGAAGTGAAAGTCGTCGAAAACATACTAGAAAGCGTTTAATAATGAAGAAGAACATTTTAGTAATACCTGGAGATGGTATTGGCCCGGAAGTGACCGCCTGGGGAAAAGCAGCCTTAGAACAGATTGCATCAGCATTTGGCCACGAATTTACGTTTGATGAAGCTTTAATGGGGCACGTTGCCATTGAAGCAACCGGAAATCCGCTTCCGGATGAAACACTGGAAAAAGCAAAGAAAAGTGACGCCATTTTATTCGGCGCAGTTGGACACGCAAAGTACGATAACGACCCAAGTTTAAAAGTAAGACCAGAACAAGGTTTACTGAAAATCCGTAAAGAATTAGGTCTTTTCGCCAATCTCCGCCCAATATTATTATTTGATGAACTTCTTCAGGCATCAAGCATTAAACCAGAAATTTTGCAGGGAACAGATATTTTGTTTTTCCGCGAGTTGACAGGTGATGTTTATTTTGGCGAAAAAACCCGCTCTGAAGATCGCAATACAGCATCTGATTTAATGATTTATCACCGTTACGAAGTGGAGCGAATTGCGCACAAAGCGTTTCAGGCTGCACAGCAAAGAAGCAAAAAATTATGTTCTGTAGATAAAGCAAACGTGCTGGAAAGTTCTCGTTTATGGCGCGAAACCGTACAGGAAATTGCCAAACAATATCCGGATGTAGAAACAGAACACATGTTTATTGATAATGCTGCAATGCAGTTAATCAAAAATCCGAAGAAATTTGATGTGGTTTTAACAGCAAATCTATTCGGCGATATTTTAACCGATGAAGCTTCGCAAATTGCCGGTTCTATGGGCATGCTCGCATCTGCATCAGTTGGCGAATTAACAGGTTTTTATGAACCAATACATGGTTCTGCACATGATATTGCAGGTAAAGACCTCGCCAATCCGCTCGCCTCTATCCTATCCGCAGCTTTGCTTTTGGAAATTGGTTTCGGTTTAAAAGAAGAAGCCAAATTGTTGGTTGATACGGTAGACCAGGTATTAAAAGAAGGATACAGAACAAATGATATTGCCGATCAGAACACTAACAGATACAATGTATTGGGTACTGCAGAAATGGGCAAATTGGTCTTAAAATTCTTATCTCAAAAATTAGTAAACTCCTAAACACAAGATTATGATTCACGATCCGAACAAAGTTTATATTTTCGACACTACATTACGTGACGGAGAACAGGTACCAGGTTGCCAGTTAGATACAAACCAAAAAGTAGAAATCGCTAAATCGCTTGAACTTTTGGGTGTAGATGTAATTGAAGCCGGATTTCCGGTTTCTAGTCCCGGCGATTTTAATAGCGTAATTGAACTATCAAAAGCAGTAAATGATCCGATTATCTGTGCACTTACCCGTGCAAACAGAAATGATATCGATGTGGCTGCAGATGCCTTGCGTTATGCTAAACGCCCGCGTATCCACACCGGAATTGGTTCATCAGATTTCCACATCAAACATAAATTCAACAGTACCCGCGATGAAATTCTAGAACGTGCAGTTGATGCTGTAAAATATGCAAAGAAATATGTAGAAGACGTAGAGTTTTATGCTGAAGATGCCGGCAGAGCCGATATTGAATTTCTTGCAAAAATGATTCAGGCGGTAATTGCTGCCGGTGCAACCGTGGTTAATATTCCAGATACAAATGGATATTGCCTTCCAGATCAATACGGATCTAAAATTCGTTTCCTTAAAGAAAACGTAAACAATATCGATCAGGCCATTATTTCTGTTCATTGCCACAACGATTTGGGTTTGGCTACAGCAAATTCTATTGCAGGTTTGCAAAATGGTGCCCGCCAGGTAGAATGTACCATTAATGGTATTGGCGAACGCGCCGGAAATACCTCTATGGAAGAAGTGGTCATGATTTTGAAGACGCACAAAGTACTGGGTTTAAATACACAGATTGATGCTACGCAGTTTTATGACATTAGCCATATGGTTCGCAACCAGATGAATATGCCTGTACAACCAAATAAAGCAATTGTGGGTGGAAATGCATTCTCACACAGTTCTGGTATTCACCAGGATGGTTTCTTAAAAAACCGTGAAAACTATGAAATCATCAAACCTGAAGATGTTGGTTTCCCTGATGCTACAATTGTGCTTACTGCCAGAAGCGGCCGTCATGCGTTAAAACATCATTTGGTTCGCCTTGGCCATCAATTGGAAAAAGATGAATTAGATGTTGTGTACAAACAATTCCTGGTTTTAGCAGATAGCAAACAAGGCATTAACGACGATGATTTGAAGCAATTGGTCGCTTTACATTTGGCCTAAGCGATTACAAACATAAACGTTGCTTTTGTAACCATATAAGAAATGTAAGGCCACATAAGTCTAATGTGCTTAAATGTTTTTATGGTTAAAAATTGAAAAAACAAACATGAATACAACAACACCAAATACACTCGATTTCGAATCCGCATTACAACGCTTGCAAAGTATTGTAAAACGAACGCCTCTGGAGTTTAATTCCGGATTATCTTCCAGATATAATGCCAACATTTATTTGAAACGTGAAGATCTTCAGATTGTACGCTCCTACAAATTGCGCGGTGCATACAATAAAATTAGCGCTTTAAATAAAGAAGCATTAAAAAACGGAATTGTATGTGCGAGCGCCGGTAACCATGCGCAGGGCGTAGCTTATTCATGCAAAAAATTAAATATTAAAGGCGTAATCTTTATGCCTGAGATCACACCTAAACAAAAGATTAAACAAGTAACCATGTTTGGGGGCGACAACATCGAAATTGTTTTGGTTGGTGATACTTTTGACGATTGTTTAAAAGAAGCTTTGATTTACTGCGAGGAAAAATCATCTACGTTTATCCCTCCTTTTGATGATGAAAAGGTAATTGAAGGCCAGGCAACAGTCGCAATGGAAGTTTACGAGGATTTGCCAGATTTAGACGCCATTGTTGTACCTGTTGGCGGCGGTGGTTTAGCTGCTGGCGTTAGCGCATATTTACAAACGGTTAAGCCAGAAGTAAAGATTTTTGGTGTAGAACCTATGGGCGCTCCTTCATTGAGTGAAGCTCTAAAAAACGGCGGACCAATAACTGTAGAAAATATTGAGCGTTTTGTAGATGGCGCAGCAGTTAAGAGAATGGGCTGGATTACGTATCAATATTGTAAAGAGCTGCTGAGTTCTACTTACTTAATACCGGAAGGACAAATCTGCACCACAATTCTAAAACTCTACAACGAAGATGCTATTGTGGTAGAACCTGCAGGCGCATTATCTGTATCGGCATTAGAGCAGATTAAAGATCAGATTGTTGGCAAAACCGTGGTTTGTATCATTAGCGGTGGCAATAACGATATTGAGCGCATGCAAGAGATTAAAGAAAAATCGCTCTTGTTTGAAGGTTTAAAACATTATTTTATTGTTCGTTTCCCACAACGCCCCGGAGCATTAAAACTTTTTGTAAACGAGGTTTTGGGTCCGCATGATGATATTACCCGTTTCGAATTTATCAAGAAAACAAATAAAGAAAATGGTCCGGCTTTGGTTGGTGTAGAATTAACTAATAAAGACGATTATGCCGGCATCTTACAGCGCTTAAAGGAATTTAAGTTCGAAGTAATTGAACTGAACCAGGATCAGACTTTATTTGAATACTTGGTTTAAGGCTTTAACAACGGAGCACACAGAATATTGACGGAAAACATTCAATACACTTACTATTGTTGCGTTGAGCTTGTTGAAGTGTTTCAATAAGCTCAACATAACGGAATCAATAAAATATGAACTACAAAGAATTATCAAACAAAGCACTGATAACAGACAGCGACATAGATTGGGAAAATCTTGGCGATGGTGTAAGACGGAAAATTATGGCTTATGATAATCATTTGATGCTGGTTAAAGTTCATTTTAACAAAGGTGCTATAGGTACAATACACAATCACCCACATTTACAAATGAGCTATGTTGCAGAAGGCAGTTTTGAAGTAACTATGGGCGATGATAAAAAAGTATTAACCAAAGGCGATGTTTTCTTTGCTCCGACAATGGTTTTCCATGGTGTGATATGTTTAGAAGAAGGTTTGTTGATTGATATTTTTAACCCCCATCGGGCAGATTTTCTATAAGAAAAAGTCCGCTGTAAGGAGATTGAAAGTGGAAAGTCTTGATGTTTAGAAACAAAAATTCGTTTCTTCATGCCCAAGTTAAACTTAACTCAATACTAATTGAAAGTCAACCGAACGTTCTTATAACCTAAACCTTCAATAATAGGTTTTAAAACATTTAAAGCATTGGTTTTGGTTTGCACCAGAATATCCGATTTTTTCACTTCGGCAGTGATTTGTTTTTCTGCAGATTTATATGCTTCATCAACCAATCCCGCTTCGCGAAAGAAAGCCATCTTAGTATCGTAAACACGAGATTGTTTATGGTCAATTTTTACATAACAAATTTCTGGCTGTGGTAAATTTACTACAGCAGTGTCGGCATCTATCTCAATATCATCTCGCGTAATCTTGGTCAGATCGATACAACCAACAGCATCAGCCTTTATGATTAGTAAAACGCTTGCTTCAGGCAAGAAATCCGTTTTATTCTTGTGTTCTAAAACATCACTTAGCTGATATCTGACCAATTCTAGTTTGCCAATGGCTTCAATTTTCTCAACCAATATCTGATGTTTGCTTTCTACAGAGGTATTGATGCTAAACTTTTTGGAGAAAAAAAAGTAAGCAGCAACAATTAAAATTAACCAGGGTAGAATGCGGAAAAATACTTTCATAACCGTATTTAAGAGGGTTTCAACTTGTGTATTGATTTAATTACACAATAATTAATCCATAAAAAAATTTAACAACAAATTTTGGCAACAGTTTTGTAATAAAGCAAATAATACACAAATGAAACTAATCATCATGAAAAAACTTACTATCCTAATGTTTTGCATTGCCACACTAGGTTTGGCTTCTTGCAAGAAAGACACAATTGTTCAGGACATTCCAAACAGAACCATTATTACCTACATCAACCCAAGTAACTGGACTGCAGACTCAGACGGTATTACACTTTATTCAATAATTAACATCGCTGATGTACTGGATGAAGCGACCTTTGAACAAGATGGCATACTCGTTTATATTTCCAGAGGAGATAACAATACTTACGAACAAATCCCAAACGTATACAACCTTGATTCTTATAGCTATTTGGTTGATAAGCAAAGTAAGACGTTAGAAATTGACCTGCAAAGATCAGATAGATCATCTTATCCATTAACACCAACTACCAGAACCCGCGTAAAAATAGTTTTAGTAAGATCTCAGCAATAAGAGTTAATCGTCCTAAAATAGCTTATATATTTTGGGACGATTTTTACAAAGAAATACTCGTTAACAAGTTCAATTCGCGATCTAATACCTTGATCAACGCCTCCAATTTTTACCTCACATTTGCGTTTAATCACATTTTATTCTGATGGTATTTGAGTTCCCATTTTCATCCTGAATATATGAGATCAGCTGGAAAATTAAATAACTTTTCCCTACCCTATTTTCTCCGCTAAGCACCTTATTCTGGTTTTTGCGTACAAAAGGCATTTATAACATGAACTAGAAATATAAAAAGTAATAAGTACACTTATAACTTTTTGGATGAAAATTAGAAATTGCAACTATAATTACAGATGATCAACCTGCATTAAAACTCTAAGAAATGACTAATACTAACTTGAACGTGATCATTTTTTTTCAGTTCGCCACGATTCAATTGTAAAGCCCGGATATTTACACCATTGCGTTCCAATAATAATTCTTCGTAAAAACCTTTGTAATACACGTCGCGTACTTCAAAACGTCTGCTGCTCCAGCTGCCATTAATTTCGGCCCATTCGGGATAAAAAACTACAGATTCCTTGCTGGTTTTCAATCCAATTTTTTCTGCATCGGCTTTGCTTAGCACTACGGCATTTCCTAAAATCTGAGCAGTATAAATGTGTTTCGGTTTTTGATAAATATCTGATGGTTTTCCGGTTTGCAGAAGTTCGCCATTTTTAAGAATCAGCAACTGATCGGCCAGAAACAAACCATCTGCCGGATCGTGTGATACTAAAATCACTGTAACACCAGTGTCTGCAGCAACACGTTTAATATCGGCACGCAATTGATTTTTCAGTAAAGCGTCAACCTGACTAAAAGGTTCATCCAACAACAATACCTGCGTATCGGCAATCATCGCCTTCGCAATGGCAACACGTTGTTGCTCGCCACCGCTTAACTCAATAATCTTTTTATTCTTTAAAGCTGAGATCCGTAAATGTTCCATCATTTTGATGGTTTTTTCTGCCTTACTTTTAAGGTCTGTATTGGACAGTTGTGATGCGATATTATCATAAACCTTCGCATAAATATTCAGGGAGAAATCTTGCGTAACCATTTTCATTTGCTTGTGGCCCGGAATAAGTTGTTCATCCGGCCCCAGAACTCGTTTATCTTCAAAGAAAACCTGGCCCTCATCTGGTTTTAGCAAACCATAAATATTCTTTAGCAATGTAGATTTGCCACTTCCACTTTCGCCAATAATGGCTACAACATCTCCCCTTTTTATGTCAAAGCTGATGTCTTTAATTCCGCCAGCCTGTTCGGCTTGATACTGTTTCGTTAAATTTTTAACACTGATTAGGATATTACTCACGGCGGTAAATATAAGGCTAAAAGCGTAAAGGGTGAAAGAGAAAGCTACAGATTGATTTCTTATATTTAGTTTTACACGAATCCAACTTCAATACTTTGCACGAGTTAGATCATCTATGTATCTTTTTATGAGCAATTAAATAAATTATGAATACCAAGTTAACTCTAACACCAGACAAATCTGTTATTAAAGACGCAAAAATCTATGCAGAGCAACAAGGTAGACGTTTGTCCGCTCTGGTCGAAACTTATTTGAAGTCGATTGCTCAATCTAAAAAAAATATAGCCGACTTCAAGATTTTATTTACGTTTTTGGATGTTGTCGTCATAGACAAAACTGTTATTATGGCTTTAATTGAATCAGAGTTTTCAGATTTCGAAGATGCGCTCCAAAATTTCTCAGCTGAAAATCAGGGCAAAATCAAAACCAAAGTTACCAGAAATATAAATGATTATAAAAAGAGTAAATTAAATATCCTAACTCCGACTATGTTTTTGGAAACTCTATAAAAACAAAAACCCTGTTTCGCCTAACCGAAACAGGGTTTTACTTATTTATGTGTTGCTAATTATTTACCGGTTCATTTGTCATTGGTTCATTTGTAAATGACAATGAAAATAATTTGAGGTTTAATTCAATCCGAACGTTACACCAAAACTCATATTTTTCAAACCTGCTTGTGCTGGCGTGGTAAACATATCGTTGAAATAATATTTGGTGAATAAACCAAAGCCGCCGTAACCCAATCTGAAAGTACCACCGTATCTAACAGATTGAAAATGGTAATTGTCATATTGTTTTTCTTTACCACGTTCATCGCTAATTTGTTTAATTTTTCCGTTTAACAAAAAGCTAACTTCTGGTCCCAGAATAAAATAAAATCTTTTTCCTCTGTTGTTTTCTTTTGTACGGATTTCAAAATTTAATGGAATATGCACATAACTGCTAGAGAATCTGTTTTTTGAAAAGATTATCGGCTCATCAATGTATGATAAAGTTGGTGAGTTTTTCTGAATGGTGATGTTATCGCGTAAACGAATCAACGTCCAGTCAAATCCACCGGCAACATAAACCTTAAAATTTGAGTTAAAGCGGTAACCGAACTGAAGGATATCGAAAGAAAACGTACTCGTTTTACCACCTTTGTAATCCAGAAAATCGTTACTTGGCGACAAGTTGAAGCTTCCGTTATCAATCAATCTGGAGAAGCCTAAATCAATCCGGGTAAAAGTAATACCGCCTATAAAACGGCCTTTATTTGCAGCAGCAATCTTCGCAGAATCCTGTTCTTTTTTACCCTTATTTATTTTCATCGTAAAAGAAAAACCCTTTCTCTTTTTATTCTCAGTAGAATCTACTGTAGACGAATCTGTTTGTGCAAAAACTTTTGGAGCCATAGCACCGGCAAGTCCACTTACCATTAGTGCTGTTAAAATTAAGCGTTTCATATGTGTTGTATTGGTGTGTTTTTAATGAATGAATTTTTATCTATAACCTGACCGAATAAGCTATTCAATCTATTTTTTATTCCGTTTTCCAATTTTAAATGGCCCAATATTGATAGATGCAATAGATGAATCGTCATCATCCGTTCTAAACTGAATGATTTTTTCTTTTCGTTTATCTACGGTATTCACAATAAAATTTACCACATCGCCAACATTTCTAATTGATTTATTTTCTGGCTCTGGATTGGTGTTTACCACAACATCTGTTTTTAAAACTGCCGGATTTGCCGCAATTACCGTTTCTTGTTGTTGCTGTATAATTTCCTCTATTTTTTGATTCAGATCTTTTTTAGAATCATCAACCTTTGCAAATACGGGTTCTTGCGTCTGTGCGTCTGATTCTGCAATTGCCACTTTTTGCGTTGGCGTTTCGGTTACACTTTTAACAGACGAAGATTTTGCAACAACAGCTTTGGTTTCTTTCTGAGCAACAAATACTGGCTTAACCTGGTGTTCAATTGTAGTTTTAGCAGGCTCAATTATTTTCTGTGTCACCGTTTCTGTTGTTAAAATTTGTTCCGTAGGCTTTACAACTGCAAACTTTGGCTCTTCTTCTCCTTGCCGATACATTAGAATGCTTACTGTTGCAAGTACAATTACCGCAGCTGCAGCCATCCAATAAACAGGCATTATCCTTTTTTTCTTCGCGTCAATTCCGCTTTCAATATCGTTCCATAAATCTCTTGAAGGTTTAACTTCAGCGCCATCAAAGGCATCTTTAAACAGTTGATCAAAATCTCTATCCTGTATAGGTTGCATACCCAAAGCCCTCCATTTTTGTAATTTCTTCTTTTAATATAGTTCTGGCTCTGGAGAGTTGCGATTTACTCGCGCCTTCCGTAATGCCTAATGTTTCCGCAATTTCTCTGTGCGAATAGCCTTCAATAACATACATATTAAAAACCATTCTGTAACCATCTGCCAGTTTTTGAATCACTTTCATCAAATCCTGCATGCCCAAACTGCTAAAATCAAAACCTGTAGATGGTTGTTCATATGCTTCATCAATATCCACCACACTTAAACTTCTGAGGTTTTTACGGTAGTTTTCAATAGCTGTATTCACCATCACTCTTCTAATCCAACCTTCGAAAGAGCCATCACCTCTATATTCATTAATTTTCCCGAAAACTTTAATGTAGCCCATTTGCAATACATCTTCAGCCTCCATTTTATCCCTGGCATAGCGCATGCAAACAGCGAGCATTTTCGATGCAGTTTGCCGGTACAGCAATTCCTGAATCTTTCTGTCGCCAGCTTTGCAGCCTTCTAACAAGTCGTTTATTGTATAGGTTCGCGTCAATTTCATTGTGTGTTTGTAGAGAGAAGATGATGGTTTGCCAGCAATGGTTGCAAGCATAATTAAAAAAAATTAAACTAAGCTTAAATTAGTTTACTAACTATTGATTAACAATACTTTACATTTTTATTTTTTTAGAAAATTACTTATTTGAAAATGAATGGTCGGTATTTCATCGTGAAGTTCAGCCCCGCTATACGCTGCAAAGCCTCGCCTCGTTCCTCGGCTTCGGCTTTTACACTTCTATCGGGTTGATAGTTAACGGTGAGTGCAAAAATAAACCCCGCTATCTTTAACAGAAATAGCGGGGTCTATTAATTTTCTATCTTAAATTGTGTTACTTCTCTGTCTTTTTAACTTTAAACAATTTAAAATCCTGTTTATAGGTTAAGAAAAACGAATGGTTGAATTGCAGCTGTTTATCGGGATTATCTAAATCTACATGAGGTTCAAAACGTACATCAAGGTAAAGATGTGGCAACAATTCTTGTTGGTAAGCATAACGAAGCGCAACGATGTTCCGGCCGCTTTGCTTTAGTCCGTTTGTATATAGGTTGCTAGAAACCGATTCATAGAGTGGCATACCTTTTATTGAAATAAAGTTATTGCCTTTCCAATATGTAGCAACTAAACTTCCCCATTTACTAACTACACCTGCATTTAGCCATAAGCCGAAACCACCTTCATATGCACGTCTTTTATCGGGAGAAAAATCCTTGTAAGCCGCTACATAATTATCTGTATATACTTCCTTAACATTAGCACCTATTTTTTTGTGCAGCTTAAATCCGGCAGCACCATTAAACATGGTTGTAATCGGAATTTCTTTCAGAATATCAATTTGTCCACCTTGGTGAAAAACCAAGAATTGCGCGGGAACACTAAATTTCCATCCGTCATTTTCTGCTAAAGTTGTTTCGGTAGATAAACCACCAATAATCTCTTCTTTGGCGGCCTCGCCAGTATAAATCATCTTTTGCCAGGCAATCCATGCATCCAGGTTAAACTTTTTACGCTCAACCAGCAACTGTGTTCCATATTCTATCGGATTGGTTATTGTACGCTCAAAATCATACAATGGCTCGATATATTTATGCTGAATACCGCCTTCGAGGCTTCCGAAAATTAATGTTAAATTTCTTTTGTGGTATTTTAAGCTGAATAATGGTTTCGCATCGGTTATTCCATTTCGGCCAAAATCTTTACGGATAAATGCTCCGGCTGTAATCGCTAAATTGGGATGTGCGTAATACACCAACTGAGGTTGCAATTGTGTACCATAAAGTGTATATCCGTCATGAAAATCATTGGTATACTCGTAATTACGTACATAATTAAAATTGTAGAAATTAAAATGGACTTCGTTTGTTAAGCTGCTATCGGGACGAATGCGGTTTTCAATTGCACTTTGGTCAAATTGTGCTGACGCAGCAAGTGAAACGAGCATTAGCGTTATAGAAAGTAAGGTTTTCTTCAAACCTGAATTTGTGAACATGGGCATTGATTTAATGGCCCAAATTTATAATAGTTTTTGGTTAAAGTATGAAGTTAAAACAATCAAGTATTAAAAGTAGACTCCATTTTACCGAAAGGAAACAAAAATAGAAACTCATCTGAGCGTTGTTTAAACAATGTAGACATTTGAACTAATACAAGTTAAAATGTTTTTCGGTGTTTCTCTCTGAAGTCTCCGCGGGCGCTGTGGTTGAGTGATAAGAAAATTATACGTTTAATGTAAAACCATTTAAGACATATAAGATCATATGAGATAAAATACACTAAAATGTGTTACATGGTTAATTTCCCTGAGGGTTTCTCTCTGAAGTCTCCGCGGGCGCTGTGGTTGAGTGATAAGAAAATTATACGTTTAATGTAAAACCATATAAGACATATAAGATCATATGAGATAAAATACAGTAAAATGTGTTATATGGTTAATTTCCCTGAGGTTTCTCTGTGAAATCTCCGCGTGCGCTGTGGTTGAGTGATAAGAAAATTATAGGTTTGATATAAAACCATATATTACAAACAAACTCTTATTAGCTAAAATGTTCTAAATGTCTTTTATGGTTAAAGTACAACTCAGTGTTTCTCTGTGAAATCCCGTTACAGTTCATGGTTGAGTGATAAAAATATTATATGTTTAATTTAACCAGATACTACAAACAAACAAACCCATATTAGCTAAAATGTTCTAAATGTCTTATATGGTTAAAATACAACTCAGTGTTTCTCTGTGAAATCTCCGCGTGCTCTGTGTTTGAGTGATAAGAAAATTATATGTTTAATGTAAAACCATATATTACAAACAAACTCTTATTAGCTAAAATGTTCTAAATGTCTTATATGGTTAAAGTACAACTCAGTGTTTCTCTGTGAAATCTCCGCGTACTCTGTGGTTAAAAATTATTCGCCACGCTTCTTTCTATAGTTCTTATACAATTTAACAGCAATCATAATCGCCATTGCTACGCCCATAATACCAATTAACCCCCAAATCCAATTTAATGCGCTTTTAAGAATCACGACGAAAACAATTGCAATCATAAAAATTGTTGCCAGTTCACGCCATAAACGCAACTGAAAGCTGGTCATTCGGTACTCATTATTGCGCAATTGCTTTACAATATTCTGGCAGATAAAATGATAAATTATAAGAGCAATAACAAATCCGAGCTTTACCATCATCCAATCCATTTGCAACAGACCAGGATTTAAGGTGAGCATCCCAGTACCCGCTAAAACAGAGATAATCATTGCCGGAGTCGCAATAATATTCCAAAGCGTGGCTTCCATTTTAATAAACTGTTTTTGAAGAATAGTTTTCTCTGGTTCCGCTTTTTGGTTCGCTTCTGTATGGTAAATAAACAAGCTTAAAATATAAAACAAACCAGCCATCCAGCTAATTACAAATACAATGTGAACAGCTTTAAAATAGGCGTAGTAAGGCAGTAAAGTTTCTATCATTTCATTATTCTTAATTGCACCTACAAAAATGGTTGAGCGGAATGACGTATGGTAAGAATTTCAATCGTGTCTATTTGTCTATTATAATGATAGACAATTCTAAAATTCCTTTCGATAAGTTCACGGATTGAATCTTTTCCTTTTTCAGGAACCACCCTACCTAATTCCGGCATTTCTGCTAAAACCTAAGGCTTGTTGATTAGCCCTCCATATTATTTTAGCCATTTATCCAGTTTTTGCTCTGCTTGTTCTTCTGTATAAACTTTGCCATCTGCAACCTGTTGCATCGCCAAATCGATTTTTTGAAGCAACATTATTCTCTCCATAAATTCGTCGGCAGAAAACTCATCAGGCATTTCACATAGTGTATCCAAAACTTCAGTCTTTTTCACAAAAACTAATTTAAAACAAGATAACAAAAACTGGATAATATATCGATTGAGACTAATATCTAAACTCCCTTACAACATCAATTGCATATTTTACATTATCAAAAGGAATATCTGGCATAATACCATGGCCAAGGTTAAAAATAAAACCTTCTGTACCGCGCATACGCTCAAATAATTTATGAATCTGCGCTTTAATTACGGGCTTATCTGCGTATAAAATATGTGGATCAAGATTACCCTGAACAGCGATACCTGCAGGTAAGGCATTTTTGATATTTAATAAATCTGCATTCCAATCTACAGAAATTACATCTGGTTTAGCTTCAGCCATAATTGGTGCAAATACAGAACTTCCTTTACAGAAAGAAATAACAGGAATATCTTTTCTGTTTAACTTAGAAATGATTTCCTGAATATAGCGATGTGAAAATTCCTGATAATCGTTCCATGACAATGCTAAAGCCCAGCTATCGAAAATTTGTATTGCATTTACGCCAGCTGCAATTTGTAAGTTCAGGTAATCTGCCGTTACATGTGCAATTTTGGCCAATAAACGATGTGCAAGCTCAGGTTGGTTGTGCAACATCAGTTTTGTGAGTTTGAAATCTTTAGACGATCCACCTTCTACCAAATAACTCATTACGGTAAATGGTGCGCCGGCGAAACCAATTAATGGAATTTTACCGTTTAAACGTTGCTGAATAACTTTTATAGCATCTGCTACGTATTGCAGTTCTGATAAACAATCTACATTCAGAGCATCTACATCTGCAGCGGTTCTAACCGGGTTGGCAAATTTTGGTCCAACGCCTTGGGTAAAACTTAAATCGCCGCCCATTGCTTCACCTGTAACCAATATATCCGAGAATAGAATTGCAGCATCAATATCAAGCAAATCTACTGGTAGCATAGTTACATCTGCTGCGATTTCTGGAGTTTTACACATCTCCAGGAATGAATATTTGTTCTTAATTTCCCAATACTGAGGCATAAAACGCCCTGCCTGGCGCATCATCCATACTGGTGGACGTTCGGTTTGCTTTGAAAATGCTGCGTCTAAAAATAAATTATTGGTCATGTTGTAATCTGTTATTTGCCGTGTTGCTTTTTATATCAATTGATCTTTCTTTAAGTGCTCAAAAACTTCTAAAACCCCAACAACCTGTGCGGGTTCTTTTAAATATTCTTCGAGATTAAAATGTTTAACTGCTTCTATTTCATTGCTTGGACGGATTTCCTGATCGAGATCATATAAAAAACAATCCTGTTCCATCACAATATTTTTTTCCTCGCCATAAGCAGGTGCAGATAAATGTATATAAAACTGAAGTTTATGCACATCTAGCTCGATATTCAGTTCTTCCTGTATTTCCCTTTGGATAGATTGAATGGATGTTTCACCAGCATCAACCTTGCCACCAGGCAAATACCAAGCCTGCTTATTCCGACTAAATGCCAAAAGTAACTTGTTTTTCTGAATAACAACTAAACCGGCGGTGGCCAATTTTACTAAATCTACATTCATGTGTTATTATTTAAGTTAATATTTATCTTTTACTTTCGTCGAAAATCAGTTTTTTATAAACAAAAAAACGAAGCACCTGCTTTATAAAAGAGATTCTTCGTTCTTGTGCGTAGTAAAACGCTTATAATTTTTCGATCTGTTTTTCCAATTTCGCCACAATGTCTTTCGAACGTTCTGTTTCAGAAAGTTCTTTAGCCAATTTTGTGTAGGCCGCAGCACGTTCTTTATCTTTTTTGCGCAAAGCGAGATTGGCCAAATGGATCAATACGAAAGATTTTTGGTTTTTCCCACCTACAGAAAAGCGGCTCGCAATCTGAAAATGATATTCTGCCTTATCCCAGTTTTCATCCTTTAAAGCGATGTTACCTTGCATAAACTCGTAATAACCCCGCCGACTTTTCGCAAGCCTTTCCGGACTTTTAACTTCATCGAGCAAAGCTCTTGCTTTTACAAATTCATTGTTTTTGAAATGTTTTGAAGCCATTAAAACTGAACTGTGTTTAAAGTGGCTCCAAATTACAAATGCAAGCAAAAAAGCAGCTAATGCTGCCAATTGATACTGATCGTAATACAAACAAACCAGAGCGGCCAAAATAAAAACGGCCATTAAAGCATATCTGCCTTTGTTATTGTACATTAATGAATATCGGTGAATTTATAGCCCACACCACGGATAGAGTGGAAATAAACTGGATTTTTCTGATCTGGCTCGAAATATTTACGGAACGTTAGAATGAAGTTATCAATTGTTCTTGTTGATGGATAAACATCATAGTTCCAAACCGTTTCTAAAATTTGCTCGCGAGAAACGGCATCATTTTTACGCTCGATAAGCAACTTTAATAACATGGTTTCTTTTTTGGTTAATGGCGTAATTGTGCCATCATCATGTTTAAGTTCAAATGAGTTGAAATAAATTGTTTTATCGCCGATTTTGTACGAATTCAATTCTTTTAAATCGTCTGATTTTAAACTGCGTTTTACCAAAATACCTACACGAAGAATCAATTCTTCCAGGTTAAAAGGCTTAACTAAATAGTCATCCGCGCCTTTTTTCAAACCTAGAACACGGTCTTCCGAGGTGTTTTTTGCAGTTAAAAATAATATTGGAACTTCTGTATTCTCTAAACGAATGGTTTCACAAACCTGGAACCCATCCATTTCCGGAAGCATTACATCCAATACAACCAGGTTAAAACGTTCTTCTTTAAATACTTTTAATGCGGTTTTGCCATCTTTTACGGCGTGAACTTTATAACCTTCAAGTTCGAGGTTTAATTTGATGGCATCTAACAAGTGATCCTCGTCTTCAACCAATAGAATTCTTAATTTTTGTGACATAATTGAGATTAACTAAATGTTACTTCAAAAATACTTCCTTTCGGCTGATTGTCTTTCACTATAATATCAGCGTCATGGTTTTGTAATACCTCTTTCACAATAAACAAGCCTAAACCTGTCCCCTTCGCTTTTCTGACATTCTCATTACCAACGCGGTAAAACTTATCAAATATCAACATTTTTTCTGTATCTGAAATACCCGGACCTTGATCTGCCACGCGCAGCATAATATGCCCTCCAACATCACTTAAACTCACATTTATCTCATCACAAGGGTCTGAATATTTCACAGCATTTTCGATTAGATTGGTAACTACAGAAGACAATGCAAATTTGTCACCCATGATCTGCAAATTTGGCTGAATTTTGGCGTTTATAATCTGTTCGCACCCACATGAATGTACCTGTAAACGATCTGTGATTTTATAAACCAATTCAGACAGATTAAAATCTTCTTTAGGAAAACTATAAGAACGGTTTTCTATTTTAGTAGCCAACAACATATTCTCTACCAAATCATCTAAACGCTCAATATCTTTCAATGAATTGTTTAATAACGAGGTTTGCCTGGCTTTATCCAGATCACGTTTTACAATCGTTTGTATCGAAAGTTTAATTGCCGCCAAAGGCGACTTTAATTCATGTGTAATGGACATCAGAAAGTTTTGCTGCTGTTCTCTTAACTTATCTTCTCTTTTTAAAGATTGATGAAGAAAATATCCGCCAATACTTAATAGAAACAAAAACACAGATCCTTCGCCCATAATCATCGTCATACGGCTGGGTTGCAAACGCACCACCAAAGTTCCCCATGAAATGAGCTGAATTAATGCATACAGTAGTAATGCGTAAAATATGATAATTGATTTCTTCATATTTAGAATTTTCCTTCGTATTTACCTCGCGGCTGATTATATTGTTTTTTTCCCAAGTGTTTGATTACACCAATATTTTCCTACTTGTTATTACGAGAAGGCTTTTCTGCTAACGAAACAATTTTGCAACTACTAACGCGTATATTAAAATTGTTTCGTGCCTCGCAAGGACGATCTGTTCGAATGAAACTTATTTTTTAAATACTAAATCTAAAGCTTCAAATATAGCGCGTTTCGCTTTCTCCAGTTCAATTTTTGTATGTGCTGAAGATACGAAACCAACTTCATAACCCGATGGGCCTAAATAAATTCCGCGGTTTAAAAGTTCACGATGCATAACTTTAAATTTCTCCATACTTCCGGCATCAATATCATCAGCCGTTTGAATTTTATCTTTATCAGTAAAAGCAAACCAGAAGATCGATCCAACGGTAAATACTTTGAATTTGTAATTTCTGGCAGTTGCAAAACGTTGAATACTGGCTACAAAATCTTGTGTTTTGCTATTTAAATCTTTATAAAAGCTAGATTTATTTAATTCAGTTAGTGTTGCAATGCCTGCGGCCATTGCAACCGGATTTCCCGAAAGTGTTCCAGCCTGGTATACACCACCATCAGGCGAGATATGTGCCATAATTTCTGCCGATGCTCCATACATTCCAACAGGTAAACCGCCCCCAATAATTTTACCATATGTAACAATATCTGGTGTAATGCCGTAATAGGCTGCCGCACCTTCAAAACCAACACGAAAACCGGTAATTACTTCATCAAAAATCAACAAAGCTCCGTTGTCAGTACAAATTTTGCGCAAAGAATGGATATAGGCTTCATCTTGCATAATCAAACCATTATTAGCTGGAATACCTTCTATGATAACTGCAGCAACCTGATCTTTGAATTGCGCAAATGCCTGTTCTATTGCAGATATATCATTTAAAGGAATTACAACTGTTTCTTCGGCAAAGGACTTTGGAACACCTGCAGATGAAGTTTCGCCGAAAGTTACCAGACCAGAACCTGCTTTTACCAAAAGAGAATCGCTGTGGCCATGATAACAACCTTCAAATTTTATAATTTTATCTCTTCCGGTAAAACCACGTGCCAAACGAATGGCAGACATCACAGCTTCCGTTCCGGAACTGGTAAAACGAATTTTTTCTACAAAACGGTTGTTTTTAATAATAAGTTCTGCCAATTCATTTTCGAGTGCAGTAGGTGCACCGAAACTCATTCCGTTTTGCATAACTTCTGTAACTTTCTCACGGATTTTTGGATTGTTATGCCCCAAAATCAATGGCCCCCAACTGCCGCAGAAATCTATGAATTGATTTCCATCTGCATCCCAAATGTAACATCCATCGCCTTTTTCAATGAATAGCGGCGTTCCATAAACAGACTTAAATGCCCTAACCGGTGAGTTTACGCCGCCGGGAAAATAAGTTTTAGATTTCTCATACAGTTCTGCCGATTTTACTCTAGAAATATCGGGTTTGCTTCCGGTATTTACCGGAATATCGGCTTCATTTCCTGAAAACATCTTTTTTATTGAATCTAACATTTTATTAAGCTAAAAGCAGAAAGACTAAAGCTAAAAGAAAGAATCAATTGCCTAACCTGGCCTTTGGTCTTCAGCTTTAAGCTTTCTGCTTAATTACATCCAGTTGTTATTTAAAATATCTTTAATATGGTAAGTTGTAATAATGCTTGCCCCTGCTCTGGCAAAAGCATGCATGGTTTCCATAACCACTTTTTGTTCGTCTATCCAACCGCGTTCTGCGGCTGCTTTGACCATTGAATATTCGCCAGAAACATTGTACACGGCAATAGGAACTGTTGTATCTTGTTTTAAGCGTTGGATAATATCCAAATACGCCAAACCTGGTTTAACCATTAATACATCTGCACCTTCTTGTTCGTCTAACATAGCTTCACGCAAAGCTTCGGTTGGATTTCTAAAATCCATTTGATATGCTTTACGATCGCCTTTACTCGGAGCACAATCAGCTGCTTCTCTGAAAGGTCCATAGTAGGCAGAGGCAAATTTTGTGGCGTGGCTCATAATGGCTGCATTCACAAAACCATTATCATCAAGTAAATTACGCATAGCCTCAATCCTACCATCCATCATATCTGATGGGGCAAACATGTCTGCTCCGGCTTCTGCATGTGTCAAAGCCATTTTAGCAATTACATCAACGGTTTTATCATTTTGAACATAGTCGTTCTCCATAATTCCACAATGGCCGTGTGTGGTGTAAGAGCACACGCAAACATCAGTGATAATGTAAAGATCTTCACCAAACTGCTTTTTAAGTTCTCTTACAGCCGTTGGCACCAAAGAATGATTGTGGTAAGCAGATTTGGCATCTTCAGATTTTTCATCACCAACGCCAAACAACATCACTTTGTTGAGTCCTTTTTGCAAACCGGCTTCAACATCTTTTACCAAAGTATCTACGGAGAAGTGATTAACTCCTGGCATTGCATCAATCGCATGTGTAACATTGGTGCCTGGAACCACAAAATATGGGTACACAAACATATCTTTCGATAGTCGGGTTTCGGCTACCATCTCTCTAACTAAAGGATTTTTCCTTAATCTACGTGGACGATGTAACATTTTATTTTTATCAAGTATTTAGAATCAAGATTTGAGTGTTAAGCATCAAGTCTTGAAGATTCAATTGTTTCTACGCTAAAAAATTCTTTTCCCAAGCATATAAAAAAGGATCGCTTCGTTCCTCGCAATGACGAGTGAATTTTACTTCTACTTTAGTTTTTCAGCTTTACCCTTTAAATGCTTTTATGTTTATGCCTTCGGAGTTTTTATCTAATTTCTATTCCGAAAACAGCTTCGGTAAGTCCGATTTCATCAGGAGAATAAGGCAAAGCATATTTTACGCCCATTTCGTCGAACTTTTTACCTGTAGAATTGCCAATTGCAATTACCTGCTGGCCAGGTTCCAATAGATTATCGACAAAATATGCATCGACATTAGACGGACTGGTAAAGATTAGCACATCGGCAAAACTCTGGTCTATATTTTCTTCTGTAACGGTTTCATAAATAGGCAGATCGATAATTTTCGCATCCGCAGGAAGTGATTTTTGAATGGTTTGCAAAGAATCTTGTGCACGTGGGAAAAGTACATTTTTTTCTGACACCAGCGCGGCAAAATCTTCGGCAACTTCGGTAATATCGCCACTGGCCCCCACAAAGTCGGCATAGTGACCATGCTTGCGCAAAGCATCTTCAGAACCTCGTCCAACTACCCCGAATTTTGTTTTTTTAGGTAGAAGTGGTTTCAGATTAAAAAAATATTCTACGCTGTTTCTGCTGCTGAAGAAAACCCAGTCAATATTTTTAAGTATAAACTGATCTAAAACCGTTACAATTGGAAAGGTTCTGATAAGTGAACGGCCTTCAATTTCAATTCCTTTACTTTCAAGCGCTTTACGGAAGTAACTGTGTTCACCAATTTCGCGTGAGATAAAAACCTTTGAAGGCTTTTTCCTTTCGGGATTAAATTTTTCTACAATTTTTTCAGCCAATCCTTCGGATGTTTCCGAACGAAGAAATAATCGCTCCGGAAAATCTTCTGCAGTTTCTGCTTTGGACGTCCAAACTTCGAAAGAGCCATTTTCCTTTTTGCAATAGCAACCCAAAGGCATATGGCAACCGCCTTCAAAAAGATTTAATACTTTACGTTCTACACCTACTTCTTCGGCTGTAGCCGGATCATGAAGTTGTTGAAGTAAATCAAATAATTCTGTATCATTTTCACGAATCTGAATGGCCAGTGCACCTTGGGCGGGCGCAGGAACAAATTCTGTAGGTTCTAATTCTTCTACATGCAAATCACTAACATCCAAACCTAAGCGTTTAATACCGGCTTTAGCCAACATAATGGCGTCGTAATCTTCGTCTCTGAGTTTCTGAATACGTGTAGGTACGTTTCCTCGCAAATCATCAACTTCAAGATCGGAACGCAAACCCAAAAGTTGCGCTTTTCTTCTATTGGATGAAGTGCCCACCATTGCACCTTTCTTCAAAGAAAGTTTTTGAGAAATATCTACACAATCTTTTAAGATAAGTAGATATTCTGTTGCCTCTTCTCTTGCCGGAATGGCAGCGATTGTTAAACCAGCAGGATGTGTAGTTGGAAGATCTTTTAAACAATGTACCGCCAAATCAATCGTTCCGGCTAAAAGTTCTTCTTCCAGCTCTTTGGTAAAAAAGCCTTTGCCTTCAAGCTTATCTAATCTTAAATTGAGGATTTTATCACCTTGTGTTTTGATGATTTTGATTTCTGCTTCTGCTCCAATTGCAGCCAACTCACTTTGTATGTGATTGGCTTGCCATAATGCGAGTTCGCTGCCGCGGGTTCCGATGGTTAATTTCTTCACTATTAAACTTTAATGTCTCGCAAATTTAAGGTAAATAGTGCTTTATCTTACAAAATGTTTAAAAATGAGACTTTAGCGTTACACTAAAAGGCCTGAATGATGAAGCTATGACATCCGTTGTGAGACTTTCATTTGAAATACGGAACGCATGGAAATAAACCCGATTGAACTGAAGCCGTTTTTCAGGGCTGAAGGAAAAGCGGGACTGATGGAACCGACAGGCACAGAAACCTGCTTTCCAAAATATTTTAAAAAGTGATGCTAAATTTGGATTTATGGCTGATTAACCAGAATTTCTTTGGCCATAACCATAGGAACACTGATGCATTTTTTCTCCATATAGTTCATAACTCGTTCCAGAATTTCGCGTGAAGCTTCATCCATCTGGCTGATTTCATCTGCAAACACACCATTCAATGCTGTATTTTTGATCTCCTTGATTTTTCTTGGAACTTCTTGCATGGCCAGCTCAATGCGGCGTTGCTTTAAAACATAAAAGAATTCACTGATGTTATTGCCGATAATTTCTTCTGCATGCACCAGTTCTTTGTAACGTTCCTGGATATTTTTACGTGCTACTTCTTTTAACGATTCTACTTCTATGTAATGAACCGGATTATTATGAATAACCGCAGGATCTACATCATTTGGAATGGCAAGATCTACAATTACTTTTTTACCGGTATCGCCATTTAATAATTTAGCATAAAGCTCTTCATTGATAATGGCTTCTGTAGAACCTGTGCATGTAATGATCACGTCGAAACCTTCTGTGAAGGTCTGCAATGCATCAAGATGGTACGCTTTACCATTTAATTCTTCAGCCAGTGTCTCTGCCTTAGCTAAGGTGCGATTAAAAACAGAAAAATTAGAGTATTTATGTTTATTAAGGTATTTGGCAATATTTTGATTGGTTTCTCCGGCGCCGATGATCAACACGCGTGAGTTTCCGCACATGTTTAATTCTTTTAATTTGCGGTATGCAAGAGAGACAACAGAAACCGGATTTTTAGAGATATTGGTGAATGTATAAACTTCTTTTGCTGTTTTTACAACGCGATCCATAATCATGCGGAGATAATCTCCGGTGAAACCAGCATCTCTGCAACTTTCATAAGCTCGGCGTATTTGTGCAAGAATTTCTTTCTCGCCCACTACCAAACTTTCTAATGAACACGAAGTTCTTAACAAATGATTAAACGCTTCCTCATTTTCATAAACGGAAACATTATCGATAAAGCGCTCAAGAAACTCCTCAGGTAGCCCCATATCCAAAACCCTTAAAAATTTGGTCACAAATTCTTTGTCGGTTTTTTCTTGAGTTAAGAATACGAACTCTACACGGTTGCAGGTACCTACGTAAAATATCTCACTAACAGGAAGCTGCGTACGAATATTCTGCAGTCTGCTTTCCAAACTCTGATCGCAAATTACTAACTTACCGATAGACTGTAAATCTATATGATGATGCGTAAAAGCTATTATCTTTAAATATTCCAAGTGCTCCGTTTATTAACTATTGTCGGGATACAAAAGTAATACGGTTGAGGTATGCCTACGTCATTAATCTGTAATTTACATCAATTTAGAACGGCTCTAAATAATTAACATAAATTAACGCTTTGACAGACAATGAACAATACGAAGCTTTACACTTTTTTTCGTTGGATGTATGCGATATTCTACATTGCAGCGGGTATTAACCATTTTATTTCTCCTGAAGCTTATCGTGCAATAATGCCTCCTTATTTACCTGCACCGATAATGCTGATTTATATTTCTGGCCTCGCGGAAATTGGATTAGGTGTACTTTCTTTATTTTCTCCGGCTCAGAAAATTGCAAATGTGTTTATTATCTTAATGCTTGTGGCATTTTTTCCGGCACACATTTATATGATACAACGCGCGCCTTTTGTTCTGGGCACAATAGAAATTACCCCACTTATTGCCTGGGCAAGAATTCCATTACAGTTTTTACTGATCTACTGGGCTTGGTTTTATGTCAGCAGGAAAATTGCTAGCGCTTAATTTTTTCTTGCACCAACAATGTCCGATTTTATGTTTTCGAAAACCATCCAGACAACAAAATCACTTTTATGAGGTTTATATTTTATATCAATACCTAAAACATTATGATTACAAAAAACGATTTTAGCCTTAGCGGGTCTGATGGAAAATTAATTATTGGCGACATTACATTTGAAGACAAAAACCCAAATACGCCAATTGTGCTTTTTGTACACGGATTTAAAGGCTTTAAAGATTGGGGCGCTCATAATCTGGTTGCGCGTTATTTTGCCAGTAATGGTTATCGTTATATGAAGTTTAATTTTTCTTACAATGGTGTCCCAGCAAATGATCCAAAAGATGTAACTGATCTTGATGCATTTGCGAGCAATACCGTTTCTAAAGAACTCTTTGACTTAACTGCTGTGCTTGACTTTATTGAAAAGGCCTACGGTAAAGAAACAGAAGTTACCCTTATTGGCCACAGCAGAGGTGGCGGTGTAAGCATTATTGAAGCCGCAAATGACGCACGCGTAAATAAACTTATTACCTGGAGTGCAATAACAGATTTTGACAGTTTATGGAAAAAAGAACAGGAAGCAGAATGGCTGAAAACTGGGAAAATCTACGTAACCAATGCACGTACGAAAGAGCAAATGCCTTTAAATAAAACCTTGCTTGAAGATTTAAAGGAAAATCCGGATACGTTGAACATTATTGAAGCCGCTAAAAAGGTAAATATTCCCTGGCTGATTATTCATGGTGATGATGATGTAAACGTACCTTTTGAAAAGGCAAATGATTTGGCCGGTGCCAATCCGAGCAGCAGAATTATTAAAATTGAAAGTGCAAACCATGTGTATGGCGCTTCACATCCTTATGAAAGTGAAACCCTGCCTCCCCAATTGTTTAAGGTTTGCGAAAAATGTTTGCAGTTTTTAGGCGAATAATCAAATTGATTTCTAAACCATATCAGATATATAGGAACATTTGAGGTCAAACTTTTTAACGTGTTCTTATATCTCTTATGTGGGATTCCCGCTCGTTTATAACGAGCGGGTAAATAGCAAATCGTTTCTAACGATTCATACACAAAATTTATGCACTCTTTAAAAACGAGCGCAAGTCTTTGGGCAAAATGTTGTTTATATATGATAGTTGAAGATTTAAACTTAAAGGTCTATTATAATCTTTAGGCGCTCCTGCGACTCGTATGGCTTTAAATCTCTTATATGGTAAATTGACTATGCAAAACTTTTATATCCAAAAAGTGGGTAAAAGAGCTAATCATTTCCCCTACCTACGAAGCCGCGCATATCGCTGCCACTTGGACTTTGAAAAATCTCTAAGTCGAAATATGGAACAGCTGCCAGTAAATGGTCAAATATATCTGCAGCAACCTCTTCAAACTTCTTCAATCCTTTTTCTTTTGAAAACACGTAAATTTCTACTGGCAAACCACTTTCTGTAGCTTGTAACTGCCGAACCATGAAAGTTAAATTGGTATTAATGTGTGGATTGTTTTCCAGATACTTTTCTGCATAAATCCGAAAGGTTCCAATATTGGTAATGTGTTGTCCATTTACCAAATTGTTTGGATTAACCGTATGCTCTGCGTTAAACTTTATAATTTCCTGCTGGGTTTTGGTCAGATAGTCGTTTAAAAAATCAATTGTTTTTAAACGTTCAATTAATTCATCATTACAAAATTTAATGCTTGAAATTTTAATGTTTATATGTCTTTTAATTCTCCTTCCCTCACTTTCTTCCATTGCACGCCAGTTTTTAAAAGACTCGCTAACAATTGCATAACTGGGTACAATGGTAACAGTTTTGTCCCAGTTGCGTACCTTAATTGTGGTGAGGTTAATTTCGGTTACCTCGCCATCAGCACCATATTTTTCTACAGTAATCCAATCTCCAACACGAACCAAATCTATCGCACTCATTTGAACTGAAGCAACAAAACCCAAAATCGGATCTCTGAATACCAAAATTAAAACTGCTGTAACTGCACCAAAACCACCGAACACATACAATGGAGACTCTCCAAGAATGATAGACAGGATTAAAACAAAACCAATGACATAAATTACAATTTTGGCAACCTGTTTATAACTTCTAACCGGTTTATCTGAATATTTTCGGGAAGATTCCATGATGGAAACCACCGCATTTAAAAAAGCATTTATAGCCAGCATTACTGCCAGAACCATATAAATTTTCGCAAAAATTACAGCATAAAAAAGGCCTCGTTTAAAATCTATAAAAACGTAAGGCACAACATTATAGAGAATATAGGCTACAAAAATCAGGGCGAAGGCGCGGAATACTCTAAACTCAAATAAAGCTTTTTGCCAGTCTGGCTTCGTTTTCGCGCTCTTAACTGCACCAATAAATGCCAGCCGTGTAATAAATAAAGTGACGTATAAAAAAAGTACAACTCCGGTTAGCCCTAAAGCAAAATAGGTGTAAACCAAATCATTGCCTTTAAGACCTTGTCCACTGAGCGCGTTTCTCAATTCGCCAAATATGGATTCAAACTCCAATAGATTCATCGGGGTAATTTAAGAATTTCCTTAAGGCTTTACGCGTGAAAGGTAAAATGTTTTGCTGTGCTAAATTTACTGGCCCTTTTCAAACCAATTTCCATCTTCCTTAATAATATCGATCAGTTCATCTAAAGCAAAAGCTGTAGTTACGTTTTTCTTTACAACTTCCTGACCGCGATATAGAGTAATTTTATCGGGCCCGGTACCAACATATCCATAATCGGCATCGGCCATTTCGCCGGGTCCGTTCACAATACAACCCATAATTCCAATTTTCAAACCTTTTAAATGGTCGGTTCTGGAACGAATTAACTGTGTGGTTTCCTGTAAATCAAAAAGTGTTCTGCCACAACTCGGGCAAGAGATATATTCTGTTTTGCTAATTCTGGTTCTAGTAGCTTGTAAAAGCCCGAAACTGGTGGAATTAATCAGATTTAGATTTTGGCCTTGCGCATCAATCCAAACGCCATCGCCAAATCCATCCGTTAGTAATGCACCCAAATCTGTTGCTGCATACAACATTAAATGATCGGCATCCATCGTGGAATAACTTCTTTTAATGATTACAGGAATTTGTATATTTTTCTGCTGAAGTGCGATAAAAAACGAACGCTGCGCAGCCATTCCATGTATTGCAGATGTTTTAAGAATCAGAACAATTGTTTCATCCAGTTCAGTATTTTCTATTTCGCCAATCTGTTGCACATCAATCTCTACAAAATTCAGATGTTCATCTTTAGCTTCTGCAGTCTTAAATTCTTCAAAAGAGAATAACGGATGACAATTATTCTGGTCTGTTAGCTTTCTCCATGTATCATAATTGTATACTTGTTTCAAATTGCCGGGAAAAGAAAATGATGGCAATTGATTGCCCAGATAAACCAGATCGCAAGCCTGATCGGCAAGATTGTATTTATCCAGTATAGCACTGTAATTGTACCCAACAGCATTCAAAAAATAAGGATCTTTTAAATTTTCCTTTGAAACATCAAGCATAACCACAGGGTGATGATGACCGCCAATATGCTGTACTGCTTGTGTAATTCGGCGGGTGTACGCGTAAGGAGAATATGTTGCCGCTGGCTGAGTACTTACATCCTTCAAAATGCCAAAGTTTTCAGTATTCTGGATCTGAGTAGCTGTAGATTTTTCTCTTGCAATGTAGCGGTCTGCCAAGGCTTTAGCCACCGGAGCTTCAAATTCCGGATCTTCTGTTAGAGAAACGCGAATGGTATCGCCAAGGCCATCTTCCAGTAAGGTACCAATACCAACTGCAGATTTAATTCTTCCGTCTTCGCCATCTCCGGCTTCGGTAACACCAAGGTGCAAAGGATAATTCATTCCCTCTTTAACCATTGTTTCTACCAACAGACGGTATGCCTGAACCATAACTTGTGTATTACTGGCTTTCATAGAAATTACCAGATTATAGTAATTTTCGGCTTCGCACATGCGGATAAATTCCATTGCAGATTCTACCATTCCTCGTGGTGTATCGCCATAATGGCTCATAATCCGATCAGATAAGGAACCATGATTGGTTCCGATACGCATGGCGGTTCCGTATTCTTTACAGATGTTAATTAATGGAATAAATTTTTTATTGATCCGTTCCAGCTCAGCATCATAAGCAGCTTGTGTGTAATCTATATTTTCAAATTTCTTTTTATCGGCATAGTTACCGGGATTTACCCTCACTTTTTCTACAATTCTTGCGGCCATTTCGGCAGCATTTGGTGTAAAATGAATATCTGCAATGAGGGGCACATCGTATCCGCGATTGCGCAACTCTTTTTTAATATTAGCGAGGTTTTCTGCTTCTTTTATGCTTGGCGCAGTAATACGTACGTACTCACAACCAGATTCGACCATTCTGATGGTTTGCTCAACTGTTGCAAGCGTATCCATCGTATCTGTGGTGGTCATAGATTGAATCCGGATTGGATTGTGGCCACCCAGTGCGATATCACCAATTTTCACCTCGCGTGTTAAGAACCTCGAATAGTCAGTTAAACTGTTGCAATATCCGCCACTTAATTCTTGCTTTACCGATAAATTTTCCATGCGATGCAAAGATATAGATAGAAAATTGAATGAGAGAATTTTGAATAACAGAATGACTTAAAAACCTATATCAACCGGTCTTTTACTACAAGCGTTTCTGCTGCAACATCATGCCAGCATTGGTTTTTGCGGTTGAGAAAGCTATATAAATACCCAAAAAATACCGGAATTACAGAAAGGATTTTAGAAAAATTCCGAATTAGTGCGCGTGCCACAGAAATTCTGCTCCCTTCCAAATCTGTCACTTTAATATTCAGCAGGCGTTTTCCTGCAGTTGCTTGTTTTGCCGATGCTTCGGCAAAACCTCCATAAATTAATTTTGCAATAAAAACCAGCGGAAATGGAACCAGAAATGCCATAATCCGTTCGTCTTTAGTTTCGACAAATATGTAGCTGGTTAAAATTATGACACTGTAAATAATGACAATAAAAAAATGATCAATTACAGAAGCGAGCAAACGCTGATCAAATGCTGCAAAATACTGAGGTGCGGTTTTCTGATAGCTAAAACCAAGAAGCTCACGCAATTCTGCAATTGCATGAGCTTCTTTATAATCGTCCATTTCTGGTGTTCGCACAAATGTGTTTGGTTTTATATCCAAACTTTTCAGTTCTTCAAGCAAATATGGACCTTGTGGTCTTCCGTTAACGACTATTGTATATTTTTGTTGGGGATTCATTAATACCGTTTGACTTCAAAATTGCTTAGTCCGCCGTCTAAATTAATGAAAATTTTCTTTGTTGAAGATTGGTAGTTGGCTGTTTCATAAACACCATCGCTCAGTTTATTAAATCCATCAAAATCTTTGGCAGAAAGTCCTGTTTTTGTTTTTATTCTGCAACCAGAAGCTTCGGGAATTTTTATCTTAACATCGGCGATGCCAGATTTTACCACAACATCTGTAATTGGAAGTTGATTTCCGATTTTAATATCCAGCGATGCAGCGCCGCCGTCAAAACGAAAAGCGCGAACTTTGAATGGAGAGAAATCCAGGTTGGCTTCTCCGGCACCGAGTTTCATTACAACATCCCAGGTTGCAGCTTTATTCAGTTGAAAATTTACATGATTGCCATCATCTCCAAAATTCCATTTTTGCTTTTTACTGCTCATTTTGAAATTCAAAATTGATGCGCTATCGGTTACTTGCTTCGAAAGCGAGAAAGAACTTTTGCCTTTTTTAACATCAGCATTAAATAATTTAGACGTTCCTTCATCATCCAGATTAAAAGAAATTCCACCGCCACTAATGTTTAAAATGGTTTTCTTTAAAGTATCTGTAGCATCTACCGCTTCGAATAAGTTTGCTCTGGCAGAAGAGTCGCTGTCTTGATTATCATTATTATCATCGTCGTCAATATTAATATCGATATCGTCTTTGAATTTATGTCCCCACCAACCACGCTCTGGTTCTTGCTGACCTTTAACAAAAAGAAAAGCTAATGATACCACAAGTATGCCAATTGCAATCATACTTCCGGTTTGTGAATTGTTCCGATTAAATAAGATGTTTACGCCGGCAATGATTAGAAATATTGGCCAGAAACTCCAAACGTTTCGCCAGTAAAAATCGATAATTCCAAAATTTTCGAGCAAGAGCACGCCGCCAATAAAGAGCAGAACGATGCCCCAGATTAATCTATCTAGTTTCATAATTTTAGGCTTGAGGGTTAGTTGTTGAATTGTTTTCGTCTTGGGCGTTTTGTTTAACAGGCGCTTCAGTTTCTACCACTGAATCAGAAAAGTCTGCTTTTTTCTTTGCTTCTTCTTCTGCCTGTTGGGTTTGAAAAGCTGCCCAATCATTTTTGCGTTTGGATTTCGAAATGATGCTGATACCAAGTGCAATAAAAACTAACGGCCACATAAACTTGAATAAGTTTCTGAAATTAAACCAATATGGTACAATATCCAGCTCACGCATAAGAAAAAAGCTACCAACAACCAAAAGAATTAGTCCGGCTATAGTTCTGCCTGTATCGTTAGATTTATTGATTCTGCTAAAATCTGCCTGAGTTTCGAAAGGCGTTTTGGGCACATCGTTTACGGGTTGTGTCCAGTTTTGATTGCCAGAACCCGAATTACCGGAAAAAGGTATTCCGCTGCCGAAGTTAGGATTATTGGGATTTTCCCTGAAAAAATCATTGAATTTGGAAAATCTTGCTGCCGGATCTTGATTAACCGGAACAATAATCCACATAATTATATAAGCGATCAAACCACCACCTGCCATGAAGATGGTTGATAAAGCGAATAACAATCTTACTATTGTAACTTCCACCTGCATATATTCTGCAAGTCCAGAAGCTACCCCAGCAATCATCTTATCGTGTTCGTTTCTAAAAAGCTTCTTTTCCATAATATTGTTAATTTGTGTGTCTAAAAATTGAGCGGTGTAATTAGCACTTCATCAACGTTTACGCCTTTACTTAAGTTTAAAATGGTAAACAAAGTGTCTGCTATATCTTCAGGTTGTACAAATTTGTCGTCCGGAATTGTGGTACCTTCCCAAGACGCAGTTTTTGTAGAACCGGGTAAAAATGCTGTCACCTTTACGTTATGTGGTGCCAATTCTTGCCGCAATACATGATTAAGACTTAACATCGCTGCTTTTGTTACACTATAACTTCCGGCATTTTTTACAGGTGCATTACTCGCAACAGAGCATATATTAAAAATGTGCCCATGCTGCTGTGAACGCATCATTTGCCCAAAAAATTTAGATAAATAGTATGTTGCATTCACATTTAGACTTTGTTGAAATTCAAAAACTTCATCTTCCTCATCAAGTAAATTTCCTGGGACAAATGCACCAACATTATTGACTAAAACATCTATTGTTCCGAATGTTTTTTCGATTGATTTCACAAAACCGTAGACTTCAGATTTGATGCTGCAATCTGCTGCGTAAATATTTGCTCTTCCACCTTTAGATTCAATTTCACTCTTGAGTTGATCCAAATCATTAGAATTTCTGGCTACTAAAGCCAGTTCGAAGTTATTTTCAGCTAATTTTAAAGCAATTGCACGCCCAATTCCTTTGGTGGCTCCGGTAATCACTGCCTTCATTTTTTATGGATTAATTTTTGTAGGCAAAAAACCATATTTATATTCAAAACCACGAATATTTTTGTAAATATCAAAGGGCGACAACTTTTTTATCGTTTCTTTGTAGTATTATAAATTGAAGCATTTAAATTAAGCATAAAGACATACGGAATGAACTTTACCAATTTCGGCAGATATATACTGCTACTTAAATCTGTATTTAGAAAGCCGGAAAAATTCAAGATTTACTTTAAGGAAATTGCCAAACAAATGGACTACGTTGGCGTAGGTTCATTAGGGCTAATTGCCATAATATCAACTTTCATCGGTGCAGTAATGACACTTCAGATTGCTTTCCAGTTGGTAAGTGATTTTATTCCGAAAACAATTATTGGCTCGGTAAACCGCGATTCCAGTATTCTGGAATTGAGCCCAACCATCAGTGCAATTGTTCTGGCGGGTAAAATCGGCTCTGCCATTTCTTCAGAGATTGGTACCATGCGTGTTTCTGAACAAATTGATGCCCTCGAAATTATGGGAATCAATGCGCCAGGATATCTGATTTTACCAAAGGTTATTTCGGGGATTACCATGGTGCCACTTTTGGTTATCATTTCTATGTTTTTAAGTATTTCCGGAGGTTATTTAGGCGGTTCATTATCGGGCGCAGTAACGCCAAATGAATATATTCAAGGTATCACCACAGATTTTAATCCATACACTGTTGTTGTGGCATTGGTTAAAGCCTTTGTATTCGGTTTCATTATCACAACTGTTCCTGCCTATGAAGGATTTTATGTTAAAGGCGGTGCACTTGAAGTTTCCCAAGCAAGTACCAGAGCGGTTGTAATTAGTTGTATTTCCATTTTAGCTTGCGATTATATCGTAACCCAATTGTTGTTGTAATGATAGAAATTAAAGATATCGTAAAATCTTTCTCCGGAAATGAAGTACTTAAAGGTATTTCTGGGGTATTTGAAGAAGGTGTTACCAACTTAATTATCGGTGGTTCTGGTTCGGGAAAAACGACACTATTAAAATGTATGGTAGGTCTTCATCAGCCAGATTCTGGTTCTGTTCTTTATGACGGCCGTGACTTTACCCCGATGACTTATGAAGAGCGCATTGAGGTGCGAAAAGAAATTGGAATGCTTTTTCAGGGATCTGCGTTGTTTGACAGTATGACTGTTGAAGACAATATTATGTTTCCACTTAATATGTTTACAGAGCAAAGTAGGAAAGAAAAACTGGAAAGGGTTAATTTCTGTCTGGAGCGCGTAAACCTTTCCGGAAAAAATAAACTTTTCCCGGCAGAATTGTCTGGCGGTATGAAAAAGCGTGTGGGAATTGCGCGTGCCATTGCAATGAATCCGAAATACCTATTCTGCGATGAACCCAACTCTGGCTTAGACCCAAAAACGTCTATTGTAATTGATGAACTGATTAAAGAAATTACCGAAGAATATAAAACCACAACCATTGTTGTTACCCACGATATGAACTCTGTAATGGGTATTGGAGACTACATTTTGTTTTTACATGAAGGCAAAAAATTCTGGGAAGGCAGCAATAAAGAAATTGCACACACAGATGTTAAAGAGCTGAATGACTTTGTGTTTGCCAGTCGATTCATGAAAGCTGCAAAGGATAAGTTTTAGAAATATTCGCTATATTTGGGTATGACAAGCGCTACAAAAAATATCATTGATAAATTGGATTCATTACCGGAAGATAAACTTGCGGAAGTTGAAGATTTTGTAGGTTTTTTGAAAGCCAGATACGAAAAGAAATCTTATACAACACCTTTAGAGCAAACCCAAATTACTAAAGAACCGAAAAGTTTATATGGTGCTGCAAAGGGTTTATTCATCATTCCCAATAATTTTAACGATCCACTTGATGATCTTAAAGAATATATGTGATGCGCTTGCTTATTGATACGCACGTTTTTATATCTATAATCAATCAAGAAGATAATTTAAGTAATAGATTTAGGAATGTAATAGAAAATCCAGAACACCGAAAGTATTTGAGTATAGTAAGTTTTTTGGGAAATCATTATAAAAATTAATATCGGTAAATTAAACGTAACTCGAAATCTTGAAGAAATGTACAATCTGGTTCACGATTCAGATATTTCAGTTCAACAAATTCAAAAACTAAATCTTGACACATATCTAACACTCCCCCTTTTACATAAAGATCCGTTTGATCGATTAATTATTGCGCAGGCACTTGCAGAAAACCTTACTTTAATAACCGATGATCAGCAGATCATACATTACCCCAATTTAAAGTTATTGAATACATGATACAATTATTGACACCCACACATTGGAAAGATTACGAACTGATTGACTGTGGGGATTTTGAAAAACTGGAACGCTTTGGAACGGCAATTTTAATAAGGCCGGAGCCTCAGGCCGTTTGGAAGAAAACACTTTCAGAACAGGAATGGAAAAAACGCGCAAACATTACCTTTAAAGGTCGTTCTGCTACATCTGGCGAATGGGTTAAGAAAAACCCAGCGATACAAGATCGTTGGCATGTAGAGTATAAAAACAATGAAGTTTCAATTAAACTGCGTTTAGGCTTAACTTCCTTTAAGCATGTTGGTGTTTTCCCTGAACAGGCTGTAAACTGGGACTACATTTCTTCTTCTATCAAAAAATTTAAAACACCACAGCCAAAAGTACTTAACTTATTTGCTTACACAGGCGCAGCTTCTTTGATCGCTAATGCCGCTGGAGCAGAAACTACGCACGTTGATTCTATTAAGCAGGTAGTTACCTGGGCGAATGAAAACCAGGAACTCTCGGGTTTAAAAAACACGCGCTGGATGGTTGAAGATGCGCTGAAATTCGTAAAGAAAGAGCTCAAACGTGGCAAAAAATATAACGGAATAATTCTCGATCCACCGGCTTACGGACATGGCCCGAATGGTGAAAAGTGGAAACTGGAAGATCATATTCAAGAAATGATGCAAGATGTAGTACAGCTTTTGGATGAAGAAGAACACTTTTTAATCCTAAACACATACTCGCTGGGCTTTTCATCCGTAATTGTTGAAAACCTAATCCGCACATCATTTCCACAAGTTAAAAATTTAGAAACCGGCGAATTGTATCTACAAGCTACCGCAGGGATTAAACTGCCTTTAGGTGTTTTCGGAAAATTCTGCAATGTGTAAATGTGGATTAATTTATTTTGACATATAACTTTTACCTTTTACTTTCATCCTTTTCAGATTCTGAACAATCTGAATATACTTAATACTTATAAAATCTATGAAATTCCCTCACCTGGCAGGCACCGTAATTTTGGGCTTTGCAGCCATCAGCTTATTTGCCAATTGCAACAATACAGAAGGCAAAGGCGGCGTTGGCAAAATCTTCTCTTCATCAACAGATACTACGAAGAAAAAAACAGATTCAACAGAGAATATGATGAAACCTGTTGATCCGAAACTGTATGATTCTTTAGTTTTAAAACTTGCCAATGGCGATACTACCGGAAAATGGCCAGTAAAAAAACAACCTTATCCTTTGGCTGGTGCAATCTTGCCTTTCAAAAGAATTGTGGTTTATTACGGAAATTTACACTCGAAAAAAATGGGTGCCCTGGGCGAATATGCACCAAAAGAAATGTGGCAACGCTTAAATGCTGAAGTAAAGCATTGGGAAAAGGTAGACCCAACTACTCCAGTTCAGCCAGGCTTGCATTACATTGCTGCTGTAGCCAGCGGAACGCCTGGAAAAGACGGAAAATATATCAATAGAATGGGCAACAAACAGATTGATTCTGTATTGAAAATCGCCAAAATGCAACCCAATACAATCGTATTTTTAGATCTTCAGGTAGCATTAAGTAACATTAAGGCAGAATTGCCGTATATAGAAAAATACCTTCAGCTCCCTAATGTACATTTAGGTATCGACCCTGAATTTTCTATGAAAGATGGTTCACTTCCCGGCAAACGTATCGGAACGTATGATGCTGCAGATATCAACTATGTTTCAGGTTACCTGGCAGACCTTGTTAAAAAATACAACCTGCCTCCAAAAGTTTTTACCGTTCACCGTTTTACCCGCAAAATGGTAACCAACTACCAAAGTATTAAACTGCGCCCTGAAGTGCAAATTGTTATGCATATGGATGGCTGGGGCGAGCCAGAACTTAAGAAAGGCACTTATCGTCATTTTATTTATGGAGAACCCGTACAATTCACCGGTTTTAAACTTTTTTATAAAAACGATATTAAGAAAGCTCCAAACAGGATGATGACACCTGAAGAACTGATCAAACTTACTCCAAAGCCAATTTATATTCAATACCAATAAAATAACTTTAAAGCCCGAGCATTTCGGGCTTTTCCATTCTCTCAAAAATTAACGCTATGAAAAAATTAACTACCCTCATGCTACTCTTGTACGCTTTGACAGTACAAACGTATGCACAAAAACTAAAGACGACTCAATCTTTAAATGCTGCCCTGGAGAAAGCCAAGGCAGAACAAAAGCCTGTGTTGTTAATCGTTGACTACCCAATACCAGCCAACACAAAAAACACCAACCCTTACAATTTCAAATCTGCTATTGAAAACGAACCCGTAATTGCGAGATTTAACGAAGAACTGCTGACGTACAAAACCACTACGACTGATACATCGGTATTTTCGATACTTAGAACGGCTTCTATAAAATCATTTCCTGCATATATTTTTCTTCGGGCTGATAAAGAAGTTTTTTTTAAAGACTTTGGCACCTCCAGTGCAGATAAGAGATATTTTGGCATGTTAGACGCCGCTTTGCAGGCTTACAAAAATCCCACTTTATCTGAGCTGACAAAACTTTACGAAGCCAATAAAGCAGATAATAAAACCTTAAAAACGTTAATTGATGCCAGAAAAAAGACAGGTATTGTAAATAATGCAGAACTCATTGAACAATATGCATCTAATCTTCGCGTATCCGAACTAAACAATTACGCCAATATTCTGTACATTTTTGAGGCCGGCCCTTATATTGATGGTCAGGCGTATAAACTTGCTTATACCAACCGAAAGATTGTAGATAGCATTTACCGAACAGAGACTGTTCAGAAACGTTCAAGCTTTAATAATGCGATGATTTCAAATACGATGATTGATGCCGCAGCGAAGAAAAATCCGGCGAGAGCATTTTCAGGAGCAAACTTCGCCCGGAGTTCATGGACGAAAGACTATCGCTCGGGAGAAAGGGCTTACAACAACCAAATGCTTTGGTATTATTCAGCAGTAAGAGACACTGCCAATTACCTCAGAACAGCATCTTATTTTATTGACGGATTTTATATGAACTTAAGTGCAGACAGCATCAAGAAAATTGAAAAACGTGCAATGGACGCTCAAATGAAAAATATGTCGCCACCAAGAAATTATGTCTCAAAAGCCAAAATGGACAGTATTTTGAAAACACAGAATCCGGCAACGGCTGTCAGCATGGTTTCTACATCTGGTCCATCAAGTATAAATTATGCGAATGAACTAAACAACTTTGCATGGAAGTTTTACGAGACTAAAACTGCAAATGTAAACTACCTGACGAAAGCTATGCTTTGGAGCAGACGATCAATAGAGTTAAATCCACTAGCCGGGTATTATGATACTTTGGCGCATATTTTATACCGGCTAGGATATTTCGATGAAGCTACAAAGACAGAACAACTCGCCATTGAGAAAGCGAAGGCCGAAAAAGTAAATTCAGATATATTTGCAGTAGAGTTAAAAAAAATCAGAAATAAACAATTGTAACGTTTAATTCTACAGCTAACTTGACACCGGATTTTAAAAGCTTTAATATAAATTTAAGTGCTGAATGCCCATATAAACTATGGGCATTTTTATTTGAAAGTATAAGTTTATTTTATTAAACCAATTTTTAATATAACAAAACACAACCCCATAAGCAATATTCGACTTTCCCGATTTAGTAAAGCATCCAAATGAGTTTTCATTGTTATTGCGGAGCCGATTGTTATATTATCGAAAAAAATATTTTTTTTATGAATTTATGCAATCTGTTTTTTTGTAACGATAAAATTACTATTTTAAAAAAAGTTTAGAGAGGCTTAAACGCTTCAGGAATAAAGCAATAGAATCGTATTTATTTTATTGATTTTTACAGCCTTTTCTGAAAAATGGAACAGTTTTTATATAGGTCAATTAGATGCAGATAGCAATATTTGGCGGAGGTTGTTTTTGGTGCACCGAAGCCGTTTTTCAAACATTAGTGGGCGTAATCCAGGTTACTTCGGGTTACATGGGCGGTACGCTAAAACATCCAACGTATATGGAAATATGCAATGGGGATACCGGACATGCCGAGGTAATACGCGTTGAATTTGATCCGAAAATTATTAGCTATGATGAGCTTCTTCTTATTTTCTTTAAAACACATACGCCAACAACGTTAAACCGCCAAGGCAATGATGTGGGTAGCCAATACCGCTCAGTCGTATTTTATATCAATGAAGAGCAGCATACATCAATTGAAACAATAGTTAAAAAACTAACGGAAGAAAAAATATTCGAAGATAAAATTGTGACGGAAGTTTTGCCAGCCAGCGATTTTTACGAAGCAGAAGATTATCATCAGGACTACTATCTGAGCAATAAATCCAAACCGTATTGTGCATTTGTAATTCAGCCAAAACTTAACAAGTTTGCTAAAGATTTTAAGAACAAAATAAGACCGGATTTTCTTGACTAATTAATCGATAAAAGTAAGTAAAGCATGCTGACTGGCAGTATGCAAATCTCTCCAAACCCGATTCACCTCCGTTTCGCTTTGCGCAGCCGCTAAACCGCAATAGGGAAAAAGAGCGTCTGCAGCTTCCCTGCATCTGTGCGCCAAAATCCTGCTATTCTTACTTACTGCCATACGCGTTTCTTCCGAAATGTATTTTAAGCTCTGAAGTTCTGCCCATGACGCATCAAAAGCTTTGTAAAAAGCAGTTCTACGATGTTCGACTTCCTTTTTCCACCTCTCAAGTTCCACATTGAAGAAAGCAATTTGCGTTTCGCTGTAGCGCCCGATACCAGAACGAGATTTAAACTGCGCTTCTACCAGAGCAATGAAATGAATCGCCATACCTAGGCTATTTACAGCTAAAGTTGTTTCTGCAAGTTGAAGGAAAGGATAGTCGAAACCTTCACTTTCGATCTTAATTGTATCGTTAATTACGAAAGTTCTATTTGACGGAACCAGGAGACGTTCAACTTTAAATGCATGACTTCCGGTTGCTACCAGGCCAAAATAAGACCAGCCAGAAATGATTTCAACTTCATCTTTAAATAAGATGAAAGATTTGACAAGTGGTTTTCCTTCATCATCCAACAAATCTTCTCCTGATGAAGTTTTTATGATACAATTGGCTGTAAATATAGTCGCATGTAATGCGCCACTTGCATATTTCCAAAAACCGTCTATTATGTAACCGTCATTGGTTTCAACTGCAGTACCGCCCACAGCACCACTCCCGGCAAAACAAATTTTTGGGTCGGAAAATATCTCTTTTGCCAATTGCTTATCCAGAAAACCGGCAAACCAACCTGCGCCGGCACATAAAGTGACAGTCCATCCCAAACTTCCATCTAGCTCTGCAAGCTCTTCTTCGAGCCTCAATATTTCCGGAAGTTTCATTCCTGCACCTCCATATACTTCCGGAACGAACAGTTTAAACCATTGTTTCTGGTATGCAATTTCCAATATTTCCGGATGCAAAGCGCCCATTTCTTCCGAAATGGCAAAAAGCGCTTTAATCTTATCTTTCCAATCTATTACCGCATCTATTTCCATCATATTGTAGCTTTTGGTTTTCTGTGCCCAGCAATTTTTTTCCAATCGATAAAGCCAAATATGGCTACAACGAATAAAAATGTGGTGAGACAGCCCATTAGAGGCAATTTTTTATGAAACAATAACGGTATAGCGACAATATTTGAAATATTTAGAAACACCCAGTTTTCAATTTTTCTTTTTGCCAAAAGCCACATTCCGGCCCATGCCGTTGCCGACACAAATGCATCTAGAATGGGAACATCAGAGTCCGTGTGGTTTCTTAATCCAAAATAGAAAATGGAAAAGCCGATTACTGATATCGAACACGCAATAATCAACTCCCGATTTGTGCTCCACGTAACTTGCTTTTCAGCATCTTGTTTCCGTTTTTTCCAAATAATCCATCCATAAATGCTCATTACCAAATAATAAATATTCAGTAGTGTTTCCGCATATAATTTGGTCTGATACATAAGAAACATTGTTAATACAACGGAAATTATCCCGGCGGGATATAACCAAATGCTGTTTCTTTTGGCAAGCAAGACTTCTGATACACCAAAACCCACAGCAAACCATTCTACAATTGAGGTTTGTGAAATCTGCTCCCTAAAAAGCTGAAACCATTCTTGAAAATCCATTTTAAAAAAAATCGCAAACTACACCAAAAACGCTGAACCAAATATGTGGATTCATAAAATAAATCGATATAGCGTAAGTAAAAATCAACTGTTATCTGGGGCGAAACAGCCATGTTGTAACCTCTTCCCTACGCCGGCATTACCCGAATCAGGTGCATTAAAAGATTGAAGGTGTAGGTTTTGAAGTATAAATTAAAAGCTTAAACTTTCGGCCTTGCCTTAAACCTCTTAAATGGGTATAATCTCAGCAAGTGAAGGTAATGAGAATTCGCCTTCGGCAAGCACCCCTTTGAGCACCGCAAATATAGTTTTTAAATCGAAATTGAGCTATGATTTTTATGTAGAATTTCCTCGCATTCCAGAAAGGTCGGGAGGGCTGTCGGATATTTGCCCCGGAAACACAGAATTTAGGAAAAATAATGATGAAAACTTCCGTGCGTTCCGTGCTTCCGTGGCAAGCTGATTAACAAATGCATGAAGTAATTTCCCCTGCAAAAAGATATTTGCCACGAAAAACAGAATTTGGGAAAAATGGTGATAAACACTTCCGTGCGTTCCGTGCTTCCGTGGCAACTGATTAACAAACGTGTGAAGTAATTTCCCCTGCAAAAAGATATTTGCCACGGAAACACAGAATTTGGGAAAATGATGATAAACACTTCCGTGCGTTCCGTGCTTCCGTGGCAACTGATTAACAAACGCGTAAAGTAATTTCCTCTGCAAAAGATATTTGCCACGGAAACACAGAATTTGGGAAAAATGGTGATAAACACTTCCGTGCGTTCCGTGCTTCCGTGGCAACTGATTAACAAATGCGTGAAGTAATTTCCCCTGCAAAAAGATATTTGCCACGGAAAAATGCTGTAGAAAATACTTCTGTGGCAACTTGGCTAAAGGAGTGCGTGAAGCAATCTCATCTGCAATATATTTATGTATTAGAATAATCCCAGTTGAATATCGTCCGGATTGGTAATCTCCAAATCTATTTTTTTAGACGGTTTATCTTCAGTGGATGATTTACCTGTTTCCGAGTCTTTCGATTTGGGTTTTGAATCACCGCTTCCAGACCACTTTGGCTTTTCAGCAGGTTTTTCGGGCATTTCTGGCTTTGGCGTTTCAATATTAGCTTCTGCGGCAGGTGTTTCTTCTACCGCGTTTTCTGACAAGTTTTCTTCGGATGTATCTAACGCCTCATTGACATTATTATCATCATCGGGGCTTCCATTATCTCCCCCATTATTTTCTCCGCTATCATCGTCATTTTCATCTTCCGGAAGATCTGTTTCCTGCGTTTCTTCCTCTTCGGGTTCTTCTAAAATTACCTTCTGAACATCATGCGGAGATAAGCGATTTCCATTTGCTTTCAAACCTTTAACATCAATCATTTCAGAAAGCAATGACTCTACATTTTCCGGAATTTGAGTTTTCCCTTTCAAAACATCTACTACAACTTTGGCGGCAGTGTTGGCGGTTAAAAATAACAATCTTGATTTCGGTTCTTCACTGATAAAGCTTACTTTCTTGCCGACAGATTGTGTTTCAAATGCAAACCGTTTCACGAAATAATTTTGTGCCTTCCCATCAAAATGAACAGCGGAAAATATTTTTTCCGGATCGAATTTCTGAATCAGCAACAAACCGTCGTCAAAATGATTGCTTAGTTCAAATGAACTTAACTCGTAGAAACCGTCTTTATGAACCTGGAGGATTTTATCATCGCCATCAAATTCCCCAAGATACTGCCCCCGTCCATCAACATTTAAGCGTTTCAAAAGATCGTCATACCAGATTTTTAAACCTGAAAGTGTAGACACGCCTTTGCTTTTAAACGTAATTTTTTTAACCGGATATTTTGAAACAATATTCCCCTGAGATCCTCTCCCTTTAATTGCCACTTCTGCCAGGTCAAGATCAAACTGAAGTTTACGCAACTTAGAATGCGGTTTAAGTGCAATGTTTACCACTTCTGCCTCACCGTTAGGATTTGGAGTAAAATACAGTACTTTTGAGCCTTTAGTGCCTTTGGTAAGGTCGTATTCCTTATCGCGCGTTACGCCAACTACGGCAAAACGTTTCACGTAAGCAGTTCCGCTGGCACCATCTTTATAAATCATATTATAAATGGTACGCTCATCTCCTTTTTTAAATACCTGGGCGTGAATAATGCCTTTACCAACGAAAGTTTTATCGGCAACTTTAGTGATAATACATTTTCCGTCTTCGCGGAAAACAATAATTTCATCAATATCTGAGCAATCTGCAACAAACTCATCTTTACGCAATCCTGAACCAATAAATCCATCGGCGCGATTCATAAAGAGTTTTACATTTGCCAGCGCAACTTTCGCCGCTTCTACCCGATCGAATAAACGGATTTCTGTTCTCCGTTCGCGGCCTTTACCATATTTATCTTTAATTTTCTGATACCAGGCAATGGCATAATCGGTAAGATGTTTCAAATGGTTTTTCACCACTTTAATATCATCTTCCAAAGCTTTCATCTGCTCATCTGCCTTCTTAACGTCGAAGCGCGTAATGCTACTCATCGGTTTATCGATCAGTTTTTTAAAATCCTCAGGAGTGATTTCGCGATAAAGCGATGGCTTAAACGGGTCGAACAAAAGATGTAAAACCTCAACTACGGTGTCGAAGTTACTTGAATTTTCATATTCAGGATTTTTATACATCCCTTCCTGAATAAATATTTTCAACAAAGAACTAAAGAAAATCTTCTCCTGCAATTCATGGAGCCGGATTTCCAGTTCAAGTTTTAAAAGACTTTTAGTGTGTTTGGTATTTTCAATCAGGATATCGTTCACACTCATAAAGTGTGGTTTATCTTGCTTGATGATACAGGTATTTGGAGAAATTGAAACTTCGCACGCCGTAAAAGCATAAAGCGCATCGATGGTTACATCGGGCGAAATGCCCGGTGCAAGATGTACTACAATTTCTACGTTCGCCGCGGTATTGTCTTCAATTTTCTTGATCTTGATTTTGCCTTTATCATTGGCAGATAGAATACTGTCTATAATCGAGCCCGTAGTTGTGCTAAAAGGCACTTCTGTAATGACCAGCGTTTTCTTGTCTTTCTCGGTTATTTTAGCGCGAACCCGAATTTTTCCACCGCGTTGTCCTTCATTATATGCCGAAAAATCGGCCATACCACCGGTAAAAAAATCTGGTAAAATATTAGGGCGAACGCCTTTTAATGCTTCAATAGATGCATCAAGCAATTCTATAAAATTGTGTGGCATTACTTTGGTGGCCAAACCAACGGCAATACCTTCTGCGCCTTGCGCAAGCAATAATGGAAATTTAACAGGTAATGTGATGGGTTCGTTATTTCGGCCATCATAACTCAGTTGCCAATCTGTAGTATCCGGATTGAAAACGACCTCATTGGCGAATTTAGATAAACGGGCTTCAATATAACGCGGAGCAGCAGCACTATCTCCGGTAACCGGATCACCCCAGTTTCCCTGCATATCAATTAACAGGTCTTTCTGACCAATCTGAACCATTGCATCACCAATAGACGCATCGCCATGTGGGTGATACTTCATCGTATTCCCAATAACGTTGGCAGCTTTATTAAAGCGTCCATCATCCATTTCTTTGAGCGAATGCATAATCCGGCGTTGCACCGGTTTTAACCCATCATTAATATGGGGAACCGCCCGATCCAGGATTACATAAGACGCATATTCGAGGAACCAGTTTTCGTATAAACCGTTAATTGGGGTTATGGTATGTTTTTGTTCTCCGTTTATGTTTTGGTCTAATTCTTCACTCATTAAGATATTGCATTATTGATGATTGTAAATATAAGGTATCATTGAATTTTGTTAAAAAGAAGTTATACACACCAACTTTTCTTTAACTTATTCTGTTCCAATTAATACCCCTGAAACATTCCAGGCACTGAAACTGCTGCCTTCTCGTTTGCCCATGGGGATGGTCACTTTAATGGTATGTTTTCCTGCTTTGAGATCTCCAAAGTTAATAAAATTTGGATTGGTAACTGTACCCGGACACCAATTGGAGCGACTTAAATCTGACGACGATAAGCCCGTTTCAAAATTCCCGGAAGCCGGATTAGACAAACGATAAGAACCACAGTCTTGCCTCCATGGTGTAAAGGCAAAAGTTTTTTCTCCATCTAACCATATGGTATTTTCTTTAGGCACAAATTCATCGCCGCCACTCCAACCTCCATGGCCGGTTGTAGTGTACCGCAGCTTTGCATCTTTCAGGTCCTGATCTAATGTAAATGAAACCTCCAGGCCTTTGTCGTTGCTAAACATTGTTCCATATTCTTGTCCGGCCATTTCCATTACATTGGTAGAGTTAAATAACGAAATGACTTTTTTGGATAACGGTTTTTCTCTGCCTGCGTTATGCAGTGTAATATTTAGCGAAACTTTATGTCCGCCTTTATCATAATTGCCGATAAATACAGCTACCCAAACTTCTTTACCATTTAATGTTGGATAGAGTTCAGATATATCCTGTCTGTAATAAACTTTCTCTGCCCAGGTTTTATCTTTAAGTTTTAATGTATTGTATTTGCCTACGCCAAAAGGGGTAAAAAAGCGCATCAGCTCAATAACCGGGCGATAGTTTTCTGTAGCCACAACACCTTGGTACGTGGTACCGTTTCCATTTTCATATACCGGAAGGACTTTCACATTACTTTTAAGCGCATCGAGCAAAGAAAGGGATTGATCGGTAGGAATTATAAATACCGAACCTGTACGGTCATACGCATCACCGTTTGATTGTTCCGTAAGATCTACAAAAACATTTGCTGCATTTTGAAGGTCGGGAAAAGAAATTTTTCTGGCGATGACTGTTCCCCCGGCAAAACGGAAAACACTGTCGGTAGAGATTGGTTTATCTACGAAGTTGATAGTTTCGTTATCGAAAACTTTTAGTGTTGTAAATCTACTTTTCCAAAGCAAATCTTTATAATCGATTACGTCTGTAATTCCAGCAATCAGGTCTTGTAGATTAAGCTCACTGGTTTTTTTAAGCACTTCTAAACTGGTGGCCGTGATTGCGCTGTTTCCGTTACGTACTTGCTCCAAAACCAAACCTAAAGTTTGGCCGAGCGCAGTTGGAGCAGCTGTAATGCCGGCTTCCGTGGTATACCACAAATCTATGCGGTTTGAATTTACAACTGTACTTGCCTTTTTACAGTTGTAACCCAAAATCACTTTAGTTTCGGTACCTAGTTCAAACTGCTGTTGTTTTAGCGCAAGGCTGTCTACAGTTGATATTTGCTGCCCGGCTTTTAAATCTGCAATCTGGAAAATTACGTTTGAGGGCTTTACAATCAACGTTTGTTCAAATGGAAACTTTGCGCTTTTACCCAGAATATTTGCACTCGTAATTCTGTTTTGGTTTGGTGATACCAGCACAGTTGTCTTATTTTCTTCATCAATGATTTTGCCGTTTGATGACCGGCTGTAGATAATTTTGTATGTGTTAGCAGGTTTTAAAGGTTTTTGTGCAATGGCCAAAATGGAACCAAACAGCATTGGTAAAAAAAGGTAAAGAGATTTCATATCCGGATCAAAACCCAAATATATATAATCTGAAGTTTTATCCTTCCAAACGCTCTTCAACAAAAGCGAAAGGCAATAAACTCTTTACACTGTTTACTTTTAAAATTTCGCCGTTTAAACAATAAAAAATCACTTCAATTGGCGATTTTTGTTTCCGTTCAAACTCTACCATTACCTGTAAGCAGCCGCCGCAAGACGTTACCGGTTTCAGGATTTCAAAAGTATCTGTTTGTGCTGTAATTGCCATGCTTTCAATTACAGCATCTGGCGTTGCCGAAGCAATAGAAAACAGAGCAACACGTTCGGCGCATAAACCGGATGGATAAGCCACATTTTCCTGGTTGCTACCCAGAACCACAGCACCAGATTGCAGTCGGATTGCTGTTCCGACTTTAAACTTTGAATATGGCGAAAATGAAGTAGAAAGCGCCTTTTCTGCCTGTAAACAAAGTTCTTTATCCGCAACATTTAACTCTTCAATTCCACTAAACTGCTCGAAATTTATATTAATATTCAGGGTTTTCATTGTATCGATTATAAGCCCGCCTTGTTAAATTTTTATAGCGGACGAACAATTTAATCTAATTTTTGTATTAATTACTAAAAATCGCTTGTTAAATAAATTTTTTAATGGCATGCTTTTAGCAATTATCATCACACCAAACACGCTTAGCTTTGAATAAATACGTACGCAAAAGTTTAAAGATTCTACTTTGGGTTATCGCTTCCATCATTATTTTGGTTGTTGGTTTGGCCCTCTCGCTCAATGTCCCTGCTGTTCAGAACTTCGTAAAGGATAAAGCTATTACCTGGTTAAAGAAAAAAACCAAAACAGAAATCAGTTTAGAAAGTATTAAAATTGCTTTACCCAAAGATGTGGTGTTGAATAAACTCTACATTCAGGATTTAAAAGGCGACACTTTGCTTTATGCTGGTAAATTTTCGGCCAATATTGGAATCTTTGCTTTATTAAACAACAAGGTAGAGTTAAACAATCTGGAACTAAAAACGGTAAGGGCGAATGTAAAACGGATTAACCCGGATACTTCCTTTAACTTTTCTTTTCTGGTTGATGCCTTTGCAAGCGAACAATCTAAACCTGAGGAAAAGGTTAAAGAAGACACCACATCAACACTAAAATTTTCTATAGATAAAATCGCATTTGAAGATATCGGTTTAACCTATCGGGATGATGTGGCCGGAAATGATGTTAAACTTTATCTTGGCGCATTTGAAACCCGGTTGAAAGATTTTGATTTGGCCAACCAGCATTACGTAATCAAAACGTTAACGCTCGAAAATACATCACTTCGTTATCTTCAACAGAAACCGCTAACACAATTGGTTCAGCACATTACTAATAGTGTAGACAGTTCTCAGAAAGAAACCGGAAAATTGCCTCTGGTAGAAATACAGGATTTTACATTCAACAATGTCAAGGTCGATTACAACGACCAGATTACAACAACCAAAGCCATTGCAAATGTTGCAGATTTGGGACTGAAAAACTTGAAAGTAGATTTAACCAACAGCAAATATGATGTGGAAGATGCGCATTTGAATAAAACCAACATCTTATTCGCATTTAAACCAGCGCCTGCAAACGATCTTTCAAAAGTAAAAGATACGGTAGTTGCCCAAGCATCGCCTTTGGCTTTAACCATTAAAAATATTAGTCTGGCCGATAACAGTGTACAGTTTGATAATCTTGGAGCGAAGCCAATTGCAAAAGGAATGGATTTTAACCATTTAAAAATGACCGGATTAAGCATTGGTGCGAGCGACATCAGTTACAGTGCTGCCGGAATTAAGGCCAACGTTAAAAACGGTTCATTAAAAGAAAAAAGTGGATTTGCCTTGAATGAATTAAAGGGAAATGCGGAGTATTCAGATAAGTTGATTAAACTGAGCAACTTCGTTCTGAAAACGCCAAATACGACAATAGAAAATGAAACCGAGCTGAATTTTACATCTATGGATGATTTAACCAAACATCCTGAACGCGTAAAAATGAAACTGAGCTTAAAAAACACAAATATTGGTTTAAAAGATGCAGGTTACTTTAGCGATGCAGTGCCGGCAAATTATCGGAATGAAAAAATTAAAGTGAACGCCGAGGTAAATGGTTATATGAATAACCTGAATATTCCGCGTTTGCAAATTGCAGGTTTAAAAAGTACACAAATAGACATCAGCGGTAAAGTACGCGGATTGCCCGATGTGAATAAAACTTTTCTTGATCTAAACATTAAAAAACTTTATGTAACCAAAAGTGACATTTTGGTTGCTGCGCCGAAAAATGCCATTCCGAAGAATATTACACTCCCAAATGTGATCAATGCGAAAGGTAATTTCAAAGGTTCGATGACAGATTTTAACACCAATCTGAACGTACAAACAGATATGGGTTCTGCAATATTGGTGGCCTCGATGAATGGACCAAAAGGACGCGAGAATTACAAAGCAAATATTGCACTGAATAATTTTAACGTTGGCCGTCTTATACAAATGCAGCCTACTTTGGGCAGAATAACAGTTAAAGCAAATGTGAGCGGAACGGGCCTCGATCCGAAAAAAATAAATGCAAAGTTTAATGCACAACTGGTAAGTGCGTACTACAATAAATATACGTACCGAAATTTACTGCTAGCCGGAACATACAGCAACCAAAAAGTGACTATTAAAAGCAGTATGCCAGACAGTAATGCGAACTTTAATTTAACTGCAAATGCAAACCTGGCGGGAAAATATCCGGCGGTAAAAGCAAACCTGGATTTGAAACAAATTAATCTTCAGGCTTTGAATTTTAGTCCAACGGTGTTGAGCGCGGCCGGTTTAATTAAAGTAGACCTTGCAACTGCAGATGCAGATTACCTGAATGGTTCTGTAGATATTACAGGCTTACAGTTGGTAAAAGACCAACAACGCATAAATGTAGATACCATCGCTGTGCGTGCAAAATCCACAGAAACAGAAAATGAGCTGACCTTAAAATCGGAAATTTTATCGGCTAAAGTAGATGGTAAATATCAGCTCAGCAATATCAGCAGCGCAATTATTAATGAAATCAATAAATATTATGCCTTTGGTGAAGTGAAAAAAGTTCCGGATCAGCGGATGCGCTTTTTCGTACGCGTATACGATTCGAAACTGCTGAAACAATTTGTACCAGAGCTTACGGTGTTTAAGCAATCGCAGTTTTACGGATTAATTGATACACAAAAAGACAGTTTACAAATTAAAGGTAATTTCCCTCAAATTGTATATGGTGAAATTAAAGTAGACAGTACAGAATTAAATATCAACAACGACAGCGATAAACTCGATTATAAACTTACTATCGGAAGTGTGCAAAATCCATCTATCGCACTTTTCAACACCGAGCTGAGCGGTGCTGCAGCAGATAATAATCTCGGTGTAAATATCTTTCTGCGAGATAGACAGCGTAAAGATAAATATGTAATTGGCGGTAATTTCCAATCGATCAATAAAGATTTTAAATTCAATTTAGATCCACAGAAATTGTTGCTCGATTATCAAAAATGGATAGTTTCTCCAGAAAATTACATTCAGTTTGGCGCTTCTGGCATTTTGGTTAATCAATTCCAGATTAGTAATAGTGGGCAATCCTTATCTATAAACAGCAACCCGACAGAAGCAAATGCGCCCTTGGCAGTTGAGTTCAAAGATTTCCAACTGGAAACCTTAACCAAATTTGCAGAAACTGATACCACTTTAGTTGGCGGCCGGTTAAATGGAACGGCAAATGTGAAAGATTTGGCCACAACGCCAAAATTTGAAGCCAACTTAACCATAGATCAATTAAGATATCAGAAAGATCAGCTGGGCACTTTGCGCGTTGCGGTAAACAACAATACAGAAAATGCTTTCGAAGTAAATGTCTCACTTTCTGGTGTACATGAGCTACGCGCAAATGGATTTTACTATACTGCGCCACAGAGTGCAATGGATTTAACGGTAAATATTGATAAAATTGACCTGAAAAGCATGGAAAGTTTATCGGCCGGGCAAATCAAAAACGGAACAGGAAACATTAGCGGCGCATTTTCTATAAAAGGAACACCATCAGCGCCGAAAGTTTTGGGAGAGCTTCAGTTTAACAACGCCGGATTTAATGTTACCTATGTAAACTCTTATTTCAGAATGCCTAATGAAAAAATAACTTTTGACAATCAAGGCATTGGGTTTAACAATTTCAACATCATTGATTCCTTGAACCAAAAGATGGTCATTAATGGAAAAATTGCAACAACAGATTTCAAAAATTATGGATTTGGGTTGGATGTGAAAATGAATAATTTCCGATTGATCAATTCAACTTCTGCAGATAACGATTTAATTTATGGAACGGTATTCATAACCAGCGACATCAAAGTACGTGGCGATTTGAATCAGCCCGATGTAAATATGAATGTGAAGGTAAACAAGGGAACTAAGTTTTTCTTTGCGATGCCTGCAAGTGATCCGGCAATCATAGATCAGGAAGGGATTGTTCAGTTTATCGATGCCGATGCACCACCATTTAATGGTCAAAAAGCTTTAAATGTAGATAGTGTGAGTAAATCGCCGGTTAAGGGCATTAACCTTGTTGCAGCTTTATCAATAGATCCGGAAGCAGAACTGAATGTGGTTGTAGATCCATCAAACGGAGATGCCTTAAATATTAAAGGCGAAGCAGATTTAAATGCAACAATGGACCCAAGCGGAAAAATTAGTTTAACCGGCCGCTACGAAGTAATTGACGGATCTTACAATTTATCTGTTGGCCCATTAGGGAAAAAAGCATTCAAACTGGTTAAAGGAAGTACTATTGTATGGACGGGCGAACCTACTTCTGCAAATGTAAATTTATCTGCTTTGTATGAAGTGAATGCGGCACCAATTGATTTAATTAACGAGCCAGATAACATTCAGGCAAAAACGAAATTGCCTTTCCAGGTATATTTAATGATGAAAGGCGAATTGTTAAAACCGATTATTTCATTCAAACTGGATTTGCCGGAAAACGAACGCGGTGCCCTAAACGGAACGGTTTATACGAAACTAATCAATGTTAACCGCGATGAAAATGAGTTAAATAAACAAGTATTTGCGCTTCTGGCATTGAATAGGTTTATTGCCAACAATCCATTTGAAAGTTTGGCCGGCGGCGGCGGTGGCGTATCTACACTTGCCCGTTCAAGCGTAAGTAAATTGCTTACCGAGCAATTAAACAACCTGGCATCAGATCTTATTCAAGGTGTGGAATTGAACTTCGGCGTAAATTCTTCAGAAGATTATTCTACAGGTTCTTTGGAACAAAAAACAGATTTAGAAGTAGGCTTATCTAAAAAATTATTGAACGATAGGTTAACTGTTACTGTGGGAAGTTCATTTGCTTTAGAAGGCCCGCAGGCACCGGGAGAAAAATCTACGGATATTGGTGGAAATGTAAATGTAGAATATGCCTTGTCTGCAGATGGCAGATACAGATTAAGAGCTTACCGCCGCAACCAGAATGATGTAATTGTACAAGGTCAAATTATCGAAACCGGTTTAGGTTTCACCCTTGTGGTAGATTACAATAAATTCAGAGAAATATTCCAGAAAAAACGCAACAGAAGACAAAGTAAAATTGAACAGAAACCGAAAGATGAAACAACTAACTAGACCATTTTTATTTATACTGGCCTGCTTAGTTTGGGCTGCGTGTAGCTCTACCAAATCGTTAAAGCCAGGCCAACATTTGTACACTGGTGCAGAAGTGAAAATAAATCCCGATTCATCGGCTAAAATTGAAAATGAGAAACAGGTAAAGACCGACCTTGAAAGTAAAACAAGGCCGCGCCCAAACTCCTCTATTTTAGGCATCAAATACAAATTGGGCATTTACAATCTGGCAGGCGAACCTAAAAAACCGAAAGGTTTTAGAAACTGGCTGCGCCGCCAGGGCGAAGCACCGGTATTGCTTAGCGAAGTAAAACTGAAATACAACAATGACGTTATGACCAGCTATTTAATTAGTCAGGGTTATTTACAGGCTTCAGTTACTGGTGATACTGTGGTGAAAGATAAAAAAGGAAAAGCGGTGTATACTGCAGAAACCGGTAACCGATATAAAATTAATCAGGTTACTTTTCCGCCAGACAGTGGTGTTTTGACTAAAATCATCAACCAGAATAAAGATAAATCTTTGCTACAAGTTGGTAAATATTATGATTTAGATACGTATAAAAATGAGCGAATCAGAATTGATAATGATTTAAAAGAACAAGGTTACTTTTATTTTAGTCCGGATTATCTAATTATGCAAATAGACAGCACAATTGGAAAAAACCTGGTAAACATCAATGTTAAAGTAAAAGATATTGCGCCTGATGCGGGATTGAAACCTTACAGCATCAGAAACATTAATATTTTCCCAAGTTATTCTTTACGCCGGGATTCCAATTTAAGAAAATTGATACCAACGGAATATCATGATTTTAGCATCTACGATGACCGCAATACATTTAAGCCGCGTTTGTTTGATCGTTTGGTTTTCTTTCAGAAAAATGAACTCTATAATAGAAAAGACCACAACCAGTCTTTAAACAGAATGGTAAATGTAGGTGCCTTTAAAGATGTGCGCGTTGAGTTTCTTCCGATAGACAGTTTTAAAAACGACCAATTGGATTTGAACATTTACCTTAGTCCATTAAAGAAAAATTCGTTAAGCTTTTCAGTTACCGGAACCAGTAAATCAAACAACTTTGTAGGTTCTGAAGTAAAGGTTACGCAAACCACCAGAAATTTATTCAGAGGTGCAGAACAATTGGATGTGAGTGTAAGTGGCGGTTTCGAAACTCAGGTTCGTGGTACAGCACTTGGCAGAAACTCGATTTCTTTTACTTCAGAAGCAAAATTGACTTTCCCGCGTTTTATTGTCCCTTTTTACAAACCGAATAGTACAAATGCTTTTATTCCGAAAACTATTGCATCGGCTTCATATCAATTATTGAACCGAGGTGGAGATTATACCTTGCATGCTATTAAAGGTGAGTTTGGCTATAATTTCAAAGAAAATCAATACAAGGAGCATAACTTAAATCCCATTTCAGTAAGCTATATTTCTACAAGTTTCCCGAATGGAACAAAAGGAAGAGATAGCTTATTCGAGGTAAATCCACTGTTGAGATCAACGCTTGAACCCCAGTTCATCATCGGTAGCAATTACAATTTCACGTATACCAATCAAATGGAAACCAACCGTCGAAATAATATGTATTTCTTCGGCGGATTGGAAACCGGCGGTAACGTTTGGGGTTTGTTTACGCCTGAAAATAGTCTGGGTCAGAAAACTTTATTCAACACGCCTATCACACAATTTATCAGGGCTGAGGCAGATTTCAGAGATTTTTATAAAATTAACCGAAACCTGATTTGGGCGAACCGCTTAAATGTTGGTTATGGTTACGCGTATGGCAACAGTACTTCGCTTCCATTTGTAAGACAATTTTTCGCCGGCGGAAGTAATGATATCCGTGCATTTCCGGCACGTACTTTAGGTCCGGGAACTTATAAGGTACCAGATGACGCAATCTTTGCTGATCAAGGTGGTGATATTAAATTAATGCTCAACTCTGAATTAAGATTTAAACTTGTAAGTGTTTTACAAGGTGCAGTTTTTGTTGATGCGGGAAATATCTGGTTGAGAAAAGAAGATCTGGGTGAACCTGGCACAGCAAATACCGGCCGCCCGGGTTCAGGTTTCAAATTAAATGAAGCCTTCAGCCAACTTGCTGTTGGTACAGGCGCAGGCTTACGTGTTGATGCAACCATTTTTGTAATTCGTTTAGATGTAGCTTTTCCTGTGCGAAAACCTTACATGCCCGAAGGACAGCGCTGGGTATTTAACCAAATTGATTTTGGTAGCAGCAGCTGGAGAAGAGAAAACATAATCTATAACATTGGTATAGGATATCCATTTTAAGTATGAAGTTACTCATTAAGATTAAGAAGTTTTTTATTGCACTTTACCATTTGTTTGTAGCAGCGGGCAAAGGTTTTGTAGAAGATCGTGTAACGAAATTGAGTGCTGCACTTGCTTATTACACCATATTTTCTCTCACGCCATTAATTATCATTATTCTGGCTTCTGCCACTTTATTTTTCGGGAATAAAATGGAAACCCGCGATAAGTTTTTTGTAGAAGTTACAGAACTCGTTGGGGATAAAGCAGCAACTCAATTACAACAATTTGTAGACAATGCCAATAAAACCGGCCAGTCTACGATAGGTCTTATCATTGGTATTGCAACATTAATTGTGGGTGCGACGGCCATATTTATTGAAATTCAGGATAGCATTAACCTGATTTGGAAAGTGAAAGCCCGACCAAAAAAAGGTTGGTTAAAGATGATTACCAATAGACTCCTCTCCTTTTCACTTATCGTTTCTATGGGCTTTCTTCTGTTGGTATCTTTGGTCATCAATAGTGTAGTGGTGGGACTTGGCGATAAGCTGGTTTCGCTGCTTTCAGAAAGTAAAATTGATGAAGTGGTTCCTGTTGCCAATGATACTATGGCGCTGTTGATTCAGATTTTGAACAATGTAATTACGCTCGCTGCCGTTACCGCGGTATTTACGATTATCTTTAAAGTACTTCCAGACGTGAATATTAAATGGAAATCTGCAGTTATTGGTGCCTTATTCACCGCAGTATTGTTCAGTTTAGGTAAATACATTATTGGCATTTACATCGAAAAAGGCAATCCGGGTTCGGCATTTGGAGCTGCGAGTTCAATAATTGTTATCCTTCTGTGGATTTATTATACCTCCATTATTCTATATTTCGGTGCAGAGTTTACTCAGGCTTATGCCGAAAAATATGATGGCGGAATTTCGCCAAGTAAGTATGCAGTACATACTCAAATTACTATTGTAGAAAAGAAAGTAGATGTTTTACCTCCGCAGCATCCGGATGAAACTGTAGATTCTAAAGACGATAAAGGATAAACTTATAGATGTGGTTTAGCTAAAGCTAAGCCACATCTTCAATAGGTTTTTCTTCTTCTTTAATCTCGTCTTTTTCAATACGAAGATTTCTGATAATATGTTGCTGACGGTCTGGTGTATTTTTTCCCATATAATATTCAAGCAAACTTTTAATGGTCTGATCTTTCAGAATAACCGGATCGAGGCGAATATCTTTTCCGATAAACAAGCCAAATTCATCCGGAGAAATCTCACCTAAACCTTTAAAACGTGTAATTTCCGGTTTACCGCCCAACTTTGCAATGGCATTTCTGCGTTCTTCATCGCTATAGCAATAAATCGTTTCCTTTTTATTTCGAACACGAAATAAAGGCGTTTGAAGAATATATACATGACCTGCTTTTACAAGATCAGGGAAAAACTGAAGAAAGAAAGTCATCATCAATAAACGGATGTGCATACCATCTACATCGGCATCTGTTGCAATTACGATATTATTATAATGCAAACCTTCTAAACCATCTTCAATGTTTAAGGCATGTTGAAGTAAGTTGAACTCTTCATTTTCATACACCACTTTTTTTGTAAGTTCGTAACAGTTTAAAGGTTTTCCTTTTAAGCTGAAAACGGCCTGAGTATCTACATCTCTGGATTTTGTGATCGAACCGGATGCGGAATCGCCTTCGGTGATGAACAATGTAGTTTCATATCTTTTTTCGTGCGTGCTGTTGAAATGCACTTTACAATCGCGCAGTTTTTTATTGTGCAACGAAGCTTTCTTTGCCCGGTCGTTCGCCAGTTTTTTAATTCCGGCAATATCTTTACGTTCGCGTTCCGATTGTAAAATTCGCTTTAGCAAGGCATCTGCAACATCAGAATGTTTGTGCAAATAATCGTCTAATTCCTTTTTAACAAAATCGTTTACGAAAGTCCGAACCGAAGGTCCGTCTGGTCCGATGTTCAAAGAACCTAATTTAGTTTTGGTTTGTGATTCAAACACCGGTTCCTGTACACGAACAGAAACTGCGGCAATAATAGATGAACGAATATCTGCCGCATCATATTCTTTTTTATAAAACTCCCGAACAGTTTTAACTACGGCTTCGCGAAAAGCTGCCTGATGCGTTCCACCTTGTGTGGTGTGTTGTCCATTTACAAAAGAATGGTAATCTTCACCATATTGCTGGCCGTGGGTCATCGCAATCTCGATATCGTTTCCAATAAGATGGATGATCGGGTAACGGATTTCTTCGGGTTTATTGAATTTTGAAAGCAGATCATACAAACCGCGCTCAGAAAAATATTTCTGATTATTGAAGTTGATGGTTAATCCGGTATTCAGGAACACATAGTTCCAAACCATGCTTTCCACGAAATCCGGAATGTAATGGTAATTGCGAAAAATACTTTCATCCGGATAAAATGTAATTGCGGTTCCATTGCGTTGAGTGGTATCAATAACAGGTTGCTCGTTTACAATTTCTCCTTTGGAAAATTCCACTTTTTTAGATTTTCCATCGCGATAGGATTGTACAGTAAAACTGGTTGATAAGGCATTTACAGCTTTTGTACCTACACCATTTAATCCGACAGATTTCTGGAAAGCATTACTGTCATACTTACCACCAGTATTGATTTTGCTTACACAATCAATTACTTTTCCTAATGGAATTCCACGCCCATAATCGCGAACATTAATCTTTTGTTCAGACATCGTAATTTCGATGGTTTTTCCGGTTCCCATCACAAACTCATCAATAGAGTTATCTACAATTTCCTTTAGCAATACATAAATACCATCGTCTTGAGCAGAACCATCGCCAAGTTTACCAATATACATACCGGGACGTAACCTGATGTGTTCCTTCCAATCCAGTGATCGAATACTGTCGTCGTTATAAACTACTTCTGCCATAAAATCTATCTATTTACATATTGAAGTACTTACCGGAGGATGACGGAGCAATCCCCGTTTCAACATGATTATTTTAAAAGAAATGAGGTTGTAAAGATGTTGTTTGCACAAAACTTTCCTGAACCTGCAAATTTTATACAATAATAGATTTAATCTGCGAGGCTGTCAAATATAAATTTCCACAGGAGGTTGGGCCAGTATGCAGATGGCGCGTAGTGTTCGGTATGTGGCATAGCATCTTTAATAATCAAAAACCTGAGCCGTGTTTTACAAAAATCTGTGACCTCAAGTGCATAATCTGTGCAAAAAACTAAATCTCTCTGCTACACTTGTTTCCCTCCTACTCAAACTTTTCGTTATCTTGCCCCATATTCGTCTCAAATGCAGGAAAAGAAGAAACTTTCACTATTTGATCTTTCAATGATTGTAGTGAGTTTAGTGATAGGTATGGGCATTTTCCGTACACCAGTTAACGTTGCCGCAAAAGCACAAATTCCAGAATTATTTTACCTCGCCTGGATTATTGGCGGTTTTGTAGCCTTTTGTGGCGCACTTACATATGCGGAAATTGGCTCGAGATACCCGGTAACCGGCGGTTATTACAAAATATTCTCTGTTGGCTACCATCCTTCTATTGCCTTCGCTATTAATTGTATTGTGATCATATCAAGTGCCGCATCTGTTGCAGCAATTTCCATCATCGGCTCAGAATATGTCAGCAAAATTATTTTGCCTTTAAATATGCAAACCGAGGTTTATAGGGTTGCAATTGCCATAAGTACCATTCTGGTTTTCTATGCAATAAATCTACTCGGTTTAAAAGCGAGCTCAAAAACACAAAATGTTCTTACCATAATAAAAATTGCAATGGTATTGGTACTGATCTGCGCAGTATTTTTTGGAGCAAAAGAAGAAAATGCTACACCAATATTCAACACTATGAGCCACCAGGCACCAACTTGGTCTGATTATGGGAAAGCGATGGGATTGTGCCTTATTGCCGTATCCTTTTCATTCGCCGGATATGCACAAACCATCAATTTTGGCGGTGAAGTAAAAGATCCTAAAAGAGTAATTCCGCGTTCTATAATTATCGGCTTAACCGTTATTGTGGTACTGTACCTGGCACTCAATTATGCCTACGTTAGGGTAATTGGATTTGAAGAACTGAAAACGGCAGAAAGCATTGCGGCAATTCTGGCATCTAAAATATTTGGCCCTGCAGGTTACAATATGTTGTCAATCATCATTTTCTGTTCGGTGATGGGTTATGTAAATGTGAACTTACTGAGCAATCCAAGAGCTATGTTCGCCATGGGCGAAGAAGGTGCACTTCCAAAAATATTCAGCAGAATGAATAGAAAAACAGAGGTTATGACGCTGAGCTTAACTGTATTTACGCTAGTTGCTGTTGTGATTATTTTTTACGCCAAAACCTTTGATAAAATCCTGAATTACACGATTTTTCTGGAAAGCATCAGTATGGCGAGTTCTGCGGCTACAATATTTATGCTCCGCAAAAAAACGGCCCATCTTGATAAAAAAACCATTTATACTGTTCCTTTATATCCGGTTTTACCGATTATTTTTATCGCTGCTTATACTTTTGTAGCTTTTAGTATTTATGCAGATGATCCGAATGCTGCTTTAAACGGACTTTATATTTTCATCGGGTTTTTAGTCATTTATTTTATCCGTAAAGCATTTACTAAAAAGGCTGCAAATTGACATGAATAAAACGCTCTCAGGGAAACAGGAAATTGCTTACGCAGCTGGAATGATGGGTTGGAGTATTATGACCAACACCATTATTGTTATGCTGCCGTATTTTTACTTGCCGCCAATCAATTCTGGCTTGCCACCTTTGGTACCGCAACTCATTTTCCTCGGCGTTTTCAATTTATTATCGCTTATCGCCGCATCAGGAAGATTGGTTGATGCACTTTTTGATCCGTTTATTGCTTCAAAAAGTGATGCCAGCACCAATAAAAACGGCCGGCGAATGCCTTTCATGAAATGGGCAATTTTTCCGGCAATGCTTTTTTGCGGACTTGTATTTTATCCACTGCAAAAAACAGAAAGTTTACACAACGCCTGGTGGCTTACCATTACACTCTGTTTATTTTTTGTATCGGTAACCAGTTATATTATTCCCTACAACGCACTATTAGCAGAAGTAACACATACGCCGCAGCAAAAAGTAAAACTCTCCAGTTATCAGCAAATTGGCTTTGTACTGGGTATAATTTTATCTGCCTGTATTAACAATTTCGCAGATCTTATTCAGCATAATTTCGGTGTTGCAAGCCGCAGTGAAGCCATTCAATTTTCTATCTGGGCTTTGTGTGCTTTCTCCGGGATGGTTATGTTATTGCCAATCTTGTTCATCCGCGAGAAAGACTTTTCCATCGCGAAACCCACACACGTTCCACTTTGGCCGGCAATTAAAAACACCTTTAAAAACAGCAATTTTAAATATTATTTGATTTCTGATTTTGCCTTTTACACCGCACTCAGTATTATTTCCAGCGGTTTGCTTTATTTCTGTAGTGTTTTACTGGGATTACCAGAATCTGAAGGTGGAAAATTTATGGGCGCAATGGTGCTGACCAGTTTGCTGTTTTATCCGATAGTAACTTTGGGTTCTGCACGTTTCGGGAAAAAACCTTTTGTTCTGTTCGCATTCTTTGTTCTTTGCCTAATCTTTGTCACCATTTTTTTCCTCGGAAAATTGCCAATGAACCCTTACACTCAAATTTATCTTTTGGTTATATCGGCTTCATTTCCATTGGCCGCGCTTGGCATTTTGCCCACAGCTATACTAGCAGATATTGCCCAGAAAGATACTTTGGAAAGCGGAGAAAACCACGAGGGAATGTTCTTTGCCGTAAAATACCTTTTCGTTAAACTCGGCCAAACATTGGGTATTGCAGTTTTCGCCATGCTTACCATTTATGGTAAAGATCCCGGAAATGATTTTGGTTTGCGCCTAAATGGAATTGTTGGTTTTGTGCTTTGCCTAATCGCCCTGATCTGTTTCAGCAAGTTTAAAGAAGAGCGCTAATTTTCTAAGAAGTTTTATTCTTCTAAACCTATGGGCAAAATGTATTGTTACTATTTGTGATGCGGATAATGTACGCACAACACAAATATCAATCAGATGGATAATTTAGCTTTTGATTTTTTCGTAAATACGGAAAGTAAGACCATTACTGTAAAAAGAACATTTCAAGCTTCTTTAGAAAACGTATGGCAAGCTTGGACGACGGCCGAAATACTCGATAAATGGTGGGCACCAGATCCTTATCGTGCAGAAACGAAACACTTAGATTTTAGAAATGGTGGTTATTGGCTTTATGCAATGGTTTCACCGGAAGACAAAAAACATTGGTCTAAAACCGTGTTTGGCGAGATAGAAACTTTAAAAAGTTATACCGCTCAAGACATTTTCTGTGATGAATACGGAAACCCGATTACAGGAATGCCTCAATCTTTTTGGAAAATTGCTTTTATCCCTGAAAGGGAAAATGTATTGGTAGATATTTCTATCACGTTCGAAACACTTGAAGCGCTTGAACAAACCATGTTAATGGGTTTCCGGGAAGGTTTTGCCTCCGGATTAAACAACCTGGAAAAACTTTTATCCGCCAGCAAAATGATATAAAAACAAAACGCATGAAACAGGAGCGAATTTCGTTTCCTGTCCATGCGTTTTAAATGGGTTAATGGGTTTGTTTAATAACCCGGACTTTGTTTCAATGTTCCGTTGCTCCGGTCAATCTGATCTTGCGGAAGCGGGAAATATTCATCTCTTGTTTCAAATGTTATTCCTTTCAGGTAATTGAAGTAACCGCCTTCAAAAGCGAAATAGCTTTCTAAAGTTTGTTTTGCAATTCCCCAACGCACCAAATCAAAAAAGCGGTGTCCTTCCATTGCAAGTTCCAGTCTGCGTTCAAAACGAACGGCATTTCTGGCATATGCTGCTGTAGGGAAAGTTGGGTATGGGCTAACTTTGTATGCCGCAGCGGCAGCACCATTAATAGTAGATGGAGTAATTTTAGCTGCGCGATTACGAACAGCATTTACTAAGGTAAGTGCGCGTGTTAAATCGCCAGTTTCCACAGCACATTCTGCTGCCATCAGATAAATATCACCCAAACGAATCAAATTTACATTTAAACCTGTAACATTAGTCATTCCTGGAGCCGTTCCGGTGCCAAGCTGTGCAGCTTCAATAGAGTTTTTCACGGCAACAAAAGGACCGCCGTTACTTGCATCTCTAATCCAGCTATCGCCAGCCATAAGTCCCCAGTCGCGATATGGAACGCCACGTCTGCCAATTGTTGATTCAATTCTTGGATCAAGCGCAAGTGTTCTATCTACCTGATAATTGGTTTTTGCGGTACCGGTTAAGTTTAAATCAGAAATGTATGGATTTGTGCGGTAACTGCCGTCTAACAAAGGCAAGCCAGTAGCGTCAACTTTAAAAGCATTTGCCAAATCAATAGTTGGTTGGAAGAAACCGCAACAGTTAATTGGCGTTACACTTCCGTAAGGGAAGTTTAGCATGTCGCCTACGTTTCCGTTATCGCCACCAGTACCATCGGTACCAACAGAGTGTTGTACGGCAACTATAGCTTCCGGTCCGTCTTCTTTAGTAATATCAAAATTATCGGTATAAGGTATTGTAGTTAAATCTGGTTTAGCCAGAATTACGGCATTAAGCTGAGCATAAGCTTCTGTATATTTCTTTTGATACAGCAAAACTTTACCTAAATATGCCTGTGCAGCATATTTATCCATACGGCCTTTTTGGTTTTTAGGTTTGGTAGTACTTAGGTTAGCTACTGCAAACTGAAGATCTTCTACAATATTTGGGTAGATATCTTTATCGTTTGCTACAAATGTTCCGCTGGTTGCTTCTGTTACGTAAGGTACAACTTTGAATACGCGAACCAGAAAAAAGTAGTAATGTGCTCTTAACAATCTGGCTTCTGCCTGAATTTCTTTAGCACGTGCATCTGCAAATTTGGTTGTTCCTTTTCCGGCTTGCAAATCGGCAAGAATTTTTAAGGTATTGTTACAACGCTGAACACCTTCAAAACAACGGTCCCAAAGGTTGGAAATATTGTCGTTTGTACTGGTTGGAGCATGTTGCTCAATTGCATTCATAGGCGGCTGATCTCCGGTACTGCTACCTTTGTGGGCATTATCAGACGCTACTTCTCCAAACAACCATTGGCTTGGCGCTGCACCATAATTTCCCCAGGTACCATTTACGTTGCCATTTAACAAACCGTATGCACCTACTAGTAAACCTTCAACACCATCTTGCGTGGTGAGTTGCTCGGCAGTAAGTTCCCCTTGCGGGTTTACAGATAAAAATTCCTTTTTGCAGGAAAACGTACTGCAAATTAACACGGAAAAGAGAATATATTTTATGTATTTCATATTGTTATCGTTTAATTAAAATCCTACGTTAATGCCGAATAAAAACTGACGAGGAGAAGGATAAACACCCTGATCAACACCTGGAGCCGTAAATGTGTCGGTAATCTGGCTTACTTCCGGATCTAATCCAGTGTATTTCGTAACCGTAAATAAATTGCTTGCTGCAACATAAACTCTGAATCTGCTGATGCCTGAATTCGCACCGAAAACTTTATCTGTTGGGATATTATAACCCAATTGAATATTTTTCAATCTGAGGAAACTTCCATTCTGGATGTAATAACTTGATGAAGCAAATTCTACATCAGATGCACCTGCATAAGCAGAAGGAATTGTACTTGTTGGGTTACTTGGGCTCCATGCATTTAACAATCTGGTACTTTTTGCGCCATCGAATGAAGGGAAATCTGTAAAGTAACGCGTGGCTTCAAAAATATCATTGCCTTGAACGCCATAAAAGAACGCCGAAATATCAAAGTTTTTGTAAGAAGCATTCAGGTTGATCCCGTAGGTAAAATCCGGATTTGGATCTCCAATGATTGTACGATCTTTAGGATCAATAACACCATCGCCATTAACATCTCGATATTTCAAACCACCAACACGTGCACCTGAATACGACGGACTGCTCTGAATGTCTGCTGCACTTTGGTAAATACCGGCAGTTTCATATCCATAAAAAGATCCGAATGCAGCGCCTTGTTGCAATACGCTGGTTTGTAAACTGCGGTAATTGCCATAAACCTGATTGAAAATTCCTGGCGCTAAACGGTCAATTGTGTTTTTGTTTTTAGAAAAGTTAAGACCAATATCAAATTTAAATGGAGCTTCTACAGTTCTGCCGTAGTGATAAGCGACGTTAAACTCTACCCCTTTGTTACTCATATCGCCAATATTCACAAATGGTGCACTACCTAAACCCACCACGCTTGATGGCAACGGAAGGTTGTACAACATATCTGTTGTTTTTTTATTGTACCAATCAACAGATCCATCAAAAGCACCACTCAAAATGGTGAAATCTATACCCACGTTAAGCGCTTTTAAAGATTCCCATTTCACATCTGCATTCTGATATGCATTTTGCCAAACACCTGTTGTTAATGCATTTCCTCCACCAACGGCATACGCTGCATTGATGATAGAACTTTGGTATCTGTTAATGTATTGATATGGCGGTATACGTTGATTTCCGGTTTGTCCGTAACCTACACGAAGTTTCAAATCCGAAACCCATTTTACACTTTTTAAGAATTCTTCTTCAGAAATACGCCATGCTGCACTTCCTGCCGGATAAATACCGTATTTGTTAGAAGGCCCGAAGTTAGATGAACCATCTCTACGAATGGTGAAACTAGCCAGATAACGATCATTAAATGAGTAATCAACTTTACCAAAAAGTGAGAATAATGATCCTCTTGAACCCGTACTGGAGTTACTGATGTTTGATGATCCTGTTGGCAAATAATAATAATCCATGTCGCCCAAAAGGAAGAAATCATTACGTGCAGCATTTAATTGTCTTGATCTGGAACGAATTGCTTCTGTACCCAACAACACATTTAATTTATGCTTTTCTGCAAAAGTTGCACTGTAATTTAAGGTATTTGTCCAGGTCCATTCTGTATTGTAACCTTGGTATTCACTTAAACTGTTAGAATTATTTCCTTCAGAAAATTCAAGGTTTGGATAACGCATAGACAATCCGTTATAGTTTTCATAACGAATACCCAAATTGGTTTTCAACACCAAACCTGGTAAAATATCGCCTTCACCAAAAATATTACCGAAAAAGAAATTGTTCTTATTTACGTTGTCTTTTGCACGGTATAAAACAGCCATCGGGTTTTCTGCATTTCCCAGCTGACTACCACGGCTACCGGCAAAGTTGCCATTAATATCATATACCGGGATAATTGTTGGGATACGATAAGCCCAACCCAAAGCACTTCCCTGATCCTGATAACTTCCCGGAGTATTCGGGTTTACACCAAAACCATAACCTTCAGAGTAACTGTATTGTGCATTTTCACCGAAACGTACTTTTTTATTAAAAGCAGAAATTGTAGTGTTCGATCTGAAATTGTAACGTTTAAATCCAGTGTATTCTATTGTACCTTTTTGGTTTAAATATCCTGCAGACAATGCATATGTAGCATTTTCGCCACCACCAGTTGCGCTTAACTGGTAATTTTGTACCGGTGCTGCACTCGTAATTTCATCAAACCAGTTGGTGCCGGCTTTGTTAGCGCGGGTAATCTGGTAGAAAAGAGCCGGATCACGACTGTAATTGTATCTGGCCGGATCTGCATCTGCAGCAGTAACATCTTGCCCTAAAGCAGAACCTGCAACTAAATACTCAGGAAGAACTGGTGTAGTTCCGGAGCCGTAATTTCTCCCGGCAGCGATAGGTTTACCGGCATTGGTATAACTATCAAATACATATTGTGCATATTGCTGTGGATTCAACATTTCCGGAAAACTGTTCTTACGCGGAACCTGTGTGCCATAATAAGAATCGATACTGATTTTTGGCGCCCCGGTGGTACCTTTTTTAGTGGTGATAATTACTACACCATTATTTGCTCTTGAGCCGTAAATAGATGCCGAAGATGCATCTTTCAAAACCTGCAGACTTTCTATGTCATTCTGGTTTAACCAGGATAGTTTTCCTTCAAAAGGAACACCATCAATTACATAAAGCGGTTCATTATTATTGATGGTACTAGTACCTCTAATCCGGATTTGTGGCGTAGAACCTGGCGCACCGTCATTAATAATCTGAACACCAGTTGCTTTACCTTGCAAAGCTTCTACAGCACTTGCCGCAGGCTGGGCTTTCAGCAAGCCCATATCAACAACAGCCACAGCACCTGTTAAATCTTTTTTCCGTTGTGCGGAATAACCTGTTACCACAACCTCATTCAAATTATTGTCTTCTGCCTGAAGCACAATAGATAAGTTGGTTTGGCTACCTACAGGAACTTCTTTGGTTACATAGCCTACAAAAGAAACCAGTAAAACATCGGTTGTTTTCACAGATAATGTGAAATTTCCGTTCGGATCGGTAGATGTACCGCCTGCTGCATTTTTAATTTTAATAGTTGCCCCGATAATAGGTTGTTTATCGTCGCTACCGATAATCTTTCCTGTTATTTTGGTTTGAGCTGCAGCGGCAAAAGCAAACAGCATACCCAGGCACAAGAGGAGATAACCCCTCCCGAAAGAAGATAAATTTTGTCTCATAAATTAAGAAATGGTTAGTTAGAAATTAGTGTTGGCAGTTGTGTAAACTGCCCATCAAATGTTTGTTTGGGTTTAGATCATACCAATTACTAATTGGGTATACAATCCATTAATTTGTTTGTCGGTAAAATTGGGATGCGAAAAACTGAAACACTGATTTCGTTGAAAACTGGGAGTTAGCCTACGGTGGTTCTGTAGAGTGATTTTCATAATCGGGAAATAGTAAATTGGTTAGATTTAGTTAATTACATTCTAAACTTACAGAATTAAAAAATAAAGTCCTACATAAATAAAAAAATAAATTCTGGCCTTAATATGTTTTACGAAATTAGTTTAGCGGTTAAAAATCATTACGACTTCTTAAAAAGACAGGATTTTAAGCTTTCAATTATTAAGTGTACCTTTGTTGCCGAAGCAGGAATATGGGCTTTGTATTTTAAGGAACATCATTCTTCTGAAATACAGCATTCGCTCTCTCCGCAAGCTAGTCCTTCATCCTTTTGATTGTTCCGGCTTCTTCAAAAAAATAGAAAATACACATGTTATTTAAAGAATTAAACCTCATTGAGCCAATTTTAAAGGCCCTTGAGACAGAAGGTTATACTCAGCCAACCCCTATTCAGGAACAATCTATCCCTACAATTTTGAAAGGAACTGATTTGTTGGGGTGTGCACAAACCGGAACAGGAAAAACAGCTGCATTTGCGATCCCAATGTTGCAATTGCTGCATCAAAAGCACATCAATACTAAAGCGACTAAAAACATTAAAGCCTTGGTGCTTACACCAACTCGCGAGCTTGCCATACAAATTGAGGAAAGTTTTAAAGCTTATGGCCGCAATTTGAATTTAAGACATTTGGTAATTTTTGGCGGAGTAGGCCAACAAGCACAAACTGATGCATTAAAAAAAGGTGTTGATATTTTGGTGGCTACGCCAGGCCGTTTACTGGATTTGATGAATCAGGGTTTTATCAGTTTGAACACGATAGAACTTTTTGTTTTGGATGAAGCCGACAGGATGCTGGATATGGGTTTTATCCACGATGTGAAAAAAGTGGTAGCCAAATTACCTGCAAAACGCCAGACTTTATTTTTCTCGGCCACAATGCCAGATGAAATTCAAAAACTGGCCAATACCATTTTGTCGAATCCAACAAAGGTAGAAGTAACGCCAATTTCATCTACAGCAGAAACCATTAATCAATCGGTGTATTTTGTAGATAAACCGGACAAGAAAAAACTCTTGATCCACTTATTAAGCAATGCCGATATTGAAACGGCATTGGTATTTACGCGTACTAAACATGGTGCAGATCGTATTGCAAAAGATCTTGGCCATGCTGGTATTAAAGCTGCAGCCATTCATGGTAATAAATCTCAAAATGCACGTCAGCGGGCGCTAACTGAATTTAAAGAGAAAAAAATACGCGTTTTGGTTGCTACAGATATTGCTGCCCGCGGTATTGATATTGAACAACTGGCTTATGTCTTCAATTTCGAATTGCCAAACATACCAGAAAGTTATGTGCACAGAATTGGCCGTACCGGAAGAGCTGGTGCAAACGGTAGTGCAATTTCTTTCTGCGACGCAGAAGAAAACGATTATCTGCTTGATATTCAGAAACTGATTAAAATGACACTTCCTGTTGTTGAAGATCATCCTTATCCTTTAAGCTGGCAAAATATGCTGGCCAAAAATCAGATTAAACGTAAACCACAAGCAGCATCGAAAGGTGGTGGCGGCAAAAAAAGTGGTGATGGCAATATGAGTGGAAAACCGCGAAATGCAAGCAACAACAGAAGATTTGGGGGCAACAGACGCAAGCCGAAAGCGTAAGGCACAAATTAAACTTTACCGCTAAACTAATTTGCCACAGAAGCACGGAGGGCACGGAAATGTTCAACAACATTTTCCCAAATTCTGTGTTTCCGTGGCAAACTTATAAATTGCAGGAAAGAGTGCTTCACACGGAGCAAAAGCCAAGTGCTTCGGTTCGCAATGACGAATAAAAAAATCCGGATTGAGATCAATCCGGATTTTTTGTTTTTAAACGACTACGTTTATAATTTTTCCTTTAACGAAAATAACCTTCTTAGGTGTCTTTCCTTCCAGGTATTTTTTAAACTGCTCGTCCGCAAACACAATCTCCGCAGCTTCTTTCTGATCAAGCGTTAAAGCCAGATTTATATTCATCTTCATTTTTCCATTGATGGAAACGGGATACGCAAACGCATCTTCTACCAGATATTCCGGATTGAAAACCGGGAAACCTGCGTAAGACAAAGTTCCTGAAGCATTACCAAGCAATACCCAAAGTTCTTCACATATATGCGGCGCATATGGAGATAGAAGAACAACCATCTCTTGCAACACCTTGCGGTTCTTACTTTTTAGCTCTGTAAGTTCATTTACAGCAATCATAAAACTGGAAACAGATGTATTAAACGAGAAACGTTCAATATCATCCTGTACCTTTTTAATGATTTTATGTAAGGTTTTCAATTCTGCCTTCGTTGGCTCTGCATCTGTAACCTGGAAGTTTAAGGCTTCATCGTGAAACAAACGCCAGAATTTACGCAAGAATTTGAAAACACCTTCAATACCATTGGTATTCCAAGGTTTACTTTGCTCAAGCGGACCTAAAAACATTTCATACATCCGTAAGGTATCGGCACCATAACGCTCAATCAAATCATCCGGGTTTACGACATTGAATTTTGATTTAGACATTTTTTCGACCTCTACGCCACAAACGTATTTTCCGCCTTCAAGAATAAATTCTGCATTTGCATACTCTTCTCTCCATGCTTTAAACTTAGTCAGATCAAGCGTATCGTTTTCGACTATATTAACATCCACATGCAATGCAGATGTTTTATAATCTTTCCGTAATCCGGCAGAAACAAAAGTATTTGTAGGTTTTCCGTCAGCATCATTAATTCTATAAACAAAATTACTTCTCCCCTGAATCATTCCCTGATTAATCAGTTTTTTGAAAGGTTCCTCTTCTTTTGTATAACCTAAATCTTTCAGAAACTTATTCCAAAAACGGCTGTATAGTAAGTGACCAGTAGCGTGCTCAGAACCACCGATGTATAAATCTACAGATTTCCAGTAGTCAACAGCGTTTTCCGAAGCAAAAGCCTCATTATTCTGCGCATCCATATAACGGAACCAATACCAGCTGCTACCGGCCCAACCTGGCATGGTACTCAATTCATATTCATATTGATCTTCGTATTTCCAACCTTCTGCCCTGCCTAATGGCGGTTCGCCGGTTTCTGTAGGTAAATATTTATCAATTTCGGGCAAAATTAAAGGAAGCTCTTCTGGTTGAATTAAATACGGCAAACCGTTTTTAAAATAAACCGGAATGGGTTCACCCCAATATCTCTGACGACCGAAAATTGCATCGCGCTGGCGGAAATTTACTTTAGCTTTGCCCGCTTTATTTTCTTCAAGCCATGTATTTAAAAGCGACACAGCTTCTGGATAATTTAAGCCATTGATGAAACCAGAATTGATATAAGTTCCTTCTTTAGTTGGGTCTGCTTGTGTGTCAATATCTTGCTGTGCATCCAGAATCTGAACAATTGGAAGGTTAAAGTGCGTTGCGAAAAGCCAATCGCGCTGATCGCCACTAGGCACGCCCATAACGGCACCTGTTCCATATCCGGCCAAAACGTAATCGGCAATCCAAAGTGGAACACGTTCGCCACTTACCGGATTAATTACATATGTTCCGGTGAAAGCGCCTGAAACGGTTTTTGTATCCGCCATGCGGTCTAATTCAGATTTCTTTTTAGTTTGTGAGATATAATTTTCTATATCCGCTTTCTGCGCATCTGTAGTTAATTCTGCAACCCATTCATGTTCAGGCGCCAAAACTAAATAAGAAACGCCAAAAATGGTATCTACGCGGGTGGTGAAAACCTCAATCTGTTTTTCGCTTCCTTCTACCTGAAATTTTACAGAAGCACCAACGCTTTTGCCAATCCAATTGCGTTGCATTTCTTTCAAAGGCTCTGGCCAGTCTATCGTGTCTAATCCATGTAGCAAACGATCTGCATATGCGGTGATGCGCATACTCCATTGCATCATTTTTTTCTGTTCTACAGGGAAACCGCCACGCTCAGAAAAACCATCTTTAACTTCGTCATTAGCCAATACTGTGCCCAATGCCGGACACCAGTTTACTGTACTTTCCTTTAGATATGTTAAACGGTATTTTAACAGTTCTTCCTGTCTTTCTTCATCCGTAAAAGTTGCCCAGTCTGTTGGAAGGAATGTTCTTGTATCATCATCACAAACGGCTTTAACATCGGCTGTGCCAGAAGCGTTAAATTTCTCAAGAAGTGTTGTAATGTCTTCTGCGCGATCGTTTTCCAGGTTGTACCAGGAATTGAACAATTGCATAAAAATCCATTGCGTCCATTTGTAGAAAGATGGTTCGCTGGTTCTCACCTCGCGGCTCCAATCGAAAGAAAAACCAATCTGATCCAATTGCCTACGGTAGGTTGCGATATTTGCTTCGGTTGTAATTGCAGGATGCTGGCCGGTTTGAATGGCATATTGCTCTGCAGGCAATCCGAATGAATCGTATCCCATTGGATGCAAAACGTTAAATCCTTTCAAACGTTTATATCTGGAAAAAATATCTGATGCAATGTATCCCAGTGGATGTCCTACATGTAAACCTGCTCCTGATGGGTAAGGAAACATATCCAGCACATAATATTTAGGCTTATCAGAATTGCTCTCGGCTTTGAATGTTTGATTGTCTGCCCAGAATTTCTGCCACTTTTGTTCTATTTCTTTGAATTGATAATCCATTGCACGTTCTGTTTTTTTAAAGTGACGAAAATAAGGAAATTAAGGGGTTTAGGAAAACTAAATCGTGTCATCTGGCAATGCCTTTGTGGAATGTGGTATTTTGTCGTGTTCTTTCCAAAAATTATCGCGACAGCAAAAAAAAACACCACTGCGACAGGCAGTAGTGTTTTTCAGAAATGGGTTTAATAATTATTAACGGCTTAAGTAGTATACCTTAACAATATTTGTTTTATCAATTTTTGCAGTGAACTGAAAATTGGTGTCAGACAAACTATTAACGGTACAGTACGATGCGCCTTCTGGGAAAACCATAGAAAACTGGGAGTCTAGTGTAGTTTCGTATGTTCCAATAGTTCTTTGGTTGGTTAAACCCAACTCTACCTGGTCATCATCATTAGATTTAAAATCGATATAATCTGAATTGGTATAATTAAAGGTTCCGTTTGCAGATGAAGAGGTATTTCCGCTTACTTCAATTTTGTTAACGATCCATTTTCCTACAATACGGGCTTTTAATGAAGTCGTATCTTTTTTGCAGGAAATTAGACTTGCCGTGACCAGCACAAACAAGCTTAAAAAGGTAATTTGTTTTTTCATGGGTAAGGTTTTTAGGTTTGATTACAATGAATAACGCGGTTTGGTCAATTTTCGTACCGTGATTTTTATGTGCAGCTAATAATTTCAAACCAATAGAACCGTTAAATCCACAACCGCCCCATTTAGCCACGTTTAAATTTGTGGTTTATCAGGTATAATTTATATTTTCGCAAAACAAATGATAAAAAGTATGGAAGAATTCGAAGTAAGTGATGCGTCCAAGAAAACCAAAACAATCTATATTTCAACAATATTCAGTATAGCATTGGTTTTATTGATGCTCGGCCTACTTGGACTGGTACTTGTGCACGCAAAAAACCTTTCTAACTACGTTAAAGAAAATATTGTACTGAATATTATTGTTGATGAAGGTGCAAAAGAAGCTGATGTACTTGCTTTCCAGAAAGAGCTGAATGCAAACCCTGCAGTAAAACAAACGCAATACGTAAACAAAGAGCTTGCCGCAAGAAACCTTACACAAGATTTGGGTGAAGATTTCGTAAACTTTTTGGGTTATAATCCGCTTACATCTACCTTCGATATTTACCTTAAAGCTGATTATGCAAATACCAAAAGTATTGAAGGTTTAAAAAACAGCATTTCTAAAAATCCTGTAGTAAAAGAAGTGGTTTACCAGAGTTCATTAATTGATATGGTAAATAAAAATATCAATACCATTGGCTTGGTAATTATGGCTTTTGCAGCAGTTTTACTGGTTATTGCACTCGCATTAATTAACAATACCATTCGCCTGGCCATTTACTCGCAACGCTTTTTAATTAAAAGTATGCAGCTGGTTGGTGCAACGAAAAACTTTATCAGACGTCCTTTCTTATGGTTTGCTGCTTTACATGGTTTAATTGCTGCTTTTATCGCGATAATTATTCTTTTGGCAACTTTAATTTACGCCAGAAAAGAGGTTCCTGAAATCATCATTCTAAACAATTACAAAGAGTTTGGACTGGTTTTTTTCAGCCTAATTATTATCGGTATTTTTATTACCGGCATTAGTACCTGGTTTGCAGTTAGCAGATATTTACGTTTAAAATCTTATCACCTTTACAGATAATGACAGAAAAAAAAACAAGTCCGGTTACAAAAGACTCAAAAAGCGAATTGGTTTTCAGCAAGAAAAACTACCAGTTATTATTAATCAGCATGGCAATTGTAGTTGTCGGATTCATTTTAATGATGGGTACAACCGATATTTATGATGTGCGTAAAACCCTTATTGCACCTCTAGTGGTTTTATTCGGTTTTTCATTCGGCATTTATGCTATACTCAAAAAATAAGTTTTAAAAAAAACACTTCGAAAGCGCTTGATTTATTAATGAAGCGCTTTCTGCATACAACAAAGATCCGTCTTTCAACACATGAACTACATCGAATCCATTATCCTTGCAATTATAGAAGGACTTACAGAATTTCTTCCCGTATCGAGTACAGGCCACATGATTATTGCCTCATCGTTTATGGGAATTGCTGCCGATCCATTTGTGAAACTCTTTACAATTGCTATTCAGCTTGGTGCCATTCTATCTGTTGTGGTATTATATTTCAAACGATTTTTCAAAACCATTAATTTCTATTTAAAACTTTTGGTAGCCTTTATTCCGGCAGCAGTTTTTGGTTTGCTGTTAAGCGATAAAATTGATGAATTATTGGAAAGTCCAATGGCTGTGGGCATTTCACTTCTGGTTGGGGGGGTAATTCTATTATTTGTAGACAAATGGTTTAATAAACCTACAGTCAATGAAGAAGAAGATGTAACTTATCTAACTGCGCTGAAAATCGGTTTCTTTCAATGCATTGCCATGATACCTGGAGTATCTCGTTCAGGAGCAACTATTGTTGGTGGTATGAGCCAAAAATTAAGCAGAAAAGTAGCAGCAGAATTTTCGTTTTTCCTTGCTGTACCAACCATGTTTGCCGCAACGGCAAAAAAATTATACGATTTCTATAAAGAAGGCCATACAATAACTTCAGAACAAACCAATATTTTAATTGTTGGCAATGTAATCGCATTCATCGTAGCGCTTCTGGCCATAAAAAGTTTTATTGGCTATTTGAATAAACATGGTTTCAGGGTTTTTGGTTGGTATAGAATCTTCGCCGGATTAATCATCATTATCTTATTGCTGTCCGGACACAGCATGCAAATCATTTAATCCTTATCTTTGCCGAAAAAAGATTTGTGAGTACAGAAAATTCAAAATATAAGGAGTTCAATTTTGCAGAAGGAGAACTCCTTTTAATTAATAAACCATATAAGTGGACCTCTTTTGATGTTGTTGGCAAAATTCGCAACTCGTTAAAACCGCTTAAATTAAAAGTTGGACACGCGGGCACGCTTGATCCTTTGGCTACCGGCTTGCTCATTATCTGCACCGGAAAGCTCACCAAACAAATCGATACCTTCCAGGCAGAAGAAAAAGAATATACCGGAACAATGGTTCTTGGTGCAACAACGCCATCTTTTGATATGGAAACAGAAGTTGACCAGACTTTTGATATTTCCACTATCAGCAATGAAGAAATTTATGCCGCTCGGTTACCTTTTATTGGCGATATAGAACAATATCCACCGGCACACTCTGCCGTAAAAATTAACGGAGAACGGCTTTATGTAAAAGCCAGACTTGGCGAAGAAGTAGAATTGCGCAAACGTTTCGTAAATGTTCCTGAATTTGAAATTACGCGGATTGCCTTACCAGAAATCGACTTCAGGATTGTCTGCAGCAAAGGAACCTACATTCGCTCACTCGTTTCCGATTTTGGTAAACAACTTAACAACGGCGCTTATTTATCTAAACTTACGCGTACGCGCAGCGGAAACTTTTTGCTTTCAGACGCGTTTGAGGTATTAGATCTTGTTCAGTATATTCGTAACAAGAAAGAAGAAGTCAAACCCGAAGTATGAACAGGCATTTCCAGAACAAAAACACCCGTTTTATAAAAGAAATATTTTTAATTATTGCCGGGGTAACATCTGCTTGTTTTGGTCTGAAGAGCTTTTTAATGCCCAGCCATTTTATAGACGGTGGCGTAACCGGAATTTCGCTTTTGGTAAGCACATTAACAGGATTAAAACTCTCCTATTTAATTGTACTCATTAATATTCCCTTCGTAATTCTCGGGTTCAGACAAATTGGTAAAGGCTTTGCCATTAAAACAGCAATTGCCATTGCGGCACTTTCTGTTGCACTAATTGTTATCCCTTTTCAACCCATTACACATGATAAACTACTGATTGCCGTTTTTGGTGGTTTATTTCTTGGCGGCGGTATTGGTTTAGCCATGCGTGGCGGCTGCGTAATAGATGGTACAGAAGTTCTGGCACTTTACATCAGTAAAAACAGCATTTTAACTGTGGGCAATATCATCCTAATCTTAAACATCATCATATTTGCGTTCGCAGCATATTTCCTCAACATAGAAACAGCGATGTATGCAATACTCACCTATTTATCCGCTTCGGCAACTATAGATTTTATTGTTAACGGTATAGAACAATATACCGGCGTAACCATTATATCTGAGCGTAAAGAAGCGATTAAAGGTTATATTATTAACGAAATGAAACGCGGCGTAACCGTGTACAAAGGCGAAGGTGGTTATGGCGAGAAGAAAGATATTGATATTTTATTTACTGTTGTAACCAAACTGGAGATGTCAAAATTACAAACCATGATCAGACAAATAGACCCCGACGCTTTTGTCATTCAACAACAAATTGCCGATTTAAAAGGTGGCGTAGTTAAACGTCATGCTTTGCATTAATTGAAATAATAACTATTGGGCGTGTCCCCAAGCAATGCAAGGGGTCGGGCTGTACGCTATATCTCCGTGAAAAACGGAGTATACCGCTTCCATCCCTCACGCATAAAACCCAATCCAAAATAAAACCCGACTTTGAAAATATACAACAATCTTTCAGAATTTGAGAAACTTACAAATGCCATAGTCACCATTGGAACCTTTGATGGTGTACATTTCGGGCACCAGAAAATCATCAAACAACTGGTTGAACGTGCAAAGGCAGAACAAGGAGAAAGTGTAATTCTCACTTTTTTTCCGCACCCGCGGATGATTATCGATCCGGAAAACCAGGATCTGAAACTCATTAATACCATACAAGAGAAAGCAGAAATTCTAGAAAATCTGGGTGTAGACCATCTGATAATCACACCTTTTACACGCGATTTCTCTAACCAAAGCCCACTGGATTATATTAAAAATATTCTAGTCGATTGTATTGGCACCAAACACATTATTATTGGTTACGATCACCGTTTTGGGAAAGACCGTACAGGAAACTTAAACGACCTTCGAAATGCGGGCGCTCAATATGGTTTTTCTGTGGAAGAAATTATGGAACAAGACATCCACGATGTGGCAGTTAGTTCAACAAAAATCAGGGAATCTCTACTCGAAGGCGATGTTGCACTTGCTGAAGAATATCTGGGCTATCCCTTTTCTATCTTCGGGCGTGTAATTAAGGGCGATAAAATTGGCCGGACAATCGGCTTTCCTACAGCAAATATTTTTGTAGAAGAAACGTATAAACTTATTCCGGGTGATGGCATTTACGCCATTACTGTAGAAATGAGTTCTGAACTGAAAGCTGAAACGATTGAACATCAGACACAGGCTTCAGGAATTCGGACGTATAAAGGGATGGCATATATTGGCCAACGTCCAACCATCAATGGAATGACCAGAAATATAGAAGTCAATATTTTTGATTTTGATGAAGAAATTTATGGTCAGGACATCAAAATGAACTTCCTTAGTTTTCTACGGCATGATGTTAAATTTACGGGCTTAGAAGCGCTGAAACAGCAGCTTCATCAGGATAAATTAGATACCCTCGCATTTTTCTCATCAGTCATGTAAAGGTGTTTATTACAATCTGACCTTCATAAAAAGCCTCATTTTCGCTATATTGCAGCAATGAGGCTTTTTTTAATCATCTCCCTTCTGTTCATTTGTTTGGCTTCATCGGGCGTTATAAACTCGCATGCAGCCGGGCCGTCAACAAACTGGACCCAAAAAAAACGGGCTATCTTCCAAAAAAAGACCTTACACACTAAAATATCAACAACCGAACAGCAAGAATCTTTAGAACGCGAATTTACACAGCATCACCTGTTCAAAGTTACCGCTAACACTGTATTATTTTTTGTCTTAATTGGTGTTCTATTTTGCTTTGTTTCAATTGAACCTGAACACTACGTCCTTACCTTTCAATCCTGCTGCGCATCTTTATTTAAAATACTTTATCCAAAACATTTCTTCCGGTAATTAAATTTTAATTCTAAATGCCACCGGTAAACATGCTTACAAAGTTGAATAGCAAACTACCGGGATTTAAGTTTTCAGATTTTTCATCATTGTATACACATGATCCATTTACCCGATTTAATTGCCGATTTAGGACTCATTCTCGCTGCTGCAGGAATTACAACATTATTATTTAAAAGAATTAAACAGCCTTTGGTACTGGGCTACATCCTGGCCGGTTTAATGGTAGGCCCGCATATCAATCTTTTGCCTACTGTTACCGATCAAAAAAGCATTACAATTTGGGCCGAAATTGGCGTAATCTTTTTACTTTTTAGTCTCGGTCTGGAGTTTTCTTTCAAAAAGCTGGTTAAAGTAGGTGGGTCATCCTCCATCACAGCTATTGTAGAAGTACTGTTTATGCTGGCAATTGGTTATGCTGCCGGTAAAATTATGGGTTGGAAAACCATGGACAGTATTTTTCTGGGTGGAATATTATCGGTTTCGTCAACAACAATTATTATTCGTGCATTTGAGGAACTGGGCGTAAAGCACAAGAAGTTTGCCGGATTGGTTTTTGGCGTGCTCATTGTAGAAGATCTTGTGGCCATTTTACTGCTTGTACTCTTATCTACTCTTGCTGTCAGCCAACAATTTGCCGGTTCGGAAATGTTGGTTTCCATTCTTAAACTGGCTTTTTTCCTGGTACTTTGGTTTTTGGGGGGAATTTTTCTGATTCCAACTTTCCTGAAAAAAACCAGGAAACTCATGAACGATGAAACCATGCTCATTGTATCGCTGGCCTTATGTTTAATTATGGTTTTACTGGCGGTAAAAGTCGGTTTTTCGCCGGCTTTAGGTGCATTTATTATGGGTTCAATTTTGGCAGAAACTACTCAGGCGGAAAAAATTGAACACCTTACAAAATCTGTTAAAGACCTTTTTGCTGCTGTATTTTTTGTATCGGTAGGTATGCTTATCGATCCGAAAGTACTGATAGATTATGCTTTGCCTATACTCGTAGTTACATTAGCCACCATTCTCGGAAAACTAATCAGTTCTACACTTGGCGCACTATTGTCTGGCCAACCGCTTAAAACCTCTGTACAAGCGGGAATGAGTTTGGCGCAGATCGGTGAATTTTCGTTTATAATCGCCACGCTTGGCCTTACGCTAAAAGTAACCAGCGAATTTTTATATCCAATTGCGGTTGCAGCTTCGGCTATCACAACTTTTACCACACCATACCTGATCAAATCTTCTGAAGGATTTTACAACTTTCTCACCCGAATTCTCCCGAAAAAATGGCTCGATGGAATACAACGCTACAGTTCCAGTACTGCAGGAATTACGACGCTGAGCGATTGGAAAGTTTTATTACGGTCTTACATCTTTAACACCATTATCCATTCAGTTATTATTATTGCTATTGTATTTTTAACCGCAAGGTATTTACAACCGTTCATGGTAAAAAATATAGCCAATTCGATTACCTCCACACTAATCAGCGTTGTATTGTCCTTTGTAATTATGTCTCCATTTTTATGGGCACTTTCTATCCGGAGAATACAAAAAACAGCTTACTCACATTTGTGGCTAAACAAGAAATATACGCGTGGACCACTAATTGCCATAGAAACCTTCCGTATTGCGCTGGGGATTTTCTTTGTTGGATTTTTGATGTATGAGTTTTTTGATACCTGGATTGCTGCCGGAATTGCGCTGGCATTAATTATTCTGGGCATGTTCGTTTTCTCGCGCAGATTACAATCGTTTTACGACAAACTCGAACGCCGTTTTATGCTGAACCTGAACGCCCGGGAAAATCAAAAACCTGATATTCTGCCTTGGGACACGCATTTAACTGAATTGAAAGTGTCGCCAGAATCGCCCGTTATTGGCAAAACACTTACTGAATTAATGATTCGTGAAAAATATGGGGTAAACATTGCATTAATTGAACGCGGAAGACACAATATCCCGACTCCTGGCCGCGACGAACGTCTATATCCAAACGATAAATTATTGTTAATTGGCGCAGATGACCAACTTGCTCTTGTAAAAGATCTTCTGGAAGTAGATATTCCCGAAACCGATCAGGAATCAAATTTTCCGGATAAGGAGATGACACTTCAGAAAGTTGTGGTAAATACAGAATCTCCGGTATTTGGTCTGAGTATCCGCAATGCGGGAATCCGAGAAAAAGCACAGGCACTTATTGTGGGTATCGAGCGCGGAAGCGAACGGATATTAAACCCCTCATCTGATTTTGTATTTGACAATGGAGATGTCATCTGGATTGTAGGCAACAACAAAAAAATTAAAGAGGTTATTTAAAATTGGGGTTGTACTGCTCCAGTTTGAGCGGTGTAAATGGAATTTCCGCTGTATGTAGGTTCCGTCTCTTTTACTTATCTTCGTTTATACACCATCCCATGAAAGTAGACAGAGAAAAAAGTGAATTTCTTGATGAAATGATTGAGCAATGGCAAGATCAAGGCTTTATTACTGAGGAAACCAGCCAGAAACTGCGTAGAAGTTATGAAGCAAAAGATTTCGATTGGTTGCGCCTGGCACAATATGCTTTTTGGGTTGCACTCGCTTGCGGCGTAATTGCATTGGGTTCGCTGTTAATAGACAACACAATTCTCGACTACCTCAAAAACCTGTACAATACGCCAAATATTGTGATTTCATTAATTTCTGCTGGTATTGCCGCCTGGTTATATATTTTGGGCTTTAAGCGAAAGAAAACCAAAAGTCAGCTAAAATTCAGCAATGAAGCCATTATATTTTCGGCCATCTTACTCACTGCGAATGCCGTTGCTTACTTCGGAAAATCTGTAGATAACGGAAACGGAAATTTCACCATTCTCATTCTAATTTCGGTATTTATTTATGGCATTTTGGGATATATTTTCCGTTCCAGATTGATCTGGATTTTTGCACTGCTCTCTTTAGGTGCCTGGTTCGGAACGGAAACGGGTTACTTAAGCAGATGGAATTATTATTTCCTTGGCATGAATTACCCCTTGCGGTTTGTTGCCTTTGGTGCCGCCTTAACAGCACTGTCATTTCTAATGCGAAGATTTAAAGGAACCGAACTTTTCTTTCAGGTAACCTACATCGCAGGAATGATTTACCTTTTCGTTTCTTTATGGGGATTATCTGTATTCGGAAACTTTGCAAGTCTGGAAGAATGGTATACAATACGGCAGTTGAGTCTTTTCTACTGGGCACTAATTTCTGCCGGAATTTGCGTACTCAGCACCTGGATCGGGCTGAAATACCGCGACGATGTTGCGCGTGAATTTGGGATTACCTTTCTCTTCATCAACTTGTATACCCGCTATTTTGAATATTTCTGGGACAGTTGGCACAAAGCTTTATTCTTTTCTGTTCTCGCTGCGTCATTTTGGTTAATCGGGCGCAAAGCAGAAAAAATCTGGAATGTGGAGTTTTTAAAATAAGTAATCATGTTTGAGTTTACGCCATTGTGTTATACGGATTAAACTCAAAGGTAAGATACTGAACAGTTAGTAATAGTGGCTATTTGCGCTTATAACTCTAATTGCCTAGCGCTCCGTCTACAATACCACTATTAATTGTTTAACAATTAGGTATGCCGCCAGCACAAACAGAAAAATTGCGATAGATTTATTTATCAAATGACTGCTTAATGCAAATTTTTCCTGGATGTATTTGGCAAAATGGCCGTAGAGATAAAGAGCCAAAGCAGAACCTATTCCAGAACCTAAACTAAAAATCACCAGCGAAAGATAATCCGTATTGATCCAATCGTGCAGAATTACATAATTTCCGAAGAACAACCAAAACGGAATCTGAACGGGATTTAAAACGCCTAAAATTAATCCATATAACACACTTCCACTGCGTTTATCTTCTTTGTCATTGGTTTTTGGTGCTTTTTTTCGGTTTATCCACGTAATTGTACCCATTACCAAAAACATGACAATCATAAAGGCATCTACCAATGTACCCAAACGCACTTCGCTTACTGCTTCGTTCGGATTGATATCACTCATCGCCCATCGTGCAAAGCGCATCATCCCGAAAGTGAAGCACACTTCCACACATGAAAAAGACAGAATAAAGTACCAAACCTGCCGCATCCCTTTATTGATGGCAAGTTTGGCAACCGTTAGGTTAATATTACCAGGTGGTATGTACCCGAGCGCATTGAGTGCAACACCAATGAAAAACGTTAGAAAAAGCATCGGCCGAAATTATGGATTTATATTCAAATGCGTGGCCAAATATTTTCCGGTATAAGAGGTTTTTTCTTTTATAAGCTCTTCTGGTGTTCCTTCAAAAACGACTTCTCCTCCTCCATCTCCACCTTCCGGACCAATATCAATTACCCAATCCGCACATTTAATCATATCCATATTGTGTTCAATAACCAGAATGGTATTTCCCTGTTCAATAAGTGTATTTAAAGCTTTAAGCAGTTTTTTAATATCGTGGAAGTGAAGTCCGGTAGTAGGTTCATCAAAAATAAACATGGTTTTACTCGCATTATTGCCTTTAATGAGGAACGAGGCCAGTTTAATTCTCTGTGCTTCACCACCAGAAAGTGTATTTGACGATTGTCCGAGATGTACATATCCTAAACCAACATCAACCAAAGGCATTAATTTGTTTAAAATTTTCTGCTCCCCGGTAAAAAATTCTACAGATTCATCAATTGTCATCTCCAGGATATCTGAAACGTTTTTGTCTCTGTAGGTTACATCCAGAACCTGTTGTTTAAAGCGTTTACCCCCACAAGCTTCGCAAGGAAGGTAAATATCTGCCATGAACTGCATTTCGATTTTCACCTCTCCTTCTCCCTGGCAAACATCGCAGCGACCGCCTTCCACATTAAAAGAAAACGCTGCTGGTTTAAGTCCTGCAGCTTTGGCTGCCGCCTGAGAAGAAAACAAGGCACGGATATCGTCCCAGGCTTTTACATAGGTGACAGGATTTGATCGGCTGGAACGCCCGATTGGATTTTGATCTACCAATTCTACTGCGGTGATTTGATCGTAATTTCCAAAAATTCCATCATAGGCTCCAGTTTGCTCACCAGAATAATTGCCGATTGCTTTCTGCAATGCAGGATAGAGAATTTTTTTTACCAAACTGGTTTTTCCCGATCCGGAAACGCCACTTACAGCTGTAAATACCCCAAGTGGAAATTTTACATCTATATTTTTTAAATTATTCTCGCGTGCACCTTTAATTAAAATGTGGTCTTTCCATTTACGGCGATGCTCTGGAATACTAATTTTTTCGGCTCCAGAAAGATATCTTCCGGTTAAGCTTTCTTTATCTTTAATAATTTCATCGAAGGTTCCGCTAAAAACAAGATTTCCGCCATGTGTTCCTGCTTCCGGACCAATGTCAATAATATAATCTGCTGCACGCATCATCTCTTCTTCGTGTTCTACAACCAGTACTGTATTGCCTACGTTACGAAGAGAAATTAATACTTCAATCAGTTTATTGGTATCCCGTGGATGTAAGCCAATACTCGGTTCATCCAAAACATAAATGGAACCAACTAAACTACTGCCCAAAGAAGTGGCTAGGTTAATACGTTGAGATTCTCCACCCGATAGCGTATTAGACAAACGATTTAAGGTTAAGTAACCCAAACCAACGTTGTTTAAATACAAGAAACGGTTCCTGATTTCGGCAAGCAATCTTTTTGCTATTTTACGGTCGTTTTCGGATAAATCCAAGCCATCAAAAAAGTCTAATGCCTTTGCCAATGGCATTAATACAACATCAATGATTGATTTTTCATTGATTTTAACGTAAGACGCATCTTTTCGAAGTCTGGAACCTTTACAATCCGGACAGGTTGTTTTTCCGCGGTAGCGAGATAACATTACCCGATATTGGATTTTGTAAGTCTGCTCTTCGAGTTCTTTAAAAAATTGATCGAGGCCTGTAAAATATTTGTTTCCTGTCCAAAGTAAACGTTGTTCTTTTTCTTTTAACTGACTAAAAGACCGGTGAATCGGAAAATCGAATTTGGGTGCTGCTTTGATAAAATTCTGCAACCAAACACCCATTTTTTCTCCACGCCACGGCGCAATGGCGTTGTCATATACGCTTTTACTCTTATCTGGAACAACTAAATCTTCATCGATACCGATTACATTTCCGTAACCTTCGCATCGTTTACAAGCACCGTAAGGATTATTAAATGAGAAAAAATTTGGCGTAGGTTCTTCAAAACGAATTCCATCCAGTTCAAAACGATCGCTGAAATGTTTTACATCGCCTTCAATATCTACAAAACAATCGCCTTTGCCTTCAAAAAATGCTGTTTGAACAGAATCCGCTAGGCGGTTTATGGTTTCTTCTTCGCCATTAGTTACGATACGGTCAATCAAGATTTGAACTGTTTTATCGTCCGTGAGCTCTTGATCTTTGAAATCTTTATCGTCTAATACAGATTCAATTTTTTCAATCCTCCCTTCAATCAGTACACGTAAAAACCCTTTTTGAAGGAGAATTGCGAGCTCTTCTTTTATTGTTCTATTGTTGTGTGGAAACAGTGGGCAGTAGATTGTTGCTATCGTATCGTCCGGAAAACTATTCACATAGTCTACAACTGTACTCACTGAATCTCTTTTAACTTCTTGTCCGGAAACCGGAGAAATTGTTTTTCCAATTCTGGAAAAAAGCAACTTCAGATAATCATAAATTTCTGTTGAAGTACCAACTGTTGAGCGTGGATTTGAGGTAATAACCTTCTGCTCTATTGCAATGGCCGGGGCTATACCTTTAATATAATCTACATCTGGTTTATTCATTCTACCCATAAACTGGCGCGCATAAGCAGATAAACTCTCTACGTAACGACGTTGCCCTTCTGCGTATAATGTATCGAAAGCCAAAGAGGATTTTCCGGAACCAGACATTCCGGTAACCACAACCAATTTGTTTTTGGGTATAGCAACATCGATGTTCTTCAGGTTGTGAACCCGTGCACCTTTAATGATAATATTTCTATGCGGATCTTTTTCGGCTTCTTTTTTGCTCATGAATAATCAAAGTTTTGAACTATAACCCGCTAATTTATACTTGGGTTTTTAAAACATACAAAAATAGGGTACTGAGATGGTTAATTTATTTTTTAACATTTTATTTTTTGTTTTTTGATAAAAAAATAACTTTCTTTGGATAACAACGGTCTCAGAACCAAACTAACACACCACCAAAAGCATAGGAGAAACGCTATAGAAATTAAACTTCTACAAAGAAATTTTTAGCAAATAGTACGGGATTTAGTGTAGGCATACCTATGAATTTACAATCACATAACGATCAGGATCTGGTTAAATTATATATAGCCGGAAACGAGAATGGATTGCAGGAACTTTTACGGCGACATAAAAGTAAAATCTATACTTCTATTTATTTATTGGTTAAGGACCAATATCTGGCAGAAGATATTTTTCAGGACGCTTTTATAAAAGTAATTAATACATTGCGATCAGGACGATATAACGAAGAAGGCAAGTTTTTGCCCTGGGTAATGCGTATTGCTCATAACTTGGTTATAGATTATTTCCGGAGAGAAAAGCGCACTCCAATTATCACAAGTGCAGATGGCGTGGATGTTTTCAATATGTTGCATTTTTACGATGAAAGTGCAGAGGAAAAAATGTTACGCGATCAAACGCATAAGGATTTGAAAGCCATGATTCATTTACTACCTGATGAGCAAAAGGAAGTTTTATTGATGCGCCATTATGCAGATTTGAGTTTCAAAGAAATTGCAGATTTGACCGAAGTAAGTATCAATACTGCATTAGGTAGAATGCGTTATGCTTTGAGCAATCTTCGTAAGATGCTCAAGTCAAAAGAAATGATCCCTAAAGAGTAACGTGTTTTTTACATAAAATATTTGATTGGTTGAAATAAAGAATCTGAACAATCGTTAAGTTTATAAAACTTTTAACAATTTACAGTGCTTATGACAAAAACCTCTACATCAAAATCATCTTTAAACCTACCTATCCAAAACATGTTTCAATCTATTACTGATCATGAATCTGATGCGGAGCTAGACCTGTTCTACGATCAAATTAAAGGCACGTTAGACAGGCTTGTTAAAACTCCAAGCGATGAAACCATCGCAAAGATTTTAAATTACAGCAAAAACCGGTAGTCACCAAAAATTATACAGCTGCTTCGATAAATCGAAGCAGCTTTTTTATGCATTCTACTTTCAAGAATCGCTACCTACCGTTTACCGAATGTCATATTTAGACCATCTGCGAATATCGCTTTGTGGTTAGAAAAGGTGGTTAGACGAAAAGCTATCCTTTAATATCAGCTTTAAAAGACAAAAACGTAAAATGCGGCTATACTTTCCCGTATGTTTATTATTTTGTGAGTTTTACCTAACTGGCCTGCAATTGTTTTTCATCAAATTAAATGTATTCAAAAAACAGTAACTTTGCATAGTGTATAAAAAACACTAAGGTTAAACATGGAAAAGAAGTTTTTACCCCTCACTTTGGGTGGCTTGGGTATTGGGATCACAGAATTTGTGATGATGGGTTTATTGCCTGATATTTCAAAGGATTTAAAAGTAAGCATTCCTGAAGCCGGCCACTTAATATCCGCTTATGCTATAGGTGTTGTAATTGGAGCGCCACTACTAATTATGATTGCCGGTAAATATCCGCCAAAGAAAATTTTGATTGCTTTGATGGTTATGTTTACTGCATTTAATGCATTCTCTGCATTTGCACCAACTTTTGACACGCTGTTTATTGCTCGCTTACTTTCAGGTCTTCCACACGGCGCTTTTTTTGGAGTTGGCTCCGTGGTAGCTAGTCGGATAGCGAAAGAAGGGAAAGCAGCCCAAGCAGTTTCCCTAATGTTTATGGGTTTAACACTCGCAAATGTTTTAGGCGTACCGCTTGGAACGTTTATTGGCCATAATTTTTCTTGGAGAATTTCATTTGCAGTTGTTGTTTTTGTTGGATTAATAACACTACTGGGCCTCAAATTATGGCTTCCAGCATTGCAGGCTACAGAAAACCGTGATTTAAAATCGGAACTCGGATTCTTTAAAAAACGCGATGCATGGATCATTGTTGCAATGATTTCTATCGGAACCGGCGGCTTATTCACTTGGTACAGTTACATTGCACCTTTAATGACCGAAGTGGCACACTTTACGCCCAATAACGTAACCTATATATTAATGCTTGCTGGTTTGGGTATGATGCTGGGTAACTTTATTGGAGGCAAACTTGCCGATAAATATTCACCGGCAAAGGCTTCAGCGGCATTACTTATTGCTATGGTGGCTGTTTTAATCATCGTTCACTTTGTATCTTCTAACCAGCTATTGTCATTAATCATGACATTCGTAACCGGTGCAGTAGCCTTTTCATTGGCATCACCAATTCAAATGCTCATGATCCAGTCAGCAAAAGGTTCAGAAATGTTAGCTGCATCTGCAAGCCAGGCCAGCTTCAATATCGGAAATGCATTGGGCGCATATTTTGGAGGTTTACCTTTAGTATATGGATTTGGATATACAGCGCCAGCCTATGTTGGTGCAGCAATGGCTTTTGTTGGAGCACTATTTTCTTTCTGGTTGATTTGGAACAATCGCAATACGCCTGCTGAAGAAAAATCGGTAGCTGATAAAAGCAGTTACGTGGTTATGCACTAATATAAAAGCATCGCTTAATTCAATTTGATCTAAGCCATGCTAAATCTCTATCCATCAAAACATTCTTTCAAATAACTAAAGCGGCTAAAACAAGTATAATTTCTATCGCTCGTTTATAACGAGTGGGGAAATAGTTTAGCGATTTCAATGCGTTTTCGGTAGCTATTCAATACAATTGAAGAGTTATTGATACACTCGTTATAAACGAGCGTAAGTATAAGTAATAGTGTAATGGCAACTCACTTCTTAAAATACATTTTGCTTATTTATATTTGCACATGCTAAAAAAAGAAAGGTATAAGCTTTTTGTAGAACATTTTTCGGCCAAACAGCCAGATGCAGAAACAGAGTTGCATTATAATAATCCTTACCAACTTCTGGTTGCAGTCATTCTTTCTGCACAATGCACAGATAAACGGGTAAACATGGTTACGCCGGCATTGTTTCAACGTTTTCCGAATGCAAAAGCACTTGCTGAGGTCACACCAGACATTGTTTTCGATTACATCAGGAGCATCAGCTACCCGAACAATAAAGCGAAACATTTAGTAGGAATGGCCAATATGTTACTGAACGATTTCAACGATGAAGTACCATCGGACATAGATGAATTACAGAAAATGCCAGGTGTGGGTAGAAAAACGGCAAATGTAATTGCTTCGGTAATTTACAATGCACCTGCCATGGCGGTAGATACCCATGTTTTTCGTGTTGCTAACCGCTTAGGCTTAACCAATGGCAAAACACCGTTGGCCGTAGAAAAAGACTTGGTTAAACATCTTCCTAAAGAAGATATACACATTGCGCATCACTGGCTCATTTTGCACGGCCGTTATGTTTGCCTCGCCCGAAGTCCGAAGTGCGATGTCTGTGAAATTACCTATATGTGCAGATATTTTGATCGCCAGAATGCTTTAAGGTTGAAAGAAAAACAAGAATCCTAAAATATTTTTACAAATACTATTGGAATTAGCCAGAAAACTCCTACATTAGCTAAATATTTTAGTAATCAGAATTTATAGATTAGCCGATATATTCTTACATTTACGGAATCAGAACATACAACAACATGAGCGCAAACGCAGATAAATTAAAAGCATTACAACTCACTTTAGATAAGTTAGAAAAATCATACGGTAAAGGTACCATAATGAAACTTGGCGATACTGCGGTTGAGCCAATTGAATTTATTTCTACAGGTTCAATCAGTTTAGATATTGCATTAGGAATTGGTGGTATCCCTAAAGGTAGAATTATCGAAATTTACGGCCCGGAATCTTCTGGTAAAACAACATTGGCAACGCACATTATTGCTGAAGCGCAGAAAAAAGGCGGCATTGCAGCATTTATTGATGCGGAACATGCTTTTGATCAGTTTTATGCAAAAAAACTAGGTGTTGATACAGATAATTTATTGATTTCTCAACCAGACAATGGTGAACAAGCTCTAGAAATTGCTGACAATCTAATCCGGTCGGGAGCAATTGATGTAATCGTAATTGACTCTGTTGCTGCATTGGTACCTAAAAGTGAAATTGAAGGTGAAATGGGCGATAGCAAAATGGGTTTACATGCTCGTTTAATGAGTCAGGCTTTGCGTAAATTAACCGGAACGATCTCCAAAACAGGATGTTGCTGTATTTTCATTAACCAGTTACGTGAAAAAATCGGTGTAATGTTTGGAAATCCTGAAACCACAACTGGTGGTAATGCATTGAAATTTTATGCTTCAGTTCGTTTAGACATCCGTCGTACCTCTCAGATTAAAGATTCTGATGAAGTTTCTGGTAACCGTGTTAAAGTAAAAATTGTTAAAAATAAAGTTGCGCCACCTTTCCGTATTGCAGAATTTGATGTGATGTTTGGTGAAGGTATTTCTAAAAATGGTGAAATTATCGACTTAGGTGTAGATTTCGGTATTATTAAGAAAGCAGGATCTTGGTTCTCTTATGGAGATACAAAATTAGGTCAGGGAAGAGATGCGGTTAAACAGTTGCTGAATGATAATCCGGAATTGGCAGAAGAACTTGAGACCAAGATAAAAAGAGAAGTTACCGGAGAACAATTGGAAGAGAAATAATCCAGAAAAAATATCCAATAAAAAAATGGCTGTCAGGAGAAACCCAGACAGCCATTTTACTTTTATAAAACTTATTTAGTTTCCCTGTGTAAATACAGCATTAAAATCTTTGGTTACATATACCACTACCAGTAAAGCTGCAATAAGTAATGCACCAAGTACCAAAATGCCCCAGCTTCCTTTAAGTTTATTTTTATCCTTACGGATTAACCAATACAAAATTCCGATTAATGGAAATGCACATACAATCCAAAAAATCAACGATGCTCCTGTCATAACTGTTTAGTTTATTTGCCGGTTATTTATACGGCAGTATATTTTATTTCGGGAAATTCCCTTTTTTGATTAAAACTCCATTCTTGCCAGCGGAGCAGTTTCTTGTCCTACAAAATCTCCCGTCAAAAATTTCTGGTAACCCGCAATGGCAATCATTCCGGCGTTATCTGTACAGTATTGAAAAGCCGGTATATATACATTCCAATCCAATTCTGCTGCCATAGTTTGTAACGTGTTTCTTAAACCAGAATTTGCAGAAACACCACCCGCAATGGCAATTTCCTTTATGCCATATTGTTTAGCTGCTTTTTTCACCTTATTCATTAAAATTTGAATAATGCTATGCTGCACGGATGCGCAAATATCATCCAAATTTTCGGCAATAAAATCAGGGTTTTCTTTTTCTTGCTTTCTAATGAAATATAAGATTGAAGTTTTAAATCCACTGAAACTGAAATTAAGTTCAGGGATTTGAGGTTCTGCAAATTTAAATGCATTCGGATTGCCTTTTTGTGCATGTTTATCAATAAGAGGTCCTCCTGGATACGGCAAACTTAAAATTTTTGCCGTTTTATCGAAAGCCTCTCCTGCTGCATCGTCTAAAGTTTCTCCCACAATCTCCATATCAAAATAATCTCTAACCAAAACAATCTGGGTATGCCCACCAGAAACAGTTAAACACAAGAAAGGAAAATTTGGTTTAGGATCATCAATAAAATGCGCCAGGATATGAGCATGCATATGGTTTACCGAAATAAGCGGCAAATTTAAGGCAAGTGCAAAAGATTTAGCAAAAGAAACACCTACCAAAAGCGAACCCAACAAACCTGGCCCTTGTGTAAATGCGACGGCATTAACGTCCTTTTTACTGACTTGTGCAAGCTTTAGCGCCTCTTCAACGGCAGGCACAATATTCTGCTGATGTACCCTTGACGCCAATTCAGGGATTACACCACCATAATTTTGATGAATTGTTTGGTTTGCAATAACATTGGCAGTAATTTTGCCGTTGTTACAAATGGCAACAGACGTGTCATCACAGGAGGATTCAATAGCTAGTATAACAGACAAATTATTAACATTTAGAATACAAAATTATTAAAAAACTATTTAAAATACTCCTTTGGATAATTGCATCAGTAATTTTGTTGCTCGCACTTGTTATCTTTTCCCTTAAATTTAAGCCTGTTCAAACATTTGTAGCTAAAAAAGCAGCAGCTTATCTTTCCAAAGAACTGAACACAACAGTGGCGCTAAAAAGCATATATATTGTTCCTTTCAAATCTGTAGTACTGGAAGATCTACTGGTTTTAGATAAACAAAAAGACACTTTATTGAATACACCGAAGTTTATGGTAGACATCAATAAATTTTCGCTGAAGGAAAAGATTATAGATATTAACACCGTCCAAATTAACAATGGACGTTTTTTTCTTAAAGATTTATCGGCAAAAGAATCTAATCTCGATTTTATTATAGACTATTTTGACTCGGGAGAAAGTAAACCAAAGGACCCGAATAAGAAGCCATTTAAGGTTTCACTCGGTCGCCTGATCTTGAATAAATTTGCTTTTAAGTATAAGAATTACACAGCAAAAGATACGGTACAAGGTAAAAATGTAAATTTTGATAATGTAGATGTTAAAGACCTCAGCGGAATTTTTGAGGGACTGGATTTGGACAATCACCTGCTTAAAACAAACATCAAAAACCTTACATTCAGAGAACGAAGTGGTTTTTATCTGAAAAACCTGAGTGCAATAACTACAGTAGATAGCAATGCCATTGAATTGAAAAATTTACTGTTGGTAACCAACCAAAGCAGGCTGACGAATTACTATCAAATGAAATTTAGTAGTTTTAAGGATTTCAACAATTATTTTGACAAAATAAGAATGAAGGCTGTTTTTAAAGACAGCCATATAAGCTCCAGAGACGTTGCTTATTTCGCTCCTGATCTGGAAAGAATGAAGCTGAATTTAGATGTAGACGGGCAAATTACGGGTTTGGTTACAAACCTTAAAGCTAAAAAATTATCTGTTCGTGCAGGAAAAGCGACCTACATCAAAGGAGATTTTGTTATTAAAGGCCTTCCGAAATGGAAAGAAACCTTTATGGATTTAAATATTGAACTTGCCGGAACAAATAAAAAAGATCTGGAAGAAGTGCTTTCCGGAATTAGCGGATCGAAGAAAGAAATTATTCCGGCTATTGTCAATAAATTCGGAAACATCAATTTCAATGGAAGTTTCACCGGTTTTCAAAATGACTTTATCGCCTATGGCGAATTTAAAACTAAACTTGGACGCATCGTTTCTGATGTGAACATGAAAATTGACCGGAAAGATATACCTTCTTATACCGGTAGTGTGAAAACCTACGATTTTGATTTGGGGAATCTAATTGACGAAAATAGTCTAGGCCGCATAACATCATCCTTAAATGTAAAAGGACGGGGCACAGAACTTAAAAATCTTTCCGAAAACCTGAATGGTGACATCGCTTATATAGATTTTAACAATTATCGATACAGAAATGTAAAGGTTGACGGAACATTTGACAAGAAATATTTTGATGGCAAGCTGAGTATTAACGACCGGAATGTAAAATTGATTTTTGATGGTGGCGTTAATTTAAATCCAAAACTCCCCGTATTTAATTTCACAGCAACCATAACTAAAGCCAAGCTTAAAGCCCTGAAATTAACTGCAGATTCAATGATGGTTGATGCAAAATTCAGCACCAATTTCTCTGGCACTAACCTGAATAATATTGAAGGAAAGTTACTGGTTCAGGAAATTGAGCTGAAAAACCCTCAAGGTACTTATCATGTAGATTCTGTAGAACTTGTTGCAAACGGAACTGGCGTAAACCGAAACCTGAATATTCAATCTGATATTCTAGATGCCAGCATTAAGGGAGAATACGATTTAAATACAATTGTTTCCTATTATAAAGCCATTGCAAAAACCTATATACCATCGCTAAAAACTAAAATTTTTAAATTTAATAACCAGATTTTTCAGTTTAGATTGCGCATCAAGAAATTTGACGCACTAGCGCAATTTATTGCCCCCGGGTTGGAAGTAGAGGAAGGTGCCACCTTAATTGGCGATTTTGATTCCAGAAATAATGTGGCAACACTGAGCGGTTTCATGAAGAAATTGAAATACAATGGCGTAGTGGTTAACAATATCATTCTGGATGAGAATACTACAGATTCGCAATTACAACTCATTGTAACTTCAGATCGGGTTCAGATTAATGACAGTCTTTTCATTAAAGATGTGAATATCTCCAACATCCTGAGAAATGATAGCCTTGCCTTTAACGTAAAAATGTCTAACTCAGACGATGCCAACCAGCTGGATTTGAATGGACTGGTAGAATTTACAAAAAATACTGATACTGTGGCACGACTAAGTGTATTGCCATCTATTTTGAAAATTAACAGTGAAGAATGGCGAATACAGGAAAAAGTTCGCATAGTGCTTAATAATGGAAAAACAGAAATTACGAACTTTGACCTCAGCAACGGCAATCAGCTGATTACAATAGACGGATTAATTTCTGACGACCCTAAAGATTTGCTAAAAGTAGGTTTTAAGGATTTTAATCTTCGAACATTAAATCCTTTCACTAAAGGCTTTGGCGTGAAACTTGGCGGATCAACAAATGGGAAAGCTGAATTGTATGGTATTTTAAAAGGTCCACGACTAAAGGATGATCTCAAAATTGATTCGCTAAATTTCAATGACATTTATATCGGCACATTAGTAGACACCTCGTCGTTCAATCAGGCCAATAATCGCGTAAATGTATATACTCGCGTAAATGCCTACGGTTCCGAAACATTCAAAGTAACCGGCCATCTGGATCTTAAAGAAAAAATGATAGACCTGGGTGTTAAAATGGACGATAGTAAACTCACCATCTTAGAACCTTTTGTAAAAGATCTGGTATCTAATCTGGACGGAAATATATCATCAGATATTACAGTTAAAGGCAGCTTTGACAAGCCGGAAATTAATGGAAGCATCAGTCTGGACAAAGCACAGCTGATGGTAAATTACTTGAAAACAACCTATATTATCAGCGATAAGGTTGAGGTGAAAAACAGCGTAATTGAGCTGGATAATTTTAAACTACAGGATCTGGAAGAACATGAAGGGATTGCAAATGGTTCCGTAGATTTAAACAACATTAATAATCCGGACATTAACGTAAAACTGGAAGCTAAAAACCTGATGGCGCTGAATACAACGTCTAAAGACAACTCAGTATATTTTGGTAAAGCATATGGAACCGGTGTATTTAATTTTAACGGGCCCACCAATAAGATGAAAATTGATATCAAAGCCAAGACGGAGAAAGGTACAGTTTTCAATCTTCCGCTAAACAGTTCAGAAACTGTTTCAGATAATGATTACATCAATTTTATTAGTAGAGATTCTGCACAGGTTGTGAAAAAGACGACCAATTTTGATGGTCTAACGTTAACTTTTAAACTAACTATTGACCCAAATACAACGGCGAATATCTATACTACTTTAGGAAACCTGAGCGGAAAAGGCAACGCAGATCTGAACCTGAACATTAATAGCCTGGGCGATTTTGAAATGTCTGGCGATTATATTATTGAGTCTGGAAGTTTTGATTTTACTGCACAAGAAGTAATCAATAAGAAATTTGACATTCGTCAGGGCGGAACCATCCGGTGGACAGGAAACCCGACGGCGGCACAGATTAACCTGAAAGCTGTTTATGCATTAAGGGCAAATCTGAGCGACTTATTTAAAGCTGCTAACCGTGATGCAAGTAGTAATGCCAACCAACGTGTGAATACGGAAGTAGAAATGGGCTTATCTGGTCTACTTCTTCAGCCAGATATTAAGCTTGATATTTTCTTCCCGGCACAACCTGCAATTAAAGAAGAACTGCAAACTTACCTGAGCGACCAGAATAACCTGAATCTTCAAGCTTTTAGTTTGATTATAAGAAGGAGCTTTGCGCCCGGAAACGGAGGGGAATCTATTGGAAACCAATTGAGCTCTACAGCAACAAGCACAGCAACGGAGCTGGTATTTAACCAGTTCAATAATGTACTTTCCTCCTTAAACCTGAACTTTGTTGACTTAAACGTTCGCTCTTTGAGCGAGGCCAATGCATCCTTTAAATTCTTTAACAACAGATTGATTGTAAATGCAGGCATTGTAGACCGGAACAGCATAAATGACTTGTCCATCATCGACTTTTCTAAAAACAATGTGGGTAGTGAGGTTGAAGCGCTTTTCTTAATTAAACGCGATGGCAGCCTTACCGGAAAAATAGCCAATAAACCACCAACACAACAAAGTATTTTTCTCAATAGCGGAATTAGTCCTACGGCAAATGTAACCTCTTTTGGTTTAGTGTATACGCAACAATTTGATACTTTTAAAGAGTTTGTACAAAAGATGACCGGCGCCTATCGCCGCAACCTGAAACGTAAGCAATCGGAATCACCGGTGAAAACGAATAAATCCATTAGCAAAGAAACGATTATCAATCAGAGTAAGGCAAACCCGCATAGATAAGCGGAAAGCGGAAAGACCAAAGCATAAAGAGCTAAATTGGCCTGAAGCATAAACATTTTCTAACTTGATGTGATGTACATAAACAAAAAAAGCTCCACTTCGGTAGAAATGGAGCTTTTTTTATGGTCCTTCTGTATTAGTCTTTCATAATAGAGTGACCCATTTTATCGCGTTTTGTTTTTAAATAACGCTCATTATGTACGTTACTTTGAATCTCAATTGGAATATTTTCTATCACTTCCAAGCCATAGCCAATTAATCCGGCGCGCTTAGTTGGGTTGTTGCTCATCAAACGCATTTTCGTTACGCCTTCTGATCTTAAAATTTGTGCACCAACGCCATAATCGCGTTCATCACCTTTAAAGCCCAATTTGATATTGGCCTCTACGGTATCAAAGCCTGCATCCTGAAGATTATAAGAGCGCAGTTTGTTAATCAAGCCAATTCCTCTTCCCTCCTGGTTCATGTAAACTACGATTCCTTTTCCCTCTTTTTCGATCATCTCTAAGGCTTTGTGCAACTGCGGTCCGCAATCACATCGGCAAGATCCAAAAATATCACCCGTAACACAAGAACTGTGTACGCGGGCCAAAATGGGTTCGTCTGGTGCCCACTCTCCTTTTGAAAGTACCAGATGAGTTGCATTATTATCCATCTGTGTGTAGGCAGTCATCTTGAAATCACCAAATGAAGTAGGCAAATCAATTGTTACTTCCTGTTTAATCAAACTGTCTACCTTTAAACGGTAAGCAATTAAATCTTCAATAGAAATAATTTTAAGCTGGTGCTGTTCTGCTATTTTAAACAAATCCGGCAGGCGGGCCATTTCTCCATCTTCTTTTAAAATCTCTACCAGAAGACCTGCTGGCTTCATTCCTGCCAAACGGGCAAGATCTACTGCTGCTTCTGTATGGCCTGCCCGACGAATTACTCCGCCATCTTTTGCAATGAGCGGAAAAATATGCCCGGGTCTACCCAATTCTTCAGGATCGGTTTTAGGATCAACAAGTGCGAGCATGGTCTTCGAACGGTCACTCGCAGATATACCGGTTGTACAACCATGGCCAGTTAAGTCAACAGATACCGTAAAATTGGTTTCATAGGCCGCGGTATTTTTGCCAACCATTAGGTTCAGGTTCAACTCGCGGCAGCGCTCTTCGGTTAAAGGTGCACAAATCAATCCTCGGCCATAAGTGGCCATAAAATTGATAACTTCTGGCGTAGCATTTTCTGCAGCGGTTAGAAAATCGCCTTCATTCTCTCTATTTTCATCGTCTACTACAATAATTACTTTACCAGCTTTTATATCTGCAATAGCTTCTTCTATGGTATTTAATGTTTGCATTTTATTTTGCGTAATACAAATCGATCGGTCATTTTCCTGTTTTGATCAATAAGTTTGTTTAACAAATGTACGGCTATTTATGCATTAAGAATTTCGCAAAATATCATTTATACGTAAATGATTACTTATCTGCTTTTTTAAATATCCGCAGCACCAGTTGCTTATAATAGTTAACATCGAACAAAGCCGAATCTACGGTGGCTTTATATGTCAGAAATGCAGCCAAAGGCGACAATACGATTACAGCAATCCACATCGCTATAATCGGATTCAGATTACCCTGTCTGGCTGATTTCTCCGCAACAGTAGTGATGATATGGTAGATCAGAAAAAAAGAAATTGCAATCACAACCGGAAGTCCCATCCCTCCTTTTCTTATAATTGCTCCAAGCGGCGCACCAATAAAGAAAAGTAATATACAGGACGCAGCCAGGGTGAATTTACGTTGATACTCCACCGTAGCGAAAATAATTTCCCCGTTTAAATCATTCTGACGCGGTTTCCAGTTCGGTACGTGCTGCATCATTACGGCTACAACACTAGCCGCATTCTGAATACTGTTTTTTCTCGATCCGTTGGGAATACTCTTTAAGATGTTATCGTCAATTTTTTTAACCGGAACTTTTACTTTCGTATAGCCTTTATAGGCATTAAATTGCCGGAAATTGCTTTCAAAATAGGTATTGACCTGTCTGCCAAATGTATCCAACTGTTTAGTCAGTGAATCGCGTTTGCGCACAATTCCTTTAAGGTTTAACATTGGTGTGCTATTGCTAAAAGCGTTTTCATCGGTCTTATTCCCCTGGAATGAGGAAAGGTCAAAACGGGGTTCTGTTTCTTTAAACCGGCTTCTGATTAAAACTTGCCTTTGGTTGTAAACGCCACTGTTACTGGCTTGCTCTTCATACTGTACGCCATCTTTAAGTTTAAGCACAAGGAATTGACCATCACTGGTTTTTTCCATTGTTCCTTCACGGGCTTTTACAATTTTCGGAATTCCATTGGTTCCTTTATGATCGTAAATCATAATTCCGAAAAGGTTTCCACTGGCATCCTTATCGTCAACACGAATCGCATATCCCGGTATACTGTTGTTAAAGACACCTGGTTTAATTAAAAAAGATAGCTTCTTATTCCGCATATCATACAATAGCGAATTGAATTTTAAATTGGCCTTTGGGAGCATGTAGTTGGAGAAGAGAAAGGAGCTTACAGTAAGTATCAATATAACTACCATAAGCGGGCTCATAGCTTTTTGCAGCGATATACCGGCAGACTTAATGGCAACCAGCTCGTAGTTCTCGCCCAGCGTTCCAAATGTCATGATGGAAGAAAGTAAAACCGATAGAGGCAAAGCCATTGATACATTTGCTGCAGATGCGTAGGCCATTAATTCCAAAATGGTATACCATTCGAAACCTTTGCCAATTAAATCATCGATCCATTTAAATAGGAAAAACATCAAAAGGATAAACATTACCACAAAAAAAGTGGCAATGAATGGCCTAATGAATGCCTGTACCAAAAGAAGATGTATTTTTTTCACTTTACAAAGATAGGCAAAGCAAAGGACAATATTAGGCGCCCAGTACGCTGATGAGATAGTCTATCTGGTTATCCCAGATTAATTTTTTCTCAGCAAGACTTTCTTCTGTAGAGAAATCTGTAATGGAAAGGGCAACGTCATTTGTGAGCTCATCCTGTACAATTTCCATTTCAAAATAGCATTGTGGCTCGTCATCAACCCACTTAAACTTGACGAGTTTGTTTTCTTTAATGGAAATTAGTTTTGCTTTTTGCTGTTCATCATCCCAGGTGAATGTGTACATCTGATCGCGGAACACCACATCATCTGCAAACCATTGTGACAGGCCATTTGGCTCACTGATAAAGCTATACAGGATTCGCGGCGACGATCTAACCTCGTATTCCAGCGTAAATTTTTTCTTTTCTGCCATGTTCATTCATTACCCGAAACAATCCCCGGTGTATTTTTTTTATTTTATTTTTCTAAAGAAAGGAATTTAATTCTATATTTGCAACTCCAAAAAATAACCACAGGAAATATTTGTAATATACAATAATTTTCCAGACCCGGCGGGGTAGCTCAGATGGTTAGAGCGCAGGATTCATAACCCTGAGGTCGGCAGTTCGATCCTGCTCCCCGCTACTGATTAAAAGCTCATCGAAAGATGGGCTTTTTTTGATTAAAAACCCTTAAAGTTTCGGCAAAGAATTGGTTAGAGCTAACTCCAGTTTATTAATACCTCTACGTAGATTAAGCGGAAAAGTTTATATACAAATTCGCGTCAGTGTCTATGAGAGATATTCGAAACATATACCGAAAGATTTCTTCATAATAGTTTGATTCATCTGAAACGGATATTACAGGGAATAAAGGATAAATTACGACCTGACTGCTGGCAATAAATAGTGTTTATTCACAGGATGGGGTTTGGCGAAAATGGATTATACCCGCGAACAGCTTGATATTGTGTTAAATGCTTTTGAATACGTAAATAAACAACTGAAAATTTCTGTCAATTAGAAACAGTGACTAATTCGGATATGTTCGAATCAGTCACATTAACTATTAAGAGTTAAAAAAACTTACTTTTGCTTGAACAGATATATTTATGATCAGAAAGGCTTATCAAGGTGCATCCAATGACAAATCTAAGTCGACCTCAAAACTAGTGGAGGCAGTTGGTGTGATTATCCGCGAAAAGGGATACCGACACCTTACGGCAACTAATATTGCAAAGGCTGCCGGCCTTGACCGTCGACTAATAACTTTGTATTTTGGCACTATCGACAACTTGATAGAAACATATATAAGAGGTAAAGATTACTGGATTGCAGCTACTGGAGATATTTCCAGTATTATGAATAAAAATGAGGGTGAAAATACACAGGAAATTTTAGATCATATATTACAGCAGCAACTTAAATACTTCTCGGAAAATGAAGAGATGCAAAAAATTGTTTTGTGGCAAATTAGCGAAAGCACACAATTGATGAAAGAAATTACTGAACAGCGGGAATTAATGAGTCAATCTTTTTTTAAGTTAGCAGATCAGGAATTGGATGGCAGAAATATTGATCTTAGAGCTATTTCCGCATTATTAGTAGCGGGAATATATTATTTGGTTTTACATACTAAATCTACCGATGTTACTTTTTGCGAAATTGATTTAAGAACATCTTCAGGAATGGACAGAATACACAAAGCCATATCCCAAATTCTTAAAAACACCTATGCAGATAAGGCGATATAAAAATCTCATAATTCCTACCAATTAGATACATCCAACCGCACTTCGGCAGTGCGATTGCATTCAAATAATATCTCTATCCATCACATTTCCCTAATTTATCTGTGTACGAGCCTAAGCAAAATAAATTTTTGCCGTAGATATTACTCCATACATCTTTCTATGCCTCCATATCTCGTGATGTAAACTGTCACCAACATCACTAAAAACCAGTTTTAATTCTATTTCTAAGGTTTCATTTATTTGGATTTTTTTTACTGCTATGGAGAGAATTAAAAATCAACAAGCCGAATTCCACACATCTGATTACCAGCAAGATAAAAAAACAGGAGATGTTGCAAATTTAATTTATCATAAGAATATAGCGATACCAAAATTAAAGTTGTATTGAAGCTTCGATTAATTTTCACACCTTTGGGAAAATTCAGTCTTATGCAGAGTTGAATTACTTATCGCTATCAATGATCAAAAATATGCTCAATAAAAAGTTAGGCTCAAAAATGCTAAGCGCATTAATAATAATCTTATTTACGGCATCGTGTAAAAAGGGAACAGTCCAGCAGCCTGGTGATGACAATAATGAAAATAGAATTGATTATAGTTTATACAATTTTAATGAAATGGCTTCTGCTTCCGGATCCTCTATTACCGACACGCTGTGGAATGCCAAGAAGGATAAAATAATTGGCTTCAAACTGAATAAAAAAGCGAACACAGATTTCGTTTATCCGATATTAAACTTCGATAATTCTCCCCTGCTGAATTCAATTATATCGCTAAATGAACTTCCCTTAACTAACTTGATTACTTACAAAGTCCAATCTAATGCGCCGGTACCAAGTGTACTTATCAACACATACGAGCCAGGATTTTCAGTGAAAGACGTGACCATAACGTCTTGGGCAGATATAAATTCATTAATAAAGAACAGAGTAGATCAGCTGAAAGAAGATAAAACAGGAACACGCGATTTCATATTTAATTTTTTTGATTATGAAAACCTGCAATTACTTTTCGGCGAAGATGTTAACATCAAAAGTCTTTTCAATATAAAGAATGCCAATTATCCCAACTTAACAAACACGGGCATTTTATATTATTATGAGCGCCCAACAGTAAGTCTAAACTCGCTTTTTGAAGATAGAGATTTCACTAAAGATATTTCCTTAAACACCTTAAGTGAAAAAAACATAGCCAGAGTTAGTCAGGTTAAGTTTGGAAAGATCGGATATATGGTTGCAGATGTATCGACTAAGTTAAGACCATTAGTTTCTAGAATTTCAGGCAATGCAACTTTTTCTGATCAGGAAATCTCTGATATCAACGGGATCGATGTATTCTTCTTCTTGAGAGGCTTCGATCCATCAAATACGGAGCGAATAAATCAATTAAGTAGCACTTTCGAAAAGATAAAAGAATTCAAAAAGATTATAGAGCAAACTTCATACAACGCCAGCGGTATCGGTATACCACTTTATTACACTTTGAGAAGTCACACACAAACAATTACCAAATTCAATTCTGCTGGATACAATCGACAAATTAATTTAAATAAATAACATCAATCCTATCTAATGAAAACTAAATACCCTGGTATTTTAAGCGTCTCGCTATTGGTCGCCTAATACGCAATACGTCATACAAAAAGTAAAATAGAATAAGTTAAATTTACATGCATCAATATTCTAACCGGTTTCTTTCTGCTTCTTCATCTTCCTACTGCGACCGGTAAAGAAATCGTTTAGCAAAATCCTGAAAAAGTTTACTCTATGCCGGATCTAAATTCGGACTGGAAGGGATAAGGGAAGGGCTAAATTACGAAGTGAAACGCTTAGGTATCGATGTGGCTATAGTAGAGCCCGGGGCTTTTCCTACGGAGATGTCGCAGAAAACCGGTTATGCTTCACATTAGTCTGTTAACGATGGTTATGGTGCAATTGCAGATATGCCAGGACAAATGGTAGAAGCGATAACTGGCCAATTCCAAAGCAAAAACCCTAATCCACAAAATGTTGCCGATGCAATTGTGTATCTGATAAACACAGAAAGAGGCGAAAGACCTTTGCGAACTGTTGTCGACCAGATCACAGGCGAATATATCAAAGCAGCAAACCAGGCCGTGGCTGCGCAATTTGAAAATGGCATGAAGATATTTGCCAACGGCGGAAAAGATCAAACTATCTTCGAAACTGTTCAGGAAGTTTTTCAGCCCATTCATTCATTGCCCTCAACACGGGTATTAACGTTTTCCCCAATTCGCTGAGTTCGTATTCTACCCGCGGTGGTTTTTCATTATAGCTAAACCTGAGAATTAATCCATCAGACTCGAGCTCGCGAAGTTGCTGTGTTAGAATTTTTCTGGAAATATGTGGTATCTGTACCGTTAACCTCCCGAACCGAACATTTCCGGGTTCAATACGCGCCAATATAATCGGCTTCCATTTCCCTCCAATATAATTCATGGTTTGTACAATGGGGCACGTTTCAGAATGTTGCTCAAATTTTTTCATTAGTTACCTAGAAGTTACCAGAAATTGGCTTTGGTTACTCGCATGTAACCACCAATTGCACCGCTCAATTGAAACAATACAAATTTCATTAGTTTCTTTACGAAACAAAAGTAATTCAAATTTAAGTAAGTGCAGAAGTGTTGATTACTAAATCCTTGAAGAATTAAATTTAATAGATAAAAATTAGAAAAAATGGACAATCGCAGAGTTTCAGAGCAAGATCTTACAGGTAAAACAGCGTTGGTTACAGGCGGAACCAAGGGTATTGGAAAAGCAATAGCCAAAAGGCTTTTCGAAGCGGGAGCCAATGTTATTGTAACCGCTAGAAATGCAGCCCATGCACATGATGATTCCAACTACCATTTCGTAGCTGCCGACTTATCAAATATACACGACATTGAAGATTTGACCCGGGAAGTAAATGATACGTTTGGAGGGATAGATATTTTGATTAACAATGTTGGCGCAAATACATTTCCGGGCGGAGGATTTAGTGCCTTGTCTGACCATGACTGGGAAGATGCGCTACAGTTGAATTTATTCTCTTCTGTGCGGATAGATCGTGCTTTGCTTCCAAAAATGATCGAGAATAAATCGGGCGTAATTATTCATATTTCATCAACCAGCGCTCAATTCCCGATTTGGGAATCTACTATGGCATACAGCGCTGCAAAAGCAGCTTTAAACGCATATAGCAAAGCATTATCAGATGAGGTGGCGCCAAAAGGTGTAAGAGTTATCACCGTTTCTCCGGGTCTAAATAAAACAGAAGCGATGTCTGCATTCTTAACTGAACTGGCTGAAAAATCGGGTATTACATTTGAGCAGATGACAGAAAACCTATTCCAGCGGGTTGGTGGTGTTCCATTGGGAAGAATGGCTAATCCGGAAGAAACGGCAGAACTGGTTTACTTTCTGGTATCGCAACGGGCAAGTTATATTACTGGTACCAATTATCATATCGATGGAGGAAACTTTCCGGTTGTAAGGTAAAGTGGTAACTCAGACCAACATGCTGCACATACTTTCATAAGAATACTCATACAAAGCAAAAGATGGGAGTTTTATTATTCACTTGTTTTTGAGTGAGATAGTATTCTTTTGAAACAAACTGTAAAACTTCTGAACAGCGACACTTACAGCTGTTCAGAAGTTTGGTTTGCACTATGTTTGAATTACGTGAAGTTTTTCTTTTGGCCTTTTTCACATTCGGCTTAATTTGTAAAATAAAATAGTGCAGATATATGTTTTTCCTAAATTGCCGTCAATATGAAACAACTGCCCTACATTTTCGTGCTGATCTTTTTGTCTCTAAATATCAAAGCCCAAAACAATACACATCTGGCAGCATCTAAAAATTTTGTTTTAGGGAAAGTAGAAGTTTTACATTCTAATATTCTCTCAGAGGATAGAACCATAAACATATACCTTCCGGATGGTTACGACAGTACGGCAAGGTATCCAATCATCTACCTATTGGATGGTTCTGCAGATGAAGATTTTATTCACGTATCCGGAATTGTTCAGTTTAATAGCTTTCCGTGGATAAATCGGATTCCGAAATCCATTGTCGTCGGTATTGCCAACACGGATCGGAAATTTAATTTCACGACTAAAAGTTCGGGAAGCAGCGACAATAAACTGATTGCTAAAAATGGTGGCGCCGGCGAGTTTATTTCTTTTATAGAGAAGGAGCTTCAGCCTTACATCAATCAGAAATATGGAAACAAACAGGATAATACAATTATTGGTCAGTCTTTAGGCGGATTATTGGCCACAGAAATATTGTTTAGCAAACCTCAGTTGTTTAACAAATACATCATCATCAGCCCCAATTTATGGTGGAAAGATGGCGATCTTCTCAAAAAAATGCCTTCGGTTCTGAGTTCCAACTATGTGCTGCCTACAAAAATTTATATTGGTGTTGGTAAAGAAGGATCTATAGATGGCTCTAAAAATCATGTGATGGAAGAAGATGCAAAACGGCTTGCAGAGAAATTAGAAAAAACAGAATCTAAAGTTGTTGAGACATTTTTTGATTATTTACCGAATGAAGACCATGCCACAGTTACGCATCAGGCAGTTTTTAATGCATTCAGAATCCTATATCCTAAAAAATAGAAAGAGAGATTTTAGTACAGAAAGCCTGTGGAAGATTTGCCACGAAAACACAAAAGACTCGGAAACAAGACGAAAAACAAATTTCGTGAGCTTTTGAACAGTGCATGCTTAATTTGCATTGGTGATTAGATTGTAACGGTAAATTCGACTCTCTCAATAGTAAATGCATGTTAGCGTAATCGAAAATCGCCGGGTGTGCAATGATATTTCTTCTTAAAGCTTTTTGTAAAATTTGCCAGGTCGTTAAATCCACAATTGAAGGCAATATCTTTAATGCGTTCTGTTGAATTCAATAGCAGAGTTGCAGCTTTTTCCAGTCTTTTCGTTTTAATATAATTGGCTGGAGTGTCTTGATAAAGTTTCGCAAATTCTCTCTTAAAAGATGAAACGCTCGAATTATTTTGCTGAGCCAGTTCTTCGATGCTCAGTTGCGAAAAAAGATTTGCCTCTATTACTTGTTTAAATGTATAGGTGATTGGCGAAAAGAGCTGAGAAAATATGACCTGAATGGCGCGCGCATTGGCAGTTTGAGATAAAAGCAAGATAATTTCCTTGAGTTTTAAAACCAAAATATCCTCATTAACCAATGCCGGATTTTGAAAGTAGAATAACAATCCGTCTACATATTTTTCGATCAGAAAATTGTTACTAATTACTTCTGTAGATTTGTTGGAAACTACCTTGTCAATCGACTGAAGAATAACCGGCATTTCTCTGTCATAGATTTTCTTTAAAATGTCGGGATGGAAATTAACCACCATAATTTCATTCACAACGCCAGAACTTGTATTGCTTATCGTTTTACTGGCATGTACGCAATTTAGAAAAAGGGAATGCTTGAACGGAATGTTGCTGGCATAATCATTAACATGATATTGCATATCGCCCTTCAGCATATATAAAAAGCAAGCGTGATCTGTTATCGGGAAATCAAAGCTAAACGGCGCTTTAATTTTGATGTTTTGTACAATTGCTTTACCAAACAGCTCGTAACTTTTGTGATCTACTATCATGATTAAAAATCGAAATACTGCTAAAACAAAAAGCTCATGTATGCATTAACGGCAATATCTACATGAGTTTATAAATATCGATTAAAGCTATTCAGTTTGACTAAAACCTCCAAACCTGTGGCAATAAATTAATTTGAACCGGGGTTGAATTATTCTTCATTATTTATTTTGATCCGATTTTTTAGTTTTCCTGTATTGATATACTGATCCTGATATAAATACAATCAGCAATACCAGAAGTGTTTTTGCAATTACTGGATCGGCGGCACTTTTTGCCAGCGGATGTCTGAGCGGTATTCTGGTAAAAGTTTCATTAACTGTAGGTATTAGCGAAAGAAAAAAGCTAAGAGATAATAAGAAAATTTCTACGTAGGTTTCTTTACCGCTATGCTTGCGCCTATTTGACAGCCAAAATGCAGCGAGTACCAGTAGTAAAATAAAGATCGAAAAAATATGCCCGGCGTTAAAACTACCACTTTTTGATATTCCTAATGCCGTTACTGCGGTAATCGCTGTAGTGTAAAAGTATATTTTACCGCTAATTTGCATCATGTCAATTTTGCCAAAGCGAACAAATGAAGTTCCTGCTGCCGCAAGAGCTGCAACACCAATTGCGGTATGAAAAATTCCTAAACCTGTAAGTCCCATTTTTTTTATGTTTATGGTCACAAAAATGGTTAATCTCAGTTTCGCAGCTTTTGTCTATTCGTTCAATTTATTGGCAATAAAGTTCAACATCCTGAAAGTTGGTTAGAAATTTTGGAGAATTAGCACGCAAACCTTGATTGTCCTAGAAACTAGCACACAAACATCGTTGAAAACCTAGCCTAATTTTTTTCTAAGCCATTTCCGCACCGGTTCGTCATACCATTTCAAACTCGCGTAAGCCAGCACAATAGAACCGAGTAACACCAATAATGCGTTTGGCCAGGCTTCAGCAATTGTAATGCCTTTATTATTGCTTATCCACGCCACATAGAAATACACAATTGGATAATGAACCAGGTATAACGGGTAAGAAATATCGCCCAGGAACTTGCAGATTTTTTGCTCTGTGTTGGAGCCAATCAGGCCGCTTGCGCCTAAATAAACAATAAGCGGAAAAATAATAATGATTGAAAAAGCTTCAAACAAACCGTTCATCCAAAGGTGCTCCGCTCCGCCAATGCGTGGCATGTACAGTACCGCAGCAATCAAAATACTGCACCATAAAAAAGCATTTTTTATACGCGTAGGTTTGGCTATCCGAGACAAAAGCAATCCGGCGAAAAAAGGATACATCGTACGCGTAAAACCCACCCGAAGCTGCTCTGCATTAAATGTCCAGCCGCCACTAACATCACCATTACTAATGGCCAATTGCGCAAGTGCAATTGCTGCAATTACCACCAAAACTATTAAAGCTGTTTTTGAAAATTTCCGAATCCATACGGCGTATAAAATATTGGCGATGTACTCAAAAAATAACGACCAGCCAACACTGTTTAGCGGATGCATTTCTGCCCATCCGCGGATATCCATAGATAACGGAATGGGCAAAATGGTATAGCCAATTAATAGAACAAGCAACATTTTCCAAAGCGGAACCGTGTGGATGAGCGGCCAGATTGTAGAATCTGTATAGTAAAAGCCAATAGCGCCAAGTGTCATCCCTAAAATAACCATGGGCTGCAAGCGCTCAATACGCCTTTTTAAAAAATTGCCCACCGTCATTTTACTCCATCGATCATCGTAGGCGTAACCGATTACAAAACCAGATAACAGGAAAAAGAAATCTACCGCAAGATAACCATGGTTAACAATAATGTCGAGATGGCCGGTTCCCAATGGCTCCGCAAGGTGAAACGTAACTACAATGACTGCTGCAATACCGCGCAGGCCATCTAAAATTGGATAATGTGACTTTGGGACTAAACTGCTACTGTTCACGTTAGGGATATGATTTTTATTTGGTTTCAGATTTCGCCTAAGGCAAATGCATAAATTGCAGCTTTGGAGACTCATCTGGTTTGCCCAAATTAGCAAAACAAATCCAAGTATTTACACAACGTAACGGCATTTTTAGAAAGAATTTGACGCCAGTTACACGTTTTAGTAGCACGGTTAAGCAAGTAAACCGGAATGACGATAAATTGGGAATATCACTCCTTTCATCATTTCTAATTCTGCTTTCAGGTGAAGAAATTCAAATTGAAAAGATTAGCAAATATTGTTAAATCTCGTGCCCGGATCGTTTTCTTCCGGATTGAAATACGTCAGGAACTTTAATTTATTATCAAGAAAAAAGATTGTTGTTTGCCTATATACAAATTACTTCCCTTCAGTTCGTAAGGATGATCTTTCAAAAATTACCATGCGTGAAGAAACGAAGAAACCCACTTTTCAATACTGAAAAGTAGGTTTCTGTCTTTTAACGTCTTGAATAAAGTTTCAAATTAAAACCTATATGAAAGTGTAGTTAAGAACTGACGTGGAGGAATTGGGTTAACACTATAGTTTTCATGAACAAAATAGTTTAACTCGTTGGTAATATTGGATACTTTGGCCAGTAGCGCAAATTTTTTCCAGTTGTACCCTGCAGAAAAATCAATTGTTGTAAAAGCAGAAAGTGGAATCAGCCTGAGGGTTGCAGCGTTTTTTGCGTCATTCCAGCCACCATTACGTTTTCCGGTATAAAATGCTGAAGCGCCTAGTTTTAAACCTTTGACCGCACCATCCTGAAAGGTATAAAATACAGTTGCATTGGCAGTATTTTTTGTAGTTCCTACTAAGCGAACATCTTCAATCATACCTGTTACATCGGCTGTATTGGTATAGCGCATGTAGTTGTAAGCATATCCCATCAGGAAATTAAGACCTTTAGCAACATTTCCGGTAATATCTGCTTCAAACCCGTCACTGGTTGTTTCGCCATTTAGCTGTCTGTAAATTGCGCTGGTACTTCCATCAGGCATAATTGCCGCTTGTGCAATGTTGCTGTTGATGATTTTATAATAGGTAAAGTTGGCGGTTAATTTCCCACCGAAGAAATCATTTTTAACACCGGCTTCGTACTGATCAACCAATGAAGGTGGCAATGCCTGGCTATTCACATCAATACCTGTATTTGGAATAAAGTTATTGGCATAGCTAACATATACTGATGTTGTTTTTAGCGGTTGATAAATCAGACCTAGTTTTGGCGAAAAAGCATCATCAAATTTGGTTACACCCGGCGTAACCACTCCATTATCGAGGTTTAATGCCTGTGAACTCGCAGTTTTCTGATCCGTGTAACGGATACCGGCAAGTACTTTAAATTGGGTGGTCACCTCAATCAAATCCTGAACAAAAGCACCATATCTGTAAATTGGTGCTAAGGTTTGCGTAATGGCAAAAGCTTCAGGCATAATGCCCGAACCATAGTAGGTTGAAGGATCGAAAAGGTTTACATTACCGTAGTTAAATGTTGTGATATTTGCACCAGCCGCTGTTTTGCCATAAGCAAAAGCATTACTGGTTACCCGAGACTGATCTGCATCTACACCAATCAAAAGGGTATGTTTTAACCGCCCGGTAGTGAAATTTCCATTCAAATTAATTTGCTGATTATAGGTATACTCCTGGCTAATCTGACGTGCAAGATTTCTCGATGCAATGCCACTTGCGTTTGCCTGTATACGCTCAGAACCATAATAATTTCTGTTGTACGATTGGAAAGAACCTGTTGCACTAAATTTCCAATTGTCATTAAACTGATGGTTAAAGCTTGCCTGCGTAGTGGCTGTATTTGTTTTATTATATGCCCACGGAGTATTGATAAACTTTTCACGTCCATAATCAACAATCACACTATTTACAGAACCTACACCGAAATCTGGTGTATAATCGCTCTTTAAATAATCTCCCTGCAACAAAATTTCCGTTTTATCGCTTATTTTATACAGTAAAGAGGGATTAATGTAGAAACGTTTAGTTTTTACAATATCTCTGAAACTGTTGGCACGCTCATACGTTCCAATTGCACGGAAAGCCAGCTTTTTTGAAATTGGCCCGTAAATATCTACTGTAGGCTTATATTCTCCGTAACTTCCGGTACGCATAGAAACTTCGCCTCCATTTTCGAATTTCGGTTTTTTAGTAACCATATTAACTACCGCTCCACCGGTTACACCGCCGTAAAGTAATGCTGCACTACCTTTTAAAACTTCAACAGATTCTAAAGTACTGGCCTCCGGACTACCGCCAATTGAGGTACGTGCGCCATTTTTGAAAATGTTATTGGAACCTAAGCTATACCCCCTAGAATAGAAGTTTTCGCCAACACCACCTCTATTTGCACCTAAAGCAACACCGTTCACATTTTTCATTACGTCACCAAGGCTATTTACCTGTTGATCGGCAATTACTTGTGTACCGATAATTTGCACCGCCTGCGGCAAATCTCTCGGTGCAATGGCAATTTTGCCAAGGTTTACCGGTTTGGTATTGGGCGTTCTGTAACCATTTATGGCCACTTCATCCAGCTGCGCAGAAGATTCTGCAATAGATACAGAAATGTTAACCGCTTCACCTGCAACCACTAATACTTCTTTTTCCTGTGGTGAAATTCCAATGGCAGAAATTTTTAATATATAACTTCCTGCTGCGACATTCTTAATTAAAAAGTCTCCTTTTTCATTACTCTGGGATACTTTGTTGGTATTCTTTAAACCAACGCTGACAAATGCAGCCGGGTTGCCATCGCTTGTTTTGACAGATCCGGATACGGATCCAGTATTTTGTTGCGCAAATGTTGTTGCCGAAAGGGCAATAAAAAGCAGTACCAAATTGAAAATTCGGGTAAAGTTCCTATACATATTATTTAGATTAATTCTTAGCTGGCGCAAAAGAATGAAATTAAAATGAGATTAAAAAATTATTTTTATTAATTCTAAATAACAACAGTGGCGCCTTTAATAAGTTGAATCTGAAAGAATTGTGCAGGATTTCTTTCCAATCTAATTTTAATAACAAAGAGTCTTTTACTACACTTTGTAGAAGTGGAGATTTATTCCAATTTTCATCAAACAATAAAATTAGTCGTTTTTGCAACCTTTACAGGTAGAATCTCGTCTGTCACCTGCGGGAACTGTTTAACTTCGTCTTGTACTCTCGATTTCAAAACACGGAGCTGTCACAGATTAAAGGTCCGCAACACAATTATCATTACATGAGAACAAAATTAATACTCCTTTTTATCGTGGCATTTTCTACATGCGTATCGGCTCAGAAACAGGTTAACAGCCAAGACAGTATCCGTTCTTTCTACAATGCTGTATTTGCTGCACTGAAAAAGAAGTATCTGTTAAAAAAGGAGGTAAACTGGACAATTGTTGAAGCTGAAACCCAAAAAGCGCTTGGCAAGTATACCACTTTCGGACAATCACTAAATGAAATTGGGCCTCTGTTTGATAAAATAAAGGCAGGTCATTGCGGCATTTATTTGAATGATGTAAAATACACGTCGACTGCAAAAATATCTGGGAAAACTAATTATACGGCACAATGGAAAAAGAAATATGCCACCAATCCGGAATTTGAAGTCAGTTTGTTGGAACAGAAATACGGATATATACTGATGCCGAAAATCATTTTTTTTGATGTCAGTGCGGAAAATATTGGCAAGGTTGCCCAACCATTATACGACCAGATTGAAGACCTGAAAAGCAAAAATGAAATTGAAGGCTGGATTATTGATTTGCGCCTGAATACCGGTGGAAACTCTATGCCAATGGTACTCGCTTTGTACGATTTTTTAGGCGATAATATAATTGGTGGTGTGCTGGATGCACAAAAAAAACAGCAAAGCATAATGCGTCTGAAACAGGGGAAATATATAGATCAATCTAAAAGTATCCCGCAAATTCAAACGCGCGGAAAGTTACTAGACCAAATGAAGGTTGCTGTACTCACAGGGAATTTTACCGCAAGCGCCGGAGAGGTTGTTGCACTGGCATTTAAGCGTAGGCCAAACACAATTCTTATTGGTGGAAAGACCTACGGGGCAACAACCAGCAACATTATGTGGAACTTGCCTTTTGGAGCTACAATGGCTCTTACAACGGGTTATGATTGCGACCGGAATGGAGTATACCATGAGCAGATTGTGCCAGATATTCTACATTCCGATTCGGAAAATTTTGAGCAGTTGCCTCTGGACCGAAGCGTGGTTGAAGCCATACACTACTTTAATGAAAAAAAGTAACACAAATCCATTGCCGGAGTTTTTTAAAGGACCATCCTCGATTATTCTTCTCAGAGAACAATGCCAAATGCTGGCTTAGAAATTGTAAAAAAAGCGAGCTCATGATCTCGCCTTAAAATATTATCCTGACGTTCGAAACCCGTTTTCAACAGAACTTTTTGCGAGCCCAGGTTGTCAATTTCTGTTAAAGCGCTGACTGTTATATATGCCGTATTTTTAAAAGCATAATTCACCAATGCAAGAGCAATTTCACTTCCAATGCCTTTGCCCCAATAGGCCGTTTTGATACTGTAACCAATTTCGAGTTTTTCAGGATCTTCCTCAAGCAATCGCAACAGGCAATTCCCGATAAAAGCGTCATTTTTGACGTCGAAAATACCCCAACGACCAAAAAAACCATTTTGATAATCTTGCAAAGAATCAGTGAATAAACGGAGATATTCCTGCTTGGTGAGCTTCGGCAAATACCGTGTAACCTCTTCATCATCGAAAAATCTGCAAAACTGTTCTCCATCGTTAGAATTGAATTGTCTGATCTCAATTTTTCCGCTGCTATAAATTTTTAACATGAAATACAAATTGGTAAATTATATAGAAAAACGGGCATTTTCTTGGTTTTTTCTTTAACATTCCGGCTGTAATCCATTCAGCCACACCACAAAGATTCAATGTGATGTGTAGTGGCAAGATTATAAATCGTCTGTATGAAAATTTGCGATAAAGCTGTTTGGATGTTTTTTGCCGGTCACAAAAATCAAAGCCCTGCAATGTAGATTTTTGTTTCGGTTTCTATGGTTAAGACCGGGTTGGCAAATAGTTTTTGCGCATGCCTTTCATCACTAAGTAGAGGTAAATATTTGCCAATCCGGGGTGAAAGTATTTAAGTATACAAATGTTTTAAAAGGCCTGTCTTTTTTTTGTGAGTTTGCATCTGTGTTATTGTGCAGTGCGAGAAGACTTCAGGTACCGTTTTTTCGATGCGCGGCGACATTCCGCTTATAAGGCCGGTTTTATCTTGATTAATTGAAGGTGTTTTACTAAATTACATTTATTCTGTGTGATTCAGGTCTAATGTTAGATACACAAGAATTAGGATGTGTGCTCCATGAGAGTACAATTTCCCCGTCCATAACAGAAATCCCAGCATTTATTTTAAACCGATTTGATAATTTGTTATGAACCAAATGTCGGCACTTCAATATGGAATTATCTTCCTGTGCTTTGTGATGAATATGTGTGACGGAATGGACGTGATGGCAGTGTCCTATACCGCAAAAGAAATTTCTACAGAATGGTCAGTTTCGCCCAAAAATTTTGGTTTTGTTTTCAGTGCAGGCTTGATTGGAATGGGCTTAGGTGCTTTGGTACTCGCACCACTTGCCGATCGCGCTGGGCGAAAAGCTTTAATTGTAATCTGCCTGGTCTTAATGGGCGTTACCAGTCTACTCACCAGTTTGGTAGATTCCATGGCCATGCTTATTGCTGCGCGTATTATTACAGGTCTTGGTTTAGGTTGCTTATTGGCGTGCATCAATGTGCTTGCTGCTGAATACGCTTCTTCTAAAACGCGGAATTTCTGGGTTAGTTTTGTGGGCTCGGGCTATCCTGCTGGGGCCATGCTTTCGGGCCTGTTTGCAGATTTCGTGATTGTTCAATATGGATGGCGTATGCTCTTTATAGTGGTCGGGCTTTTAACCCTTCTTGTTGTTCCCTTAGCTATTTTTTATCTTCGGGAATCTTTCGATTTCCTACTTAAAAAACAGCCAAAAAATGCATTGGTTCGGATAAACAAAATATTCCGATCTATGAATATGGAAGCGCTTGAAACACTTCCTCAAAAAACACCTTCCACATCTAACTCCTCAATTGTGAATCTGTTTTCAACAGATTTGAAACGCTCAACCTGCATTATGTGGATTGCGTTTTTCTTCTGTTTCGGTTCCTTTTATTTTTTAACCAGCTGGATTCCAAAATTGGCATCAGACTTTGGTTTTTCTGATGCACTCGCTATATATGCTGGTCTTATTTTTAATCTTGGTTCTATGCTGGGTGTACTCTCTCAAGGTTATTTATCGACCAAATTGGGAATAAAAGGCGTAATTGGTTTTTATTTGATCCTGGGCGGAGTACTTATGTTTTTATTTGGTTTATTTACCAACCAAATTCTATTGCTTTGTTTGTTTGCCTGCATCGGTTTTGGCATTCAAGGTGGTTTAATCGGCTTGTACGCAATCTCTGTTAACGTTTACAATACATCAATTCGCAGTACGGGAATAGGTTGGGCAATTGGAATGGGCCGTTTTGGCGCTATTTTGGGCCCTGTTGTAGGTGGAATATTTATTTCACATGGGTTCTCTACAGGAGCAAATTTTATGCTGTTTGCCATTCCGTGTATCCTTGCAGGAATTATTATTTTGTTTGTTCAGCTGAACAGGAAATCCTGATTCTGCAATAGAATTAAATGGTTTTTCAAAAAAATAAAAATAGCCACAGCATCCACCGTGGCTATTAGAATAATATAACTAAGTTTCTTGAATAGATTTTCTACAATTCAAACTTCGCTTTCAGGTTTAACTTCAGTGTAAACTTTCTGTTAAAGGATTAATTCTATTGTCTAAAAATGCTATATATACTGCCTTTCAGCGGTATTATTTTGATTTGAGATTTTTACCTGCTATATCTTCCCATCTATAGTAATGAAAAGTCTTATCATCGCTCATTACCACAAATAAACCATGCTTAAAAGTTTTGTTTAAAGGTACATTCACAACATCAGAACCATCACTTTGGTGCGCCTGTACATTAACCACTTTGAGCAATTTATGTTCAAAAGGATTTGCTTTACTTCCCTCCCGCCTAAATACCTGGAAACGGTCTGCACCCTGATCTGAAACGGTAATATATCCTGTTTTATCCGTTAGTTTATAAATTGCAATCCCTTCATGATCGGCAGCAAAACCCGTAGTTGCGAATAAGGCAAGTTGCTGATCGCCTTTCTCCGGATCTGCATAATACTGCCGAACGCCAACTTGCTCATCAGAATAATAAATAAAACCCAGTTCATTGTCTACAGCGATAGATTCTATTTCCTTTTTACCGCTAAACGTTCCGAATTTACGCACCAATGTGGCTTTTACATTTCCGGTTCCATCATCTTCCAATAGATATTGCCACAAATAACCGCCATTTGTTGGTCCGTTTTTACGGCCTGCAATAGCATACATTTTACCGTTTTTTGCAGTGTAGATAGAAATACCCATCAAATCGCTAAATTCATTTCCGGTTTCTCCCACAAAAATTTCTATTCCTCCGCCATCTACAGGTTTCATATCCGGCAGAGAAAAAATACGCAACTTATGCGTCATCCTTTCTGTAGCAATGGCAATATCTGTGGGCTTGCCATTGAGTTTTAAACCATAAGCAAGGTCTACATTATTTGGGCGTTTTAAACCGCGTACTACTTTATCCTGAACAATTTTTCCGTCCAGATCAAAGACATATAAAGCACCATCTGCATCTTTATCGGTTCCGATAACCAGACTTTTCTCCGGATTGGCTTTGTTTACCCAAATTGCCGGATCATCTGTATCGTATTTTACCGGTTCAGTAATGATTACCGGTTTAACTTTTAAGGTATCTGTTTTGGGATTGCAAGCGCTGTTTAAAGCGATTAAAGCCCACGAAACTGTACTGATTATATTCATTTATATCTATAAAATTTAAAGTTTAACACCATACGCGCCTATATACAATGCTGGCTCTGGTGATACATAAGTGATTCCGTTCGCTGTAGTTAAACCTGCTTTGTGGTGGCGACTAAATGTAGTAATGCCTTTGGTTAAAGCAGGTGAATTGCCTTGAAGGTGAAAATCCCAGCTGGTGCTAAAATCTGCATTGTTTACGCTGGTATTTACCGGATAGTTTACAAATTTCGGATCATTTTCTGCAGCAGTTTTTCCGCGCGTATCATTGGTACCGCCAACAACATCATTGCTACCAACCTGAAACTGGTTTACCGTAGTTTGATCGTATCCGTAATACCAGTTGTTGCTGTACACAGAACGGGTATCTTCTGGTTTTTTTGGATCGCGTTTTACGCCGAAACGGGTATTTGCGAATAAATTATTGTACAAATCTGCACGTACTGTAGATTCTAACCATACAGAACCACCTTTTGCAGTTGGTCTTCTCCAACCGGTATTAATCATGGTATTGTTGTAAGCAATAATGTAAGCCTGCGGACTGCGGTCTCCTGCATTCGATAATTTCAGTGCATTGGTATTGGCAGAGTACACTAAATTATAGGCAACATCTGCAAGGCAGCCAGATTTGAAGTTCATGGCTTCGCCGCCGGTTACGCCTGTTGTATAAAAAAGATTGTTCGCAAAAATGATTTTTCCACCTTCAATATAGGTACAGTCTTCCTGAAAATTCCTGATGATGCTGTTTTGAACAATGAGTTTACCATTTACGTTAGAAAACCATAAAGCAGGCAGGTTTTCGCCGGCAACGGCTTTGTACAAGCCCATTTTTACCGATGTTGATGCATCTGAAGTGGTAGAACCTCCGTACTCCAAAATTGTATGATCCAAAACCAATTCTGTACAAGTTGGACCAGCAAGAATACCGCCCCACATTTTGCCAAATTTTTTGGCGGTAGTTTTATACAAATCGTTTACGGTAAACCTAACGGGATTATCAACCGTACCCAGCGAATATAAATTTCCTTTTACTACAATTTCTGGTTTTGCGGTAGTATCCATTAAAACGGTTACGCCTTCTTCTATCGTTAAAGATTTCCCTTCCGGGATAACAATATCGCCTTTAATTTCGTGTACACTTCCCTTTGCCCAAATACCTGAAACCTCGCCAATGGCAGATCCGCTTGCAGATGTCGTATCTACACTGATGTTCGCTTTTTCACATGCTGCGCATGCAACAGCCACAAAGGCCAAAGCTAAAAGTTGTTTTAATTTCATCGTTTTATAATTGAAAAATGCGTTAATATTTAGTTGAATTTGTATCTCAATCCAAGTAAGTAACTTTGGTAATAGTAATCTGAACGGATTAAAGTGCGGCCATTAGAAACCAAATTTTCATTGATCTTTAAATTCTCGTTATTGGTACCTTTAATAAACAATTTGGTTGGTGTATTTAAAATGTTTCCGGCTTTTACAAATACACTTAAACCGCTCTTGAAACGTTTCTCTGCAGAAACATCTACTTGTACGAAACCTTCCTGCCATAAATCATTATTTAAGAATTGAGAAACGGTGTTAATCCTCGGACCTGTATATGCACCGGCAATTTGTGCGTCCCAACCTTTTTTAGTGTCTTTATACAATAAAGATAAATTGGCGATATGTTCTGACTGGCCATACAAAGGACGAGACTGATCTACAGAAAAAGCTTCGATATCTCCTGTTGTGGCATTAATTCTTCTTGAAGTTTTTGGCGTAGTAATGCGCGAGTGTGTGTAAGTATAATTTGCTTTGAATCCCAGTTTGTTGATGAATTTGATGTAATCAATTTCGGCACCGTAGTTTTTGGCTGTCCCGAAATTACCCGGACTGTAATAAATATCTTGTCCGCGTACCGCATCTGCCTGAAAAGTATATTCAATCGGGTCTTTTATGCGTTTGTAAAATGCACCCACCAACAATTGTTCAGAAGCACCGGGAAACAGCTCGTAACGCAAATCATAATTATCTGCCAATGCGCGTTTTAAATTCGGGTTTCCGCGTTCCTGATATTCTTCATTTACAATTTTCGAAGGCACAATTTCATAAAAACCTGGGCGATTTAGTGCTTTGTAATAAGAAGCGTGCAATTGTGCTTTATCTGTTAGATGGTATTTAACGGTAGCACTTGGCAACACATCTGTATAAATCTGACTACCAGTAGGGTTAGTTTCTCCAGCAGCAAAAAGTAAATTATATCCTTGGTTGGTATGCTCTACACGCACGCCACCCAATACTTCAAACTTATCGTTATTGTATTTCAACATTCCGTAACCTGCGCCAATTTTCTCACTTGCATCGTAAGTTAAAGGATTACTTACTGCACCTGTTGGGTTAGTAACCACCAAATTGAGATCGCTGTAGTTGTTAAAGTTTACACCATACAATAAACCTGCATTGGCAGCAGTTGGCGCCAAAGTATAATTATTGTAGAAACTGCTTCTTTGTTTATCGCGGTACAAACCACCAACCATTACATCTAAATTTTCTGAACCTTGAAAAATTTTGTAGGTTAAATCTAAATATCCGGCTTTATCTTCATCTGTGTTGCGCTCCCAACGGCGTTGTACCGGAGAAGTATTTACCAAAGATGTGCGTTTGCTTACAAAATTCTGCTCAACGCCGTTTAAACTAATGGTAGTATTGTCTGGCACTTCGTTCTTTGCAGAAGAATATACTGCAGACCATTGCACTTTGAATTTATTGTCGAAAAATTTGTGCTCTCCATTCAATGTGCTGTTGTAAATCTGCTGTTCAGTTAAACGGCTACGCGTTGTATAACTCAATTCTGCATTTCCTTTTGCCGGATCATACACACCGTTGTAACTGGTGCTTACCGCATCGCGTAATTGCTCGTTTTTAAGATTTACATACACATTGTATAAACTGATTTTATTGTTTTGATCAAAAACGTAGTCAATTTTACCATGTAAACCCAAACGTTTTTGCTGCTCAGAATATTCGCGATAGCTTTTGCTGGTAATTACAGCATAAGCATCTGTACCTGTAACTGATGAGTTGTAAAATGTACTGTTGCTGCCGCGATAAGTATTCTGATAACTGCCGGCAAGAATAACGCCAAGCTTATCATTTAGAAAACGCTGACCGATAGACAAACTGCCAACGACATTTGGTGCTGGTTTTTTTGATGTATAATCTAAAGTTCCTTTGGTAAAATCGGCTTGTGTAGCATTGTAATTCCGGCCATTAAGTTCATAAGGCGATTTACTGTTGATGCCTGACGAATTGAAGCTGGTAAAATTACGGTCGAAAAACATTTGATTGTAACCGCTGGCCAGGTTTGCATTAATCTGCAAACGTGATGGAGCATTTTTCATAACCATGTTTACTGCGCCACCTACTGCATCGCCTTCTAAATTTGGTGTTAGGGTTTTGTAAACTTCTAAACGGTCTAATAAATCTGAAGGAAACAAATCTAAAGGCACGTAACGGTATTTATTATCCGGACTCGGAATTTTCACACCGTTAACCAACGTGTAGTTGTAACGTTTATCCATACCTCTTAAAATGGCATATTGTCCGTCTCCATTGCTGTTCCGTTCTATAGATACGCCAGATACACGTTGCAAAACATTGGCAACAGTTAAATCCGGAGAAACTTCAATGGCTTTTCCAGAAACGATATTCATAATCTGTGTGGCATTCTGCTCAATCCGGCGCGCATCGCGATCATTTGAACCACTTGCTGTAGCGCGTGTTACAACCTCGCCAAGGTCATTTGAAGCACTTTCCATGTAAATTTTAACATGTGGTGTATCTTCTTTCAAAATGGTGATGGTTTGTACAACAGTTTGGTACGTAATATACGTTACGCGAATGGTTGCTGTACCCGGTGTAACATCCTTAAACTCGAAAGAACCGTCTAAGCCGGTACTGGCTGTTTTGCCAGATTTTTCTAAAATTACCGTTGCACCAACAAGGGCTTCACCCGATTGTTTGTCGTACACGTGGCCTTTTAATTTTGTTGCATTTGCTATAGATACACAAAACAAAAGGGGCAATAGGATTTGTAAAATTTTGTTCATTGATGTTCATTTGATTTGACGGCTCAAAGATGTATAGCATTTAGAAAATGTGTAGTTACAGAAAAGCAACAGCGTTACAACACCCGTAAATTAAAAGGCAACACAACAACATAAAAATCTAATAATCAATCAGATATTTAATTCACAAACCGCCATTACGTTTTTATTACCGTTACATTAAGAAAATGTTAAGCGAATTTCATGACTTTTGAATGTGCACATTCAACTGGCAAAAACCATTACAAATATTTACAGAGATTGTATAAAAGCAGACAAATTATCGCCCTGCGGAATATTTAGTTTTTTACGCAGGCGGTATCTGGAAACCCGCAAACTATCTGTTGAAATATCCAGCAAAGTGGCAATATCAGCAGAATCTAAATTCATTTTAAGCAAGGCAACCAAACGCAAATCTGTTGAGGTGAGTTCTGTGCTATATTGTTTTAAACTGTCAAAAAACTGCTGATGCACCTGTTCAAATGCCTGGGTAAATTCGCGCCAGTGTTGCTCATGATTAAAACTTTCATTTATTTCCGTTATAATCTGTTGCATTTGTTTTTTCTGATCGCGTTTTTCATCTTTAACCATCGCCTGTAAAGTGCTGCGCAGTTGTTCCAGAAACTGATTGTTTTTAATCAGGTTTAAAGTATGCGTAGAAAGTTCTTTACTTTTAAGTTCAAGCTCTTGTTTAAGGCCTTCTTCTTGAAGGTGCTGGTTTTTAAGTTCGAGCTGAATTAGATTATGCTCTACTTCTTTCTGTTTGGCCAGAATATTCTGATCTTTAATTTTCAGGCGATAACGGCTAAGTACAACGATACCTAAAACCACCAGTAAGACTGCAATGATTACAACGCCAATTGCAATAATCGCATTCATTTTGCGTACATTATTCAATCGGTCTATTTCTGCACTTTTCTTATTTATATCATACAATACCTGTAGAAAAGCAGTTTGGTCTACACCTTCTTTAGAATACGCTTCTAATGAAAACTTCCGGCTGGCCTCTGCATAATGGTAGGCACTATCCATCTGATTTAAAAGTCCGTACGCTTTACCTAAGTCTTTTGCACATGCAGCAAGCTGATATAAATTATCTGTTTGCCGGGCCATTGCCATTGCCCGCCGGGATAATAGGATACTTTCCGGGTAGCGGCGGGTTTTGCGCAGAATATCGCCCAGATTATTAACCACTTCTATTGCACCAATTTCATTGTTCTCTGTTTTATACAAAGCCAAAGATTTATTAAAGGCAACATAAGCAGAATCATATTGCTCCAGATCTTCGTAAATACTGCCCAAATTTTCATAAATTTTTGCCGCGCCCTGCGGAAAACTGGCTTCGGTATATTTCTTTAACGCCTGTTTCTGGTAATAAAATGCGCTATCATAGCGATGGCTTTTCTCATAGAGATGACCAATACCACCAAGTATACTAGCCTGGCCTTTTAGGTTTTTGGTTTGCTTATAGAGTACCAGCGCTTTGTTATAGGCTTGATGTGCTTCTTTAGATTGTTTGTTGTAGTACAATAAAATACCCATCTGCCCCATATTCTCGGCCAGAAGATTGGAATCACCAATGGAGGTAAATAACTGATCAGACTGCAAATAAAATTCCATGGCCTGAGCATAATAGCCTTGATTATAGCAAATTTGCCCCATTTGCTGTAAAAATTTGCCTTGGGCTGGCAAATCATTTTTTTCTACAGCCTCTGCGTGCAGTTTCTTGAGCACAACCAGAGAAGAGTTGGGCTGTTTATGCCCCAGTAAACTGGCAGATTTTAATTCTGGTGTCTGCGCATATCCGGGCATCCAAAATAAAGCAGCTAAAAGTATGATTGTAAAGCGATTGAACATGCCAGCGGCGACTTGTTATTAGAACAAGCCGCCGCAAAAGAACTGTTTTATTGTTAACTAATTGTTAACTTAAATACATGGAGCCTTATCTGTTAAAGAACCCGATTTAAAAGGGTTAGAGATTAAAGTACTTTAACCAATTCCGGATCACTTACTACAATTTCTGGTTTGCCTTTAAAATCAATTACTGTTCCTTCAATTGCAAGTGTCTTCCCATCAAGATCTGCAGCTTTTTCTTTTGCTGTTCCTTTTAAAGCTAACGTAAACAACTGATCAGGATAGGCAGCACCAATACTTACCAATACCATACTGCCGATATCTTTAGTACCATACACTTTTCCTCGTACTGAAACTTGTTTGCCAATAAAATTATTGATGTCGATAATATTGATGGCTACACTTTTCGTTTCTGTTTGGTCTGCCGCATCCATTTCTTTCACTTGTACGTTTTTCAAAATGCGGTTAAGTTCTCCAGATAAACGAATCCCTGCCTGGTTAATGCGTTTATGAATGGTTTGAATATATTTCTGATAGTACGCTTCGTCTATTTCTTGTCCGGATTTACTTTCACCGTACAAAACCGAGCTGATCTGGTAGCTCTCCCAAATCCAATCCATTGGCGTGCTATTTAGCCAGCTTTTAATTTCTTTTGCACTTGCCTGATCGTATTTAGCCGGAATTTCTGCTTCATTGATGCCTTCATGATCAATCAATCTGCTGTCCCATAAACTGTGTAAATTTGTACCTTTTCCATCAAAACGTAGTTGAATAGTATTTCCGCCCTTATCTTCTTTACCACTTACATGCATGGGTTGGTGTGCATCCCCGATTAAATGAATAAGGTATTTTAAATCTTCATTTTTATCCCCCTGAGAACGGTTTTTATCCTGAAGTTTTGCTTCCGTAGCGAGTATTGCGCCGTATACATTGTCTGCACCTTGCGCTTTTACAGCTGCAACAAACTGATCGTGATTTAATCCCAAAGGGAGATTAATATAATGCCATGGTGCGCTTTTGCTATCGCGATTTTCATCTGCCCAGGTACTTACCGCAGCCATATTTTGGCCTTGAAGCAATATAGAAACTGTTTTGACAATACCAGCATCCAAATGTTTTTCTGCGATGGTTGCAACGGCACGATGGCCTTTAAATCCCCAAGAAATTAATACGACAGACAGTATAAGAAAACATGGGATGAGGATGATTTTTTTCATGGCGCGAATATACTTTTCGCATGTTAAATTATCAGGCGCATATTTGTAAAAAGAATGTGCTACGGAACGAAGGTTAGTTTTATAACGAACTCTACCAATGCATTTACGCACACTCCATTGACTTTTACAGGCAACCAATCGTCTGGCAGTTGACTAAATAACTCTAACACAAGATTGTCCGTACTATCCCCTATTGGCTGAGTTATTTTCCGGTTGGTCATTCTTCCTTCTTTGGTAACTACACCAGATAAAATAACAACACTGTTTTTCTTCGCTTTTTTCAAATCTTCACTTATCCGCAGGTTTTTGCTGACCACAGAAAAGACTACCGGATAACCGCCAACGAGTATCGGCTCTTGTTCGGTTTCTGTTTTTTCTTTCCCATCATCAGATAAAATGTACACCTTAGAAAATAATTTACCAGGCTGGTAATGCATTACTTCACCCGTATCGAAATTAATTTGCTGTACCAGTTTAGTTTCATCAAAAGCCTGCCAGATACCACTGCGTAAATTGTTGCTGTATTGCCCGGTTAGCACAGAACGCTCAATTACCCGTTTATATTCTCCTTGTTTTATATCCTCATCAGACTTAAGTACAGTGCAATTTTCTTTTATAGTGAAACCATTGAATTTTTTGCTGGTTCTTACTTTTTTCAATTCTTGTGCCTGCAGCAAAAGACTACAGAAAATTAAGCAGAGTAATAATGAAAATCTTTTCATAAGAAGCATTTTAGATTAATGAAAGTAACTTTTTTTATCAAACGAGAAGTTAATTTAATAATATTTTTAATACCTAAAACTGGCTGTATTGCACTCATTATCATATTGATTGTTATTTTTTCTGCAACAAAGAAAATTGATGTAGCGTTTTTCTGAATGCTTCCGTATCAATTAAAAAATTAAAGCTTTATGAAACGATCATTGCTAATCTTCTTCGCCTTTACGGCACTGGTGTATAGCGCCTGCAAAAAAAATAATGACGGTCCCGGCGAATTGTACGGCAGCTGGAAACTGACGGAAACACTTGCTGATCCCGGAGATGGCAGCGGCAAATATGTAAAAGTTAAGGAACGCAGAATCCTGACATTTGAACGTTCTGGAAACATTACCGGAGATGTTTTAACCCCGTTTACGAAGTATAAAGTGCTGGATAGTGCACGTTTAGAGTTGAGCGCCGATAAAATTCAAACTGTAATTTACTATTATAAAGTAACTGCGAAAACGCTTACCATTAACCCTCAATGCATTGAAGGCTGCGGATTGCGTTTTATACGAGAAGATTAAACCAAATGGAAGTCGCGGCAGATCAAAGCAAAGTAAGTTTACTTTGTTTTGATTCCTGAAGAGATTTTGGAATTTTTAGGTGAATCGCATTTGCAAAGGCTGTTTATAAACATACCTACGCAAAATAACAGTGCTGCCAGGAGATAAATACTCCGTATTTGTTTTAACATAATTAATTTTACTCCGTACACACGCATATTTTTTTTATTTAAATAGAAAATAAACTCAAACTGTACTGATTTATTGTGAAATCCTAAGAAATAATTACCCAAAACCAATACCAAGCAAACAAATTTGACGCAAAATGGATTATTTGCAAATTAAAAAAAAATCTAAAAACAAAATAATCACTAATAAGAGTAAAATTTACCTCGACGACAGCTTGTAAGAATATATACGATAGAATAACGGGATCCGATTGGATCGTTATTGAAAATTTTGTTTACGTAGGTTGACACCTTTCATTTGTTCCTGAACATTTATAAGTAAATCCTGAATATCGAAAGGTTTAGCAATAAATCCATCGGCACTGCAATTTTCCATCATATCTGATGGTTTTGCATGCGCACTCATCATCAGCACTGGCACATTATTCTGCTGACTACCATTTTTTAATTTCCCGCAAACATCAAATCCATTTCCATCAGGCAACATGACATCAAGTAAAAAAAGGTCTGCATTTCGCGTTGGATAAGCCGCCATAAAAGATTGAATGTCAGAAAAACCTTCTACTTCATAGTTCTCATCTTCCAAAATTAGTTGGATAACTTCCCTAATAGAAGGATCATCTTCCAAAACGATTACTTTCTTTCCCATCTTTTTGCAAATTCTAATTTATACTTTTTTACGTCTTTAAGAATTAACAACCTAAAGCTCATTATTTTGTTTGGTAAGCTCAGAAATAAAAAACGAGAAAAACGTACTATTACAAATCTTTATAAATTAAAAAAACAAGATTCCACAAAAAAACCACCAGTATAAAACAATACTGGTGGTTTCATACAATCGTATACTATAATGCTTTATGCGCGTCTCTTAATGCTTTAATTGCGTCATGACTGGCATTTATTCCATCTTGTTGTTTCAACAGAACAGCTCTAACTTCTTCTCCAAGTTCATTTTCCTGAAGCGCATCTCTGTATGCTTTTTTGATTGCATCTTCTCCACGTTCGCATTCTGCAAGAATGCTGTGGCGATCGTCTCCTCCAAAAGTTGCTTTAATATCTATCCATGCCCTGTGCAGGCTACCTAAAATTGTATTTCCGGTATCCGGTTGATCTCCTGATCTTCCAACCAATGCAGCCAGCTCAGTCACATTTGTACGGCTATCAGAAGACAGCTTATCAAAAGTTACCTTTAAATCTATATTTTCTTCTTTCAAATCGGCTGCAGCTTTATCAAATCCGTCTGCTCTGTCGTTATTAATTTGTATAAGGTCGTTTAATACGCCAACTGTTTTTTCTTGATTTTCCATGTTTTTATATATGTGGTTTATTGAACAACATGTTTTTTTACAACAAGGTTTTGCTTTTTTAAAAAGTTTTGAAAAGACGCCTTTAATACATAATACTTAGCAGATAAGCACCAATAGAGCAAATAATAAAGATTATTTTTTTGCTGGCGCGAGTAAGCCCGGATATACTAATCCGTCGGTTTTCATACTGAGATTTAAGATTTTTGCGATTAAAGGAGCAATATCTTCCTGTCCCATAAGCGGAATCACCGTCCCGGCTTTTATGCCATTCCCGAAGGCTACGAATCCGGTTTGGATTTCTTTAAAATCTGTTGGAAGATAGCCGTGCGTACCTCCCTTTGCAGGCGCAAGTAAATCGCCGGTTGCCGATGCGCCAAAACAAAATCCCTGATTGGCGGCCAAAGCCATTGATGCAGTTGGATCGCCTTGTGCTTTTGCTATCGCATCTTTATCCAAGATGTGGAACATGCGTTGCATCCCTTCCGGAAGTTCTGCGAAAGCTTTTTTAATTTTATCCAATGATGTTTTGTCTTTCGGATCTCTCAAATGCAAAAAAGAAGAACCTCCACTTTGTTGAAAATAGGCTTTCCAGGCTTCTTTATTGGCATCATCATATAAACCCAATTTGCTTAGAACTACATTTGGTTTAAACTGCGTATGAATATCTACAAAACCGTGATCGCCGGTGATAATGAAGGTTGTATTTTTTGCAATTCCCGCAGCTTCTGCAGCATCTAAAATGGTTTTTATGGCCACATCTGCACCAGCAACCGCAGAACGTACTTTGTTTCCATCACGTCCTTCCTCATGTTCAAAATGATCGGTAAGCGCAATATGCAGCGCCAGAAATGCCGGTTTATAGCGTTTTAAAATATATGCAGCCATTCTCGATTTATTCTGATCGCTGGTAAAATAATCAATACTCGCGCCGTATTCTCCAAACTTACCTATAGCATTATCTTCTACTTCCTGAAAAAGCGATTTCGGGTTAGACTCCTGAAACATGGCTTTAATTTCATCGGCCTTTTCTCCTTTACCTTGTGGAAGAATAACATATTCCGGCAAATTGTAATCAATAGGCGCTCCAACTGTTACCGGCCAACTCACACCTGCAGTAATTAAACCTGCGTCTTTTGCAGCTGTCCAGATGGTAGGCACTTTTATATCTTTATAATACCAGAACCATTTGCCTGTAATACCCAGCGGTTCCACAGGTGTATTATAATAAATACCATGTTTTGCGGGCAAAACTCCACTTACAATTGTGGTATGTGATGGATAAGTTACCGTTGGAAAACTGCCGCGAACACCTTCTGCATAAGCACCTTTTTGCATACCCTGGCGTACGTTAACCATTCCCCATTGTGGATCCAGGTAAAATTCTGGTCGTAAACCATCTACACTAATCAGAACAACGTGGTTTTCTTGGGCGCCTGCATAACCAACAGACAGGCAAAACAAACTCATTAAGGCAAATATTTTCTTCATCTTTTTTTTTGATGCGAAGGTATTTGCAGCACATGCCTTTAAGGTTTTCTGAATGTTAAGAAAATATAAAGGCAAGTAAAAATATGGTTGGAATTGCCGGAATTTCGGGCATAAAAAAACGGTGTTTATCACAAAATAAACACCGCTCTTTCTAAATTATTTTCGCTTACAATACAATACTATCTATCGCTTTATCTAAAGCTGTTGCCTGTAAATCCGGAACAGCAAAACCTTCTGCAGTTACTATAGTTACATCTGTAATGCCAATAAAACCCAAAATAGTTTTTACGTAAGGCGTAACAAAATCATATGCAGCAGCAGGACCAGAAGTATAAACACCACCTGTTGTTACAGCAATGTATGCCTTTTTACCTGTTAATAAACCTACCGGACCTTCTGAAGTGTATTTAAATGTAATACCAGCACGGGCGATATGATCAAACCATGATTTTAAAACAGAAGGAATAGAAAAATTGTACATTGGCGCACCAATAACCAAAACATCGGCCTCCATAATCTGACGAATGGCATCATTAGAATGTTTGATCGCTTCTTTGTTCGCTTCTGTATGTTGTTCAATTGGCGTAAAGAATGCATTCAAATGAGCTTCCTCAAGATGCGGAAATGGAGATTTTGTCAAATCTTTGGTTTCTACAGCTGCAGCAGAATCTTGTTCCTTAAGTTTATCTATAATCGCATTTGCCAGTTTAATACTGTTTGATGCTTCGCCACGCGGGCTTGAAATAATATTTAATATTTTGGACATCGCTTAAAATTTTATGCAGCTAATTTAGAGGCTTATTTTTTTTTCCGGATTGATCTATGGTAATAAAAACAATCCGCCACAGGTATAATCACCCGTTATCAAAACTTAACATACTTTATCAATGTGATGTACTATCTTTAGAAGATATGTACTGGTACGAAGAAGACGTTAAACAACTGGAGCGCACACAACTTAAAAACAGGCACAATCCCGGAATCGTGTTTTATGGCAGTTCATCCATCCGCCTCTGGACAAGTTTACAGGAAGATTTCAAAGAAAAAAAAGTAACAAACTTAGGCTTCGGCGGTTCTACACTAGCGGCTTGCGTCTGGTTTTTTGAACGGATTATGACAGATCTTTATCCGGAAAAATTAATCATTTACGCCGGAGACAATGATTTAGGCGACGGCAGAAATCCGGAAGAGATCTTTATTTTCTTTCAGCAGCTGATGGTGAAAGTGAATCAAAAATATGAAAACCTGCCCTGCTACTTTATTTCATTAAAACCGAGTTTAGTACGCTGGCACATGGCAGATCAGTTTAAATACACCAACAACCTGATTGAAAGTGAAATTATCCGCCTTAATGGCAACTGGAAATTTATAGACATTTTTTCAAAGATGCTGGACAAATCCGGAAAGCCAAATTCATCCTATTATGGAGAAGATGGATTGCATTTAAGCACGGAAGGTTACCGGCTATGGTCCGAAATCGTTTCACAAAAAATAGGTAATCATTAATCTTTTATTAATGCATAGATAACATCCGCTCATTAATTTCCACAAAACATCTTCCAGCATGAACAGGGAATATCACAAATGGTTCAGTACTACGTTACAGCGTGACATGGAGTTGCTGGTATTTGGCCATGATGGCCGGGCAGTTTTATTTTTCCCTACGCGTATGGCCCGTTTCTTTGATTATGAAAACTGGGGCATTATAGAATCCTTAAGTGCGCAAATTGAAGCCGGGGATATTCAGGTTTTCTGTGTAGACAGTATAGATGGGGAAAGTTTTTATAATGAATCTGTTTTTCCGTCTGTTAGAATTGACCGGCATTTGCAATATGAAAAGTACATTCTTGATGAAGTAATCCCACTAATTAGGCGCATGAACCCTAATGATTATATTGAAACTGCTGGTTGCAGTATGGGTGCTTATCATGCCATTAATATCGCTTTACGCCATCCGTGGCAGTTTAAAAAAGCTGTTGGAATTAGCGGAAGATACGACCTTACAGATGCTCAGGGCGATTTTAAAGATTTATTAAATGGTTTCCGAAATGATGAAGTATATTTTAATATGCCAGCACAGTTCATGGCAAATCTGGACGACAGTACTTTTTTAAATGCTTTAAAAAAGCTGGAAATTATTCTCGCTGTTGGCGAAACAGATCCTTTTTTATATGTAAACCAATACCTGAGTCATGTCCTCTGGTCTAAAGAAATTCCCAATCATTTTTATACCTGGGAAAGTAATGCACATAGACCGCATTACTGGAGAAAAATGGCTCCATTATATATTTAATTTGCAACGCTCAGTATTGATTTTTTATAATAAAAATGAAGGTTGCAGATTAACAATAACTTAACAAAAACAGAATAGTGAATGCGCCTGTTATGCGGTAATTTAGGCTGCCGGATATCGTGATCCGGTCCATAACAAACACTGTATGTCATCTCTTTGTACCATCCTCCCTTTTTTAGGTAATATAGATCTAAGCACGCCCTTACTAATTGTTTTTTTGGTCTGCATAATTGCAGTAGTTGGCTTTGAATTTGTGAATGGCTTTCATGATACGGCCAATGCTGTAGCAACCGTAATTTATACCAAAGCACTAAAACCAATAGTAGCCATTCCCTGGTCGGGATTTTGGAATTTCATGGGTGTTTTTACCGGCGGAATTGCTGTAGCTATGGGTATTCTTAAACTGGTTCCGCTTGATGCATTAATGAATTTGCCTATTGGTGTGGGTGCCTGTATGGTACTTGCTGTATTACTTGCATCAATAGCCTGGAACCTGGGCACCTGGTATTTCGGTATTCCCTGCTCCAGTTCGCACACCATGATTGGCGCAATGATTGGCGCCGGACTTGCGTTTACCTGGTATTATGGCGGAAAGGGCGTAAACTGGGGCAAAGCTGAAGAAATCGGCCTCTCCCTTATCCTTTCGCCAATTATTGGCTTCGGACTAGCTATTGCACTGATGTACTTCCTAAAACACATCGTAAAATATCATGCCTTATTTCACATCCCGCAAGGCGAAAATGACCGCCTGCCATTATTGATTCGCTGTTTATTGATATTGACCTGTACCCTTGTTAGTTTTTTTCACGGCAGTAATGATGGACAAAAAGGTGTTGGTTTAATGATGCTGATTCTAATCGCTTTTTTACCGGCGAGGTTTGCATTAAATCATTCCATCCCGAATGATACGGTAACCAAAGAACTTTACCAGATTGAGCAGGTGATTAAAAATGTAAATTCCCCTTCGGAAAACCAGCAGACAGACCGAAATGCATTGCTTCAAAAAATAGATAAGGCACGTTATCACCTGGTACTAAAAAACGAGCAGGATAAGGAAAATACTTACGCTTTCCGTAAGCAGATTGAGGAAATTACAAAAGAAATCAAAACACTAAAAACCGATCCAAATACCAAATTAAGCAAAGCGGATGAAAAAGTGCTTACAGACGGTGTAGACAATCTGTCTAAACTTGTGGAGTTTGCTCCGCTTTGGGTAATTCTCACAATTTCTGTTGCTTTGGGCTTGGGCACCATGATTGGCTGGAAGAGAATTGTGGTGACCATAGGCGAAAAAATAGGAAACGAACACTTAAATTATGCTCAGGGCGCTACATCAGAAATTGTTGCCGCATCTACAATTGGTTTAAGCACAGCTTTCGGCCTGCCGGTAAGTACTACACATGTTTTATCGAGTGGAATTGCCGGTGCAATGGTCGCATCTGGCGGCACAAAAAATCTGAACAACAATACATTAAAAAACATTGGCCTGGCTTGGATACTTACCCTGCCCGTTTCCATTGTACTTTCTATTGCATTGTTTATGCTTTTTCACCTATTCATTTAATCTATTCGCTAAATTTACCTTATTCACCAGGAAATGAAACAGATACTCGTTGCAACAGATTTTTCGATAAGCGCCGGCAATGCTTTTGCTTATGCGCTTGCCATGGCTAAAATCCTGAAAATGGAAGTGATTGCCATTCACGCTATACACCCTACAGAAGGCATAAACAACAGCACTTATAATGCTATCTTTATTGAATCGTATTACGACAATAAAAAAGCTGCTCTGGAACAATGGGCGAAAAATTTGCAGGCACAACAAAATCTGGGGGAGATTAACATTCACACATTATGTGATGTTGGTTTTCTAAAAAACGTAATAGCCAAATATGCCTCAGAAAATCCTGTAGAATTATTGGTGATGGGTCTTACCGGATCTACCGGGATTACAGGAATAGTTGGAAGCAACGCAAGCATGGCAGTTACGAAACTGAGAATGCCTACACTGTTTGTACCGCTGGGCAGTAGTTTTACCGTTGCACCAATTATTACGCTGGCTACAGATTATGAGACAAAACTGTCGCATAGCGATGTTAACGCATTAAAGGAATTGCTGATGGCTGTAGAAACCAGGAAAATGCAAGTATTGTATGTGGCAGAAAAATCGGATGAAATCCACATTCAAACCGGAGAAAAAAGAATTAGGGAATTGCTGCCAAATGCTGAGCTCGAATTTAATTACATCCGCGCAAATAGTACACCAAATGGGATTGTAGATTTTATAAACAACAACCATACTGATATTTTGTGCCTGGTAAAACACCAGCACAATATTTTATATCGTTTATTTACCAGTAGTACTGTAAATCATGTTATGAATAAAACGGTAAAAGCAATACTGGTTTTACACGAGTAAAACAACATAAATGTGCCGCAACACCTGAACAGCGTTGTGGCACATCAATACGTTCTTGGTTGGTTTTTTAGAAGAATCTTCTATTTGGCATCGTCAACGCCTTGCTGACCGTTCTTAAATTCCTTTACGCCTTTTCCAAGCCCTTTCATCAATTCCGGAATTTTCTTTCCTCCAAACAGCAAAAGAACTGCCACCACCAATATAATTACTTCCGGGCCACCAAGTAAGGCAGCAATTGTTGTGTTTACCATTTCGATTCTAGTTTTACTTAAACTTACGCATAATATTACAAAATGGTTTTAACCAACAAACTTGTTGCATCAAAAACCACTACAATAAAAGTAGATTTGGCTACTTCTTAATGCTTTAAATTAATCACTTTTGTGAAAATTTCCCTATTGACAAATCTTTTTAATGATATTGTTTTATGCCCAACACCATGCCTTTACGTTTTAAAAGCATCGCAGAGTTCCACCATTTTAGGGGTTTGCCAAAGCCTGCGCATCCACTCATCAGTGTTTTTAATGTAGAGGAAATCAAATACGCGCAACTTACTGAACCAGTTAGTTTAATGTTCGACTTTTATGCTATTGCCCTGAAACGCCATTTCAATATCAAAATGAAATATGGGCACCAATCTTACGACTTTGATGAGGGATTGATGACTTTCATGTCTCCGGGGCAGATTTTCGGTATTGAATTTAATCCTGCAGAGCGTTTGAAACAATCCGGATGGATGTTATTTATACACCCGGATTTTTTGTGGAATTCGGCCCTCGCTACCCAAATCAAAAAATATGAATATTTTGATTATGCAGTAAACGAAGCGCTTCATTTATCTGAAAAGGAAGAAGAAACCATTATTTCATTGATGCAAAACATTGATCAGGAATACCGCTCTAATATCGATACGTTTAGTCAGAGCGTAATTATTGCGCAGATTGAGCTCCTTCTTACGTATTCGGAAAGGTTTTATCACCGCCAGTTCATTACACGCAAAATAAGTAACCATCAAATTCTGGATCGATTGGAAGAACTTCTTGCTGACCACTTTAATCAAACGAACTTAAAAAACCAGGGTTTACCAACTGTACAGCATATTGCAGATCTGCTGAATGTTTCGCCAAATTACCTCAGCGGATTACTTAAAATGCTTACCGGAAAAAGCACTCAACAACATATACACGATAAATTAATTGAAACGGCCAAACAGCAACTTACCGGAACCAGCTTATCGGTAAGTGAAATTGCCTACCAACTCGGCTTTGAACATCCGCAATCATTCAGTAAATTATTTAAAACCAAAACCAATTTTTCTCCGGTAGACTTTAGAGATTCTTTCGGTTGATGAAATTGCTGAAGAACTGTCTTTTAATTTGATTTGGCTTTACTGAAAGACAATCTCCGTTTTTCAAAACTGAATAAAGTGATACAAAATATACTCAAATTATAGTATTGTAAATACAAAAATACGGCCTTAACTTTGTTATAACTAGTCAATCATTTCGCTCTCGTTATGGCAACAAATAACAACATTGGACTCATCATCGTGCTCCTTCTGGTGATGTTCATCTTTCGCCCAAAAAACAATGATCAATTTGCAGCAAGTGATTTAAACGGAACCTGGCTTCGCAATGACGGTTTAATGCTAAACATTCTTGGCATTGGAACCATTGTTGACGGCGGGAATGCCATTTTATCGGCGGTAAATCATGATGAGGGAAAAAATACTTCTGCAATAATCTTCAAACTCAAAAACCTCAAACATCAGAGTGGAAACATCTGGAAAGGAAATTCTATTGAAGCGAAAGCAGGTAAGCAGAAAGAAATTGTAACCTTTGAGATGAGTGACGACAGAAAGTCTTTTAAATCTCAGGGCTATACGTATAAAAAGAAAAGCATTTAAAAACAAAAAGCTACTCATTTGAGTAGCTTTTTGTTTGGCGGAAAGCGAGGGATTCGAACCCCCGGACCTGTTACAGTCAACAGTTTTCAAGACTGCCGCATTCGACCACTCTGCCAGCTTTCCGGAGGCAAAAGTAGTAATGTGGCGGCAATAACCAAACTTTAATTTGCTTTAAAACCATATTCTCTTCCAACTCATAGATTGTCAGGCAGAAAAAATTCTACAAAGGGATTCATTTTTGTCAAACTTTAGGTTTTTTGTTCAGGAAATCGGTATGGTTTCAATTTCCCCAGCCAAACTTTAAACGGGCAAGTCCGCTTGCGTTGCTTGTCGTTAACATGATATTTGCGCCTTTGCCGCTTTTAACCTGCATGCTGTAGCTATCGCCATCTCGCAAACCTGGCCAATAAACACTTGAAATCTGATTATTCCGGAAAACATTTGTGGAACCTACAATGTAAGCGATTTCGTTATCGCTGCCTGCACTTCCACCATAATTTTTTCCGGTTGTCATGGCAGCACCAAACTCTGTAACCACAGTTCTGGAAGCATAAGCGCCAAAACGTACACGCCAATTGGTTTCCCATTCTGTTTGTGTACGCGTATTCCAAAAGGCATAATTGTGAAGCGCCAGCAGGCAACCATCAAAACGTTTATCCGCACCAATATCGGTCACATCTTCAGAATATCCGGTTCCGCCGAGTAAAATCCGTACTTTGGGTACGCCAGAAAATTTATCTAAAAACTGTACATACACATCAGACAGCTCTGAAAGCGTGTAACCATAAGGCTCATTAAATACTTCAAAATAAACGTTAGATTGGTTTCCATATTTATCCGTCAAGATTTTCCACATTTGCCAAAAAGCCGCGAGATCATCAATTTTTCCATCTTTTTTAGATGTTCCTTCCCAGCATGCCAGAATGACTTTGAGGTTTTTTGCCAATGCCTGATCAATCACAGCCTGATAACTGTTCCACCAGGATTCTGTTACACTTGGCGGATTTACAGGCAAACGAACCGCGTTTACGCCTTTCATATTTGCTAAAAAACCGCTGTAAATGGCATTCGCTTTCGTAGCGGCGGCGGTATAATCATCGCCGGCGGTTAAACCCGACGGAATTACCCATCCATCTACAAAATTATCCCGTGCGTCTGCCCAGTTTACTCCAGAAATGACCGCGGGTTGCACAACCGGATCTGTTGGTGCTGGTGTAATTTCTTGCGCTGTTTTACTACAACCAAAATATACCACGGCCAGCAAAGCCGCTACAAAAATTTGAACACGCTTCATTTGCATTTCTTTTCATCGGCATACAGAACTGTTAAATTCCTTTTACCTGTATACAAAAACACCGGAACGATTTCCCGCTCCGGTGTTGATTGATTATTTTTTTATTTCTGTTACCTGATCCAGGATGGCTTTGTCTAAACTGGTTAAAGTGTTTTGATCATTTTTAATCAATTCCAAAACCACTACTTCATTTTCGCCTTTGCGTAACCATTCTGCCGGAAGGTATAAGGTTTGTTGCGGGCCAATACTCCAATATTTACCCAAATTGTGGCCATTTACCCAAACCATTCCTTTGCCCCATTTACGCATATCCAGATAAGTATCTTTTGCATCAGAAAGTGTAAATTTCCCACTTTTCAATACTGGTCCATCCAAATTATTTGGGGTATTTACAAGCTGTTCTTTTTTAACGGCAGTAAACGGAAGCGAAAACATTGTCCAGTTTTTCAATGCTTTGCCATCAAAATGCACGGCACCCAATATTCCTTTTTTGTTGTGTAATAAATTTGGGCCGAAATTGATTCTTCCCATGTTTTCGACAAAAATATCAAGCGTTGCTTCTCCTGCCGGGATGTTTACAGTTAGGTTATCCTGGCCAAGTCTGCGATCCAGAATGCCTTGTTTTTTTCCGTTGATATATACAATACCATAATCGCGCAGACTATCAATTTTTAGGATTGCTTTTTTGCCGCCAATAATTTTTGTGCGGTAAAGTACGTAACCGTAGGCTTGGTTTAAATCTTCGAAACTTAGTGGATCGATGTTGTTTTTTCCGTTACCAAGGTGCGCCATTACTGCTGCCGATTGGTTTAACGTTATTGCAGGCAATGCTGCAGATGGTTTTGCTGCAGGTACTTCCGGAAGCTTTTGTCCTGCCGGAAGGTGTTTTTGAATAACCGACCTGAAAGCCATAAACTTTTCTGTGGCATTACCTGCTTCATCTAGTGGTGCATTGTAATCATAACTGCTGGTTTGCGGTTCAAAAGGAATGCTGTCTCTAAAGTTTGCGCCGTTCATAAAATCGCGGGTACTGCCGCCATGAAACATATACATGTTAATGGAAATTCCTGCTGCTAAAACCGAATCCAATTTACCTGTATATTGTGCAGACGGAACTTTGTGATGTGGCGTTCCCCACCAATCAAACCATGCAGGATACCATTCTGCAATAAAAAATGGCCCTTTTCCTTCGTTTAAACTTTTAATAATAGACTTCACTTTGGCCGGGTTGTCTTGTCCGTTTATCGCAGGCATTAATCCTTTAAGGTGTCCTTTTTCTATATCTTTTTCCGGATCGCAAGTGTAAAGTAATCCATCAAAACCAGCATCTACAAACATCTTCCTATTGGTTTCCAAATACGCTTTGTCCTGTCCGTAAGAACCATATTCGTTTTCCACCTGTACCATAATGACGTTGCCGCCGTGGTTTATCTGCAATGGAGCGAGTTGTTTACCAACTTCATTAATGTATTTGCGGTATTCATCCAGATATTGTTTTTCTTCGCTCCGTACTACTAAACCTTTTTCATTTTGCAACCAATATGGATAACCGCCAAATTCCCATTCTGCACATACGTACGGACTTGGACGAAGAACTACCCAAAGGCCTTCTTCTTTGGCAATGCGCACAAACGCTGCAATGTCATTATTTCCGGAGAAATCGAATTTGCCTTTCTCTGGCTCGTGTACATTCCAGAAAACATAAGTACCAATGGTATTTAAGCCCATTGCTTTGGCCATTTGCATGCGGTGGCGCCAGGCCTCGCGCGGAACACGCGGATAATGTAATTCGCCTGAGATGATTTGAAAAGGCTTTCCATCCAATAAAAAGGTGCTATCGCCCAATGCAAAAGTATGTTCGCCGCTGCTTTTGTTTTTGCAGGCAGAAAAAGCGATAAGTAAGATAACGGCTATTGAAAAGAGGTTTCTGTATAATTTCATTTGGAGTTTAGATTTTAATAGGTTTTTGTAGGGCTGTTAATTCAGATCGGCAATAATGGTTGTAACCGATTCTTCGGGCAGGATCAATTCAGAAAGTTTAGCTACAGAGGGGGAAAGTGATGCAGTTGCTGATGTGGTATACAGCTGAACCTGATTTTTTACCGCTCCTAAACCTTCCAATGCAAAATTTGCTTTTGTTTTTCGGTAGTTAACCACTACCGTGATGATTTTCTTTTTGTGAACATAACTGCTCACATACAAATCCTGATCATTTACCGCATTGATTTTTAAACGTTTACTGCCTTCAGGAATAAATCTGCTGTAATTTCCAAAAGCCCAAAGCAATTTACTTTCATACACTTCGCCATCTTTCTGATTGTCATCAATATATACCAAGCCATCTTTATAATCGCCGGAAGAAATGGCCAGCCACCATTGCCAGGAAGTTGCATTGGCGTAAGTAATATCATGATGAATTAACTTCGCGATAAATAATGCGGTAACCATACCCAAATCGCGGCCGCCTCCCTGAAGTAAACTATCGCCCAATACGCAATACTCAGACATCCAGAAACGTAAATCTTTAACTTTAGAAACTTCTGATGCTACAGATTGACGAATGTTGATGGCTCTAGCTTCCGGACTGGTTGTAAAATAACTGTGGCCAGAAATGCTGTGGTCTACATTGCTTAGATTTCCGACGTAGCCTGCAGAGGTTGGATTGAAGAAATAGGACACCTGTTGGCTTTTTGAACTGTCTTTATGTGTGCTCAAATAATCTAACTGCCCAGCTTCTGCAATCTGAATTTTGGTTTTAAGGTTTTGGTTTTTAAGCGTCTGACTTAAATTTTTTACCAGTGCAGAAATCTGTTCGTTATCATAAGGACAGCCTTCCTGATTGCCTTCATTCCATTTCCACTGCGGCTCATTTATCGGACTTAAATATTCGAGCTCTACGCCCGATTTCTTTTTTATAATTTGAATGGTTTTCGCCAGATCATTAGAAAAATCCTGTACTTTATTAAAGTCCAGATTCCCTTTCCCATCAGACGAAAATGCTTTATTGTTGAGTGTAAAATTAACATGTGGACTATTTACAAAACCGAGAAAATGTTTAACCCCACGGCTTTTAGCCGCATTAAAAAACCACATCTGGCCAGGCATTGCGCGCTCATCATACTGTCCGTTTATTTTTAAAAAAGACTGTTGTCTACGCCATTCACTTTTAATGCCACTTTCTTTTCCTTGTTCGCTGCTGCCGCCACCAATACTAAAGCGCCAGAAATCTAGACCTATGCCGATCGGTTTTCCATCTCTATCCAGTTTTTTACTAAAAAGAAGATCGGCCATTTTATTGCGTTTTGCATCTGGCCAAAGACCTGCAAACTGGCATGTCCAGGCATCAGAAGCACCAAATCCTTCAATCGTCTGCATCGGATTTTCCAGATCTACTGTAACTTTTACCGTTTGGCTTTCTTGTGCATTTAGCGCACTTGTACTGCAAAAAGTGAGCAAAGCAATTACTTTTAATGCCCGCGAGAATGTATTCATATCCGTTTAAACTTTAAAAGCGGAGGTAGAAAATGCTACCTCCGAAATGAGATTAATATCCTGTATTTTGCTCCAGCTTGCCACCAGAAGCCAAAATTTCTGACCGTGGGATAGGTAACCAATAATGTTTAGTTTGGAACAAGCGGCCATCAAGTGCAACTTTGGCTTCATATGTAAAATTGCTTCCTGTTTTGGTAATGATTACCCCTCCAGCTGCTTTATTTTCAGTAACATCGGCAATCTTCCAACGGCGTACATCATAGAAACGATGCTCTTCAAAAGCCAGTTCTACTCTGCGCTCGTAACGGATTGCATCGCGCATTTGCGACTGACTTAAACCTGTAGCAAGCGCTGGCATATTTACATCTGGTCTTGCACGCACCAAATTTACTGCCGCTCTGGCTGTCAATGTTGAACCTGTAGGCACAACGTCTGGTCCGTAGGCTTCATTTGCCGCTTCGGCAAAGTTTAATAAAACCTCTGCATAACGCATATAAATCCACGGTTGCAATCCGGCAACATCCCAGGGATTATCTATCGGATTGGCATCGTCCATAAATTTCTTCATGTAATAACCCGTTTTGGTTGTATTCCAGTTAGAATTTCCGTCCTTACTGTCTTTTCCTCCGGGGATAAACGTTTCGATATTGCGGTCTCTGTATGCAACGCCATTGTACAAAACAGTAAATCCGAATCGCGGATCGCGGTTTACATAAGGTTTTGTGGCATCATAACCAGAAGTTGGATCGGTGATGGCTTTTCCATTGCTCATCTCATAATCATCAACCAGATTCTGCAATGGTGTGTTTCCGGCCCAACCACCATAACCGTTTGGTCCGTTTGCAATTTCCATACATACGTGGCGTGCTCCAATGGCAAATAATCTTTCGAAAATCATTTCGTTGGTTTCATTGGTGGTGAATAGTTTGTTGTATCCGCCAGTGTAAATGCCGTATTTGTTTAAACTGATTACCGCTTGTGCTGCCGTTGCTGCATCGGCCCAGGTACCTGTTGCGTAAAGCGGACTGGCAGAATACAAAGCCAATCTTGCTTTTAATGCCAATGCTGCACCTTTTGTAGCACGACCTAAAAGCCAGGTACCACTATTATTTAGCGGAAGTAAATTGGCTGCATCTGTTAGTTGTGCCAAAGTATAATCTACGCTTTCTTTTAATGTCGCACGTTTGAAGAGAGATTCGTCTTGTAAATTATCAGTTAACTGCGTGACTTTATCGTTGATTAATACCACGCGGCCATAGTTCCGAATAAGATCGTGGTAGCGATAAGCGCGGATAAATTTCAGTTCGCCTTCAATCAGTTTTTTATGTCCGGCACTCATATTCAGATTCGGAAGAATACTTAATGCATAATTGCACTCGCGGATGCCGCGATAGCTTCTCGCCCAAAAAGAACCTGTACTGCCCAGGTTATCCGGAGAAATCTGACCGCGTTGTATCAACCAGCTTCCGTCATCATTATTGTAAATAGATTCATCCGTATACGAACTCATCATACTGTATTCAAAAGCGCGGCCAAAACCAGGGTTTGAACCTTCGGCTTCTTTGTCTTGAAGTTTGGGCCCAATGTAGCGGTTAAGTACATAAGCTTCGTAAATGGTGGTATCACTTTCTACCGCAGTTGTAGAAATCCGATCGGTGGGTTCTACATCCAAAAAGTTCTTTTTGCAGGATGAAAATATCATGGCTGCACCAAGTGTTATATATAAAGGTTTTAAAAATCTTTTCATTGGGTTAAAATTTAACGTTCGCGCCTATATTGATAATTCTTTGTTGCGGATAAAATTGGCCGCTGCTGCTATCACCTTCCGGATCGTAATCTTTTACTTTGGTAATGGTAAACAGGTTAAATGCATTTGCATATAATCTTAAACCCGAAATTTTAATCTTTGAAAGCAGTTCTTTCTTAAAATTATAACCCAGTTCTACGTTTTTCAATCTAAGGAAAGAAGCGTCGTTTAACCAGAATGTACTGTTGTATGCACCACCGCTTATGGCGTTTGATGCACGTTCGCTCACTCTTGGAAAAGTACCGGCATTGTTTGTTGGACTAAACCGATTGTCTGCCCAGGTACTGTAAAAGTTACCCACGCTTCCTGACTCGGGAAGCACGTACTGACTAACTTTTGCCTGACCGGCGAGGAGAATAGACACATCAAATTGTTTGTAGGCTGCATTTAAACTAAATCCATATGTAATTTGTGGGATATTTCCATATTTAGTACGGGTCTGGTCTTTATAATCAATTACACCATCGCCGTTATAATCCAAATATTTTAAATCGCCAACTTTTGCGCCTGTAACATGCGGATAAGCGTCTAACTCTTGTTGTGTACGGAAAATTCCGATTGAATTATACAATTGATAAGTGCCTAAAGGCCCGCCCGTAATGCGTTGATAATCTAAAGTTCCGATGGCTTCATCTACATAAACAATTTTACTTTTTGCATAAGTGATGTTTCCTGAAGCTCCCCAGCTGAAATCCTCACCTGCGTGGCTGTAACCTAAAGTACCTTCAAAACCTGCGCTATTAATACGCCCGATATTTTCTGCCGGCACCAATGGATCAGAACCATATGGATTTACAATACCCGAAGTTGCCGGAATAGATGCATTTCTGGTCATCAGGATATCGCTGCGTTTCTGTTGAAAATAAATCGCTTCGAAGGTGAAATTTTTAAGAAAGGTAGCATTGATACCCAAATCCAGTTTTTTTGCGGCTTCCCAGGTGATATTCGGATTAGCCAGTTTGATTAGGTTTAAATTCGGCTGGATAATGTTTGCTCCGCTACCCGGGTTGCTGCCCACAAAACCATTGTTAACCAAAGTATAATTGTCGAAATATTGGAATGCACCAATTAAATCGCTACCCAATGATCCGTAAGAAGCCCTGATTTTTAAATCGTCAAAGAATTTCACATTATCGCCAAACCATTTTTCTTTACTAATTCTCCATGCTGCAGAAGCCGATGGAAAATATCCGAACCGTACGCTCGAAGGAAAAAGTGAAGAACCATCTGCACGCAACTGACCTTCAAAAATATAGCGTTCGTCAAAGTTGTAATTTAATTTTGCCAGGTAACTTCGTCGGGTATAATTGGTGCTATAACCAGAGTTTCTGTAATCTGTAGCAGCAGTTCCGCCTTGCGAAAGTTCCGGCAAAGTTGTGGCAATAAAATTGAAACGTTGTGCGTCAAAAAATTCGTATTTATTTGAACTTTGCTCATAACCTACAAATGCATTAATACTGTGTTTGCCAAAACGTTTATCGTAGTTTAACTTGATATTAGTTGTAAGTAAACTTTGATTGCTGTGCGATTCATGTAACGTTGCTTTGCCATTACTACCCCCAACAATTACGGCATTGTATGCACCAGAAACCTGATCGTAATTGTACAAATTGTATGGTTTACTGAAGTTTTTGCTAAACGCGAAAGTTTTATCTACAGAGAAAAATCCATCAAGCGATAAACCATCAACACCCGGAATCTGATAACTTCCCCTCAAAATGGCATTTAAAACCTGTGTTGGATTTTTAACGGTTCCGCCTGCATCTGTAACCTGAACTGCAGGGTTGCTGTTCTCAATTCCTGTAGTTGGCATCCCGTTAGGATAAAATGCAGAAACAATTGGTTTTGCACGGTATATTGATCTGAAAATACCGCCGGCACCAGCCTGTGGAAATGTTCTGTCTTCTTCCCTACCGGATAAGGCCAAACCAACTTTTAAACGTTTCGAAATGTTCGCATCTAAATTTGAACGGAAATTATACTGATTGTATTTGGTTGCACCATTTTTATAAATCGCATCCTGATATAGCTTTCCGATAGATACAAAATATTTCACATCTTCCGTTCCGCCATTGATAGATAAACTATGTTGATTTTGAAGCGCTGTACTTTTTAACGTTTCTTTAATCCAATCGGTATTTGGATACAATAATGGATCAGAGCCATCTCTGAATTTTTGGATTTGCGCCGAAGTATATGCTTGGTTTAAACCACCTGCAGGATTAGAATCGTAATTAATTTCGTTCATAATTTCTGCATATGTTGCTGCATCTGCCATTTTTGGCAAACGGGTTGGCGAGCTGAAACCTTGATTAAAACTGTAACTGATGGTTGGTTTGCCCAACTTCCCTTTCTTAGTTGTAATCAAAATTACACCATTGGCCGCGCGGTTACCGTAAATTGCTGCAGAAGCATCTTTTAATACAGAAATACTTTCTACATCATTTGGATCTATACGTTCCAAACCGCCAAGCTGACCCGGAATACCATCTACAACAATCAATGCACTATTGTTCGTATTGGTAGACATTCCGCGAATTAAAATTCCTGAACCATCATATCCTGGTTCGCCGCCACGGTTGTTAATAACCACACCAGAGAAACGACCAGCTAATGAATTGGATAAGTTGGGTTGCGGACTTTTAACCAAATCAGCACCTTTAACCTGAGATACTGAACCTGCCAGTGTGGCTTTTTTCTGCGTTCCATATCCTACAACAACCAATTCATCCAGCGATTTGGAATCTGAACTCAATTTAATGTTAATGGTATTTTTGCCGCCAGTTGCCATTTCTGAAGTATTGTAGCCGATATAACTAAATACTAAAACAGAGTTTTCATTTGGTGCTTTTATACTGTATTTCCCTTTTGCATCTGTTACTGTAACGCGGTTTGTACCTTTTACCGTAACACTAACACCCGGAATGGGACCGCCGGTTTCGTCGGTAACCGTTCCCGTAATGGTAACATCTTGTGCTAAACGGATGGTTGGGAATGAATTTGAAACTTCATTTGCCCTGACAGTTTGTGCACACAGTACGAAAGCATTGGCGAGTGTTAACACCACCAGGCCACGCTTCGCCTGAACACAAAATGACATTGAAGCATTCTGTAAAACTTTTCTCATTGTTGATTTAATTTGGTTAATATTCATTGCTACGCTCCACACCGAATGACAAATTGATTATTGCAATCGTGGCCGCACAGAAAGAGATAGCAGATGCTAAATTCAGTGAAATCAATGGAAACAAAAAGGGGTAAACAGCCAATATTAGAGGGGTAAATAAACAATTTTATTTGCCATAATGGGTCCAGAGGCATTTTATACCCTTTTTGGCATTTCTAACACTACTGATTTTCTAAACCTTTGTTTTTTTCATTTCAGGGTCTAATGAATGTTTTTGAAGATAGGTTTTTCGGTATCTTTTTATGTAATCTGAAGGATTCATTTCAAACACTTTGTAAAACTGTTCTCTAAAGTATTTGATGTCATTAATCCCTACCATGTACATGGTTTGTAAAATTGTGTTATCGGTATTGATGAAAATTTCTGCAGCTTTACGTAGGCGGATAAAACGTATAAAACTGTTAGACGAATGGCCGGAAATGGATTTAATTTTATTGAAAAGATTGGACCTTGACATGCCAATCTGATCTGCCAGAATTTTTATGTTAAAGTTTGGATCTTCTATATTTTCCTCTACAATCCGAATGCAGCCAAGTAAAAAATCCTTGTACTCCGCAGATATTTTTGCATTGGTTGGATTGAGTGTAATCTCACCGTAGAAATATTTCTGCAAGCTATTTTTACTTTTCAAAATACTCGCAATTCGTGCCACCAACAGTTCCTTATCAAAAGGTTTACTAATATAATCATCTGCACCGCTCTCTATTCCTTTTAATTTTATTTCTGCAGATGTGCTTGCCGTTAGCAATACAATCGGAATATGGCACAATGTGGGATCATCTTTTACCAGACTGCACAATTCTATTCCGCCCATACGCTGCATCATTACATCACTGATGACCACATCGGGCAATAGCTCGCGAATAATCACCAAACCTTCCTCGCCATCTGCGGCAGAAAAAATTTCATATTTATCCAAAAAAACCTCGGTTAAATAATCACTGATTTCCTGATTGTCATCAATAATCAGAATGGTTTTCTTTTCCGAGTTAAGAAGGGTTTCCAGCGGCTTATTCTTTTTAGCATCGTGTTTTTTCGGGATGGGTTGTTCATCAAAAAGCTCTTCTAAAAATACAGAACTCCGCTCCGGATCTTGGATAATCTGCCCGAATTTAATATGTTCCACACCTTTAAGAAGCTTGATTTGAAAGGTAGAACCGCCAGAAAGTGCAGGTTTACACTCAATGGAGCCACCATGCATTTCGATAAAATTCTTTACCAGATATAAGCCAATACCAAAACCTCCGCCAGAAACTTTACTTAAATCCGTACCTTGATAAAACCGGTTGAAAATTTTTTCTCTGGCATCATCCGGAATACCGCAGCCATTATCTGTAATATTGATTTCTACCTGATACGCACGCTCTGAAATCTCAAAAGTAATTTTTCCGCCGTCTGGCGTAAATTTGAATGCATTTGAAAGAAGGTTGAAAATGGATATCTCGAGCTTCTCGCGGTCGGCATATATATCTAAAGATTCATCAGGCGCAATAAAATCATATTCAATATTTTTTGTGCGCGCCTGGTGACTAAAGCACAGAAAAACTTCTTTACACAAACCAACTACATTTAAACTGCCCGCTTTTAAGGTATCGGCTTGCACATCCGCCTTGCGGAAAAGTAACAATTGATCTACCAAACTTAACAACCTTTTGGCATTTCTATAGACAATGTGCAAACTACTGGTATCTATATTTTTATCGTTTTCATAGAGCAACTCTTTTACCGGATTAATGATGAGCGTGAGCGGTGTTCTAAATTCATGCGAAATATTAGTAAAAAACGAAAGTTTTTTCTCATTTAGTTCTTTCTCTTTTTCACTTTCAAGATTTGCAATCTGCACCTTGTATTGAAGTGCTTTTTGCTTATCGCGGTACACCAGAAAAATGTAAATGGCTCCAACTGTAAAAACAGTATAAACCAGATATGCCCACCATGTTAAATACCAGGGCGGGCGGATTATGATGATAATTTTTCTGCCTTCACTGTTCCAAAGACCGTCATTGTTAGATGCTTTTACCCAAAACTCGTAAGTACCAGGGTTTAAGTTGGTATATGTTGCTTTGCGTTGCCGGCCAACATAATTCCACTTTTTATCAAAACCAACCAACTTGTAAGCGTATTCATTTTTCCATGAATAGGTATAGTTGAGGCCCACAAATTCTATAGAAAAAACACTTTCATCATAACGCAAACGAATTTCTGTTGCCGTATTCAGGTTTTCTGCTAAGGGACTGTTTTTACCAGCAGTTATAGATTTATTAAACAACTGAAAGTCTGTCAAATAAACTGGCGGAGCTAACGGATTAAATTTTATAGATTTCGGATCAAAGGAAATATACCCTTTACTTCCTGCTAAAAAAATTTGATTTTGAAATTTGTATATCGCTGCGTTAACAAATAAACCATCGGCTTCGTCAAAATTTCTGACTTGTTTGTTTGATGGATGATAGACGGAAACGCCGGTTTCGGTTCTAACCCAAAGATTGCCCGAAGAATCTTCCGTGATTTCATTAAACACATTACTGGAAAAACCATTTTTCCTGGTAAGCACTTCAAAACGATTCGTTTTCGGATTAAAATAATTAAGCCCATCCGGTGTACATACCCAAATGCGTTGTTTACTGTCGATAAAAATATCACGAATAATATTGCTGCTTAAACCCAGACCTCGATCAGTAGCTTGCATAGATTGAAACTGATGAGTTCTACGGTCGAAAATATTGATACCGCCACCGTATGTACCAATCCATATTTTACCATCTGGCGCTTTGGCTAGACTATATGCATGGTTATTGTTTATTGAAGTTGGATTGTTGCTTTGATTGTAATAATGCGCAAAGCGATTGGTTTTGCTGTCATATATCTTTAAACCGGCATCTGTGGCCAGCATGTAAATACCGGGATCTACTTCCAGAATGTCGCGAAAAACATCTTCATTAAATAAATTTCCGATAGATGAGTGGTGGTAATGATGCGAAAAACTATTGTTCTGCGCGTCGTAGCAATCAAATCCGTTTTCTGTTAAAATCCAGAGATTGCCTTTTCCATCAAAATAGAGCTTATTAATATCATTACTGGTTAAGCTTTTCTGATCAGATGTTTTTGTGAATTTAATCTGTTTACCTGTTTTCTGATCTATTTTAAACAAACCTTTATTGGTAGCAATCCAGACGGATTGATCATCGGCAACAACGCTTTTGACCTCCCGACCGGCCAGATCGACAGCAGACAGTTGGAATTTATATTGTTTACGATCTATTTTTTGTAGCCCATTTCTGGAATTGATCCATACAATCCCGTTTTTATCCTGGTAAGAATCACCAAAGGCATAATTCTGTATTCCGTTGAGTTTTTCCCAGTTTTGGTTTTTCAGGTTGTACCAAAAAAAACCGCTATTTCCCCCTATAAGCAGTGTTTCTGAATTGACTTGCATGATGCTGAAAACCGCCGTATTTTCCCCATCAGGAACAACAACTTTTGTAAAAACCTGCTTCTGTGGATCAAATTTAAACAAACCACTCCAATAGGTTCCAACCCAAATATTCCCGTCTGTTCCGTATTCCAGTGCCCAAACATCATTTGGATTTTTACGATTTGCCGAATGCTCCTGCTGAAAGTTTTGAAAATGCCTGGATTGGCGATCAAATTTGTTTAAACCTCCGCTCCAGTTGCCCAGCCAAAGGTTTCCAAACCGGTCTTCTACAATAGAATTAACAGATTTCCCAACCATTGCAGTATTGGAATTCCCATTTGGGCGATAGGTTTCAAATTTCTTTTGTTTTGGTAAGTATTCGTTAAAACCATCGTCTGTGCCAATCCAAATGCGGCCCTGAGAATCACAAAACAAAGACCAGATTTTATTATTACTCAGAGATAGTTGATTTTTGTCTGAGTGGTAAAAACGCGTGACCGTCTCTGATAGTGGATCAAACAAATTTAGTCCATCCATCGTTGCAATCCAGATTTTACCTGAGCGGTCTTGCATCAATGCATTTATATAATTATTGGTAATTGAGCTGCTATCTCCCGGAATATTTACAAAGGTTTTAAAACTATATCCATCAAACCTGCACAAGCCATTCTCAGTACCAACCCAGATAAAACCGCGTTTATCTTGTATGGTACTGGTGGTATTTTTTGCCGGTAAACCATCATTAATGGTATAAGTCTTAAACCCTGAATTGAGTACAGCTGTCTTTTCATCAAATTGCTGTGCATTTCCTGCTGAAACCTTAATGGCTAAAAGCAAACTGCACCATAAAAATTTGATTGGGGACATGAATAGTTGCTATTTGGTTATACAAAATGCCTGTTAGGTTCAAACATCTTCCGCTAAGATAAGCCATTTACTACGGCTGGCAATACATGCTACGAATTTTAACACATGCATTCTGCTCAGGATAAATAGCTACACAAATATTCGATGACCTGATTTTGTTTATAAACAAATCTAACAAATAAACGTCATTACAACAATTAATAATACTGCACGTTGCTTATCTCGCTGAAATGGTGGCATTAAACGGAATTGAGGATTTTTTATTTCAGTAAATTAATCCTCAGCACAGAGGCAAAAAAAAGAGAACGTCTGTGGAACATCCTCTTAATTTTTTATTGGCTCGCTAACAAATATGTGTAATATTTCGCTCCGAAAAATCAGGTCGCTTTCCGAAGCTGAGCGTTATTTCTTTGCAGCTTTAGGGCCAAGTGTTAAAAACATCCTTTTCCCTTCGAGTTTGGGTAAAAGTTCAACTTTTCCTACTTCTTCCAATGCTTGTGCAAATTTTAGAAGTAAGATTTCGCCACGTTCTTTATATACAATTGCACGTCCTTTGAAATGAACAAATGCGCGCACTTTTTCACCGCTTTTTAAGAAATCTATGGCGTGTTTTAGTTTAAACTGAAAATCATGGTCGTCAGTATTTGGGCCAAATCGAATATCTTTAATAACCGTCTGTTTGGCTTTTGCCTTAATTTCTTTTTGTTTTTTCTTTTGTTCGTATAGAAACTTGCTGTAATCTACAACTCTACACACCGGCGGTTGTGCATTTGGTGAAATCTCTACAAGGTCGAGTCCTTGTTCTGCAGCAAGTTCTAAGGCTTTTGTTAAAGGATAAACGTCTGACTCTACGTTTTCCCCAACGATACGTACCTCTGGCGAGGTAATAAATTCGTTAATTTTGTGTTCTGCTTCTTTTTTCTTGAAGGGCATCCGTGGCCCTCTATAAAATCCTGCTCTTTTTAATGCCAAATTTGATAAAATTTAAGTGAATGATAAATGGACCAGATGTCCGTTGATTATTGATAACTTACAATGTAACAAATTTTTCACTCATTTGGTTGAAATAACTCAGATGATGACTTTAATCTTAGATTCAATTTTCCCCAAAAATTGCCAAATTTAGTTACTATTCTGCTTGTTGGCGGCGAATAAAGTCAGCAATTTGATTGGTCATATCTGCAAGGTCTGCAGGAGCTAAATGGTGAAAAGCATGATCAGCTCCTTTATAAATATGCAATTTCTGAAAAAAACCAGCACCAGCCAATTCACTTGAAAGTTCTTGCGATTGTTCTAGCGGAACAACTTTATCCAGATCACCATGGAAGATTAGAGTTGGAACACCACCTTTTCTCACATATGTTAAGGGCGAATATTTAACACCGTAACGAATCAAATTATCGCGATTAACCAATGCATCAATTCCAAAAGACTCTTGAATTTTGGATTGTCGAAGATTGTATAGTTGTGGCTTAAAGGTTTTGTAAAGTGATACGAGAAAATCAGAAACTCCAGATCTGAAGAGTTTATTCAGATCTGTTGGCCCGAAAATATCTACCACGTAGTTTACCCGAGCAGAATAATTAGCAAGTAAACCATTTGCAACAAAATCCGTTTCTTTAGAATATGCGCAGAGCATGGCCAAATGTGCACCAGCAGATTCACCTATTAATCCGAAGCTATCCGGATCGAAGCCATACACATCAGCATTCTTCCGCAGCCACCTTATAGCATCCTTACAATCTTCAACCGGTGCGGGAAAATGAACTGAATCTATATTGGTTAAGCGATAGTCTATTGAAGCCACTGCATAGCCAAGATTTACCAAACGGTTTATTATATAAGGATTATATCCTTTCTCTACACCGTTCTTGTTTCCGGCCGTCCATCCTCCTCCATGAATATAGATGACCAGTGGAATCCTTTTATCTGTTATTCGTTTCGGTTGATAGATATCTAATTTTAGGAATTTGTTAGCTATGTTTTTATAATTAATTTCTCTTAAAACTTCCGCCTTAATTTCTGTAATTGCGCAGCATGCTGCAGCCTGTTCCGGAGCCTTTCTAAAAAGAATTACCAAAATTAAAATTATAATTACGCCTAGTGCGAAAATGATTCTATGTTTCATAATCCGTAAGTAAATTGCATATAGAGATTTAATTATTTACAGAGGATGAGTGATTGCGCTTTCCGCTTAACACGGAACAAAATTAATGTACAAATTTCAGAATACAAAAACCTGTATTCTTTGAACACAGGCAAACCTTGGATTTCTAGGCTTAGCGTTGAAGTTTGATGATTAAGCTTCAAGTGTTGATTTCTGCGCAGCACTTTTAAGTACAAGAGTGCCCAGTATTCCTGCTATTACAGAGGCAATGAGTATTCCATACTTAGCCTTTTCTACAAATGCATCGTCTGTAAAAGCCAAACCACTAATAAACATAGACATTGTAAAACCAATTCCTCCCAGAAAAGCTACACCCACAATATGTCTCCAGGTGGCGCCACTTGGTAGATTTGCAAGGCCAAAATAAACCATGAGAAAAGTAAATGAAATAATTCCTACAAATTTACCTATTACAAGTCCTAATGCTACGCCAAGTGATACCGGATTGATCACCGCCGAAAAGAAATCTCCGCCAATGATTATTCCCGAATTGGATAATGCAAAAAGAGGCATTACCAAAAAGGCAACCCAAGGATGTAAGCCATGTTCTATTTTTTGTAACGGCGTTTCGGCTGCATCGCTTAAAATTTTAACCTGTTGTAACGTTCGGTGCTGTTGTGGAGTTTTAAGTGAACTGCTACTTGGTTTTTCATTTTCAAAAGCTACAATAAGTTTCTTCACCTGATCTGAATAGAATAATTCATCTACACGTGTCTTCGCCGGAATTGTAAATGCGACCAAAACTCCAGCTATTGTTGCATGAACGCCAGAAAAAAGAAAACCTGCCCATACGCAAACTCCCAGAATAAGGTAGAAGATTGTACTGCGAACGCCCATTACATTTCCAATCAATAGGATGATTAAAAAAATAGCTGCAATTCCTAATGCCATGAAATTTACACTTGCCGTGTAGAAAAAAGCGATAACCAGCACGGCTCCCAAGTCATCTGCAACAGCCAATGCTGAGAGAAATACCTTTACAGATGAGGGAATATTTTTTCCTGCCATGGACAGAAGTGCCAGTGCAAAAGCAATATCTGTTGCCATCGGGATTCCCCATCCATTTGTAGAATCTCGGCCAATATTTATGGCCAGATAAATGGATGCAGGAACAATCATTCCGCCCAGCGCAGCGGTCATAGGAAGAATTGATTTTTTGAATGACGAAAGCTCACCATCCATAAATTCTCTTTTTAACTCTAAACCAATTACAAAGAAAAATAAAGACATTAAGCCATCGTTAATCCAAATATGCAGTGGATGATCCAGCTTATGTTCGCCAAAAGCAACAGAAAGTTTGGTTTCCCACAGATGATGAAAAGAATCTACATAGTCTGAATTTGCCCAAATTATTGCGACAACAACACTAATCAGCAAAATGATTCCGCTGGTATATTCAAGGTGAATAAACCTGTTTACCGGAGCAATAATTTTCTCGATGGGCGTCTTTCCTGGTCTAATCATTCGTTGTTTATTTGCAATTTTTAAAGTTAATCATTTCATTTAATGCCTTCAGATAAATATAGAATTTGATCTAAACAACCTCCAATTTATTTGTTCTGGAAAAAGCTTTGGTCGTTATTTGATTAACGGATGCAATTGTTTATCAATAGTGAATATAAAATTTAAACATCCATCCAAAATTGACGTGAAGACAATTAAACGCACAGAAAACAGTCAGTAAAATAACACATTAAGAAAATTTATCAAAAACATAGCCGGCTCAAGGTATATTTTAGCTATATTGTAAACATTCAAGCACCAATAAACCAGATTGTTATGAAAAATATACTTCTATTCCTGCTTGTAAGTTTTTTCTCGGTTATCGCATTTTTCATTTCCACAAAAATAGCAGATCCGGAGTTAGGCTATTCTACCGTTGCTATTCTCTGGGGATTTTATTTGTGGCTCACATTTTCAAAACGGTTGGGAACAAAAACCAGTGCCTGATTTGGAATATACTCAAAACAAATGAGATACATCTCCGACAAATAATTACGAGATAAATTTGGAAAATTTCTTCTAAAGTTCTACTTTTTGGCAGTAAATGAATCATCCCACATTTGGCTAAATCGGAAATCTTAACTATGCGGGTCATCCTTTTTTTTATTGCAATATGTGTTGGTGTTTTATATGCCGAGGCACAACCTGTTATTCATGTAGATATAAGCAACTATAGCAATTTGGCAAATAAAGCTTACTTCTGGAAAGATGTAAAACGTAACACCAAATTTAAACAGGTCTCGAAATTCCCTGCAGACTCTTTCTCGATAGGCAAATCACCGATTTTTAACGGTGGAATAGCCGGTAACGTTTGGTGGATGAAACTAAAATTCCACCATTCCCGGGAACTGATCCCAATTTTACTCATTGACTATACCAATATAGATTCCATAGATGTTTTTTACACCTCAAAAGAAGGGAAAGTTGTCCATATTCAATCCGGAATGTATGCCCCCGACCCCAGTACTTTAGGACCAGGTACGGGTTACTCTTTCGGACTAGGTAACGTTGCTGGTGATGGCGTACAGGAGGTTTATGTACGTTTACGGGCTGTAAATACATTATTGGTTCCCGTAAAATTACTCACTGGAAGAAGTCTGAATTACCGCGTCCTGAAAGAAAACACCCCACAGCTGATTTTTGTGGGCATAACTTTCATGATGCTAATTTTCCATGCAATAATGTGGTATCTAACACGCAGCAGGCTATTCGGACTATATATTGCACGAGTGGTTTTATTGTATTTTATTGGCATGGTCTTGTATTTGCAAGGTTATGGCTTATTGTTGGGGCCCGAGGTAGGGCGTTTTATGTTACGATATGCACACTCCTTTCTGGCACTAGGGTTCATCTGTTCTATCCTTTTTAATAATCATGTTCTTAAAGTTAGCAGACATTTGCAAAATGCGTATCTGGCTTCGAAAATTTTGATGGGTTTTTGGACAGTGATCATGATTATTTCTATTTGCATCAACCTGTCTTTTACAAATCAAGCCACGCTTGCACTTTCTTTTTTAACATCTGTGCTGATTTTTTACAGTAGTTTCAAAATAATTGTTACGATGGGTTACGGAAGGGGCTTCCCGAAAATGCAGCTTTTTGTAGTAGGCTGGATTCCTGTAGCTGTATGCTCAATGTATATTGTATGCTGTCTGAAAAACTGGCTTTATCTTCAAGACTATTCTTTTAACCTCTTAACAATTGCTTGTTTAGTTGAGGGCGCAATGATAAGCGTAGGGCTTTTCAGTCAACGTTTAAGGTTTTTAACCAGACATAATGCTCACGTTCGTCGTCAGGGAAAAATGTTTTTTGAACAGGCAAAAATATATCAGCAAGAATTGAGTAAAAAACAGGCCTCTTCCAGAACATCAGGGCTGAAAGACTTGGTTCAATTGGCTTACGACGGAGATCCGTCTTTCATGAGCCGTTTCGTTGAACACGAACCAGATTTTATGCAGCAAATACTAACCATTGATTCTGGCTTACTTCCTCCGGAAAGAGAACTCTGCGCCTATATGCGATTAGGTTTTGAAACGAAAGAAATTGCCCGTGTAACCAAACTTAGTGTTCGGGCAATTGAAAGTCGTAAGTACCGGGTTAGAAAAAAGCTTGGCTTAAGTTCAGATACTAACATGTATTTGTGGATTTTAGAACTCGCAAAAGATTCCAATTCGCCCGAAGCAAACTAGTTTTCTTTATTCTAAAGAACACTTTCTATTCTATTTAAAAATATTTAAAACACTACCCCACAAGCGTTTATACCTACTGCGTAGAATTGCGTAGATGCATAAGTTGCCAAGTCATACCGGATTGTCTAGTTTCGCATCAAAGCTAAAAGAGTCTTAGGGATGTGACTCGAACACGAAATTATTCTATTATAATTAAGTGGCTTTTACTTTAGCCATGCCGCATGATCTTTCTAAATAGGGGATGATTTATTAACGACTTGTCGGCATGGCTTTTTTCTTTTTATATTCATTCAGCCGCCAACTTTTAAGAACTATAATAAGAACGGTTAATTCTCCCTGACACCAATATTTCCTCATATGTTTAGCAATAGACATAGTTTTATAATATATAAATATCAGTAAAGAACCAAAGCAGATACCAAATGAAAGAACCTAAAATCACAACTTCTGTGATCATATCCAAACTTCAGGAGTTTTTCATCGGTAGAGATGCAGACACCATTTGTGCTGAACTTGATATCAGCATAGTGGAACTGAATGCATTGATCAGACAATATGGAGAAATTGCCAGTGAACTCAATGAACTTAAAGATGAAAATGAAAAACTGAGAACCATGTTTACCAACTTAAGTTTGGTAAATTATAGTTTGCGATCTTCTTTAGACAGCGTTACGAAAGACAATCCTGCAATGTTTGACTTCCTCCTTAAAAAACGCCTTAAATACAATTAAAACATGGATAAGCGCATCCTGATCATTGAGAGCGACAAATCTATATTGGAAGCTTTAGAACTAACCTTGACCCATGAAGGGTATCAAACTAACTCCATCCAATATATGGACCGTTTGAAAAATGTAGATTGGTCTGTTATCGAATTAATTCTTATCGATCACTCAATGGATGCATACAAGGGACACGTTCTCTGCACCAAATTTAAGGCAGAAGATCTTTCTAAACACATTCCGGTAATACTTCTCTCTACGCATCCTCATGTTCAAAAGATAAGCAGAGATGCAGGAGCAGACGGTTATTTGGAAAAACCTTTTGACATAGGGCGTCTGTTAACGGTTGTTTCAGATTATATTCCTCAAAATTTAGATAGCTTTTAAAAGCTTATTTTTCCGACACTCCTCTACCTATGTATATAAATAACCGTTCCTCATTGGGGAACGGTTATAATTTTATAGAATGCTTAATTCATATAGGGTTCAACATGAATCAGCGCATCTTTAACCCCCAAATCAGAGGCTAATAACTGGTCTTTAACTCGATGAGCAACTTCATGGCCTTCAAAAACGTTAATTTTTCCGTCAACTTCGATATGCATGTCTACGTAATAATCCAGCCCCATTTTTCTAACGTAACACTTTTCTACACGTTTGACTGCTGCATTAGACGAGGCAATGTTACTAATCTTTAAAATCAATCCGTCACTTGGCGCGCCATCCATAATTTCTGAAAACGCAGGGCGGATAATTTTTATGGCGTTGTACACAATAAACAGGCAAGCAAATAAAGCTGCCCAATCATCTGCACCTTCATATCCTGCACCAAAGACCAATGCGATACCTATGCCAATAAATGCAGCAACAGACGTAATCGCATCACTCCTATGGTGATATGCATCTGCTTTTACAGCATTACTGCCAATTCTTTTACCTACAGCGAATACATACCTGAATAATATCTCTTTGGTAAGAATAACGATTACCAATACCGCCAATGTAAAAGGCTTTGGAGCCTCATGCGGAGTACGAATATAACCTACTGCCTGATAAGAAATTAAAGCAGCTGCTGCTAAGAGAAAAATCCCAATTAATACAGCGGCAACCGGTTCTGCTTTTCCATGTCCGTATGGGTGACCTTTATCTGCTGGTCTTTGTGCATATTTTAGCGCAAGCCATAAAAAGCCAGAACTTATAACATCTGCTCCAGATTCTGTTGCATCGGCAATCAGTGCATAAGAATGTCCAAAATACCCGAAAATACCTTTCACAAAAATGAGGATAACGCTAATTCCAATACCCAGTTGAGTCGTTCTAATGGCTTCTTCTGAGGCCGATATTTTTGATGGTTCCATAAGTATGTTCTAAATTTCAATTATTCATCGCCGCTATTTTTCAATTTCATTAAAACGGCGTAAGCATTTTTAACTACAATTTTTCCGATTTGCTGCTCTGAGGTAATTGCTGTAAAACCCTCTAACGATAGACCCGGAACTACCGCAATCATCTTAAATTTGTTGGCTCCCTCTGCTGAAAACACATAAAATTTATTCTCCCATTTAACAACAGATTCATCTGGTACAGCCAGCGCACTTCTTTCGTTGGTCTGTATTTCAGCGTTCAAGAAAGTACCGGGTAATAAGTTCTTATCGAAATTTTCCAGGTCACAATGTACACTGGTTGTTCTATCATTTTCAATATTAGGGGTAATTAGATGAATCGTAGCTGAATACTTTTTATCCGGGTTTGCGCTAGTGCTACACAAAATTTTTTGTCCAATTTTAAGGCTTGCCGCATCACGTTCAAAAACGGTTAGACTTACGTGCAGAGCTTTTGGGTTTATAATTTCAAATAAAACATCTGCTGCATTGACGTATTTCCCGGTATTGATATTTACTTTAGATACGTAGCCCGAAATAGGGGCAGGTACCCGTATTGTGCGCGAAATATTGCCTTCATTTAAACTTGCTGGATTTAAGCCAATCAAACGCAGCTTTTCTGCGAGTGCGCCAACCATTACCTTCTGGTTATTAAATTCACTTTCTGTTTGCTGGAAAATTTTATCACTTGTAGCTTTTGTTTGGTTAAGCCCTTTCTGGCGGATGTAATCTGCCTCAGAGAATTTCAGCTTATTTTTAGCTGTTAAATAGTCTTGCTGCAATTGAATATATTGCTGATCTTCTACAAGTGCAAGCACACTCCCTTTATTTACAAACATACCTGGAAGGATAACCATTTTTGAAACGTAGCCTCCCATAGGAACACTTACAGAAAAAATATTCTCTGGTGGAACATCTACTACTCCATTTACTTTTATTGTGGCGTGCATGGCTTTTTTTTCTGCATCACCTATGGCGATGTCTGCATTCTTCAATTGCGCAGAACTTAATTGCACTTCATTTGCCTGAACAATTACCGTACGCTCCTTTTCGGAGGGTTTGTCTTCTTTTACATTCCCTTTACAGGCAAAAAGCAAGATGCTAGATGCCGCAGCGATGATTAATTTTATCTGTATTTTCATTTTTTTATTTGATGGCTTTCAATCTTTCAATTTCGAATATAGATTCGTTTAACTGTTGTAGTGTATTAAAATAGTCGTTTTTGAGCTGAATAGATTGATTCATTAAGATGACCCAATCCAAATAACCAATCTCGCCCGCATTAAGCTTCAGTGTAGAAGTCTTCATAATATCTTTCGCATTTGGCAAAAGAGAATTATGGTACTTCTGAATCAGATCTTGAAATTGTTTATATCTCAAGGTTGCATTCTCCAGTTCGGTATTCATTTCTTTCCTCGTCATCTCCAATTCCTTACTGCGTTGAAGTGCAACAATTCCGGCAGCTTTAATTCTCGATTTCTGCCCGCTAAAGAATACCGGAATACCTATGCCAACAGATACAGATGAAAAACGATCGCCTCCACCATAATACTGACTAAAACCTTGTCCATTTGTTTGATAACCAATAATGCTAGAATTATTATAGCCCAGATTAAGTGTTGGTAAAAGTTTACTCTTTTCAAGTGATTTTTGCAGGTTAGCCAACTCCAGTTCCTGCTCTCGAAGTTTAATTAGCGGATGATTTTCTAAATCGGCATTAACTTGTTGCGCTACGTTATAAAGGGCACTTCCAAAAGGAACAAACTTATGACTGGCATTCAACAACAAGTTGAAACGATTTAAACCCATATTGTAATCCGTTTCTAGTAACTGTAGTTGATTGCTAATTTGTTGTTTTTGATTATCAGCTGTTCGTAACTCCAATACATCTACATCTCCTGATTTAAACCTTTGATTAGATTTTTCTAGAAAAGCTGCATACATGCTATCTGCTTCTAAAAGCAAACTTCGCTTTTCAGACAAAATCATCAGATGATAATAGTCAGATTTGACTTGCATCCTGATTTGCAGTTGCTGATCTGTGAGCTTCGTTTCGCTAATGCGGATATTGCTTTTATAGATTGCAGATTGTCTGGAATAAACGGTTGGGAAATCCAGCGTCTGACCAATCGAGATTTTACTATCATTTGCTAGACTGTTGAACTTACCATATTCAAAATTCAACTCCGTTTTTGCAAGATCGAAAGCAGTTCCTTGCATTTTTTTATTGTACAACACATTCGTTTCTGCAATCTGTACACGCTGGTTGTTCTTTAAAGCAGAATCAATGGCGGCTTCAAGTGTAATCTTATCCTGTGCCTGAACCGTTGCTTGTGTTGCAAAAACAGCAAACAAAAGAATTAGAATTGCCTTTTTGGGACGGAAGTATCCAAATCCTTTTTCAAAGAGAATGTATAACATGGGAAGCACAAATAGTGTTAACAATGTAGAAATGATTAACCCGCCAATTACTACGGTCGCTAATGGTTTTTGAACCGCACCACCTGCGCCGGTACTGATGGCCATAGGGATAAAACCCAATGATGGGACAAGAGCAGTCATCATAACGGCGCGGAGTTTAGATTTTGTGGCATGTATTACAATCCGCTTAACATCTGTCCAGCCTTCTTTTTTTAATCTGTTGAATTCAGATACTAAAAGGATGCCATTTAGAACAGCCACACCGAACAAAGCAATAAAACCTACACCGGCAGATATACTAAAAGGAAGATCGCGTATCCAAAGCGCAAATATGCCACCGGTTGCAGAAAGTGGGATTGCGGTATAAATCAATAAACCCTGTTTTACAGAACTGAATGCGAAATACAACAATAGAAAAATCAGCAACAATGCAATTGGTACTACTATAGCCAACCTGGATTTTGCTGCAGTCATATTTTCAAAAGATCCGCCGTAAGTAATGGTATATCCTTTAGATAAGTTCAGGTCTTTTGCAACTTTTGCCTGTAACTCTTCTACTATAGATTGGACATCGCGGTCTTTAACGTTGAAGCCCACAATAATCCGCCTGCGTGTATTTTCTCGTTGAATTTGATTCACACCTTCAACCTCGCTAATATTTGCAACGGTACTTAATGGAATTTGAATACCGCCAGCTGTCGCAACCATCAAATTCTGCACATCATGAATATTTTTTCTGGCGCCTTCAGCAAGGCGAACCACCATATCAAATCGCTTTTCCCCTTCATAAACTTGTCCGGCAATCTGCCCTGCAAATGCCGTGTTTACGACGCGATTAATATCATTTACATTGAGACCGTATTTGGCCATTCCTTCTCTATTGTATTGAATAACAACTTGCGGCATACCGGTTACCTGTTCTTCATATACAGCAATGGTACCCTTTACAGTTCCAATAATAGCACCCAGACGGTGAGCATAATTTGCAAGGCTATCTAAGTCTTCACCGAAAATTTTACAAACAATATCTTGCCGTGCACCAGTCATCAATTCATTAAAACGCATTTGAACCGGGAATTGAAAGCCTACAGTAATACCCGGAATTACTTCCAGCGCTTTAGTCATCTTTGCGCTGAGGTCTGGGAAAGTTGTAGCTGAAGTCCAGTCTTTTTTATCTTTAAGAATTACCATCATGTCTCCTGCCTCGAATGGCATCGGATCAGTTGGGATTTCGGCACTTCCAATTTTTGTAACTACTTTCTGTACCTCTGGAAACTGCTCCAGTAAAATTTTAGATGCTTTCTGTGTATTGTCTATAGTATTTTTCAGGTTACTTCCTGTTAATAAGCGCGTTTCTACAGCAAAGTCTCCTTCTTCTAGCTGAGGGATAAATTCTCCCCCTAATGTTCCCATAATAAATACAGCGATGGCAAAAAGTGATAACGTTATGGCCAATATGGTTTTAGGAAATTTGAGCACTTTACTCAAAACGGGTTGATATTTCCGTTCCAGCCAAATCATTAACCGATCTGTTAGATTTTTTTTATGAGAGATTTTTTTGTTCAAACATAAAGCAGACATCATTGGCACATAAGTAATTGAAAGTATAAATGCGCCCAGAATGGCAAATGCAATGGTAAAGGCCATCGGCTTAAACATCTTTCCTTCAATACCTTCTAAAGATAAGATTGGAAGATAAACAATGAGGATTATGATTTGACTAAACACCGCAGATTTAATCATTGAGCCAGATGATGTTTCTACTTCATCATCCATTTGATTCTGGTCAATTTTATGAACAGATCTAAACTTCTTTGAATGCGAAAAACGGTGTAATATAGCTTCAACAACAATTACTGAACCATCCACAATAAGACCAAAATCTATCGCGCCCAATGACATCAGGTTTCCGCCTACACCGAACTGATTCATAAGAATAATAGCGAAAAGCATGGAAAGCGGAATTACAGAAGATACGATTAACCCTGCACGCAGATTACCCAAGAAGAAGACCAAAACAAAAATAACAATTAACGCGCCTTCCATTAAATTGGTTTCTACTGTATGAATGGCATTGTCTACCATCTTTGTACGGTCGAGAAACGGTTCAATAACTACGCCTTGCGGTAGCACTTTCTGAATTTCGGCAATCTTATCTTTAACTCGTTTTACCACCACAGATGAGTTTTCGCCTTTTAGCATCATTACAACTGCACCGGCTACCTCGCCTTTGTCATTATAGGTCATGGCACCATATCGAATGGCAGAACCATAACCTACCTCTGCAAGCTGGCCAATGAGTACCGGCATGCCGTTTGAAAGCGTTTTTACAACGATATTCCGAATGTCGTCTAAACTTTTCGTGAGGCCTTCACTCCTGATGTACAATACGGTTGGGCCTTTTTCTATATACGCGCCGCCCGTATTTTCGTTATTTTTTTCGAGTGCGTCAAAAATATCAGAAATACTTAATCCGTAAGACTTCAATTGTTCCTGACGAACTGCTATCTCATATTGCTTGAGTTTTCCACCAAAGCTTGATACTTCTGCAACGCCTGGTGTTCCCATTAATTGACGGCGCACCACCCAATCTTGTAATGTTCGTAATGCAACAGCATCGTACTTACCTTCGTAACCTTGCTTGGCTCGTACAACATATTGGTAAATTTCGCCCAAACCAGTTGATACAGGTGCCATTTGAGGGACACCTATTCCTTGCGGAATATCTTGCTGAACTTGTTGCAAACGCTCGGCAATTTGCTGTCGTGCCCAATACACATCAGTTTCTTCATTAAAAACAATTGTAACTAAGGAAAGTCCAAATCTTGAAAAACTTCTAATCTGTTTAAGTCCAGATATATTGCTACAAGCCTGTTCAATTGGAAAAGTAATTAAACGCTCAATATCGGGCGCGCCCAATGAAGGCGAAACAGTGATTACCTGAACCTGGTTATCTGTAATATCCGGCAGGGCATCAATGGGTAATTTTGTAACCTCGAAAGCACCCCAAATTGTGAGTGCAAATACGAACAAGGCTACAATCAGCTTATTCCGTATGGAAAAGCCGATTATCTTATTCAGCATAAAAATAATTTTAATTGTAAAATAATATGAAGCAGCCAAAACGAAGGCCACTAATTCATGTTTTATAGGATGCGGTAATTACGCAATTGGAGGACGAAACAAGCTGCCGAAAGCAGGTTCGGTAAACGTGAAATCATATTTAAATGTGGATCTTGTGGAAAGATCTTCATATTCAGCGGCAATTAGAACAACTTTGCCTTGTGGAATGGCTAGAGACAACGAATGACTTCCATCTACCTTTTTAAACGGCAGTTTCATGTCTTCATCCTGATCATTATCATCAATATCTTTTCCGAGATAATGCATTTCCAGAAAATCTAAAACACCCACATTAGAATTTATCTTATGGTGATGCAGAAAATGCGAAATCAGTCTGGGTGCTTTAAGCAACTCGCCAAATGATGCATTTAAGATAAAAATAGGAAATAGAAAAACCAGACAGATTCTTTTCACGCCACAAATATAGTCCTTGAGGGCTTGATTTCCAATCGGGATGAATATTATGTCTGTTACATGCAGTTGAAGATGTATGTAAAAAATTGTTTCTAAAATAAAAAAGCCGGCAGGCCGGCTTTTACTTTATCTTTAATTCGGGATGACTTTTCGTTTCGGTTTTCTGCCGTTCATCAGTAAAAAACCACCAAAAGCAACTGTTAAAGCAATGCCCTCTGCCAGTAAAATGCGTTTGTTTTTTTTTAGGCCTGAGTATAAACTAATTGCAGCCAAAGTGCCTAGCGCAAGTACTTCGACGTCAGATTTATTTACTTTTCCACTTATCGGTTTTTCGGCTAAAACGGTTTTCAAACCATTGTCTATCTTAACTAAATTCTCGCCAAGCCTTTTCGCTAAAGCGTAGTAAGAAACGCCTAGTATACGCTTGGCAAGCATCCAACTTCCGGTTTCAACAAAATCTTTCTTCCGTTCTTGATTAACAGGTATGCGTATTTTCATATTGATGTTTTTAAGGTATAATGGTAGATTTTAACTGAAATTCTCTGCTATGAAAATCAACACAAGCGGATAAAAATGGTTTAACGTTTTTTTAAAAAGAGCTTTTATGTGTCAAATCGTACACTATTTACCGCGACCGTACATTTGAGTAAGCAACTTAAAATGGTTAAAGTTTTCTTCCGCCAAATCTTTCTTTAACATTCGCCATGTCCAGTTTCCGGAAGCTTCACCCGGAATATTCATTCTGCTTTCTTCTCCCTTCGCCAAAATGTCCTGCATTTGTATAATGGCAACTTTTGCGTTAGACGCCAAACAAAGTCTGATCATCTCAAAAGCTGCATTGCCAGAAGTAATTTCTTTACCCGTATATAGAGAAAATCGCGCTTTGCTTTCTTCATTTGCTTCGGTATCAAACCAACCTTTTACAGTGTTATTATCATGCGTGGCGGCGTAAACAAAACTGCTACTAAATAAATCGGCATGAAGAATATGTTCTGAAGAAACCATATCATCACCAAAAGCGAACTGCAAAACCTTCATTCCAGGCAGATTGTATTTTTTCATTGTTTTACGTACATCTGGTGTAATTTCTCCCAGATCTTCTGCAATCAAATTAAAGTGTGGAAGTTTTCTGCTCAATTCATCAAAAAAAGAATCTCCGGGGCCAGGCTGCCATTCTCCATTTGTGGCATCTTTATCATTGGCATTTACCTGATAGTAACCCAGAAAGGCGCGAAAATGATCCAGCCTAAGTTCATCAAACAGCTGAAGGCTGCGTTGTATTCTTTGAATCCACCAGTCATATGAATTGCCGGCTAATTTTGTCCAATCGTAAACAGGCATTCCCCAAAGCTGCCCTTTCTCATTAAAATAATCTGGCGGAACTCCCGCTACATATTCAGGTTTTAAATCTGCTTTAAGCTTAAAATATTCGGGTTTACACCAAACTTCAACAGCATCCTGATCGATATAAAATGGCAAATCGCCAATAATTTTAATGCCTTGCCTGTTGGCGTAATTTTTCAGCGAAAACCACTGCCGGTAAAAAATAAATTGTTGCCAGCGATAGCGGTCTATATCCAGCTGATGTTGCAATTGAAATTCCAGCAAAGCAGAAGAATTACGCTTTTTAAATTCCTCTGGCCAATCCGTCCAGCTTTTTCCATCGAAATGATCTTTTAAAGTAGAAAACAAACTGAAATCATCAAGCCATAGCTTTTCGTTTTCCATGAAATATTGATACTCCTGATGTAGAAAATTACTTTTATCCAATTGCAGAAACCGGAGAAAAGCATGATTTAAAATTGATATTTTCCACTTCTCAGCATGTTCGAGATTAACCATCTCATCGTACTCTGTACCTGGTGGGAAATTTTCAGTGCTAAGCAAATTATCTTCAAGCAGCAAGGCAGGCGAAATAAGAAGAATATTTCCTGCAAATGCAGAATTCCCGGAATATGGCGAATAACCCAAATTGCGTTGAACCGGTGTAATGGGCAGGATTTGCCAATAAGATTGTTCGGCGTGCGCCAGAAAGTCTACAAAATCAAACGCTTCTTTGCCCATATCTCCGATTGGAAACTTTCCTGGCAAACTGCTGAGGTGCATTAAAACACCAGATTTCCGCTCAGGATTTATTTTTTCCAAAAGAAATATTCCAAACGGTGCCTTTTTTAGAAGCGAATTTATTTTTAAACCCCGATGTAAAATATCCTGATGCCCTTCTTCTTCATGAATCAGATCTTTCCAGCCTTTTGGTACACTAACTGGCAAAACAATTTGCGTATTTCCCCAATCTACCTCTTCGTTATGCTTGTAATTCTCAAGAATAGAAGCCATTCCTAAAGGCACCACAATCAGCAAATACTGACCGTCAAGATGGCGAAGATATGCAAGCATCTGGCTGGAAAATTCTCCTTCTACAGGTAGCGGCAAATATTCGCCTTTGCTAAACAGTTCAGGATAATCTTTCCGGATACCGAGCAGTTTTTGTGTTAGCCATACTTTAATTTCCGCGTTTTCACGGGTATTCCACAAGGTTGAAAATGTTGAGTTTTCTTCTTCGGCATGTTGCAACATGTCCTTTCTTTTCTCAAAATCGACCGGCCGGCGATTATCCGGATCAACAAAACTCAGATCGAAACATTCTGTTCCCTGATAAAAATCAGGAATGCCTGGGCACGTTGTTTTGAGCAAAAGCTGATGAAGTGAATTTAGAATGGAGAAGTCTTTAAGACGTTTCGTAATTTTGGCGATTGGATGTTCCGCGTCCTTAGCATCATCCAGTAAACGAATTACAAATTCTTTTATAATTTGCTCATATTCTACATCCGGATCACTCCATTCAGAACGTTTTTTACCTTCTCTTAATGCTTTTTCCATAAAATCGCCGAGGCGTGATGGCAAATTTTCCATTTCACACGCTTCAAATGGCATAGCGCCTATTGCAGCCTGTAACAACAAATAAAAGTCATTCAAGTGAATGGCCTGATAACTTTTGTCGAGTTTATACCAATCGTCAATTGCATTTAATGTTGTTTTCCACAACTGTGGAACATCACTAAGTGCATTCAGCTTTGCGCGCACATCTTCACCTTTTTTGGTATCATGCGTTGAGGTTGCATTCATTGCTAAAGGCGTATTTTTTGCCCGCTCCACCATTTTAGCATGAAAGGTATCAATATCAATTCCAAAAGCTTCGGCATCATCGCCTACTTCAGTATGGCCAATGAAACGGTTGTAACTATACATAAGCGTATCTTCTACACCCTTAGCCATAACCGGACCGCTAAATTGCATAAGTCTTTGAAAGAAATCAGACAATCGTTTACAATCATCAGCAGTTGCATGTTTAGGAAATTCAAACAATAAAGTTTTCCAGAAGTTGGTAGAGACAGCGGAATTTCCGGAAAAATCCATGCTTTGCAACAGCGTTTCCATTTCTGTTTTTGCATTGCCCTGCAATGGAAAAATAATGTCATAGAAACGATAAACCGGCATAGCAACCAGCAATTCTGCAATTGCATTTTTGATTTCTGCCTGCGTCATATGCTTAAGAACGGGAAAACCGCAGCCAATCAGTTTTTCGGAAAGGTTTTGTTGTTCGCCATTCATCTGATTGTTAAGAATGCTTTGTTTTTTCTCTATTTTCTTTTCTTCTGGCTGTTGCCGTTTTCCTGTATAATCGCGGTAGGCGAAGTCAAAATCTGGCAGGCTTTTTTTCCGCGTCATAACGTTATTTACCGTTGCAAGAAATTCATAACCCGTACTTCCCTCAATTGGCCAATAGAGAGGCAGCTCTTCATTTGCGGCCAGAATTTTTTCTGCAACAATATATACATCGGCGCCAACGCTGTTTCTAAGGTGATTTAAATAATCCGTCGGGCTGGCCAATCCATCTATATGATCAATCCGCAAACCTTGAAAAACTTCCTTTTCTACGAGCTCAAAAATATACTGGTGATACCAATCATAAACATCTGGCAATTGAATATTGAGGCAAATCAATCCATTAACGGTAAAAAAACGCCTGTAATTAATTTGGTTTTCGGTTTCCTGCCAATGGCAAAGTCTGTAATTTTGCTCGCTTAAAATTTCACGGATGATACTTGGTGCTGAGTTTATATCCTCAAATTTTGTTAAATCATGAGACTTTAATGTCTCCGGACACAGAGGCCAATATGCATTTCCATCAAACAGGCGGTACTTACCATCAGAAAACTGGATATTTAACTTTCCAGTTTCAATAGCTTCATCCAATGATGTTCCCAGAAAAGGTACCATTAACTTTTCATTGGGCCGAAGTTCGAGATCAAAATAATGGATATAAGGAGATGAAAATCCATTTTCCAAAACGTCCATTAACCAATCGTTATAAGGATGAAATGCCATGTGGTTGGGTACAATATCTTGTATCCAGGAAATATTATGCGCTTTTAAAGCATCAGACAAATTAAAAAGTTCAGCTTCAGTGCCAATTTCAGGGTTTATTTGCAGAGGATTTGTTCCATCGTAGCCGTGATTACTTCCTGGAACTGCAGTAAAAATTGGCGATGCATAAAGTGTATCTATATTTAAAGAAGACAGATATGGAATAATTTTTTCGGCATCTGAAAAAGTAAAGTCCTTATTAAACTGAATGCGATAGGTAGCAATGGGATTAAATTTTGGCATGGCTAAATACAATGAAACTTTCTGCAGGTAGGTGAATAGAATGATTTGATATTGGATTTTGTTCTGAATAACTAACTAGAATCTCTAGCGGTCCATCAACATCAGGGCGTGGAATATCATGATCGGTAGCGGAAAAATTAAACCAGATGAAAATTTCCTGGTTTGCATTCCATCTTTTTAACAGCAATACTGACGCGTCTGAAGGCCATACCTTTACTTCAATAGCAGAGCGATCTAAAGCGCGTAACACCAGGTTTTCTTTTCTCAGTTGAATGAGTTGTTTATACAAAAGAAATATTTCCTGGTGTTCTGTTTGTGCCAACTTTGTCCAATCCAACTTTGCTGAATTGAAAGTTTCTTCGCTTTGCGGATCGGGCATTTCCGATTGCGCGAAAGCGGCAAATTCTTTTTTTCGCCCAACACGAACGGCTTCTATTAAATCCGGATCGGAATAACTGACAAAAAACGGAAATGGATTGGTTTCGGCATATTCTTCGCCCATAAAAATCAGGGGTAAATATGGGCTGAGTAAAACCGCAGCGGCCATAAGCTGCTGTTGAGATTTACGTACCAGAACACTGCTGCGTTCGCCTTTCATTCTATTACCCACCTGATCGTGGTTTTGCGAAAAAACCACAAACTGATCTCCGGTATTCCCGGTTGCAGGGCGTCCAAAATTCCGGTTTCTGTGTTTAGAAAACTGCCCGTCATAAACATATGCATGTTCATACGCCCGAGCTAAATCCGGAACACCTGAAAAATCTTCATAATACCCATGTGTTTGCTGCCCCGTGGCTACGCGCAAAGCATGATGAAATTCATCTATCCATTGTGCATCCAAACCGTAACCGCCTTTCTCTATCGGATTGATAAAACGGTTGTCGTTTAAATCCAATTCTGCAATAAGGTGGTATTTTCTTTGTGTATGCGCTGCGAGTTGACCAACCAAAACACTAAGTTCCCCGAGGAAATGTTTCGCACTAAAATCCTTTATTGCATGTATGGCGTCGAGTCTTAAACCATCTATATGAAAATCGCGAAGCCACATAAGTGAATTTTCCAGATAAAAATTGCGGACGCCATCTGCACCAGAATCATCAAAATTTACAGCATCGCCCCAAGGAGTATGGTATTTATCGGTAAAAAATGGCCCAAAATCCGACATAAAATTGCCTTCCGGGCCAATATGATTGTATACTACGTCTAAAATTACAGCGAGGCCTTTTTTGTGACAAGCATTTACAAAAAGTTGAAGTTCCAGAGGGCCGCCATAACTATTTTGCACTGCAAATGGAAAAACGCCATCATAACCCCAATTCCGGTTGCCGGAAAATTGCGCAACCGGCATGATCTCTATTGCAGTTATTCCAAGATCTACCAAATGATCCAATTTACTGGTCATACCTTTAAAAGTGCCTTCTGTTGTACATGTACCAACATGAGCTTCATAGAAAATTAAATCCTGACGAGCTATACCTTGCCAACTTTGATCTGTCCATTCAAATGCATCAAGATCAAAAGCTGCAGAGCTGTGGCCGATTCCATTTTTCTGATAAACGGAAGCCGGATCTGCCCTTAATATTGGTCTTTGATTTTCCGGGTAAATTTCGAAATGATACTCGTTGCCTGGATGAATGGTGTCTGTAATCAGATGCCAATATCCATAATTCTTTTTTTCAAGTTCGAGCGATACGGATTCATCAGTATGTATATAAATTTTGGCGGCATTTGGTGCCCATAACCAGATTTCTGCTTGTGAATTTGTGAAATTTAATCCAATATGGCGTTTATTGATATCCGGCGTAAATACGTCGTTCATAATTCTTTTGATTTTAGGTCGACCAGAGATTCCCGAATCAGTTTGCATGCAGCCTCAGCATCCATCTGATCAAGAATCTGTAATTCTTTTCCGGCCTGTTCATTGTAACTGATAAAAAATTGTTGAATTTGTTGCAGACATCCTTCGGGCAACTGCTGAAGTTCCTCCACATTTGCATAGAGTTGAGAAACCTCCGGAACAGCAAAAAACCTATCGTTACGCACCTTAGAACCATCACGTTCTTGTTGTAAAATACGAACACCGCCAATAAGGCGTACATGAATCCGGCATCCGGTAAAAGTTGGAAATTCGGAAATGATCATGACATCAATCGGATCTCCATCGCCGCCACAAGTTCCGGGAATAAAACCGAAATCATACGGGAAACCCAAACCAAGTGGCATAATTTTATTTAAACGGAAGCTTCTGGTTTCTGATTCCCAATCGAACTTTTGACGACTGCCTCCCGGCGTTTCCACTACTACATCTAAGATTCTCTCCATAGTTATCACATAAGTTTTTTAATAGCCTGCTGTGGAGCAACCATATCCTGAACAACTTCTCCATGTGTTCGCAGCAAAATTTCAGAAAACACCTTTATTCGCTCGCTGAAAATATCCATGGCATGTTGTTTATTAAACTTTGGCTGTTCTGACGGATCTTTTGCTGAAAAACAAACAAAACTTCTTAATGCAAGCATTAGACCTTCGTGTTCTTCGTATAAACGCCGTTTAATTTCCTGTTCAATTGCTTGTGCCAAATGTTCCATAGTGTATTTTTCTTAACAACAGTATTTATAAAATAAATGTTTTGCCCGTTGAAGTAGACTTGTCCCGATCTCGAAGTTTAATATCAAGCTTATAAAAAAGGCGTTCTGCTGAGAGCAGAACGCCTTAATTTTGATTATAGGCTACTTATTCTGCAGCCGCTTGTTCATTCACAAGTCCTTCTGCAATTTCTGTTAAAGCAACATCTGTTTCTTTTTCATTTTCCAATGTTTGAGACAGCAAAGCTTCTACATCAGAATGCCCCATATTTTCAGCAAATACACGTAATGTGCCGTAAGTTGCGATTTCATAATGTTCAACTTTTTGAGCTGCTAAAATTAATCCCGCATCGCGGATCATGGTTCCTTTATCCGTTTCTTCAATAATTCCATTGGCTTCTTCCAGTAAACCCGCCATTGCATCACATTTTTTGGCCACTGCTTTCTCATCTAACAGTGCGAAAATTTTATCGAGTGTCTCTATGTGCTGTTTGGTTTCTTCTGTATGTTTTTCAAATGCCGCAGCCAATTCCGGGCTTGTTGCAGCCTTTTGCATTTTTGGCAAAGCTTTAGCCAAATGATTTTCTGCCCAGTAAATATCTTTTAATTCGTCTACAAAGAATTTATGAAATTCTGAATCTTCCATTTTACCTGTTTTTCCGCTAGGTTTCGAGGTGTTTTTTCTCTTAGTTGCCATAGGTATTTTTTTTAGTATTTACATTCAAAACCGATTTATTTTCGACTTGTTTCTGCAAAACTGATGATCTGGGCAAATCAGGTATAAAAACAATGTAATCAGGTAATTTTTACGGATGTATGTAGAATAGCGCAAATCGGAAAGAGAAATTTGAAGGCATGTACGTCTTACTATTTCATGCTTCGAAGCCTTTATTTGAACATTAAGAATAAAAAAGCCCGGTTACATTTACCGGGCGATTTTAATTTTGGAGAGCAGGCTACTTGGCCAATAGGATATCAATTTCTGCCGTAAGTTTCTTTTCGAGTATTGCACCTTCGAAGCCGATGGTACGAAACTGCATTTTCCCATCTTTATCCAATACGGCGATTGTAGGAATGAGGGTAAAGCCAACTTTTTCACCAATATTTTTGTCGTGATTAAAGTAAATTGGGAATTGGTATTGTGGATTGTCTGCAGCCCATTTTTGAGCATCTTTTAAAGTATTGTTCGCTCCAGAATTTACAACCATAAACATGACATCTGCATTGTTCCTGAATTTTTGAAAGACCTTGTGGAAATAAGGCATTTCTTCCATACAAGGTACACACCAGGTTGCCCAAAAATCCATAATAACTATTTTACCCTTCATCATATCTGCTGTAACCAGGTTGCCATTTAAATCTGTTAATGCCGAAAGTTCTGGCTTGGCTTTATTAAGCATTTCGCCTTTCAATTTTGTTTTCAATCGGGTAATTTCCAATTGTTCCAACTCATTAATTCGAAACTGAAAACCTGCATCGGAGTTGTTGTACTTCAAAAAGTCCTGACGTGCACGGTCTTGTACGCTTTGATTTGTAGGATTGTGCTGCAATACTGTCCATAACATTTCAAATGCGGGTTCAAACAATTCAGAAGATTCGAACAGGCTTGCCAAATTTAAAAGTGCCTGATCATTAGTGATTGTTTTAGACAAAATGATTGCAGAGTCTACAGCAGTTTTCTTTGCGCCCAATTGATATTTGTTGAGCAATTTTATGGTTTGCAATTCCTCTGTTGCCGCGTGGATGGCATTTTGTCGCACACTGTCGGGCACAAAAGATGGGATATAACCAAATTCCGGAAAATATCTGATGATACCAACAGGCCATTTGTTCACCAATTTAAGTGCCCGATCTGCATACGCATTGGCAGTGTAGGGTGCTATTTGATATTGCGTTAATTTGGCTGCAATGTTGCGGAGATTTTGCGCCGTGTAAGGTGTTTCTTTAGCGGCTAACTTCGCAATATGCTGAAGGGCTTTTACAGAATCGCGAATGGAGGCATAATAGTCGAAAAGCATATTGTGCACCGATGCAGATCCCTCTTCGCCAGTTTGATCTGATTGTTGCAACAATTCTTCGAGTTTTGCTGCACGCAAACTGCTATCTTTTTCCTTAGCAAGTAACGATGCTTTAAGGTCAATAGAAATGTCGGCTTTTGGATAGCGTTGCATAATAATCTTCCGAACCGAGTCTAATCTGCTTTTCTCTCCAATCATGAGATAACCCATAGTCACCAGGTTTACATTTCCCGGGAGTGTCGGATTCTCATCAAACTTGGCCGCAATTAGTTTTCTGGCTTGGTTGCGTAATTTTTGCTTCTGCGTTGCATTTTTCGCCAAAGCCATTTCTACATTTAACAGCGCAAGTTTGCCTTCGTAACTCGCCGGATAATCCTTAAGCTCTCCTTTTATCAATTCTTTTTTTCTGAGCTGCAGATCTGCTGCCTTCGGATTTTGTGTAGAAAGGCTGTAAGATTGGTGCAGCTGACTACTTTTCTCCCGAACATTTCCTTTGTAAACTGGTATTTCAAAATGTGCATTACCAGGTTTTTCCGTAAAATTGCCGCTTTGCAGGTAAAAGGTTGCAAAGGTTGCATATCGCTGTACTGCAAAAGATGCCGTCCATAACTTACCGACTTTGGTCATGGCCATTTTCCACGGCAAATCATAAAAAGTAGAGTAAGTAAAAACGATGGTTACCGACTTTACGGTGTCTGGAATTTTCGATCCCTCAGCAGTTGGATCGAAATTAATATGTATCGTATCTCCGCGCTGCGGTTTCTGTGGTGTTATGGTTACCGTTTGCGCCTTTAACTGTGCAGCGAGCAAAACCATAATGATCAAAAACAAGTTTTTCATAGCAATGCTGTTTAATTGTAACCTGGGTTTTGTACCAAATTTGGATTTGTACGCAATGCAGCTGTTGGGATTGGAAACAGTACTGCTGTAGCTTTCCATGCGGTTTTACTCAGCGGAAGAATGTCATCAGCTCTGCATTTATCTGCGGCACCGCCAATACTTTTCCATCTTTTCAAATCAAACCATCGGTGCCCCCACTCCGAAAACAGCTCAATCCTTCTTTCTTGTTCTAGCAGTAGCATTGCGGAGGCAACAGTTGCAGGTGTAGTCAGCGCAGCTAATCCGGCTCTGCTCCTGATGATATTTAAGTCGTCTTTTCCAGAAGATAAGTTTCCTTGCTGAATTCGGGCCTCTGCACGAATCAGATAAGCTTCGGCAAAACGCAAAACCATTGAATATTCTGTAGCAGCAGCACCGCTAGTCCCCACGCGCACCTTATATTTATAAGGATAATAATGAGTTAGTACAGGTGCAGTAGTAGTTGTATAACTACCAATCCAATAACTCAAGCGTTTGTCGCCGGTTTCGAATGCAGTTTCCATACCTCCGGTTCCCTTTGTAAGCCTGTAAAGTGGTGAAGCGGTAGGAACCAGTAAATTGCCCTCCCAGGTATTGCGCCCTCCGGCCGTATTTACAACCTGAAGTTGCCAAATTGCTTCGTTGCTGTTCTTCAAAAATGCTTTATTCATATGTGCAGCATTTGCTGGATCTGAATTATTGAGCAATGCGTAATTAGCGCTGCCAATCACTTCACTGGCTTCTGTTTCTGCCGATGCGTAATTGCCAGTGTACAAATATGCGCGTGCAAGCATTAAAGTGGCAGCCGTTTTATTAGGGCGGGTTCGTTCTGCACTTCCGGCATAAGCCAGCGGCAACAATTGTTTAGCTTCTTTTAAATCTGAAACAATCTGCGCATATACTTCAGCCTTCGGAGTGCGTGCTTTGTTGGTATTGTTCAATACATCTGTGTTGATAATTAAGGGAACATCGCCGAACATGTTTACCAGATAAAAATGGCAAAACGCACGCATAAAAAGCGCTTCGCCCATTAATTGATTTTTAGTTGCCGGCGAGAGTGTTGCAGAGCCTTTCACGCCTTCCAGAATGGAATTTGAGCGGTAAATAAAATCATAAGGCTGAGACCAGAGTGTATTCACATATGTGTTGCCAGCAAGAACAGCGTTATTTTTAAATTCATCAAACTGTGCAAATGTAGAGGCATAATAAAATTCATCGGCACTCATGCCACACATAAAGGTGGTTAAAACATTGGCAAACTGGTAATTGTAGGCATTCATATCGCTATACACACCAACCATGGCAGCGGTTGCAGTGGCATCATTTGTGAAAACACTGCCACTTACCAACTGATCTTTAGGATCATCTATATCGACATATTTTTTGCACGAAAAAATCATGCTGCTGATTAATGCAATAAGTATATATGCTATTTTTTTCATGTTGATCATTTTTTGGGATTAGAAAGAAACCTGCAATCCGGCTGTATAAATACTTACCGGTGGAAGCGCATAACCTTTTGTTTCCGGATCGAAACCTTTGTATCCGGTAATGGTAAACAAGTTTTGACCTTGAAGATACAGGCTCAAACTATTTAATTTCAGGCGTTTGGCTAATTCGGTAAAACTGTAGCGAAGCGATACATTTTTCAAACGAATAAAGGATGCATCCTCCCAATTTGCGCTCGACAGTCGATACTGATTTTGATAAGCATTGTATATTGCTTTACCTGAAGTTGTACTCGCACCCGGTATATTGGCCTGATCGCCAGGTTGGTGCCAACGGTCTAATGCACTTAGATCTTTATTTTTGAGGATTCCATTTGAGTACGACAGGTACCCGTAATTCAGGCCAGGACCTTCTTGTTTTACAAACTGGAAAAAGAAATCAAAAGTAAAGTTTTTGTAACTCAGACTGTTCTGAATACCGCCGTAAAATTTCGGTAAGGTATTGCCAAGGATAACCATATCATTTGGATCAGAAATGACCCCGTCTCCATTCACATCCTGAAAAGTTGGTACGCCCGTTTGAGGGTTTATACCCAAATAATTATACCCTTTAACAATAGACAAAGGTTGGCCAATTACATAGAGATTCGCATTTGATGAGTTTGCCAAATCGGGATATTCTAGTAACTTGTTTTTGGAGAAAGTCATATTAAGGGAAGTATTCCAACCAAAATTCTTTGTTCTTATATTCACACTGCTCAATTCAAATTCCACACCTTGGTTTTGAACAACCGCAGGAAGATTAGCTGTGTATGATGTAAAACCAGATTGAGAAGAAAGTGTGTAACCGATTAGTTGATTGTCTGACCGATTGCGGTAGTAGTTTGTTGTCAACAGCAAACGCTCATTAAAAAAACCCAGATCAATTCCGGCCTCAATTTTTTTATTCACTTCCCAACTGTATTCCGGATTTGGAAAACGACTTGGATACAAACCACTGTAGCCACCATATGGGAAACTTGCAGACGACCAACTGTCGAGGTATTTATAGTCTCCAATCTGATCGTTACCTACGGTTCCAAAACTTCCTCTTAGCTTACCAAAGCTGAGGAACGAAACTTTATCCTTCAAAAAATTTTCATTACTAAATACCCATGCGGCGCCTAAAGCTCCAAAATTACCATATCGTTTGCCCGGTCCGAAGCGCGAAGATCCATCTCTTCTGAAAGTACCATTTAAAATATATTTGGTGTCCCAGTTGTACGTCAATCTGGCAAAGATTGAGGTATAACGATATTTTGTGTAATTATAATTTCTGGCGGTTAACGTTGTTGCTGCCTTAACATTATCCAATTGCTCGTCGCTGGAATATCCAGATCCCAACAAAGACTGCCCTTCGGTAATACTTTGTTGCCATGTACCGCCAGCTAAGGCATTTAGATTTCCTTTTCCAAGTTTAACGGTATAGTCAATTTGCGGTTCTACGATATATGAACTCAAATCATTGTTTCCGTAATACGCCTGACTACCTGTATAGGTAATCGGATTAAAACTTTGTTTCGGGTAGGTTTGCGTTTGTTTCATTCCCATGCGATTGAAACCCGCGCTGGCTTTAACGGTCAATCCGGGCATTACCAAGTAACTGGCCACACCATTGGCGAACAAATTTTGGGTATTGGAAACACTTGTCCGTTCAAAATACGCCATCGGGTTTTGCTCATTCCCGTACCAGTAATATGCACCATTTGCATCGTAAATTGGATAATTGGGAGCAGTGTTGAAAAATCCGGTTACATCGCTCGGTAAACTGTTGTTTTGATCGGTAGTGTATTTAATAGACGTGGTTAATCTGAATCTTTGATCTGCAGAATTGTGATTTAAAGAAAGGTTTAATGCACCTCTTTTAAATCCCAGATTTCCTGGTAAAACCGTTTTTTCATCCCTGAAAGTTCCGCCAACTAAAAAATTGGTCTGTTCTGTACCACCACGTAGTGATAATGAAGCTTCTGTAAGCGGACCTGTAGCACCAATCAGTTTTTCCTGCCAGTTTTGATCCAGGTTCTGATCCCAGGTAAATAAATCCGGAGCATTATCTGCCGTTGCAGTAACTGCATCATTTTTAAATGCTTCTCTTCTTAACTCCAAATATTGCTGCGTATTGAGCATATTTACTTTTGAATTTGCAGAAGAGAAACCCGAATATACATTTACATCAAATACCGCTTTTCCTGCTTTCCCCTTTTTTGTGGTGATGAGCATAACACCGTTGGCACCTCTTGATCCATAAATTGCTGTTGCGTCTGCATCTTTCAAAATATCAATTTGTTCAATATCTGATGGGTTGATGCTGCTCAACGGACTTTGATTACCATTTGCGGCACTAAACTGACTTAAACTGGTAGATATAAAAGGAACACCATCCACAATGTACAACATATCGTTTCCTGAGGATATTGAATTTTGCCCTCTGAGTTTTACGCTGTAACCAGAACCTGGATACCCTGTTACAGAAGAAATATCCAATCCGGCTACCCTACCCTGTAACGCAGCAACAGGATCGGAAACGGGTTGCATTCCGATTTGTTTTGCACCGATAGTTGTTACCGATCCGGTATTATTCCGTTTGGTAGTTGTTCCGTAGCCAATAACCACAACGGCATCTAAAGTGCCAACATTTGGTTTCAATGAAATGCTAACAGGCATTTCGTCCTGAATGCGAAACTCCACAGTTTCATACCCTATATAGCTGAATATCAAAACATCGCCTACTGATGCATCTATACCAAAATTGCCTTTCGCATTTGTGATTGCAGAAATATTGCGTTCTTTTATTTTTACAGATACACCGGGCAAAGGCTCACCTTTTTCATCTTTCACGGTGCCTGAAATTTGTTTTGCAACAGATTGCTGAGGTATAACTTTTACAATTGAAGAAAGTACAATGCTGTTATTAATCTGTTTGTAACTAATATCTGTACTTGCGAGAAGCAGGTCTAAAAGCTGTTTTACGCTACAGGTTTGCATGGAAAGGTTTGGCACCTTTATGTTGCGGATAATTTCCTTACGGTATGCAAAACGAAAATCGGTAACCTGTTCAATTTTCGAAAGGGCGAATTGAAGATCTCCTGCCGGAATTGCCACCGATACCTTGGTTTGCGTTAAGCTTTGAGCACTTCCCGGAGATGCATTGATGCTACTTACCGAAAACAGAAAAATGAAAAGTAGAAGTGCATTGACCTTCATATAAAAGCTGAGGTTTTTAAAAATAAGTTTGTAACAGGCCGATTGTATACGGCTTGCAAAAAGCGTAGAATTGTAATACATTGCGTATGTTTTAGGTTGTACGAAGAATAATTTAAAACGTTTGTAAGCCTTGGGTGCAACCAGGGCTTGCTTGTTTTTACGCGTGTAAGTTTGGAGATGATTTATTTTTCATTCAAAGTTTGGTTGGTTTAGGTATATTGATTGTTTGATCCATTTAACAGCCTTGACCATTAATGGTTACTTCATTATTTTTAAGTTCGAGCTTTGCTCCGGTAATGTCGCCAATTACGCTTAATACCTGGCCTATTTCGTTTCTATTCAGGAATGCAGCTGTAAACCTGCATTTTTTTAGTTTTTCATTTGCGAAGGTTACCTTCACATTATAGCGCTCGGCAATTTGCACAGCAGCTTCTTCCAGCGTAATATCGTCCAGAATTAAATCGCCTTGTTTCCAGGCAACAACTGTATTGGCATCTATATTTACTTTAGGTTTTGAACCTTGCGTGCCGCCTTTCCACTCAAATTGCTGGTCTGGATTTAAAACGGCTAAGATTCTGTTTGCATCCTGAACCTGAACTTTTCCTCTAACCACAGTAACACTCACAGACTGATCTGGCCGATAAGCAGAAATATTAAATGCTGTGCCCAAAACAGTGGTTATAATTTTTCCTGTATGAATGACGAAAGGATGTTTAGAATCGTGTTTAACATCAAAAAATGCTTCGCCAGTCAGCGTAACTTCCCGAGTGGCCTTTCCATCAAAATTTTCAGGATATTCGATGTGGCTATTGGTATTCAACTGTACCGAAGTACCATCAGGAAGTTTTACCCACCTATGATTAGAGACCATATTGACTTTTGAATTCGCAGCAATTTTAGCCTGATCATCTCTTTGCTGGTTTTGCAGCACCATAAAGTAAGCGATGAAAACTACAATTAAAACTGCAGCGGCATAACCCACCCAAACCGGCATCTTAAAAGGTTTTGTATCAATACGGGCGGTTTTCCGGATATTGGAATACATTTTAGCTGAATCGAAATGTGAAGTACTAAAGGTATCTTGCTGCACATTCGTTTCCAGCATGGCCGCTTCCCACTCTGGTAAATACTCACCAGATAGAATGATTTGGCGCACTTGTTTAAGTTCGTCTACGTTACATTCATTTTGAATAAAAGACTTGAAAAGTGCTTTGATATTAGTGTCCAATGTTTGTCGGTTTTAAAGCATAACACTTTAGAACGGCACTACATTTACTTGAATAAAAAAAAATTATCGGGCGATTAAAATAAGTACCAGTGCACCATGTTTAACCAGGTATTGCTGTACAGATTTAATGGCTTTTACCATTTGGCTATTTACTGTACTCTGGCTCAGATTTAGTTGTTCTGCAACTTGTTGGTAAGACATCCCTTTAATTTTGCACAGTTCATAAATCATTTTGCGTTTCGGCGGCAATTGTGCAATAGCATCATTCAACAAAACTTTAAGCTGCTGGTGTTGCGTATACTCTACACCATTATCTAATGCATCTATTGCGAAGGCAATAATTTCGTCTGTGATCCATGTTTCTTTTTTCGCACGGCGGATGAGATTTAAGCACAGGTTTCTGGTAATGGTAAATAGATAGGCGCTGATGTTGCTATCGTTTTGGAGATTTGAGGCATTTTCCCAAAGTTTAACAAATGTTTCCTGAACAACATCTTCGGCGAGTGCCGGAGATTTGACAATGTTGAGGGCGTAAGCATATATTTTAGAGACCTGATTATTGTAGAGTGTAGAAAAGGCAGACTCGCTTCCTGATTTCAGTTCGGCAATAAGTTCGTAATCATCTCTCTCCATACAATATCTACAAAATTAGTAGATAAATCAACATTTACAAGTCACCAGAAAATAGTCGTTTAAAAAAGACGAAAGGTGATTCTTTTGATTTTTTTCAATGCGATCTGATCTCGCATCAGCTTTGCTTACAATAGATCTGTTAAAACCTTTATGCTCATATATGCCATAACGGTAACCATTAAAACACCAGAAACTGTTAGAAGCGTTGGATGCCGGTAATCTCCAACAATTTTCGGTCGGTAGGCTGCAAATAAAATAGTACTTAATGTAACCGGCAAAATAAAACCATTCACTGCGCCTGCAGCAATTAATAATTTAACCGGCTGTCCAACAGCGATAAATACAAGCAGAGAAATTAGTATAAATGAAATGATAATTTTGTTTTCGAGCGCAACAATTCTTGAACTAAAAGATTTTATAAAAGAAACCGAAGTATAGGCAGATCCGATTATCGAAGTAACTGCTGCAGAGAACATAACAAGGCCAAACAATCTATACCCCAGATTACCTGCTGCGAGCTGAAAAACTGATGCCGTTGGATTTAAGGCATCAATTTTCAATCCTTTGGCAATAACACCCAACGAAGCTAAAAATAAAAATATACGTACAACCGAAGCAGCAGAAATTCCCATTACCGCACTTGTGGTCACCTGTTTCAGTGCAGCTTTTCCTTTTATTCCCGCATCAAGCAAACGGTGTCCTCCAGAAAATGTAATGTAACCACCAACTGTTCCGCCCACTAGCGTGATGATAGTAATCAGGTCAATTTTAATTGGTGCAACCGTACGTAATGCAGCTTCTGCAACCGGCGGAGCAGTAACCACAGCAATATAAATGATTACAAAAATCATTAAGAATCCCATCAGTTGTGCAAAGCGATCCATGGCTTTTCCAGCTTCTTTGATGAGGAAAATACAAATCGCTAAAAATGCAGAAATTGCAGCACCATACAATACCGGAATACCCAAAAGTGCATTTAATCCCAAACCTGCTCCTGCAACATTACCAATATTGAAAGCAAGACCGCCTAAAACAATTAATATAGAAATGAAACTACCCAAACCCGGAACCAACTGATTTGCAATATCCTGCGCCCGCTTTTCTGAGATGCAGATTATTCGCCAGATGTTCAGTTGTACAACTATATCTATTAAAATAGAGACCAGTATTACGAAACCGAAACTGGCGCCTAAAGATTCTGTAAAAACTGTAGTTTGGGTTAAAAAACCTGGCCCAATTGCAGACGTTGCCATTAAAAAAGCTGCTCCAAGCAGTATGGTCCATTTATTTTTTACTTCCATGCTTATTGTGGCGCTTGTAAAATGATATTTTCCTCTTTTAATTTATGATGTATTTTTTGCGCAAAAGCCACTGCATGCGGATTGTCTCCGTGGAGGCAAATTGTCTCAGCTTTAATATTTACACTAAAACCATCGGCAGTGTCTACTTTACCGTATTTTACCATGTTTAGCACTTGATTAATGGATTGTGTTTCATCATGAATTACGGCATTTGGTTCGGTTCTCGGCGTAAGATTTCCATCCTTAGTGTAAGTTCTGTCTGCAAAAACTTCACTGCAATAGCGTAAACCCTGTTGCTGCGCTGCCTCAATAAGTTTGCTCCCTGAAAGCCCGTAAACAATCAGTCTGCCATCAACTTTTGAAATTGCACGGGCAATGGCTAAAGCAAGTTGCTCGTTTTTTGCGGCCATATTATACAGCGCACCATGTGGCTTAACGTGAATTAAATGCCCGCCTTCACTTCTAGTAAAAGCCCAAAGTGCTCCAATCTGGTACGTAACCAAGTCGTATACCTCTGTTGGAGAGAGATGCATTTCACGGCGGCCAAAACCTTGCAAATCATCAAAACCCGGATGCGCACCAATTGATAGATTATATTCAAGTGCTTTGCTTACCGTACGTCTCATGGTGGCTGCATCTCCGGCATGAAAGCCACATGCAATATTGACAGATGTGATAAAGGGCATCATTGCTTCGTCGTTTCCCAGAGTATAGGCACCGAAACTTTCGCCCATGTCGCAGTTTAAATCTATTGACGGTTTACGCTCCATTAATATCAAATTTGAGTTGAAGTGCCTGTTTTAATTTTTTAATTTCTTGTTCTCTTTCAATCAGAAGCTTGCGTGCGAGATCATGAGTTATAATTTCGAAACTAAACTCCATACCAGATTGCGCCTGAGCCAGGATAGAAAAATCTACTGTAGCAACCTGAAAGATCCTTGGATAGCCGCCTGTGGTTTGATGATCGGCCATTAATATAATCAAATGTCCATCGTTGCTTACCTGAACCGTTCCAAAAGTAACAGCAGAAGACAACAATTCTTTAGGGTTTTTTCTTTCTAAACGATAACTATTAATCCGATATCCCATCCGATCGGAATCTGCTCCAACCGAGAAGCAGGAGGTTTCTATCTTTTCCAGACTTTGTGGCGCAAACCATTCAAATTCAGGCCCTTTAATAACCCGAATACGATTTTGATTTAAACGTGGATAAATGGATTGTCCTAACAACCAGTTTTGATTTGCTAACGGAGTATATATTGGTTTCTTTAATGGAATATGATCATTTTTATGGAAGCGACGGCCTTTCCAGCCTCCAAATGCTGCTTTAAGATAGGTTGATTTGCTCCCCAGTACATCTTCTATTGCAAAACCTGCTGAAAAGCAAATGTATGTACGGCATCCATAAACGGCTCTTCCAAACTGCAAAACATCGCCCGCCTTAATCTGTAAAGGCGACCACATTTTTGCCTCCCTACCATTGAGTTTTGGAGAAAGGTTTCCGCCGACGATACTTATAGTGGTTTCATTATGGAATTTAATTTCAGGACCGATTAAAGTACATTCCAATCCGGCTTCATTTTCATCGTTCCCAATCAGCAAATTCCCCAGGCGTAATGCCAATGAATCCATTGCGCCAGAAGAAATAATTCCTGCTTTACGGAAACCAAACCGTCCCAGGTCTTGCACGGTTGTAAGTAACCCGGTTTTTAGAATTTCAATAGCCACTTTCCCTCCTTTGTTTTTCATAGTCGGCAGCATTTATTGCTTCGAAACGTATCCGGTTTCCGGCTTTCAGGAATATTGGATTTTCAGCATGAATGTTAAAAAGTGATTGCGGAGTTCTACCTATAATTTGCCATCCCCCGGGGGTTTCAATGGGGTAAATACCGGTTTGTTTACCGGCGATACCAACAGATCCTGCAGGAATTTGTCCGCGCGGCTTTTCCTTTCTGGGAGCGGCAATTCTTTCATCCATTCCACCGAGATACGGGAAACCCGGAGCAAAACCGATCATATGTACAACATATTCAGGTTTAGTATGAATGGAGATAATTTCTTCCGGAGATAATCCGATCTGTGCCGACAAAATTTCCAAATCGGGACCATATTCGCCACCATAAACAACCGGAATGCGGATAACCGATTCTACATCTGAAAGCTCGCTTTTTATATTGTTAAGTTTTTTCTTCAGATGGAGTTTAAGTTCTTCAAAGCCAATAATCAGCGGATTATAAAAAATGGTAAGAGAACTGAAAGCAGGAACATATTCAATAAGGCCTTCAAAAGGATGATTATCGAGAAATTTGCCAATTGCGGTAATCTTTGCCAATATATCCAGATGAATGGTATCCTCTAACTGAATTAACAATGCTGAATCGCCGAGTGGCAAAAATTTGTTTTCAGTTTGATGGTTGGAAATCATTAATGTTTTTTTCTTGATTTAGGATAGCGATTTAAACAAACTTATCGAAATTGTTGCTTATGCCCTAATTATTTAACGTAGAAACGGCATCTTTTCTAGGGTTTCATTTCATAAGTTTGCAATATGATCAACCATTGCCTAAAATTCTATTTGTTCTTTCTTTGCGTATGTTCTGTTTTTAATGCGTTCGCCGGCGATCCGGCAATACAAAAGGGTGTTTCTAAAGAACTTGCTATTTATCGCAAGAGTGTTCTAAGCAACCTGAATTACGAGTTGAAACTTGATATTCCTGCAGAGAAAACAGGGTCTATAATTGCTTCTGAAAATCTGCATTTCAATTTAACTTCAAACAATGCAGCTTTACAGCTCGATTTTCGGGAAGATGGAACTAAGATAAAAGCGATCTTTTCCAACGGTAAGCAAATCCCAATTGTGTTTAAGGATGAACACATTATTTTAGATAAAAAGCATTTGCTGAAAGGGGCAAATACAATACATATCGATTTTATTGCTGGCGAATCTGCGCTGAACAGAAATGCAGATTACTTATATGCACTTTTCGTTCCGGACCGAGCCAGAACAGTTTTCCCGTGTTTTGACCAACCAGATCTGAAAGCAACCTACAACTTAACTTTAATTTTGCCAGAAAGTTGGAAAGCAATTGCAAATGCCACAGTGCAGGAAAAACAAAATACAGCCGGCCGCACTACGTATGTTTTTAAAACTTCAAATCTGATCAGTACCTATCTTTTTTCTTTTGCTGCCGGAAAATTTGAGGAAAAAACCGACAAAGTATCAAACATGAACGCACAGTTTCTTTACCGCGAAACTGACCAGGCAAAAATTGAAACCAGCATGCCTGAGATTTTTAAAATCCATACCAAATCCTTAAACTTTTTTGAACAATGGACGGGCATTCCATATCCTTTTCAAAAGTTCGGGTTTGTGTCTATTCCAGATTTCCAGTTTGGCGGAATGGAACATGTAGGTGCAATTGATTATAAATCGTCATCACTTTTTCTTGATCCAAGTGCTACAAAAGACCAGTTAAATAGCAGGGCAAATTTAATTGCACATGAAACCGCACATATGTGGTTCGGTGATATGGTAACAATGCAATGGTTTGATGATGTATGGATGAAAGAGGTTTTTGCCAATTTCATGGCAGACAAAAGCAACGAAGAAGCCGATAAAAAAGACAACTTTGATCTGAAATTTCTGGATCATTTTCAGGCGGCATATGCAGTAGACCGTACCACAGGATCGAATCCAATCCGTCAGCAACTAGACAACCTGGAAGATGCCGGCACAATGTATGGCAACATCATTTACCATAAAGCACCAATTATGATGCAGCAGCTGGAGCTTCTTATGGGAAAGGAAAAATTTCAGCAGGGCATACAGGTTTACCTTAAAAAATTCGCCAATACGAATGCAACCTGGCCACAACTAATTGATGTTCTTTCCGGTTTTACCACAGTAGACCTTAAGAAATGGAATAAGGTCTGGGTGAATGAAACGGGCAGACCGATTATAAATTATAGCTCTAAAATTAAGAATGGCAAAATCGAAGAAATTGTCATTAACCAGAATCCTGAATATGGCAAAGGAAGTATTTGGCCGCAGTTTTTCGAACTCAGTTTATTTTATCCAGATGGTATAAAACAAATAAATGTAAATCTAAATGCTGCAAAAGTAAATGTTGCAGAAGCAAAAGGCTTAGAAAAACCACTTTTCATATTGTTCAACTCAAAAGGACACGGTTATGGTTTGTGGCCTGTTGACCTGGATATGCTGCCAAAACTTTATGAAATAGAAAAACCGCTGATGCGCGCTTCGGCATATGTTTCATTATATGAAAATATGCTCAACTCCCGAACCATCAAACCCAAAGATTTACTGCTTTTATTCGCAAGAGGTTTAAACCAGGAACAGGAAGAACTGAATCTTAAAACGATGTCTGGTTATATTGCTTCAATTTATTGGACTTTCTTATCTGTTGAAGAACGTGGTCAGATTTCAGAATTACTGGAAAAATCTGCGTGGAATGCCGGTACCAGACAAACCCTACCCAATAACAAAAAGATTTTGTTTAAACTTTATCAGGACATTTTTTCGTCCAAAACGAGCCGCGATATTCTTTATGGTATATGGAATAAACAAACGCCACCGGCGGGAGTCAAATTAACGGAAGATGATTATACAAGTTTGGCTTTTGCTCTCGCCTTACGCGATGATAATGACCATACAATTTTATCAAAACAACTAACCAGAATTACCAATCCAGACCGGCGTATACGTTTTGAATTTATAACACCTGCGCTATCTGCTGATGTGGCAATAAGGGATGAGTTCTTCAAAAGCCTTGAGCAAAAAACAAACCGGCAGAAAGAGGCGAATGTAACGTCAGCTTTGTATTATTTACATCATCCTTTAAGACAGCTAACGTCTATCAAATATCTGGCGAAAAGCCTGGATCTACTTTCTGAAATCCAGCGCACGGGTGATATCTTTTTCCCGCAGAATTGGCTATCCGCAACATTCGGAAATTACCAATCGCCCGAGGCCGAAAAAGTTGTTCGCGACTTTTTAGTGCAGCACCCAGATTACAACACTAAATTGCGACTAAAAATTCTTCAGAGTTCTGATAACCTCTTCAGAGCGAACAGGCTAATTAAAACAGAATAAATATACAAAACGACGAAACTTAAAATCATAATTCATTGATTATAAACGAAATAAAATCTATTTTTCCGTTTGAAAAAATTTTGTTACACAAAATTGAAATCTGATTAAAAAAATCTAGATATTTGTGCCTGTAAGCATGTGGAAATCTGGCTGGCAAACGAAAGTTTATCTTATTTTTCAACATCAGCTAGGCACTTTAACTAATCATTAACTAACTAAATACTTTAAAAATTCATCTTGTATTTCGTTCTGTTTGAGATACAACATTAGCATTTCAAAAATTGATTAAACGTATTTTTATCATCCCATTCGTTTATGAGCGTTGCCAAAATATTCCCTAACCGGCGAATTTCCTGGTCATTTGTGACCAATCCTTTTTTTGTTACGACAATTTATCTGGTACTTGCTTTAGTAATAGGACTGAAACAATATCTACATCACAGCTACAATAACTACTCAATTTTCAAATACGTTTACTATCATACTATTGATACGTTAAACCTATATTCTGCTTATCCGGAATATAACGACAGCAACCATTATGGTCCTGTATTTTCTTTAGTGATTGCTCCATTCGCTCTACTGCCAGACGGTTTGGGTATGATTTTATGGAATATTGCCAACGTTATAGTACTCTTGTGGGGAATTTATAGTTTACCTATCTCAGTTCAAAACCGGTCTATCATTGCTTGGATTTGTGCTCACGAAACCTTAACTGCACTCTTTAGCTTTCAGTTTAATATTGCCCTAACCGGAATGATTTTGATGAGTTTCTCTTACATCATCAAGCAAAAAGATATCAAATCGGCACTCGTAATTGCTTTGGGCACCTGCATTAAATTGTACGGTATTGTGGGGCTTGCGTTCTTCTTCTTTAGCAAACAAAAGCTGAAGTTCATATTTGCCGGTATATTCGCCTTAGCGATATGTTTTGCCCTTCCATTGCTGCTTTCATCCCCGGGGTTTATTGTGCGTTCTTATCAGGATTGGTTTCACTCTTTGTCCGAAAAAAACGCAGTAAATGCTTCCCTTACTTCCCTTCAGGATATTTCTGTAATGGGCATTACAAGGCGTATAACTCAAAATATACATTTGCCAAACTGGCCATTTTTATTGGTTGGTCTCCTACTGTTTTCATTGCCCTACCTACGTATTTCGCAGTTTAGATTTTTGGAGTTCCGGTTGCTTTTACTTGCATCTACGCTAATTTTTACAGTAATTTTTAGCAGTGGCTCGGAATCTCCAACGTATATCATTGCTTTTGCCGGAGTTGCAATTTGGTTTATTACACAACAAAAACCCTTCGCCAATTGGCAAGTTGCACTGTTTATTTTTGCATTTCTATTAACAAGTTTATCCCCAACAGATCTGTTCCCAAAATCATTCAGAAATTTCGTTCATCTATACTCACTAAAGGCTTTGCCTTGCGTATTGATTTGGTTGGCGATTATTTATCAGATGATGACAGAAAATTTTAAACAATACACCATTGCTACAAATGACTAAATTGGTTTCTATAGTAATTCCCGCATACAACGAAGCAGATAATATTTTTGTCATTCTCGCAAGTATAAAATCAGTTTTTACGCAACTGCCTTACAATTACGAGGTTATTCTGGTAGATGATGGCAGTGCAGATCATACACTTTCGAATATAAAAAACATTGCTGAGGTATCAGAAAATGTCTATTTTCTTGAATTTTCTAAAAATTTCGGGCATCAGCTCGCTGTAAAGGCGGGAATGGATCATGCTTATGGAGATTGTGTAATTTCAATGGATTGTGATATGCAACACCCGCCAGAACTTATTCCAGAAATGATTGCCAAATGGGAAGCTGGCTATGAAGTTGTTTATACGGTACGCGAAGAAGATAAAAGACTTTCTAAAGGCAAAAGGGGTTCTTCAGGAATGTTCTACAAAGTTTTGAATTGGTTATCCGATATCGATCTCGAACCCGGAGCTGCAGATTTCCGTTTACTTGATCAAAGAGTAGTAAATGTATTCAGAAATTTTCATGAAAACGAACCTTTCCTCCGTGGTTTGGTCAAGTGGTTGGGCTTCAAACAATATGCAATAAAGTACTTTCCCGCAGAGCGTTTCTCAGGGAAGAGTAAGTACACGGTAAAAAAAATGATGCGCTTGGCTATGCATGGCGTGACCTCTTTCAGTATTAAACCACTGTATTCTGCAGTTTATCTGGGTTTCATATTTTCATTCGCCTCATTATTGTATGTTCCTTACGTGATTTATTCATTTGTGAACAATGTAGAAGTTTCCGGTTGGGCCTCTGTAATTATGACTATTGTATTTTTTGGTGGTTTACAGCTCATCATTTTAGGAATAATTGGTATCTATGTAGGTAAAATGTTTATGCAGTCTAAAAACCGCCCAAATTATATTGTTCGTTCAACCAACATAAGTACAAAATAGTGATCCTTTTAAGTTTTGATATAGAAGAATTTGACATGCCTTTCGAGTACCAAAAAGACATTAGCTTTGATGATCAGATTTCGATCTCTCGAGCAGGCACAATCGCAATTTTGGATGTCTTAGATCGGTTTTCGGTGAAGGCAACGTTTTTCTGTACTGTTACATTTGCCGAACAGATTCCCGATCTTATTAAACGAATTGTAGAATCCGGACATGAGTTGGCTTCTCACGGCTATTATCATTCTGACTTTAAACCTGAGCATTTGCTAAGTTCCAAACTGAAACTGGAAGAATTATCCGGGCAGGAAATTATTGGCTATCGCATGGCTAGAATGATGCCGGTTGATGAAAAGGAAATTGCAAATGCAGGCTATAGATACAACAGCTCAATCAATCCTACATACCTTCCCGGGAGGTATAATAATTTTAACGTATCCAGAACCTATTTTTACAAAGAAAATGTATTGCAGATACCCGCGTCGGTGAGTCCGGCGATACGATTTCCTTTATTTTGGTTGTCTTTCCATAATCTTCCGCTTTCCATTTACAAAAGATTAGCATCGTGGACCTATACCAAAGACAAATACCTCAATATATATTTCCATCCGTGGGAATTTACCGATCTTAATGACATAGAACGTTTCGGATTTCCCGCTTATGTAAGGAAAAATACGGGCGATAAAATGGTAAAACGGATGAGCAATTTAATAGCGTGGATGAAAGCTAAAAACTATTCCTTTCAAACACTGAAAGATTTTGTTGATGATAAATAACTATTTATAGGTTTCTGCAAGTTTTAAGGCATTGTAGGCGTTTACTACTCCACCACTCACACAGATTTCCGAAAACAGCGAACGGACGTTTTCATCGCGTTCATTTTTATATTTTATTTTATGAGTAACCTTCGTTACAGATTTTATTAAAATGTCGCGCACTTGCGCGGGGGTAAGATGCGGATAATAACTTAAAATTAGCGCTGCCAGGCCAGATACGACTGGAGCAGCCATACTCGTCCCATCTAAACTCTCATACTTATTGCCCGGAACCGTAGAGTTAATCATAAAACCAGGCGCAAACACGTCGACGGTATATCTTCCATAATTGGAAAAATCTGCCTTTAGGTTGTCATCATCTTTATATGCGCTGGCACCAACTTCGATCCAATTACTGGCGTGAGGAAGGATAAATTTTGCAGAATCTATTGGTTTTGCTTTAACAACAATATCTCTTGAAACGGGCGGCCGCATTCCCATTCCATTCTGATTTATATTTTTTGGCGGAACAAAATCTGGCTTAAGCGGATTCTTATGTTTCGTTTCGTAAGCTTTGGCTTCAGGACTTTCATAATATTTATTTGGAAAATTGTCAACTACATCATTGTTCTGATTGTCGTTTCCCGCGGCGTGGATAAGCAGAACGCCCTTGCTTTCAGCATACTTTACAGCACTGTCTACAACTTTTTTATTCCACTTGTATGCTTTGCCAAAACTCATATTAATTATGCGTGCACCATTATCTACCGCATATCGGATTCCATTTGCTACGTCTTTGTCGCGTTCATCACCTGTAGGCACCACACGAATTGCCATAATACTTACATGGTTTGCAACACCAAAAATGCCAAGTGTATTCGTTCTGTCTGCAGCAATAATCCCAGAAACGTGTGTACCATGCTCTGCGTCTGGCCCTTCTACATCTGCATTGCCATAATTACCTTGATAAGGATTTTCGTAATCATCACCAACTAATTCCGCCCGCATATCGTATTTCAGATTCAGATTGTATTTCAGCATGTCATTATATTGCCTGTAGCCATCTTTTATGGTTTTGTAGAATTTATCAAAACTGCCTTCATCGCGCGCGCCACGTCGAATAATTGTTTTAACATACTCCTCATTCTCATCATCAGCCTTATACCTTTCAATATCCTCGAGCGCTGGAATAGATTTGTTATTTTGTTTGGCAGTTGAATCTATCACCTTGTTAATGATTTCCAAAATCCGGAAAGTTTCACTTGCATCATTATACTTCTTGCCAAAATCTCCATACATTTTTTTGTAAGTAGCGAATTCAATTTTTTGAATACTATCTAAAGGAGTCAAATTAGTAGTAGATTGATATTTTGGTATCAAAGTTTTGAGTAATCGCACCAGTTCGAGATTATCGTATTGAAGATTTCCTTTTTTAGACCCGATAAAATTCCAGCCATGAATGTCATCAATGTATCCGTTACCATCATCATCAATACCATTTCCGGGAATTTCTTTTTGATTTGACCAGATATTATTCTTCAGGTCTTCGTGTTTCGTATCTACACCACCGTCAATTACAGCAACGATAATTTTCGCTTTATGTTCCTTATCTTTTAATAATTCGCGATATGCTTTCTCAGTACTTATTCCGAAATAACCACTTTCAGCAAGGTCTAAATTGAACCAATTTTTTGGTAATTCAACTTTCTTACTCTGTGCATGAGCGAAAGCTTGTACAAAAATGAGTGCAATTAAAAAATAACGCCAACTAGAATTCATTTGTAACCGAGTGTGTTTATGTGCAGTTGCAATAATACGCTTTTATTGCATTTTGTATAGATGATTTAGTAAATTTTAAAGAGAAGATATTTCTGCTGCCGCCATAGTGGACTAATACAAGACGTAAACCAAAGAATAAAGTAAAAAGAGTAGTATACTATCGTATATGAAATACAATTTTGCAAGCTACGGGAAGATTTAAGGAGGTTATAAAACAAGAAAACCCTGTAGTGATTACTACAAGGTTTCTTTAAGGTTCGGCACCGACCTACTCTCCCACGTGTTACCGCAGTACCATCGGCTCTGGTGGGCTTAACTTCTCTGTTCGGAATGGGAAGAGGTGGACACCACCGATATAGGC